>PVMJ01000223.1_pt1 | contig 559819 bp, 550 predicted proteins | sample 1853361 | NCBI WGS metagenome assembly PVMJ01 (sample SAMN08533506, study PRJNA380276) | Synthetic metagenome, whole genome shotgun sequencing project. | isolation source: mock microbial community containing genomic DNA from 20 ATCC strains | collected 2017
AGATCTGGGTAAAACCGATTGAAGAAGAAAATAAAGAAGAAACAACAGAAGAAATAACAGAAGAACTAGAAGGTTTATTAAAGCCGGAAGAGCTAAAGGTGAAAGAAGAGCCGAATGTGTTAGAGAAGCCAGAGGTAAAAGAGCAACCGGAGATCTTGGTAACACCGATCGAAGAAGAAAATAAAGAAGAAACAACAGAAGAAATGGAAGACTTAGAAAAACCGGAAGAGCCAAAGGTAACAGAAGAACCGAATGTATTAGAAAAACCAGAGGTAAAAGAGAAGCCGGAGATCTGGGTAAAACCGATTGAAGAAGAAAATAAAGAAGAAACAACAGAAGAAATAACAGAAGAACTAGAAGGTTTATTAAAGCCGGAAGAGCTAAAGGTGAAAGAAGAGCCGAATGTGTTAGAGAAGCCAGAGGTAAAAGAGCAACCGGAGATCTTGGTAACACCGATCGAAGAAGAAAATAAAGAAGAAACAACAGAAGAAATGAAAGACTTATTAAAGCCGGAAGAACCAAAGGTGAAAGAAGAACCGAATGTGTTAGAGCAACCGGAAGTATCAAGCAAACCAGAAGTACAAAACAAACAAGATGTACAAGATAAATCTGAAGTAACATCTAATGAAGAAGATAATAAGCAATTAAAAGTACTTCCTCAAACAGGTGGAGCATCAACTGAAGCTACTTCTGTTATCGCGGGGATGTTAACATTAATTTTAGGTGCAAGGTTGTTTAGACGTTCAAAAAATTAATGATGAGAGTTCGTTCGGAAACGAAATGTATGAAAAAAAGCGGAGACGATAAGTCTTCGCTTTTTTTCGTACTTAGCTAAATTGAATCTTCCTTATTAAATATTGTTTGAATTGATCTGTTTTACTGCGGAGATATATAGTTGTTAAATTCAAATTTTTATAGGGGATAGTGAGAATGAAAAGTTTTGATGCCATGAATTTAGGAGAGCGATCCAAAAGACATACTTAATAAGAGAGGCCGTCCCTAAAAAAGGGACAGCCTCATTGAATCGTATTATTTACGTGAAAATCCTTCTTCATCAAGGTATTCCGCAGCTTCTGGATAAGAGTTGAATGTACCGTCTAAATTTACACCAGCGTACACGTTCCACATATCGTCCTCTGAGATAAGAGTAAGGATATGACCGTCTTCGTTCTGCCATTCTTCTTCTTTTGCAGGTTCTGCAGGAACTACGATTTCTTCTTGTGATAATAGTTCAATTGATTGCTCAATTACTGAGCGTAACTCATCTGCTGAAAACTCACGGATGTTAACCATACCTTTATCATCCGTTTTGTAACCTTTAATCCCACTTGCATATACAAATCCGTTTCCATTTGGATGTAAATGATATACAACGTTCTTTTTATCTAAACGACTTTCTTCAAAGTGAAAGTTCACACGTTTTAATGATACGTTTTTTCTTTCTAATTCTGGGAAAGATTCAATGATCGATAATTTTTCTTCAAAAGTTAGCATAGTGCCTCCAAATATATAATAAAAGATTTAATTTATCCATTATATCATAGTTATAATAGTTTCCAAAGATGCGGTAGGAGCTTACAATTGAATGCGTTTACGTCACGATACTGTAAAAAGTGGACTAACGAATGTATCCTTTTAGGTGTACAATGGAAAATGGACTTTATACAAAGGTGGTTATTATATGTTTCAAAAAATAGCAAAGGAATGTTTAGCAGGTTTTACTGTTGCGATTGTTGCATTGCCACTTGCCATTGCATTTGGTATTGCTGCAACGGGAACGTCTGAGGGAGCACTAGTCGGATTGTATGGTGCAATTTTTGCAGGCTTATTTGCGGCGTTATTTGGTGGTACACCTGGGCAGGTTACGGGACCAACTGGACCGATTACGGTTATTGCAACAGGGGTTATTGCGACGCACGGATTAGAGGCGAGTTTTATAGTATTTATGATGGCGGGACTGTTTCAAATTTTATTCGGTGTATGTAAGCTTGGATCTTACGTGCGGTACATTCCCTATCCTGTCGTATCAGGATTTATGAACGGTATCGCATTAATTATTATTTTAGGTGAAATGAAGCATGTGCAAAATAGTTTTCTACTCGTCGTATTAACGATTATTGTCATGATTGTTTCTGGAAAGTGGATTAAGGCTATTCCATCTAGTTTAGTCGCATTAGTAGGTGTGACAGCTATGCTTCCTTTATTTTCTTCTGCGTTAGAAGGGCTTACAGTGAAGTTACCGGTTATCGGAAATTTGTCATTAAATAAGGTGATTGAAAAGATTGGGACGATTCCAGAAGCGATGCCAACGCTTCATATTCCATCTTTAAGTGGAACAGGTATAGCAGAACTTATTTTACCAGCGCTTAGTATTGCTTTATTAGGATCGATTGACTCGTTGTTAACATCGGTTGTAATGGATAACGTGACGGGGACACGTCATAAAAGTAATAAAGAACTGGTCGGACAAGGTATAGGTAATGTGATGAGCGGATTGTTTGGCGGATTAGCAGGGGCAGGTGCGACTGTACGATCTATCGTTAATATAAGAAGTGGCGGTAAAACGGCGCTTTCAGCAAGTATGCATAGTGTTATATTATTTATTTTCATTATGGGACTTGGATCAGTCGTACAATACATTCCACTTGCTGTATTATCAGGTATTTTAATTTTAACTGGTATTGGCATGTTTGATTGGGAGAGCATGAAGAAAATGCATGTAGCGCCAAAAGGTGATGTCGTTGTTATGCTCGTAACGATGATTGTCACAGTGAAGTTTGATTTAATGATCGCGGTTGCGTTCGGTATTATTCTTGCCTTCATTATATACATGGTGAAATGTAAAGAACGTAAAGCTTCTATTGTAAAAGAAAAGGAAGCAATATATAAAATTAAGGGCCCACTTTCGTTTTTAACAGTGGATCGTGTTTTTTATGCTTTACAAGACGTAAAATCTCCGGTTGTTTTACGTATGAAAGATACACGCTATATGGATGTATCAGGAGCTATGGCGTTATTGAATTTCATTGAGCAGTCGGGTAAGTCAGGATTGAGTGTAACGCTAGAGCAAGTGCCTGCTCATATTGAAAAGATATTAGTAACAATGGCGAGTAGTGAGCAGAAAGATAAATTACTATTTACAGAAGCTGATGTTATGCAAGGAAATGCCCTCGTATGAGGGTGTTTTTTATTGTTTTAATATTTTTCTTTTATTGGAATTTATTAATCTTAGCAGTATAGTAACATTCTAGATTAGGTATGTAATATTATATTAATGTATATGAATTATGAGAATTTTCGTTGGAAGGAAGAGCTTTAAGCTGGGGGGAATAATTGATGTACAAACAGTTGCCACACGGAGTGAAAATTGGGATTACACGCTCAATTGTTGTTTCTTTTGAGAAGTATATGAAAGAAATTGAATGGAACGAAGAAAAGTTTGATATGCAACAATTTGTTGAACAGTGGAAACAGTATTTATACACAAAATCAACTTGGATCAATAAAGTAGATGATGAGTTGAAAGGACATCCAGATTTCCATCAAGCGTTAGCAATGAAAGTAAATGAAAAAATTAACGAGCTTATTAATGAAAAACCGAGCGAAGAACAAGTGGAGCAATTAAAAAGAAATAAAGTAAAGCATGCAGATGAAATGTGCAAACTAGAAGCTGAATATCATATTGAACGTTTATTCGTAACGAAATAAATTTTACATAAAGAAAAAGCCTGTCCAAAGAGGTGTCTTTGCTTCGTCAATTAAAACGCTATCAATCTCATCGATAATAGCAAAATGATAAGGACGTTGTACCTGTTCATTTTTTGAAGAGGCCATATTATCACGTAGATAGTCAAAGCCAAATTCTGTTCCAATACCGTATGTAATATCAGCTTCGTAAGCAAGTTTCTTTTCGGCAGGATCGATTTGAGGAATATTTAATCCAACCTTTAAACCTAGAAATTCATGAACTTGGCCAATTAATTCTTTATCTCGTTTTGCTAAATAGTCGTTTACAGTAATAACGTGAACGCCTTTTCCTTCAAGAGCACGTACGTATGTTGGAAGAGAAGAAACTAATGTTTTTCCTTCGCCAGTTGGCATCTCTGCAATATTACCTTCTAATAGTACAAGGCCACCAATTAACTGCACATCGTAGTGACGTAATCCAAGTACACGCTTTGCTGCTTCACGTACAACAGCGAATGCTTCAACTTTTATATCATTCACTGTTTTTCCATCATGTAGCATGTTTTTAAATGTGATCGTTTTATGACGTAATTCTTCGTCAGATAAATCAGATAGTTTTTCTTCTAGATTATTAATTTCTTGAACAAGTTGTTCATATTTTTTTAGTTTTCTCTTTTGAGAATCTCCTAACAGCTTTTTTACCGAATTCAGCATGTTGTAAACACTCCTCTTACTGACAATAGCTACATTATAGCACATGTTTATCCTGAATAAGTAGAAGTAGTAAATTCAAGAAAAAACTGGATATAAATAAGGTGTTATTGTACATAATATATTTAAAACTTAGAAAGAAAGAGAGTATTCAATGTATAAGAAATTTGGTATGATAGCTAAATGAGATTTTTCAAAAAAGAGAAGAATATAGCTATCTCGTTTTATGATGTAATAGGTATGGAAATTATATATTGAAAGAAAAGAGCTAGAAGATGAATAATAAGTTTGTGAAAGGCGCTGCGATTTTAACGATTACAACGTTTCTATCGAAAGTGTTGGGAAGTTTTTTTCAAATCCCATTACAAAATATAGCAGGAGATGAAGTGCTGGGGATTTTCCGCCTTGTTTTTCCTGTGTATATGATAGCTTTAACTTTATCAGTAGCGGGAGTACCGCTAGCTATATCAAAATTAATTGCTGAACTTCATGAGAAGAATGACGAGGACGGAATTGCCAAACTATTTACTTCAGCATCTATTATTGGAGTAATATTTGGAGTTCTTGGATTTTCAGTTATTATGATTGGATCAAGTATGTTTGCAAATATGCTTGGTGGACAAGATACAAAACTTCCACTAATTGTCACTTCGTTTGCGTTATTAATCGCACCATATATGGCGGTATATCGAGGGTATTTCCAAGGTTTTGGGGATATGATTCCTACCGGGTTGTCACAAGTAATTGAGCAGTTCATTCGTGTTTTCTTTATGTTAGCAATTGCATTCTTATTTGTATCTTGGAATAAAGGGAGTGACGTTGTAACAGGCGGCGCAATGATTGGTTCTTGCCTTGGGGTAATTACGTCACTTATCTATTTGAGATTGAAGTATGTAAAAAGTGTATATCGTTATAAAAGTAACGCATATTCACTACAAGATTTTAAAGATAATGCAAAAAAGATACTTTTGGTTTCGATTCCAATTGCAGTTGGAGCGTTATCGATGCCGGTGTTAAATTTAGTTGATTCTGTAACAATTCCACATATGTTGCATGAATCCACTACAACGATTCAAGAACAATTTGGTATATATAGTCGTGGATTTGCGTTTACACAATTAATTGTCGTGTTTGCAAGTGCGATGGTATTCCCGTTAATCCCATTGTTAACTGCTGCATTAACAAAAAAAGATATAGCCTTAGCCAAACAAACAATTGAACGAACAAATGAGCTTGCTCATGTTTTAACAACGCCGATAACAATCTGGCTCATGGCACTTACAATCCCGTTAAATATTGGATTGTTTACAGATGCTAAAGGGAGCGGAATGTTAGCTATTTTAATTGGTAGTTCGTATTTTACGTCACTTATGGTATTATCAATAGGAATTTTGCAAGGAATTAACCGTTCTAAGCAAGCGGCGTGGATAGTTGCTGGGGCGAGTTTTGTAAAAGTTATATTAAATATAGTACTTGTAAGTCAATTTGGAATAATTGGTGCGGCTTATAGTACACTTATCATATATATCATGATTTGTATCGTAAATTATATATACATTCGAAAAGAATTGGCTTATTCGATTCACATAGGGAGATTTTTTGCTGTAATTGGGATATCTAGTATAGTAGGTATAGGATTATATTTCACATCTACTTTCATAAATGTGGTAGATTCTAGACTTATTGCAATAACATATAGTGGTTTAGCGTTTTGTATAGCCTCGTTCATATATGGCATATGCGTATTAAAGTTGAACTGGATATCCAAAAAGCAAATCCCGTTTTTACGTAAATAAATGAGTCCATAAATGAGTATGGCTATTTATATGTTTGTGAAAGAAATCAATCTGAAGTTATCCAACTTTTCTTATTAAAGAGTTGATAGCAATTTGTTGCATAACAAAAAGTTGATTGCGAAATGTTGGAGGAGATTAAGAGTGCGGTTAGTTTTATCAGGATATTATGGTTTTTATAATGTTGGGGACGAAGCGATTTTACAATCAATTATTAAAGCGCTATATGAAGAGGAGCCTACTCTTGAACTTGTTGTACTTTCGAATGACCCCGACTATACAAGAAAAATGTACGGTGTAGAGGCAGTAAATCGCTGGGATATAAGAGCAATTTATAAGGAAATAAAAAGAAGTAGTGGCTTAATTAGCGGAGGGGGAAGTCTCCTTCAAGATAAAACGAGTATTAAAAGCATTTTGTACTATACAGGTATTATGCGAATTGCTCGTTTTTTGAAGAAGCCATATTATATTTATGCGCAAGGAATTGGTCCAATTACGAAAAGACAAAATCGTTTATTAGTGAAATGGCAAGTATCCAAAGCGGAATATATATCAGTTCGTGATGAAGATTCATTTTTGTATTTAAAAGAAATCGGTATTAAGAAGGATATCGAACTAGTTCCAGATCCAGTATTGGCATGTCAATCAGAAGGAATGAAGTCAGAGTGGCTGCAAAAACATTCGATTCAAGGGAAAGTAATTGCAGTTAGTGTAAGGTATTGGGACGCGAAAGAAGATTATATGAAGAAGCTAGCAGATACGCTAAAAAAATTTAAGCGTGATGGGTACCATATTTTATTCGTACCAATGCATGGACCATTTGATCAAAATGCATCACGCGATATTATTAACTTAATGGGAGAAGAAGCTCATATGCTTCCGTATAAGTTGGATATTCATGAGAAAATTTCAATTTTTTCGGAATGTTCGCTTCTAATCGGTATGAGACTTCATGCGCTCATACTATCAGCCGTTGCTAATATTCCCATGGTAGGTATTTCATATGATCCAAAGGTTGATTCATTTTTACAACAAGTAAATCAGCCGATTATCGGAAACGTAGATGGTGACTGGACGGCTGAAACTTTGTATAATGTCGCAATGAAGCAACTAGAACAAAAAGAATATATACAAGCAAAATTGGAACAAAGAGTAGAAGAATTACGAGAGCAAATTTCAACAGCGTCTCGATACATCATAAGTGATTTGAACTCAAAAGAGTTTAAAAAAGAAAATGTCGAATTTCATAAGTGATTGTAAACTTATGCTTATAAAAAAAGAAGTTTGAGAAATAAGACATATGTTTTAAAATCCTAATGTTATATATATATAATATTAGGATCAAATGTTTTATTTAGTAAATGGTAAGAAAATAGGTATGCTAATAAAGATGTCGATTAACGTACCAACATCTTTATAGTTATATTTTGTAATTATAATCTTTTTCTGTGATAGTTGTAAATGGTTATAAGAAGATTGTTGAAAATGTAATGCTAACGGTGAAACTCTAGGTTCATTATATGTGAACGTAACAGAAGGTAATGTAGCATTTAAAAACTTTGAACTTGTATCTAAAGTAGGTCAATACGGTGCATCACCTGATACAAAACTTGATCTAACTGTTTCTAACACAGTTGCATATCAATTATCTAAGTACACTGACAAAGGTACATTAGTATTCAAAGTATTAGGCGATAAGAATGTTGTAACAAGTGAAATTGGTTCACAAGCAGTACAAGTGAACGTTCTTAACAATCCAAATCTATAAGTCGATTATAGATAAAGTAAAAAATCAGTGGGGATTCATCCCCGCTGATTTTTTTAATAGAAAGAAGGCTCTTGTAAAAATACAAGAGCCTTCTTTCTATTTCTTAAACTTAAACATATCCCCGCTCAAATTCGAATCACTATACACGAACAATACCATGTTAATGTTGTTGTCTTGAATGTATTGATATACATCTTTTTCGTGATAGTGACGCAGGTCGAGGATAGATGTGTGTTTGAAACTTTGTGCTAAGTGTGGCACGATTGCGTTTGCGAATGAGTCTTTTAGGACTAGGGCGCGTACTTCATTTTGTGCATTGTTATTTTCGATGACGATTTCTGGATAGTCATCCGTGTAATAACCTGCGTATGATGTTGTATCTTTTTGTTTTTCTACGCCGTATATTTCATCTAAGTTTTGGTGAACGGTACCTTGCACATCTTTTGCGGTTACGCTTGTGAAGTTGAAACCGTCTTTCGGTGTGTAGTAGCATAATTTTTCACCATTGGCATCGATGAGTTGGTATAGTTGGTTGTTAAAACTTCCGACTAAATGTTTATTTTGCGCACATGTACGAGTGTAGTCTTCTTTTTTTATTTCTTTTCCTTTATATATAGAAGATTGTTGCCCGATTGTGTTCATTATATATTGGTAACCTAAGAAGGCACCGTCCATATTCCAATGATGATCTGTTTTGAAATACATGTCTTGTATTTCTTCGTTTGTATAGTTCTGTTTAAAGTGTTCCATAAGTTTTATTGGCTTTACGTCTGCTGGAAGCTTCTTTAGAAAGTAATTTAAATTTTCCTGTGCATATGTGTGAATATGAGAAGGTAATTTAAATGATAATGCATTCGTTTTTGACGGTGGTAAAGCAAAGTAAAACTCAACGTTTTGTTCTTTTAAAAACTGAGACAAATCGTTTATAGCAGGCATAGATTGTTCAATTTCATTATATTTTTTTGTCCACGCCGGGTTTTTCAGGAGCCATTTATCATCAGTTAAAATAATGTCGTTAATGAGAGATTTGCCCATATTAATTTGAGCAATTGTATAGTTTTTAATAAGCTCATCTCGTCCGATTAGTTGATCATTTGTGTATGTTTCGACATCTTTAAAGAAGCTACCAGTTAGGAGAGCTTCTTTCGTAAGTGCTGGTTTTTGAGCGAGCGGCCGATTTTCAACTGGTGAAATGTCTCGGTCTGTTTTGAGTAACGATAATATGCCAAATGAAAAGATAATGGTGAGAAAACCGATAAACAGGATGAGGTTCCCCAATTTTTTCATAATAACTTTTCCTTCCTACATCAGTTAAAACCTGAAATAAATAAATGGATTATATGTTGAGTTAATCAAGTACATAACCGAAATCATAAATAATGTTAGTAATAATATAGGACGTACAAATTGCATTGTGAACATATACGTTTTTGGCGCAAGTTCTAGTATGTTTTTCATTCTTTTTAAAATTGGTGTCGCTGCGATAAAGGCAATGAGAAATACGATAATGTATTCATGTACGTATAACATCGTATTGTCATCGATGAAAGATTGGCTGCTTATGCCGAACATCGCTTTTAAATATTGGAACGAGTAAGCGAAGTTGTCAGCTCGGAAGAAGACCCAACCGATCATAACGATTAGTAATACGTATGCATGTTGCAGCGGCTTCCATAGTTTGTTTAATATTTTTTCGAATCCAGCTTTTTCAATTGAAATAATAAAGCCGTAATATAAGCCCCAGGCGATAAATGTCCAGCTCGCCCCGTGCCATAAACCAGTTAACCCCCATACGATGAAAAGGTTACGATAATTCGCTGGTTTTGAAACGCGGTTTCCGCCGAGCGGGATATATATGTAATCGCGGAACCAAGAGCCGAGTGTAATATGCCATCTTCTCCAAAACTCTGAAATAGATTTAGAGATGTACGGATAGTTGAAGTTTTTCGGGAAATCAAATCCGAACATTTTTCCAAGTCCGATTGCCATATCAGAGTATCCTGAGAAATCGAAATAAATTTGCAGGGTATAGGCGATAATACCAATCCATGCCGTTCCAACACTCATTTCAGATGGTGGTAAGGCAAAGATTTTATCAGCGACGAATCCAACTTGGTTAGCGATTAATATCTTTTTTGCTAGTCCGAGAACGAAAATTTGAATACCTTCTGTGAATCGTTCAAAAGAATGGATGCGCGTTTTAATTTGCTCAGCGACAATATTGTAACGAACAATTGGTCCGGCAATAAGCTGAGGGAAAATAGATATATATAGCGCTAAGTTAAGTGGATTTTTTTGAACATCCCCATCTTTACGGTATATATCGATGACATAGGACATCGCTTGGAATGTATAAAATGAAATTCCAATTGGTAGTGGAATAGGTTCCACATGAATAGATAAGTGCAATACGTTGTTTAAAATGTCTGTGAAAAATGAAATATACTTAAAATAAGAAAGTAATAGTATATTTCCGACTATAGCTATAATTAAAAATGTGACTTTCATATTTTTTCGTTTATCATAATGATGCACGAGTAGGCCGAAGCAGTAGTTTAATACGATGGAAAAGAGCATTAAAAGAACGAAACGTGGTTCGCCCCATGCATAGAAAATTAAACTAAATGCAAGTAATACGAAATTACGTAGCTCGGCACGCACTATAAAATAGAAAAATAATACGAGAGGTAAAAAGATAAATAAGAAAATCGAACTACTAAATACCAAAGGACTCTCCTCACTTTTTCGAAATACATTTCGTAAAAAAAAACGACATATCTATTATATATTCTTTTTTATAATAGTGCCTTTAATATTTTAGCATGTTAATAATTCGATTAAAATAATTATCCTATATAATAGAAGGAAAGCGGTATGGAATCCTTTTGACACCCACTATCTGGATAAGATAAGATGAATAAGGTGTGATTTGTTTAGAAGGGAAGAGATGGTGTGTTATTTAACTCGTTTGAGTTTATTTTTTTATTTTTACCGATAGCATTTCTTTTATATTTTTTATTAAATAAATTTGGACAAACTACTTTAGCGAAAGCTTGGCTTGTCGCAGCATCTTTATTTTTCTATAGTTATTGGAACATAAAGTATTTGCCGCTTATGTTAGTATCGCTTATTGTGAACTACTTTATTGGAATGAGGCTCGTGAAGCATAAGAGTAAATTTCTTTTAGCAGTAGGCTTACTATTTAATATCGGAATGCTTAGTTATTTCAAGTACTATGATTTCTTTTTGCAAAATGTAAATTCGTTATTTGGAACTCATTTTACATTATTATCATTAACGTTACCGCTTGCGATTAGTTTCTATACATTCCAAAAGATTGCGTTTTTAGTAGATACATATCGCGGGGAAACGGAGGCATGTCATTTTCTTGATTACGCTCTGTTTGTAACATTTTTCCCGCAACTTATTGCAGGACCAATTGTACACCATGCGCAAATTATGCCGCAGTTTGCGGATCGTAGTAAAAAGCGTTGGCAATCAAATTATATCGTTCTCGGTATTTTTGTATTTGCCATCGGTATTTTTAAGAAAGTAGGGATTGCAGACGTTTTATCTCCTGTCGTACGGGAAGGGTTTGATGTACAGCAGTCGCTAACCTTTGTTGAAGCTTGGCTTTCATCATTAGCGTTTACATTTCAGTTATACTTTGATTTCAGTGGATATAGCGATATGGCAATTGGAATTGCGTTAATGTTCAACATTAAATTGCCTCAAAACTTTAACTCACCTTATAAAGCGGTGAGTATACAAGACTTTTGGCATCGTTGGCATATGACATTAAGCCAGTTTTTAACGAAATATGTGTATATTTCTCTTGGAGGAAATCGAAAAGGTATTACGCGTACATACGTCAATATTATGATTGTCTTCTTAATAAGTGGACTTTGGCATGGGGCTGGTTGGACATTTATTTTCTGGGGATTTCTGCACGGATTAGCTTCTGTCGTTCATCGTTTGTGGAACAAAGCAGGAGGGTGCATGCCGGCCTGGGCGGGATGGCTCGTGACGTTTTTCTTCATTAATATAACGTGGGTATTCTTTAGAGCAACATCGATGCATGATGCGGTGAAAGTGTTAAAAGGAATGTTTGGATTTAATGGATTCGAACTAGCCAATAGCGTATTCCCGGTATTTATTATTGAGAAGCTACAATTTTTAAAAGGGTACGGTGTTTCATTTACTGAAGCATACCATGTTTCATTATTAAATACGGAAATAGTAGCGTATATTTTCGGAGCATTATGTATTAGTTTCTTCTTAAAAAATTCAATTCAGTTAAAAGACTCCTTCCGTCCGACAGTATGGACGGCGTTATTTACTGCAATATTACTTGTGTATAGTGTATTGCATTTAACGAGTATTAGTGAGTTTTTATACTTTAATTTCTAGGTGGAGAATATGAAAAACAAACAGTGGCTTATTTTCGTTTTTGTATGTGTTTTTATTCCACTTGCAGGTGTTGGAATATTTAATGGCTATGCAGATTCACTTTGGTTATTCTCGCATAAAAATAAGTGGAATGATGTTCAGTTTGGGTTTAATGAGAGACAACAAAAAACGAATTATATAACATATCGTCCGTTTACTTATGATGGCGTTATACTTGGAAGTAGCAGAACAACGTTTATCAATGAGAATGATTTTACTGGATTAAACGCATTTAATTATGCGGTAAGTAGTACAGATCCGCGTGAGTACGATGCGTACATTGAATATGCAAAAGAGAGAAAAGGTAGTGAATTATCTTCTATTGTGATTGGTTTAGATTTCCTTGGAACGAACAAAAATAGAGAAATCGGTTTTGAAAAGCCAGAAGTATATATTAATGAAGCACAAAGCTTACTATATCCAATTAAATCGTATGTGAGTATGGATGGGATTACATATTCCCGAAATACAATTCAAAACTCCATTCATCACAATAAGACTATTGATTTATATAATCGCGATAATATAAAATCGATGCGTGAGTATACGAAAGAAGAGCGTGACACACAAATTGCCGCGCAAGTAGATAAATTTAGTAGAGAGATTTATGGCGGGAATTATGAGTATCAAAATATGAAGGAAATATTAGGAACTGTAAAATCTCATAATCCGAATACAAAGTTTTATATTTTTACAACTCCTGTTTCAGAGCCATTGTTCCGTGCGATGATTCAATCAGGGCGTTGGGAAGAGTATAAAAGGTGGCTCCATGATGCTGTCGATGTATTTGGAGAAGTGCATCATTTCATGTATTTAAATTCAGTAACAAAGAACTTAGATAATTATATGGATGGACATCATTTCAGGCCAGAAGTCGGAAAGATAATTGCACATAAAGTTGTAAATGAAGAAGATCGTAATGTGCCGAAAGATTTTGGTATTGTTATTACGAAGGATAATATTGATGAGGTGCTGGAGCAGATTCATGCATCGTTTCAATAGAAAGAAATAGTTCTGTTTCAAAGATTGAATCGTCATGTGATTCGATCTTTTTTAGTAGTCCACAAAAAATTTAATTAAGCGAGAAAAAGCAATTATGACTGGAGTAGAAAGAAGCAGCATCCAAATAGATGCTGCTTCTTTCTTATTCTATTTCTAAATCAACAATTAAGTAGGCAAGTATAACGATGAAAAAAATGCTAACAGATGGCGCTGTTAATACGTGACCGGACATAAAGCCAATGCCAAGTGATAGGATGATTGTACTAGCTAATAGCATATATTTTACAGTTATAATTTGCTTAAAGTTTGTGATCATACGGATGAATAGTTTAATACCGAAGTATAGAAGTGGTATTAAGTAAATAAGGAAACCGATAATTCCAAAGGCGAAAAATAGGTCATGGAAGTCCATTTCAATTAATTTAATTTTAACTGTGTAGTTACCAGCGTAACCCATTCCAAAAAGTTTTTGTGAGAGCGGTGCTTCTTTATAGTATTGTTTGTATACTTTTAAGAATTTGTCCCGATCACTATAAATTAAACTCTTCACTTCAGAGTCTGTTAGTTCACCTTTTGCGTGTTTTTTTGCATCCTCTGGATTTTCTTTAATTACTTTTCCTTCTTTTTTATCCTGTTCTTCTTGTACTGATTTTTTGTATTCGTATATTTGCATGTGGATTCCCATATTTTTTGCGATAGGAGTATGCGGTGTAAGAACAATTAAACCTCCTAGTACAACTGCTGCAACGATGGTGTTTACAAGATATGTGAATCCTTTTTTTTCTTTTTTACGGTTTATCATATATTCAATGAACGAGAAGAAAAGTGCTACGCCTAATGTTAGCACAATTGCACCATATCCAACTTTTGTTCCGACCATAATACTTGCATACATCGCAAGTATTGTTGGAATCCAGTAATATATTTTCGAGAAAGAAGTTGTTTTATAAATCGAATATAAGACAACGATTGGGAACATAATCGCGAAGAGAGCACTTAAATCATTTCCAGCAAAGAACCAACCTCTTGAGCCAATTTTTGAGTGAGGATAGCTTGGGAAATCAGTGCCAGTTTGCATTGCGATAATCATTGTGATGCTTAAAATTAAAGTTGCATATAAGAAATATGTAATGATTTTATGAAACACATATTCTTTATTTTTTAGCTCTTTAAAGACGATAATATATCCAAACAGTAGCACAATTGGATATATGCTCTTTAAAATAAATTTAACTTCTTCTCCAAATGAAACTGGGGATTTAACCATCATATTATTTACAAGACCGATTGCCAGTGCAATTCCGAGTAAACATAAATAGAGAATGTACTTTTTCGCGCCTTGTTGTTTATGATGAAGAAGTAGATAACCTAATGCAAGAAGCATAAAGGCGAAACGGACTACGATTCCGACTGTTGCGCTCATGTGTAATACATAGATTGAAAAAGATGTTAATAAATCTAAAATTGGTTGAAACACGATGAATAGCAGTAGGAAATGCGGGAAGTAGTTATCCGTCTGTTTTAACTTAGTAACCATATGTTCCTCCATTTCTTCATTCCTTTATTTCAGCACCCCTCTATATAATAGGAAGGGGAATGAATTTCTATATTTAATTTTTATATCAGACTTAAGAATACACCATTTCATTGTAATGGTAAATAGATGAAGAGCCGGGATAAACCGACTTTAATTTCTATATTTTTCAACGAAATTGTATGTTTTATGCAAGGCGATATACAAATTACGAGATTATTAGACAGAAAATTAAGAAAAAAGAAGGGTTTTTCACATCCTTTCTATAATTATATAAGTATAATCTTTGTGTAGAAAAGAGGGGTATATATAATGGAAGTAACAAGTAAAACAGAATCTGTCATTGTGAAATATGAAGGGCACGTTGCAACGGTTATGGTCAATCGCCCAGAGGTGTTAAATGCATTAGATGAACCAACGTTAAAAGAGTTATTACAAAAACTGAAAGAAGTAGCGGAGAGTTCTGCACACATTGTTGTGTTATGCGGGAACGGCCGTGGTTTTTCTGCGGGTGGAGATATTAAATCGATGCTTTCAAGTAATGATGAAAGCAAGTTTGATGGTATTATGAATACTATTTCTGAAGTCGTTGTGACTTTATATACGATGCCGAAGCTTGTTATTAGTGCTATTCATGGACCAACTGCTGGTCTTGGATTAAGTATTGCACTAACAGCTGACTATGTGATGGCAGATATATCATCAATTATTGCGATGAACTTTATTGGAATCGCTTTAATTCCAGATGGTGGCGGCCATTTCTTCCTTCAAAAGCGCGTTGGTGAAAATATGACGAAGCAAATTATTTGGGAAGGAAAGAAATTATCAGCAACAGAAGCGCTTGATATCGGTTTAATTGATGAAGTAATCGGCGAAGATTTCCAAACGGCTGTGAAGCAAAAAATTAGTGAATGGTCACAAAAGCCAATCAAAGCGATGATTCAAACGAAGCAAATTTTATGTGAAGTAAATCGCTCAAATTTAGAACAAACGTTGCAGCTTGAAAAACGCGGCCAATATGCGATGAGACAAACAGCAGATCATAAAGAGGGCATCGCTGCATTTTTAGAAAAGCGTTTACCGGCATTTAAAGGAGAATAAAGTGTAGTGGCAGTTTTACTGCCGGTTAATTTAGGATAAAGGGGAGAAAGTGCTAACACATTTTAGTATAATTGTGTTAGCACTTTTTTTTAGGAGTAATATATGAAGAAAGTTATTGGTATTATCGTTATTATTTTACTTACATATTATGCTTTGCATAGTACACCATCTCTTGCGGTACGGACTGCACTATTTTTTGAAGGGCATCCAATTGCTGCTTTCTCAGGTGAAGTGGAGAAAGAACGGGATGTGAAAAAAGAAGCGATTCCTGATGAGTACCAAACCTTATATGGAGAGAAGAAAGAAGAACCAGAGCATTATTTCTTTCCGGCAGTAAGGGCGCACGGATCAGGAATTGATATGTTAAGTGCTTGTGTGAAAAAAGAGTGGTTATTTTATAAGGCAGAGCTCGGCTGCTATTAAACATAGGAGGATGAATGATGTCAGCATATAACAAGTTAGTAAGAGATCGTGTTCCAGAGAAGATCTTAATGTCTGGAAAAACATATACAGCACAAAAATTAACAGGACAAGCATACATACAAGCTTTGGCGAAAATTGGAACAGAAGAAATTCGTGAATTTGCTTCTATGAAAGAGCGTGAACATGCGCTTGATTCTCTTGCGGATGCACTGGAAGTAATCATCTCATTAGCGCGCGCAGAAGGTGCAACAATTGAAGATGTAGAACGTCTTCGTAAGCAGAAAGAGATAGAGCGCGGTGGGTTTGAAAGAGGTATTTACTTGTTGGATGTTTCAGAAGAATAGATTTGTAGGGAAAGCATAGCGTTACTCATTAACGAACGCTATGCTTTTTTGTTGCGATTAAGCTAATAATGAAGAAGATAGCTGTTAATACCCAGCCAATTGTAATAGAAGTAGTAGTATGAACTGCATAAGAAACTTGTAAACAAAGTAATGATGCTAGAAACCAAATGAGTGCAATGTGTACATATTTTTTTGATATATTCATATTGTATAACTCCTTTTATATACTAAAGTGAATTTTACTATAATTTAGAAAATTAAGCTATATGAGTAGAGGATTTATAGTAAATTCGGTATACTAAATAATAGGAAAAATGAGGAGGAAATGACAATGGCACATCATGCGAAAGAAACGATGGAATTGATTAAGGAGCTTGTCTCTATTCCAAGTCCATCTGGAAATACAGAGAAAATTATTCGTTTTATTGAAAACTATGTAAGTGAGTGGAATGTAGAAACGAAGCGTAACAATAAAGGTGCTCTTATTTTAACGGTAAAAGGGAAAAATGATGCACAGCATCGCTTATTAACAGCACACGTTGATACGTTAGGTGCGATGGTGAAAGAAATTAAGCCAGATGGTCGTCTCAGTCTTTCTATGATTGGCGGATTTCGCTGGAACTCTGTAGAAGGGGAATATTGCGAAATTGAAACATCAAGTGGCAAGACGTATACAGGAACGATTTTAATGCATCAAACATCTGTACATGTATATAAAGATGCAGGTGAAGCGAAACGCGATGAGAAAAATATTGAGGTTCGTATCGATGAGCGTGTATTTTCAGCTGATGAAGTACGTGAATTAGGAATTGAAGTAGGAGACTTCGTTTCATTTGATCCACGCGTTCAAATTACAGAGAGTGGATACATAAAATCACGTCATTTAGATGATAAAGTAAGTGTTGCCATTCTATTAAAATTAATTAAGAGATTACAAGATGAAAACGTAACATTACCATATACAACTCATTTCTTAATCTCTAACAATGAAGAGATTGGATACGGTGGTAACTCTAACATTCCAGAAGAAACGGTTGAATATTTAGCTGTTGATATGGGAGCGCTAGGTGATGGACAAGCATCTGACGAGTATACAGTATCTATTTGTGCAAAAGACTCTAGTGGTCCGTATCATTATGCACTACGTAAACATTTAGTAGAGCTTGCGAAAACGAACAATATTGAATATAAAGTAGATATTTATCCGTACTATGGATCGGATGCATCAGCTGCGATTCGCTCTGGATTTGATGTGAAGCATGCATTAATTGGAGCAGGTATTGATTCTTCTCATGCATTTGAGCGTACACATGAAAGTTCGATTGCTCATACAGAAGCACTTGTTTATGCATATGTATTATCAGAGATGATTGCAGAATAAGAAAAGAAATAGGCTACCTCTAGTAGCCTATTTTTTATTTGCAGAGAAATCGACTTTATTTAACAAAAAGTAAGTTAATTGTAATTTGTTTTACAATATTAAGAAAGTAGGTTTACTACATAATTCGAGTATTATAAAATAATAGAGGCGCACTAATTTTTTTTGTTTGTATTTTTTGAGATTTATATATTAAGATTACGCGTTATTAAAAGGTGATTGTCGAGAGGAGTATTATTTTTTATGAAGTATCGTGCAGTCGCGGCAGGTATTTTAGCCGCAAGTTTATTATCGTCTCCAGTAAGTAGTTTCGCAGCAGCGAAGAAGTTTTCGGATGTTCCTTCATGGGCGCAAGAATCAGTTGATTATTTAGTAGGAAAAAAGGCGCTTGATGGAAAGCCAGATGGAACGTTTTCTCCATCTGAAGCAGTAGATAGAGGGTCAGCTGCAAAAATTTTAGCAGTCGTTCTTGGTTTACCAATTGATCCAAAAGCAAAGCCATCTTTTAAAGATGCACAAAACCATTGGGCAGCTCCGTACATTGCTGCAGTGGAAAAAGCAGGTGTAATTAGTGGAGATGGTACTGGTAAATTTAATCCATCAAGCCAAATTAACCGTGCATCTATGGCATCTATGTTAGTACAAGCATACTCATTAAATAAGAAAATTATTGGAGAACTTCCAACACAGTTTAAAGATTTGGAAACTCATTGGGGTAAGAAACAAGCTAATATTTTAGTAGCTTTAGAGATTTCTAAAGGTACGGGAAATGGCTGGGAGCCTGAAGGAACTGTAACTCGTGCAGAAGCAGCTCAGTTTATTGCGATGGCTGATCAAAATAAAACAGATACATCAAAAAGAATGTATATGAACAGAAACTTTATTACATATCATCAACCATCATTATCATCTGGTATTACTGATGTTCAGCATAAGCCACAAATGGTTGTAGTGAAAGAACAAAGAGCAGACGGCTGGTTAAAAGTTGTAACAAGTAAAGGTGAGAAATGGACACCTCTAACAGAAAAAACAGAAACGATTAATGAAGGATTTACTACTTATGAAACAGCTTCACATAGTTCTAAAGTGCTAGGTACATATAATGCACAAACAGTAACGGTTATGGAAGAGAGTGGAAGCTGGATTCGTATCCGCGTAGGCGCTGGTTTCCAATGGGTTGATAAAAATCAATTAAACCCAGTAAAACAAGAGAACTTCTTAGAAGGTAAAGCAATTATTATTGATCCAGGTCACGGTGGAATTGACTCGGGTAATGTTGGTTATTATGAGAAAGAAAGTGAAACTGTATTAGATGTATCATTACGATTAAAGAAAATATTTGAGCAAAGGGCACCATTTACTGTTATGTTCACTCGTACAAATGATACACGTCCAGGAACAAGTGGTCCTGATTCATTAAAGAAACGTGTAGAGTTTGCACAGGAACATAATGGAGATATTTTTGTAAGTATTCATGCTAATGGCTCTGAATATAAAAATGGACAAGGTACAGAAACGTTATATTATCAGTCAGCAAGAGCAAAAGTAACGAATCCGCATGTAGAAGACAGTATGTTATTAGCACAAAAAATTCAAGATCGTCTTGTAGCAGCACTTGGAACAAAAGATCGTGGTATAAAACATCAGGACTTATACGTAACTAGAGAAAATACAATGCCAGCTGTATTAACAGAATTAGCATTTGTAGATAATAAAAGTGATGCAGATAAAATTGCTACACCAAAACAGAGACAAGCTGCAGCAGAAGCGATTTATCAAGGCATTTTAGATTATTACGAAGCAAAGGGTAATAACGTATCTTCTTTCCGTTAATACATTAAAAGAGATTGCCAATAGGCAGTCTCTTTTATTTATTAACGTTTCTCTTTATTTCAGGCATGTGATATCATTTAATTTTATACAAAAAAGTATTGTAATTATAACGATATAGAGGATGATCATAGATTGAATAATCATAGGAAAACACCTGCATGTATATATACGTATGCATTTCGTGAGGAGGAGCGTGCTTTATGTTACTTGGAAATGCGCTCGTTCTTTGGAATGGAGTCCCACGTTAATATTTTGAAAAGTGATGTCAAAATTGACCCGAGTAGAAGTCCTTTTATGAAAGAACGCGTTGAGGTTATGTATGAAGGAGACGACTTAGAAAGTATTTTGGAACAAGTAAAGGAAATTGAATTAGGAGAAATGACGTTTAAAGTTATCTTCGTGAAAATCAATGATCTTGAGGGAGAAAATAAAATAGAGTATGCGGAAAGACGTATCATTGAACGACGTATTGGGGATTGTATTGATGCGGAAGCAGATGTGCGCAATCCAGAGCGTACTTTTGGTATTGTTCCATTAGGCGGACGTTGGTATTTTGGACATTATGTAGAGAGTAAACCAGTTTGGTACCATCATATAAAAAAACCACGTAGCTATTCGACATCTCTTAGCACACGCGTTGCAAGATCCGTTGCAAATATTGCGGTGCCAAATCCAGAGGGAGTAAGAGCGATTGATCCGTGCTGCGGCATTGGAACGGTTGTAGTAGAAGCTCTTTCGATGGGAATTAACATCGTTGGTAGAGATATAAGCCCGCTCGTTGCGATTGGAGCGAGAGAAAATATTGCGCACTTCGGATTCGATGGGACGATAACGAAAGGTCCGATCGAGGAGATTACGGAGAACTATGACGTCGCAATTATCGACATGCCATATGACTTATTTACGCACGCAACACCAGAAAATCAGCTCTCCATTCTTTCAAGCGCACGCCGCATTGCTAAAAAGGTAGTCGTTGTCACAATGGAAACAATGGACGATATGATTCATGAAGCAGGATTTGAAATTATAGATCGTTGCACTACAAAAAAAGGAACATTTTCTAGACAAATTCTTGTTTGTGAATAAGGAAGAAAGGTCACCCGTTTGTTAAAGTAAGATAATAAATTACAGGATAGTTAGTCCATTATGAGGGCTGATTATCCTTTTTTATTTACATAATGAATGGGGAAAATAAAGATTGAATATTTAGTTTAATCAGTATAATATAGGTGTGTAATTTGAAGTGTTTGTTAGGTTTTGGAAAGAGGACAAAGTTTCGATGTGAGGACCTTAAAAAACAATTAGAGGCACTCTTAAAGATAGACAAAGGATGGTAGGGTGTTTTAATGAGAGTTCAAGAAATATGTATTGGTAATAGAAAGGCATACCTTCTACTAAATTCGGAAGGAGTACCTGTTGTATCAGTAGCTAAGTATATGAAACATCTCTATAACAATGAGAGTAAAAGTAATACTTTAAAGACATACTGTACGGCTTTAAAACACTATTTCACATACTTACAACAAATAAAAATTGATTACCAACAAGTTAATTTTGAGATTTTATCTAACTATGTGGTCTGGCTTAGAAACCCATATAGAAACAACAAGGTAATTCCTTACAAAATACCTCAAAAACATAATAAAGAAAAAGAACCCAAACAACTGACTGAGAAAACAGTAAATAACTACATCAGTGCCGTAACCAACTTTTATGACTATTTGTATCGTAGCGAGCTAATCGATTCAGATATAGTTGAAAAGCTAATGAAAAAGATGTTTACTGGTGCCGGTGGAAATGGATACAAGAGCTTTTTACATCATGTCAACGAGGGAAAACCCTACTCCAAAAATATCCTTAAATTAAAAGAACCCAAAGAAAAAATAAAGATATTTACAAAAGAACAAGTTGAAACCATCTATCATTCAACTACGAATATTAGAGATCGATTTCTAGTTCTTTTGCTTTTTGAAACAGGTTTACGTATTGGTGAAGCTCTCTCTTTATTCCTTAAAGATTTTCAATTTGATGCTAAACAAAGAAAACATAAGCTTAAATTAACAGATAGAGGAGAATTACCTAATGGTGGTAAGTTAAAAACAGGATCTCGGGAATTAGAAATTTCTCAGTCATTAATGAACCTATATGATGACTATCTGTATGAAGTGATTGATGACTATAATCCGGACCATAACTTTGTTCTTGTGAAGCTTTTTGGGAAGAATTCTGGTGAACCAATGACCTATTCGGATGTATATGCCACTTTTAAAGAGATTGAGAGAAAAACTGGTATTTATATAACTCCACATTTATTTCGTCATACTCACGGAACGATTTACTATCTCGAAACGAAAAATATTAAAATGGTGCAAGAGCGTTTGGGACATTCGCAAGTCCAAACAACAATCAATCTATATGTTCACCCTTCTGATGATGCAATCCGGGAGGATTGGGAAAAAGCAGCTCATGCGTTTAAAATTGGACCCAAAATAGATAACTAAAAGGACGACGTTGCCTTAGAAATTCCTGACGAAGCGTTTCCTTTTTAATTTAAAACTAAACGAGTGATGTAGGAGGAAAAGCTTTGAAAAAAAATATAGAAAATTACCTAATTCCGCAAAGTGAATATTGGGACTTAATCACTTCTACCCTCATCTCTTACGAGGTGAAGGAAATATCTAGCGATGGAACACTAAGAAGAAAACTTGTGAAAGATAATTATTTTTCTATTAATGATATATGGAACGTGAATGAAATTGGTCAAATTCCTAACTTTGAAGAACGCTTTAAGAAATATACGGGGACAAGAAAAGTATTAAAGTTAGCTACTAAGTGCATTACAATATCCCAAGAGTTGAAATTTGTATTCTATTGCTACCTTTTTAACGATGAGTTAAGTTTTAACACTGTATTTTGCACCTACAACGTGCATTTAAAAAATTTGATTCAATTTCTAAATGAAAAACACAATCAACTACATTCTTTACTTGATTTAAATATCGATAAAGCTGAGAAAGAGTGGGTTTTGTGGTTAAATAATAAGGGATTAAAAACTACTTCATCAAAAAAGAACCGCGATTATAAAACTAAAACACAACAAGCAACTTTCTTGCGAAGAATGTATGAGAAATTATATTATCTGACAGATACACGGGAAGAATGGGAAAAAGATAAATGGGATGCCAGGGTGTTAAATAAGAAGTATGGGATCTTATATAATACTTCTGATTCTCATTATTATATAGATTTTACAACTATTCATAATGATGTTTTTAAACAGCATTTTAAAAAATATATTAAAACTAGATTACTAGGCGGAAAGAAATTTTCGGTGGGTACAGCTATGAATTATCTAAGATTTGTTTCAAGGTTTCTAAATTTTATCAGTCAACTAGAACCTAACTGGAGTAATCTAAATATGCTTACAAGAAAACATATCGAGAACTATTTAGAGTATCTTCATTATTATGCAAAAAATAATTTGAAATATAAAAAAACTAATCCAAAGCAACATATAAATGATAGTCTAAAATGTGTTTACACCTTTTTACGTGATATCCAACGTTTTGAATACAGTATTGCACCTAAGAAATCCACTTCTAGACTACTTTATTCCGAAGATTATCCAAAATTAGATAAGAAATCCGATGATGATATTGATTACATTCCTGATTATGTATTGGAGCAATTATTTACGCACATTAACGATCTTCATCCAGATGTTCAGCCAATCGTTTGGATAGCGTACAAAACTGGTTTGCGCATTAGTGATACACTTGGTTTGACTCAAGATTCTTTGATTAAGTTAAACGGTAAATACTGGATTCAGACGGATGTTGAAAAAACTTATGTAAAAGACCATAAAGTGCCCATTGATGAACAATTAGCTAATATAGTCGCCATTTTAATCCGTAATTCTAAAGAACGCAGCAATGATGACAATAATCCCAACAAATACATTTTCGTCCGCTATAGTGGTACACGTAAGGGGCGGCCATTTATCCGGTATTGGGTACAAACAAAACTTAATGAGTTATCAGTCAAAAAGAATATTACGGATGAAACAGGTGATATCTTCCACTTTAAAAATCACGCGTTTAGACATACTTACGCAGTAAAGATGTTAAATGGCGGAGCTGATATTTTAACCGTTCAGGAATTATTAGCACACGCATCACCTGAAATGACAATGCGATATGCCCGTTTATTAGATGACACGAAGCGTAAGGCTTTTGAAGAGGTCATTAAAAAAGGTGTTTTTAGCTTTGATTTGAATGGTGAAATTCATCAGGTATCAGAGGCTCAAGACATTCCGGAAGGTATTATGGATATGATATGGAAAGACGAGAAATTAAATGCATTGGACAACCCTTACGGGACGTGTCGTGCTCGAGTTAATGGTAATTGTCCATTAGCAGTAGAGCCCCCTTGCCTTACAGCAAACGATGGAAAACCTTGTTTTGACTTATCGGTTGGTATGACAAGCTTTGATGTAAAAAAATATGAGCTACATATAGAAAGTACAATTAAAATAATTGAAGTCTCAAAGGAATATGGTCGCCAAGATATGGTCGAAGCAAACGAAAAGAACTTAAATAGATACAAAAACATTTATGAAACGATTAAAAACGGAAATGTCATTTTTGGACGTTTTGAACGTATAAAGAGGCAGTTAGAGGACAAGAAAAGGAAAGGTGTTAACCGTGGGTAATTTTAACCGTGAAGAGCAATTGAAGCAGCTACACGAAAAAAGAAAGCAAACAACCAAAGTTAAAGTTGAAGAAGCTATTAAACGCTTAACAAAGATTTCTAAGGCAATTAACTTTAACAGTGTGGCGGAAGAAGCTGGTGTAAGTAAAGCTACGCTTTATAATCACCCAGAACTTAAAGAACGTATTAAATTCTTACGGAATCAACAAGAAAAAGCATTTGTAGACTCTAGAATTAAACGAGATGAAAGTAATCAAAAAGCCATAATTGCATCTCTTAAAAGAAAGATTGAAAAGCTGGAAAAAAGAAAAAAAGAGCTCGAAGAGGAAAATAAGCGATTACGCGAAAGAGAAAACGAAAAGCTTACTGATTACTTTTCGAAGTTATAAAGCAAGACCACACATATTAGAGGATTACCAGTATTAAAAAAACAAGCTAAACAAATTCATATAGGAAAAGAATTGAGTTTTACTCCGTTAAAAGAGATCACCATACATACCATCAAACTAATAAGAATACAAGATAAAAATGAATTATATTTTTAAAAGGTGCACAACTTTTTTATTTTAAAGACATTATAAAACTTTATAATCTTACAATTATTCACATTAAATTATTTTGGAAAACAAATGATTTTTTAAGAAACTGGCTATGATTGTCACTATTATGGTAATTAACTTTTGAAGATGGATGAAAAAGTTAGAGGAAAAGTAGTTTAATATGTATTTGTAAATATTAAAAGAAATAATTTAACTAAACTGATAATATCAAAATGTTTACAAATTGAGAATTTGGAATATAATAACTTTAGAGTGAAAAAACACAGTTCGGTTGGTAGTCCGGACGCAATAATTATTTAATTATTGTCAGTAACCTTCCCCCCTGGGATGTCCATCACTCATGTAATAAACAAGGGGGATTCTCAATGAAACTTACAATTTATTTTGATGGACAATTTTGGATTGGAATTGTAGAAATGTTTGAAAATAATAAATTGAAAGTATGTAAACATACTTTTGGTTCAGAGCCAAAAGATAGTGAAATACTAGATTTTATTTTTCATGATATGGTTCCGCTATTAAAAAGTACATCAGGCGTTAAAAACTCTATTGATAAAAGGAAAAGTAAAATTATTAATCCCAAAAGATTAATAAGGTTAGCCGCCAAAGAAATGAAAAATCAAGGAGTTTCTAACAAATCTTATGAAGTATTGAGAATAGAACTAGAACAAAAAAAGAAAATGAAACAATGTATTACGCGTCAAAAGAAAGAAGAATTACTAGAAAAAAAGCGACAAATGAAAATTCAAAAACGAAAAGCAAAACATCGAGGAAGATAAAAGGTCATCTTCAAATGAAAAAGAAATTATATTCATAAAGCGAAAAAAAACGCTATATTTTTGTAGGGAAATATAGCGTTTTTTATGAATTTATTTGATTCAAGATATGTTTAAGTTACTTACTGAGCTTCATATCATTTTATATATTCAATATTTATCCCCTTTTGAATAAAGATCTAAATTTCGTTAATACTATACTTGCATCTAGATTGCCATCTTTGAGCCGAGCAGTTAGCTTTTGCTAGCTGCTCTTTTTTGTAAAAATATACGCAATGGACTGGATGCATATATAATATTTTGTGTTTCTTTCTATATAAAATGAGGTAGTCTTTACAAAAGAATGATCTCGTTAAAAGAGTATTTTATTAAGTGCTCTTTTTATGTTTTAAACTCATACAAAATGATTTTTTTATTAATTTCTTTGTCTTTCCTGCATAATGTTTTCGATTCAGTTTATACTATCACTGTAACTTATAGTTACAAAAACCAGTGCTTGATAAGCGCAGTTTTCTTTTTTTACAGAGCAGTTAGCTAATCACGCTAATTGCTTTGTTTTTTAGTTCAATTTTATTTGTATATTTATAATTCCTATAAATGAAAAAGCATGATACAATCAAGTAAAGATAAAATTCCATTCCATACGAGCCCTTATTATTATGTAAGGGCTACACCCTTATTAAAATTACGATTTCTTTCTAAAACTGGACATACCTTTTAAATATACATATAATATCACGTGGTATTCTTTTTCAATGTTAGTTTTTAAATAAAGGTTTCAATTGAATTTTTAACCTTATACAGTTCTTTTTCAAAGAGTACTATTCGAGGTGCTCTTTTTTATTACTAAATAGAGGTAGAAGGACACTCCCATCAATTTAAGAATATTAACTTCCTCAATTATAAAGAAACAGTATTCTCTTTAAACAAAATAAATTAGAAGACGTTTTTATGGATCTTTCGATTCGAAGTGAACTCTAATTATTTGCTGAAGAATTAGAGCGATATCTTACCCCTTTATTTTTAAAAGAATTTGCTAGAAAGTTAGCTTTTGTATAACGGAAACGTAAGTTTTCAGGTCATTATGTGACTACTCACAATATAAAAAGCTCAAATTCTAAAGCGTTTAAGTTAAGTTTTTTTGATTACAACTTAAACAGCTCTTTTTTATTGAATGCGTGTCTTATTTTGGGATGACAGGGACCCAAAGTTCATGTCTCGGCTTATGTTTCGGACCGTAATAACATTCAATGCACGGTAAATTGGCAAGTTCATACTCAGAAGTTGGGACCCACTCGGAATATAATCGTTTCCATGCGTCTACTATATTCGGGAAAACTACCCATGTACTTGCGGGAATAATTAGTGTTTCCATATTAGCTGATACCTCCCCATCATATCTTACACCCATAAAATAAGAAAATTCTTCATCTTTTATGGCAGCTTCCTTCCCACAAACCCCTAAAAGACTTTCAAGCGTGCACTTTGGATTTTCCCATGACATATCTATTAATTCTTGCATAAATCCGTCTTTTTTCGCAGTGTTCCAAAGTGTAGGGATTTTTTTAAAGGCGCTGCTTGTTTTTACTGGTTTACTCTTTCCTACAATTCTTAACTCAAAATCGAGGTTTTCAATTCTGTACTCCATCTCGGTATCTCCTTTAATAGAAATTTGGAAGGAAATCTTCGGAAAGGCTTTTAACTGTACTCCTTTATTACGAGCATTAGAAGGGGTTATTCCATGCATTTTTTTAAAAGCACGTGAGAAAGCATCAGAAGAAATATAACCATATTTAATTGCCACATCAATGATCTGAATGTCACTTTTTTGAATTTCAAATGCTGCAAGTGTTAAACGTCTTCGTCTAATATATTCTGAAAGCGACACACCTGAGATTGAAGAAAACATTCTTGAAAAATGAAACTCAGAGCAATTAGCTGCCTTTGCAATCTCCTTATAATCTATCTCTTCATCCAAACTATTCTCAATATAGTCCAATGCGTTATTCATTCTTTTTAGCCAATCCATAATTTTACTCCCTTTCAAATATTTAATTTAATACATAATAGATAATAATAACCGACATTTCATGCCTAAAAATGTCGGTACAAAAAATATATCCTTAAATTGAATGTAACATAAGGGTTACCTATTTGTTCTCTGATATTTATATAGTCTTTTTAATTCTAGGGATCACTAACATTTTAGAAAAAAACAGGCTTAGCATATTAGAATAAGAAAAGAGTCCTATTCCCTTCGTTAAGAATAACTGTTTACAGTTAGAGGTATTATACAGCATGGTTTATTAAGACGAAATCAGTACGCTGAATATTACCAATAAAAATTGAAGTTTCAACTAATGAAAAAATAATAGTCCTTCTTTCCAATCTCTTTCATTTTTTAGTTTCTTTTTAAATAATTTGAAAATATCTTCATAAACTAAACTTACTTGTATTTCATAGGAGTGTATTAGTTGTGAAAAAAAATTGGATATTCCTCATTTTCTTTATGGTTTCTTTTTGTTTCAAACCAATATCCATATATGCTTTTACAGATAGTCGTAAAGCATATGAAAGAACAGGGAAAGTAATTTGGGAAGTAAATACAAAGGAAAAAATAGTTGCACTAACATTTGATGACGGTCCTCATCCTGTTTTTACCCCTCAAATACTTGATATATTAGCTAAATACAATGCGAAAGCAATTTTTTTCGTAGCGGGTAATAAAGTTAACAGGTTCCCAGCTATTTTAAAGAGACAAATAAAAGAAGGACACGAAATTGCGAATCATACATATACTCACATTTATGATAAAAACATTACTGCAGCTAAATTAACATCAGAATTAAATCAAACGGATGAAATTATCAAGCGGATCACTGGTTATAAACCAACTCTGTATCGTCCAGTTGGAGGGCTTCATAACAATTTAATTATTAATACAGCTATACAAAATCGCAAGCTTGTGATCTTGTGGTCATGGCATCAGGATCCACAAGATTGGAGGAGTCCAGCAGCTAGCAAAATCTCGAGGTATATAACGAAAGGTGTTAAACCTGGTAATATCATTCTACTTCATGATTGGAATGGTAGTGAATTTTCTAAGATATCTCAGACAGTTGAAGCATTAGAAAGTATCATGAAGTATTTAAACAACAATGGATATAAATGTGTCACAGTATCTGAATTGCTCTATCGTTCCATAAAAAGTATGCCTCCTTTTTTTGATCCTTTATATCAGTGAATTTGGGGTTATTTATTACCTATTTTAAAAATTTATTGTACTGGGGTAGAAAGAGTAACCATGCCGTGAAGCGCAAAGTAGTTCCTATAGAATATATAAAAAAGAAACACAAAGTTTTTTACTTCTGTGTTTCTTCTATAATTTCTTTAATAGTCATACATGCGTAATGCAATCGAGAGCTTTTTTCTAATTTTGGCCTACCTATAACTTTTGCCACGCTTCTTACTTGCTTCTAATCCTTCTACTTGTTCTTAATGAATTTTGAAACAACGGTTTCTTTTGTGATTTATAGTATGTATAAACACTACATTGAATAAATCTTTTTAAGAGAAGAGAGGTGTATTATGTAAACAGATGCTTTACTTCTACCCCACCACAATTAAGCTTAGAAAAGCAAATACCCCAAAATGAGAAAATGTACATTTTTTGTTTTATGAGTGTAAAAAAATCTTAAGTTGATAGGTGTGGAGTCCCGCCGCATAATAAAAAGGCAGAAACATTTTGTATATATCAAATATGTTCCTACCTTTGATTTTATTGTGTTTAAGTTCTATGACCTAAATATAATATATAGGTGACCTTTTTTATGGTGGTTTGATGTGTGATTGGTTGGTGGAATGGAGGAGGGATTTGGCGAAATTTGTCGGTAAGTCGATATTCCATGTCGAATCGTCGATATCGTTACATTAGTATATTACTGTTCTTTTAATTTCTCTTGCTGTGCAAGTAGTAAATTGCGCAAGATGTGTCCGCGGTAACTTTCTAGTTTGCGCCCTTCATGATAGCGCACGCCTAATTTCTTTAGTTCGGCTACGTACCAGCCTTTTGTTCCGTAATACATGAGATCACTTCCTTTTGCTTTTGAACAGTATATGTTGGGGATGGAAGTAACTTTCCATTGAAAATAATAAGCCTGGCTGTATCAAGTGGTTCCATAAAATGGATTCCGGATTGTGTATAAAAAAATAGACAGTACTGTATGCTTTTTCAAACAATGTATACAAATTTATCCCGCATTAACGGGCAGTAAGACCCCCCACCTCAAAAGTCAGCGGAAGCAAAGAAGTTAGGTGGGGGATCAACTGCCCGTAAAAGCCCGATTGGTTCAACTAATAATCAGTGGGAGATGAACAAAACCCCCAATGATTAACGTTTCACTTTATACCCTATGCGTTGGCATGATATTTGCTATGAAAAGAGTATTAACATATAGGGGAGAGATAGAAATGAAGGTTAGTAAAGTGTATACAACAATTGATGCACACGTAGCTGGAGAGCCACTTCGAATTATTACAGGCGGCGTGCCGGAAATAAAGGGAGAAACGCAGCTAGAAAGACGCGCATACTGTATGGAGCATTTGGATCATCTTCGCGAAATTCTTATGTATGAACCGAGAGGACATCACGGTATGTACGGTTGTATCATTACTCCGCCTGCCAGTGCTCACGCTGATTTTGGTGTGTTATTTATGCACAATGAAGGATGGAGTACGATGTGTGGACACGGCATTATCGCTGTTATTACAGTTGGAATTGAGACAGGTATGTTTGAAGTGACAGGTGAGAAACAAAAGTTCATTATTGATAGCCCTGCTGGGGAAGTCATTGCGTACGCAACATATAGGGGGAGTGAAGTAGAGTCCGTATCATTTGAAAATGTTCCTTCATTTGTATACAAAAAAGACGTTCCTATTAAAATAGATGACTATGAATTTCAAGTAGATATCGCATTTGGCGGAGCATTCTACGCTGTTGTGGATAGTAAAGAATTTGGTTTGAAAGTTGATTTCAACGATTTACCTGCTATTCAAACGTGGGGCGGTAAAATTAAGCACTACATCGAGAGTAAAATGGAAGTAAAGCATCCACTTGAAGAAGGGTTAAAAGGAATATATGGCGTTATTTTCTCAGATGAACCGAAAGGGAAAGACGCAACGTTACGAAATGTAACAATCTTCGCTGATGGGCAAGTAGACCGTTCTCCTTGCGGCACAGGAACTTCCGCAAGAATCGCAACTCTTTTTGAAAAAGGTATTTTACAAAAGGGAGAAATATTCATCCACGAATGCATTACTGAAGGGAAATTCGAGGGAGAAGTACTGTCGGTAACAGCGGTACATACATATGAAGCTGTCGTTCCGAAAATAACGGGGAATGCATTTATTACAGGATTTCATCAGTTCGTTGTAGACCCGAGAGATGATTTGAATCGGGGATTTTTGTTAGGATAGAAGGAGGAGGTGGAAATATATGCTAGTCATAAGCGCGAACGAACAACGAAACTTAGTAAATATGAATGAAGTCATTGAATATGCGGCGCTTGCCTTAAAAGAGTTTTCCGCAGAAAGAACAATCACGCCAATTCGCGATTCATTACCATTTGCGAACGAGCAAAATACGGCATTAATTATGCCTTCAGTCGCAGAAGGACTTGAGGCACTTGGCTTAAAAGTAGTAACAGTAGTCCCCGAGAACAAAAAGATAGGAAAGAAAACGATAAACGGGATTGTGATGCTATCAGACTTTCAAACGGGAGAACCGCTCGCACTGTTAGAAGGATCCTACTTAACGATGATTCGAACAGGCGCCCTATCAGGAGTAGCGACAAAACATTTAGCTCGTCATAACGCAAAAACTTTGTGCATCATCGGGACAGGCGAACAGGCAAAAGGAATTGCCGAAGCTGTATTTGCGGTAAGAGATATTGAAAAAGTCATTTTATACAATCGAACAGAAGAAAAGGCGTATGCATTCTCGCAATATATACAAGAGAAATTCAATAAACCTGCGTACGTTTACACAAGTGCAAATGAAGCAATAAGCGAAGCAGACATCATCGCCACAACTACGAACGCATCCACACCAGTCTTCTCAAAAAAACTACAAAAAGGCGTCCACGTAAACGCCGTCGGCTCATTCAGGCCAAGCATGCAAGAACTACCATCTCACGCCATCGCTAACGCAACGAAAGTAGTAGTTGAATCAAAAGAGGCAGCATTAGAAGAAACAGGAGACCTTCAAGTTCCGATACAGGAAGGTTTATTCAAATCTAGCGACATCCATGCCGAACTTGGTCAAATCATAAGCGGAGAAAAAGCAGGTCGCGAAAGTGATGAAGAGGTTACTGTTTTCAAATCGGTTGGTTTGGCGGTAGTGGATATTATTGTTGCGAAGTATTTGTATGAGAGGGCGGTGGAGCGCGGAGTTGGGGAGAGGATTGAGTTTTGAGAGGGGCTGCCTTTTGGTGGTCTTTTTAATTTTGGGTTGGTTCTCCATATATTTTGGTACATGAAAGTGTATTGGAGTTGTGATGTCCTTTTGGTTTATAATGCGTGAACACATCTCAAATAGAATGCAAAAGCTAGGGGAATTATGATGTTCATTTGCAATTCAACTAAGAAATCTAGCAAATCGCCGTAGAAGTAGTTATGAAGAATTTGCAAACAATCCACGTGTCTGTTTATGAAAAGATTTCCTGTTATAATTAAAGTGGAGCACCAGTTTTGAAAGGGAGAGATTTTTTATGAATAAGGATGTATTAGAACAATTTGGTTTAGATATTCAACAAACTAGACTTTTATTTAGCATGCAACGTTACATTGTAGAACAAGATATCGGCATTGAAAAAAATGAAAAATATAAAGAAAAGAAAGTTCAATGGTTACATATTTGGGAGAAAGGAATTCTTCAGGTTTTAAACAACGCAGATAATAAAATAAATCTAGATTTTATTAAAGGAGAAGAAGAGCTTAGAAAAACATCTAATCATATTATTAATATGAATGAGAATTTTAATATATCTCAGTATTTGATTCTATTGGAGTTGTCTTTGTTTGTTCCTTATTTTCCAATTGGAGAATTTCAAACAAAGTTTTATGAAAGAGTAAATTTAGACACCAAGTATGCAGATTTTTTATTAGAGAAATTTGCTGATATGTTAGAAGTCGATAAAGAATTCATTGAACGTTATAGAAAGACATTTAAAAATTCAATTCGCTCTATATCTGGATTCTATACAAGAATGTTAATTGGTGCAGGAGTAGGCGCTGTATTATTAGCAATTACGGCAGGATTTGCAGCACCTTTTATTGGAGGATTAGCAGCTCCTCTTGGACTTTATGGTGCAGCTGCGGTAAATGCAGGATTAGCAGCTTTAGGAGGAGGAGCTGTTGCTGCAGGTGGGTTTGGAATAGCAGGTGGATTATGCGTGATTGTTGGAGGTGGTACGATTTTTGGAGTGCTAAGCGGAGGGGTCATGGGTGCGGCTTTAAGTAGTTCATCTGAGTTTGCTTTGCGTGAGGGTGCGAAATTGGAAGTAGTGATGAAGGAGATTATACTTCTTGCTCAAAAAGATGTTCGACTTGCTCAAGAGATGATTAAAAGTCAACAAGATGTTATTAGAGAATTAGAGAAACAACTATGTGATTTGAAGTTCAATGAAAAGGAGAATAAAGAGAAAATTAAAACGTTAGCTAAGTCCATTGATTATTTACGTACTTCTCTTAATAGCTCTTATAAAGTGTTAAATGATATTGAAACTACTGTATAAATAAAGGACGGTAAAAATGTCAAAAAAGAAAATCATTGATTTTAATGAAGAATTTTCTTCCATACAGGATAGTATAAGCTCTATCACTTCTGATTCATTCTATGTTAACAGAATGAATCAGGAGAACTTAGAAGAAATAGAGAGACTTGAAAAAGAAATTTCAAATTTGTTTTCTAAATCGAATCTACAGCAAGATGTGATTATTAATGAAAAAACAAATCATATAGATAATAATTTAAAAATCTATTCTAAAGAATATTTTAAAAATATATCTGATGAATTAGAAAAACAACTGTTAAATGATGTGAACAATCGTGCAGACCTAATCCCATCTTTAACAAAAGTAGATATAACTATTTCTGTTGTAATTGGTCTTGTTGGAGCAATAGTCGATTTGTTTTTAGTAAAGGTACCGAAAAATACCAATTATTTAAAAAAGTACCAACAAGGTGGAAGTCCATTTACTGAATGGCTTCGTACTTTAGGTATAGACGAGAATGGTAAATTAAATGATTTCTTTCAGCTATTAGAAGAAAAATGTAAGGTGAATTTTGATGCGAGTACAACAAAAGCCTTTCCTGATTATACAAATCAAGTAAATGGCTTTTATCCTAAGACGCACAGAATGATGAATTTAGGTCACGATCCATTGTTTGGTTTGATATTCGGACTAATTGACATGTTTAATGGTAGGACAACCTTAATTGATTCGAAAGGGATCATACATTGTATTCCAATTGAAAAATATCAAGATTTCCCTATGGATAATAAAATATTCGCACCGTTAATTTGGCTGGGACACATTTTATCAGATGTATGTACTAAAATGGGAATACCAATTCCAGGATGGGGGTTTACTCAGTTATTACAGTTTGGAAATTTAGGTGAGAATAGCAAAACAATTGCAGACATAACAAGGTGGATGTATGTAGAAGGATATGATATAAGGCAATTTTTAACAATGGGTACGGTACCAGCGATTATAGAAATGTGTACTAAAATGTATTTTAAATTTACTTTATCAAAAGATGAATTTTTATACCCAATCTATATAAAAGAATTAAAATCGATACAAAATAATATTAGGCTAGAAAAAATGATTTTCATTGCTCATTCTGTGGCGGTCAGTGGAAACATAGGTAAAATTATGATGTATCATGGAAATCCATTAGCATTCAACTTTTCTGAGTGGTTAGTATTTGCTAAACAAAGTGTACAGAGGTTACTTATTCAGTCAAGAGATGCTACTGGTGAAAAAATAGTGAGAAATAGAAATAGGATTGATGAAGAATGGAAAAACATTATGGATATGGAATGAATAAAGCCTTTGTTAATTTAAATTAATGACGTAAATATATCTAAATTTAAGGTTCTCTCTATGTGCCAGTTAAAAGAAAGGGCTAGTTTTTATTTGCTTAAAGCAAGTGCCAATATTTATTTATCATTAAATCCTCGTGGTAAAAATCAAATTGATATTATGTTGGAACATGTGAATCCTATGCGGATATCAAATCATGAATTCAATTAGCGTATGAAAAAAGTTGCACCTCTAACAAGTAGAAGTGCAACTTTTTACCATTCCCGCCATTCTTCTGTTATGTCTTCTTCCGATTCTAAGCCAGCTATTCGTGCTGCTGCATCGATAAATTCATAGAGATCTTCTCTTTCCATTGTTTCGATAAAATGGTTATGTTCGATATTTAGTTCATTTAATTTAATAACGACCTCTTTAACAACTTGCATGACTTCGGCTTCGGTTGGATTCTCACCTAATTGCTGTAAATTGTTAATGTAAGTGTCAAGAACCTTATTTGTTGCACTTATATTTTCTTCAGTGAAAAATTCCCCGTCTTCATCATACTCAACCCATGATGTTGTTGGTTTGGTTTTTTTCAATTCATCAAATGTCATGATAACCTCCTAAAAAGTGTTTTTTTATCTTTAATCGCATTCTACATTTTCAATCATATATAACAATCATTTAAGAGGAATTTTTTAGGATACTAGTTTTTTAACTTATTTTGCTCTTCGCATTAATATAGTTTATCGCAAGAATGCATAAATAGATTTCAAGCCTTCTAGTTTTACAAAAAAGTTTGACTTTATATAGAGGTAGTGGTAATTTAAAACTTATAAGAAAACTCGGGATTAATTCCGAGTTTTCTTATGGGTATAACTAGTTTGAGGGGGCCGAAAGATGAAACGGAAATTATTTGCATTACCATTTGTCCTAATACTACTTATTGCATTAGCGGCTTGTTCTGGAGGAAAAGATTCTTCGAAGCAAGCGGGCACTAGTAAATCAGGGACTCCGAAAGATGGAGGAACGTTAACGATTGGTGTTAGCGATAACCCAGAGACGATGAATCCGCTTTATGCGAATGATCGTGTGTCGTTAACTGTGCAGCAAGCTTTATATGCACCGCTGTATCATATGGAAGACGGTAAGAAAAAGTTTGTTCTTGCTGAAAGCTTTACGCCTTCAGAAGATCAATTAACATGGACATTGAAGTTAAAAGATAATTTGAAATGGCATGATGGTAAGAAAATTACATCAGACGACATAGCATTTACATTCCAATCTATTTTAGATGAGAAGCAAAATAGCTCAAGTCGTGAAAACTTTGTTTTTAAAGGAAAACCGCTTGAGGTGAAAAAAGTAGACGAGTTAACAGTTCAATTCGTTTTACCACAAGTAAGCGCATCTTTTGAAGGTGTGATGAATGATTTTTTCCCAATTCCGAAACATGTATTTGAAGGGGAAGCAGATTTAGCGAAGAGTAAGAAAAACTTACAACCTGTAGGATCAGGTCCATTTAAGTTTAAAGAGTATAAATCAGATGAGTACGTTGCATTAGATCGATTCGATGATTATGTAGGTGGTAAAGCGAAATTAGACTCTATCGTCTATCGCGTTGTAAAAGACCGTAATACAGCAAATGTTTCACTACAAAATGGTCAAATCAATATGAAGATGATTGAGCCGCAAGACTTTAAGAAATTAGATAGCACTGGGAACTTCTCAATGGTGACATTCCCTGAAGGTAGATTATTCTACTTATCGTATAACCAAAATACAGATCTAATGAAGAAAAAAGAAGTGCGCCAAGCAATTGCGCATGCGTTAGATAAGAAAGAAATGATTAACTCTGCATTCGTTTCTAGTCAATTTGCAGAACCAGCAAATTCAATTTTAACGCCGGATGCTATGTATTATGCAAAAGACATTAAAGATTATAAGTATGATAAGAAAGAAGCGAAAGATTTATTAGCGAAAGCTGGCGTGAAAGATAAAGAAAAAGTACGCGTTATGTATGTAACGAATAATAAAATTATGGAAAGCTTAGCGCTTTATACACAACAAAAATTACAAGAAGTTGGCTTAGAAGTTGAACTGAATGCATTAGATGCTAGTGCAGCAAGTGAAAAAGGCTTAGATAAAGAGAATAAAGAATATGACATTACATTTGGTGGTTACATAATGGGACCTGAGCCAGATTCATATAAGAGCTTATTCTTAAGTAATGCTGAATACAACTATGCACGTTATAAAAACGCTGATTTTGATAAGTTATGGGAAGAAGCTGCAGTTGAAACAGATAAAACAAAACGAGCAGAACTATACCATAAAATTCAAGAGACAGCTAGAGAAGATTTACCTTATCTACCAATTGCGTATCCGAAAGCGGTTATTGCAGTAGATAAAAAGTTTGATGGATTAAAAGAAGCAAAAGCAATTCCTGTCACAATGTTTGAAGATTTATCTAAGATTTATGAAGTGAAATAAGAAACAAACAGTAAAGAAGCTGGTGGAAATCAGCTTCTTTAGCTTGAGGGGGGAAGTTTGTGTATAAAGTAATTGCGAAGAGGCTTTTAAATGCAATTCCGCTTTTATTTGTTATTTCTATTATCTCTTTTTTATTAATAAAACTAGCACCGGGTGATCCTGTTCGAAACTTTGTCACACCGAATATGAGTCCAATTGATGTTGAGCGTATTCGTACAAGTTTAGGGCTCGATCAACCAATTTATATGCAGTATATTTTATGGTTAAAAAATATTTTAACAGGGAACTTTGGTTATTCACTTCAAAACCATCGTCCAGTTTTAGATCTTATTGTAGAAAGGTTACCTGCGACAATTGGCTTAATGGGATCGTCTTTACTCGTCTCATTTGTAATCGCAATCCCGCTTGGACTACTTACAGGTGTGAAAAAGAATTCTATCTTTGATCGCATTGTAAACTTTATCTCTTATGTGGGAATCTCAATGCCAGTCTTTTGGTTCGCTTTACTATTAATCTATTTATTCTCTTTAAAGTTGAACCTTCTTCCAAGTATGGGTATGCGTACAGTCGGTCAAGATTCCTTCTTGGATATTGTGCAGCACGGTATTTTACCTTGTATGGTGCTTGCGTTCCAAAACGTTTCTGTTTATATGAGATATATTCGTTCCAGTACAATTCAACAATTAGAAGAAGACTATGTACAAATTCAATATGCGTACGGTGCTTCGAAGAAAACCGTTTTATTTAATCACGTACTTCGAAATGTATTAATACCAATCATTACAATTTTCGGATTATCTATTCCAAGTTTAGTAGGCGGAGCGTTCATTACGGAAACAGTATTCTCATGGCCGGGTCTTGGTTCACTTGGGGTAAATGCTATTTTTAGATTTGATTATCCAATTATTATGGCAATTACATTACTATCATCCTTCATGTTAATTCTCGGTAACTTAATTGCTGATATTTTATATGGCGTAGTAGATCCGCGCATTCGAATGAGGGGGTGATTTGGAATGAATAATAGGAGATTTCAAACGATAAAAAGTAGTTTTACGAAAAATAAGTTTGTACTAATGGGAGTTATTATACTGGCGGTTTTAACGATTGCATCGATATTTGCATTTGTATCACCGTATGATCCTAGCAAAATGTCGATTCCAGATCGCTTACAAGAACCGAGTATGAGTCATCCTTTCGGAACGGATGATTACGGAAGGGATTATTTAACGAGGGCGTTATATGGTGGAAGAGTTTCACTTGCGGTCGGTTTTCTAGCGATGGTTGTTTCTATTACAATCGGTACCGCAGTTGGAACAATTAGCGGATATTTTGGCGGAAAGTTAGACAACTTTTTAATGCGAATTGTTGAAGTACTTATGTCAATTCCATCATTTTTCTTAATGCTGTTATTAAATGCTTATTTAAAACCAGGGATTACGACGTTAGTTCTTATTATTGGATTACTAACATGGATGGACACTGCTCGTATTGTAAGGGCAGAAACGCTATCCGTAAAAGAGCGGGAGTATGTTTTATATGCAAAAGTATCAGGACAAAAATCACTTGCAATTATTGTAAGACATATCATTCCCAACATTTTATCCACCATTATTATCGCTGCGACATTAACAATTGCGACATCGATTTTAATGGAATCATCACTCAGCTTCTTAGGTTTAGGTATTAGAGAACCAGATTCTTCTTGGGGCAGCATGCTAAACAATGCGCAAGGATATATCGGTGAAGCTTGGTATTTAACACTCTTCCCAGGATTCCTTATTCTTTTAACGGTACTTAGTTTTAACGTAATTGGTGAAGCATTGAAGAAAGCTTTCGCGCCAAAAGGAGCTGGAAATGAAAACTAAAGTGTTACGTGAAAGGAGTGAGAAGCGTGTCTGAAAAACTATTAGAAGTGAAAAATTTAAAGACTTCTTTTTTCATAGAAAGCGGCGAAGTAGAAGCGGTTCGAGGTGTTACATTCCGTTTAAATAAAGGTGAAGTAGTCGGTATCGTTGGGGAATCTGGAAGCGGAAAGAGTGTGATGGCGAAGTCTGTTATGTCTCTCGTTACATCACCAGGAAAAGTGAAAGAAGGGGAAATTCTTTTTCATAATGAAAACATACTTTCTAAATCTGAAAAAGAATTGCGTTCTATTAGAGGAAATCAAATTTCACTTATATCCCAAGATCCAATGTCGGCGCTAAATCCAGTCGTGAAAATTGGGAAGCAAATGACGGAAGTAATTATACGTCATCAAAAAGTGAAAAAGAAAGAAGCAGAGCACATCGCGGTCAACTTGTTAAAACAAGTCGGCCTTTCGTCACCAGAAGAAAGGGTAAAACAATATCCGCATGAACTAAGCGGTGGAATGAAGCAACGAGTTATGATCGCAATGGCGATGTCTTGTAATCCAGACCTTCTCATTGCGGACGAACCGACAACAGCGCTTGATGTAACGATACAAGCACAAATACTAGATTTAATGAAAAACTTAAAAAACGAAACGAACATGGCGTTACTTCTTATTACGCATGACTTAGGAATAGTCGCACAAAACTGTACACGCGTTATCGTTATGTATGGCGGGCTTATTATGGAAGAAGGACCTGTACTTGATATTTTCCAATCGCCGAACCATCCATATACGAAGGGGCTATTAAATTCTTTGCCAAAAATATCGAACGGCGTAAAAGAAAGACTCGCACCCATTCAAGGTGTAACGCCAAACTTATTACATCCGCCGAAAGGTTGCCCATTCGCAGAGCGTTGCCCGCATGCGATGGACATTTGTGAAAAAGAACGTCCGCCATATTTTGAAATTGGAAACGAAAGACGTTCTATGTGCTGGTTAAACGATAAGACAGTAGGTGATTCCCATGCGTGAAGAAAACTTAATTGAAGTTCGGAACTTAAAAAAGTATTTTCCTATTAAAAAAGGACTATTCGGCAGAAAAACAGAGCAATTAAAAGCAGTCGATGACTTAAGCTTCACAATTAAAAAGGGTGAAACATTCGGATTAGTAGGAGAATCGGGCTGCGGAAAATCAACGACAGGAAGAAGTATCATTCGTTTACACGACGTTACTTCAGGTAACGTTTTATTCGACGGAAAAGACATTGCAAGTTTAAAAGAAAGTGAACTAAAAGAATATCGAAAACGAATGCAAATCATTTTCCAAGATCCATACGCATCATTAAACCCGTCGATGAATGTATTCCAAATTATTAGTGAGCCAATGAACATTCACGGATCTTATGAAAAAGAAGAACAAAAAGAAATCATATTAGACCTGCTCAAAAAGGTAGGCTTAAAAGAAGAACATTTATATCGCTACCCGCACGAATTTAGCGGGGGTCAGCGCCAGCGCATCAGCATCGCGCGCGCACTATCTGTAAAACCAGATTTCATCTTATGCGACGAACCGATCTCAGCACTAGATGTCTCAGTTCAAGCGCAAGTCGTAAACATGCTGCAAGACATTCAAGAAGAAACAGGCGTCACATACTTATTTATCGCACATGACTTATCTATGGTAAGACACATATCAGACCGAATCGGAGTCATGTACTTAGGAAACATAGTAGAAATTGCCGACAGCGAAGACCTATACACAAAACCGGCACATCCATACACACAAGCACTACTCTCATCCATGCCAGAACCAGATCCAACAAACATAGGCAAAGAACGGATCATCCTAGAGGGAGAAGTACCAAGCCCATTAAACTCACCATCCGGCTGCAAATTCAGAACACGCTGCAAATTCGCGACTGAAAAATGCGCACAGGAAGTACCGAAGATGGTCGAGATTGCGAAGGGGCATGAGGTGGCTTGTCATTTGTTTTAGGGTGGGGGAAAGCACTGGGGGACCTGGTGCTTTTTTGTTTATATAGATAATATTAAGGATAGTTTTACAATTTACTTGAAAAATAACTTCCCCTTATAAGTTTCTATATAGATGCGCCCGTCGTCTTCTTCTTCTTTTATTTCGCTATCAAAATGTTTTATCCAATCAACAATGCCTCGATCACTTTTTGTGACATTTTCTCTTACATATAGATATGAATGAATTGATTTATAAAATGTATAGTTAGTTAAAAGCCTTTGACCAAGAGAAATAGGAGTATTTGAATTTGGAGTCTCCTGAATTATATATGGAGATGGGAGAATGTTATTACTGTTAACATATACATAATATTTGGACTGATTAATGGCCCATTTTAGCCATATGATTTGAACTATTATTATAACTATGGTTACAATTTTTTGTGTTTTTTTTAAACTTCGTCCTGGAAAAGAGTAGTAGATGAAAATCGGAATAGCAAATAAACCAACCCAAGCTACCCATTTGTCAATTGGTGCACCATTTATCCAGAGGATAAATCCTAAAGCTTTTGTAAATAAAAATAAACAAACAAGACTGGTGAAAATTATTGACAAATAGTATGTTTTATTTTTCATGATTTTCTCTCCAAAATATATGTTCATAAAACGAGTATAAGAGTATTTTAAAAAGTGTATATCATATAGATGTAGAGTACAAAATAGTAACTTAAATTAAATAGGGCAAGCATAACGCGTTGGTAAGTTTTACTGGCTCCAGCTGAAAATAAAACGCCTATAAGTGGTGCAAATAATCCAATCTTCCAAAATATATTTGCTGAGCCACCTATTTCTAATGTATCTTCATTTACTATAGTTAAAAGAGCGTAAGGTACACAAGCTAAAGATAATATAGCCCACTTGTTCAAAGTGTCACCCCCCTTTCGTTGTTTTAATATAAATAGTAGGAAAAAGTTTTTATGATTTGGAAGTGTATCCTATATATTTGGAATATTAGGCTATAATAAGTTATTATTTGTGCTGTTCATATATCCACCCATTTTTTCCGTTTCGAAATCATATTCCAATGTTTTAGTTTCATATTCAAATTTCATTACTATTGAAACTTTAGTATTATCTTTCCATGAAATTTCATAAAGGTCTGAACTATTAACAATATTAAAATTAGCCACCCTTATTTTTGTTTTCTCTACAAGTTTGTTTTTTTCTTTAAAGTAAATTTTTATGTATTTATCATCGAAGAGATGTCCATATGAAATCCCTGTAATTTCTATGTGATTTGCTTGGTTAGTTGACGTATTTTTTACAAGAGGTTTTTCGATTTCTTGAAAAAACAGCCAATAAATAGGATATAGAATAAGTATAAAAATGATACTCATACCTAATAAAAATTTTAATATGCAACCGCCAAAATCGTGGTCTGCTATTTTATCATTACTTAGCCATTGGCTCATATTAGTTTCACCACTCAACTTTAGTATAATTAGATAGAAAACTTCTAAATGATTTAAAGTATCACCTTGTTTAACCACTTACTAAGAATAGAATGTTAACTATATTTATAAATTATTATCTTCATTTTGGAAATAATTTTTATACTTCAATTGGTTTAATTTACCACAAAGTGAAACGAACCGCCAGTGTTTTCGAATGATATCTATATGTATAAATATATGTAAATGGTAGACAGGCTTCAAGTTTTAGTGCAAAACAATAGCTCAAGTATTCTACGGCATTTCAAGACTTTAAATGAGAGAATACTTGAGCTTGGTGAATCTTATAAAGTAGGTATTTATTTTTCTTAAGTTGATACACATGAGATGTTACCTCTATAATCTTCTTTTTTTCGTTTCATAATGATGTATTATAAATAATACATGTCATAATCAAAAAAGAAGAAAAGTAAATTTGAATATGTTTTCTGTTATAAAGTTTAAAAACCTCTACATATAAGTAGAAGTTTTTAAGTTGCACATTAATGAATTATACTTTTTCAGATAAACGAAGATCATAGAATACATAATTTTAACTAGATTTATTATTAGCTAGTTTATCCCCACCACCAAGCTCCGCCTCAATCTGCGAAGTCTTCGATGACTCATCCATACGCCAATACGTAATAAAGCTGATCGCGATACATCCGGCTACGTAGAAGTAGAATAGTGACTCCATTCCAATACTCTTTAGCCATAAAGCGATGAATTCTGCTGTTCCGCCGAATATCGCAACGGTTAGTGCATATGGTAAACCTACGCCAAGTGCGCGAATTTCAGTTGGGAAGAGTTCTGCTTTTACAATTGCGTTAATCGATGTGTAACCAGTAACGATAATAAGGCCGACCATCATGAGTAAAAATGCTACGATTGGTTCTGTCGTTTTTTCCATAAAGAAGAAAATTGGTGCTGTTAGTAACGTTCCGAGAATACCGAATGTCATTAATAGTGGGCGGCGTCCAATTTTATCGGATAGTAACCCCGCAATTGGTTGAAGTACGACGAAAATAAGTAGTGCGACAAAGTTAATCCAGCTTACAACTTCTTTCGGAAGGCCGACTGTGTTTACCATGAATTTTTGTAAATATGTTGTGTACGTATAGAATGCAACAGTGCCCCCAAGTGTTAGGCCGACTACTGTTAATACTGCTTTCGGGTGTTTCATAAGAGCGCTAATGGTTCCTGCGCTTTCGCGTTTTTGTGATTTTATGTTTGCGAATTGCTCCGATTCATCCATCGTACGGCGAAGCCATAATACAGCTACTGCACCCATCGCTCCAATAATGAATGGAATGCGCCAGCCCCAAGCTTTCATATCTGGTTCGCTTAGTAATTGCTGAAGAACAATTTGAACGCCTAACGCAACCATCTGTCCAGCAACGAGCGTTACATATTGGAAGCTTGAATAAAAACCACGGCGACCACTACTAGCCATTTCAGATAAATATGTTGCGGAAGTTCCGTATTCTCCGCCAAGTGATAATCCTTGAAGTAAACGAGCAAGAACTAAAATAATAGGCGCCATAATACCGATGCTTTCGTAACTAGGTGTACAGGCGATAATGAAAGAACCACCGGCCATAACTGTAATGGAAAGCGTTAATGCTGCCCGGCGTCCGTGCCGATCCGCATAGCGTCCCATTAATAAACTTCCGATAGGACGCATTAAAAATCCAACTGCGAAAATAGCCGCTGTGTTCAGTAACTGACTCGTTGGATCTCCTTTAGGAAAGAACTCTGCTGAAAAATAAACAGCAAAAGCAGAGTAAACGTACCAGTCGTACCATTCAATTAAATTGCCGACAGAACCTTTGAAAATATTGCCGGCGACTCGGTTAGATTTTACTTGAGCCATAATCATTCCTCCTCTGGCTTATAAATAAAATAACAATTATGAAAGCGTGTTCATTGTAGTTGAATTGTACTGTCTTTGGTACGAAATCTCAATATTATGACAATTTTATTCTTTTTGTACTTTATGTACATGGAGAGTTTTAATAGTTGCTTCATTATTCGTTTTGTCATAATAATAGAAAAAGGAGATTGATAGTTTAGAATATTTTATCAAAGGATATGAAGTATGAAGAAATCACGCACAGTGTCATTACAAACGAAAATAGTAAGCTTAATTATCGCGTTAATTTTATTTGTCGTTCTCCTATTAGCGGGAATATTTGTTTACATTCAGTCCGTTGATACGAAGCGCCAAGTAGAACAGTTAGCACTGCAAACGGCTAAGTCGCTTTCTTTTATGCCTGCTATAAAAGATGCTTTTCAAAATAACGAGCATAAAAGTACGATCCAATCCATTGCGGAACAAGTTCGTGAGCAAGCTGGTGCAGATTATATCATTATAGAAGATCGTTATGGAGTTATGTATTCGCATTCTAATTCGGAGTTGATTGGTACAAAGAGTAACAATCCATATAACTATGAAGCACTCACTTTTGGCGGTTATTATACGCTCGAAGGAAATGGGGAAAGTGGTCCAGCTTTAATGGCGAAGGCACCCATTATTGTTCATAACGGAGACTATGATCAAGTAGTAGGCGTTGTGACAGTAGAGTTTTTAATAAAAGGCATTGAATCTAACATATTGAGTAGAACGAAAGAAATTATCCTCTTCTCCTTAGCGGTGTTATTAGCCGGCATTGTAGGTGGCATCCTTTTAGCGCGTAGCATTCGTAAAGACACACTCGGTTTAGAGCCAAATGAAATCGCAGCGCTATACCGGGAACGAAGTGCGATACTACTATCTATAAAAGAAGGAATTATTGCTATCGATCAAAACGGTTCTATTACGATGATGAATACGTCAGCAGAAGAAATGCTGCATGTAAATGGTGATTATATGCAGCAGCACATTTCAAAAGTTTTACCAGAATTTCATATGGAGAGAGTACTAGAAAACGATCAAGAAATCGCATTTCAAGATAAAGTGTTTATTTTAAACATGACGCCAATACTCGAAAATAACAGTACGGTAGGCGTTGTATGTAGTTTTAGAGATAAAACAGAACTGCAAAACTTAGTGAATACGATATCTGAGGTAAGAAAGTATTCCGAGGACTTACGCGCTCAAACACATGAATTTACAAATAAGCTTTTCGTCTTATCAGGATTACTTCAGTTAGGACATTATAAAGAAGCGATTGAATTTATCCAACAAGAATCTAATATTCATCAAAGCCAAAACCATATTTTATTTCATCAAATTCATGATGCGAAAGTACAAGCTATTTTATTAGGGAAAATCGCAACAGCCTCTGAGAAAAAAATTGATTTTCATATTGAAGGGGATAGTGCGCTTCATCCGTTACCAGACCATATAAAAGTGTCCCACCTCATTACGATTCTTGGAAACATAATCGATAATACGTTTGATGCGGTGAGTGAACGAGAGGAAAAGAGTGTTTCCTTCTTCGTTACGGATATTGGGCACGATATTGTGTTTGAAGTGATAGATAGCGGGATAGGAATACCGGAAGAAAAAATCACGACCATTTTTCAAAAAGGATTTTCAACGAAAGGAAATAATCGTGGTTACGGACTAGCAAACGTGAAAGAAATGGTAGATCTACTCGAGGGAACAATTGAGATTCAAAATGAGAAAAATGGGGGAGCTATTTTTACAATTTACCTTCCGAAAACATTGAGAGAAAGTATATGACAAACAGGGGGATGGGCATATGTTGAAGGTTGCAATTGCAGAAGATGATTTCCGCGTCGCGCAAATTCAGGAAGAGTTTTTATTAAAAATAAAGGATATAAAAGTGATTGGAAAAGCATTAAACGCAAAAGAAACGATGGAACTACTACAAAGGGAAGAAATCGATTTACTTCTATTAGATAATTACTTACCAGATGGAATCGGTACGGACTTATTGCCGAAAATCCATGCCGATTTTCCAAACGTTGACGTCATTATGGTAACAGCGGCAAATGAAAACCATATGCTAGAAAAAGCAATCCGAAACGGCGTAAGCAACTATCTTATAAAACCGGTTACGTTAGAAAAATTTGTTCGCACAATTGAAGACTATAAAAGAAAGAAACAACTATTACATAGTAACAATGAAGTAAATCAAGCACTCATCGATAACTTCTTCGGCATTTCACAAACACAAGACATAAAAAACTTACCTACAGGTGTCGATCCGTTAACACTGCAAAAGGTGAAAGGAATTATAAAAGGATTCGACGAGGGCATTACAATAGAAGAAATGGGAGAACAAATGGGGGCCTCCAGAACAACCGCAAGAAGGTATTTAGAATATTTAGTAGCGACAAACGAATGCACAGTAGAATACACATACGGCATTATTGGACGACCAGAACGAAAGTACCGAATAGGACGAGGACTATGAAAAAACGATTATTACTATGTATATGGATCATGACAGGAGTAATAGCTGGTTGTTCCTCGGAAAAATCTCAAACGAATACAGTAAACATAGAGGAAGTAGAAATCGTTGCACCGAACGTTCAAGGAGCCGGATGGGACTTAACGGCACGAGCGATGCAAAAAACACTAACAGAAGAAAAAATCTTCACAAAACCAATCACAGTTACAAACAAAGTAGGTGGCAGCGGTGATGTCGGATGGAAATATACGAAACAAAAAGGCGGTCACGTACTGGCGATTAACTCAAGCTTACTCATAACGAACAACCTACTAGGCCACAGTAAACTAACATATAAAGACTTCACACCGCTCGCAACACTTGCGTCAGACTGGGAAGTTGTTGTCGTATCAAAAGAATCAAACATCGAAAACGCAAACGAACTAATGGAACAACTAAAACAAGACAAGAAAAACTTCAAAATCGGCGTTGCTCCAGGCCTAGGAAACGACGATCACCTATCCTTCGTACAAGTAAGCAAAGCATTCGGCATAAACCCAGCCGAACTACAATTCTTCGTCTACGAAAACAAAGAAAAAATCATAAACGCCCTAACGAACAAACAAATAAACGCCGCAACCATGACCCTATCCGAAGCCGAAAAACAATACAAAGCCGGCAAAATAAAAATACTAGCCATATCCGCACCAAAACGACTAGACCGACTACCAGAAATCCCAACATGGAAAGAACAAGGAATCAACGTCATATTCCAGCACTGGAAGGGAATTATGGGCCCGAAAGATATGACGGAAGAAGAGGTTGCTTATTGGGATGGTGTGATTAAGAGGATGGTGGAGAGTGATAGTTGGAAGGGGATTTTGAGGGAGCGGGGTTGGGAGAGTTTTTATAAGGGGAGTGGGGAGAGTAGGATGTTTCTTGAGCAGAGTAGTCAGGAGTATGGGGAGTTAGTGGGGGATAATAGGAATTATTAAATCATACGGTATGGCGTATGATTTTTCTTTTATACATATATGTAGTTTGATAAAATGGTAGTAATTGTAATTGTTGCGTGAGTTAAGTTAGGAATATTTTTGAACCTAATATTATAAAATATGAAACTGAACAATATTAAATTATTGATGTATAAAATTTGATATATATTCAAGAGTGAATAGAGTTTTATATTTTTATACTAGCATGAGGATCTAAAACTAATTCAAATATTAATATATGGGGTGGTTGAATGAATTGGATAGAAAATGCTAAGAAAAACATTTTTCCTTTGAGTAACGAAAAGTATAATTTAAAAAAGGCTTTGGGGGAATGGGTATATGAGGGGAACATGTTTGATATAGAAATTGCAGATGAAATATGTCATTTATGCGATCATTCTAATATCAGATATCAATTTGAAATTGTGAACAAACAAAATGGAAATCTGCTATTAATTGGGTCAGAATGTATTAAAAAGTTTAACATTGTAGTTGTGAATGATGAGGGGACTAAATTATCGTCTGAAGATGCAAAGAAGAAAGTGAATAAAGATAGAAATAAATTAGTCACAGAGGCGAAAGAAAAAAGCGTCTTAAATACTTTAGTAAAATTGGCTTCAGTAGATAATGAGTTTATTATTGAAAACTTTATTGAGTATTTTAAAGAAAGAAAAGCTTTCACTCCTAAGCAATTAAGTTTATTAATATGGAGGCTTAAGAAAGCTGATATTGATTTTAATAAATCGCATTTTAAGTTAACTATTAAGAAAAAAAGGGAGCAGGAAAACTTATTACAGTTAGAGGATTGGAAACTAAAAAGTATTTGGGAATGTTTATCTAGTAGTCAGAAAAAATTCGTTATGGAAAAGAAAGGATTGTCTAGAGCTCCATTTTGATTAAATAATAAGTGATAAGGAGCTGCTTATCATTTATTAGCTGCTCCTTATCTTATCAGTTTGTAATATAGTTCTCTTCTTCTTCGTTTACATTATGAATGGGAGGTCGTTTGAAAGTAAATTTGAAGGTGTTGCCACTTTCTATAACTCTTCTCATTTCATCGTACATTGGCGAGGTAGATTGAATTCCTGTTAAAGTAGCCCATCCACGTGTTCTTGTCAATGCAACGAATAGTTGATTGCGAAGCTGGATATTGTCTTCTTTAGATGCAATAAGATCAAAACCAACTACGTATATAACATGTGCTTCGTTACCTTTAGCACGGTGGATTTGTGAAATCGTAATAGCGTCATCTTCCCAAAATTTATCACGATTTTCCTTTGGCCATTTTGGGAAGAGATAATTTTTTTCTAAGGCACCTGGAATATAGATATTTATGCCAGCTTTCATCAAATGTTCAGAGACGGCCTTTTGTAGTGTTTTTCCTTCTCCTAGGGTAATAATGAGAATGTCTCTTGAAAGATTTAATTTATCATTCTCAATATTTTCTTTTATAGATTTTGTAAGCGCATTAAGTTCTGCTTCCCTGGAATCGTAAGTTTGAAATTGTAAAACATCACCTTTCCATTGATAGGGAATAAGGTTTGGAGAGTTTTTCTTTGGGCGATGTAGCACAATTTCTTCACCGGATCTAAAGCTACCTTGCTGTACTTCATAACCGATTCCTTCCCAATCTTTTCTAGTTGTTAAACCACGCAGCATTCCTTCATCTCGTAATAGTCCCATTCCAATTGCATGTGCTGCAGTAAGAATTGGGCCTGGCGTACGATAACAACGTTGCATGATTTCACTTTTTTTAATTCCTCCAGAATAAAGACCGCTCACCATTTTACTAAAGTTTTTATCATTACCGAAAAGTTCTTTGGAAGTAGGAACTTTTAGGCTATCTAGACTTTGACTTTCATCATAAGCCCATATTAAACGGCGATCATAGGGAGCACTTTCGTTTATTGGATGGAGTGATTGAAAGGCGAGCCAATAAAAAGGTTGTTTTCCATTATATTTAGCATGGTCACCTACTACTAAATCTTGTGCTTCATCAATTAATACGGCATCGAAGACAGGGTAGATATGTGAATTTTTTAATAGGTCAGTGCAAGCATAGGCAAACTTTTCACTTGGAGAACCTGAAGGTAAATCTGATGGTTTTTTAGGTATTATTCCATGACGTCTACATAGAAAACGATAAAAACCTTCACGATCTTTTGCTCCCCAAGCATGCAAAACTTTGATTTTTCTTTTTACGATCTCATCATAACAAGTTTCTCCATTACTAAAATGGCGTAACCACTTGTCTACTTGTGCAATGAACGAATCGTAAAGACTTCTTGTAAAGAAAACAAGTGCGATATCCCAATCTGGGTGTTTTAAATGCATATGTGCTGCTTTTTGAGCAAGTAAAACGGTTTTTCCGGATCCCGCGATACCACGAATGCGCTGTGCTCCTGGTGGAATAGTTTTTCCTGCTCTTTCTTGCTTTAAATCAAATTCGTAAAGGCTTTTATTTAATGCTGCGATCACAGCAGAACGACTATGCTCATGTCCAATGATTTTTCTTTCTTGTTTTATATGTAGAGGCGCACCACTTAATATAGATAAAAGTAGTTCCCAACGTTCTTCGATTAGTTCTTCCCCCGATTGCGTAACATAAGTAGATTCGATTTTATTTAATAAGCTAGCTTTTCCTAATTGATCTTTAAAAATAATTGGAGGACAAGATGGCAAACGATCGAATCCCTTACTTTTCCATTCGGCTTCTGTTATATAGGGTAATGCAACTAATACTCTACCTGTGATTTTATTTCTGATTTCTGGGAATGTATTACAATTATTTAAAAGTGCGTATAATTGATCTTCGGCTTGTTCGTAGGGATTTCCATATTTTGTGTAAAAATTTTCGAATTCCCAACGGTGTCCATTTAATTTTTTGACTTGATTAATGTGAATTGATTTTACTTCTATAACCACTAAACCGAGATTTCGATCTGCAATGAGAATATCAGGTTCTTTTCTACCATGCCCGGATTTTGAAAATATAGGGTACTTCCAGTAACCTAAGCATTCTCGGGAGCTAAAAGCCTGTCGTACTGCTTCCCAAACTTTTAGCTCCCCCGTTTCTCCGCTTTTTCCAAACTGCTCAGTCACGATAAAGTTTTGTTCATCAATGATTGCCATACCTCTTCCTTCAATCCCTTCATTTATCTATAAAGATATAAATTTTGTTGGAAATATTTATATTTTATATTGTATAACGAATAGAGAAATAATAAAATTTGGAAATTTATTATTTCTTAACAAAAATTAAATTTCTTAGAGGATGAAACGTACCCATGTATAAAAGATTACTTTCTTTTATACATAGTTTGGTAAAATAGTAGTAATTGTAATTAATTGTAACGGTGGGGATGAAAATGTTAGAGCAACTCATAATGGAATTAGCTAAGTCAATAAAGCAGGTTGAAGATATAAATGATGATAAAGCTTATCTGTTTATAAATAAAGATGATGAAGGATTATACGTTGAAGCTAAATTTTCACATGAGCAATATGAAGAGAAAGCACCACCTTATTTTAAAGTGAGCTTTGAAATTCTTAAGGATGCTTGGAGAAAATTTATAGCTATGCGTACAGTAAAGAGTGAAGATTTTGGACAAGTGAGTGAATGTAATACTTTCATGGTAGCTTTCTTTTCACAGCTTCCATTTGTGGATGTAAAGGAATCGGGAGCTATTACATTTAAAGAATTCAAAACCGATAATCTACCAAGCGAAAAATACGATAAAGTCATGCTCTTTTTAGAAGAGATCATAAATGGTACATATAATCCAAGTACGTTACGTGAACAAACGGATGAAAATTTATATAGAGTGAAATCTAATGCGCGCCAGGATTTAAGATTATTGGGCTTTTGAATGAATCTCATGAAATGAATCAGCTTCTATTAAATGAATATGTTCAATCAGAGGATAAGAATGCTTATATAGCACAGCTAGTTTTAAGGCAGGAATATTTCCGTCATGCTTTATTTGTTCTTGGATTGCTAGAGAAATATTCAAAGGGTGAAAAGAAAGAAGCTCTAGTTGATTTTGGAATGACGATTGTCCGAAATTCAACAGGAGATAATTTGATGGTTGAATCAGTAGCGAAGCGGCGAACAAATAACCTATTAGATTGGCTTGAACAAGTAGGACTAATTAATGATGAATGGATTCCTGTTGAACAATATGCAAAAGACGATGGAGAAAAGGGCGGTAGTATGAACAGTAATTTACGTGAAAAGTTTTTAACGGTTCTGAATGAGTATTTACAGGCAAGAACAGAAAGATTTGCGGGTCATAAAATGGGATCGTTTGTTAGGAATGAGATGACAACGGAAATAACGAGATTACCATTTATTGATCATAGTCAGTATGTTGTTACAGGGTCAGTTGGACAAGGGAATTGGGCTGCTGTTCCATGGCTTGCGATTATGAATAAAGATATTACGACATCTACGCAGAGAGGTTATTATATCGTTTATTTGTTTAGTGAAGATATGGAGCGATTATATTTAACGCTGGCGCAAGGTGTGACAGAAACAACTAAAGAAGAGATGCAAAAAATTAAAGAAGAGATCCGTGAACAAATACATATGTCTCAAAAGGTGAAAAAAGATGATGAGATTTTCCTAGGAACAAGCTCAAAAGCAAAAGGATATGCGAATTCAACCGCAGCTTATATTGTATACGATGCCAATAAAATGCCAAGTGAAAAAGAGTTAGTAGAAGATCTAGAAGAAATGCTTCGCTATTATGAGGGATTCATAGCGTATAAAGAGAAAGGAACGAAATATGAAATGATTTATGAGAGGAAAGAAGTGTATTTAGATCAGCAATCAATTATCGATCACGTGTCTTCTTATATTCAAAGTAAAGGTTTCTTTTATGAGAAAAAGGATCTTATTAATTTCTTCCTGTCATTAAAAACAAAGCCATTTGTAATTTTATCAGGTATTTCAGGTACAGGAAAAACGAAAATTGTGCAGTGGTTTGCAGAGAGTTTAGGAGCAACGGAAGAGAATGGACAATTTACGCTTATTCCGGTTCGACCTGATTGGAGTGATAGTTCTGATTTGCTTGGTTATGTGAACCTCCAAGGGGAGTTTCAAGAAAGACCGTTAATTAAAGTGCTTGAAGCCGCAGATGCAAATCCAAATAGTCCTTATTTTGTAGTATTGGACGAGATGAACTTAGCTCGAGTGGAATACTATTTTAGTGATTTCTTAAGTGTAATTGAGAGTCGTAAATGGAAAGATGGAAAAATTGTTACGTCACCAGTACTTCCAGAATCAATTACGAATAAGCACATTACTATCCCATCAAATGTATATATTATCGGAACGGTAAACATGGACGAAACAACACATCCGTATTTCCAGAAAAGAAACGGTAGACTACCAACAGTTACACAAAAACCAGATACGATGCTCGCTATTGAGAAAAAGGGAAAGAACTATCAATATCAATACATTTTTGATGCGAAATACCGAATTGATTTTGCTGAAAGGTCTCATTATAAAAAGAAGTATGGTACTCCTGGCCCAATGGAAGAAGACATTAATACAATGCACCGCTACAGAGATGCATTAGTTGTGGAACAAGATGGACCTTTTGAGCGGACAGCTTACGGAGCGTACGTATTATTCCCATGGAACCAAGAGGAAGCGTACGAGAACCATCCATTTTATAAAAGTATCGAAAAAGTAAATATCGGTGGCTTTCCATTCTTACCAAACGCAACAAGACTAGTCGAACAATTTCTAGACCATCTCATTGAAAAAAGCCCAGAAGAAATTATAAGAGAAGGCATCCTTCCAAGAGGCACAAAAGAAGAATGGCATTCATCACTAGAAGAAAAAGTATTAGTGGGCAGCGTGAAAACTGAAAGTGATTATGAAACGTATAGAAAGAATGGCGTATATCAATTACCAATCAAACAGCTAAAACCAGGATGGCAAGAAGCGAAGTGTATAGCATTATATGCATCAAAAAAATGGCACGGAGAAAAAGGCGGAATCCAATACGTAGCAAAAATCAAACACATTCAAATGCAACAAAACGATGAGTATGTATATTTCAAACTAGAGCCATGGAAAAAACTAGAACACCTCATCCGCCCGGTAGGATATGGCATTCAAACATACACAATAACAACTATGTCGTTATTAAAAGAAGTGCAAGAACTCCCGGAAATATTCATGAAATCAAAGGAAGAACGAACTCTTTGGAAAACGCTGCGACGTTTTACGAAGCAAGTTAAGGTTGAGCTGGATCATCGCAATTTAGATGAGGCTTCTGCTATTAAGAGTTATTATGTGCAGGATGTTCAGATTTGGGTTGATTATGAGAGTGGGGTTGTTATGGTTGTGGGAGATGGGCGAGTTAAGGAAGTTCCTTTGGAGTTGGTTATTGGGAGAGGTTCGGTGTTGTTTAGGGAGGTTTTAGAAGTGTTAAATGTTGGGGAATAGCACTTAGATATAAAGGGGATTAAATAATGGATAAGAGACCGAATTTATTTTCCCATGGAACAAGTGAGTTCTCGCAAGATGCTTTTATTTGTTGGTGGCGCATTCAAATTATAAAAGCATGGATAAACGGTTACATGAAGCCAGTGTGAGTTTTATTATAAAAAAATTAGGAGCCAGATAAGGCACGAGCGGTTATTTCGACATAAATATTAGGTATGTCTATTGTGTTATAATTATATGTGGTCTATATGCTTTATCAATAAATATAAGTGGTAAAAGTATGCCAGGCTTTGTTAGACAAAATTTTATTATCCTAAAATGTAATAATTGTAATATGCAGGCAAGGGTTCAATATTTACTAATTAGTATAAGAAGAAGGTTTATTTGGGTGAATAATAAACGATGAGGAATTTTACTTGTCCTAAAATATTTCTCTAATATAATTAATCTTAAGAGTGCTTAAAAGGATACAAAGGTGAAACTGGTATCTATTCCCTAGTTTATTAATCTATTGAGTCGCTAAATTGATATTACCATCATTCTGCCCTATAGGTAGAATAGGCTGACAAATGAAAGAGTATATAAGCAATTAGATATTTAGAGATATAGGGGCATCTGATATTATAAGTAATGAGAAGATCCTAATATACACAATAATACATTATTCAGAATTTGGAAACACTTTATTAGAGATTATTCTATCCAATAGTGAAGTGTTTGCAAGTATTATTAATTGTATCGATAGTTACAATTTATTGGCGGATGTATGATTCTGAGGAATATGATTTAGAAACTCAGAGCCAACATTAGTCATTGATATATCAATATTTATAGAGGGAGTGTGCAGAATGTTGCAAGACAACTTGAAATATAATGAAGAAGTAAAGTCTAATACGTGTTTATTAAAGGAATTGAAAGAAAAGCTTCCAGAATTTTTTACAGAGAGCAAATTTGATGAGGAGGGCACGTTGATTGAAGAGGGAGAATTTGATTTAGAAAAATTTCAACGTGCTTTAAAAGAAAGAAATATTAATGAGTTAACAAGCGGATATCAACTAGAATTCATAGGGAAAGATTACGCAAAAAAACAAGCGGGCGAACATCCCACAACAGTTATAGTTCCAAATAATGACCATAATAATTTAGATGAAAATAAAAAAAGTAAGAATTTATTTTTTACGGGTGATAATTTAGAAGTATTGCGTCATTTGCAAAATAACTATAACAATTCTATCGATATGATTTATATTGATCCTCCATATAATACTGGGGATGATGGATTTATTTATCCAGATAAATTTGAGTTTGACGATGAAACGCTTAAAGATATGTTTGGTATGAATGATAAAGAATTTGAAAGATTGAAGAGTATTCAGGGAACAGCAACTCATTCAGCTTGGTTAACTTTTATGTATCCGAGATTATGGCTGGCGAAAAGGTTACTTAAGGAAAATGGAGTTATTTTATTATCAATAGACGATAATGAACAAGCTAATTTGACACTACTCCTCAATGAAATATTTGGTGAAGGGAACAAGTTACCTCCATTTACATGGCAGAATAAAAAAGGTGGAGGTAATGATTCAACACATGTTGCGGAAGAAACTGAAGTTGTTCTTGTTTATGCAAAGAACATTAATCTTGTTCCAAAATTATTTGAGTCTTATAACTCGGAGTATGTAAAAAGATATAAAGAAGAAGATGCTTATGGAAGGTTTTATTGGGACACATTTAAAAGGAAATCAGGAAAACAATACTATCCAATAGAAGCTCCGGACGGAACTATTCTACAATATGATGAACAAGGAAACGAAATTAGTTGGTTAAGATCAGAAGGAAGATTTTATCAAGATTTAGAAAATGGTGAAGTAAAGTTTGTGAAAAATAGAGCAGGTGAGTGGAATGTGCATTTTAAACAACGCATTCCAAACGGTAAAAAACCTAGAAGTATCCTTTCAGATAAAGGGACTACTGCTTCAGGTAGCCAAGAAATTCTTAATTATTTTTCAAAGGAAGTGTTTAGTAATCCTAAACCAACGACCTTAATAGAATATTTTATCGAAGTATTTACTGATGACAAAGCTATCATATTAGACTTTTTTGCAGGCTCAGCAACGACTGCTGACGCGGTAATGAAATTAAATGCAGCTCAACAATGTGATAGGAAGTTTATATTGGCTCAATTAAATGAGCTTACATATACTATTAATAATGATGGGAAAGTAGTACCTAAAAATGATAGTGTAAGTAAAAATGCTTATAGTTTAGGGTATATGTCTATTGATGAAATTAGTAGGGAACGAATTAAGAGGGCAAGCCAAAAAATTCAAAAAGAAGCAGGTTTAACGCTTTCTGAGAAATTTGATGGTGGATTTAAACATTATCGAGTGATTTCTTCAGAACAACCAACATTGGATGATTTGGAATCATTTGATATTGAATCTGGTTTGTTCAAAGATTCGAGTGGACAACTCAACCAGTTATCAGAAAGTGGATTTGACGATATGATTCAGCCGTTTTCATCGAAAGGATTAAAAGTTGATGGCAATGCTAGTGGAGAGGACACGATTATAACAACTTGGTTAGTATCAGATGGTTATAAAATGGGGATAGATGTTGAAAGAATTAATTTAAATGGTTATCAAGCCAGTTATATAGACAATAGTCGTTTGTATTTAATTAATCCTCATTGGAGTTCTGAACAAACAAAAGAACTTTTGAATTTGATTGGAACTAATAAATTAGTTGTTCAAACAATTGTCTTATATGGATATTCATTTGGTTTGGAAAGTATAAGGGAATTGGAGCTTGGCTTGAAGCAATTGAATAGTAAAATAAATTTAGTTAAGAGATATTAGGGAGGTAGTGAATATAAAATGAAAATATTATTAGAAGAACTGCCTCACCAAGAAGAGAGTTTGAAAGCTATTTTGGAAAATTTCACAGGAATAGATAATGCTGCCAACGATTCTGATGTGGATTATGTATATGCTAATCCATTAATTCGTGGCAGATATAATGAAATCTCTAATATCGATGTGAAAATGGAGACTGGTACAGGAAAAACTTATGTCTATACAAGATTAATGTACGAAATGCATCAACAGTATGGTATTTTCAAGTTTGTGATTGTAGTTCCGAGTCCTGCGATTAAAGAAGGAGCTAAAAACTTCATACAAAGTGATTATGCGAAGCAGCATTTCTCTCAATTTTATGAAAACGTAAGAATCGAATTAAATGTAATTAATGCGGGTGATTTTAAATCTAAATCTGGACGCAGAAATTTCCCGGCTCAATTACTTAATTTTGTTGAAGGAAGTAGACAAAATTCTAATACTATTGAAGTATTATTAATTAATGCTGATATGTTACGTTCAAAAAGCATGCGTAATAACGATTATGATCAGACATTAATTGGAGGGACGACAAGTCCAATAGAGGCTATACAAGATACACGTCCAGTAGTCATTATTGATGAACCGCATCGTTTCCCAAGAGATAAGGCTAATTATCAATCAATTGAAGCTATTAAACCCCAAGTGATTATCCGTTTCGGAGCAACATTTCCAGAAGTTACTACGGGCAAAGGTAGTAATAAAATTACTAAGAAAGATTATTATCGAAAAAAACCACAATTTGATTTGAATGCAATTGAGAGCTTTAATAATGGTTTGGTAAAAGGGATTGATATCTATTATCCAAATCTAACAGAAGAACAAGCAAAAAACCGTTATGTAGTAGATAGTGTGAAGGCAAAGGAACTGGTACTTAAGCAAAATAGTAAGAGCTGGATACTTCATGTTGGTGATAATTTAGCAGAAGTAGATTCAGGTTTTGAAGGTGATATTGAATATGCTGGTTCAAAGATGTTAAGTAATGAATTAGAGCTTGAAAAAGGTATGACCTTGATTCCAGGTACTTATCGCTCAACTTATCAGGAGTTGATTATTAAAGATGCAATTGATAAGCACTTTGAAATTGAACAAGCTAATTTTTTAAGAGCGAATCAAAGGGAAAATAATGTACCAAGAATTAAAACATTAAGTCTCTTTTTCATTGATAGTATTACTAGTTATCGTCAGGATGATGGGTGGCTAAAAGCAACTTTTGAACGTTTATTAAAAGAAAAGCTTTCTCGCTTAGTAGCGGAATATGAATTCAAACGTCTACCTAGAGAAAAAGAGTATTTAGAATTTCTAAGGGCTACCCAATCAAGTTTAGCCAGTGACAATCAAAATGTACATGCAGGATATTTTGGGGAAGATCGGGGTTCTGGTGATGAATCGATTCAAGCAGAAGTTGACGATATTTTGAAAAATAAAGAAAAGCTTTTAAGTTTTAAAGATGAAAATGGTAATTGGCAAACGAGACGTTTTTTATTTTCAAAATGGACGTTACGTGAAGGATGGGATAACCCAAATGTTTTTGTTATTGCTAAATTGCGTACTTCTGGTAGTGACAACAGTAAAATTCAAGAAGTTGGCCGAGGATTACGATTACCAGTGGATGAAACGGGTCATAGAATTCAACAAGATGAGTGGCCGACTAGACTAGCATTTTTAATTGGTTATGATGAAAAAGATTTTGCACAAAAACTCATTGGTGAGATCAATAGTGATGCGAAGCTTCAATTAAACGAAGAAAAATTAACGGAAGATATGATTCAATTAATAGTCACCAAACGAAAAAAAGTAAATCCAGAATTTACGGACGAAAGATTACTGGAGCATTTAGATAATTTGGGTATTATTAATAGGAAAAATGAGTTTAAAGAATCTATTGATATTGGAGGCGTTCAAAAAAGTGGATTTGAATGGTTAGTTGAACTATACCCTGAATTGAATACGAATCGCCTACGAGAAGGAAAGGTTATAGATACAAAAAAACATTCAATAAAAGTTCGTGTAAAATTAAGAAAAGAAAATTGGGAAAAGGTGAAAGAGTTGTGGCAACAATTTTCCAATCGTTATATGTTGGAATTTCAACGTATCCCAGAAACAATTAGTTTTATGGCTGAACAAATAGTGGGTAACCACAGTTTATATGAACGTGAAGTTCCTATGCAAATGAAGGAATCGCTGCATGCAAGTGATGACAACGAGAGTGTTGTTTTGCGAGAACAAGAAAATGAATATCAACGTATATACTTGCCGGGTATGGCTTACGGAAAGTTTGTTAAAAGAATTAATATAGCAACAGGTATACCTATCAAAGAGATCCATGCAAACTTATTCAAACTCATGAAGTCATCTTTAAAAGGTGATGCTAGATACTTAAGTGAATTATCTCTTAATAATATTATCCGAGAATTTAAAAAGCGGTTTGATGAAATATTTGCACAAGCTTATGAATATAAAAAGTTAGATTTTCAAGCGCGTACAGCAATTTATAATCCTGAAATGGATAGTTTTGTGGATGATATCAATGCAGAAGTTATTGGAGTAAATATTGATGAACAAGCGCAAGAAGATAATCGCTATCTCTATGAACTTCCTCCAATGAGGTATGACAGTGTAACACCTGAAAGAGACTTGTTACGCCATGGATATAATGATAAGGTAACTGTTTTTGGAAAGCTACCTAGACGGGCCATTCAGGTTCCAAAATATACTGGGGGCTCAACAACGCCAGACTTTATATATATGATTGAAAAAGATAATGATTCAAGTGTGTATGTACTTGTTGAAACTAAAGCTGAGAATATGAGGTTGGAAGATCAAAGAATTATTGATATTCAAAAGAAATTCTTTGATACATTGAAAGAACATCATATTGAATTCATAGAGGCAACAAGTGCGCAACAAGTATATTCTATAATTAGAAAGTTGTCTGAAGAGTGAGGGGTAAAATAGTGGATAAAAATATTTCATTATTAGAATTGATGCAAAATGGTCAATTGGTAAAAACTGGAGCGAAACCGAAATTGCCGATACAAATTCCAAATGTAAATGACGGTATGTTAGATGTATACCGTATTCCATTAAAATATCTTTATTATAATGCAGAGAATGGCCGAATCGCTTCGGCTATTTCTCGACAAGATATTCAATTGGAACCTGCTAGAGATGATGAAAACCCAGAATACAATCAGCTAATTGCAAAAATGATTGTAGAAGACAATGCTGCTAAATTAAAGCAAACTAAAAAGTCTATTCGAGAGTCTGGTCAAAAAGTTTTTGGTTATGTTTTAGCAGATGGCCGGGTTATTGATGGAAATAGAAGGTATACAGCTTTGAGGCAATTAGCAGAGGAAACGGGAGAAACCTATCTATTTGAAGCAGTTATCTTACCGTTTACTTATGCATCGAAAACTGAGCGGGCAGAAATCAAGAGACTTGAATTAGCTATTCAGATGGGAACAGAAGAACGTCAAGCATATGATCCAGTTGATTTAGCGGTAGATATTTATCAAACTGTTGTAGTTGATAAACTGATGACAGAGAATGATTATGCTAAAGAAGCAAATATTAAACAAAAAGAAATCAAAAACCGTACCACAACAGTTATGTTAATGCGTGAGTTTTTAGAATTTATTAATGCTAAAAAAAATGCATACCATATTATTAAAGATACGAAATTATATAATCCTTTATATGAATTGGCTAAAAAATTGAATACTCAATTTCCTAAAAAGGGACCAGCCTATGAACAAAGTAAAATTACTTCTTTTGCTTTATTAACAAAAATGTTGGCTACTGGTGGAGATACGGTACGTGAAGTACGTGATTATTTCAAAGATGTACTAACAACCACGGCGAATGAGGATTTTAATGATGCAATTGAGGATTCTATTGATAATTTAAGAGATACCTTTGAAGAAAACCCAGTTACTTCTGCAACAGAATTCAGAAGAGTAATTGAAATAGCCAGTCCAGAAATTAGAGAGATTAATGGAGAATATGTGCGAATACGAAATCGACAAAACCGGGGAAAGAATATTGATAGTTTTATAGGAGATGTAAAAGAGACATTAAATAGTCTAAAAGATATGCAAAAAGGTGAAGGATTGACAGGGAATTTGAACTTTAATAATTTTAGTAAAGATCAAATTAATGAAATCAGGGAATATTTAATTCAAATAAACCTAATTAGTAGAGAGTTGATTGAAATTTATGACAATGAAATCTAATCCAGAACTTATTACGGTAGTATTTGGGGAAAAGGAATTTTTTCAACTTCAAGATACGAAGGAAGAATATTTTAAACAAGGCCGAGTGAGGCGTATTTTAGATCGTTATCAAAGTTATTTTGATAACTATAATGAGTTATTGATTAATAGTAATATTAATTATGTATCGTTACAAGAACTGATTGAAAAGATTAATAAAGCTTTATCTGGGGTAAGTACTGTATCGTTGGTAGTTAGTGTCGAAATTCAAGCTTACATTCAACAAAACAAATATGCAATTAATGAGCAACGTATCGCAGGAAGTACGATTAAAGCTTCTGATGAACGGTGGAAAAGTGAGCTAATCACATTTGGGAAAATTTTAGACGAAGAAATAACACGGCCATTGAAACCAGAACAATTACAAGCGAGTTTTTATCTTGCTACAATGAAAAGGGCTGCTAACTTTTCTGTTCCTGGTGCAGGTAAGACTGCTATGATGTACGGAGCGTTTGCGTATCTAAGTAGTAAAAAAATTAGAAAGATAAGACGATTATTAGTTGTCTCACCGATCAATGCCTTTGAGGCTTGGCGCACAGAATATATTGAGGTATTTGGAGAGAAACGTTATTTAAATTATATGAATTTAAAAGAAGTTAAATACCGAAATGTTGGAAATGTTCGAGTAGATTGGGGGAAAAGCGACATAATCGTTATCAATTATGAAGCGTTAGAAGGCAAACTAACTATTTTAAATGAATTAATTGATGAATATACTATGATTGTATGTGATGAGGTTCACCGTGTAAAAGGTGTGGGCGGAAGACGAGCTACGGCCGCTTTAAATTTAGGGCCAAAATCTCAATATCGTTATGTTTTGACAGGGACTCCGATACCTAATAGTTATAAAGATATCTACAACTTTTTACACTTACTGTATGATAAAGAATATGATTCTTTCTTTCGTTGGGAAGTAAGTGATTTAGAGAACCCTGAAGTGGAGGAGATTAATAACCGTATTCAGCCCTTCTTTTGGCGAACTAATAAATATGATTTAAAGGTACCAAAAGCAGATCCAGACAAATTAATTGTTGTTAAACCTAGTGAAAAGCAAAAACAATTAGTTCAAGCAATATATGAAAATGAAGGTAATATATTAGCGTTGTATTTACGGTTATTGCAAGCATCTACAAATCCTGCTTTATTGTTAGATAAAATTGAATATCGAGATTTAGGTCTTTTAGATGATGAATTTGATTTGACACAAGTTAATGCTTTAAATGATGAAGAAAGAGAAATAGCAAGAATAAGAGCCTATCAACAGTTACAAGTAGATATAATTCCATCTGCAAAATTTGAAAAAGGAATTCAACTAATCATGGACTTGGTGGGAAAAGGGAAAAAAGTGATTGTATGGGGAATGTTTGTAAAAACCATGCAGAAGATTAAACAGGTATTACAACAAAAGGGTGTATCTGTAAATTTAGTTTATGGGGGAACACCAAAGGATGAACGTGTGAAATTGATTAATGATTTTCGTGATGGTGAAGTGGAGGTAATGATTTCTAATCCAAATACTTTAGGAGAATCTATTTCGTTACATCAAACTGTTCATGATGCTATCTATTTTGAATACAACTTTAACCTAACATTTATGCTACAATCCAGAGATCGTATCCATCGACTAGGATTAAAAGATGATCAATACACACGCTATTATTATTTAATGACTGAAGGCGATAGAGCTCATGGTGGATTTATTGATCAGGCAATATATAAACGATTGAAAGAAAAAGAACAAGTAATGCTCGATGCTATCGATGGTGAATTGCTGATTCCAGAGGTAACAGATGATTACTTAAATGATGTGAAAAATATTATTCAAAACTAAGCTGAATTGAATACAATTAATTTTGGAAATGAATTTCACAAAATGCTTGAGAGTATAAAATGTTTTGTATAAATGAGTAGGGAGACAAGAAAGCAAGGATTTATTTTCCGGGATTAAAGTCATCATGTGATACATTATAGAATATAGATCTTCCGTATGAATCATTTGCCGATAAAATTTGTTGAGGAACTTGAAAAATAGATTTTAAGTGAATAGATTGTTTAGCTGAAAAAGGACGAATAGCCATTCATACGAAATACCGTTTTTGGATGGAGAAGAAGTTGATATTATCGGTTTTTCTGGGTTCTTTAATTGATCTTTTTCATAAAAATAAATCCACTCATTTTGATTAGTTCTTTCTAAATGAGTGGGTTTATTTAATTGGTTAACATTGAACTATTTAAAAGCCTACATACCTTTTAATAATTCACTTGAATATAGTTAGTATACTTATGTTCTTGAGTACAGGCTGTAATAGTCGTTAGCCTTTTATATTCATTTCAATCACTCACAATTTAATGATGATGCCTCTTTATATTTTATTATGAGATATTGAAAGTACTCATCAAATTAACTATACGTAGAATGTTAAACAATTTTTCATAAAAAATCATTTGAGAATAGATATTATGAGAAGTACCTATACATTTCAGGATAATTCAATTTTTAACTTTAGTTATGTTAAAATATAGTTGATTTGTTATAAGGATAGATGTAAGGAGAGTGGGACTATGGAAGAGTTAAAAAAGAGGTTAGTATCAACTAATATAATTGAACGGGATAAAGCTATAGAAGAAATTATCAAGTCTGATTTATTAAGTTTAAGGGGGGAGCTTATTAATATAATTGAACATGGGCCTACATATGCAAAAGTTGGCGCAGCAAAAGCTTTTTCTCAAATTGCTACCGAAGAAGATATTGATACTTTAAAACGAATTTTAAAAATGAAATCTTGGCATATTCGTGTAGAGGCCATACACGGTATATATAAAGTTTGTGGAGCTGATTCAGCTGAAGAGTTAACACCTCTCTTAAAAGATAAGGCGTATGGTGTAAGAGTAGAAGTAGAGAAAATTTTAAATCAGTTAGCTCAAGAAAAATATCCTTTAAAGTAAAATAGATAAAATGCTATACTTCAGAATGGAGTATAGCATTTTTGTTGTTTATAAAAAGGATTATGGAGGCTTTTGAACACGTGGATAAGATGAAACAGTATTCAAAAGAGATGGGAGTACTATCACGCTACTTTTAACCTGAACTAATTAGAAAATATAAAATGACCTTATAAAGTTAAACAGCTTGTCTATTACAATAGAAGAAAAATCAAATGGAAGAAAACCTTATTCCAACCCGCAACAAACTTATCCGAAACAAAATCCCACAAATAATAAAGACCAACGGAAAAACACTCACAACAAGAATCCTACCTGAAGAAGAATACATAAAAGAAATCTGCAAAAAAACACAAGAAGAATTAATCGAATACCTAGAAGCAACAACGAAAGAAGATAAACTAGAAGAGCTATCCGACCTCCTAGAACTAATAAACGCCCTGGCCGAACATGAAGGCACGACACTAGGAGAAATAGATAAAATCCGTAAAAAGAAAGCAGAAGAGCGAGGTGGCTTCTCAGATCGAGTTTTTTTAATCGAAGTAAACGATAAATAGCCTCCTACTAAATAATAAATTACTAAGAAAAAAAGACAAAAACAACTACACGTAGTAGCAGCTGAAAATCGGTATTTCTGTTTGGTGAGAATATCATTTTTTCTTAATATAGGTGCTAGAAAAGAAGGGGATATCCGATATCATCTTCATACATAATTTGAAAGAAGGACAGCAACGCTTAAATAAGTGTTGCTGTTTTATTAACTGATAAAATTTAAATAATATATCAATTTTTTTCAAAAAAGCATAATTTCAGTATCGAGTAGAGTTTTAGGACTTTCTATTGATATTAACTAATATAGTATGTTCTTGATACTTTTTAAGAGAAGTGGAAAATGTTTTTGGGGGAGGAGTGGGTGAAATAGGCGATAATCCAAGTTTATTAGAAATTATTTTTATTTTTTTTTGTAAATCTTTCTTTTGTACGGGAGTAAGGTGATTAACAAAGTTATGACAGCAACTATCTATTACTTTATCTAATAGACGGAGAACTTTATCAAATATATATTGATGTACTAAGAGAGTGTATTTTTGTTTTAATGATCTTGTAAAAACAATATCTTTAAGTCTTTCGTTATTTAAACTATCATCGCCAATCATATCGTTAATACAGTCTCTTTGAAAATCTTTTGAGGATTTATTAAATTCATCTAACTTGGTAAATGTTTTTATACTTTCTACATTGTTAGCATTTATTTTGCGTTTAATATAAATATCAGCTACGTATTCTTTATTGTCGGGGTGTATATTAGTTAAATGGTGAATCTCAGTTAATCCATGTCTTCCAGCTCCAGATTGTTCCGCCCTAATTTTCCAGTGAGTGTTAACATCTTTTCCATTAATGTATTTTTTTACAGTCTTTTTTTGTATGTTACATTGCTTAGCGATATCTTCTTCTGTATAACCATTATCAAGTAAAAAACTAATCATTCGTTCTACCTCATAACCTGTTTTTTTCTTGGATTTTAATTCAACACGAAGACGTTTTAGAACCCTTGAGTCTTTTGAGGTGAGTTTTTCCACTTTGCATGTTACAAATGGAATGTTTAAATGTTTTAAAGCCCAAAAACGACGATAACCCTCAACTAATATAAAACAATTCGAATTTTTTTCTTCTACAATAAGTGGTTCTATTAATCCATTTTGTTTAATGCTTGTAGCAAGACTAAAATCCTCTAAATTCTTCCGGAATTCCTCTTCTAGTTTAATATGTTTTAAGGGGATGCTTTTAAATTTCAATATAAACCACCTACTTGTTTTAGGGTTTATTAATGAATATTCAATAAGTAATTTGTACGATTACTTAACTTATAAATTTAATGTTACAGGTATTACAAAGAAAGCAAATGGTTTTAATATACTAAAAAGAAGACAGAGTTATCTTCCAAAATGAGATTCTCTAATTAAAATAGCCCCTCCTAAGCCCCTTACAAGCCCCTACCAAGTAATAAATCACTAAGAAAAAACATAACAAAACAAAAACACCAACAAACACCGTAGTAGGAGTCGAAAAAAATTTTGAAATAACACGCCAAAAACCCGGCCCTCCTTCCTATATATAGTACAAAGAGGAAATTTTCATTTTGAATTAGGACGGGAGGAATTAGGATGGCGGTGTATCGTACTGTGCAGGTGAATTTTTGGCAGGATGATTTTGTTTTGGATTTGACGCCGGAGGAGCGGTATTTTTATGTTTACTTATTAACTTGTTCGAAGACGACGCAGTGTGGGATTTTTCCTTTTCCGAAGCGGTTAGCCGAGATGGAGACTGGTTATAATCGGGAGACTGTTGATAAGCTTGTACAGCGCTTTGTTGATTATGGAAAGATTCTTTATGATGCGGAGACGCGGGAGTTATTCGTTTTGAATTGGCTTCGTTATAATCCTGTGACGAATACGAATGTGGAGAAGTGTGTGCTTCGTGAGCTGAAGGGTGTGAAGAATAAGGAGTTTGTACATATGTTTCTTCAGAAGTGCGTAGAGGAGGAACTGAATGTTCCGATGCTTTTAGCGCATTTCGGTATGCCGAGTGATTTAGCTGTAGATGATGTTGAGCCGGTTTGTGAGGAGGCAGAGGAAGAAGAGGTTATAGAGGAAGAAACGGGGAGTCGCGTTTTTTCTTTTTATGAGCAACATTTCGGAAGTTTGTCTCCGCATACTGTGGAGGAACTGAGTGCGTGGATGGAAGATTTGTCAGAGGAGCTTGTGCTGAAGGCTCTTCAAATTGCGTTTGAGAATAATAAGCGGACGGTTGCTTATGTGAAGGGCATTTTGAGAGGTTGGCATGGGAAAGGGTTTACGAAAGTTTCTGAGGTTGAGGCGGATACGGCGAGCTTTAGGAAGAAGGATTTGTCTGTTAGTACGGGGGAGACGGAGGAGTTTTTGGCGAGGTGTGAGGAGTGGGAGAAGAATGCGCCATCTGAGGAAGAGTTACAGCGCTTTTTAGCGGAGCGCGGGTGGCGGCCATGAGTATTCAAAATGTGGAGGCGGAAAAGACGGTGCTAGGTTCTCTACTACTGGATGGAGAGCTTATTAAGGAGTGCCGTTTGACGGAGCAGTATTTTTCGATGCCGGTGCATAAGTCTATATTTCAGTTAATGCGAAAGATGGAAGAAGAGGGGCAACCGATTGACCTTGTGACTTTTACTTCTAGGGTGGATCCGAATTTTTTGAAGGGGATCGGGGGAATGGAGTATTTTATAGGGTTAATGGATGGTGTGCCCACTACTAGCAACTTCTCATACTATGAGGGGCTTGTTCGAGGTGCCTGGAAAATGTATCAGGCGGGTGTTCTCGGGCACAAGATGGGAGAGCGTCTTATTGCGGAGAAGAGTGAGAAGATTATTGGTGAGACGATTACGGCACTTTGTGAGTTAGAGGAGAAGGACTGTGTATGTGAGTTTGATTTGAAGGATGCGCTAGTTGATTTGTATGAGGAGCTGCATCAAGATGCGAAAGAGATTACGGGGATTGAGACTGGTTATACATCGCTAAATAAAATGACGTGCGGATTGCAGGAAGGTGATTTTGTTGTACTTGGTGCGCGTCCTTCTATGGGAAAGACTGCGTTTGCGTTAAATGTTGGACTGCATGCGGCGAAGTCTGGAGCGGCGGTTGGATTGTTTTCGTTAGAGATGAGTAGTAAGCAATTGTTAAAACGGCTGGCGTCTTGCGTAGGGGAAGTGTCAGGAGGTAGGCTGAAAAATCCGAAGCACCGTTTTGCGATGGAAGACTGGGAACGGGTGAGTAAGGCGTTTGCGGAGATTGGTGAGTTACCTCTTGAGATTTACGACAATGCAGGGGTTACGGTGCAAGATATTTGGATGCAAACTCGTAAGTTAAAGAGGAAGCATGGTAATAAGAAGGTTTTAGTCATTGTAGATTACTTGCAGCTTATTACGGGAGATCCAAAGCATAAGGGCAATCGATTTCAAGAGATTAGTGAGATTTCTCGTAAGCTTAAGTTATTAGCGCGGGAATTAAATGTTTGTGTAGTAGCATTATCGCAATTGTCTCGTTTAGTAGAGTCGCGTCAAGATAAGCGCCCTCTTTTATCTGATTTAAGAGAGACGGGACAAATTGAGCAAGATGCGGATGTCATTATGCTTATGTATCGCGAAGATTATTACGATAAGGAAACGGTGCAAAAAGAGATAACGGAGATTCATGTGGCGAAGCATCGGAATGGGCCTGTTGGTAGTTTTAAGCTGAGGTTTTTGAAGGAGTTTGGGCGGTTTGTGGAGGGGAAATAGTGAAAAGATTTGAGTATTACTTTGCATATAAAATAAAGCATAAGTTTTCCATTGTATTCACTTATGCTTTATTTTTTGAATATGTTTCTTATTTCTCCATAAAGAAAGCTCTTCTCTCTGCAGTAATCCATTGCTCCAAGTCATCTTGGCTACGTCGGACAAGGCGATTTACTAAAACATCATGCCATATATAATCCTCTAATAAGTATATATGAACGGGGTCATCTGTATAAAAAGCAATATTACGCTCTTCAAGTGATGGGCCGTAAATCATCTCTTTAGAATCTATTGATAAAATAAACCAATGTTCTGTAGAGCGAGTTTCTGTATAGGGTGTGATACGATGGGCTTCTAGATTTTTAATAGGATTTTCAACATGTAAGGTAATACCTTGTACTGAAACTTTATCAGCTACCTCAGCTAGATCCTCTTTTAACGCTTCATACATCTCATCCCACATCGAAATGACAATACGTTTTTCGGCTTTTTTTATTAATGTTTGACAATAGCTAATGATTGTTTGATTGTCTTTTAAAGTAATGACTCGATTATCCGTTTTTTCTTCGGAAGTTTCTAGTTTCTTTAATGAATCACTTATTCCTTCGTAAGTAGACTGCCATTCTGATTGCGCCTTCTGTAAAAAAATTTCAACAGGTAGAGGTGAATAGCGGGTGGTGTCATTTATTTCTTCTTTCATGACAATTCCTTTTTCTACAAGGTTACCTAAAATCTCATAAATTCGCGCTCTTGGGACACCCGAATCCTTACTCACTTGATAGGCTGTGACAGGCCCTTGTTTCACAAGAGATACATAAGATTTAGCTTCATATTCATTAAAACCAATTTTTTTAAGCTGTTGTACTATGTAGTCCACTTTTTTTCCTCCGATGTTTGCTTTTATCCCGCTTTAACGGGCAGTAAGACCCCCACCTCAAAATTCAGTGGAAGCAAAGAAGTTAGGTGGGGATCGGGCTGCCCGTTAAAGCCCGATTGGTGAGGGCTGATAATCAGTGGGGATGAACAAAACCCCCCACTGATTAAAGTTTCACTTTATATTTCAACGTTACAATAACTCTTTACATTTAGCAAATTGATAGTTACTATTACAATAGTGACTAAAGGGGAGGCTACTAATATGGATTTTTATTTAGACCCATCTGTATTAATGATTTTGATTGTTTTTGGATTTGTAGCTGCATTTATTGATTCAGTTGTAGGTGGTGGTGGATTAATCGCCTTACCAGCTTTATTATTTACAGGATTGAATCCAGCAAGTGCAGTAGCCACAAATAAACTAGCATCGACAATGGGAAGTGCCACTAGTAATATTGTGTTTTATCGTTCTGGTAATCTCGATTTGAAATCGGCGTTTAAATTATTTCCAATCACTTTCATAGGTTCCATAGTAGGGGCATGGACCGTTCATTTAATGAATCCAGAAGTATTGAAGCCATTAATGTTGATCATGCTTGGTGTGGTCGCTATTTATACAATATTCAAGAAGGATTGGGGAAGTATTTCCACTCATAAAAAATTGTCTGGTCGACACGTCATTATTTTTACCTTTTTTATTTTTGCTATTGGTTTTTATGATGGATTTCTAGGTCCTGGTACAGGTTCATTTTTAATGTTTTCTCTTTTATTTATTGGGTATGATTTTTTAAAAGCAGCAGGTACGGCGAAGTTTCTTAATTTAGGAAGTAACGTTGGTGCATTGCTCATGTTTATGTATGTAGGGCAAGTAAACTATGCGTATGGCTTCATAATGGGAATTGCTCAAATTGCTGGAGGAATCGCCGGCTCCAAGTTTGCTATAAAAAAGGGAAGCGGGTATGTTCGCGCCCTTTTCATTACAGTAACTTGTTTGTTGTTAGCGAAAAACCTGTATGACTATGTGCAGTAGTATGCAGGCTACACAAATATAATAATTCTTTTTAACATTTTTTAGATGCTATCTTATTCGAAGATAGCATCTAAAAAAGTCTCATTTACAAGAGAATGAAAATAATAGTAATGAATATTTTCCCGGGGTATGTTTATCTATTCCACATTCTTTTTATAATTAACTCGTAATAAACTCTTAAAATCTACCTCAGCAATCAACACACTGACTAATATAAGTGTCGCCCCTAAGTAGCCTTTTCTTGTAAGTGTTTCACCTGTGAAAACGAAAGCGAAGCCTGCGGAAAAGACAGGTTCTAATGAAAAAATAAGTCCGGTATGTGTAGGCGTCGTGTATTGCTGGGCGATAACTTGCACGATGAATGCGACTGCGGTGCAAAATATGCTTAAGGCTAAGATGATGAGCCATGAGTTGATTGTGCTAGGAAGCTTTGGCGTTTCTATTATAAATGAAAAAATAAGACTAAATAGGCCGACGAAACCAAGTTGCACTACTCCAAGTGCAATGGAGTTCACATGTTTCGTTACGCTGCCAGTAATGATGACGTGAATCGCATAAAATAAGGCAGACAGTATGCAAAATATGTCACCGTTACCGATTTTGAATTCACTCGTTAATGTTAATAAGCCGATTCCTATTATCGTTAAAATAATTCCCACTATAACTTTCTGTTCTGGAATATGTTTTAAAAATATAGCTGATAAGATCGGAATGAAGATGACTGTGAGACATAGTAAGAAACCGGCATTAGAAACACTCGTATACTTCGTGCCGAAAGTCGCGAAAATGTAAACGATAAATAAAACAGAAGCGAGTATAAATGCATATTTTACCGTTTTAAAATCGATTTTGAATAAATGTTTGTAAAATATTAAACCTGATAAAAGAAAGGCGATAATAAATCGTAATGCGATTAAGTTGTATTCTTCTATGCCTTCAAGTCCAACCTTTGTAAGTAAGATGGATGCACCCCAAAAGAATGTAACTAGTAGTAGCCCTAAATCCGCTTTTAATTGTAGTTTCATTTCTATTCCCTCGTTATGTATAATTTTTAATCCCATACCCCTATCCCCATTGTTTATTTTAATATTAATTCTGAATATTTGTAACTTAAATTTATCGACGGTTTTTTCTCTATCATGTATGAGAAATTTCTTATATATTTCTCATACATTCATCATTTTCCTTTCATCGCCTCCTCACGTCTAAGTTTTACAATCATATGTATTAAAGATAAAGGGAGGTAATACATCTTATACTTCTTTCAAAAACGAATGATAGATGGTGGTGAACAGATGAAAAAGAATAAGCGTAAAAAAATGCGTTGGTTAAAATGGATTTTGGTCCTTCCGTTACTTCTGGCATTCCTATTGTTTGGATTACATAGTATGAAGTTTGATAGGGGGGAACATGAGAAGCATAAGCAGGCGGCGTATACTGTTTCTCACGATAAAGAAAGGGAAGCTTTCGTTGCTCAAAAAGAGAAGTTTCATCACTTTGAGCGACTAAATCATCATGAAAAACATTTTGAAAAAGAGTTTGATGGTTTATTCTTTATACCATTCTTGTTAGCGTTTGGATTTGTTCTTTTCGGCTGGTTTATGATTCGTAAGTCTGAAGGGAATATGGTTAAAAAGTGGACAGGCATAGTGCTCCTGGTTATTGGTGTATTACCAGTCCTTCCGATGCTTGCATTTGTTGCAGCGATTGTTTGGGCATATAAAAAGTTTAAAGAAAAAAGAGTGGCAACTGATATAGAGTTATACAGCGATTTCCAAATGCAAAAACAGATAGATATTTTAGATCAATGGGAACGCAATATTCGTAAGGAGGAGAAGTAATAATGGGTATTTTAAAACGTATTAAAAATATTGTAGTGGCGGATGTGCATGAAACGTTAGATAAACTGGAAAATCCCGTGAGCATGTTGAAGCAGTATCTTCGTGAAACAGAAAAGCAAATTACGAAAGCTCAAAAAGCACTCTCTCACCAATATTATTTAGAAAATAAATATAAAGCATTAATTTCAGAGACGGATGCTCTTATCGCGAAGAGAACTCGTCAAGCTGAACTCGCAGTATCACGCGGAGAAGATCATATGGCGCAGTTAGCCCTGCAAGAAAAAATTTCAAATGAGAAAAAAGCAGAACTGTATCGCAAGCAGTATGAAGTAACGAAAGAGCAAACGGCGAAACTGTATGAACAGATTGACAAATTGCAAGAGAAATATGAAGAGCTACAATATAAAGAACTTGTTCTCGTTTCGCGATTAAATGCAGCGAGAGCAATAAAAGAGAGCAATGCAGCAATTGATTCTTTCCATACAGAAAGTACAGCGAAAGGATTTGCCCGCATTGAATCGTATGTGCAAAAATTAGAAGCAGAAACAGCTGCTAGTAGCTATTTTTATAATTTGAAGGCTCCTAATCAACAAGAATTGTTAGACCAAAATTTGCAAGAAGAAGTGAAGCGGGAGTTAGAGAAGTTAAAAGAGATTAAAGTTTCGCTTTAGAATCTCATAGCTATATCTCTAGTGTATATTAAGATCCTCGTTGATTAGAGTTTCACTATATGCGGATGTTTTTTATGAAGAAAGGACACTCATATAAGAGTGTCCTTTCTAATAGTTTGTTAGCAGAAGCAAGAAGCTCCAACGATGATTAATAAAATAAATAATACAACTAATAGAGCAAAGCCTCCAGCAAAACCACAGCCTTCGCCGCAGCTACCACCATATCCCATAAATAGTTCCTCCTTTAGAGTAGAGGACAAAAACAAGGGGGCATTCATGTGTTTTAACGGATTCTATTTACTTTATGTTTTTACGTATGAAGCTGAGCAGGTCCTTTTGAAAATAAAGCGAAGGCTCATGATCGGGCGTTTTTTTTTAGATTTGTACAATCCTAATTGTAATAATATGAATTTTGATTACAGTCGAGATGTATGTGAAAATGGGGCACAATCTCATTGTTATTTTCGGATAAAGCCTATGGAACTAATAAATTGAAAGGGAAAGAAGAACGGAAATCTCACATATTAAGACATAAAAAAAGACACTCTCAAGAGTGCCTCCCCTTAGCAGCCGAATCCGCCGCCCCAACAGCTAGCGCCAACGATGATTAATAAGATAAAGAGTACAACTAGTAAAGCGAATCCGCCGCCGAAACCGCAGCCTCCACCACAACTACCTCCATAGCCCATATTAACTCCTCCTTCCATAAAGACCATTAATTAATGGATTTAATTTACTTTATGTTTTTACGGATAAACTTGAGCAGGTCCTTTTGAAAAATAAAGGTGCTTAGATTTTAAGGGAGTTGACGACCTTATTTTTGTCACCGCTATTCCGCTGATGACATATTCTATTTTATTCTGTGCATTGGGGGAAGGAGGATCTTTATGGCCAATTCTGAAATGATTTTACGATTACTTACCGATTTAAAAATTGAGCAGCAAGCTTTAAAAGAGCAGTTAGGAAAGATACAAACAGCTGTGACTATTCTTGAAGAAAAATCAGCGATTGTGGAAGCAAAACCAAAGACTATTGAAGAAAAACCAGCTGTTGCAAAGCAAAGAGCTCATTCTGGACACCCAACATCTTTTCGTGCTTGGAGAGCATCTGCTCAAAGGAATTCATAAAAATATAAGAAAAGAAGACATCAATTACGATGTCTTCTTTTGCTTGTACAATCCAAATGCGATAAGAAGGTATATATCCATATTGCTTTAAAACTAAGAAGAAAATAACAATTGTCGACTCCTGTTTTAGTATAGCATGTAATAGTAAATATTTTTATGTAATATTACATATATATATAGATTGTATAATGTTATTCTTGTATATTTTAGCTGTCTGTTATTTGTTTTAATTCATTTACTCTTATTGATGGGGTCTTTTTTATAATTGTGTTAAAACAGAAACCCCTCAAACATAAGGAGGGGCTCCATAAATAGAGAAATGGTTATTAGTGTTTAATAAGGTGAAGCTCAGGATATTGCTTCTGAATTTCTTCTAAATGATTTTCGTTTATCCCTTTTAAAGTTTGATCGAAGAAGCTAGTTACTAGTTTATTAATGAGTGTATAATTTGCGGATACATCTTCACCGGGTTCGTTAATAATAGGTGAAAATGCTGCTAAATCTGTAAAACTATTATGATTTGTTTTTGGAAGTACAACTGTGTACGCGCCAGGTTTTTCAATGGTTTTATTCCTTAAATAGGATATTTCAAACAATTCATCTTGGATTCCGTCTGTCTTTTGATTCTCCGCTTCTTTCATATACTGAATGGTAGCTTCAGCATTCATCAACATGAATGGTTTTTGAGGGCCGTCTTTAGGCATTGGATCGCCATACAATCCACCATCCATATCAATCGCAGCTTTAATACGGTTATCCTTTACTAACATTTGCGCGGCAGTTGCTCCTCCATAAGAGTGACCAAACATGCCAATTTTGTCATCGTCAATTAAATTTGCAATGGCTGTAAAGTTTTTATCAAAATTGCCTTTTATTACTTCATTTAAAATAAAAGTAGTATCTTGTTCCCAATTTCGAACCATGTTATTTAAAGCGTTAGGTGTAAATTCAATTGGTACGGAATCTATACGTTTTCCATTAGGGAAAATTGTTGTTGCTGCGTATCCTGTGAAATTAAGGGCGATTACTACATAACCTTGACTAGCTAATTCTTCTAACTGGAATGTATTTTGTTGTCCGTATAATTCCATTCCATGGCCGAATAAAAGGAGTGGGAATTTTTCTTTAACTTGAAGTGGCTTAGCATCTTGATAAGAATGTGTTTTTGTCAGACCTAAATGTGTTGTTACGATATATGGAGCACCTTTTGTTACAGCCAATTGTTCAGCGAGGGCGTCTATGTTCTCAAAGTAGGCAGAAGGTTTCCCAGATCCTTTTTCGGCAGGATAGTACACTTGTATCATTAACTCGCGATTTCCATGATTATTCGGTACAGTGGTTTCTTTTCGATTTGTATCAATTAAATGAAAAGCTTTCGTTCCTACTGTATATTTTCCAGTAGGCTCTGGGAGTGTTATGATCGGGAAAAGTAAAGGTAACGTGAACATTGCGATAGCAGTTACGATAATTCCTACCCCTTTTAAAATTTTCATCACTAACTTTTTAGAAACAGCTGTAGTTTTTGGTTTCAAAAAAACTTGTAATGTTAAAACGAACAATAAGAAATAAGCAGGTATCATACGCCAGTTTGCGCCAATTAATACGATGGTGGCTAATAAGAATATGTAATTTATTATTAAGATGAATACATTCTTTTTCGTCAACCCACGCTTGATAAAGATAAGTTGGATGCTAGACAAAAGTAATACAGCAACAAAAATGATTTCTAACATTTTCAGTTGTTAGCTCCTTTCCTAATCATATAAATGTAGATTGCTAAATTGATAATCTATAATCTTATCGGTTATATAACCGTCATTGATAATTGTATGCATGTAAGTAAGTTTAGAATGGTTTTACATGAAATCTTAAGAAAAAAGTACTCATATGAGTACTTTTTTTCTTAAACCGTGCCCCATAAATGATAAACCATACCGATAACAAAAAATGCTAGTCCTACAAATAAAACGATTAAAGCAAGGATTCCATTTTTATTATGTTCCATACAGTCAGCTCCTTTTTAGTTATATACAAAAAAGCCTTTAGTCGTAATTATGGCTAAAGGATCGGATTCTCATACTTTTTTAGTTTATAAAGAAAAGACACCCATATAAGAGTGTCTTTTCCAATAGTTTGTTTAGCAGAAGCAAGCAGCGCCAACGATGATTAATAAAATAAACAATACAACTAATAAAGCAAAGCCTCCAGCGAAGCCACAGCCTCCACAACTACCACCAAAGCCCATAATAGTTCCTCCTTTAAATAAGAGGGAGAAAACAAAGGATCACTCATGCGTTTTAACGGATTCTATATACTTTATGTTTGACGCCTGAATGTGAGCAGGTCCTTTTGAAAATAAAAAAAAGACACCTTGAGGTGCCTTCTGTCCCATTTATTTCATTAATATTCGTTAGCGTAAAATTCTTTTATTAGCTTTATTTCATTTGTATCTGGGTTAAACTTAAATATTTTAATTTGATTAGATTCGTCTTTATAGGCAAATGTATTATCGCCAATTTGGGTCATATTGCTAGTGTTTAAGATAGGGTCACTATCATGATCAGTGATTTCCACAGGTTTGTCACGATCCCAAAATGCAATGACAATGATCAAGATGATAAGGCATATACGTATGTTACGTAGTTCTCTTGCTAGAGGATGCTCCATATGATATTCTCCTTTTTCATTTGCTAGATTTTGTGTATAAAAGAGATATTTTCTATGAGAATATAAATAAAAAAGACACTGTAAAAAGTGTCTTTTTTATTTGATTTATGCGCATTGCTTAATAAGACGCTAGTTCCTCAAGTTAAATATGAGTAACTATGTAGGGTGATTTCATTATAACATTTTAACCATTACTGGGTCTATATGGAATTTTATTGATAATTGTGTTTGATTATTCAGAATGGTACATGTAGTGAAAAATATGTATTACCTATAGTAATTGTAAAATATAACGATGTATATAACTAGTCTTGTAATGAACTTTTATTATATTTAAGATTGAAATAGAAATGAAAAAAGCACAAAGAAGGAGCTGTAGCATATGGGCGCTTGGGGAACTGGATTATTTGATGATGACACGACTTGTGATGTGAAAGATCAATTTATTGAGTATATAGAAGAGGGTAATAGTGCGGAAAAAGCAACTAAGCTCATTTTAGAAGAATATGTAGATGAGTTTGATATAGAGGAAGAATTAGAAGAAATATCTTTAGTATACATTGGTCTTGCGGCAATACAATTGGAGAAAGGCTGTCTTCAAGAAGAAGTTCGTAACAAGGCGATTGCATTAATTGAACGTGGGGCTGACCTTGAGCTTTGGGAAGAAGCCGATACGGAAGATTATGAAGAGAGAAAGAGAGTTTTAGATGAATTTAAGCAACAGTTGATTAACGGTTAGTAGTTTACAACATAAAACTTATATATTGTCTAATATATAAGTTGAGGTGAGAGAAACACTTTTGCTTGTATAAAGATGTAATTGAGAAGAATAGTGAAAGTTTAGAGCTTTACGTATGAGAAGGAGACATCTTAATGGATGTCTTCTTTTTTAAAGTATGGAAATTGATTTCCCTTTACACAAACATAACGGTATAATATAGTTAAGTTAAGTAAACTTAACTATTTGAATAAAACCGAAATAACAGCATGGAGGAAGAGTGCTATGACTAGAACGTATAAAGAAATAATTAATGAAATGAACCGAGCCTACACTGAATTTTACATTTTACTATTTCAAGATTTAAAGGACGAGTATGGTCTTACTGGGCAGCAAGAGAGCATGTTATTTCATATTAATTTAAATGAAAACACGACAGCAAATCACATCGCGACTACTTTTAATATATCGAAAAGTGCTGTGAGCCAAGTTTTATCGAAATTGGAAAAGCAGAAGATGATTTCAAAACAAGTAAATCCTAATAATAAAAGGGAGTATTTCCTTACACTTGGTCCGAACGGTAGTAAGTATATGGAGCAGTTGTCTAAGTTAGATGATGTATTAATTGAGAAGTATTTTTCTAAAATCGATATAAATGCTTTAGAACAAATGACGGATACGTTAAAGAAAATAAATAAGGTGATATTGGAAGAAAAACAGAAGGATCTTGATTGTAATGAGTAAGAACTTGAATGAGGTAATGAGTAGAAAGGAGGAGAAGCGTGTGATGAGTTACATACCAAATATGATGACGATAGCGAATTTTATTTGTGGGATATTGGCCATTTATTCTGTTTTCTTTCAAGATATGTATGGTGCAGTCATGTTCATTATTACAGGTATGGTATTTGATTTGTTTGATGGTATGGTGGCTCGGAAACTGGATGCTGTTTCGGAAATTGGCGGAGAGTTAGACTCATTTGCGGATTTAGTTACTTTTGGTGTGGCACCGTCTATTCTTGCCTATAGTGTCGCGTTAAAAGATTTGCAGTCTATTGGGATGATATGTGCGCTTGCTTACAGTATTTGCGGAATGCTTCGGCTTGCGCGATTTAATACACAACAAAGCAAACTCCCGACATTCATCGGTATGCCCATTCCATTTGCAGCAATGTGTCTCCTCATTTTATGCCTCTTAAATAAACCAGTTTCCGTGGCATTTGGCACATGCGTACTTGCTTATTTAATGGTGAGCAAAATCAAATTCCCTCATTTTAAAAAAGATATATCGGAAAGCTTGAAGTCCGAAAGATGGGAGTAATAGGAAAGGTAAGGAGCATAACATGATTCGTATGGCATTAAGATCATTTAACATACAAATATATTGCTTGCTAGGCGTGATGTTACTGGGATGGCTGATGACACCTTTTCGAGCACAGTTTGTAGGGATAAGCATTGGCCTTATAGTTAGTATGTACTGCGCCTGGATTTTAGGAAGGCGTATCGAAAAGTTTGGAAATAGCATCGTAAAAAAAGAAAAAGCACCAATGCTTGGCATGATGAATCGATTTGCAGCCGCCATACTCGGTGCGATTATTATGTATGAAATTGAACACCGTGAGTACATGTGGACATTTGCAGCTGGAATTATGGGTGGGTATTTCTTGGTTATTGTTAATTTGGGGTATTATAGTATGAGGGATGAGAAGGAAGAAATATGAAGAAGTTAAGGGATTGCTATATGGCAATCCCTTAACTAATTTAGTTCCTTAATAGTTTCCCTAGCAATTTCATTAGAAGCATCCAACTCTAAAATTTTATTACAAATTGCAAGTACCTTTTCATTCACGCTAACTGTTTTCTCTTGTCAGACTTCCATACTGCATTGATGAAAATACTACAAGGGTTGCATGTGAAGATTTAAGAAAAATTTTATATTTACCCCACTCTTTATTTTAAAAGTTTCTCCTATCCTATAAACAAGTTACATCAAGGAGGAGACTGAAAATGAAGAAGTGGGGATTGTTTATTTTTAATATATTCCCGATATTCGAAGACAAAGTAGAAGATTAAATATATGAACAAAGTACCGATTCTTAAACTATGTTCTAAATAATAGATGAAAATGTAAAGTTAGGGGATTCCACATGCGCACAGAAGTCTTGATGAGTTATTTGTATACGTATTTTTTTACAATTATGTTTTGTATTGTATTTCAAATTGGATGTTATTTTAAAGCGAAAAACAATATATCTATTCGGCATTTTTTATGGGTATATGTTTTTCTATTCTACCTTTCGCTAGTGTATAAAGTGACGCAAATCGCGACTGTATGGGATATAAGTAGATATGAAACGTGGATTCGTGTAAATCAAATTAATTTGACTCTATTTGATACGGTAGGTAGTACGACGTATCTTTTGAATATTTTACTGTTTATGCCTTTAGGTTTTTTATTACCGACCATTTGGCCGCAATTTAGAAAAATGAAAAACACCGTATGCGCGGGATTCTTTTTTTCATTGGCAATTGAGTTAAATCAATTACTAAATAATAGAATTACAGATATTGATGATTTATTTACGAATACTCTTGGGACGATTGTTGGGTATGTATTATATAAAGTATTATATACAGCATTATTTAAAATGATATTGAAAAGAGAGGAAAAAAAGATTGATATGAACTCTTCGCTAGTCATAAAATACGAGGCTATTTTTTGTTTAGTGTGTTCATTTGTAGGAGCGATGTTAATTTATTATCCAGCTTTGTTTGGAAGACCTGTAATTCTCCAATGAGATGTGTGATCTCGTTTATAAAATGATTCTCGTTCTCCACACCCAAACACAGTAAAATGTGAATGACGCATTCTCTTTTTCTAACTTAATAGATATAGTTTATGTATTACATGATAGGCAGGTGTAAATGTGTTACATGTTCAATTATCTCAATACTTACTAAAAGAATCAAAACCAGCTCTTCATACAGATGAAAAACGAGTATATATGTTAAAAGATGAAGGGTTATCACCGTATCCTATTTATTTAAATCACCCTATTATGATAGGAGTGGGGACGAATTGGAATCAGCATACAGGATTCGAAGAAATCATTAAAGGATTTATGGGTACACATAACAAATTTCCTATGTATATGCTATTTGAAACTTATTTATGTAGAGACTTTATTGAAGGATTTTTAGAAGAGAATAAACTTCATTTTGAGCTAGTTTTTACTAATAAGAAAAAGGATACGAACTTTTTTAAAGTGTGCATTACCAATAGTGATGATATAACCACACTTATGAAGTATTTCTTCCAATCAGCACAAGATTCTCTCTATACGTTATTAAGCTATTCGGTAGACTGTAAGATTATCAGTAATCGTATTGGTGAGATTGAAATAAAAGCGGACAGTTTCTATCCAAGCTTTTCATTTATGTATGATGCGCAAGAATTATTTATTATTGGTGGAGAAGAAAAATGGTCTGATATCCATTATATAAAAAGATTTTTCCATCTTGAGCAGATTACAGATGAGCTAATTATTGATTTAAGAAAATGAGAGACGAGAGAGAATAAATGAAAAAACCCTCAAGTATAGAACGACATACTTGAGGGTTTTTATGTATGAAGAAGGGCCTTGTATCATATATTTTATTCGTCGCTGCATGTAAGTCATTCGGTTTATAAAAACAATGTGTTGAATAGATCAGTAAAGAAGGCTTTTCTATTTTTCCCTAGAATGAACAGTAATGTATAATCTAATTCCTTCATGTAATAAGGAGGCAGTGAAATTTGAACAGGAAAATTTGGTTTGTATTTACTTGTTTTGCTCTTTTAGTATCTAGTTATATTGTTGTCCAATATTTTATTATGGATGGATTTCAAACAGGGCTTGTAAAAGTGAAGCTTATGTTTGGATCTAAATTAAGTGCGTTCTGGTATATGATGCTATTTATACATATTACAACTAGTATAGTAGCATTAGTAATTGGTCCGTTTACATTATCCACTAAATTTAGAGAAAGGAATATCAACCGTCATCGAATAGCTGGGAGAATTTATATGGTTGGTATATTATTAGGCGGCGTTTCTGGACTATACCTATCCTTTTATGCTACGGGAGGATTGGTAGCGAAGCTAGGTTTCGGTTTGTTATCCGTACTTTGGCTAACATCAGCATATCAAGCATTACATAGAGTTAAGAATAAAAAAATTAAAGAGCATCGAAATTGGATGATTAGAAATTATGCTTTAACCTTTGCGGCAGTTACATTAAGAATTTGGCTACCTTTGTTTATCGTTCTATTTGGGATAGAACATTTTGAACTTAGTTACGCTATTATTGCTTGGTTAGCATGGGTACCCAATTTAATTGTCGCAGAATTATTCATAAGAAAAAGGCTTAATAAAGGAAAATACGAAGGAAATGAGGATTTACATTTTTGATGTAAAATTGCTGTAATATTGAGGACGAAAATTTTTAAATAGCTGAATTACGTACAAAAATAGGCTGGCCAATTGAAGCCATCCTATTTTTATTTATATTACCAACTAGCAGTTTCCGTATTTTCTTTCAACCACTTCACCCAGTTCAAGTCCTCTACCTTAAGTAAACTTAAAGAAACACCCTTCATATCTAAAGAAGTTAGCAGTGTACCAACTTTTACGAATGTAATCTGTAATCCTTCCAGCTCACACAAACGACGAATGTCGTTTGCGAAAATGTATTGTTCCATTAAAGGTGTTGCGCCGAGTCCATTAATAAGGATGGCGAAGTTGTCACCTTTTCGCCAGCGATAAATGCTTTTTAGTTTGTTCATTAGTTCAATCGCTAATATTTCAGAAGAGGATAATGCTTCTTTGCGGTAACCTTTTTCTCCGTGAATGCCGACGCCGTAAAAGACTTCATCTTCGTTTAATGTGAATGAAGCTTGTCCTTTCACTGGATCGTTGGCAGGTGAAAGGGCGACTCCTAATGTGTGTAAGTTCTCGGTAACAGAACGGCCGAGTGTTGTTAGTTCTTCTAAAGAATGACCTTCAAGAGCAGCCGCACCAAGTATTTTTTGAACGAAAACAGTGCCAGCGACGCCGCGTCTTCTTTTATTAAAAGAAGCATCATCTTCAATTGAAACGTCGTCATTTACGATGATATGGTCAATTTTTTTTCCTTCTTCTTTAGCGATCTGCTCAGCCGCTAGAAAGTTCTCAACGTCATCTTTAAAGTTTTTGATGATGAATAGTATACTTTTATCTTTTGGCACGAGGCGAGTTGCCGTCACAATTTGTTCCACTGTAGGCGGAGTGAAAATACTGCCGTTTACTGCCGCTGTAAGCATACCTTTCCCTACATAACCAATATCAGCAGGTTCATGTCCGCTACCACCGCCACTTATAATAGCGACGTCTTGCTTCATTTTTTCGATATCTTTTACATAAATGATGTTATTTGTTTCGTCATAATTTACTTTGTCGTTATGTTCAAAATAAAAGCCATGCAGCATATCTTGAACGATATTTTGTACATCATTCATAATCTTTTTCATTGCTTTTGCCACCCTTTAATTACTTTGCTGATTGCTCCAGTAATAGTAGTAATTGATTGTTTATCATATTTTTCATGAGAGAAGACATAATGGAAGGATCTACTTCGCACTTGCTTTCAATCCAATCTTTTATCGTTCCAACGAAGCCGTGACTATAAAAGGAGGCAATCGTATTTTTTGTCTCATCAGAAAGGCTGAATCCACAGCTCACAGATAATTCATCAATAATCTTCATATATAAGTTTTTCGTATGCTCAAATAAATAGTGATTAAACGAGTTTTGTTCAATGACTTTAAAAGCATTTCGGTAAAATTTTTGATTTTCATAAAAGTAATCAAATAATAAATCAAAAATATTTTCCCACGTTTCATAGTCGAGAAAGTCAATAATGTTTTCTTTCGTTTCTTCTCTATAAATCCAGCTTAATAGTTCAAATTTATCTTTAAAATGATAATAAAAAGTTTGCCTACGCATTTGACAGTGTAACATAATATCGCTCACTGATATTTTATGAAAAGACTCTGTTTCCATTAAATGTTTCAATGAGTTCGCGATTATCTTTTTAGAAATTATAGAAGAGGTCATCTGAATCATCCCTAGAATGTTAGTAATATGAAAATCCTACCCATAAATGAGAGCGGTGTCTTTAGACAGATTGTCCATTTTGTCCGTTTACTATAAAACGCTTTCATTTTAACATAGATAGTAAGAAGAAGATTTCAAATATATCACAATATATTAAAGGAATTGAGGGAGAACTACAATGAAAAAGATTATAAATAAACCAGAAACATTAGTAATGGAAATGTGTAACGGAATGGTGATGGCGCACCCAGAGCTTGAGCTTTTGAAAAAATATAAAGTCATTAAGAAGAAAGAAATGAACGAAAATAAAGTAACGTTAATTAGCGGCGGCGGTAGTGGCCATGAGCCAGCGCATGCAGGTCTAGTCGGAAAAGGAATGTTAGATGCGGCAGTGTGCGGAGATGTGTTCGCATCTCCTTCGCAAATTCAGGTATATCAAGCAATTAAAGAGACAGCTAGTAAAAAAGGTACGTTATTAATTATTAAAAATTATAGCGGCGATATTATGAATTTCAAAAACGGAGCTCATTTAGCGACGGAAGATGGAATTGAAGTAGATTACGTAAAAGTGGACGATGATATTGCGGTGGAAGATAGCTTGTATACAGTAGGAAGACGCGGCGTTGCGGGCGTTATTTTAGTTCATAAAATTGCTGGTGCAGCAGCGGAAGCAGGTATGGATTTAGGAGCGGTGAAAGCTGTCGCAGAAAAAGCAGCTGCTAACGTGCGCACAATCGGTTTAGCGTTAACGTCTTGTACAGTTCCAGCGAGTGGATCACCTACTTTCACACTTGCGGAAGATGAAATGGAATACGGCGTAGGTATTCACGGCGAACCAGGAATTAAACGTGAAAAAATGTTGTCAGCTGATGAATTAGCGAACCGTATGACAAATGATTTAATGAAAGATTTAGGAGTAAAAGATGGCGAAGAAATTGCACTTTTAGTTAACGGTTTTGGCGGAACACCACTGCAAGAACTTTACTTATTTAACAACGCAGTTACACGAGAATTAGCTGCTAGAAACATTAAAATTAATAGAGTATTCGTTGGTAACTATATGACGAGTATTGATATGGCTGGTATGTCTTTAACGGTGATGAAATTAGATGATGAGCTAAAAACATTACTATCAAAAGAGTGTAATACACCAGCGTTTAAAGTAGATGGGCCAGTTGAAAGTGTAGAGTACGTAAATGTACTTGAAGAAACAGAAGAGAAAGAAGTTTCCTTTGAAATAGAAACAGCAGAAGAGCACGCTGTGATTAAAGATAATGTTATTACATTAAACAACATGATTTATCTCGTTGATAAAATGAGCGATATTATTATTAAAAATGAAGTACCGTTCTGTGAGCTAGACACGCATGCTGGTGACGGAGACTTCGGAATGAGTGTAGCAAAAGGATTTAAGCAATTAAAACGTGAGTGGCATTCGATTGTAGAACAAGAAAACGTAACGATCGGATCATTCCTTGACGGTTGTTCCATGATTATTATGGAACATTGCGGCGGAGCTTCAGGTCCAATTTGGGGCGGAGCATTCCGTGCAGCTAGTAAAGCAGCAGGCGAAAAACGTGAGCTAACAGTGAAAGAATTCGCTGAAATGTTGCAAGCAGCACTGCAAGGCATACAATCTATCGGTGAAAGATCATTCGGAAGAGGAGCAGTAGTTGGTGACAAAACACTTGTTGACGCACTTGCTCCATGTGTAGATTCTTGGTTAGCTAGCGCTTCAAACGAAGAAAATATGAAAACTGCTTTTGAAAAAGGAGCAGAAGCAGCAGTTAAAGGCGCAGAGTACACGAAAGAAATCGTAGCTCGCATGGGCCGCGCCGGTACAGTTGGTGAAAGAAGTTTAGGCTATCCAGATGCAGGTGCGCATGCGCTTGGGGTTATCTTTACGGAGATTGCGGGTAGTTTGAAATAGGAATGAGAAAGTCCCTTTGCCTTAAGGCGGAGGGACTTTTATATAGTTGATATGTAGAAGACTTCTTCGACGCTCTCTCTGTAAAGATATGAGTTTGTTAATATTTTTGATAAAATCTTATTTCAAAAATACAACTAATATTTCTCAACATTAATATATTGAAAATAGTTAGAATATTTAGGATAATCGTTTGTGAAGAAATAAATTATAAAAAGGGGGAATTTATTTTGTTACGTCGCTTATCTATTGGTACTTTATTAACAGCTTTTATCTTTACTTTGTTTACATTTAACGGCTCTGCTTTCGCGGCTACGAATACTACTGAAAATGAAACAGTAGTAGCAGCTTGTGCAAAGGGAGGTACGGTAGGTACATATGGTGCAAAGATGCGCAGTGGTTACACTGTTGGATCACCTGTGTTACATACATTTAATAGTGGTGAGAAAATTACTGGCACATGGGTAACTGGTGAGTATGTTCAAGGGCATTATAGTAATTCTAATCAGTGGTTAAAAGTTACTTATAAAGGGATGACAGGTTATGTATCCCACACAACATTATATAACATTTGCTCATAAAACTATGTAATATAATAGCTTTTGAGATAAAAAAACTAATCCCTTATAGGGGTTAGTTTTTTTATCTCCTTGAAAAATATCCATATTTAACTAAGTTAGTGTATAGATAACCATTTTTTCTAAGGATTTATTGGATTAATAGTTTTAATATTAGTTGTTAATTAGTATGGAGAAATTTATCATGCAAGAAGAGTGAGAAATCAAGAATTATAAAAAATTATAGTATCTTCGATTTATATGTTTATTTTTTATATAGAAACGAATAAGGAACAGAAAAAGTTATAAGTCTAAAGAGTTGAAATGGTGAAAATGTATTGAGAAATTTTTTGGAGTGTTAATATTCTGAAAATTAAATGTTTTCTAGGTTTATTTTTGTTATTATATTAGTAATCTATAGACAAAGGAGAAGGGGCTATATGAGTGTACACGTAATAAAAAAGGAAGAAATCACTTTACTTTTACATGATTGGTATCGAGAAATTCGTTCACAGAATTTCGTTAAGGCAAAGGAATTAAAACAAAGTATTGATACAAAAATTAATAGTATGGAAGAAAATCAAAAGAATACAGAGTTTTATTCACTTTTAGATTTTAGATTTAAAATGTTAAGTGCAGAGTTTTATCCCCATCAATCTGACATATCTAAGAATGATCTAAGAAAAATGAAGTTAGATGAAGCGCCATCAGATGAATCTTTATTATATTATTACCATTTCTTTAAGGCTTCTCATGCTACGGTAAACGGTGATTTTAAAGTGGCTGAAACGCATTATGGAATAGCAGAATCTTTGTTGGAAAATATTCAGGATCCAATCGAAAAAGCAGAATTTAACTTTAAGCTATCTAGCTACTATTATCATGTTTGCCAGCCTATTTTAGTTATTCAATATGCAACTAGAGCAAGAAATATATTTGAAGGGCTGTACGGGTATAGTAGGAAGGTCGCGGCATGTGACAATGTTCTTGGGTTAGCATGTGTAAAGCTAAATGAATTTGAACAGGCAGAAGTTTATTTTATGTCGTCTTTGGATATTTTGAAAAAGCAGAATGAAGAAGAGCTAATGTTACGAGTTCGACATAGCTTAGGGGTTATGTATGCAGAGCAAAACCTATCTGATTTAGCACTTCGTTATTTATCAGAAGTATCACAAAAAATTCCGAATCACTTTAGAGCGATTTTTTTGGAAGCTAGAGAGAATTTAAAGTTAGGAAAAACAAAGCTTGCAGCCTCTTTAATTGAAAAAGGATTAGTAATCTGTAATGAACTAGAACAAAAAGAATATGAACATCATTTTACCATTCTAAAGGGAATGAATGAGAATGTTTCTGCTGAAGAATTAGAGTTAGCTATTTCTAAAGGAATTTCTTTCTTTAATGAAGTAGGTTTATGGCAATATGTCCAGGAATACGCTGAAAAATTAGCGGTTAAATATCATAAAGAAGGAAATTCAATAAAATCCAGTGAATACTTCTATTTAGGATATAAAGAAAAAGAAAAAGGTTTTCAGAAAGGGGCTTTAAAATGAAAAGAATCATAAGTAGTTCAATTGGATTTATAATTACGGTCATACTATTAAATGGAGTAAATGTTTCAACGGACCAAACAAAGGTTAATACAACAAGCGTTATACAATATACACACGGAGAGCCATGGGGCTGATAAAATATTGAAGTATAAAGAGTTATTAGATCAAGGGCTTATTACTGAAGAAGAGTTTTAAGTGAAAAAAGTAATTATTAGGTATAGAGATGAAACGCTCAAATGAGCGTTTTTTTTAAAAGAATCAGATAATTTATTTTCATATATATCCCGGTAAATTTTATCCCGCATTAACGGGCAGTAAGCCCGATTGGTTCAACTAATAATCAGTGGGGGATGAACAAAACCCCCACTGATTAAAGTTTCACTTTATTCCTTGCCCTAAAAGAGAAGACAACCAAAGGCGCCCTTCTCCGACAAGAACCATCGTAGTTTTAATAATATATATTGGATTCGCATCCAAATGATATTTTACTAAGTTGAGGTTACATCACCATCAAGCTAAGAAAATACAACTCCCCCGTAACGAAAATTTTATGTATCGTTGACTATTGGTAATGAGACGCTACGTCTACTAATTTTGTATAGAACAAGCATAAAAAACTGCAAAAGCTTATTACTAAATCAAATCATGTTCTCTATTAACAAATTTTTTAATTTTATTCCCATATAAAACTTTCTTTGGATTTATAATTATAAGTAAAATCGCAACTATGGAATAAAAAATTGCAGTATACATAATTAATTCAATTAATTGTCCATTGATTATGCCAATAAATAAGTTAAAGAAAAAGTGGATGATCATTGGAACAATTAAATTTTGATTTAAATTATAAAATGTTGTCATAATAATTGTAGTAGATATAATTGCAATCATAAAAAACAAAATATATTTGATTAAATTACTGCCTGTAAAACCTGTAGTAAACCATATAGGCAGATGCCACATTCCCCACCAAAAACCAATAATGATTGAAGATTTTAATGGTGAATATTTTTTCTGAAGCTCCATTAATGCAAAACCTCTCCACCCTAATTCTTCTCCTAGTGGTCCAGATACAATAGTTTTAACAACATAATAAAGTAATACGCCCCATGTAGTTTTATTAAAAATAGAGTTTGCGTCACTGTTAGTCGAAATGAGAAACAACATCGTCAAAAATATAATTATTTGAATGATACTTACAGTAAGAACGATAGAGTAATTAAGTTTATTTTTAAATCTATCTTTTACGAATTGAATAAAACTCTGTCCAGGATAAATTCTTTTAAATAGAAATATAAAAGCAAAAGTGGAAGACCAAGCTGATATACAAAGCATTACATCAAAAATCCAAGTTGGAAAATTTAATAACTTTGTAATTCCTACAAGCAGAAAAAGTGGCCAAAAAATAATGTTGGTTAGTAATATAAAACTTACCACGGGCTTTTTCAGTCTTTTATCTTCAGTCATATACAATCCCACCTTAAGCTAAATTTTCAACATATAATAATGTACTTATTCAGCGCGTTGAGATAATGAACCGAATATTCTTTCTATTATATTTGACATATGTAAATTTCTACAGAGATTTTTCAGTGTATATTTTGGAGTTACTTGCCGTTTACGTTATAAGAGATATATACATCTTGGTTAATTTTTAGATGCAATGGGTGTTTCAAGATTTTTTTGCTTCATATGTTAAAGAATATAGAGCAAAAATCAGAAAATGAAATGATTCGTACAGAACTATAGGTATATATAATTTTATACATTTACATAGTTTTTTAATTTTAAACAGTAAACTAATTCTGGATGGTGTCCTTCCTCAATCTTTCCTGTTGGCCTAAAACCCACTTTTTCATAAATCCGCTTTGCGCGTTCATTATCGTAAATAACCGATAAGAATATTTCTTCACATTTGTACGTCTGAACCATACTATCTATTACTGCTTTTAAAACAGGAACTCCATACCCTAACCCTTGATATTGATGGCCAAGCATCATGCTAATTAACTCATATTGCTTCGTTTCATTTCTAAACCCATACGAAGCAAAACCTATTAAAACATCATTATCATATATAGCTTTCGGAGTAAATCCAAACGTTTGGCAAGCTGCAAGAAAGAAAGCGTTTGAACCAACCCATCTTTCATATATTTGAATGTGTTTTTCTTGAAGTTTATCTGATTTTAAATTAATAATTTCAAAGAAATTTTCTTCTGTTACATCTATTAATTTTAGATTCATCTTTTCTCCTCTTTCCATTTTTTACATTATCTATTCTAATTCTTCATCGTATTTCTCATTCCTTTATCTTCTTAATGGATAACACTAGTCAATTTTAAAAATAGTCCGAAATCTTAAGTTAATGGATGTGGGGTAGCACTAACGAAATGTTCTTTTTTTTTCAAAGTTTTTATGACTTTACTTAAATAAACAGTATTCCACATACTAATTTCATTAATTAAGAGGTTTCGTGCACTACTTCTTGGAAGTTGATCTTGTAGCGCTCTTTCTCGTAATTCACTATGTTTTCCAAAGAAAATAGTGAAAGGCAAGGCTATGAATACATTTACAAAATGACGAAATTGTAAGAATACAAGAATGTTTGTAAGAAAGTTCGATGTTTTCCTTTTTCTTTTTTTATTATAGTGAAGAAGAACGAAATATTCTCTTATGTAGGAAAGGAAGATAATAATGATTGATTTATTAAATAAATGGATGTTAGAAAGCACAGGGAATTTCAATATTGTTGTAGGACTTACAGCACTTCTATTTTTGGGTTCAGTAATTGCACTTATTATTATTTACAAAAAAATTGGTAAACCAGATGAAAGAACAAATGCTATTTATTTAAAAATTACTTCTCGTATGTTTACTACTCAAATTCTAACGAATGCTATATTTATTTCTTTAGTTGGTAAAGATATCGAGAATTTCCGTCAAATCTTTATATTATTTGAAGCTTTTGTATTCTTCGTTGGAGCTATTTATTCGTTTAAATTATATAGACAGGAATACAAATAATTTACTTATAAGAAACAATAAAAAAGAGGTTGCTCAAAAGTAGTTATTCAGCTGCTTTTGGGACAACCTCTTTCTAATAGTTTTTTAGCAGAAACAGCTGCATCCGATAATGATTAATAGAATAAATAATACAACTAATAAAGCAAATCCTCCAGCGAAACCGCAGCCTTCTCCGCAACTACCACCATATCCCATAACAATAGTGCCTCCTTTAGATAAAAGGGTAAAACTAGGGTTCATTCCATGGATTTTAACGGGTTCACTTTACCTTATGTTTTAAAGAATGAATTGAGCAGGTCCTTTTGAAAATAAAGAAAAGACGCCATTAGGCGCCTTCCTTTTAGGTAGACAAGACTTTAGTTTTCCAATCTAAAGAAATTTTGTATCAGTTCTTTGTGAGTATATCATAATATCTGGTTGATTTATTATGCATTGTTACATACTTCTCTAAATTCCTCTATTTTTCATTTGATAAAATAAAATCCTAATATTATCAAAAAATAAATAAATATTTCTACATATTCAAGATATTTACATAAATTACAAAAGTGATACATTTAAGTTGTAAGCTATAAAAACTATTAAAGGGGGATTTATTATGTTTAAGAAATTAGTAGTAGGGCTATTGGCAACTGGTATTGCATTAACAGGAGGAATTGGAGCGGCTTCAGCTGACACGCAAAAAGATGTGAGCTCTCCGAAGCAAGCAGCATGCTCAATTCCTTATGAGTATTCTAATGGTAAATTCAAAAGAACTCTTTATTACTCAAATGGAGTATATGCTAATAGTTTTAATGAAAATGTTTGTGGCGGGACGATTACATGGTATTTAAAACATGTTCAAAATGGAGTTGCTTTTTACGAAGGTAATTTAAAATAGTAGATTTTTTGAACCTCATGTATTGAGGTTCTTTTATTTTGTATTCCAATAAGTTTATCTGAATCATTTTTAGATTATACCCTTTTTCTATTAGCTCAAATATAAATAATGCTATTTTCATGTTAATAACAACATCTTCTTGAATTTACTTTATTCTTTGAATGTATCCGGTTTTTCGATTCTAAATGATTTCACCTCACCACATTCTAAACAGAATGTAGTTAATAGTTTGGAGCGTTTCCCTCCTGAAAAAAATCTACTAGATTCATCTTCGCAAACATATGCATGATAAGCAGATCCGACTCTTCCTTCTTTAAATGTAGTAGAGCCACAATTATCACATCGTTTATTTTTCATATTACTAACACCTCTTTTGGTTCATATTTATTTTGCTGTATTTTTAAGATAGAAGTAAAGTAACTTAGTTATAAATGATGTTTTCGACATGATACAACATACCCCTTTATATATTCGCCAGTAAAACAACATAATACCTCTATACACCTCTATAGCAATATGGGTTTCTATATATCATTCAATGTATATCGGAAAAATAAGTATTAAAATATTGATTTTTATTATTCTGACGATTATAATGAATGAAAATCAAACAATTCTTATGTTGAGAAGTGGAGGGACGGGCCCTATGAAACTTCGGCAACCTCGTATGAGACGAAAGGTGCCAAATCCTGCAGGTGAAGAAACACCTGAAAGATAAGAGCGGTTCAATTAGTCAAGAAGGCTACTCTTATTTCGATAAGAGTAGCTTTTTTTATGGCTAAAAGTTAAAGGGGGAATAGGTAGTGGAGTATGGTTTTTGGTTGCCGATTTTTGGGGGATGGCTTCGGAATGTAAATGATGAATCTATGCCGCCTACGTTTGAGTATGCAAAACAAACGGCGCAAGCGGCAGAACAATTAGGTTTTTCAACAACACTTATTGCAGAATTAAACTTAAATGATATAAAAGGTGTTTCAGCGCCAAGTTTAGAAGCGTGGACCACTGCGGCAGCACTTGCAGCAGTAACGGATCGATTAGAGATTATGACAGCTGTAAGACCTGGCTTCCACAATCCAGCAGTTACAGCGAAAATGGCAGCAAATATTGATCAATTAAGTAATGGTCGTTTTACATTGAATGTAGTTTCAGCATGGTGGGAAGAAGAAGCGAAACAGTACGGCGGAGTATTTACCGCACATGATGAAAGGTATGATCGCACAGAGGAATTTGTAACAATTTTGAAGGGGCTTTGGAAAGAAGAAGAGTTTTCTTATAAAGGGAACTTTTATGAGCTTCATCATACACATTTAAGTCCAAAACCGGTGCAGAAACAAGGCATTAAGCTTTATGCAGGTGGTGAGAGTAAGCGAGGAAAAGAGGTAATCGTAAACCACGCGGATGCATATGTCATGCACGGGGGAACAGTGGAAGAAGTATCTGTGAAAATAGAAGATATGAAGAATCGTAGAAAGAAAGTTACAGAGGAGCCATTGCAATCATTCGGGCTTGCGGCTTACGTCATTTGTCGTCATACAGAAGAAGAGGCGTTAGAAGAATGGAGACGCATAACGGATGTGAAAGATGATGCGTTAGGTTACGCGGGTTACCAAGATTTTGTGAGTAAATCGCAGTTGGAACAGCAAGTGAAGCTCAATGATTATTCCGTATCGAATCGCGGGTTACGTCCTAATTTAATCGGAACACCAGAACAAATTGCAGAAAGAATACTCGCTTTTGAAAAAGTGGGTGTTACGTTATTACTTTTACAATTTTCACCACAGCTTGAAGAGATGAAACGATTTTCTGAAAAAGTGATGCCATTAGTTGAAGCGAAAAGAAAGGAATTGATTACAAATGAGTAAAATTTACATATTACATGAGAATAAGGAATGGACGGATCATTTAGTGAGAAGGTTAGAAGAGTTGGAGTTACCGTATGAGGAATGGCATTTAGATGAAGGAACGATTTCGTTAGACGAAGAACCTCCCCAAGGTGTTTTTTATAGCCGCATGAGTGCTTCTTCACATACGAGAGGTCATAGATATGCACCTGAGTTGACGGAAGGGGTTCTTGCTTGGCTAGAGGGATACGGGCGCACAGTATTTAATGGATCTCGTGCGTTACGCCTTGAGGTAAGTAAATTGAATCAATATGCAGCATTAAGAAATTTTGGGATACAAGTGCCGAAAACAATTGGTGCTGTTGGCCGTGATCATATAGTAAAAGCAGCAAAAGAGTTAGGGGAAGTACCGTTCATTACAAAGCATAACCGTGCAGGTAAAGGCCTTGGTGTCCAACTCTTTCATTCTATTGATGCTTTAGAGCAATATTTGGATAGTCCGGCGTTTGAAGAACCCATTGATGGAATTACTTTAATCCAGCAATATATTGAAGCACCAGAGCCATATATTACACGTTGTGAGTTTGTGGGTGGCCAGCTTGTATATGCGGTTAAAGTGGATACATCAGAAGGATTTGAACTTTGTCCAGCAGATGCGTGCTCGATTCAAGATGCTTTCTGCCCAATAGGAGAAGAGAGTAAGAAAGAGACGTCAACAAAATTTGAAATTATACCAGACTTCCAAGAGCCAATTATTGAACAATACAAAGAGTTTTTGAAAGAAAATGAGATTACTGTTGCTGGTATTGAATTTATTCGCAGTTCGGATGGAACAATTTATACGTATGATATTAATACAAATACAAACTATAATTCTGATGCAGAGTCTGTAGCAAATCAATTTGGTATGCTTGAACTTGCTGCATTCCTTGGAAGAGAATTAGAGAAACAAGTAGAGGCAGTTAAATAATGTTGATTAAAAAATAAGGTTTTGGTGCAAATATAGAAAAAAGAAGAGATAGCAGATTTTATAGGTGAAAGATCATTCGGCAGAGGAGCAGTAGTTGGTGACAAAACAATTGTTGACGCACTTGCTCCATGTGTAGATTCTTGGTTAGCTAGCGCTTCAAACGAAGAAGATATGAAAACTGTGCAGAAGCAGCAGTTAAAGGAGCAGAGTACACGAAAGAAATCGTAGCTCGTATGGGCCGCGCTGGTACAGTTGGTGAAAGAAGTCTAGGATATCCTGATGCAGGTGCACATTCACTTGGGATTATCTTTACGGAGATTGCGGGTAGTTTGAAGTAGGAATGAGAAGAGCCCCTCTGCCTTATGGTGGAGGGGATTTTAAATTATAACCATCATTCTTCCGGTAGGAGAATTTATTTGTTAGCCAATCTAGAAGCAGCCTCTTTAACTTCTTTATATGCATTTTGTAATACTTCATTTGGATCTAGTACTGCTGTTCCTTGTGCACGAACGATTTGATAATCTTCAATACCAAGGAAATTAAACATTGCTTTTAAATATTTATGAGAGTATTCCACGTCTGTATACCAATCATCATTTGTATAGATTGATCCACTTGCTTGTATAACAAGCATTCTTCTTCCATCTTTAAGTAGTCCCACTGATCCAGTTTCAGTATATTTAAATGTTTCACGTGCGATCATGATATTGTCCATATAGTCTTTTAGCTTTGATGGAATATTAAAATTATGCAAAGGTAATACGATAACATACGTATTTGCACTTTTAAATTGTTGTAAAATTTCGGACATACGCTCTGTTACTTTTTGCTCTTCATCAGTTAACTGTTGTCCATTTCCTTGCTCTTCCCATGCGCTTAAAACAGTTTTATCTATCATTGGTACTACATCATCGTATAAATTAATTTGTTCAATCGTTTCATTATTAGGAATTAATTCTGTATAAGATTCTAAAAAATGGTTAAAAACCTTAATGCTGACTGATGATGTATCATCCACTTTCGGATGTGCGTTTATGATAAGTGTTTTGTTCATTTGTATTTCCCCTTTTTAAAAGTTTTTACGCTTTAATTGTCGACTGTATTAATCGTCGATTAAATTTGTCTTTAATATAAACTCTGACATTATTTTTGTCAAATGAAATACATACTATTCTAAACGAGCCTTTTTTTATTTGACTAAAATTCTAAATGGTCCTAAGATACAATTTGATAACCCTTAAAATAAAAAGCAGGTGATTTGTATATGCAGTATAGTGTTGGGGTTGAATATGCCTTGCATTGCCTAGTTTATTTAATTAACACTCCTTCTAAGGAAAGTGTTGGAATAAAAGATTTGGCAGAGTTCCAAGGGCTTTCTGAAACATTTCTTTCAAAAGTTTTCGGTAAATTATCTAAAGCTGGCATTGTAAGTTCTGTCCCAGGTGTAAAGGGCGGGTATAGGTTAGCTAAGTCTCCAGAAGATATTTCTTTTTGGGATGTAATAGAAGCTGTCGAAGGTCCAAAACCTATTTTTCAATGTAAAAATATTGTACAGAATGGTCTACTATATCGAGACGAGGCTTGCAATTCTTGTGAACCTAGCAATTCTTCTTGTACAATTAACTTAGTAATGCTTGAAGCAGAAGAACACATGCGTGAGTTTCTTCGTAAAAAGACTCTTGCATGGTTAGATAAAGAACTTGATATTGTTTTACCTGAAAAGATAAGGGTAGATACTCGTGAATACTTCAAACAAAAAAACTCTAACTAAATCGCCATGACGAATTAGTTAGAGTTTTTTTGTTTTTTAACATTAAAATTGGTAGAACCACAATTAGCACATCTTTTATTTTTCATATTACTAATACCTCTTTAAGTTGATATTTATGCTTGTGTATTCTCTATCATCTTTACAATAGAAGTAAAGCAACTTAATTATAAATGATGTTTTCGACATAAGGCATCATAGCCATTTATATATTTACAAAGAAAACAACATAATATCACCATGAGCTCCTATAACAATATGAATTTTTGCATATTTCAAAACCTAATATATCCTTCAAAAAATTTTAATAGTATAATATGTTTTGTCATATTCTTTTAGATTTTTCGACAAAAAATAACATAAATAGAAACGATATTGGGAGAAGGAATTATGTACACGAAACTACTAAAATCAATTACATCATTATCACTTATTGGTGGTGCTTTACTGTATACAAACGGCAGTGATGTGAGAGCTGCTGAGGCGGGTGTTTTTTCCGATGTGCCTACATCGCATTGGTCGTATCCAGCAATTAAAGATTTAGCGGGTAAAAATATTATTTCTGGTTATGGAAATGGGAAGTTTGGTTTCGGTGATGTTGCGACGAGAGAGCAAGTTGCAGCTTTAATTTATCGTGCGTTGTTACCAAATAAGCAAGGTGGTACGTTTAGTAATGATGGTGCTCGTTACGTATTACAAGATGGATCTACTTTAAACAATCCGTATCGAGATATTCGCTCAGGATCCACATTGTTTCCAGAAGAGGTTTTAACGTTAACGAAATTAGGGGTTTTTAACGGGGATGGAAATGGAGGTTTTAGACCGAAAGATTCTGTTAGCCGTGCAGAAATGGCGCAAATTATTAAAAACGCTTTTCAAGTTTCGGCTAAGCAAAAGCATACATTTAATGATGTTCCGGATGGCTTTTGGGCAGAAGGGGCGATTAGTGCGGTGCAGTCAAACGGGATTGCATCTGGTACAGGCGACGGGAAATTTGAACCTGCTAAAACGGTAACGCGTGAACAATATGCACAGTTTTTATATAATGCTTTGCAGTATAAAAAGCCTGCGGTTGCGGTGCAAGATACAGGGGATGCAGCACTATTAGCAGCATTTAAAGATGAAGTGCAAAAGCGTATTAATGCGTACGAAACGAATATTACACTTCCATATAAAACGACAAATAGTAATACAAAAGAAGTGATGAATACACTTTTTAACGCTTATAAAGAAGTGGCAAGTAAAAATGAGTATACAAATAATAATAGATCGAATGTTTCATATGGACTTTCTGGATCACCTGGAAATTATACGTTTACGCTGAAAATTACATATCGTGAAACGAAAGAACAAACAGAATATGTAATGAAGCAAGCGAAGGCAATTGTTTCTTCTATTACACAAGTTGGGATGGATGATCATGAAAAAGTGAAAGCGATTCATGATTATGTCGTAAAACATGTTTCTTATGATACGTCTTATAAAGCTTACACAGCATATGAAGCACTCGTAAATCGTTCTGCAGTTTGCCAAGGTTACGCACTATTAACTTATCAATTATTAAAAGAAGCGGGAATTGAGAATCATTTTGTAGTAGGAACTGGAGACGGTCAGCCTCATGCTTGGAACTTGGTGAAAATCGAAAACAAATGGTATCACCTTGATACAACATTCGATGATCCGGTGCCAGATGAACAAGGCCGCGTAACGTATTCTTATTTCAACTTATCAGATGAGCAAATCGCAAGAAATCATGAGTGGAACCGAGGGGACTATCCGCAAGCTACAACAAATTATTATAGTACATTAACAAATAAAATTGCGGCAGGTGGTACGAAAACTTCTGCATATCAGCAAATTTTAAAAGATACAAAGTTAAATTATTTAGGAAATGAATACATTGCAAACAACTATAATGAATTCAAAAATAAAATGCAGCAACGTTATAATGAAAAGTCACCAAAGATTGAAATCCTTTATAAACAATCAATGGATGGCGCATTGCAAGATGTGAAAAAAGCAATTGGAGAAATTGGTTATCCGCAAGGGGCGAACCGTGTTTCTTATAAAGCGGAGCCGTATAATGCGAAAGAAGGATATTCTTTAGTAACGATTACATTTATGTAAAAAAATAACCTAGATCCTATGGGATCTAGGTTATTTTTTTATAACTTAATTTGACTGTATAGTTTAGCTATATATTTATCGTTACATTGGAGGTCTTTATGAATAGAGATAAAAATTTACCATTAACGGAAACGACGTATTACGTTCTTTTAGCTTTATTAGAGCCAGCACATGGTTATTTAATTATGCAAAAGGTAGAGGAATTGAGTAATCATCAAGTGAAAATTGCAGCGGGTACATTGTATGGGGCGGTTGAAAATTTATTAAAACAAGGGTTAATAGAATCGGTAAAAAGTGAAGATAAACGAAGAAAAGTGTATGTCATTACGGAACGTGGGAAAGAAGTATTGCATTTAGACTTTATGAGAATGCAGCACATTATTACGGTTACAAAAAGTTTATTACACGTATAGTTTGGGGGAAACGATGATGTGGAGATTGAAATTCTTTTTAGACTTTGAGAAAGAGGAAAAATGGTTAGAAGAGATGGCTTGGAAAGGCTATCAACTAGAAAGCAATACATTTGGTTATACATTTAGATATACAGAACCAGAAGATGCGACGATTAAAATAGATCATAGAGTATTTAGTAGAAAAAGTGATTTTATGAATTACTGCACATTATTTGAAGATAGTGGCTGGGAGCATATAGCTGGTAATTGGTGGTCAGGTACGCACTATTTTAAAAAGGTAGATGAGGAAAGCGAAGATGACATTTTTTCAGATCAAATGTCACGAGCAGGGAAATATAAACGTCTATCTAAAACATTTTTAGAGTTAGCTATATGCTCTATTCCGATATTAATCCTATTTATGTTTAATGACACGATTCATTTAGGAGCACTTGCAAATCCGAAAGAACTATATTTTACGCCAGGACTATGGGATAAGCAAGGTGTATCATTTCTATGGTCATTCTTATTTGAAACACCATTAGCATTGATGAGAGGCTTTGCATGGTTGTTTATTCCTACAGCAATTGTTATGTATTTAATTTGCTCATATAAGGCACATCGGTTGTATGAAGAGAGAAGATGATAGGAGGGGTCCCCTTAAAGCTGATGCTTTGAGGGGATTTTTTGCATTTATAAATTGTATTTTTTAAAAATTGGTAAAGGAAATGAGTGCGTATTGGAAGCAAGTTAGTATGATTTTAATTTAGTTGTATAAACATTATATGCTGGAATAATCTTCTTTAAATATTCCATAATTAACCTACAAAAAGTATCTTTATATGTTAATATTAAAAAGAATATTTACGGTATTTTTTTAATATATTATTTTAAGGATAAGGGGATTCAATTATGAATTTTAAACAATTAATTTTAGCAGGGGCAGTTATTGCATCAACAACACTAACACCTCTAACAAATGTGCAAGCAGAAAATACACTAGGATTTAAAGATGTTCCTGAAAATCACTGGTCTTATCAAGCAATTATGGATTTAAAAGAGAAAAATATTGTGGCTGGTTATGGAAACGGAATGTTTGGTTTTGGTGATAATATTACACGAGGACAAGTAGCTAGACTAATATATGCCTACTTGAAGCCAGTAGATGAACTTAATACACAAAACCCTTTCACAGATATAGAAGAGCATATGTTTAAAAAAGAAATTTTAGCTCTTAATAAAGCAGGTATTATGAACGGATTTGGTAATGGGAAATTTGGTCCAGATAACGTTTTAACGCGTGAACAATTAGCTGTTGTATTAACAAAGGCTTTTAACTTTAAAGCAACATCTACTACCACTTTCAAAGATGTAGATAAAAATTACTGGGCAACAAATGCTATCAGTGCATTACAAGAAAATAAAATTACGACGGGCACAGGTGATAATAAGTTTGAACCACAAAGTCTCGTGACTCGTGAGCAGTATGCACTATTCTTATACAATGCAATTAATAAATCGGAAAAAGAGCATGAGTCAAAGCCTACTGCTATCCCACAAGATTTAGCAGACGAGCTCATTTATTATCATGAAGGTTGGATGGATAGCTCTTCGGTATTAAAAAAATCTATATCTAAGGAAGCACAAAATCTTATTACTGAAATTAACGCAAAATATAATGCGGAGCTAAAATATATAGGGATAGGCGGTCCACGTTCAGAGGTCGTGTTATTCTCTCCGGTATTAGAAGGGATTCCAGAATTTAATGGGAATTTCACTGTAGAAGGCGATAATGAAAGTAACTTTACTGTTAATTTTGTAATTGATAGAGGTCAAGATAAGAAGGCGTTAGTAGAGTTAGGGGAAAAATGGATCAATATGATAAATCCAAACTTAGATTTGAGTACAGAGATTGATAATATAGTGGCTTCTAATACACGCACAGGTAATTTTGATATAAATAAAAACAATCTTAAAATAGAGATAAGCTTAGAGAAGCAAAATTCTAGTAGCGATCTAATGAGTGTTAAAATCCACAAGTAAAAAAGAGGAGTGAAATTTCACTCCTCTCTTAATTATATTATTTTTACTGTTATCCCTCATTTGCCCGTAAATGCTCGAGAGGGTCAATTAATAATCAGTGGGGAAGGGCACTCATCGCTGATTATAGTTTCACTTTATGTTTGGTGAAGCTGTATAATTGAAATTCATAATGGTGTATTTAGGGTTAATTGTTATTTGTATCCTTTTTTTATTTGAGTGTGATAAAATTAATAATAATATTCCTTAGGAGGATGGTCATTCATACACTTTTAGGTATTATTGGAGCAATTGTTTTACTTGCATTTGTTATCCACCCCGGTGTCCCAGACAAACGTGTCCCTCTAAAAAATAAACTCGCAGTAATCCTGCCATTGATTGTTATAGCCGGTTTCATTTCCTTGTATATATAATACAAATAAGCACTTATCAAGTAACATTAAGATAGGTAGAGAAGTATATATACTTTTCTACCTATGCGTAGTTTAGTAAAAATCTTCATCAACACTTTCACTGTGGCTTTTTCTTCATGATAATCAAGTACTAATTCCTTTAGCTTCTGGCTCCCACATAACATATAAGATATATAGTATACATTTTATTAATTATGTTACGCTGTTCAAAAAATCTGCTTTATAGAGCGTGCCCTGTGCCTATCAACTTGAAAATGTAAAATTACCCTAAAAGGAAAAGATGAACTTTTTTATTGCAAGTTAGGATACAATCTCGTTCTGGGGTAGTTGTATTTTCTTAGCTTGATAGGCGAAGGGAGTCTAATATATATTATTAAAATTAAGATAATTCAAATCGAAGGAAGACATCATAAGGTATTTTTATTACCCTTCGACAAAACATGACAATGTACAAATCAATTGTTTGCTACTATGAGATGAGAAATCTTACATTCTAAAAAATCTATTTAAAATAACCAATACAGATAGGCGTGAAAAAATGAAACGAAAGTTACTTATGGCGTTAACATGCAGTACATTGCTTATGGGAACGGTTGCTTGTAGCTCAAATGAGAAGGCTACACCTGAATCAAAACCTAAACAAGAAGAAAAGGTTCAGGAAAAATCAAAAGTTCAAACCATTCAAAAGCAACAAAAAGATAGTTATGTAGTAAGTGAAGATGAATTATCTAAAGCGGCACAGTCGATTGGGGAAATCCAAAACGAGCAAACGATAAATGATATGATGATACATATGTCTTTACAAAAACTCACATTCAATGGGAATAATCTTCATGTTTCTGGTACTCGTGATGTAGGGCGATTTCAAATGATAAAAGAAAACATTCAATACTTAAAAAACAACTTACATGTTATAAATAATGAGGAAAGACCAAAATATGAATCTATTCTGAACAAATGGTACGATGGAAATTTCGAATCTGCAGTTGAAGACTTTGGGGAAATTCATTATTTACGTTCTGGAACAAGGAAAAGTATGGAAGGATCTAAACTAGCTAAAAAAACTGTTAGTGATGAAAAAGAATTTATTCTCCATTTCTTTGGCCAAGAAGGATTAGATATTCATAATAAAGAATGGAAAAATGGAGCGTTATAAAAATAACACTGAATTTCACTCCACTAGGAAGTATAATGTTTTTACTCTGCAATACGGTATTTCCTTCGGAGATAGTGTCACATTGGCTTAGCGCATAATTTTACTCAAGCTCGCTTCTATATCATTTTTTAAAATATAGATTTTAGTTGTAAATAAGGGACCTAAAGTTTGTTTAATACCATTTTTTACGTAATAAATGAATGGTGAAATTTTCTTATGTGCAGTTACATTGGGAGGTTACTTATAATGAGATTTAATAAATACACAGTAATGCTTATGTTTCTAGCCATTGGCTCAAATGCCGCATTATCCATGTGGCTCAAGCAAGGACTTTTAGGTGTTATCACGGCTATTGTTCTTTTGTTAATCGCTGCATGGACTACAAAAAGACCTCATACAGACAACCAGCACAAGTAAATTATTGTATTTCTCAATAAACAAAAACAACTTAACATGGTAAAATAATAATTGGATGGGAGTCCAATACATATTATTAAAATTAAGATGGTTCAAGTCGGAGGAAGGCACCTTAGGGTGTCTTTTCTTTTTTCTAAAAGAGAGTTTTGCTTTAAAGAAGATAAATTTTCAATGGATTAATGCCATGCGTATGTAGATAAAGTTCATCAATATATTTATGTTCATGAATATGTATAATTACATAAAATTTCAGAGGAAAAGAGAGTATACTTTCTTATTGTGTAATAAAGATAAAGCCCGCCTACGGAAATAGGTGGGCTTTTTTAATGTATAAAGAAAAGTTATCTGCTAAGATGTTTTCTTAAAAAAATCCTTCATCATTTTAGCATCTTCAATATTCACAATCACCCCCTCGACCTTATCCTTCTTCTCATCTTTAGCAATCGTAATTTGCTCTTTATTATCAACCCAAACAAGAAATTCTTCTTTTGCGTCATCTTTATATGTAACGGTAATAGTAGAATGTGCAGATTCTCGCTTTTTTTGATCTAAAGTGATTGTTTTAGGCGTGCCTTTTTGAACTGCTGAAACGATAGATTGTATCATTTCTTCGTTGTCTGTTTGAGATTTTGAAACGTTGTTATTTATTGTACTAAGTATTTCAATGTCTGTAATATTTGCGGATTTTAATTGAAAGGTAGTTTGTGTATGTTCTTGCTTAGCTTGTGAAGCTTTATCTGTAGCTGAGGTGCTTGTACAGCCTATTAAAGTGAAAGATAGAGCGGTTAGAGCGCATATAGATATGATTTTTTTCATAGTATCCCTCCTTATGTTTAATTATAACAATTTTCTGTTAATTTAGGTAGTTATTGTAAGGGGATTTATTCTACTAGTTTTGGGATAAAGAAAATTCAAGAGGAGGTTAATCGTAAATAATAACCATCAGGGTCTACGATACGAAAATCCTTCATTCCCCAAGATTGCATTTTAAGGTTAGATTCCACTGGATAATTTTTTTCTAATACATGTTGGTATATTTGTTCGATATGATCAAAAACTATGATAATCTCAACACCTTTACCTTTTGGATTAAGTCCATCTGTTTTTAAATAATGATTTTCATTAAGAATATAATCAGGGGTCAATAATAAAGAAAAATCCCCTAGTTTAATCATTGCACCAGTTGTATTCTTTTTTGAGAATACAAGGGTAAGGATTTCCTCATAAAAACGAATAGACCTTTGCAAATCTTCTACAAATAACTCTAGACGAAAGTGCATATGTACTCTCCTTCTCATTTTTTTTCAAATTTTATGTTTAACATTTCGAAAATGGGTGTACTACATATAATATAACAAATAATTCATTTTAAAGGAGGAAGTTAAAGATGGAAACGAAGTATAGTAAACCTTTTGTATATGAATTTATTACGGAGAAAGAGGTCATGAATGCGGCGAATGATCTAGTGAAGAAAGGAATAGACCAAAAAGATATTTACGTATTAACACACGAGAAAGAAAGGACAGATAGAATCGCAGACAATGCAGACGTAAATACAATTGGTATAAAAGAGGAGGGGCTTGGGACAAGCATTATTAATGTCTTTCAAAAAACGGGAGATCAGTTAAGAAATAAGATGCAGGAGTTAGGGCTTAATGAGGAAGAAGCGAACTTCTATGAAGAAAAGCTGGATGAAGGGAAAATCTTGTTATTCGTTAAGGATTTAGAAAGAGTCGGTGAATGGTTACAAGAAAGAAGATGCACGTATTCTATTTAAATTTGTATCCTATAAATCTATTAAGAAAAGGAGATGGGAAATATGAGTGGCGGACTAAAAGAACAAATTACAGGTAAAGTTGAAAAGACAAAGGGACAAGTAAAAGAAGGAATTGGTGAAGTTACAGAAGATAGAGAGTTGAAAAATGAAGGGAAGTGGGAGAAGACGAAGGGAACGATAAAAGAAAAAGTCGGAAAAGTGAAACAAAAGATAAGTGATGGGCTGGATAATAAAGAATAATACATGTTTATCAAGCTTTGGTTACAAACCAAAGCTTGATAAATCCATTATAAAAATAATATGGGAGGCTTAATTGTGGGACTTATTATTACGTGTATTGTAGGTGGACTTATTGGTGCGTTAGCTGGAATGATTACGGGAAAAGACTTTCCTTTAGGTATAGTTGGTAATGTGATTGCGGGATTAATCGGATCTTGGGTAGGTAGTGCGTTATTTGGTCATTGGGGTCCTGAATGGGGAGGTATTTTCGTTCTTCCAGCGTTATTAGGTGCAATCGTCTTTATTTTAATCGTTACATTCTTCTCTAGAATGCTGCGGAAAGCGTAAGTTTGATCATGAATAGTAATCTTAAGTTTATTATATATAGCTATAAAGTAAATAGAATGATAAATATACATAAAAAAGCATCCAATTAAAATAATTTGGATGCTTTTTTATATTTTGCATGCGAATGAGCGGGGAATAAAGAATTCCCCGCTCATTGAAATTACACTTTCTATTATGTATTAAACCATCGTTACTTTTTCGCAATTATTTATTCTTACAACTTGCCTTGGTTCTATATGAGACAAGTCTTCTTTATTACCTATATCCACTACAATTGTATTCGTTAGTATGTTAATAATGGAACCAACTAATTTTGTAGCATGATCGTGTCGATAAGAAAATTGTACGAAATCTCCCTTTTTAAAATTGTGCTCTTCCATAGATAGATCCCCCTAAAAATAATGTTTATACATTATACATACACAAATTTATAAGCTTTAAACATTTAGTAGTAGTTTTTACGTGTTAAGCCGAGAAAGGTGTAGAAAATTTATTTATAATAAAAATAAAAAAATATGTTTAAAACTAATTTTTATGGGTAATTAACATAGTAGTAGTTTGAGATAAGGGGGCGGAAATGATGAATTTGGGAATACATATTTTGCAAAATGATGTAGGTTATACGGTACAACTTAATGGTGAAATTGATGCATATACGGCATCAGATTTGAAAAATAAGATCATGCCTATTGCAAGCGAAAAAGAGGTTCATATTGTAGTAGATTTTACTGAGGTAGAGTATATGGATAGTACAGGCTTAGGTGTTTTTATAGCGCTATTAAAAGCAGTTAAGAAAAATGATGGAAAGCTAGAGTTTATTGGTGTATCTAAAAGGTTAAAAAGATTATTTGATATTACAGGGTTAACAGAAATATTAAATTTGAATTCCGATTTTGAAAAAGTAGAAAGAAGGTGACTAGGGATGATGGAGAGATTTGAAAAGATAGAAATGAAAATTCCTGCAAAGGCAGAATATGTCGCTATTATTCGTTTAACAATGGCTGGTGTTGCGAATCGAATGGGTTTTGCTTACGACGATATAGAGGATATGAAAATTGCTATTAGTGAAGCATGTACAAATATTGTACAACATGCATATAAAGAAGACGTTGGAGAAATTACAATTGTCTTCGGTCTATATGAAGATCGATTAGAAATTATGGTTGCGGATAATGGGGTTAGCTTTGATTTTAATAATTTAAAAAGGAAAGTTGGTCCGTATGATATTAATAAACCAGTAGAGCACTTGCCGGAAAATGGTTTAGGTTTATATTTAATCAATACGTTAATGGATGATATACAAATTATGCATGATGAGGGCATGACAGTTTTAATGACAAAATATATACAAAGAGAGCAGGTGGAGAATGATGGAAATCCAATCTCAACCTACAACTCTTACTAAAGAAGACGTTATGAAACTAATTGCAGAATTTCAACAAAACCAATGTGATGAAGCGCAGGAAAGGTTAGTTGAGCATTATAAAAATCTCGTCTATTCCATTGCATATCGCTATTCAAAAGGCGGGCCGATGCATGAGGATATTATACAAGTAGGAATGTTAGGGCTCTTAGGCGCAATAAGAAGGTATGATTATTCGATAGGGAATGCTTTTGAGCCGTTTGCAATCCCTACGATAGTAGGGGAAATAAAAAAGTATTTACGTGATAAAACATGGGGCATTCACGTTCCAAGGCGAATTAAAGATTTAGGCGGAAAAATTAAACTTGCGATAGAGGAGTTAACAGATCAACTGCAACGTTCACCGAAAATTATAGAGATTGCGGATCATTTAGAACTATCCGAAGAGGAAGTGCTAGAAATTATGGATGCGAAAAATAATTATCGAGTATCCTCCTTAGATGATGTAGTTGAAAATGCATCTGATGGCAGTTCGGTAGCGAGAATTGAATCTGTAGGTGAAGTAGAGCAAGGATATGAAGAGACAGAAAGGCGTCTCGTTTTAAAGGATATTTTTAACGTATTAAATGAAACGGAAAAGAGTGTTATTCATTATATATTTGAAGAAAATTTAAATCAAAAAGATACAGGGGAACGGTTAGGTATTTCACAAATGCACGTTTCTCGTATTAAAAGACAAGCGATAAGTAAGTTGAAACAAGCCGCATTTTTAGATACATAAAAAATTTTAAATAATGATGTTTAAAACATGAGAAAAGGGGTACTTATTAAGTATAGGAGGAGATATGAAATGTCACACGATGTGAAAGAACTAATCGAAGGATTGAATGAAGATTTAGCGGGAGAATACTCAGCAATTATTATGTATAACCATAATGCAGCTACAGTTTCTGGTATATATAGACAAGTGTTAAAACCTTTCTTTGAATCTGAAATTAGTGATGAACAAGGACATGCCCTATATTTAGCGGAGAAAATTAAGACGCTAGGTGGTACACCTACTACAATCCCTTTACGAGTGAAACAAGCAGAAGATGTTAGAGAAATGTTAGAATATGCTAGAGAATCAGAATATGAAACAATTAAGCGTTATGAAAAGCGAAAAGAACAAGCCGCGAATTTAAATATGACAGAGTTAGTTGTAAAGTTAGAAGATATGATTGCAGATGAAACCAATCATATGGAAGAATTGGATCGTCTTTTAAATGATAAAGCAATGGTGCTAAATTAAAAGTGGAAATTTATAGAGTGAAAGAACAAACTCTCATTTCTGGGGGTTTGTTCTTTTGCTGTATAAAAAATAGGTATGAGTAGGAAATTTTCATTTTGTAACTGAGTATGTAATACTAGAAAAATAGAAAATGATAATCGATTTACATTTTATATAAGAAAAGGGGAAATCACTTGTGTCCATTTTAATTGTAGATGATAATCCGGTTAACATCTTTGTAATTAAGAAGATTTTAAAACAAGCCGGATATCAGGATCTTGTATCGCTGAATTCTGCACAAGAGCTTTTCGAATACATCCATTTTGGAAAAGATTCTTCCAGGCATAACGAAATAGATTTAATACTATTAGATATTATGATGCCTGAAATTGATGGACTTGAAGTTTGTAGGCGATTACAAAAAGAGGAGAAGTTTAAAGATGTTCCTATTATTTTTGTAACAGCTTTAGAAGATGCAAATAAATTAGCTGAAGCGCTTGATATGGGGGCAATGGATTATATTACGAAACCGATAAATAAAGTTGAATTGTTAGCGCGTATGCGTGTAGCATTACGCTTGAAATCGGAATTAAATTGGCATAAAGAACAGGAAGAAAATCTTCGGAATGAACTAGATTTAGCTACGCAAGTACAAAGAAACTTATTAAGTAGTCCATTAAGAGAAGAACACATAAAAATCGAAGCAAGTTACTTACCTTCATTTAAACTAGCTGGAGATATGTATTACTGGTATAAAATCGATGAAAACCGCTATGGTATTATATTATTAGATGTGATGGGACATGGTGTATCAGCTTCATTAGTTTGTATGTTTATTTCGTCTGTATTACGTGAAACGATTAAAAGTTTAATCGATCCAGAACTCGTTATGAAAGACTTAAATAAATATATGACTCTTTTACATAATGAGAATGACAATATTCCATATTATTTTACAGCGATATACTTAGTAGTGGATACAGAAAAGAGAACGATTGAATATGTAAATGCAGGACATCCTTCTGGGTACGTTTTAGTTGATGAAACGAATGTAGTGGAACTAAATCGCGGGAGTTGTGCGGTAGGATTTTTTGATGAAATAAAAGTTGAAAAGACAGTTATACCTTTTGAGAAGAACGCTCAAATCACATTGTTTACAGATGGTGTTCTTGAAGCAATTGCAAATGATGAATTTGAGGCTGAAGAGAAATTACGTGCTTTTACAGAAAGAAAATGGGGAGATTTAGAAGAAGAGATAGAAGGGTTTTATAAGGAAGAACAGAAGAAAGCACAATCAGATGATATGTGCCTCATTATGATACAAACGAATGCGAAATAAAAAGCGTATGAAATCCAAACAGAGGATTTCATACGCTTTTATTGTATTTTTTGGTAGATTTGTTCGTTCGGATTAAATTGGATATAATGCGGCATTATATCTGAAAAACGAAGCGTTTCTTTATTTCCTAAACATAGGAATCCGTTGTGACCTAAACTTTCATAAAATAGTTGCTGTACTTGGTTTTGAAGTTTACTCGTAAAGTAAATTAAAACGTTACGGCAAAGTATAATGTGAAATTCGTTAAAAGATTGATCAGTTACTAAATTATGCTGCGCAAAAATAATGTTTTGTAACAGTGACGGATTAAAATAAGCAAAGCGACTATCCGTTGAATAATAGTTGGAAAATGCTTGTGTACCGCCAGCTTGTAAATAGTTTTTCGTATAAGTTTGCATTTTATTTAACGGAAGGATGCCTTGTTTTGCTTTTTCTAACACATTTGTATTCATATCTGTTGCGTAAATAACAGCTTTTTCACTTAATCCTTCTTCATGAAGTAAGATGGACATGGATAATACTTCTTCACCAGTTGCACATCCAGCATGCCAAATTCTAATTTCAGGATGCTTTCTTAATTCAGGAATAACATGCTCTCTTAGCGCCTTAAAAAAGATAGGGTTACGGAACATCTCAGTTACATTAATGGAGAAATCATTTAATAACTGTTCTAAAACCCCCTCTTCATGAATTACTTTTTCAATTAATTTTGAAATGGTAGGGATATTAGAAAGCTGCATTCGATTACAAATCCGCCTATAAATAGATGTGCGAGCATATTGGCGAAAATCAAATCCTGATAGTTTAAATACCGCTTCCAATAGTAAGTCAATTTCTAAGTTCGTACGCTTATCCGTATCTACTGATGGATCAAAATTATAATACTTATTTTCCACTGAAACGAAACCTCACTTATTTTATTAACCATACACTCATTACCGAATAGAGTTGATGTAAATTTAATGGTTTACTTATATAATCTGAAGCGCCAGCAGATAAACATTTTTCCTTATCATTTGGCATTGCTTTCGCAGTTAATGCGATAATAGGTATTTCATGTAATCCTAAGTTCATTCGGATATGTTCCATCGTTTCATAACCGTCCATATTCGGCATCATAATATCCATTAAAATAAGGTCGATATTTGTATTGTTTTTTAGTATGTCTAAACACTCTATACCGTTTTGTGCAGTAATAATGTTAGCATGTTGTTTTTCTAGTGCATTTTGTAACGCAAATATATTTCGATGATCATCATCGACAATTAAAATAGTTTTCTCTTGGAAGACGTTATTAGTTTCTGGAATCACGATAGTTTCCTCAACAACTTCAGCAGGAATAACATCTTCTACCGTTGCTGCGACTTCTAAATTGGATACTTGTATATCAGTTAATCCATTTGGAAGGTTAGGAATATATACAGTGAAAGTACTGCCTTCTCCTACATGACTCTGTAACGTAATCCAACCACCTAACAATCTAGCAAACTCTTTACAAATAGATAATCCTAAGCCTGTACCACCATATTTTCGAATCGTTGCGCCATCTGCCTGTTGAAAGGCTTCGAAAATAAGTTGATGCTGTTCTTTAGCGATACCAATACCAGTATCTTTTACTGAAATTGATATCCAGTCTTTACTTATAGACTGCATATCATGACTCAAGTTGCTTGTTTCTATTGAATCGAAATGTAAAGAGACAGATCCTTTTTCTGTAAATTTAAATGCATTGGATAATAAATTTTTAATAATTTGTTCAATCCGTTTTGCATCTGTATAAAACAGATTAGGAATGGTGTCACTGTCTTCAACAGTAAATTCTACATTTTTTTGTGCAGCGATATGTAAGAAGTTTTGCTGCATACTTGCTGCCATATCACTTATGTTCGTTGCTTCAAAAATGACATCTAGTTTTCCGGCTTCTACTTTCGATAAATCTAGTATGTCATTAATTAAAGTAAGCAAATCTTTTCCTGATGAATGAATAACGGTTGCCAATTCAATTTCATCATCGGATAGATGATTGTCATGATTTTCTTTTAACATTTCAGATAATAGTAAAATACTATTTAATGGTGTGCGTAATTCATGTGACATATTTGCTAGAAATTCTGATTTATATTTTGAGCTACGTAACAACTCGCTTGCTTTTTCTTCTAATTCTAATTTCGTAATTTGTAAGTCAGCTGTCTTTTGTTCGGCCTCTTCCGTTCTAGATTCTAATTGTTCATTCGTTGTTCGTAATTCTTCGGCTTGCATTTGTAGTTCTTCCGCTTGCGTTTGCAATTCTTCTGATTGAACTTGTAACTCTTCTGTCATTGCTTGTGATTCATGTAAAAGGGTTTGAATTCGCATACGTCCCATAATACTATGGATTGTTAAACCTAGATTATCAACAGTTTGTTGAATGAAATCTTGATGTAAGTCTGAAATCTCAGTTACACTTACTAACTCCATTACTGCAATTACTTCATCTTCAAATAAGACAGGGATGACTAGTATATTTTTAGGACGTATTTCTAATAATCCAGTAGTAACGTAACGAAACTCTTCAGGTATGTCCCTCAGAATAAAACTTTTCTTTTCTAAAGCAGACTGTCCAATGAAACCTTCACCCATTTTAATAGATTGTTTTCCAATATCAGCACCTTGCTCAGCGAAAGAAGCTTTCTTCACATAGTAGACAGTTTCTTCAACTTCTTCACGTACATAAAATGCACCGCAAGAAGTTTGCGTTTTTTGTATAATGCCACTCAAAATTTTGTTGCCTAACACTTCAATAGAAGATACACCTTGATACATTAAAATTAATTCTGCAAGCTCTGTTTGTAACCACTCTCTTTTCGATATTTCGTCCAGTAGGTGATTTGTTGTATGAGCAAGATCTTTTATTTCGTCATGTGTATTTACATGAATTCTTTCCGTAATTTTTTCTTTAGAAGAAATGGATTTAATAGCTTGAATTACATTTTTAATCGTTTTTGTAATGGAATTCGAAATATAGAGTGAAACGATAATAGAAATACAAGAAAGTAAGAACAATAAACTGTATAACCAAATCTCTAATTTATTATTTTCAGTATCTAATTGTGTAGCTCTTTTTTTCGTTAATTGCTCCTCAGTGCTACGGAAGTCAGTTAGCTGTGATTGCAATGATTGAATTTCGGTAGTGTCGATTTCTTGTATGTTATTACTATTATGGTTTGCAATTAACGGGTGAATTTCTTTATTTATCCAATTAGTAATATTTCCGTTAATCTGTTTTAATTTTTCTTGCTGAGATGGGTTATCTTCTAATAAAGAAAAAAGATCATGGTAATGTTTTTCATAATCTTTTTCGGCAGAGTTAAGAGATTGCAGATAATTCGCGTTATTAGAAGTGATAAAGCCCTTCGCTTTATTTTCAATTGTTAGCAATTCTTTCTCCACTTGATTCGTTAAATTAAGAACTTTAAAATCGTGATCAATAATAAAATTACGAGATTTTTGTAAATTGGAAATCTCATTGTTTAGCATAATGAAAGAAATAAGTAAGAACAAAATGATAACTAAATAACCAGCCATAATTTTGTAGCGAATACTAAATTTTGTTTCCGATTTCATTAAAAATTCCTACCTTCAAGGTTATTAAAAGTTTTCTATTTTAAAGAATGAAAAACGTAATATATATTATATCAGTTTTCATAGGGCCAAACTAGAAATCCCCCTATTGTATTAGGGGGTCTCGTTTTGAATAGAAGAAATCATTTTGAAGTATAAAACGATATATGAAAAGTAACAATTGAGGGAATAGGGGGATAACAAAACTTTTAAGAAGGAAAGAGTGTTCTTAAAGCTTTTTTTGCATCTATTCCTTCAAAGATAAATAATACAAGCTCTCTCTTTTTTACAGTAAGGAAAAATGATACTAATGTGCTTAAATTTTTAATAGCAGTAAGTGTTCCGTGTTTACTTATAAATACATTCGTTTGAAATGTTGTCATTACAGCATAAAAATGATGAATCTGCGTTATTGTAGGTGTTTCATTATAAAGAATAGTAGTAGAGTGAATGGCATTCATCGTAATATTCCTTTCCATATAATAAGCATAACAATATAAACATACCCGTTTAAAAAAATGTTAAACCTATAAAATTTAAAAAATATAATTATAGTTTTTTACGTTTAGAAAGAGTTATGGAGGGTATACATATACTACAAAGAGATTGACCGAAGATGAATTGTAAGGTTTTATACTTTTACTTTAAATAAAAAGGAGACTGTTACATATGGATAAAATGATAACGGATATTACATTTGATTTCATTTACTTGTTAAGTAGTTCTCTTGTAATCCTTTTATTATTGGCGTTTTTTGTGAATGGATATGTGAATAAAAAAATTAGTGTATATAAAAACGAAGAGTAATAAAGATATATTATATAAAACTTTAGGAGGTTAATAGTTATGAATGTGGATAGAAAAATAGTAGGTGTTTTTCAAACAATTGATGATGCGGCACTCGTTATTAATGAATTAAAGGAAAAAGGATACTCGGCAGATAACATTTCAGCTATTGCGAAAGATCAAAAGGAAATTGAACATCTGGAAGAAAAATCAGGTGAGAAAGTGAATCATGAAACTGCACATAAAGCAGATATCTTTTCAGCGACAGGGCTTGTAGCAGGAGGAGTAGCAGGAGGACTCGGAGGTTTATTAACAGGTCTTGGTGTACTTGCCGTATCTGGACTGGGCCCAATTGTAGCAGCGGGACCTATCGCAGCAGCTATTGGAGGAGCCGGTATTGGCGGAGGAGCTGGAAGTTTAATAGGCGCATTTATCGGCTTAGGAATCCCTGAAGACCATGCTAAAAAGTATGAAGAATACATTTACGATGGCAATATATTAATTTTAGTAGATGCAAAATTAGATGATAAGTTAGAAATCTATAAAATATTTGATAAGCACAATGCGTATAACTCTGATTTCTTTAAATAAGCAAAGTGAATATCGTTTTTTGATCTTACAACTTTGGCGCGACCGAGGAGTCGTATGACTATAAGAGAGGAAGGGCTTATAGTAAAAGATCAAGTTTAAGAGAGAAGGGGTGTCTTGTCGTGATTGTAAAAATATTAAAGGATAGTAGTAATAGCTTCCTTTGTACAGTACAAAATAAAAATGGAGAGAAGTATGTGAAGAAATGGTTTCGTAAACAGGGAAACAAGGGAGAATTAGGACGACCGACTTTTAAAGAAGTAGAACGCGACTGGAAAGAAAATAGGGAATCGTTTATGTATCCTAATGTTAAAGCGCTTTATTAAACAAAATAGTCGCTGTATTCTTACAAAACTGTCACATTCCTGTAAGGTAATTCAATAGATTCATTGTTTGTTCCATGTCATAATAAAGACATAAGAAAGCTTATTCAAACTACAAATTATTAGGAGCGTGTCAGTCATGATTGTAACAACAACGTCTGGAATTCAAGGTAAAGAAATTATTGAGTATATCGATATTGTAAATGGTGAAGCTATTATGGGTGCAAATATTGTCCGCGATTTATTCGCTTCTGTTCGTGATGTTGTCGGTGGTCGTGCTGGTTCTTACGAAAGCAAACTAAAAGAAGCTCGTGATATCGCAATGGATGAAATGAAAGAACTTGCAAAACAAAAAGGCGCGAACGCTATCGTTGGTATTGACGTAGATTACGAAGTAGTTCGTGATGGAATGTTAATGGTCGCTGTAAGTGGTACAGCTGTACGTATATAAGTAAATAAAAAAACAGGCTCACCCCTTAAAGCTTATGCTTTAAGGGGATTTTTTTGTTCATAACTAAAGGTAAGAGGGAGAAGAGCCAATATACTAGCCTGCTTATTTCAAATGTAGTATATTACTTTCAAAGGGAAAAGTAATAATATGGAAAAATATTAACTTTATGACAAATAATAAAATTGTCATTTGAGGTAAGAAGAGAAATAATGGTATGAATAGCCTTAGAGAGTGTATAGTTTATAGAAATAAACGATTAAGCATGTAAAGAGTTATAGTACATAAAATTTATCCCGCGCTAACGGACAGTAAAACTCCCACCTCAAAATTTCAATTGGAGCAAAGAAGTTAGGTGGGAGATCAACTGTCCGTAAACGTCCGATTGGTGAGAGCTGATTAAAGTTTTACTTTATAAAGGATTGGAGGCAATTACATTATGTTTTGGTTAGGGTGTTTTTTAGGCTACATTGTAGGTTCAGTTATTACATGTGCTTTACTTTACTATGGATATAGATCTAGTGAAAATAAAAAAGCGGATATACGAAAGAGGGAGGAGAGGAAAATCAATCAAAAAGGTGTATAGGATGTGGAACGTAAGGTGATTACGTTGATGCCAAAATAAAGGACAGTACATATTGGATATGACGACTATGTACTGTCCTATTTATTCTTTTTGAATTAGGAAAAGTTATTTCCTGTCTTACTATAAATTTCATAGGCGAAATAACCAAATAAATAGCCTATTCCGGCCCCTAAACTAACTGAAAGCAGGGAGAAGTCCGGGAAAAACATGCCGAAAATCAAGCCAATCATACAACCAATAAACATTCCTATTGGTATTAAACTGTCTAATAAAATTTGAGCCTCATTTGATTTTTTCTTACCCAATTTGCCGTGCTTATATTTATGTTCCAATCTTTTTATTACAAATACTACAATTCCCCCGACTATTAGAACAGGCGCGATTGCCGAAGTGAACCACATGTTAGAAGCTCCTTTCACCTTTTAATAGAATTATACCATATATTTACAAATTTTCATTCCTAAATGTATTATCTAGTCTATTTAAAAGGTAAATGCAAAAGACTTCTTCTTTTGCATTTAATAACTCGTCAAAAACACTTTCCGATACGATAAACTTAACTAAATCTATACAATTCAATCAAATTTACACAAGTTAGTGCTTCAAAGTGTTCTCGCAGCCCCAAAGGGACGAGGGGTATAACACTCCACACGAGGCAGTATCGTTACCTCCTATTATCAAGCATTTATTTTACCCATCTTGATAAATTTATCGCAGCATTTACATCTCTATCGTGATAGCTATTGCATGAAGCACAACGCCACTCACGAATCTTTAAACTCCACTGTCCTTCTGGTTGAACTGAATGGTCGTATTTAACTCCGCAACATGAACAAATCTTGCTTGAGGCGAACCATTTATCAGCTTTTACATACGCAATGCCATACTTCTCGCACTTGTATGATAAACATTGAAAGAAGAAGTGTAATTTTTGAAAGGAAAATGCTTTCGATAGTTTTTTGTTTTTTAACAGGTTTGAGATAGATAAGTCTTCCACAACAATTCTCATTGGTTTGGTTTTCACCAATTTAGCTGTTGCTTGATGGATATGGTTATTTCGGATATTCGTAATTTTTCTAGATAACCGCAGGTGCTCAGCTTTCGCTTTTTCATATCCAGCAGATTGAATTTTCACACCTTTTTTAAATCTCCTAGACATATCTCTTTGCGCTGACTTTTTCCTTCTCAAAAGTTTTTTAACCTTGGCATCTTTGTTTATATTTCGTTCTTTCATACCATTAGAAGCTACAAAAAGTTCTTTTAAACCAACATCCACACCAATCGATTCATTCGTTAGTTCTTGTGATTCAAAGTCTTCTTGGAATCCTACACTAATCCACCAGTGACGACCATCAAAGGTAACTCTTGGATTGGATGGTTTTTTATTTCTTGGTAGTTGTTGGCTTGTTTTCACTTCTCCAATAGACTGAATGTGAACTACTTTCTTTCCTATAATCAGTCTTTCATAATTAGCATAAAATCCTTGGATTACATCTTTTTTGGATTTATAAGAAGTGTGAGAACCATTTTTGTACTTTTTGAACGAATTTTTTCTCGCCGCATCAAAATCTCTTGAAGCCTGTTTAGGAACTTGTGCATTGATTTCTTTTAACCACTCATATCTCTTTCGCTTCTTGATCTTTGTAAATCGTTTCTGTAAAGCTAACTGTGAAACAGATTTTCCAAATAGCTTATAATATCTATCACTTATTCTTTTACAATAGTTATAAGCAAATCTTGCAGCACCAGCATGGTTTCTAAGCACTTTTTCTTGTTCAGGCGTTGGAATCAGTCTAACTTTCTTCGCCAATATCATCAGAATGTAACTCCTTTAATGAAAGATTTGTTCTTCTGAATCGTAGCGTGTTCCACCAGCATTCTCCTGAGACCACTCGGATGCAAACCTGTTAATTCTGATACTTGACTAACTCGTGAAAATTTCATTATTATTCTCACCTCATCGAACCAAACATAGCACGTACGTTCGATAAAATCAATGAAGTTTGATAGATTCAATCAAATTTATCTTGTTCAACTAAGGGCGCAATTCCTTAGCCAGTTCTCTTATGAACTTCTCATGTTTTCACATGAGCGCAGACTATATGTTTATCTACTTAGAGATAGAGGATTTTTCCACCACCATAGGCTTGTGATGTACTCTCGTCAGTTATACGAGATAGTCGTTGAACGTTCATCTTATCACTTTTGACTTAGATGATTCGAGGCGGAAGACCCATTGTTCTAGTGTTTAGGATTTAACCTTGCACCATCTGATTGATTTTTTCTGCTTTCGCGACATTCACGCTCACTATTTCTAGCCACGTTGTAGTTCAATCAGCTTTAGGGATTGCCCGCAGTTAACCCTCACTACTAGCCAATCACTTGACTAGCAGGGCTTACTGATATATTTAATTAACTTTCGTTATAATTGGTTAAATAAATCGTAACAGTTAGTTACCCTTTCGTTTTCTCAGCAGACTGCACAACATCAACTGCCGCTTTCACATCCGCTAAGTCATACGTAGAATGGACTTTCATAAAACGTAATTGCTCATTTTCTACTAAGCGAATTAAATGACGAAACGTTTCTTGCCATTTATATGATGATGCTTCTTTATTCCAATGTCGTAAATGAAATATGTTCGCGTGTACTTTTGCTTTCGTGACAATCTCTGCCCAGTTAACTTGTACACCTGATAGAAGACCGATCGTTAAAAAGTGCCCGTTTGGACGTAAGGAGAAAGCTAATTCATTTCCATCCGGTCCCCCGATAGAATCAATCGCAGCATCCGCACCGATCCCGTTTGTTAATGTCATAACGGTTTCATAAAGCGGGGCAGTGGAAGTATCAATTACATATGCAGCACCAAGGCGCAGTAATTCTTCTGTATGCTTATTATTTCTTGTAACAGCAATTAATCGAAAGTTTAAAATTTGTGATAACTGCGCGAAAAGATGCCCAATAGCGGATCCACAAGCATTTACTAATAAAACATCATTACGTTGTAAGTTTAACGTTTCTGTACAAGTAACCCACGCCGTAAGAGGATTAATATACATTTGTGCCGCTGTGAAATCATTAATGGAATCAGGAATAGGGACTACAAAATCAGGCGACGTCTTCACATATTCCTGCCAAGTACCTTCTCCGCGTAACGGTAAAACACGTTTACCGATAAGGTCTCTAGAAACAAAAGCTCCCACATCTTCTACAATACCAACACCTTCATAACCAGGTATGTTAGGTAAAGGAATTCTATGAGCGTACGCTCCCGTTATTGGAATTAAGTCAGATGGATTAATTGGTCTAACTAACATGCGGACTAAAACTTCATTCTCTTTTAATGGTTCTATATTTTTATATTCAACTTGTAGTACATCTTTTGGATTGCCGAACTTGTGAAATTGAATGCATGTTCTGTGCAACATAAATGTTCCCCCTTAGTTTGATTGGGTTTATTATAGCATTTTTGGTTTGGGTGGTTATTTCATTAGTAAAAAATAAAGGGGAACAGAAAGACGTCGTTTATCCATTTGATAAAATCGATTTCTCCTGAATACATAGTAATATAAGAAAAAGACGCCCTTGTGAGCGTTTTTTTCCAACTTGAGATAGATGTATCATTACTGTTCTGCTAGGTTACATAGTTCTCGTATAAAGTTTTATCACACAAATGATCTGTGTATCAATTTGTTTTTGATATACAGATCATTTGTATGATAATTCTTATAAATAATTGTTGAATGATAACCTTACATGAATGCTTTTAAAAGCTCTTGAACTAATGGAATTACTCCACCTACAAATTTTAAAACTGCCATTGCGATTTCCATATGATTGTCTCCTTTAGTAGTAGGATGTAATAAATCTTTATAATCTTATTTTAGTAAGCGTTTACAAAAAACATCAATGCATTTCGATATGCAATACTTCATATTTATATTTGATAATGAGGATGGACAAAAGCCCCAATAATTAAAATTTCACTTTATCAAAATGTAAGTCGCATCTTGTATAATATAATGGTGGAGGGCGAATATGAAAAAAATAAATTCAAATATAGATGTGGATACAAATGTATTGGAAGCGGTATTTATTCCAAGAAGGTTTATTGTTTTATGGATTACACTCGTATATATAGCTTCGCTGCTTTTAGCATTTCGTAATAATATTCTCTCGATGGATAGTTTCTTCTTTACAATGGTCATTGTTATCCATACTGTTTTTCATTGGTATGCTAGTTCATTAAGGAATAGGCAATTGTTATACTTCTTTTTTGTACAACTGTTCATTGTTTTTTTGGCTGCATTCATTGCATCAAATGCTTCGATAGCAATTTTTGTTGGATTAACACCTATTTTAATTGCACAGAGTCTATATGTTTATCACAATATATTTAAAGTAATAGCAGTTTTTACTCTTATGTATGCCATATTTTGTACCGCAATTAGTATAAATTATGGTGTAAATAAATTAGCTATTCTTATCTCTATGTTTCTGTTAGTGTTAGCAATTATTATTCCTTTTTCTTATATTAATAAGCAGCAATATGATGCGCGGAATCGTATACAGAGCTACATTCAAGAGTTAGAGTCTGCATATATGAGAGTAGAAGAATTGACATTAGCTAATGAAAGACAGCGAATGGCAAGAGATTTACATGATACGTTAGCGCAAGGTGTAGCGAGCTTAATTATGCAATTGGAAGCAATAGATGCCCATATGCAGAAAGGGAATATAGGACGATCTCAAGAGATTATGAAACAAACTATGATAAGGGCGAGACAAACTTTACATGATGCAAGGCTGGTTATTGATGATTTGCGCCATACTACTAATTCATTTAATGAAGCAGTAGTAGAAGAGGTTCAACGTTTTTCTGAGGCTACGTCTATACACGTGAGATTTACTATTCAAAGCCCTCCGCATATTTCAGGCTTAGTAAAGGAACATTGTTTATGTATAATTAGTGAATGTTTAACGAATATCGCAAAACATTCGCAGGCAACAGATGTAAATTTAAAAGTTGAATATGTCGATGAACTTGAAAAACTTACTATTGAAGTTGAAGATAATGGAATTGGTTTTGACACTGGGTATATCGGTAAGAATCCTGGACATTATGGCTTAATCGGTTTAAATGAGCGAGTTCGATTAATTAATGGAGAAATACATATATTGAGTGAGAAGATGAAGGGTACGAAAATATATATTCAAGTGCCTATAAATAAAGAAGGAGATAGTCATGAAGTATAACGTATTAATTGTGGATGATCATTTCGTTGTGAGAGAAGGTCTGAAATTAATAATAGAAACGAGTGATTCATTTCAAATTATAGGTGAGGCTACAAACGGAGAAGAAGCCCTTTCTTTTATAGAAAAAAAGAAACCTGATGTTATTTTAATGGATTTAAATATGCCTAAAATGAGTGGTTTAGAAACAATTGAGGTTTTGAATAAAAAACAAAATCATACGCCGATTATTATATTGACTACTTATAACGAAGATGAATTAATGTTAAAGGGAATTGAGTTAGGAGCAAAAGGGTATTTGCTAAAAGATACGGATCGTGAGAATTTATTTCGAACATTGGAAGCGGCTATTCGAGGTGAGATTTTACTACAACCCAATATTATGGAAAAGATAGTGAATTATAAAAGGAAAGAAATACATGCTAATGTGGTTGAGGAAAATAACTTAACAGAAAAAGAATTGTTTGTGTTGAAAGCTATTGCGCGTGGAAATAAGAATAAAGACATTGCATTCGATATGGGAATAGCTGAGCGAACAGTAAAAGCGTATTTAACAAATATATACAATAAATTAGGTGTTAATTCCCGATCAGAAGCAGTAGCTGTATCTATTGAAAAAAAGTTAATTCATTTTTAAAACATTATATATGCCCAATCGTACATGAGAGGTTTGCCCTTTTGTACGATTTTTTTATTTATTTCTCATGTTATGCTTTGGACAGCATGAAAGATTTAAGGACAGTACAATTGCAGACATTTTTAATGTGAGAAAGGAAGAAGAATAATTAAATGACAAATTTGTTTTTAATTCCTATAGTAATTATCTTTATTTGGATGCAAAGCAAGCAAAGAAAAATAAACAGGATAGATATAATAACTTTTCTAATGATGATAGGAATTATTATTTATACAGTACCGCAACCAATGACTTGGGATTTACAAGCAGAGTTAATGGCAGTTACACTTTTTTCTTTTGCTATAGGTGTTTGGCAAGGTGGGGGAATTATAGTCTGTAATAACGATAGAACTGTATATATTACAAATGGAAAACAGTATTCTATTTCATGGATTCTCTTAATAATTGGAAACATAATTATGATTAACATATTTGAAGATGGATTTATATTGAATGGAGCATGGTTCCTTTTGTGTAGTGTTTTCATAGCATCTGGGATGAAAAACAGTATTCTATGTATTCAATATAAATTAACAGTGCGAAATTGAATGGAAAAGCAAAACAGTTTTCTTTAATCACAACCGTGAACGAATTGTTATAAGTTCATAAAAATGAGAAGAACGTATTGGAAGAATGGGGGAGTTAATTTAGATGTTTCTACCTATTACGACATTTGATAGGTTTAGTTGGCTAGGGAATGTTGCTTTCTCTGCAGAAAAGATTAACGGGAATCGAGCGCTTTTGAGGGCCGAAGAAAGAGATGTTAATTTGTATAACAAGAAATGTATAGATTCAGTTAATAATATTCATCAAGAGCTAACGATAGACTCTGTGAAATATAATGATAATTGTATATCTGGCCGTGCGAGACCTCATTCAACAATTGTTATAACGAGTGGCGATATGCATGTTGGAAGCGGACGGGTTAATAAGTATGGAGAATTTAAAATATATATAAATAATTATCGGGAAGGAGATTTGGTAATAGAGATTCAGTTGATAATGGGTGGCTTTTATCAAGAGAGTATAACTGTAAAGGTAGAATGTTAAGATAGGATTATTTCTTTTTCCACTATATAAAAAGGAAGCAACCGTAGTCGCTTCCTCCATCTATTAAGCCGAAGCTCTCTTCATTCTCTCAAGTAAACTAGATAATACATGCGTACGATACGATTCTAGTTTTTTACCCTCATAAGTACGGATACCTAATTTTTTCAGTTCTTTTACATACCAACCTTTGCTTCCGAAATACATGTGATCGCTCCCCTTCAACTTTGTTTTATTTGTTCTGATTGCATATGGAGGTACAGGTAATATAATGAAGGAAATGAATTTCGCGCGAAAATGGTTAACTTTGTTGCAAAAGACATATATACTAAAGGTAGTATATAACGAGGTGGGCAAGACGTGATTATAGAGAAGCACGAAATTCAAATTGACCAAATTACGAGCGGTAAAGTGAATATCTTTACTTTCTATCGAAATAGAAAGCAAATTGATGATCATTTTTTACGATTGCAAGAACCATCGCTTACAGCAAACTACTTCTTCCATTTTCATTTTGATGCAGAGAGCTTGCATCTACTGCAGGAAGAGTTTCCAGGCGTATATCCGTACGACGGTAGTGAAACGATTCACGACTGGACGGAAAAGATGAAGGCGGAATTGCAACATCAGATCCAAACAGGAAAATGGAATAAGCGCGTACGTATCGGTAATCGCATTCTAGATGTGGTGTTTACGTGGTGTGACGAAGATATAGTAGAGTGAAAAAGAAGCGGATGACGCTTCTTTTTTTAGCGCTGGAATAAAACGAGCTTACCTGCAGAAGATGTGCAGCGATGTGTTTTTTCATACAATCCTTTTTCTCGTAAAAGAGATTCACCTTTTGTTTTCGCTTCTTTTTCAGTTGCCGCCTCGAATGATTCGTCTAATGCTTTAGAACCATCTTTTTCAAAGACTGTTAGAACGTATAATCCCATGAAAATTCCCTCCAATAATAGAAATCAGAATCTTATAACTATTTTGGCATAAAACACTAGAATATGCAAAGAAATATATGACATTGCGTGTTACAATAAGGTGAAACTTTTGAAACATAGAAAGGATCGTTATTTGTGAAACAAGTGAAGTTTATACATGCGGCTGATTTGCATTTGGATAGTCCGTTTAAAGGGATGGAGATGAATGTACCGCAGTCTGTTTGGGAGAGAATGAAACAAAGTACGTTTGAATCATTCGAACGTATTGTTGATAAAGCGATTCAAGAGCGCGTTGATTTCGTATTGCTAGCCGGGGATTTGTATGATGCGGAGACGAGAAGTTTGAGGGCGCAAGTGTTTGTGCGCGAGCAAATGAAGAGACTTTCGCAGTACGATATCCCTATTTTTATTATTCACGGTAACCACGATCATTTAGGGGGAAGCTGGGCAGCAATTGAGTTTCCGGAAAATGTTCACGTGTTTACAGAGCCTTACGTAGAAGAGAAATCCTTTTATAAAGATGGTGAGTTGTTAGCTTCTATTTACGGATTTAGTTATTTGCAACAAGCGGTAACGGATAATATGACAGCGCAGTATAAGAAAATGGGTGATGCGCCTTTTCATATTGGCATGCTTCACGGAAGTGTGGAAGGAGATGCAGAGCATAATCGCTATGCACCGTTTCAACTTCGTGAGCTGAAAGAAAAGCAGTTTGATTATTGGGCTCTTGGCCATATACATAAACGCGAAATTTTATCAGAGGAGCCATATATTATTTATCCGGGTAATATACAAGGGCGTCATCGTAAGGAAACGGGCGAGAAGGGTGCATACTTGATTGAACTTACGAAACAAGGATCACACTGTTCCTTTTTCCATACGGCGGATGTTGTGTGGGATGAGATAGAAGTAAATATTGACGGACTTGAAACTGTTGATGAACTTATGACGAGCGTATCAAGTGCGATGAATGAGTGCCGAAGAGAAGAGGAAGGAACGCTATTAACGGTCTTATTTACAGGACAGGGGCCACTTTCTCCTTATTTACGTGATGAAAAACGTGTGGAAGAGATTTTTCATATTTTAGCAGCGGGCGAAGAGCGAAAAGATTTCGTATATGCGATGAAGTGGAAAAATGAGACGGTCTCTTTTGCGGAAATCGAACGTTTGAAAGAAGAAAATCATTTCGTCGGTAGTGTGCTAAAGGAGTTAGAAGCTTTCACAAATATGGACGGAGTATTGCGTACAATTTGGACATCTCCTGTAGCGCGTAATAGCATTGAATCTTTTACAGAAGAAGAGAAGAAAGAGATTCAAAAGGAAGCAGAAAATATTATTTTAGAACAATTATTCCAGCAAGAGAGGGATAAGAAATGAGAATGGAAAAACTCCATATTTATGGGTACGGAAAATTAGAAAATGTGGAAATGGACCTGTCAATGCTGACGGTGTTATACGGTGAAAATGAAGCGGGTAAATCGACAATTCGCTCGTTTATGAAAAGTATTTTATTCGGTTTTCCGACGAGAGGACAGCGCCGTTATGAACCGAAAGAAGGCGGCAAGTATGGCGGAGCAATTACTGTACAAACAGAGAAATACGACCGTTTGAAAATTGAACGATTGCCAAAGACGGCCGCTGGTGAAGTAACCGTTTATTTTGAAGACGGGAAAACGGGCGGCGAGGAGATTTTACACGATATATTAAGCGGGATGAATGAGAGCTTATTTGAATCTGTCTTTTCATTTGATATGCACGGTCTTCAAAACATTCATCAGCTTGGTGAAGCGGATATCGGCAATTATTTATTTTCAGCAAGCGCAGTCGGAAGTGATGCGTTATTGCAGCTCGATAAAAAGCTAGAAAAAGAAATGGATCAGCGCTTTAAGCCGAGTGGTCGTAAGCCAGAAATTAACGTTTCACTGCAAGAAATAAAGAAGCTGGAAGAGAAGATGAAAGAGTGGCAAGGGAAAATTGGCACGTATGAAAAACAGGTGGAGCAGTTAAAAGAAAGTGAAGAGAAATTGGTGTTTGTTCGCGCAGAAAAAGAGAGTGCAGAAAAACGAAAGCAAGATTATGAAATATTAGCAGCACTAGAACCTCTCGTTATTGAAAAGCGTGCGCATGAGAAAGTGCTAGAAAACGAGAACGGGCAATTTCCTGTAAACGGAATGGCACGCTATGAAGCGATTAAGGCGAAGATGGAGCCGCTTCAATTACAAGTTGATTCGCTCCATAAAAAAATAGAGACAGTGCAATCGGAAATGGAATCGATTCAAATAGATGAAGAGTTTTTACAAAAAGAAAGTTACGTAGAAGAACTTCGCATGCAGCATATGTCTTACGAAAATGCACGCCAAGAAATGCGTGATATAACAGGAACGATTACGAATATAAAAGAAGAGCTTGCAGAACTCGAGCAACAAATTGGTGCTACTTTTGAAAAAGAAACAGTCCTGTCGTTTGATATGAGTTTGGCAACGAAAGAGTTAATTACGCAGGCAGTACAAAAGGCGCGCGAATTAGAAACGCAAAAAGCACAGCTTGATGATCGTTTTAAAGTAGCGCAGGAGCAATTAGAAGAACAAGAAGAAAATATAAGACAGATTCAGAAGCAAATGTTAGCGGATGAAGAGCGAAATGCGTTAGCCGAGAAAGAGAAGTCGTTCCAAGATGCGGCGTTTATCGGTATGGGCGCAGAGAGAATGAAGCGCAAGTACGAGGAAAAAGCAGGAGCGGCTATGCAAAAGAAAAAGCAGTGGCAAAGAGTTTGTCTTCTGTTACTCCTTATTAACACAGGCGTTTTATTCACAAGTTTATTTATAGACAATCGCCCGCTCTTATTTATTAGCGTCATCGTTTTTGTAGGGATTGTTCTTGCCCTTGTTTTATATAAGGATCCGTCAAGTGGATTACAAGAAGAACTTCTTACTCTACAGCAAAGTGCTGGCGGAAGGCAAAGTGAAGAAGCGATGTCTGTGCACTATGAGTTAGAAAAAGATGAAGAGATACGTAAACTATTTGAGCGTGAGTCTTATAAATTACAGCAAATGGAGCGAGCGTATGATAAAGTCGTTTCATCGTATGAGGAATGGGAGGGAGAAACGTTCCGCATGAGCGAACAAGTCAATGCGTATAAAAAGCGCTATACGTTCCCTGAATTTTATACGTATGCGCACATATTGCCGGCGTTTGAGCGTATGGAAAAAATGCAGCAATTATATCGTGAATTAGAGAAGCAAGGCACACGAAAATCTTCATTATATGAAATGATTTCGCAATTTGAACATAAACTAGAAACTGTTATCGGTAGTGCGGAGTATAGTAAGCTGCACGAGGCGCAAAGCCGTATGCAAAATGAGAAAGAAAAACGCCAAACTTGTAAGCAGCTAAAAGAGAAACTAGCTGAATGGCAAGAAGAATATGCGTTCATGCAAGAGCAATTGAAACAACTGTTAGTAGAACGAGATAGTTTATGGCATATCGCAGAAGCTACAAATGAAGAGATGTTTTTAGAGGCAGGTAAACTAGCGGAAAAACGTGAAGATGCAGAGAAACAAGTGGGGCGTTTATTACCACAAATTGATCTGTTAGAACAACGTTTAACGAGTTTATCATTAGCTGAACATTATGAGGCTGACGGGTATGATGAAAAATTAAAGCAAGAAATGACAGTCATGCAAAACTGTCTTACAAAGGAAAAAGAACTAACGGAGCGCATTGCGAAACATCGTATGGAAATTGCGAATTTAGAAGAAGGTAGTACGTACGGCGATTTACTGCACGAATGGGAAATGAAAAAAGCGCAAGTGCGTGAACAAGTGAAGAAGTGGGCTGCGTATGCGACCGCAAAGACAGTGTTAACGAAAACGAAGCAATATTATCATGAAGTACATCTTCCTCGTATTTTACAAAAATCAGAAGAGTATTTCGTCTATTTAACAGGCGGACGATATAGTAAAATCTTTTCACCGTCAGAGGCGGAGCCGTTTATTGTAGAGCGTAACGATGGTATGCGTTTTTATAGTCATGAACTAAGCCAAGCGACAGCTGAGCAGTTGTATTTATCGCTGAGATTTGCATTAGCGAAAACATTTGAGCATGATTATCCATTTATTATTGATGATAGTTTCGTACACTTTGATGCGGTAAGGACGAATCGGACGATTGAACTTATAAAGGAAATTGCAAAGGATAGACAAGTGATCTTCTTTACATGCCATGCGCATTTACTAACGTATTTTACAGAAAAACAGATTATAAAATTAACGCATAAGCGTAAAGAAAATGAGTTGTAGTGTGCTATACTAAAAGTAACTGATTTGGTGGAGGAATTCGAATGAAAAAGAAAATTGCAGAGTATGAAGTTGGTGAACAAGTCGATATTTTCTTGTTAATTAAAACAGCGACAAAAGGTATCGCAAGCAATGGAAAGCCATTTTTAACAGTAATCTTACAAGATCCAAGTGGAGATATTGAAGCGAAGTTATGGGATGTATCACCAGAAGTTGAGAAACAATATGTAGCGGAAACAATCGTGAAAGTAGCTGGTGATATTTTAAACTACAAAGGACGTATTCAATTACGTGTGAAACAAATCCGAGTTGCGAATGAAAATGAAGTAACGGATATCTCAGATTTCGTAGAAAAAGCACCAGTGAAAAAAGAAGATATGGTTGAGAAAATTACGCAATACATATTTGAAATGAGAAACCCAAACATTCAACGTCTAACAAGACATTTATTAAATAAGCATCAAAACGAATTTTTAGACTATCCAGCAGCGACGAAGAACCATCACGAGTTCGTATCTGGACTAGCTTATCACGTCGTATCGATGCTTGATTTAGCGAAAGCTATCTCAAATCTATATCCATCATTAGATAAAGACTTACTATATGCAGGCGTTATTTTACACGACCTTGGTAAAGTAATCGAATTATCTGGCCCAATTTCTACAACGTATACGTTAGAAGGAAATTTACTAGGCCACATTTCAATTATGGTGAACGAAATTGGGAAAGCAGCAGATGAGCTGCAAATCGATGCAGAAGAAGTATTAATTCTTCAACACATCGTCCTTTCTCACCACGGAAAAGCAGAATGGGGTAGTCCAAAACCACCATTAGTAAAAGAAGCAGAAATTCTGCATTACATCGATAACTTAGATGCAAAAATGAACATGATGGACCGTGCATTAGGACGCACAAAACCAGGCGAATACACAGAGCGTGTCTTTGCTCTTGATAATCGTTCGTTCTATAAACCGTCGTTTCATAATTAATAGTGTGAATCAAATGGCCTCATTAAGTGTTAATACGCTTAGTGGGGCTGTTTTTTTTATTGGAAATTAAATGAAATAGTTAAGAAGTACGCATGGGTGTAACGAAGAACTAATAAAACATATTTTGCCACTAGAATGGGAGCGTATCAACTTTTTAGATGTGTGTCGATTGAATATGACAGATATTAAAGTTAGAATCTCTTCAGCCTTTACAATAGGTCTAAAAATAAGATCCAAATTTTATGTTGAAATTTGTTTAAAGTATATTTTCATTACAATGTGGGTGAGCCCCCATCTCTATCAAGTTAAGTCTATATAAGTTACATTTCACGTGAAATTTTTTTGTTCTTTCTTTTTAATATGCACCTAATTAATTTAAGTTTCTAATTATACAAATAACTTTGACTATAATGGTGACTTCTTGTAAAATTATATACATATAAAGGGATTTTTTGGATTATTTGAGAAGGATCTAGTATTCTTTTTTAAAATGACAATAGGATCTGAAGAGGGAGAGACAAGAATACCATGAAATATTTGAAGAAAAAATCGGGAAAAATTTTATTAGCAACGGGATTGGCATTTTCTATGGCAGCTTGTGGTGTAACTGATAACAAAGAAAAAACAAATGCTGAATCTAGTAAACAACAAAACAATAATAATGATTCAAGCAATAATAATAACAGCAATGCAAATAACTCTAATGGCAATAATAACAATAACAGCAATGCAAATAACTCTAATGGCAATAATAATAATAACAGCAATGCAAATAACTCTAATGGCAGTAATAACAATAACAGCAATGCAAATAACTCTAATGGCAATAATAATAACAGCAATGCAAATAACTCTAATGGCAATAATAACAATAACAGCAATGCAAACAATTCTAATGGTAATAATAACAGTAATACAAATAATGAATGGGGCACTAATAATAGTAATAACTCGAATAATAATTCAAACAATAATGAACAAAAACCTAATCAAAATCAAGAGCAATCGGCTACAAGTGTAACTTTAGAACAACATGGGATTATTGTTACAGTTCATAAAGTTGAACAAGCTGATAATATAGTTCGTGTGAAGTACACAATTAATAACACTACAAACCAAACTATTTTTTCTGGTGCACCTGGGGCTAAAATAGAACAAAAGGGAAAAAGTACAATACCATCAGATTTCAAAGGGAATTGGGATCAAAGAGGATATATTGCTCCTCATACAAGTGTAGATGGAACAAACCTTTATTCATTGAGCGATATAACAAATGAATTTGACTTTAAAATTAGACCTGATTTTGAGGATATGAAGAATAATCCACCTATTGAGTATTTTATTTTAAGGGTAAAAATGCATTAATGAGAAATAAAAGAAGATCGAACTAGATATTCTTTCTAGATTGATCTTCTTATTTTATATTCCCCCTTCATTGCACCACTTTTGCAGTATCCCCTTGCTCAAATCATCATAAATGTGATACATACTTACTTCCTATTTAGGGGAACTGAAGCACGTTTTCCAATCCTTCAAGCAACTCTTCAGTTTCGTTCGGATGAACAAATAGAGTGGGAAACAGATTGGAAGATGCAGTGTTCGCATCACTCTTATCAAATTCCGCTCCAATTAGAAGGAAGAGATATGATAACAATTATGTTAGAGGGACGTTACAGCTGATACGGAAATGGATACATGAAAACGTAAGGAAAAGTTTATAAAAAAGACTTAGCGTTGTAAATCTACATTCTTATGACGCTATCCCATATAGAAATTCATCGTTTTCCAGTTCAAAATGTTATGCAATAAAAAAAATATCTCGAATTTGAGATAAATCTCTTGCTTTTTAATCACTTGAGGTGTAAAGTGATAGTAACGAAAGCGATTGAGTCATATGAAAAACATACACTCACTTGCTTTTGATTTACAAAACAAAGTAACTTATTCAGTAAAAACTAAGATGAATGTACAAAAATATAATGAGAATAAATTAAAAAGCTAAGAAGCATATTATTTTTTAGGTATCACTTGACTAGTAAAATGAAACGGAGGAATTACGAATGTATAAAATTAAAGGGCATCATCACATTTCAATGGTTACGAAAAATGCAAATGAAAATAATCACTTTTATAAAAATGTGCTTGGTTTACGTCGCGTGAAAATGACAGTAAACCAAGATGATCCATCAATGTATCACTTATTTTATGGAGATAAAACAGGAAGTCCAGGTACAGAATTATCGTTTTTTGAAATTCCTTTAGTAGGAAAAACGTACCGCGGTACGAATGCCATTACTCGAATTGGATTACTCGTTCCTTCAGAGGATAGCTTACATTACTGGAAAGAACGATTTGAGACATTTGATGTGAAACATAGTGAAATAACAACATATGCAAATCGTCCTGCTTTGCAGTTTGAGGATGCTGAAGGTCTTCGCTTAGTACTACTCGTTTCAAACGGAGAAAAAGTGGAGCACTGGGAAACTTGGGAGAAATCAGAAGTTCCTGCAAAGCATCAAATTCAAGGAATGGGTTCTGTGGAAATGACAGTTCGTAGACTTGATAAAATGGCGAGTACACTTACAGAGATGTTTGGTTATACAGAGGTTAGCCGCAGCGAAGAGGAAGCAATTTTTCAGTCCATTAAAGGAGAGGTTTTTGGAGAAATCGTTGTGAAATATTTAGATGGTCCTACTGAAAAGCCAGGCCGCGGTAGCATTCACCATTTAGCAATTCGTGTAAAAAATGATGCAGAGCTTGCTTATTGGGAAGAACAGGTGATACAAAGAGGCTTCCAGTCTTCGGGAATCATCGACCGTTTCTATTTTAAAAGCTTATATTTCCGCGAATCAAACGGAATCTTATTTGAAATTGCGACAGATGGACCAGGATTTACAGTTGATGGAGATGTGGAACATTTAGGAGAAAAACTTGATTTACCACCTTTCTTAGAAGATCAGCGTGCAGAGATTGAAGCGAATTTAGCACCTATAAAAGAGAAAATATAAATTTTAAAACCATTGGAGGAATATAAAATGAACCAATTAAAAGGAATTCACCACGTTACAGCGATTACAAGTAGTGCAGAAAAAAACTATGAGTTTTTCACTCACGTTTTAGGAATGCGTTTAGTTAAAAAAACAGTAAACCAAGATGACATTCAAACGTACCATTTATTCTTTGCAGATGATAAAGGTAGTGCAGGAACAGATATGACATTCTTTGACTTCCCAGGTATTCCAAAAGGAGTACACGGTACAAATGAAATTTCAAAAACTTCATTCCGTGTTCCAACTGATGCGGCATTAGAGTATTGGGTAAAACGCTTTGACCGTCTGGAAGTGGAACATACAGGAATTAAAGAACAATTCGGTAAGAAAACTCTTTCTTTCGTTGACTTTGATGATCAACACTATCAATTAATCTCAGATGAACTTGATAAAGGGATCGAATCAGGAACACCATGGCAAAAAGGTCCAGTTCCATTAGAATATGCAATTACTGGCTTAGGACCTGTATTTATCCGTATTGCAAACTTTAGTTTCTTTAAAGAAGTGTTAGAAAAAGTTCTATTATTTAAAGAGGTTGCGCAAGAAGGAGAATTCTATTTATTTGAAGTAAACGAAGGCGGAAACGGTGCATCTGTCATTGTAGAACATAATACGGTTCTTCCAGAAGCACGACAAGGTTTTGGTACGGTTCACCATGCTGCATTCCGCGTAGAAAATCGCGCTGTATTAGAAGAATGGATCGAGAGAATCAGTAGCGTTGGACTCCCTTCATCTGGTTATGTAGATCGTCACTTCTTCGAGTCATTATACGCAAGAGTTGCACCACAAATCTTATTTGAATTTGCAACAGACGGCCCAGGATTTATGGGAGATGAGCCATACGAAACACTTGGCGAAAAATTATCTTTACCTCCGTTCTTAGAGCCAAAACGTGAAGAAATCGAAAAATTAGTTCGTCCAATTGATACAGTGAGAAGTACGAAGGAATTTATTAAAGAGTAACAATAATAAGTAGGAGAGCAAGTAGTTTTAGCTGATAGCTGGAACTGCTTGCTTTTTTTTATTTTTTTTTATTTTCGCTTTATAAGTATTTTGCTAAAATGAATGTAAAACTGATGGAGGAATAGAATGACGAAAATAAGTGGATATACTTGTAGGTGCTGCGGTACATATCATGAAGAAATTCCAAGGAGCTATGGATCATCAGCTCCTGTTTATTATTATAATGCTGAACCTGAAGAGCGAGAAGCTAGATTTGAAATGAACGATGATTTATGCGTGATGGATGGAGAACACTTCTTTATGCGAGGGAGTATTGAAATTCCTATCATTGGTACAAATGAACATTTCATATGGGGTGTATGGGTTTCATTAAGTGAAACGAATTTTGATAAGGTGAATGAATTTTGGGATAAACAACAATTATTAGAGCCAATGTTTGGGTGGCTTTCGACGGATTTACCATATGAGTTGGAAACAGTAAGTTTAAAAACGATGGTTCATCTGAGAGCTGATGGCATTCGTCCTTATATTGAACTAGAGCCGACAGACCATCCTCTAGCTGTGGAATTTAGAGAAGGAATAACGATGGAACGGGTACAAGAAATAGCGGAACAACTGTGTGTAAATAACGAGGGTGATGAGGAAGAGTGCTGATGTTTGTTCAGCGCTTTTTTTTCATTATGTGAAAATCAAGTGTACAATTTTATAAACTCATTTTTACGGTTCTAATTCGGAAGTATTCAGAAAATCCATTTTTGATATACACTCTATTGTTTAACTTGCGCCAAGATAGAATAAGAATCATGAAGCATTGTACTTAAAGTAATCTTAGTTCGGATATTTGCTGAGCTAAGGTTATTTTTATCCCGCTTTAATGGGCAGGGCAGTAAGACCCCCATCTCAAAATTCAGGGAAAGCAAATAAGTTAGGTGGGGGTCGGGCTGCCCGTTAATGCCCGATTGGTTTAACTAATAATCAGTGGGGGATGAAGAACCCCCACTGATTAAGGTTTCACTTTATTTAGAATTTCTTGCAACCATTTTAAGGTATATACAGTCTAATAGTTATATAAAACATAAATGGTAGATTTCTAAGGGGGAATTTAAAATGGAGCTGCTTATAAAGCGGGCTCAAAAAGGTGATGAGGAAGCCTTTATTGAGGCAATTGATATATTAATGCCACAAATGTATAAGGTGGCAAAAGCACGCTTGAAAAATGAAGAAGATATAGGAGATGCAATACAGGAAACAATTTTGTCTGCTTTTACAAATTTAAAAAAGGTAAAAGAACCAGGTTATTTTAAAACATGGATTACGAAAATATTAATGAATAAATGTAATGATATAGTACGAAAAAATAATGTTCTATATGTGGATGATTATGGGAAAGTGCAGGGAGATCAAATCGTAAAAGACAATATTGAACAAAAGCTTGAATTTGACAATCTGCTTAGTTATTTAAGTGTGGAGTATCGATTAGTAATCGTACTCTATTATGTAAATAAATTTAAAACAAAAGAAATTGCAGAGATTTTAAATGAAAAAGAAGGAACAATCAAATCAAGACTACATAGAGCAAGGCAACAGTTAAAAGAATATTATTTAAAAGAAGACTGGGAGAATGTAAACAATGGGGGGAATTTAAAATGAATGAACAATTCGAACATAAATTAGAAGAAGCATTAAATGATGATGTAACAATTCCTACTAGTGTTTTGAAGAAAAAAGAACTTGCTTTTGAAGAAATTAGAAAAAGTAAGAAACAAAAACAAACATCCTCCCATAAAAAAATAGTTGCAGCAATGATAGCGGGGCTAACGATTGTTGGAGCAAGCGTTGGAGTTGGCGTGTATGGTGATTCAGCATTAGCTGTGGTAAAGGAATTCTTCTTTGCGAAAGATCAGGGAGTTCAAAAAGCGGCAGATAATGGGTATATGCAAAAAGTAGATGAGAATAATGTGATGAAAGATAATGGGGTTACAATCCAAATTAAAAATGTACTGTATGATAAATCTAAAATAGCAGTTTCTTTACAATTGAAATTTGAAGATAAAAGTCTAATAAGTAAAATGACAGATTTAAGAATGAAGTACGATTTAACAGATGAGAAAGGACGATATATAGAGAAGGCGGAATACACAGAAGGGTTAACAAATGAAAATAGTAAGATTTTAGCAGGTAGCGAATGGAGTATTCAGGCAGGTGAAGAAGAGGGAGAAATAACTTATAATTTAATATTCCACCCTATGAATTCAATTGATAGCATTGATAGTCTAAACTTTAATATTAGTTCTATATCTTTGTTTGCGCCATTAGAAAATAAAGATGTTTCTTACAGGACAGAAGCAGAATCTCAATTAAATACTGTAAAAGAAAATATAGAAGTTTGGCATCAGAATGGTATGCAACTTAATAAGGAAATTCAAGGGAAGTGGCAAGGGGGAATAAAATTAGACTCGAAGTTTAAAGGAAATCAGGAGATTCATTTTGTTCCTAAACAACAACCTAAATCTGTAAAAATAGCGTCTGCAGAAGTACTACCAACAGGGATGAATATCACATTTGAACGTGATTCTTCTGGAGATGATGAAGAAATAAAACGTCAGATAAAAACAATTGATAGTGTAATTCTTATGGATGAAAAAGGGAAAACATATAAGTCAACGTTGAAGGGGTACACAGGTACTGGGGATAATGGGAAAACAATTAAAGTGAAAACGTTTGATGTTACTACTTTTGATAATGTGAACCATTTTAAAGTGTTATTAAAAGATGTTGATGGAAAAGATGTTGTAATCGATTTAGCTCGTGAAGAAAAAAAATAAAGTATATGATAAAAAACGCAAACTTCTAATCAAAAGAAGCTTGCGTTTTTTATTAACTAAAAGAAGTAAGGGACACCAAGTATAGTGACAACAAGCCTTTTTTCGGATAGGCAATAGTCCGGCCAATTAATTCGGTGATGAAAAGGAAGGTAGCGCCAAACAGTGCTGAGCAAACAATTTTTGATGATTCATCCCAAAATATTAGCTCATCTCAATCGGGCTGCCTGTTAACACAGAGAAAAGAATTGACTTACTTTAAATATGTAACTATAATAGTTACAAAATAACCATCAGTAATAGAAGTGAGTCATATTTTTTTTGGTATATTTGTAACTATTGTGGTTACAATTAAAATTAATTATAAAACAACCAAATAATGTAAAAACTTTAAATAGCAACAAGAGAAAGGAGACGGGAATGTTGAAACGGTTTAAGTTTTATATGATTAGCGGTATTGTGCTCGTTTTACTTATCGTATGTAACTTTGTTGATAAGCCGATTGCGAAGGTCGAAGAAGTGAAAGATACTGTTATGATGAAGCTGAATACGAAAGAGAGTATGGCACAAATCGACGGGCAGACGATTTATTTTAAGAAAATTGGTGAGGGAAAGCCACCTTTACTTATGCTGCATGGGTTTGGTGGTTCATCTGATGGATTTAGTGATATTTATCCGGAACTTGCGAGAGACCATACAATTATTGCAGTTGATATTTTAGGGTTTGGACGTTCTTCTAAACCAATTGATTTTGAGTATTCGTTTCCTGCGCAAGTGAATTTATATTATAAGTTAATGAAGAAGCTTGGATATGATCAATTTGCAGTACTTGGTCATTCGATGGGCGGAGAGATGTCCCTCAATTTAGCGTATTTATATCCGGATGCAGTAACGCATCTCATTTTAGCGGATTCTACAGGAATAGAGTCTTTCCAGCAAAAAGAAAGTTATGAAGTGCCGCCGCTATCGACAGACTTACAAACTGTAACTGAGATTACGGATTACAATAAAAATGAAGTGAAAAATAGTCGTGACGATAAAGAGCACTATGATCAGCTGACGAAAATGAGAGAGCGCCGCATTGCGATGGAAGCCGATAAAATTAGGGTGCCGACTTTAATTATATGGGGTAGAAATGATAAGAGCGTTTCTTGGAAAAATGGTGAACTGTATCATCAGCTATTTGCGAATAGCACGTTCCATATTATTGAAAAAGGATACCACGCACCGTTTCGCCAGGAACCAATCGAGTTTATGGAATATGTACAAGCGTTCTTCGCGAAGAATCCACAATAATAAAATTTTAAGCATAAATCCACTTCTTTCCTCATACAGTGAAACTAATAAGGCTTGTCTAAGGAAAGGAATGAAGTAGAGTGGAAACTTTACCATGGTGGGTGTATCTTGTAATCGTTGGAATCGTATTAAGTGGCTACATGGTTTTATATACTTCGAAAAAAGAGCAAGAGATGGATAATGAGTTTATCGAAAAAGAAGGCGAAGTGTATATGAAGCGTTTAGCAGAAGAACGCGAGAAACGTAATCAGGATAGTGATAAGGATTCTGTTTTATTATAATTATGGGAGCGTGGATAACATGTCGTTATCCACTTTTTCATTTTCTGAAATATATCAACGATTTTTCAAATATATCGAACACAACTTGAAATATATCAACGATTTTTTCAATATATCGACGATTCGACATAGGATATCGACTTACCGACACAAAACGACAATATTAAGAAGCACGGTTATTGTTCGGGAAATTATTATAGAAGAAAAATATATGAAACCTACATCGTATAGCACATGAAATAGCACCATTATAAGCTGTAACGCACAAGTTGCACAGCCAACGCAACGACAACTCGCTTTACTCATCATCATGTATTTGCTCATACTAGACGTAGATAGGTGAGAAACATAGTATGATTTTTAGTAAACGTTTAAAAGAAGAACGAGAAAAATGAAAGAAATCCCCTACACCAGCTGTTCTTTTCACTTAAATTGTGTACTATAAAGGATAGGATGACATAAAGAAGGGGAAATTTAGAATGGAATTTCATGAACAAAAGATTTTGCCGGCAGTGAGGCAAATTAAGGATTTGGAAAAGCTATTACATAGTTCGTATGAGTATATCGTTATTTTAGATATTCATGTCGGCCAATTGAAGAGTGTTATATCACTTGCGAAGCAATATTGTAAAAAGGTGTTTTTACATGTGGATTTGATCCATGGCTTGCAGAGTGACGGGCATGCGACGGAGTATTTATGTCAGGAGTTTAGACCGTACGGGTTACTTTCAACGAAGGCGAGCGTTATTATGAAGGCGAAGCAAAAAGGTGTTGTGGCAATACAACGCATCTTTTTAATCGATTCGAGTGCGATGGAGAAGAGCTGCAATCTTTTAGATAAGACGAAACCGGATTATATTGAGGTACTTCCTGGAGCATTAACGGACGTTATCGCTGAAGTGAAAGAGCGTACTGGTGTACCGATTTTAGCAGGTGGTTTCATTCGTACTGTTGATGATGTAGAGAGAGCTTTAAATGCTGGTGCGACAGCAATTACGACATCAAAACGCGAACTATGGAAACATTACCAAAAAAAGTGACGAAAATGTGAAATAATTCTGTTGACACCGCTTTCATTAACGGTTAACATTATAGACAAGTTAATAAACGTGACGGAGAAAAGAAGAGATCCACATTTCATTGTTTCTATATAAATTTATATAGAAGCGTGCAAAGCTGTGGGTCTTTTTCTTTTGACAAAAACGAATGGCCATTCATTTTACCTCTATCACATTTGAAAGCGTTTAAATTGATTGTGGAGGGATACTATGTCAGCATTTTTAGGAGAGTTAATAGGGACTGCGTTGTTAATCGTACTTGGTGGCGGCGTTTGTGCTGGTGTAAGTTTAAAGAAGTCGTTTGCGAAAGATTCTGGTTGGATTGTTATTACAATGGGCTGGGGCTTAGCAGTAGCGGTTGCAGCATATGCGGTTGGATCAATTAGTGGGGCACATTTGAATCCAGCTTTAACGATAGGATTAGCATTTAAGGGAGCGTTCCCATGGAGTGACGTACCTGGTTATATCGCAGCACAAATGATTGGGGCAATTATCGGGGCAGTTATCGTATATTTACATTACTTACCACACTGGAAAGAAACAGAGGATCCAGGAACAAAGTTAGGTGTATTTGCAACAGGTCCAGCAATTCCGAACACATTTGCAAACCTTTTAAGTGAAATGATTGGAACATTCGTTTTAGTATTTGGTATATTAGCAATTGGTGCAAATAAATTTGCAGATGGATTAAATCCATTTATCGTAGGTTTCTTAATTGTAAGTATTGGTTTATCATTAGGTGGAACGACAGGATACGCAATCAACCCAGCACGTGATTTAGGTCCGCGTATCGCGCACTTCTTCCTTCCGATTGCAGGAAAAGGCGGTTCAAACTGGAAGTATGCATGGATTCCAGTAGTAGGTCCAATTTTAGGTGGATCACTTGCAGGATTATTCCATCAAGTTGTATTTGAAGGAAAACAAAACGCAGCACTTATTTATGTAATTATTGCAACTGTGATTGTACTAGCAATCTCTTATATGACAAGTAAAAAAAGTGGAAGCAATACAAATAGTAGAAAAGTAGCATAAGGGGGAAACCGATATGAAAAAATATATTCTTTCATTAGACCAAGGAACAACTAGCTCACGTGCAATTCTGTTCAATAAAAAGGGTGAAATTGTTCATTCAGCTCAAAAAGAATTTACACAACATTTTCCAAAGCCAGGCTGGGTAGAGCATAACGCGCAAGAAATTTGGGGATCTATTTTAGCAGTTATCGCAACTTGCTTAAGCGAAGCAGATGTAAAACCAGAACAAATCGCTGGTATCGGTATTACGAACCAACGTGAAACAGCGGTTGTATGGGATAAAACAACAGGCAAACCAATTTATAACGCAATCGTATGGCAATCTCGCCAAACAGCTGAAATTTGTGATGAGTTAAAAGAAAAAGGTTATGGCGAAATGGTTCGCGAAAAAACAGGTCTTTTAATTGACGCATATTTCTCTGGTACGAAAGTAAAATGGATTTTAGATAACGTTGAAGGTGCAAGAGAGAAAGCGGAAAACGGCGATCTATTATTCGGAACAATTGATACATGGCTTGTATGGAAACTATCTGGTGGTAAAGCGCACGTAACGGATTACTCAAATGCATCACGTACGTTAATGTTTAACATTCACGACTTACAATGGGATGATGAACTTCTAGACATGTTAACAGTACCAAAGAGCATGCTTCCAGAAGTACGTCCATCATCTGAAGTGTATGGAGAAACAATTGACTATCACTTCTTCGGTCAAAATGTACCGATTGCCGGTGTAGCTGGTGACCAACAAGCAGCATTATTTGGACAAGCTTGTTTCGGTGAAGGTATGGCGAAAAATACTTACGGAACTGGTTGCTTCATGTTAATGAACACTGGTGAAAAAGCAGTAGCTTCTGAGCATGGTCTATTAACAACAATTGCATGGGGGATAGATGGTAAAGTAAACTACGCATTAGAAGGAAGTATTTTCGTAGCAGGTTCTGCAATTCAATGGTTACGTGACGGAATGCGCATGTTTAAAGATGCAAGTGAGAGTGAAGTATATGCGAATCGCGTTGAATCAACTGACGGTGTATACGTTGTACCAGCATTCGTAGGATTAGGTACACCGTACTGGGATAGTGAAGTACGCGGTGCTATGTTTGGTGTAACACGCGGTACGACGAAAGAGCATTTCATTCGTGCAACACTAGAATCTTTAGCTTACCAAACGAAAGACGTATTATGCGCAATGGAAGCAGATTCAGGTATTGAACTGAAAACATTACGCGTTGATGGCGGAGCAGTTAAAAATAACTTCTTAATGAAGTTCCAAAGTGATATTTTAGATGTTCCTGTAGAGCGGCCGGTGATCAATGAAACAACAGCTTTAGGTGCAGCGTACTTAGCTGGTCTTGCGGTTGGATATTGGAAAAACCAAGATGAAATTAAAGAACAGTGGCATATGGACAAACGCTTTGAACCAACAATGGAAGCGGAAACAAGCAAAGAGCTATATGCTGGATGGAAAAAAGCAATTGAAGCAACAAAAGCTTTCAAATAATCATAAACAGTGTTATAATGGTGACAAGTTAATAATTCGGTAGGAGATTTGGAGAGACCACAACACGCTATAGAGGCGAAATCTATAGCGGAGTTTGTGGTCTCTTTTTTCGTTATCAAAGGGAGGAATTACCATGAAATTTTCAAGTAAACAACGTAAAGACGTATTAAACGGAGTAAATAAACAAGAATTAGATGTGATCGTAATTGGTGGAGGTATTACTGGTTCTGGTATTGCATTAGATGGAGCAACACGCGGGTTATCAACAATTGTGTTTGAAATGCAGGACTTTGCAGCAGGTACATCAAGTCGTTCAACGAAGCTTGTACACGGTGGTCTACGTTATTTAAAACAACTTGAAGTGAAAATGGTAGCAGAGGTGGGGAAAGAGCGTGCGATCGTATATGAGAACGGTCCCCATGTAACAACACCAGAGTGGATGTTACTTCCGTTCCATACAGGTGGTACGTTCGGATCATTCAGTACATCAATTGGTCTTCGTGTATACGACTTCTTAGCAGGTGTAAAACGAAGTGAGCGCAGAAAAATGTTTAACCGTGAAGAAACACTGAAGAAAGAGCCTCTTGTAAAACAAGAAGGATTAAAAGGCGGCGGTTACTACGTAGAATATCGTACTGATGATGCGCGTCTTACAATTGAAGTAATGAAAGAAGCAATTGAGCACGGTGCAAAAGCTGTTAACTATGCAAAAGTAGATAGTTTCTTATATAAAGATGGAAAAGTATGTGGTGTACGTGTAATCGATTTACTAGATGGTGAAGTATACGAAGTTTACGGTAAGAAAATTGTAAACGCAGCTGGTCCTTGGGTAGATACACTTCGTGAAAAAGATAACTCGAAAAAAGGAAAAGTACTTCAGTTATCAAAAGGTGTTCACTTAGTAATTGATCAAAAACGTTTCCCATTAGGGCAAGCAATTTACTTCGATACACCAGATAAACGTATGGTATTCGCGATTCCACGCGGCGGGAAAACTTATGTAGGTACAACAGATACGTTCTATGATAAAGACGCAGCTGTACCACAAATGACAACAGAAGATCGCACATACATCATTAATGCGATTAACTACATGTTCCCAAGCGTAAAAATTACGGAAAAAGACATCGAGTCAAGCTGGGCTGGCGTACGTCCGTTAATTTACGAAGAAGGTAAGAGTGCATCTGAAATTTCTCGTAAAGACGAAATTTGGACTTCTGAATCTGGTTTAATTACAATCGCAGGTGGTAAATTAACAGGATACCGCAAAATGGCTGAAATGGTAGTAGACTATGTAACGAACTTACTACAAAAAGAAGGCCATAGTGCATATCCGAAGAGCACAACGAAACATATGCCAATCTCTGGTGGACATGTAGATGGTTCTAAAGGATTACCAGCATTTATCGCGAAAAAAGCAGGCGAGGGTACGAAATACGGTTTAACGACAGCACAAGCAGAAGAATTCGCGAAATTCTATGGCTCTAACGTTGACGTATTGTTCGAATTAGCGAAAAAACATAAAGACGAAGCGAAAGAATACAACATGCCGCTAGACGTTCTAATCCCACTTGTATACGCAATGGATTACGAAATGACAGCAAAACCAGTCGACTTCTTCGTACGCCGCAGAGGCGCTGTATTCTTCAACATTCACTGGGTATACGAGTGGAAAGAAGCAGTGATCAACTACATGGCTGCAAAACTAGGCTGGAGCAAAGAAGAGCAAATGAAATACACAGCAGAACTAGAAAAAGCATTAACAGACGCTGTCATTCCTGTAGATCAACAAGAGCATGCAGCTGCATTAGCGTAAAATAGAGAAACACCTGAAGAGAAACTCTTTAGGTGTTTTTTATCTTGACTAAAAATAAATAAAATGTGTTACAATGATGGTAGAGTATATAGTATGAATTTTGCATAAAATAAAGAAGACAGAAGCCTGAGAAACTTCTGCCTTTGTAACCTAACTTGCTATTGTGGTGGTAGTAGGTGCGGTTATAAGAAAATTACATTAACGTTTTAGCCGAGAACCGCCCTTACCTTTTCCGCGAAGTGAACCGCACCCAATTTGTTAGACAAATAACTAACAATTGGAGGTGCGGTTTTATTATGTCTAGAAAATATAAATTCGAATTAAAAAGAAATGCCGTTGAACATTATTTAAATACAAATGATTCTTTTAAAGTGACTGCCAAAAAATATCAAGTCAGTATATCGTTATTAAAAGAGTGGGTGGCACGTACTAGAGAACAAGGAATAGAGTCCTTAAACTCTAAATGTACAAGGTATGACATTCAGTTTAAAATGGAAGTATTGAATTTTATGAACAATACAGGAGCTTCGCCCCTACAAGCGGCCGCTATGTTCAACGTTCCATCTCCTCGTACCGTTAGGAAGTGGCGATCAATGCTAGAATCACAGGGGATAGATGCTCTTCGTAAAACAAGTAAGGGGTACTCCACTGTGAAGAAGAAACAGGCTATTGCACCTAAGAAAAAACAAAATATTAACTCTCAAAATGATTTACAAAAAGAAATTGAATACTTACGCATGGAAAATGCTTATTTAAAAAAGTTACACGCCTTAATTCAACAAAAACAACAATCTCTGAAAAAGACAAAGCACACATAATATATGAGTTAAGGCATGAATATAAAATTATCGACTTGATTAAAGCGGCTGAAATGGCTCGTAGTACATATTATTACTGGGTGAAACAAATGAGTCGTGAAGATAAATATAACGAGGTTAAAGAAAGTATTAAGCAGATTTTTCAGGAACACCAAGGGCGATATGGCTATAGGCGTATCACACTTGAATTACGTAATCAGGGCTATACCATTAACCACAAAACCGTCCTTCGCTTAATGAATCAATTAGGGTTAAAATCGTTGGTAAGAATCACTAAATACCGCTCTTATCGCGGGAAGGTTGGGAAGGTAGCGCCAAATGTCTTGAAGCGTGATTTCAAGGCCTCTAAGCCTAATGAAAAGTGGGTTACAGATGTTACTGAAGTTCATTTGTTTGGTGAAAAACTCTACCTATCTCCTATTCTAGACTTGTTTAATGGTGAGATTATTTCCTATAATATTGAGAAACGCCCTACATTCCTTCTAGTCGAAAGGATGTTAGATAAGGCTTTAAAATGCTTGGATAAAGAAGATACTCCTATCCTTCATTCAGATCAAGGTTGGCACTATCAAATGGATAGATATCAATATATTTTAAGAGAAAATAATATAACTCAAAGTATGTCCCGTAAGGGAAATTGCTTAGATAATGCAGTCATTGAAAATTTCTTTGGCTTATTAAAATCTGAATTACTTTATCTTAAAGATTTTGAAAGTATGGAACACTTTAGGGAAGAACTAGAGAATTATATTTATTATTACAATAATAAAAGGATTAAGGCAAAATTAAAAGGATTGCCTCCTGTAAAATACAGAATTCAATCCTTATTAGCTGCTTAAATATATGTCTAACTTTTCGGGTCCAGTTCAAAGCAGGGTGGTTCTCGCTTTTTTGTATACAGAAATTAGCCACGGACCGACGTATCTTCTACCGATGACAACGCCTACTACACTTGTATGAAGAATGTATCGGTTTTGATATTATCGATCCATCTTTGTATGGCCATGAAATATTAGATTTTTTAAGTGAGTGTTAGAAAGAAGGAGGACTCGATTAAATGGGTCCTCATTTTCATTTAGTGGTGAGGGGGAATTTTGACCATAGAAAACTAACACAAAATCCTTATTACAAACCTAAAAAGCGCCTTGGGAGAGAGGCGCTCTTTAGGTGAATGTATTGTAACGACTATTCGGTTTATTATATGTAAGTTGCTGAGGAAGTGTTTTATAAAAAACGTTATTACCCTCTGTATTTTTTGTGAATTTATAAAACTTTTCCATACAGTGCGTCGTCTAATATATGGGAAGGAGGAAATGATGTGGATGAATTAACGATAGAAGCGTTTGAAATAGAAGATAAGGAAGACCTTATCGACGAAATAATGAACAAGTATGGACAAGAAGTTCTGCAGCTTGTGTATTCATATGTAAATAATAAAGAGGTTGCGGAGGATTTAACGCAAGATATATTTGTGAAATGTTATAAATCTCTTCATACATATAAAGGGAATTCGAATGTGAAAACGTGGTTATGGAGAATTGCGATTAATCAATGTAAGGACTATATAAAAAGTTGGTATAACAAAAAGGTGATCGTGACAGAGGATGAATCTGCTTATATGGGGGTTCAAAATGATAGTGTCGAACAAACTGTTATGCAAAATGCGGAGGACCGTGAGCTCGCGTCTGCAGTAATGAATTTACCGATCAAATATCGAGAAGTCATTTATCTATTTTATTATGAAGAATTATCAATTAAAGAGATTGCGATTGTAATAGATGTGAAGGAAAATACGATAAAAACGAGGCTGAAAAAAGCGAAGGAGCTTTTGAAGAAAGGATTGGAGGAATAATCAAATGGAAGATCGATTAAAAGGCCTGCGAAAATCAATGGAGAATACAACGTTTAAACATTTGAGTTTTTCTGATCAACATCGAAAACGAGTGCGTGAAAAAATCAATCAATCGTCCGAAAAGGAAGAAGATATCCTTTTAGCAGTGTTGCAACTTCTTATGAATGAAAAAACAGGTTATGAATTGATGCAGTTACTGCGCGGGAGAGGGATTCAAAAATTCGAAGGAGATGAAGGGTCTCTATACACGTTATTACATCGTCTAGAACAGAATCGCTTTATCCAATCTAGCTGGGATCATGCAGGAGCGAAATATTATCAATTAAATGATAAAGGAAACAAGATGCTGCGGAAGGCAGAGAAAAATGCTGCGAAGGCACAATTTATATTAAAAGGATTTGTACAGGAGTGAGAAAAAATTGAACAAAAAAGGGGAGCGTTTTTTAAAAGAAGTTACGAACCATATTAAATCAAAAGAAGCGAAGGACTTAGTAGCAACTGAACTGAATTTTCACTTGAAACAGGCAAAGAATATGTGGATGGATAAAGGGTTAAGTGAGGAAGTTGCTGAAGATAAGGCTGTTGAGCAAATGGGGAGTCCGATTAAACTTGGCCGGGAACTGAACAAACTACATAAGCCAAAGGTGGATTGGTTTTTAATTGGTTTATTAGTGATTGCGATGGGATTAGGGTTCTTGCCGGTTATAGCTTTTGGACATACAAATGATTTACTACTGAATAAGGTGATTTTTGTTATTCTCGGTGTTGCAACAGTTGTAGTGATGATGCTGATTGATTACCGAAAATTAGAAAGACTCGGATGGCTGTTTTATACAATTGGGGTACTGATCTTGTTAATGATAAAATGTTTTCCAACTGGTTACGTGATTGGGGAAGCAATAATAAAAATTGGCCCTATCAAAATTGACTGTTTAATGACGATACCATTCTTTTTTCTAGCTTGGGCTTCTTTTTTCAATAATAGTAGGTTGAAGTTTATACATCTTCTCATGTTGTACGTATTTTCTTTATATCTATTTTCAGCTACATCAATTCTTTTACCAATTTTCATCTATATTACGATGGTATTCGTTATGCTTTGGGGGAGTAAGCTAGGAAAGAAAACGGCATGGCTCATTACAATATTACCAGTTTTACCCTTTATTATTAGGGATCTATTTTCCTGGTCTGCTGTAAAAGAATACCGGATAGCTAGAATTTTAGGATTTATAAACTCGGAGCATGATCTATGGTATTTACGTTTGAAAGAGGCGATGTCTTCAGCAGGTTGGTTTGGTACATATGGAAATATAAAGGCTATCCCTGCTGCCCATACTGATTTTGTATTCGCGAGTTTGACTTACTATTATGGATATGTGCTTGCGCTAGTTCTTGTCTTGATTCTGTCTCTTTTTGCAGTAAGAATAATGAACATAGCTTATAAAATCAATGATGGCTATGGTAAATTGCTTCTCGTTGGTGGAGTGACTCTTTTCACAATCCATTTCATTTGTAACGTTGGCATGATTCTTGGGATATTACCACGTTTTTCTATATCGTTACCTTTTATTAGCTATGGATTGATACCAACTCTGTTTCATGCATTTATAATGGGAATTGTGTTGAGTGTATATCGACGTAAAGATATGTCGTTTAGAATGAGAAAGACACCTTGATACTTATTATAAGTTGCATATAAAGGTATTTATTATTATGATCAAGTACAAACGTAAATAGATAGCAAAAGGGGGGTATGATAAATAACCCTCTTTTCGTGTTTAAATAAGTGCACTTGCTTTTATAGAAGTACATAATTCAGAACGAGAAATTGATTCAGCTAGCTGCTGTAAATAAGCATATTCTGTCGCATCTTTTTCAGAAGTGTTAGGATCTAGTAAAGGTGAAGAAAGAAGTACGTCAATCGTAAGTATGTCTGCATCATGAAAAATGATGTTATAGCCTGCAAATACAGGGCGTTTTAAGTCTTTTACTTTTTGAATCATCTGATGGAATTTCGTAACACTTATATTGATTTGTGCGAATGGAAAGCATTTTTGGGTAGGATTCTCGATGGTCTTTCTAATTTTGTAATCGTATACATAGTAGTACTTTTCTTGCTGCTTGAGTGTTTGCAACTCTTTCGTTAATAAGTGGTATTTGTCTGTAAGTTCAGTTGTAAGTGCATCGTGTTCTTCGCCAACTAATAATGTGAAAGGTCTTGGTGAGGAGATTGAAATGGTGCGGACGTTTAGGTCAGTAAAAGTGTGTTTAGATTTTAAAATGGTATGTAATTTTTCGGTAGGAAACTCACCGTCATAAATAGCAATAAAATAATGGTTCATCTTTTCGCTCCTTAACTTTTTTATAAACTGACATATTCTACTTTAAAGGTGTAAGTCCTGCATAAAAAAGAAAACACCTTGATTGTTATCAAGGTGTTGTAATAAGCTCAAAACTCTCCGAATCAGCCTCAAGTATAAAAGGACTAACCTCGCCAACGCTATAAAGTTGCAATTCATGCATCGCGCGTGTACAAGCAGTGTAGAACAATCTACGAACGCTCTCATCACTGTACACATCTTTAGAAGCATCGTAAATAATAACAGCGTCAAATTCAATACCCTTGGCTAAATAAGCAGGGATCACGACGATGCCTTGCTCATACTCGGCTGAGTTACTCTTCACGAGTTTAATATTCTCGATATGATTAAGCGCTTCGTAAGCAGCTACACTTTCGGCGGCAGATTTACATATAATTGCGATCGTATTGTGCTGCTCTTTTTGTAGTGCAGCAACTTTGGCAGTAATATGTTTGTGCAGTTCGCTATCATTTGATACTTTCGTCACTGTAGGTTTCTCACCGTCACGTTCAAAGGCGTGAATGTTCTTTCCTTCTGGTACGAGAGCACGTGTGAATTCAATAATCGGTTTTGTTGAGCGATAGCTACGAGTTAAGTTAATGCCGTTCGTTTCGTCTGGTCCGTATAAATTCGTAAGTGTATCGAAATTCACCGTTTCACTCGCATGGGCAAATATTGCTTGGTTAAAGTCTCCGAGTACTGTCATTCTTGCGGCAGGGAAGAGACGTTTTAAAAACTCGAACTGAAACGGCGAATAATCTTGCGCTTCGTCTACGAGTACGTGTTTAATCGATCTGTTCGTTTGGAAGCCTTCAATTAACTCTTTTAAAAGTAAAAATGGAGTCGCATCCTCGTAATATAGTTTTCCTTCATCGAGCATGTTCACCGTTAAAGAACAAATGTCATCCCATTCTTTCGGTTTTTCTCCAGTCCCCCATGATGCATCTGTGAAAAGTTGTTTATATATGCCCGTGAAATTGATAAAGCGTAATGTTTGAACGCCTTTACGCAGTGGCTTCAATTTTTTACGGACAATCATACGTCCAAGTACTCTCGTTTCTTTTTCAAAATCTTGAAAGGAGTTGTCGTCAAACTCACCTTTTTTTTGTAAATATTTATAAGCCTTTTGATATTCATCTTTACTAAGTAATTCAATTTCCTCTTCTACCCAAGGCTTTTTCAGTTCTGTTTTTTCAATTTCATCTATTTGTTTATTTAGCCAATCCGTTAACTTTTCAATTCGATTATGGAAGCGGAGGGAGGAATCGGTATTGTAAAACTGCTCTGTAATTTCTTTAGCAGAAACAATTAACTTTCCTCTAAATTTCATTCCCCTAAATAGCATGCCTGAAGATTCAAGAGATTCTCTGTACGTTCTAATCATTTCGAAAAATTGAATAGATGCCTTAAATCGGATGCTCGCATTTCTCGTTTTATAGGTAGGGCTATTCGTTTCAGTTAGCATATATTCTAATTGCTCATAAGGATCTTCAACATCAAATGACTTGCTTAGTCTATGGTTTAAATATTCTTGGAATGTCACTTGCTGCATATTTTCTTCGCCGAGTTCAGGTAGTACGTTAGATACGTAGCTATTGAACATAGAGTTAGGGGAGAAGAGAATAATTTGATCCGCTTTGAGCCATTCGCGATATTTATATAGTAAGTAGGCGATTCGTTGCAGCGCAGCAGACGTTTTACCGCTACCAGCAGCTCCTTGCACGATAAGAAGTCGGCCTTCATCGTGACGAATAATTTCATTTTGCTCGCGCTGAATTGTAGCAACGATACTTTGCATATGTTTGTTCGTACCTTTTCCGAGCGCTTGTTGCAAGATCTCATCACCAATTGTAAGGCTCGTATCGAACATAGAATCAATCTCGCCATTTTGAATAATGTATTGTAATTTTTTCTCCACATTACCGTGAATTACGCCTCCTGGTGTACTGTATTCAGCCGGTCCTGGTGGATAATCATAGTACACACTCGAAATAGGTGCGCGCCAGTCATATATAAGAAAGTTTTCTCCGCTTGCATCAGTAAGCGTGGCTACACCGATATAAATTTTCTCCGCAGCAGGTTCTCCTTCTTCTTTAAAATCAATTCTTCCGAAATAAGGTGCTTTATGCATGCGTCTTAATGCGGCAAGTCGATTAAAGGTGTGCTTATGAGTAATTTGTGTGACAGCTAGTGACTGAGCTTGTTGCCTTAAGTTGATAACTGTTTCCAGATAATCATCAAAAGTATCAGTGTTCACTTTCACATCATCCCAAAAGTGTTTACGAATATTGATTACTTCTGCCCGGCGTCTGCCAGTTTCGTTTTCCAGTTTATCAATTTGCTCCGTAATTGTTTCAATTACGGTATCCAATCGTTTTTGCTCTAAATCAAGTTTTTTGTTCATACGGTAAGCACTCCTTTAAAAGTGAAAAATAGAGGTTGACTGAAGATGTGTTTTGGTGTAAAATTAAGATACGGATAAATACGTTCTTTGTATTTTGTAAAATGTGTTTCTGTACTAATTTAACATAGTTTTTTAATTTAATCAATGAATAATGAGACAAGACTCTAATTTCCTGTATAGTTTGAGGAGGTTAGGGTCTTTTTGTTTTTTAGTTGTTGCTTGCTGTATTCAGCATTAACTGCACGTACAGGCCTAATTGGTGTGGTTAATAATGAGAGGGGGGACAAAACTCATCTGATTAAAGGATCACTTTATTGTATGTTCGAGTACTTAGTTATATTTTTGCAAATAAAATTTTTTATTCTTTATATATAGAAAAAGAGTTTTATTATTAAAAATATAAAAAAATAGCTTATTAAAATTAAATTCCTATTATATACTAAAATATGTATAGAAATGTAATATTTATTTTATGCAAGGCTTGCCTTGGGAGGAGAGAGAGAAGTGAAAGAATGTCCAATATGTTTAGATGGGGTGGAATATCCTAAAAATGTTGGGGAATGTCCGAAGTGTAAAAACTTTTTAAGGATGAAAAAGAAATCAGCGAATACTACGGTAAATGATGATTTTGCGGATGTATTTGATAATACTTTCTATGAAGAAAAGAAGCCCACCCCCCCTAATAAAACAACTGATCCATTTGAATCTACATATACGGAGCAGCAAACAAGTGCAGCGAGAGAAACAATAAAAGTAAGTAAGGCTAAAAGGAATGGATCAATAAAAGGGCAGGTAAGTAATTTTCAAGAGGATGTAATACCAGGTAAAATGCTTGGAAGATGGTTTGATGCATGTATAAAAGGAATTCCATTTATGAAGGATGGATACATGAATACATTCCAAGTGTATGATCAAGATGGAGAAGGGCATGAAGTAGTTGTATATGGAAAAATTGTAAGAGGGAAAATTGGAGATCATAATTTAGTTCAAGTGTTTGGAAAGCGCGATCGTCATGGGACAGTAGTAGCTAAGCATATTGAAAATTTAAATAGCAACACGACAGTTTCAGTCAATAGTGGTATGTCAGCAAATAGTGTAAGATTTTTGACGGCAATTATTATATTCTTATTATTCTCTATTATTAATTTTGTTATTTCTTTTGACTGGATTGGGCTTGTTAATTTAGTGGTATCTGTCATTTTAACTTTCTTATCAAATATATTTGTTGCCATATTACCGTTAATCATCGTTCTTTTTGGAATTTGGATAATGATTAAAAAGGTTTTTCGTTAAATAGATTATGAAAATGAGCACTCAAAAGTATGAGTGCTTTTTTATGCAGTCTTTAGTTTATTAATGGGGGGATTTCTTTGCGCTTACATAACATAGATACAGTAGAAATAAGAGAAAAAGATCATTTATTGAGAAAGTCTTATTTGGATAAATCGAATTTAAGTCCGGATTTGAATATGGAACCATTGGGACAACTTAGTTTCGTTAAAATAAAAGGTCTTGCAAATTTTTGGGAGGGAAAGGACGAAAAGGAATTTGACTTTGATGCCATTATGAGTGATGTGCTTAGTGGTTTTTCATCTTTACAGTCAACGTTTACATTTTTACTGATTGGTAGTCCAAAAGAAATAGGTGTTTATGTTGGAACGGATCAATTCAATCAGTCCATTTTATCTTCTTCATTGCATGCGTCATATCCGTATGCCAAATTGCAAGAAGTGGAAATGGATGAGATGTCACGGAAGTTACGTTCAATCGGGAATAACGGAGGAATTATTACAGGTATCCCGACTAATAAAACTTTTGGAGAAAGTAAGAGTCAACAAATTGAACGTTTATGTACCGGGATGTATGGGGGTTCTTGGGCGTATATTGTGGTTGCGAAATCGATGAGTCCTTTTCAAGTGACATTAGCGCATGAAAGGGTATTGAATGAAATTGATAACGTAAGTAAGTTTATTAAAGTATCAGAATCAGGTGGGAGTTTAGGTAAAGAATCTTGGGAAGTAACGAACTTAACCATTCAAAAGTACGTGGACAATCTTAATTCATTAGAAGAGAGCATAGATAGTGGAAGAACGATGGGAATGTGGAGAGTTGCTGGATACTATTTAGCGGATCAATTCGTAAATGCAACAAAGCTAAGAAACTTAATTACTTCTGTTTATAATGGTGAACAATCTAAACCGGAGAAAATAAGAGCTTTACCAGTAGATAACATTTTATACTATGCGTCTAATTTTCAATTTCCAGCGAATGAATTACCACGCCAGAAGGCTATGAAGCATCCGATAGGAGTATGGGATTTGCATGGTGAAGGGATTACGAAGGAAGTTCATTGCTATAAGTATTTGTATCAAACGATTTTGCCGACTGGAGAGCTTTCAACTTTATGCCAAATCCCACGGAAAGAAATGCCGGGTTTTTATATTGATCAGTATGTGGAGTTTGATGTTGCGAACCGTCGTTCAATCCATGATGAAAGTAATAGTTTTACAGTAGGAAAGATCATTAATGGCAATGAAGAAATAAAGTCGTATGAAAAATTAGAGCCAAGTAATCTCATCTATGATATGGATTTAATGGATTTAAGCAGACATGGTTTAATTGTAGGAATTACGGGTGGAGGTAAGTCTAATACTTCTAAAGGACTGCTTCGTAATTTATGGAATAAACACCGTATTCCTTTCATGGTAATCGAATCAGCTAAACGGGAATATTGGGAAATGTACAATATGGAAGGTTTTGAAGATGTTTTAGTCTTTACCTTGGGAGCGGAGGATGAAAATTCTGTTCCGTATCGAATTAACCCATTTGAAAAAATAGAAGGCGTTCCATTACAGACTCATATTGATTATGTGCTATCAACTTTTAAGGCGAGCTTTGAGCTTTATGCACCAATGCCGCATGTTTTAGAAACTAGCATTTATCAAATATATGAAGATCGAGGCTGGGACATATTAAGTAATAAAAATAAATACGGTGCAAATGTTTTTCCAACCTTAGATGACTTATATTACAAAGTTGATGTTGTTGTTGATAATTTAGGATATGATCAACGCTTAAAATCAGATATTACGGCAGCACTTAAGGCAAGGATACACTCATTACGTGTTGGTGGCAAAGGTGCCATGTTAAATACAGATAAGTCTATTCCAATTGCGGATTTATTGTCTCGACCTGTCATTTTGGAACTAGAAGATATAGGCGATGACGATGTAAAAGCATTTATGATGGGAATTATTTTAGTTCAACTTTATGAATATAGAAGGACGAAACTTACTAGAAATAAAGGATTTGAACATCTGATTTTAATTGAAGAAGCACATAGATTGTTAGCTAATGTATCAGGTGGCGGGGAAGGGAATGTTCGTGCGAAATCAGTAGAGTTTTTTACAAATTTATTAGCCGAAATTCGTAGTTATGGACAAGGTTTTTTAATTGCGGATCAAGTTCCAACGAAACTAGCTCCGGATACATTAAAAAATACTAATTTAAAAATTGTTCATAGAATTGTTATGCAGGAAGATCGTGAGTTAATTGGACAATCTATGAATATGACACAAGAACAAATTGAATACATTAGTTCTTTAAGAAGAGGATTTGCTGCTGTTTATGCAGAAGGAGATATGCGGCCAAAACTCGTACAAATGCCTTATGTAAAGGAAGATTTTGATTATTCAAGAAGAACTGTTATTCAAAATGTGAAAGATGCAGTGAAAAACGAATTTCATCATTATGATAGAAAATATGATTTTGGTCCTGCTTGCGCCTTTTGTATGGATAAGTGTAACCGTCGTGAAGAGATGGGAAAAATAAAGGGATTTATTGTAAAGCAAAATTGGTTACGCGACATGTTAGAGGACGCTAAAAATGCAGAGTTTAAACCAGATTGGTTTGAAGGATTGTTTGAAATGTTGGAAAATAACGGAATGAGTTCACTCCGAAATTATCATACGAGATTATGTACTTTAAATGTCTTTTTAGATAACAGAGATTTAGAAGAAAGCTATAAACGAGAAGCTGTAATAAATTATATGAAACATAATCTATTAAAGGATGAATGAATATGACAAATTTTGACGGCAAAGATCATATTGATAAAGTAAAAGAAACAGAAAAAATTGAAGAAAATAAAGAAAAAAGTATAGAAAAGGAAGAGAAAAAGAAACAAGCTTATAATTTCGATAAATATAATGAGCAATTTGAGGAACGTAAGCAAGAAGAAATGGAAGTTGTGCATGATGAGGGTGATCAAAGGATTAATTTCGATAAATATCAAAAGCAATTAAATAAAGACATAGCGGAGCAGCAAAATGAACAAGCGGAAATTAATCCTGATGTAGATTCTGCAGAAGTTATGGAAGCCCAAAAGGTTGAAAGGGAAAATATTGAAGCTGAAAAGGTTGAAAAAGAAAATATTGAAGCCAAAAAGCGGCTTGAGAATATAGAAGAAAATGCGGAAGAAATAAAAAAAGCAAAAAAAACTTTGGAAGAAACAGATGGGGAAAAACGAATTGATCCAGCAGAAGAAAATGGAGAAAAGAACCGCGAGCAAGTAGAAGAAACGCCGAAGGAAGAAGAAACAGGTGAAGGTAAGAAACTAGATCAGTTGGAAGAACCAACAGAAGAAGTGGGAGAAACAACTCCAGAACAAGTAGAAGAACCGCCGAAGGAAGAAGGAACAGGTGAAGGTAAGAAACTAGATCAGTTGGAAGAACCAACAGAAGAAGCGGGAGAAAAAACTCCAGAACAAGTAGAAGAAATGCCGAAGCAAATGGAAGCAGATGGAGACAAGAAACTTGATCAGTGGGGAGAAACAACAGAAGAAGATGTGGAAAAGAACCCAGAACAAGTAGAAGAAACGCCGAAAAAAGAAGAAACAGTTGAAGGCAAGAAGCTTGATCAGTTGGGAGAAACAACAGAAGAAGCGGGAGGAAAAACTCCAGAACAAGTAGAAGAAATGCCGAAGCAAATGGAAGCAGATGGAGACAAGGCGCTTGATCAGTCAGAAGAACCATTGGAACAAGAAGTGCAGGAGGATGAGAACCCCTCTGAGACAAGAGAGAATATAGAAGGAACCGATTCGTCGGAAGGTTCAAGAGAAGAAACTGTTAAAAAAGAGTTTGAGCCGAGAAGTGAGACCGAAGAAGAATCGGGATTCGACCTAGATAAATTGTTTGATCAGAAAAAGAAAGAGATAGATCAACGAACGATTGGACAAATTTTAAAAGAAAGAAAAGATGCTTGGAGAGAAGCTGGCTATGGTGATAGTTTTAAAGAAATTTGGAAGAATGCCATACAAGCACAAGTGGATGCAGCGAAAGAAGGTAGATTGTGGGAATATAACAAAGAAGAGTTTCGGAAAGAGATAAAGCATGTGTATGAAGATGGAATGAAGTTAGCGAATAAGGTAATTGAAAATAATAAAATACTAGGTCCTATAAAAGAAGTACTGGAAGAGCGGAATAAAAAATGGAATGAAGCCGGCGAAGGAAAATACACATTAAAAAGTAGTATTGAGGCGCAAATAGAAGCCGCAAAACAAGGGCCAAAAGCATGGTGGGAGTACAATAAGAAAGAGTTTAGTAAAGAGATAAAAACTGCGTATGAAGATTGTGCAAAAATGGCGGATAAAATTACCGACAATTATCAAACGTTAAAAAATATAAAAGTGTCACTGGAAGAGCGACATCAAAAACGGATAGAAGATGGTGAAGGCGCAACGCTATTAGAAATGTGTAAAAATAGCGTGAGGGCACAAATAGATGCGGCAAAAGAAGGTAGATTGTGGGAATATAACAAAGAAGAGTTTCGTAAAGAAATAAAAAATGTGTATGAAGACGGCGTGAAAATAGCGGATAAAATTACTGATACTTATAAGGTAATAGCAAATGCAAAAGTATCATTGAGAGAGAGACATGAAAAGCGAATAGAAGATGGCGAGGGCGCAACGCTATTGGAAATGTGTAAAAATAGTGTAAGAGCACAAATAGATGCAGCAAAAGAAGGTAGATTGTGGGAATATAACAAAGAAGAGTTTCGTAAAGAAATAAAAAATGTGTATGAAGATAGTATGAAAGTAGCAAATAAAATGATAGAAGGTAATAAAATACTATTTTCTATAAAAGAAGTTGCCATAGAACGCGAGAAAATATGGAGCGAGTCTGGAGACGAAAAGTACACATTGAAAGGTAGTATGAAAGCACAAATAGAAGCGATAAAGCAAGGGCCGGCAGAATGGTTTAAATATAATAAAGAAGAGTTTAGTAGAGAAATAAAAACAGTTTATGAAGATAGCATGAAAGTAGCGAATAAAATCATTGATAAGTATAAGCCATTAGCTGATGCAAGAGATATTTTGGAAGCACGTGATAAAAAATGGAGAGAAGCTGGTGAAGCAAATACGATAATAAGCAGTTTTAAGGCGCAGCTAGAGATAGCTAAGAAGAGTCCAAGAGCATGGTGGGATTATAATATAAAAAGTATTCAGAGAGAAACGAGACATCTGTTTGAAGATGGAAGAATGTATCTTATTAAATATATGGACACACCAGGGTTATTTGATGAAGTTGATGATAAGGCTTCTGAGAAAAAAGATGATAAAAAAAAGGTTAGAGAAATAGAAAGGGAGGGGGTAGAGGATCAACTAGAGGGAGATGATTCATTTAAGTATGAAGAGCAGCTTCCACCATCTTTCTTCGACCAAATGATGGCTGAAATTGAAAGTGTTGAGGAGACTGATTATAAAAAATTGGTAGCAGAACTACGTGAAGAAATTAGTTTGGAGACGGCTAGAAGAAAAGAAGAAGAAGATTTAAAGAAGGACAGTAAACAAGAAATTAGGGATACATTTATTGATTCGGCAGCGGAAGCTTATGTGAAAGAAGATATTGTAGAAGAAGTGTTACAAGTGGAGACAGATACAACACTTGGAGAAACATTTATTGATAATCTTGGAGAGAAAATATCTAGTAAATTATACTTAGATGGCTGGGAAGATATTGAAAAACAATTTACAGAGGCGACGCCAGGGGTACTGTCAACGGAGACAGAGGATACGATAAATGAGTTTGCTGAAGAAATACAAGAAGTAAAAGTTGATGTAGACGTAAGTGACCTTATGGAATCGTTGCAAGGAAATAATAGTATACTCGCAGAGTCGGTAGACAATTATGTGAAAGAGAAACTCGGTGTAGATGAAATTCCCGAAGAAATAAGTGAAACATTACAAGAGGGAATGGAAGAAATTATGGATGAACTTGCAAGTGAAATAACGGAATGCATATTAGGAGAAGTTGTTCCGTTTCTTCGTCACATTCGTACACGTGTTGAGGAAGGGAAAGAAAATGGTGAAGGTGATACATTTGTAGAACAATGGAAAAATGCCATTGCGCATTATAAAGAATTATTAGAAAGAAAAGAATTCACGAGGGAATTTGTGAAAGGATTGGGAGAAGAAGCTCAAAATTTAGGACGTCACGTTACGTATGCTACGATTGCTATCCCTCGCCTGACTATTAAATTAGGAAAACTGTTGTATAAGCGAAAAAGATAGTAGTTTAATAAAATATTTATGAGGTGGATAAAATGTCAACATTAAAAACAATAAAAGAGAATTTAATACAATCTGTAATTGCATCGGTATTAGCGGTGATTTCGGAAAAAGGATTAAAGCCAGTAGAAGAGTTGAAGATAGATGGGTCACCTGTTGCATACACTGGGGATGTAGGGATGTTCATTTCGGCTCTTATTGAATTACATGATATTTTCGAGTTGAACTTTGAAATGGACTTGAACGAAGTTGGGACTAAGTTTCCAACAATTGAATCGCTTGTTGAGTACTTTATGATTCGCATTGTAGATGAAAAAATTTAATATATTTGTAGTTAAGGTGGCTTGTAGCGTACTTGCTAAAGCCGCCATATTTTTATATCAGAAAATATTTTATGATTTTTCTGAAAAAACACAACAAAAATGGTTGTAGAAGGTATAAAATATACATAAAATGATGTAGTTAAATTACGGGAAATTTTCATTGACGGAACTTTTTTAACTATTTATTATAATTAATGAGTCGTGCTTATGGTAAATTTGTGAAAAAAATGTTAGATTTATCTTATTTGTTATAACAATATGTAGTGAAAAAAGGATATTGAGGAGCTGATTAGGTGATTATTGGTATCGATTTAGGAACAACCAACTCGGCGGTGGCATACATAGATGATAGTGGAAACCCAACAATTTTGCCAAACCGTGAGGGAGAAAGAGTTACTCCATCAGTTATATTTTTTGAAGATGGATCACCTGTTATAGGTTCAACTGCAAAAAGTATTTCTGTATCAGACCCAACAAATACTGTTCAATTTGTGAAGAGACAGATGGGAAATGCAAGTTATAAATTCCCGATAGGTGGAGAGGTATTTACACCTGAGGATCTTTCGGCTCTTATTTTGAAACGTTTAAAAGAAGATGCAGAAGAAGCAATAGGCGCTAAAGTGACGAAAGCTGTTATTACAGTACCAGCTTATTTTGATGATGCGCAAAGAAAAGCAACGCAAGATGCGGGCAGAATTGCTGGTTTACATGTACTTAAGGTAATTAACGAACCAACAGCTGCTGCATTAGCATATGGTTTAGCGAATCGTGAGCAAAAGCAGAATGTAATGGTGTACGATTTAGGCGGAGGTACATTTGACGTGACGCTGATACAACTAAATCAAGATGAAGTAGTTGTTAAGGCTACTGGGGGAGATCGTAACTTAGGCGGTTTCGATTTTGATAACAAAATCTTTGAATTAGTAGAACAGAAATTTGAAGAAGAGCATGGATTAGATTTATATGATGATTTAAATGCAGTACAAGATTTACGTGAGAAAGCGGAAGCTTGTAAAAAAATGCTATCATCTCGTAAAAAATCGGTTATTACACTTTCATCTCAAGGGCGTACAGTAAAAGTTGAAGTGACGAAAGAAAAATTTGATGAACTTCTGTCACCTCTTTTAAGTCGTACGGCTTTAATTATGAAAAATGTTTTGATGGATGCTGAATTATCTTGGGGAGATATTGATAAGATTGTACTTGTTGGTGGATCGACAAGAGTTCCAGCTGTATCAGATTTAATTGAACGTACAACAGGAATTAAGCCTTCAAAAGATGTTAACCCTGATGAAGTAGTTGCATTAGGAGCTGCTATTCAAGGAAGTTTATTACAAGTAGATAATGAAGCGTCTAACAATGCAGAAGAGTTTAAACCAAAAACGAGAGTAGTAGATGTAAACTCACATAGTTTAGGGATTTTAATTCATGATAATAACACTGGTGGATTCATTAACCAAAAAATGATTGTTCGAAATACACCAATTCCAGCTAGTGAAGAAGCTGTCTTTTATACAGTTAATGATGGGCAAACATCTCTTCACGTTCAAGTAACAGAAGGAGAAGACAGTGACCCTGACTTTGTAAAAGTTATCGGTGAATCGAATCTAGATTTAAGAGGATCAAAACCACAAGGATACCCAGTTCGCTTTATTTTTACATATGACGAAAATGGCGTTGTACACGTTTATGGAAAAGATGAAAATACTGGTCAACATTTAGGTGAAATGCAAATTGAAAGAAAATCAAATTTAACAGAAGCAGCAATTGAGAAAAAAGCTGAAAAGTTAGCAGGAATTTCAGTGGAATAACGATTTTTTTTTGATGTATTTTATACGGATAGGGGTGTTTAACCTTTGGAGAATTATTATGAATTGCTGCAGGTCGATCCAAATATTGGAGCAAGCGAGCTGAAAGAGAAGTTAATTGAGGCGCAGCGAAAATGGTTAGGGAGAACGAATGCACCTGATTTAAAGCGTAGACAGGAAGCAGAACGAAAAGTTGAGATTCTTGCTGAGGCTGAGGTAATCCTTTTGGATGAAGCGAAGAGAAGCGAGTATAATCGTATGTTAGAAGGTTCTAAATCCGAAGTGAATACGAATCAACAAGAACAGTTTGATAATCCAACAGAAACTACTGCACAAGAATTAATAGATCTTGCATGGAGTCTATTAGAAGAAGGAAGAGTTGCAGATGCGATTGTTGTAGGGAAAAAAGTCACTGAAGATTATGGAGCTAACGCACACGGATGGGCGATATTAGCGAGAGCACATTATATGTGGAATGAGTTTGATGATGCGATTTATGAGTATAGAAAAGCGATGGATATCGAAACGAATAACGATGTATTCTATTATGATTTATCTGATGTTTATTTGGATCATCCGAAATTAAGCTTCGAAGAGCGATTAGATCACGCTGAAAGATTAACTCAACAAGCATTAAGTATTAACCCGAATGAGCGAGCATATCGTTTCAGAATGGCAGTTATCGCAAGACATAGAGATAATTATGATCAAGCGATTGACATTTTACATCAACTAATTGAAACATATGGGAAAGACCCAAGTCTAGGCAATGAATTAGCTTATAATTACTACTATAAGTGTTTATCAATGCTATACCCTCAAGAGAGTAATGGTGAGACTTATTATAGCTATATTTCTCAAGAGAGCGCTGAACAAGGACTAATCTTATTAAGAGAAGCTAAGATTTATGCGACAGATAGAGAGTTACTTGGATACATTCAAACATTTATTGATTTAGGTGAAAAAGCATTACAAACAAAGTTCCTTGTAGGACGTTTTGTTGGTTTAGGATTCATTCCAGCAATATGGTTCTTAAATGCACTATTTTCTTTCTCATTTATTAGTTTATTAATTAGTGGAGCTTTGCTTTATTTTGTTTGGAAAATTAGTAGAATTCCAGTTTGGCTTGATAATAAAGAAGTTCATACAGGTCAAAGAGAGAAGCGAAATCGAAGTATTTTAACCGCCATAGCGGTTGTATTTGGTAGAAGATGATGAACACTTTGAAAACTCCTATATAGGAGTTTTCTTTATTCATAAATCTTTAATTGCTTTATAGGAGGGATACAATGTCAACGGTAAATTTGTATAACAAAGAAGAGTTTTTGGCCTTTAAATCATTATTTGAAGCAAATGTCCATTCAGGAGAGTTGTCAAAAGCATTGACTCAAATTGAAGGATTACTTACTCAATATTCTGATCATCCGGGGTTATTTTATTTAGCTGGGTTGTTATTTTTACATAATCAAAATTACGATAAGGCAAAAATGTATTTTGAGCAAGCGCTATCATTAGATGAGAGTAATAGCGAATATATGGTGTATTTAGGGATAACATATGTAGAACTAAATCAGCTTAATCAAGCAGAGACATTGCTTCTAAGTGCATATAATTTAGGTGAATCAGATATTACTACGTTAATGGGGTTAGGGAAATTATATTTAAAACAAGAAAATTATGAGAAAGCTAGATTTTATTTCAATAAAGTTTTAAGCCAAGATTCATTGCACCATGAAGCGAATGTTAGAATGGGACAAGCCTATCTGTTTGAAAAAAAACATGTGCAACAAGCGATTACATATTTTGAACAAGCGTTGAAAAACGGAAAGAGTGACGAATTAGAGTATTACTATGCGAAAGCTCTTTTACAATCAGAAATGGAAGCGCAATGCATAAAGTGTTGTAAGAAGTTTTTAATGAGAAATCCGAATTCCTCGTGGGCTGATCGATTCCGTGAGTTAATGTTAAATGCTCAAAGAGTAAATGTGAAGCAACCCCCTAAAGAAGAATATAAGCAACAAAGAAGAAGAGACCCAAATTACGATTCAAATACGGGGGAGCAAAATCGTAACAACGAAATCGATAAGTATAAAAGGGTATTTGAAGATGGGAAAAAACGTTTAAATAGCTATATACTCGGTCAGGAAGAGTTTATCGATCAGTTATGTATGGGCTATATGAGAAGCTTTATTTACGAACGTCCAGATGCGAACTTAAAAAATGTTATTTTTGTCTCTGGTCGAAAAGGTACAGGTATATATAAATCCGTAAAATATTTAACGGCGATTATGAATGAGTATGATTTATATGAAAAACCAGATGTACACTATATCGATATTAGCAGTTCGCTTGGAGCATCAGATATTGAAAGTACTTTTTTATCAGATGTGTATAGAGGAATCAAGTCTGAATCAGATGTACTGTACTTTGATAATGTCGATAAATGTCCACCTGATTTAATTTCTAAGTTATCAGAATTAATTATGGATGGGAAAATTAAGTTGAAGGATCGCTATGTTTATAATGCGAATTGGCAATCGCTCGAAAAAACATATAGCAGTTTAGCTGAGAAAAGCATTGATTCGATTCAAATAGAAAATAAGTTAATTATTTTATCTACCGAAAAAGATTTGAAAGATATTCGTACAATGTTTCCAGCCACAGTATTAGAGAAAATAATAGATTATCCACAAACGTCTGTATTACCGCCCCGTACTTTAACAAAAATATCAGATCGCTATTTGAAAAAATATCAAAAACGTATTCATACGAAATTACAAGTAAATATGAACTACACACATGGTGTATCTGACTTTATTGTTGAGAAAGCTAATTTAACGATGGGGGTACATGGGATTAAGAGTTATATAGAAGACGATATTTATCAATCCATTACAAATTTACGCATATCAGGAAAAATAGAGCCTGGCATCATTTATCAGCTTACAGCATCAGATGAATTATATTTAGATGATGGTGTGGAGAAAATACAAGTTACTCGTAAAAAAGCAGGGGCAGAGAATTTAGAAAATATTAAAAAAGAATTTGAAAAAGTCATTGGTTTAAATGCAGTGAAAGAAAGAGTTTTTCAGCTGGAAGAGTTCTTGGCACTACAAAAGATTAGACAATCTCGCGGGGCGAAACAAACACGTTTAACGATGAATTTTATCTTTACAGGAAACCCAGGTACCGGTAAGACTACTATCGCAAGGTTAGTAGCGAAATACTTAAAGGCATTAGGTTATTTATCAAGTGGTCATTTAGTGGAAGTGGACCGAGCACGTTTAGTTGCACAATATGTAGGGCAGACAGGGCCAAAAACACAAGCTGTGATTGATTCTGCAAAAGGCGGGGTTTTATTTATCGATGAAGCATACTCCTTAGCTAGAGGTGGAGAAAATGATTTTGGAAAAGAAGCCATTGATACTTTAGTTAAAGGAATGGAAGACCTTAGAGAAGATTTAGTTGTCATTCTTGCTGGATATAAGGATGAAATGGACGATTTTTTAAAGACAAATCCAGGCCTGCAATCTAGATTTAATAATCATATAGATTTTCCAGATTATACATCTGAAGAACTCTTCATGATTTCTGAAAAAATTGTAGAAAGTGAAGGGTTTACGATTGCAGATGATTTAAAAGATGATTTGATTGAAGAATTTACGAGAAAACAAATACCAGGAAAAAATGATTCTGGAAATGGACGATTGGCAAGAAATATTGTTGAGAAAGCTATAGCAGAGCAATCAGGTCGACTCAAAAATTCTGGTGAATCTTTAAAATTTTTAAGTGATGAAGAATTAAATATGTTAACGAAAGAAGATTTTGGATTAGGTGGCGAAAATACATTTGACTTAAATGCTGAATTAGATAAAATCATCGGCCTCGATCAAGTGAAAGAGTTTATGAGGGAGATGGAACTTCAGCTTGTAGCGCAAAAGAAAAGGAAGACTGCTGGATTACACTCTACGATGAATCAAAGCTTGAATATGATCTTTACTGGTAACCCTGGAACTGGTAAAACAACTGTCGCTAGATTATTAGGGACAATGATGAAAGAGATGGGAATTTTAAAATCAGGACATTTTGTTGAAGTAGATCGAGGTGGACTTGTTGGAAGGTATGTAGGAGAAACAGCACCGAAAACAACTGACAAATTTATGTCAGCTTTAGGCGGGATATTATTTATAGATGAAGCGTATGCGTTAGCTACGGATAGTTTTGGGAAAGAAGCGATCGATACGATTGTAAAACTGATGGAAGATCATCGAGAGAATATAATCGTTATACTAGCTGGGTATGAGAAGGAAATGAAAGAATTCCTAAAAACAAATGCAGGTCTGAAATCTCGATTCCCTTTAAATGTTGACTTCAAAGATTACTCTCTACAGGAGCTTGTTGCGATTGGAGAAAGCATGATTAAAGGAAGAGAATTCATTTTAACAGAAGAGGCAAGAGAGGCTTTAGTGGAAAGAGTAGAATCTGAAATGCAGCTATCTTCCGCAGAATCAGGAAACGGAAGAATGATTAGAAATATTGTGGAAGAAGGGATCCGTAGACAGTCAGCACGAATTAGTAAAAGTGAATACGAATATGCAGATTCAACAGAACTTATTACTTTTAAAGCATCAGATTTTCTCGTAGATACAAGAGATAAAGATTTTGATTTAGAAAAAGAACTAGAAACAATTGTTGGATTGACAGACATAAAAGATTTCGTCCGTTCATTAGAAAAACAACTAAGTGCTGAGCAGCTTCGCCAAAGTGCAGGTATTAAAAACAGAGTGTCTCAAAATTTAAATATGATTTTCACGGGTAATCCAGGGACAGGGAAAACGACGGTAGCTCGTGTAGTTGGTGATTTACTAAAGAGAATGGGAATTTTAAAATCAGGACACTTTGTTGAAGTAGATCGAGGTGGACTTGTTGGGAGATATGTAGGAGAAACAGCACCGAAAACAACTGACAAATTTATGTCAGCTTTAGGTGGGATTTTATTTATAGATGAAGCGTATGCGTTAGCTACGGATAGTTTTGGGAAAGAAGCGATCGATACGATTGTAAAACTGATGGAAGATCATCAAGGGAATATTATCGTCATACTAGCTGGATACGAGAAAGAAATGGAAGAATTCCTAAAAACAAATGCAGGCCTAAAATCTCGATTCCCTTTAAATGTTGACTTCAAAGATTACTCATTACATGAGCTTGTCGCAATTGGAGAAAGCATGATTAAAGGTAGAGGATTCCATTTATCAGAAGAGGCAAGAGAAGCTTTAGTGGAAAGAGTAGAATCTGAAATGCAGCTATCTTCTGCAGAATCAGGAAACGGAAGAATGATTAGAAATATTGTGGAAGAAGGGGAGCGTAGACAGTCGGCACGAATTAGTGAAGATGGATACGAATACACGGATTCAACAGAACTTATTACTTTTAAAGCATCAGATTTTCTCGTAGATACAAGAGATAAAGATTTTGATTTAGAAAAAGAACTAGAAACAATTGTTGGATTGACAGACATAAAAGATTTCGTCCGTTCATTAGAAAAACAACTAATTGCCCAGCAACTTCGCCAAAGCGTTGGGATTAGGCAGAAGTCTTCTCAAAATTTAAATATGATTTTCACTGGGAATCCAGGGACAGGAAAAACGACGGTAGCTCGTGTAGTTGGTGATTTATTAAAGAGAATGGGGGTTTTAAAAAGCGGTAAATTGGTTGAGGTGGATAAGAGTAATCTTATTTCTCCTTACGCTGGTCAAACGCCTGAGAAGGTAAGAGAAGTATTTATGTCTGCACTTGGTGGAGTACTGTTTATAGATGAAGCATATGCGTTGAGTACTGATAATGTTGGTAGAGAAGCGATTGATACGTTAGTGAAACTAGTGGAAGATCATCGAGATAGCGTTATCGTTATACTAGCTGGATACGAGAAAGAAATGAGGGACTTTTTACAAGCTAACTCAGGTTTGAAATCTCGATTCCCGAATGATGTATATTTCCCGGACTATTCGGTTGCTGAATTAGTAGAGATTGCAAAGGTAGCGACAGAAAAAGCAGGACTTGTATTAGCAGAGGAGTCAATTGCACCGTTGTCGAAAGTGCTTGCGAGAGAGGTTAAACGCTTGAAAGCCGATGCAGGAAATGGAAGGCTAGTACGAAATGTGATTGAGAAAGCTAAGAGAGAGTTAGATAATCGGATTGTAAATGAAGGAATTCTAGATGGAAATGAAATGGTTACCTTGCTTCCTGAAGATTTTGAGAAGGAACAAAATAATGCAACTGCAGAATTCCAATTAGAAGAACATTTACAGAAAATTATTGGATTGAATGAAGTGAAAGACTTTATGAGAAGTTTACAAGATCAAATTCGAATTACACAAACAAGGAAAAACTTAGGTTTGCCAGTAGATGAAGGATCCGCATTACACATGATCTTCACTGGTAATCCAGGAACAGGAAAAACGACTGTAGCAAGAGTTGTGGCAGAGTTACTTTATCAGTTAGGAATTCTCTCTTCTAATAAGGTAATTGAAGTAGATCGTTCTGGCCTTGTTGCTGGATATGTAGGTCAAACGGCTATAAAAACAAAAGAAGTGATTCAATCGGCTCTTGGTGGAGTGCTATTTATTGATGAAGCTTACGCCCTAGCTAAAGATGTAAATACTAGCCATGGTTTTGGGAAGGAAGCGATTGATACGTTATTAAAAGCGATGGAAGACTATCGTGAAGATTTAATTGTAATTCTTGCTGGTTATACGGATGAAATGGAAGGATTTTTAAATACAAATCCAGGACTGCGATCACGTATTCCAAATAAAATTGAATTTAAAGATTATAGTGTTGATGAGCTACTGCAAATGGGAGAGAAAATGTTTAAAGAGAACGGATATGAGCTAACAGAGGCTGCTTATGAGAAACTTCGAGAGAAAACCGAAATAGCTCGAACAGCAGAACAGTTTGGTAACGGAAGGTACGTACGTAATGTATATGAGGAAACAAAACGAAATCAAGCAGTACGTTTACGAGGTGTAAATTTAACTCTTGATAATTTAATGAAAATCGAAGAAACTGATATTAAGTAAAAAGCTCGGGCCTAAGCCCGAGCTTTTTATTTCATTATTTCTTTTCGTCTTTCTTAGCGTCAGCTTTCTTCTCTTCGAAAAGATCTTTTAAATCTTTATCGTCAACTTTTACGTCAGCTTTTTTGATTTCTTTTGTCATAAGATCGTTCATAAATTGTGTATCTTGTTTTTTCTTCGCAACTAATTCTTTTTTGATGTCAGCTTTAGATTGCTCGAATGATTTTTCTGGCTCTTTAATGTCTGTTACTTTAATGATGTGGTAACCGAATTGTGATTTCACAGGTTCGCTTACTTCATCTTTTTTCAGTTTATAAGCAGCATCTTCGAATTCTTTAACCATTTTGCCAGGTCCGAAGAATCCTAAGTCGCCACCTTTTTCTTTTGAACCAGTATCTTCAGAGTATTGTTTTGCTAACTCTTCGAAAGATTTACCTTGTCCAAGTTCTTCTTTCACCTTTTTCGCAGTCGCTTCATCTTTTACAAGAATGTGGCTTGCTTTAATTTCAGGTTTGTAGTTTTCTTTTAGTTCTTTATCAGTGATTGTTTTTTCAATAGCTTTGTCTTGAGCTAATTCAGCACGAACACCATTTTTTAACGTTTCTTCTTTAAGGCCTTGTTGTTTTAATAGTGTATCGAATTGATCACCGACTTGTTTTTTCATTTCATCGTACTTTTTGTCTACTTCTTTCTCATCAACTTTGTAGTTTTTAATAAGTACTTTTTCCATAACCATGCTTTGTAAGACTTGGCTACCACCTTTTTGCTTCATTTCGTTGTAGAACTCTTCTTTTGTAATGTCACCAGCTTTAGATGTAACGATTTTGTCTGATGATGATGTTCCACATGCTGATAATGCAATTACACTTGTTGCGGCTAAGGCAAGCATCGCTTTCTTCATTCGATAAACACTCCTACTATTATGTATTTTTAATTTATCCTATACCAATGAATTTTAGTTCATCAGAGCCCGATTAAGTCTCACTGATACTTTTGCTTTTTATATTGGTAAAGCGCGCTTAACAGGGCTTACCGAGGCTTTAGGATAAAGTTAAGATGCGTGTCATTTATTTCATAGTATAAGCAATATGTACAAAATTTAATATATCATATTTCGACGTGTTTTCATATTGATAAAGAAAAATTAACCAGTACGTGTCAGATTTTGAAGGTGTTCCATATTGGGCGTATGCCGCATATACAGAAAAGAGGAGGGGATAGGGATGAATTCTCAACTTATTTTATTACTTGTACTGTTTATTTTATTGGTTATAGTAGGTATAATTTGCTTATAGAGGAAAAAAGTGAGGAAGGGGCTTTCCTTCCTCACTTTCCATGAAATATAATTTCTATATAACTAGAAATTAATAAAATTGTTATACATACATTAATAACCCGAAAGACACCGGGTTGGCGGCTCGCAGATATTTGTTTTCGTTCACACAGTGTATGTGTCATGAAATTCGTGTAAAATATAACAAGAAGTGCGAATGCGACAAAAACAACTGTTATAAGTGTCATGAGGCGAGACCTCCTTTTGGCTAAAATACATATACTTTATATATTGTATCATACGATATTTTGTTCGTGTTATAAAATTCAGAAATAGAAGACTTTGTGTTAGAAAGTGAGGGAGAAAATGGACGTTGTTAGAAGATTAGAACAAGCTGAATACTACGTAGACCTACTATTTAAAATGATTGATGAAGAAAAGTGTCCATTTTATTCTTTGATCATAAAGAAAAAAGCTCGTAAAAAAGATGTTGAACGTATACTACATCTTTGTGAAAAGCTGAACGAACAATATGTAGCGGAGAAAGCAGAAGGACTTCTTTTGTTCGATGCGCTATTAGATCAATTTGAAAAAGCGCTTCCACATCAGCTCGAAGTACACGAAACTGCGGAAGCGCTAGCAAAACAAGGTTTATTCAAACCGCTTATGAATGAATTCTTAAGCATGATTGCGAAAAATAAATAGATTACTTCTTAACTAACTTTTGATCGGATTCTGTAAAGTTCTCTTCAATATCTTCTAATGATTTCTCAAAAATATCGATGAAGTCTTGTCCGTAAATGTTACGCAAGATAGCAATCAGTTCGATATTTTCTGGGAACTTCCCATAAAAATTACGAAGTGCAAGAGCCCCATTAAACACTGAATTATTTTCAGGGTCATACTCCTCCATTAAGCGAAGTAGTAATTCTTCCCCTTTGTCTGTAATTTCGATGTACGTATTTCGTTTATCATCTTCTTTTTTCGAGAATACAAGATAGCCGCGTTCTTCCAACTTTTTCGAGAAGTTAAACGCCGTTGATACGTGCATAACTCCAAACTTAGCAATCTCAGAAATAGAAGCCCCTTTTAAATGATAAGCGATTGTTAAAATATGATGCTCATTAATGTTTAAATCATAAGGTTTAATCCACATTTGCCAATCTTTCTCTACACATTTCCATAACGCTTTCGATAATTGAGCAATGCGTTGGCTGAAAATCATTGCTTCTTTCACCGAGTAATCTTTTTCTCCACTTTTCATATACTCACCCACTTTAACATTCTTTTTCATTACTATCTATTATGCCAGTAAAATAAAAATTAATAAAGTCTTTTTGTGAGAATTGTGAAAATTTTTTAAAAAAATGACATTCTATACAAATCATGCATAACTATGGAAGCGGTTTATAAGTCATGAATACATGTGTTGTCCATACATGTTAAGTGATAACATATATTGTAAATGCATAAAAACACGGCATATCTATGTGATATGCCGTGTTAAGGTCAATTTATATAAAAAATATTTGTTATATGCAAAAAACTAAGCAGGAATTTGTTTACGCTTTTTCCGGAACAGCTTCTTGTAGTTTCTCAATTGATTTTTGAATGTCCAAAATCTCTTGCTCAATATGTCGTTTGTTTTGAGAAATATCTTGCTTCCAGTTAGAAAGTGTATCGTGCATGTCGTCTTTTAATTCTTGGAACACTTCTTTACCTTCTGAAGCAGTTTCAACGATTTGACGTTTTAATAATTTTGTATCAGCTGTAATATCAGCTAAAGTCTTTTTAATATCATTTCCTTTTTCTTTTAACTTACCGCGCATGTCTTTGCCAGAAGAAGGAGTTGAGAAAAGAACAGCTAGTCCAGCAACTGCTCCGCCGCAAATGACACCTGTAATAAAGGATTTAGCTTTTGACATAAAAGGAGACCTCCTTATTTTTTGTTCGTATTCATGATGTGAAAAAATATGCATATCTTTAAGACAAGGGAAAAGTGTATAGTCCCTGGCATCTTGAGTGAAGAAACAAGCCGTGCCATATTTAATCACTTTAGGAAAGTGGCTTGTTATGTATGACTACTTATTATAGTGTCACTATTTCACGCTATTTGCAATTGTACTTGCGATGTTTTGTAAATTTTCCATAGTGTATTCATTCTGATGTGATTTCCAAACAGCACCGAAACCATCGTTTTCACCGTAGCGTGGAATTAAATGAAGGTGGAAGTGGAACACAGTTTGTCCAGCTTTTTCACCGTTGTTGTTAAGTAGGTTAAAGCCAACTGGATTAAACTCTGCTTTAATCGCATTTGCGATTTTCGGAACGACAGAAAAAATGTGTGATGCGATTTCTGGCGTTAACGCAAAAATGTCTTGTTTGTGAACTTTTGGAATAACAAGAGTATGTCCTTTTGTTACTTGACTAATATCTAAAAATGCAAGCACATGTTCATCTTCGTATACTTTTGAGCAAGGGATTTGCCCGTCAATAATTTTACAAAAAATACAATTGTCCGCTGTATGATTCATTGATCTCATCCTTTCAAATATCCTTAGCCGTATTTTACCATAATTACATAAGAGAACAAACACGAAAAACAGGAAGCTGAATCAGCTTCCTGTTTTCTGAAGAGGGATTGAAAAAGCATTATCGTAATTTACGTTTCGCAGACACCTCATTTATTTAAGAAATGCACGGTAAATCGGCTAAAGTTTCTGCCGTAGACACCCCATTTTCAAGTGAAATGAATTGCAATCTTTTATAAAATGAAATTGTTTATTTTTTAAAACAGTATATGCTCTTTCAGAGACACCCCGTTTCGAAAATGAAACAAATGATCTGGTTATGTGTAAATTTCTTTGTCCAACATGGACACCCCATTTCATGATGACTTCACTATGTTGTTGTACTCATCAATAGGTGGTCGCTTTTTCAATGTGTTCCTTCTTCAATAATTATGATGTCCGCTTTCGTAATAATATATGCGAACAAATTTAAATTTTTTTTGAACGCATCGATACTATGTAGTACAGCGTAATTTTTGGTAAGATAAATATAGAACGAATATAAATGAAGAAAGTGGTGTCGTATGAGCGAGTTATTGCGTGTAGAAAATGTTACAGGAGGATATACGAAACGACCTGTATTAAAAGATGTTTCGTTCTCTGTGAATAAAGGCGAACTTGTCGGCTTAATCGGTTTAAATGGAGCGGGTAAAAGTACGACGATTAAACATATTATCGGTTTAATGGAACCGAAAAAAGGAACTGTCACAATTAATGGGAAAACAATTCGTGATGATATGACAGCGTACCGTTCTAGTTTTTCGTTCATCCCAGAAACACCAGTATTATATGATGAGCTAACGCTAGAAGAACATTTGAAGTTAACAGCGATGGCGTACGGTGTAGATGAAAAACAATATGAAGAACGTGTAGGACAATTATTACAAGAATTTCGTATGAAAAATCGTTTGAAATGGTTTCCGTCTCATTTCTCAAAAGGGATGAAACAAAAAGTAATGATTATGAGTGCATTTTTAGTGGAGCCATCTCTTTATATTGTGGACGAACCGTTCGTTGGGCTTGATCCGTTAGCGATTCAATCACTCCTTCAAATGATGGATCAAATGAAAAAGAGCGGTGCGGGTATTTTAATGAGTACACATATTTTAGCGACAGCAGAGCGTTATTGTGATTCGTTCATAATTTTGCATCAAGGCGAAGTAAGAGCGAAGGGAACGTTATCTGAGCTGCAATCACAGTTTCATATGCCAGGTGCAACGTTAGATGATATTTATATTGCATTAACGAAGGAAGAAGATTATGAATAGCACAGCGTTATGGAAAGAACGATTTCGTCACTTTCTACAAGAAGTTCGTACATATAGTAAATACGTATTTAATGATCATTTAAAATTTATTTTCGTATTCATCATCGGCGCAGGAGCGTATTATTACCAGCAATGGTTACAAACGTTAACACCTTCGTTTCCGACTGCGCTCGTTATGGCAGTGTTACTTGGATTCGTATTAACGGCCGGATCTATTCAAACGTTATTAAAAGAAGCGGATCTCGTTTACTTACTGCCAGTTGAACAAAAATTAAAACCATATTTTACAAAGGCGTTTCTTTTTACGTTTATGATTCAGTTGTACATAATCGCAATTGTAGCGGCAGCGCTTGCTCCGTTATACTTCCAGCAAATGAAGCAAACAGGAGCGACTTACATATGGATTGTAATCGCGTTTGTCATTGTAAAAGCGTGGAATTTATTTGTAGCGTGGGAAAAGTCATTTTTAACAGATCAAAATATACAAAGAGCCGATTGGTTCATTCGATTTATTTTAAACGCCTTATTTGTGTATTTCCTTGTAGAACGTACTTCCGTTATCTTTATTGCTGGAATCGTCCTTCTCATGGTGTTATACCTTGCGATTATGTATCAAATGGTGAAGGGAAAGCCGTTAAACTGGGAATATTTAATTTCTGAAGAAGGTAAGAAGATGATGCTGTTGTACCGCATCGCGAATATGTTCGTTGATGTACCAGCATTAAAAGAGAGAGTAGCACGTAGAAAATGGCTTGATTTTATTCTTTCAATGATCGGCGAAAAGCGTACATATTTATACTTATATACGAGAACTTTCTTAAGATCTGGTAACTATTTCGGCTTATATGTACGCCTGCTCGTTCTTGGCGGAGTTATTCTTTACTTCATTCCGTTTTTATATGGACGATTTATCGTAAGCCTTATCTTCCTATACTTAATCGGTTATCAGCTATTAACTTTATGGAAACATCACCGCATGAAAATTTGGCTTGATTTGTACCCAGTAGGCGGAGAAGAGAAGAAGAAAGATTTCCTTACTTTATTAAATGCGATCCTTATTACAGGTAGTATTATCTTTACAATCATATTTCTACTAGCGACGAAAGATTTCATGATGACGGGAATTTTATTAGTCGTAAGCATAGTATTTAGTATCGGCTTCGTTTATCAATACGGGGCAAAACGTATTGAGCGTTTAAATTGAAGGGAATGAACCCATGATTACATATGAAGAAAAGGTTATAAAAGAACTGGAGCAGTGGAAAGCTACATTCATGAAAGATTCTTCTATGATGACACGGTTCTCAAAGAAAGTGCAGACGAAAGTACAACAGCTTATTCCGGCGAAAGTACAAAAAGTATTAACAGAAACGATTCGGATGATGGTGCAAACAATTAGCGCCGGATCAAACTTTATAAAGCCGAAATTAAAAGAGACGAACTGGTCATTGCAAAGACGAGACGATGAAGTACGTAAAAAAATGGATGAGTACAAAAAAATAGCAGCGGCAGAAGGAGCAGGGACGGGAGCAGGCGGTATTCTCCTTGGCCTTGCTGACTTTCCGCTTCTACTCGGTATTAAAATTAAATTTTTATTCGATGCAGCAACATTGTACGGATTTGATACGAGCGACAAAGAAGAGCGCCTTTTTATCCTTCACGTTTTCCAGCTTGCCTTTTCAAGTGACGACCACCGAAAAGAAATATGGAAAGCAATCGAAACGTGGGATACAGAAGAAGAAAATCATATGGACTGGGAAAAGTTCCAAACAGAGTACCGAGACTATATCGATTTAGCCAAAATGCTTCAGCTCGTACCAATAATCGGTGCCCCGGTCGGCGCATATGCGAACTATCAATTATTGCAAAGACTTGGAGAAGTAACGATGAATTGTTATCGTATGCGATTATTGAATAAGGATTAAAAGGAAGGCGTCCTACATGTGTAATGTAGGGCGCCTTTTCTTAGAAGCCAAGTCCGATATAGCTAACTCCAACTATAATCAATACGATAAAAAGTACAATGATGAATGAAAATCCGTTCTTACCAGCTTGTCCAGCTTCACCGCCGCCAGTGCCACCACTACCGCCTTTACCACCAAGTCCCATATGATATCCTCCTTATTGTTATATGTTGCGTTTACTTTATAAATTTCTGTATTTTCCAATAAATACCTTCTGAAGCGCTAACTAACTTGAAAATCATTTTGTTTCATTTTATAATTTACTTACCGACCGGTAAGTAAAAACAAGTGAGGTACAGTATGACAAAGAATTTACAAACATCGCAAAACATTGTAGAGGCGTCATTTAAACTTATGGCAGAGCACGGCATTGAGAAGATGAGCCTTTCCATGATTGCGAAAGAGGTAGGTATTTCAAAACCGGCTATTTATTATCATTTTTCTTCTAAAGAAGCGTTAGTGGACTTTTTATTTGAAGAAATTTTTTCTGGGTATCATTTCATGAGTTATTTTGATAAAGAGCAATATACGAGAGAAAATTTTGCAGAAAAGTTAATCGCAGATGGTTTACATATGCTCTCTGAGTATGAAGGACAAGAAGGAATACTACGTGTCATAAATGAATTTATCGTAACTGCGGCGCGAAATGAAAAGTATCAGAAACGCTTATTTGAAATACAAGAAGAGTTTTTAAATGGTTTCCACGACTTATTGAAGAAAGGTGTGGAACTTGACGTTGTGTCACAACAGGCAACGGAAGAAAATGCTCATACGTTGGCGCTTGTGATCGATAATATGAGCAACTACATGCTCATGGGATTTCAGCTAAAGTATAAAGAAATTTGGATTCGAAATGTGAAAAACGTCATGAAGGAGGGATAAAGATGAAAATGCAAAAAAACTGGTGGCTCGGTTTTCTTGGATTTATTGGGATTTATAAAATACCAGGTATGATTGAAGCTTTTCAAGCGGATGGAAGTTGGATGAAGTTAATCGGTTTCATTTGGCTACTTTGGTTCGGATATTTTATTCCTGAGAAGAAAGAAGATTAAATTTCAATTTTCTGTAAGGTTACGTAAAATATAGATTGAGACTATTTATATATTAGATTACTAGATTTGGAGTGGTTACATGGAGCCATTGAAAAATGAAATTCACCCTGACATGGTCAAGGTGTGGAAAGTTCGGGCTGTAATAGAAGAAGGGATCGGTATTCTTGTCATTTTAGCTTACCTTTTCCTCATGATAAAGTTTGATTGGTGGGCGTGGATTTTGTACGTGTTAATCGGGTTAACAGTTGCGTTAGCACCATTGGAGTACTTCGTATTCCCAAAACTACGTCAGCGTTATTACAGCTACCAACTAAATGAAGAAGAACTTGAAATTCAGTACGGCCTTTTCGTCGTAAAGCGCGTATTAGTACCGATGATTCGTGTGCAGCACGTTACGATTGAACAAGGGCCGATTATGAGAAAATATGGCTTAGCAGAATTACACATTTCAACAGCAGCAACTTCTCACAGCATCCCAGGCTTAACGATGTATGAAGCAGAAATGTTGAAAATGAAAATTGCAGAATTAGCGAAAGTGAGTGATGAGGATGTATAAGAGGCAGCATCCAATCACGATGTTATTAGAATTAAAAATAACAGACTTTATCCCACTCATTATTTTCATGTTTAGTTTAAACGGAAAATTTCCGTTTTGGTATTTAATTCCCGCTGCATTCGGTTTACTCACCGTTTTTTCAGCGTTTGAAAAATGGTATTACACAACGTATTGGGTTGAAAATAACGTATTACATGTGAAACAAGGTCTCTTTGTGAAGAAGGAGAGCTACTTAAATAAAGAACGTGTGCAAACGATTAATACAAGTTCTAACGTGCTATATCAAATGCTTGGCTTAAAGAAAATTCAAATCGAAACAGCTGGCGGAGGCGATGATGCAGAAGTAAGCTTAGCTGGAATTAAGGAAGATGAGGCGAAGGAGCTTATTTCCTTACTCAATGAGCCAACTCCAGAAGTGAAAGCAGAAGAAACGGTAGACGAAGCAATAGAAAATACAGTAGAAAAAGAAATCATTACAGAAGAAAAACAAACGACAGAATATAAATTGACTTGGAAGGAAATTTTATTAGCCTCTGTTACATCGGGTCAGTTTGGGCTATTATTCTCGTTAATCTTTTTCGTGTATCACCAAGTAGATGAGTATATTCCGAAATGGATAGAGAATAGCGTAAAGTCGTATGTAATGAAACATGATATATATGGCTGGATTTTCATGGTAGCTATTTTGCTTGCCCTTTCGTGGATTATATCTACAATCGGGTATGCGCTAAAACATGGAGATTTCACAGTAAATCGAAAAAATGACGAAGTCCGCATTTCACAAGGATTACTTGAGAAAAAAGAACTCGTCCTAAAGTTACATCGTATTCAAGGGATTACGATAAAAGAAGGCATTTTCCGTCAAATGTTCGGCTATTGTGCTGTGCAAGTAGAAGTTATTCAAAGTGAGGGGAAAGAGGAGAAAGTTACACTCCATCCAATCATTCGAAAAGACCGAGTACAACAGTTACTCGTGCATTTACAACTACCATACGAACTGAATACAAATATTATTTCATTACCAAAAGCAGCATTACGCCGCTATCTCATTGATAGCTTCATCTTCTTCGCAATGTTAGCTATTCCGCTTATTGGAATAAGTATATACTTTGAAAAGCACTTCATTATGTGGGCACTCATTCCGCTCGCGATCCTCATCTTTACACTTGGATACGCAACATTTAAAACAAATGGTTACAGTGTAAATGGAGAGCAAATTACGCTTGTATATCGCAGCGTCGGAAAATATACCGGACTTGTCAGAAGAAGACACGTCCAATCAATGGAGAAGACGCAATCCTATTTCCAGCGCCGCGCGGATTTATGTACGTATAAGTTTTCCAGTGCATCATCAAGTTATAAATTAGAGCATACGAGAGTAGAAGATGCGGAGAGAATGCAGGATTGGTATAAGAAGAGAATAAGTGAAAATTAAATGGAATAGCTCGTCTTTTGCGGAAGGCGGGCTGTTTTTTATGTGAAAATAATGAATAATGTATTTTGACGATATAGCTGATTCCTTTTATGGAGTTATTAAAAAACAGTATAGTTTCTAGGGAGCTAACATAGGATTTGAATTGATTTAAAGATGGTGGAACAAAATAAAGTGAAACTTTAATCAGTTTGGGTTTTCTTCATCCCCACTGATTATTAGTTGAACTAATCGGACTTTAATGGGCAGTTGATCCCCACTTAAATTCTTTGCTCTCGTTGAATTTTGAGATGGTGGTCTTACTGCCCATTAAAGTGGGATAAAACGAATTGAGCAAAAAAACTTGCAAAACTAAAAGGGGAGTTGTATATTAATTGACATATCAAATATTGATATGTCAATTAATGTTTTAATAAGTAAGAAGGAGGAATTTTTGAAAACGTGTTATTCAGACGATGTCGGATTTTTATATAAGCTATAAGATTAAAGCGAAGATAGAGGGGGCACAATACTGTGGAAATAATCGCAGCTATTTTAGTCGGGATCGTAGCATTAGAACATTTATTTATCATGATCCTCGAAATGTTTTTTATGAATTCAAAAGTGGCAAAACGTGCTTTTAAATTACCTGAGCATTTAGAAGGAGATCGAAACGTAGCCATTATGTTTGCAAACCAAGGTTTATATAATGGATTTTTAGCTGTTGGTCTCATTTGGGGGCTTATACTTGGTTTCAATTCAATTGGTTATATGGTTCAATTATTTTTTGTAATGTGTGTGGTAGTAGCAGCTCTGTTCGGCGGTTTCACATCTAATAAATCAATCATTGTGAAACAAGGGCTTCCAGCTATATTAGCGTTGATTGCCCTTTTAATTGTGATATAGAACTAAAGCGTTTGTATAAAAGAACTCATTTTTGAAAAATACGTTATTCTTTCTTCCTATAGGCTCATAGGAAAGAATAGCGTATTTTTTCTTTTTAAGGGGGTATATCCTTCAATTTAATCAAAAATGTAAATTCTTTTTTTAGCGTGATTGTTATGAAAATACGTATTACATTAAGGCTTGGAACCTGATTAACGCTTTAAAATATAGAAAGTGGGGGAAAATAATGTAAAAAACTATTGTATGTTTAAAAACACTGTGTTACATTTGTGTTACAAGTCGATTACAAACTGTAACATATATTGCATTTTGTTTTCTTTTGTTTTTCATTGCGTTACAAAACGGAGTGCGTATCGAATCACCAGAAGATATATAAAGTTTAAAAAATAAAAAAATTTTTTCTATGTGTATAAGAGCGTGTGTAGTAAAGAACCTGATGAGAGCTTTACGCACATTATTAAAATTCCTTTCTGTCTTAAAAGAAGAAAACCAACTACCAACTATTTAGGAGTTTTAACTAATGATAGTAAATGAAATGTACTTCCTTTCCCACACACAATGTAGTACATATTTACTTTCAGTCTAATTACTACGCAGGCTTTTATACATATGACGTTATTGTTTTAGGAATACATAGGGGGAGAAACAATGAGGAAGTTATTAACGGTAATTGGAATTACATGTTTAATGTTAGCAGGATGCAGTAATGGAGATTTTGAAAAAGAAATGGATGCAGGGAAGACTGCGTTAACGAATAAAGAATATAAAAATGCCTTATCATCATTTGAACGAGCGCTGGATGAGAAAAAAGACGATTCAGATGCAATAGTGCTTGTAGAACAAACGAAAATCATGATAGAAGCGGTGAAATTAAAAGAAGAGACAAAGATAGAAGAATCCATTCAATTATTTGAAAAAGTAGAGAACACGAAGAATGGAAATAATGCGCTTATAAAGCAGGCAAAGGAAGAACGAACAGCATTACTAGCCATTTTAGAACAAAAAAAGAAGTATAGCGAGCAACTGGTGAAAAGCGAAGAGTTAATAAATAAGAAAAATTACGCAGAAGCGAAAGATATATTAAATAAGCTAGTTTCAGAAACAAAAGATAACAAAAATCTTGAAGAATATAATAAAAAAGCTTCAGGATTAATTACTAAAATTGGTGAAGCAGAAAAGAATGCAACGGTAGCGAAGGCAGAAAAAACGAATGTAGCAACGAATCAAAAGGTAACAACAGAGAAGCCTCAAAAAGTAGAGACAGAAAAGAACCAGGAGGTAACGACAGAGAAGAACCAAAAGGTAGAGACAGGAAAGACTCAAGATGCATTTACTTTTGAGAAAGCGAAAGAATATATTAAAAATGAATATAAAGAAGACTATGATTATACGCTAGAAAATACGCAAGTAGAGAATGGAAAGAAATATTATCAAATTAGAGTGCGTACGACATATAAAATAGAAGGCGCAGCTGGATCAGGATTTACTGGAGTATTTAAAGTATTTGAAGATGGTACAATTGTTGAAGTGCACTAAATTAATGGAAAGGTATCCTCAAAGTGTTTGAGGATACCTTTTTAGCATAAAAAAAGGCATCTAGCAAAAGTACTAGATGCAAATAAAAACACAAGGGAAGACAAAATTCTTCCCTTTTCCCGTAAGTAATTATATCAAAAAATTTATAAAAAACTAGCTTTATTTTTAATATAATTGATGTGTGAAGCTATGAAAGTATAAGATTACACTATTTTTATAGTGTTTTGTTGGAAAAGGAGCCACGTATATGATTAATTTTAAACCAGAAAATTTGAACCAACTATTAAAAGTGATGCTCATTAGTGCGAATAAGTCTTATGATGCGATTCAAGATTATGAATTTACAGGGGAAGAGGTAGTATTCCGTGTAGATTTCGACCATATTGATGTTTCTCTAATGATTGTAGATATGTTAGGAAGATCAGCTTCTAAATTTAACATTTTGCCATTTGCTAAACTAGATACGAATGAGATAGATTACATTCAGTTTCAAGTGTATTCCATTAATGAAGGGAATTTTAAAGAAATAATTGATACGATGTAAAAACTATAATTTTACAAATATGTATATACCAACTAATATATAAGTAATAAATTCATATAATTGGAGTGATGAAATGCAGCCGTTAGAAAGGGAGATTCATTCTAATATGCTGAAAGTGTGGCGAATTCACGCTTTAATTGGGGCGGCAGTTATACTAGCAGTCGTAATTGCATATTTCTTTTTTATGATTAATTTTAATTGGTGGGGTTGGTTGTTTGGCTTGTTAGTAACAGGCGCTATTTTATTTATCCCGCTTGATTATTTTGTGTTTCCAAATTTACGTCAACGTTATTATAGTTATAGATTAAATGAAGAAGAGATTGAGATTCAAAAGGGAATGTTCGTTGTAAAACGCGTACTTATTCCGATGATTCGCGTGCAGCACGTAACGATTGAGCAGGGCCCGATTATGAGAAAGTACAATTTAGCAGAATTACATATTTCAACAGCAGCAACTTCTCATAGTATTCCAGGTTTAACGAAAGAAGAAGCAGAGCAGCTGAAAAGACAAATTGGAGAACTTGCGAAAGTGAGTGATGAGGATGTATAAGAGGCAACATCCGATCACAATATTGTTAGGTATTCGAATTGCAGGTTTACTGCCTTTTATTTTTCTCGTTCTGTTTCGTTCAGATGGTGAAGTAGAACCTTGGTATTTCTTACATCTTGTCCTTTTGGCCGTATTATTTATTATGGCAATTTTCTCAGCTATAAAATGGTATTTCAAAGTGTACTGGGTTGAAAGTAATATTTTACATATAAAGCATGGTGTGTTCGTTAAGAAAGAAAGTTACTTAAATAAAGATCGTGTGCAAAATATTAGTACGTCTTCTAACATCATTTATCAAGTGCTCGGACTGACGAAATTAAATATTGAAGTGGCAGGCGGCGGTACTGAGCCAGAAGTGATGTTGGCGGGGATTAGAGAAGAAGAAGCGAAGGAACTCATTACTTTATTACATAAAGAAAGAAGTGTTGTGAGTGAAGAAGGGCCTACGGAAGAAGGAAGTAAGACGGTATATCAGTTAACAACAAAAGAAATTTTAGCAGCATCTATTACATCTGGTAGATTCGGATTAGTGTTTTCTATGTTAGTCATCCTTTACACAGAGTTTAATCAATTTCTACCAGAATGGCTTATCAATAAAGTAGAAGCGTATGTGATGGATAACGGTGTATATGAATTAATCGTTATGGCGGCGATTTTAATGGCAGTTTCGTGGGTCATTTCAACAGCCGGTTATGCATTAAAATATGCGAACTTTAAAATTGAGCGAAACGGAAATGAAGTTCGTATCGTGCAAGGTTTATTTGATAAGAAAGAGTTTGTTTTAAAATTACACCGTATTCAAGCGATTACGGTGAAAGAAGGTATTCTCCGCCAGCCTTTCGGATATTGCTCTGTCGAAGTAGAAGTTATTCAAAGTATAGAGGCGGCGGGAAATGAAGTAATGTTACATCCTTTTATGAAGAAAAAAGATGTGCAGCAGTTACTCGCATATTTACAGTTGCCGTATGAAATGGAAGCGGAAATCGTTCATTTACCGAAAGCAGCATTACGTCGTTACGTCATCATGGGCTGGATTACAAGTGCCGTACTCGCTGTGCCAATCATAGGTGCGAGTATATATTTTAAACAAAATATCGCGTTATTCACTCTCATACCACTATGTATTATATTTACGTTACTTGCATACGCGCGGTATACAAGTAGTGGTTATATGATACGAGACAATCAGTTAGTCATGGTGTACCGAGGACTCGCGAAATATACAGGAATCATGCGAAGAAGGCATGTTCAAGCAGTCGGATACAGTCAATCGTATTTTCAAAAGAAAGACGAGCTATGTACAGCTGTCGTATCAGTAGCGGGGCATCCTTACAAAGTGAAGCATATGCAAAAAGAAGATGCGCTTTGTATATATAATTGGTATAAAGAAAAAGGAAACACCAGCGTGTAACAGTGTTTCCTTTTTTATGTCGTCATTTGTCGATAAGTCGATATATTCGGAAAATCGCCGATATATTTCAAGTTGCGCCGATATATTCGGAAAATCGCCGATATAATTTCACATACCGTGGCCTTCGAACTCCAAACCCCTAAACTAACACATCAAAAGTAGTCACGAAAGACGGACGAGAGAAAATACTCTTTTGTTGTTCTGCATGTGGATGCGCCGGAGCTTGTCCTTCTGCTTGGGCAGGGCGTTTTTTATGAGCGTTTTCGAATGAACGTGATTCTGTCCAGTCTTTAAAGTTTTGCTCTGTTTCCCACATCGTTAAGATGACATATGTATCGTCACTTAATGGGCGTAGAACGCGGATCGCTTGGAATCCTGGTTCGTTTTCAATAAGGCCTGCGCGGTTTTTAAAACGGTTTTCAAATACAGGGCGGCCTTCGTCTGTGACAGAAATATTATTACAAACGATATAGCCAGGTTGACCTTTAAATTCTCCAACAGCGTCTAGTACGTCATACTTAAGAGAACCTTCTACAGATTCTTCTGTATTTTCTTTATAAAACATATTTTTTTCATCATTTTTTGCAGTGAAATGTGCTTGTTCTAGAGGTGTTTCGTATGAAATAATAGCCTTCATTTTAATGCCCCCTTATCTATTTGTTTCTATTATATCAACTCTCTTAAAAAACTTCGAAGATTATATACATAAAGATACCTCTTTTTCAAATAATAAATGTACCATCATTTGGAAAGAAGGCCGATGTATGAAGAAAGTAAAGTGGACTTTATTAGGTGGGTTAGCAACGCTACTATTAGCGATTGTCCTTTATAAACTAATTGTGTTAGCTGGTGGCTATATGATGGATGAAAAGCAGCTCGTTTTCCACTCTTCATCACGTATCGTTGACCAGAAAGGGAAAGAAATTACGAAATTATACGTAGAAAATAGAGACTTGGTGCCAATTGAGCAAATTCCGAAATATGTGCAGCAGGCGTTCGTTGCGGTGGAAGATTCTCGTTTTTATGAGCATCAAGGAATTGATTATCCGTCTATATTTCGGGCCCTTTATAAAGATACGTTAGCAGGAGGGAAGGTCGAAGGCGGTAGCACGATTACGCAGCAACTTGCTAAAAACGTCTTTTTAACTCGTGAAAAAACATTTACGCGTAAGTTGAAGGAAGTCGCAATTTCCCTTCAATTAGAGCAAAAATATACGAAGCAACAAATTCTTGAAATGTATATGAATCATATTTATTTTGGCCATGGAGCTTACGGTATTCAAGCTGCAGCAAAGTTATATTTTAATAAAAATGTAGAAGATTTAACAGTAGAAGAGGGCGCAATGCTTGCAGGTCTTCCGAAGTCGCCAAACGGTTATTCACCTTATTTTTCTCCAGAGAAGAGTAAAGAACGCCGTGATCTCGTATTGTCACTTATGCATAAACAAGGCTATTTGACTGCCGAAGAAAGCGTACGTTATCAAGGGAAGACAATTGCTCTATATAAAAACTTAGATGAAAATGAACTCGCATATATGCCGTATATTGATATGGTCATAGATGAAGCAGCACGTTTATACGGATTGTCTCATCAAGAAGTACTTCGCGGAGGGTATACGTTTGTTGTACCGATGGATGAAAAGATTCAAAAGGTAGCATATAACCAGTTTCAAGATGCAAGGAATTTCCCTGGGAAAGAAGAGGGGGCGCAAGGTGCTTTTTTATTAATGGATAATCGTACAGGTGGCATTAAAGCGGCGATTGGCGGAAGAAAGTACGTTCCGAGAGGGTTCAATCGTATTTTTGCAAAAAGACAGCCCGGTTCTGTGCTAAAACCACTTATCGTTTATGCGCCAGCACTCGAAACGAAAAAGTATAATCCGTATTCTTTATTGACGAATGAAAGACATTCTTTTGAAGGTTATGAGCCTCGGAACTATAACCGTGAATATTCGAAGGAAATAACGATGTACGATGCGATTTTAGAGTCAGCAAATGTACCAGCAGTTTCTTTATTAAATGAGTTAGGGGTAGAAGAAGGAAAGCAATATTTAGAGAAAGGAAATGTTCACATTGCTGATGCTGGTTTAAGTACAGCGCTTGGCGGATTAAAAAACGGGGTTTCACCATTTGATCTTGTGAAAATGTACCGTGCGTTTTTAGCAAATGGTGATATTATTGAGCCGCACGTTATTGATAAAGTGTTAAATAGACACGGCGCAGTCATTGGAGAATCGCCAAAAGTAGAAACGGAAATTTTCTCGAAACAAACGGCTTGGTATATGACGAAAATGCTTGAAGGAGTTGTGAAAGAAGGGACAGCGAAAGCCGGTGTATATAATGGGGCGTTAGCTGGGAAAACAGGTACAACTTCACTGCCAAATGACGATAATGGAGCGAGAGACATGTGGTTCGTTGGCTATACGCCAAATTTAGTAGGTGCTGTTTGGATTGGCTATGACCGCATAGATAAAGAGCATCAGTTGCAAGGAGAAAGTGCGTCAGCAACGAAATTGTTTAAGAAAATTTTAACGAAAGCAAATGTAGAACAGAAAGAGCAATTTAGGAAGCCAGAAGGTGTGGAAACAATCGGTGCTCCGATTCGTCTACGCAAGATTGAAGATGTGAAAATGAAATTAGCATTTAGTCCTTTCGGTTTATTTAAAGCGAAATTAAGCTGGACACCACTTCCAGATGAAAGAATTATGTATCGTATTTATAGAGTGGAAAATGGAATTCATACGCATGTAGGTACTGTAAAAGGTGCCGGGGAATATGAGGAAAAGTTCGTTAACATCTTTTCAAAACCGAGTTTTTACGTTGTGCCATATAACACACAAACGAATCGTGAAGGAGAAAAGTCAAAAGTAGCTAAACCATAGTTTTTCTCTGTGTTATAATAAGAATGTTGTGAAAATAGTAAGCGTTTTTAAGAATGTTTGTGTCAATTTAATGAACAACGTACATAATATTATGCATTTTGTTTTTACAAGCTGTATAGTAAAAAAAGATAAATATCGAACGTATTCGAAGCATTGGTAAGGAAGGGAGCAAGGGTCTTGGTAAGAACTATAAATGAGACATTTTTAAAAGCATGTAGGGGGGAACGTACTGATTATGTACCAGCATGGTATATGCGTCAAGCAGGTCGTTCGCAGCCGGAATATAGAAAGATAAAAGAAAAGTATTCTTTATTTGAAATTACACATAATCCAGAGTTATGTGCTTACGTTACAAAACTGCCAGTTGATCAATATAACGTAGACGCAGCAATTCTATATAAAGATATTATGTCACCACTACCTGCAATTGGTGTGGATGTAGAAATTAAATCAGGTATTGGCCCAGTTATTGATAATCCAATCCGTTCTTTACAAGACGTAGAAAAACTAGGGGAAATCAATCCAGAAGATGACGTACCGTACATATTAGATACAATTCGTTTATTAACGACTGAAATGTTAGACGTACCGTTAATCGGTTTTTCAGGAGCTCCATTTACGTTAGCGAGCTATATGATTGAAGGCGGTCCATCTCGTAACTACCATAATACGAAAGCGTTCATGTATGCAGAGCCGAAAGCTTGGTTCGCATTAATGGATAAACTAGCAGATATGGTTATTACATATTTAAAAGCGCAAATTAACGCAGGAGCAAAAGCAGTTCAAATTTTCGATTCTTGGGTTGGAACAGTAAATGTAGCAGATTACCGCGTATTTATTAAACCAGCAATGGAGCGTATTTTTGCAGAAGTTCGTACGATGGGTGTACCGATGATTATGCACGGCGTAGGAGCTGCACACTTAGTAAATGAATGGCACGACTTACCGCTTGATGTAGTTGGTTTAGACTGGCGTTTACCAATTGAAGAAGCACGTGCACGCGGCGTTCATAAGGCGGTACAAGGTAATATGGATCCTTCATTCTTACTTGCGCCATGGTCTGTTATTGAAGAACATGTAAAAGGTATTTTAGATCAAGGGATGAAGCAGCCAGGTTATATCTTTAACTTAGGTCACGGTGTATTCCCAGAAGTAAATCCAGATACATTAAAACGTTTAACTACATTTATTCATGAATACTCTAAAGGGCAGTTAGCGAAGTAAAGGAGCATTGCTGTATGAAAAAGAAAATTGGTTTGCTTGTAATGGCATACGGAACGCCATATAAAGAAGAAGATATTGAACGTTACTATACACATATTCGCAGAGGAAGAAAGCCAAGTCCTGAAATGCTAGAAGATTTAACAGAGCGTTACCGTGCAATTGGTGGTATTTCTCCTTTAGCTACTATTACATTAGAGCAAGCTAAAAAGTTAGAGAAGCGTTTAAATGAAGTACAAGATGAAGTAGAGTACCATATGTATCTTGGCTTAAAACATATTGAACCGTTCATTGAAGATGCAGTGAAAGATATGCATAACGACGGTATACAAGATGCAATCGCACTTGTTCTTGCGCCGCACTATTCTACGTTTAGCGTAAAATCATACGTTGGACGAGCACAAGAAGAAGCTGAGAAACTTGGAAACTTAACAATTCATGGCATCGATAGCTGGTATAAAGAACCGAAATTTATCCAGTACTGGGTTGATGCAGTGAAAGGTATATATAACGGTATGTCAGACGCAGAACGTGAAAAAGCAGTATTAATCGTATCAGCTCATAGCTTACCAGAAAAAATTATCGCAATGGGCGATCCATATCCAGAGCAATTACATGAAACAGCGGATTATATTGCAAGGGGCGCTGAAGTAGCAAACTATGCAGTAGGTTGGCAAAGTGCAGGAAACACACCAGATCCTTGGATTGGTCCAGATGTACAAGATTTAACGAGAGAACTAAATGAAAAGCACGGTTATACTTCATTCGTATACGCACCAGTTGGATTTGTTGCGGAACATTTAGAAGTTTTATATGACAACGACTTTGAGTGTAAAGTTGTAACAGATGAAATTGGCGCGAAATATTATCGTCCAGAAATGCCAAATGCATCGGACGCATTTATTGACTGTTTAACAGATGTTGTATTAAAGAAAAAAGAATCTGTACTGTAAGAAGAAAGGGGGAGCCTGCTTGAGGAAAAAAGTTGTAATCATCGGCGGTGGCATCACAGGATTAACAACGATGTATAATTTACAAAAAGATATTCGTGACAACAACTTGCCGATCGATACATTACTTATAGAAGCATCGGGTAAACTTGGCGGGAAAATTCAAACCGTTCAAAAAGATGGATTTACAATTGAGCGCGGACCGGATTCTTTCTTAGCACGAAAAGAAAGTGCAGCTACATTAGTGAAAGAATTAGGTCTTGGCGATGAACTTGTAAATAATCAGGCCGGTCAATCATTTATCCTCGTAAACAATCGGTTACATAAAATGCCGAATGGATCAATGATGGGAATTCCAACGCAAATTACGCCGTTTCTATTCTCCGGGCTGTTCTCCCCAATTGGTAAACTAAGAGCTGGTTTTGATCTATTAATGCCGAGGTCAAAGCCAGTATGTGACCAATCACTCGGACAATTTTTCAGACATCGTCTTGGAAACGAAGTGGTTGAAAACTTAATAGAACCGTTACTATCAGGTATTTATGCAGGAGATATTGATGAAATGAGCTTAATGTCAACATTCCCGCAAATGTATCAAATTGAGCAGAAACATCGCAGTATTTCACTCGGTATGCGTACGCTCGCTCCAAAAGAAGAGAAAGCTGAACCGAAAAAAGGAATCTTCCAAACAGTGAAAACTGGTTTAGAATCTATAGTAGAATCTCTCGAAGCAAAGATGCATGAAGGTACGATAATAAAGGGAACTCGCATTGAAAAAGTTGCAAAACAGGGTGATGCTTATACGATTACTCTTAGTAACGGAAAAGAAATAGAAGCGGACGCGGTCGTAGTGGCAAGTTCACATAAAGTATTGCCATCTATGTTTGCGCAGTACAAGCAGTTTCGTTTCTTCCGTAACATCCCGTCCACATCAGTCGCGAATGTAGCAATGGCTTTCCCGAAATCAGCCATTCAGCGCGATATTGATGGCACAGGGTTTGTTGTCTCTCGAAATAGTGATTACACAATTACAGCATGTACGTGGACACATAAGAAATGGCCACATACAACGCCAGAAGGAAAAATGCTTCTTCGATGTTACGTTGGACGACCTGGTGATGAAGCAGTTGTAGAACAAACAGAAGAGGAACTCGTTCAGCTCGTACTAGAAGACTTACGAAAGACGATGGATATTACAGAGGATCCAGAGTTTACAGTCGTAAGCCGCTGGAAAGAAGCGATGCCCCAATATACAGTAGGCCATAACGAGCGAATGAAGAAACTCACAACATTTATGGAAAAAGAGTTGCCAGGTATATACTTGGCAGGTAGTTCCTACGCTGGTTCTGGTCTGCCGGACTGTATTGATCAAGGTGAGAAAGCAGCAAAGCGTGTGCTAGCTCATTTGGAGAAAGTAATGGATACGGAATTAATCGCACAGTAAAGAGAAACGCCTTCAATCACATTGAAGGCGTTTTGTTACTTATTCACCAATAAACATATATAAGTTATTTGGCTTTATAACGGCATCTCCTGCATAAATAACCCATTCTGTTAAGTCATCAAAATCTAAATGATAACTATTTCCTTCACTCATATCTTTTATAAAATATGGTTCGTTAATGAGTATTCCTTGAATGAATTCTTCCGTAATGTTTTGCATTTCAAACCACATATGTTCACTTTTTCCCTCTTCGTAGGAAACACCAAACTTAGCGAGAAAACGAAAATCTTCATTCGATTGTTCAATTTGAAAAATGTTGCTGAAATACCCGAAAGTATTCTTCGCATTGTAAGCCATACGATCGGTTTCACTATTTGTTTTATAGAACATAAGTCCTGTAGCTTCCTCGTGTTCTTTGAAAAAGCTTTCGATACATTCTTCTGAAGTATCAAATTTGAACAAGAGAACAGATGGTGATTGATGGTATTCATCGCGGTCATCCATCCCGCCTAAGAATGTGTTTTGTGCATCTATTGGTTGTAGCTTCACTTCTTCATTATCAATTGAAGATAATTGATCCATACTCGTTTTATGCCCAATATAAGATAATCCTTTTTCCCACGGAACAGCTACTGTATGTATCGAACCTTGCTGACTATGCGCGATAACGATAGGCTCATTCATAGGGACTTGTCCATTCTCAACGGCATTATTCGCAAATGTTTGAAAGAGGTCACCAATGCCGTAGTAGGAAGAAATACGATTTGGAATAATTAATTCTATTTCTGTTACGCCCGCTCTTAAAAGGCCGTGTGTATGAAACCAATATTGCGTAGGCTCGCCTTCTTTATCGTCTTCATAAACGGAATGAATAACGTATAAGTCGGGAATGTCAGGTAATAATTCATTTTCAACGTGATATTCAATATAGCTTCTAGATATCACCTTCATTGCGGCACTTGAATCGATTACAAATAACAAATCTGGGGCGAGGTTCCATAAAAATTGTAACTGCTGGAAAAAGCAGTCCAGCACATCGCCTACAAATAGCGTACGGCTGAAAATTTCAGTACCGAAAGCCGCATCTTCAAAATGACGATCTACGATTGTAGAATCTTGTCTATTGTACAGTTTATATTCTTCTGGGTCATTCGCCTCATCAATATGCAGTTCATATGGTATGACTTTTTCATCCATATGTAACTCAACGATAAGGCTTGTCTCATCACTATAAACAATTTTTAACTCATCAACTTTAGTAGCGATAGTTTCTAGCCGCTGTTTTAATTGCTCAATTGTAATTCTAGTTGGTATAACAGCAATCATATCTGAAAAATGACGTTCTAATGTTCCATTCATAGCTGCGCGGTATGTTTCTGTTTGCACTTCCATCCAATCACTCCTATTCAAATGAATCCATTTTACATGCCAATTAAATTTCGATATTTCTGTTTTTTCTCTTTCATATTATAAAACGCATTCGTCGAAGGTGTAAAATTATTATTTTGTATTATTGTTTGAAAACGAGTAAATTAGATTAATTTTTTGTAAAACTTGTCGAAATATCATTCTATATAACGAATCATTTGATATGATAGAAATGCTGAGAAAATATGAAATAGGGAGAGGAAAATGGCTGTGAAGAAATTGTTAAGTGTCTTTTTATCATTCATACTATTGCTTTCATTTACTGGAACTTTAGTACAAGCAGAAGAAACTACTTCTATGTCAGTAGAAAAAGCAATTCAAGTATTTAAGCAGCAAGGGAAAACGAAGGGGACAGTGGAAGGATATATCGTTGGATATACGCAAAGCCCTTCTAAGTACACGAAGGATCCGGCTAAGTTTGACGACACAAATGTGGCAATTGCCGATTCTCCAAATGAAACGAATCCAGACAAAATCATGCCTGTTCAGTTGCCAAAAGGCGATGTGAGAGCGGCAGTAAACGTAAAAGATCATCCTGAAAATATTGGGAAGAAAGTTAGTTTAACAGGGACGCTTGAATTATATTTTAGTAGCCCAGGTTTAAAATCAGTAACAGCTCATAAGTTTCAAGGAGAAGGACAAAACCGTGTTAGCGATGTAGTAGCTTCACCTAGTGGCGGAGAAGTTGCGAAAGGAACAGCGGTAACGTTAACAACGAATACAGAAGGAGCAACAATCTATTACACGTTAGATGGTTCTAACCCTACAAATAAAAGTGTTCGTTATAATGGACAAATTATAGTGAATGAAAATAGTGTAGTGAAAGCAATTGCTGAAAAAGAAGGGATTACTTCTTCAGTAGTTTCAACATTTTCATTTATTATCGTAAACAATGAGCCAGTTCGTATTCATGATATTCAAGGAAAATCACATATTTCTCCTTACAACGGGAAGAAAGTATACAATGTGGAAGGCGTTGTAACAGCACTTGATAAAAATGGTTTTTATATAGAAGACAACCAGCCAGATAATGATCCAGCTACTTCAGAAGGTATGTACGTATACAAAAAAGATGCAAATGTAGCAGTAGGAGATCTTATTCAAGTTGATGGAGTAGTAGAAGAATATGTTGGACCTGGATATGCAGAAAGGTTTGAAACAGACTTAACGACGACGGAAATTAAAGCGAGTCGCGTTGCTGTAATCGCAAAAGATCAAGCTTTACCAGCACCGATTGTACTTGGAGAAAACGGTGTGAAAATTCCTGATCAAATTATCGATAATGATGCATTTGGTTTATTTGATCCAACTGAAGATGCAATCGACTTTTATGAAAGTATAGAAGGTATGCGCGTTACGATGCCAACGCCAAAAATTATTGCCCCTCAGAAAAACGGGAATTTATATGTAACAGTGAAAAATGGCGGGAATAAAGTCGTAACGAAATATGGCACACCTGTATTAGATGAAAATCAATTAAATCCAGAGCGTCTTTCTATAAAAGTACCTCGTGATTATGTAGCGAAAGTAGGAGATACTTTCACTGGAGATATAACAGGAGTAGTCGGATATGATTATGGTGCGTTCCGCATTTCGCCAATAACGGAATTACCATCTGTAGTAGACGGTGGATTTAAGCAAGTAGGGGCGAATATTCAGCCGCGTCTTGATAAGTTAACAGTTGCTACATATAACATTGAAAACTTCTCGGCGAATAAAAAAGAAACAACAGATGAAAAAGTAAAGGCGTTAGCGTATTCTATTAAATACAATTTAAAAATGCCAGATATTATCGGGGTAGAGGAAATGCAAGATAATAATGGAACGATTAATGACGGTACAACAGATGCTTCATTAAGCGCAAAACGTATTATTGATGCGGTGCTAGAAATTCGCGGGCCAAAGTATGAGTATGTAGAAATTGCTCCGCATAATAATCTAGACGGTGGAGCGCCAGGAGCGAATATTCGCGTCGGTTTCTTCTACAACCCATCACGCGTGAAATTAGCAGCGGTACCGAAGTTACTTGATAAAAATGTCGTTCGCATTGGAGACGAAAACCCATTGTTTGAAAGTACACGTAAACCACTTGCGGCAGAATTTACATTCCAAGGACAAAACGTCGTCGTCGTTGCAAATCACTTAAACTCAAAACTAGGAGATGCAACGCCATTTGGAAAAGTACAACCACTCGTATTAAAAAGTGAAGAAAAACGAGTTCAATTAGCACAAGAAGTAAACAATTTCGTACAAGGTATTCAGAAAAAAAACACGAATGCACCAGTTGTTGTGTTAGGGGATATGAACGATTTTGAGTTTGCTAAACCATTAAAAACGTTAGAAGGAACAATCTTGAAAAATATGTTAAACACAGTGCCGAAAGAAAATCGCTACACGTACATCCATGAAGGAAATGCACAAGTGTTAGATCATATTTTAGTAACAAACAACATTGCACCGCACACAATAGTAGATCCAGTACACTTAAACTCAAACATTATGAAAGAACATGGACGTGTAAGTGACCACGACCCAGTACTTGCTCAAATTGATTTGAAGAAAGCTTCTTAAATAATTGTAAAAGAACGCTTAGAAATATACTGAGCGTTCTTTTACATAATTAGGAATTTCGTGGTAAAATAGACTGAATATTCATTTTTATTGTTAGGGGGTGTAGACATATGGTAGCCCAACTAAATGGGAAACTAATGAACCAACTAGCGATTTTTTTTAGCATGTTCATAATAATTAAGTTTCTAGCCGATGTAACAGGCCTTACGCAACCACTAGGTATGTATTATTTAGGCACGCTTAGTACAAATATCGCTTATATAGCATTCGGTCTAGCCGTAATTTTTACTATATTGGGTATTAAAAAGGAATTAAGTAAATATGCCATTATTTCAGTATGTTCGGCGGTAGGAATTCAAATAATCTATATGATTGTTTTTGTAGTTTTATGGATGTTGGCAGGTACGCCGTAAAGGGGAGATGATTATATGAGTATTGAAAATATACGATTGATACATGTAAATGATAATAATCTCTATGTAAAAATGTTAGGAGAAGGTGAACCAATCATATTTCTTCATGGAGGACCTGGAAGTGAACACCGCTTTTTTCTTCCCTATATGGCTCCACTAGCAGAAAAATTCCAATTAGTTTTTTATGATCAAGCAGGTTGTGGAGAATCGGAAGCACCAAAGAATAATAAATATTCTATGAGGGATGAGGTTGCAAACTTAGAAGCAATGCGTGTGCAATTAGGGTTTGAAAAAATAAATATATTAGGTGAATCATGGGGATCGATGCTTGCATTATTGTATGCAACTACATACCCCGAACGAGTGAATAAGTTACTTTTAACTGCTGCGATAGGAGTTAATGTAAAAGGATTAGAAATGTTTGGTGAAGAACTGCAGAAGAGGTTAACGGAAGAAGATAAAGTAATCATTTCTGAAGTAAGCGAGAAGATTAAAATAGGAGAGGCTTCTATATACGATATGTTACAAGTGTTAGATCCGTATTATGTATTTACTATGGAAACTTTAACTTATAAAAAGAAAACAACTTTTAGTAATGAAGTTAATACGATATTAGGTGCAGATATGGTGAAAAATTATGATGTGACTAAACATATAAAAAAGCTCTCGAAAATTCCAATATTAATTGCGCAAGGAAGTCATGATATTTTAACTCTTGCCACTATAAAAGAACATTTTACAGAATACATACCTCATATAGAGTTTGTAGAGATTGCGAATTGTGGACATTGGACGGTAGTAGAGCAGCCAAAGCAAATGTGTAATATCGCATATAGTTTTTTTGAGAACTAAGAATAAGAGCGTAACTCCCATATAACTTAGGGAATTACGCTCTTATTCGTTCAATGATTTAGTCTGAAATTACTTGAAACGCTTTTCTACATCGATCTCTTTTTTGCAGTCTTCTTTTATATTTTTTTCTATCTCGCTTTACTCCTTGTATATACATAAGTAAGCTAACGAGAAGGAAGAAAGCACATTGCATCGTTAAAATGTACGGTGACATGCCTTGCAATGGTTGCTTTGGATCATATAAATGAATAGGTGCTCCACCTATTGTAGGGAATATTGTATTTAGTAGGACGTACGGAATGGAGTTAACTGCAAATGGAAATAGAATGGCCATATAGTCTTTTTGTGACCATGCAGATGCAGCAAGTCCTAAGAGGGCCATTAAACCTGCAAATAAAAAATTAATTCCAATATATACCGTAATGTAAGTGAGAGGCGCATCGAAGTATAGGTTTGCGAACATTCCATCCTCATTTATGATGCCAGAACCAATCGTAGGTGTTCCGTCTGGAATTGTTAATTTGCAAAATAATAACGATAAGATGAATGGAAAGGTATAAAGAAATCCTCCGCAAAAAAACGTAACGATATATTTCGTTACTGAATAAGGGAATAAAGAAATTCCTTTGCTCACGAACGGTTTAAAACCATCTGACTTATCGGAATTGTAACTTGTACTAAAGGGGAAACTCGCAATAACTGGCATTAATAATAAATAAACATCCATTTCATTATCACGAAATCCAATCCATTTTATATCTGTTGATATAGGTCCGCTCGAAGCGTCTCCTAAATAACGAATGACATAATAATAATGATAAATACAAATAAGAACGAATCCACTAAACATAATAATTAAAGAAACACGATTACAAAAAGCTTGCTTTATATTTAAACGAAGTGCACGCATCATGACTGAAAAAGCCCCCACTGATTATTAGTCTTCACTAATCGGACTTTTATGGACAGCCCGATCCCCACCTAAATTCTTTGCTTTCGCTGAATTTTGAGGTGGGGGTCTTACTGCCCATTAAAGTCGGATAAACTTGTCTATTTTCTATATTACTATTAAATGTAAAGATTTTCTTGTTTTTTATTTGATTATTTGAAAAAAGAGAAATTTGTTGTTGGGAAGTAAGGTTTAGTTGAAATTAGTTTTTTCTAAAATATGGTTGACAATTAAGTATTACATTTGTAATCTTAGTTATAGATTACAAATGTAATACGAGGGAGTGAAATATATTATGACAAATCAATTACCTAAAATATCCGAAGCAGAATTAGAAATTATGAAAGTACTTTGGTCTAATTCTCCACAAACAGCGAATGAAATTATAGAAGAACTAGAAGATGAAATGGACTGGAAACCGAAAACAATCCGTACATTAATTAATCGGTTAGTACAAAAGGAAGCCGTTTCTTACCATCAAGATAAAGGACGTATGTATGCTTATTATCCGTTAGTATCACAAGATAATTATTTACAAGTGGAAACGAAATCTTTGCTAAAGCGTTTTTGCGGTGCAGCGTTTAAACCATTACTTGTTAATTTCTTAAAAGAGGAGAAATTATCTTCAGAAGATATTAATGAACTAAAACGCATTTTAGATGAGAAGACAGAGGAGAATAAGAGGAAGGATCGATAAAAATGATAGACATGCTTATAAATGTATACCTTCCTCATTTTTTTGATTGGCTTATAGAAACATCACTTATGGCTAGCATATTAGTGGGTTTTATTTTATGTATAAAAATTTTATTTAGAAATAAATTAACACCCCGGTGGCAATATATGCTGTGGATTGTATTAATGATTAGACTCCTTTTACCATGGTCACCAGATAGTTCTTATAGCATTTATTCATTACTTTCCTATCGTTCTAGCGTATCGGAAGTTATTCCTAAAAATATGCCGTCTACGGAGAGTATAGTGAATATAGAAAGCGACCGTACAGTGGAATCAAATTCTAAAATGGTTACAAAAACTAGCGAACCGGAAGTAGAAGTTAGTTTGGAACAACAGACTCCATTTTCTTTATACAAACTTGCTATGTATGTTTGGTTAGTTGGGGTATTCCTATTAGCAGTTATAACGTTTATTACAAATAGACGTTTATATTCTTATATAAAGAAACAACCGGATATTACGGATGAACAGTTCGTTACGGTGTTTAATCGCTGTAAGCAGTCTATGAAAATGAAGAAGGTAGTTTCATTACGTTTAGCAGGAAAGATTGCGAGTCCAACTGTGTTTAGTTTCTTTCGCCCAAAAGTATTACTATCAAAAAAACATATGAAAGTATTAAACGAGCAACAATTACAGCATGTTTTTTACCATGAGTTAGCTCATATTAAAAGAAACGATGTAGCTGTAAATTGGATTATGTACAGTTTAATCCTATTAAATTGGTTCAATCCGATTCTTTGGTACGCCTATTTCTGTATGAGAGAAGATCAAGAATTAGCTTGTGATGCATATGCGCTTACGTTTATAGATAAAGAGGAGCAAATTGCATACGGTCATACAATTATTACCCTCCTAGAACATTATTCCTATCAAGTACCAAGCCTAGCAAATTTAAGTAGAAATAAACGAACATTAAAAAGGAGAATCGTTATGATTAAAAAGTTCCAAAAGAAATCGTATCGTCTTTCTTTACTTGGAGTTATTGCTATAGCAGCTATAGCAGGCGGATTTTTATTAAATGCAAGGATAACTGAGGGGGATGAAAGACAGAAAGAAAAGGTTGTAGAAAAAAAGCAATCTAAAGCGGCTTTTGAAGAAGCGATAGAAACAGTATTAGGCACACCGGAGAATGCAAGTAGAGAATGGGGGATGTCAATAAAGTCATATAAAATGAATACAGATTTTTTATATTTGGCAGAAAAGAATTTTACAAAAGAAGAATTTGAGCAGTATGTTCAATTATTTAAGGAAGCCCAAGAAATTCGTAAAAAAGCAATGGTTAAAAAAAATGTGCCTGAAAATTATGATGGAGATACAAAGGAATATAAACCTGAACGCTTGAAGAAAGCTGATCAGGAAAGACTAGCTACTATTGAGAAGACATTAAAACCGCTTGGAGAAAAGCTGGAGAAATCTTTAACATATACTATAGAAGAAGCGAAAAATCATGTGCCATTTCAAATTAAGCAGCCGGCTTATATACCTGAAGGTTATGAGTTAAAGAGAGAATGGGCTGATTCATATTTTGGAAGAGATATAGAATTAGTTACTAAATCAGAATATAAAAAAGGGAAATATGGTTTTACAATTTATCAGTCAAGAATGTATGCAGGTGGTAATAAGGACCCACTACACTACATGATGCCTGGAGAAGAGAATCTAGAAAGTTATAGTTTAGAAGGGAAAGGAATGGTCTATAATAAATCTTCTCATGGAGAGGGTAAGTTAAAAGGACTCAAAATGTTTGTACCAGCACAAGGTAAGAATAGTGAGTATCAAATTGTCATAGTGAATGATATTTTTACAAGAGATACAAAGATATACGAAGAGATAATCGATGATGAGCTAACTAAGAAAGAGATGGAGAAAATCTTACTTTCTATGTCAAAATAATAGACAGTGTTCTTAAACATTTTGTTTTAAGAACACTGTCTATTTTATTAAATTTCTATTGGGATCTAGTCAGCAATTATTTACTAATATATTCCAGCTTTCCATACAAGTATACTTTTTGATACACTATGAACAGTATGATATAACTTGACTGGAATTTTTTATACTGGAAATAATAAAAAAGAGAACTTGTATACAATGTAAGCGTGTGGTAATATCAAAGATGTACTAATTGACTATATTATCCAATTGGTCATTTTTGGAGGTGAAGATGTGGCGATAGATCGAAAACGTTCTATTATTGAAGCTGCAACAAAGTCTTTTTCAGCATTCGGTTATAAAGCAACAACGATGGATCAAGTAGCGAAGTTAGCGAATGTAGGAAAAGGAACGATTTATACTTTTTTTAAAAATAAAGAAGAGCTATTTGGCGAGATTATTTCTAATTTAATTACAGAAATGAAGCAAGTTGCAGAAAATGCAATTCGTTCAGAAGTTTCATTTTTTGAAAATGTACATAGAGCATTATATAGCATATTAGAATTCAGAAAAGAACATCAGCTCATGATTAAGTTAATTCAAGAAGAGCGTGATATGGGAACGAAAGAAGTACAAGAAGTGATGCAACAAGTAGATGTGGAAATCGTTTCTGTCATTCAATCGTATTTAAAGATTGCGATTGATAAAGGTGAAATTAGCAAATGTGATCCAGAAATTACAGCATTTATTATGCTTCGCTTATATGTATCGCTTATTTTTGATTGGGAAAAAAATCATGAACCGCTAGAAAAAGAAAAAATTGCAGAATTATTTGAACTTTATTTATTAAAAGGATTGTCAAATTAAGATAATCCTTTTATTATTATAAAAAATGACCGTATGAACAAAATGGTCATAAATACAATTTAAGGGGGGATAATAGAAATATTACTTTCAAATTAAGGAACAGTTGCATAGTATAAATTCGGGGATAAGGCATATGTATGAATAAGTATAGCCTTTTTGTTTGGGTGAAAATGACCAATTGAACGTTTTGGTCATTTTAAAAAGGGGGAGGAATAATGAAAGGAAATCAGTTACTTCGTAAAGAGTTCACACAAATTATAAAAAGTAAAAAAATATTAATTCCAATTATCGCGGTTTTATTCGTACCGATTTTATATGCAGGTATGTTTTTATGGGCCTTCTGGGATCCGTATAAACAGTTAGATGATTTACCAGTTGCGGTAGTCAATTTAGATAAAGGGGCAGTATTTGATGGGAAACCAATTGAGGTCGGAAAAGGGCTCGTTGATAATTTAAAAGATAATACAAGTTTTAAATGGGAATTTGTAAGTGAAAAAGAAGCGAAAAGAGGAATGGAAGGTAGAAAGTATTACATGTTAGTACGCATTCCAGATGACTTCTCAAGTAACGCTACAACGTTATTAAAAGATGATCCAAAACCATTAAACTTAGAATACATTCCAAACGAAAGCTTGAACTTCTTATCTTCACAAATTGGCGGAACAGCCATTGAAAAAATTAAAGGTGAAGTATCAAGTACGTTAACGAAAACATATGCAGAGAAAATGTTTGATTCCATTCAAGACGTCTCAAAAGGATTAGCAGATGGGGCGGAAGGAGCAAATAAACTTCACGACGGATCAAGTGAGCTGCATGATGGTTCAAGTAAAGTGACGGACGGCCTTCATACACTTCAAGGGAAGTCTGGAGAGATGAAGGATGGAGTTCAGAAATTAGCAGATGGATCTAATAAATTAGTAGATGGGTCAGGGAAAGTGACAGTAGGTTTAAATACGCTAAATAGCAAAACAGGTATAGGGAAATTAGTAGATGGCTCCGGAAAAGTAACAGCAGGTTTAAATACGCTAAATAGCAAAACAGGTGAATTGCAGACAGGTATAGGGAAATTAGTAGATGGCTCCGGAAAAGTAACAGCAGGTTTAAATACGTTAAATAGTAAAATGGGTGAATTGCGTGATGGATCTGAGAAAGTGACTGGTGGTTTGAACAAATTAGTAAGTAAATCCGGTGAATTAAAAACAGGAACAACGGATCTATCAAATGGTATGGAGAAACTTGTTGAAGGACAAAATCAATTAGAAAAAGTGTCTCAAGAAATTCAAAAGGGTTTGCAGGAATTAAATAGTAACGTACAAAAGTCTGCTGGAGCTTTAGAGGAAATGCAGTTGAAAGTTCCTTCTATATTGAATACAGTAAATGAGAAAATAACTGGAGCTGGAGAGAATGTAAATCAGTTAAATGAACTTACGCAATCAACAGCAGGAGATGCAAAAAATGCAGCGCAAGAGGTAGCGAATTTACAAAAGCAAATTGAAAGTTTACCGAAAGAATATCAAGAGCAGTTACAACCATTCATAACAAGTGCCGTAAAAAGTACAACGACAGTTCAGCAAAAAGCTGCTGGGGTAGCAGGTGGAACAAATAAATTAAATGAAGAAGTAAAACAATTAAAAGGTGAAATCGGTGAAAAGACAAGTGGGATGCAAAGCAAAATGCCGAATCCGGAAGATGTAGGAAATTTAACGAGTGGTATTAAAAAATTAGCGAATGCACAAAGCGAATTTGTAAGTAAGTTCCATGGATTAGGTGAAGGATTAGGTAATGCAAAAATAGGTGCCGATAAATTAAAAGATGGATCAGTTCAATTAATTGATGGAGTAACGCAATTACAAAGTGGCTCTGGAAAAGTGACAGCAGGATTAGGTCAATTATCTGAAGGAGCAAATCAATTAGCAGATGGCTCAAGCCAAGTAACAGGTGGTTTAGGTACATTATCTGTAGGAGCAAATCAAATGGCAGGTGGAATAAATCAATTAGCGGACGGTTCAAGTCAAGTAACAGGCGGTTTAGGCTCATTATCTGTAGGAGTAAGCAAATTAGCAGATGGCTCAAATCAAGTAACAACAGGTCTGGGCGATCTAAATGGTGGCCTAAACAAAATGTCAACAGGCTCAACCCAGCTAATCGACGGCGTAAATAAACTAGCAGACGGATCAGGAAAAGTAACAGATGGTCTCGTAAAAGTAAACGACGGTTCAGGTGAACTTGCTGAGAAACTTGGCGAAGGAGCAGAAAAAACTGGTGAAGTAAAAGGGACGGATAAAACGTATGATATGTTTGCAAGTCCTGTAAAAGTGAAGACGGAGAAAATGGCAGAAGTTCCAAACTACGGAACTGGATTTACACCGTATTTCTTATCACTCGGTTTATTTGTTGGGGCATTACTATTATCAATCGTATATCCATTACGTGACACAGTTGGTGTTCCAAAATCAGGGTTTAGCTGGTTTATTAGTAAGTTCGGCGTTTTACTATCAGTCGGTATTATTCAAGCTGTAGTAGCAGATATCATATTACTATTCGGATTAGGTGTAGAAGTACAAAGTATTCCGTATTTCATACTCTTTAGCATCGTTACAAGTTTAGCGTTTATCGCATTAATTCAATGTTTAGTAACAGCATTCGGTGATGCAGGACGTTTCATTGCCATCATCACATTAATTATTCAGCTGACAACGAGTGCCGGAACATTCCCGCTAGAATTGATTCCGAAGTTTTTACAACCATTCAATGCTTGGTTACCGATGACATACTCTGTATCTGGATTGAAGGCAGTCGTATCAAGCGGAGACTTTAACTTCATGTGGCAAAACATAGGAGTACTCATGATCTTCATCGTTGTATTATCACTTGGAACAATCGCTTCATTAACTTGGATGCACAAACGACAATTTAGAAATATTGCTGAAAATCAATCGATTGAAGCGTAAATAAGGAACATAAAAAAGCACCGAAATGGTGCTTTTTTTATTAGTTTTGTTTTATTGGCTGAGAAATTTCATTTGTTTTTCTATTTTTACGGAAGAAGCATATAGCAATACTTATAAGAATAATTGTAGCTACAATCCAAACAAATGGACCATATTTTTCAGCAAAAGTATATAGTTTCATGTTGCTGGCAATGTCCTCTTTTGTTTTTCCTATTAGAATTTCAGAGCCACTATAACCTTCAAGTGTATCTCCTTTTTTTATGCCAAAAATAAGAACGTCTGATTTGTTTTCTATTCCGGTGTATCGGTATCCTTTACCTTTAATTGTTAATTGGGTATCATTCTTTTTTAGTGAATAGTCTTCGGCAGAAATATCTTTGCCTGACAGTGTAATTGGTTCCATTGAGAAACGGATTTCTTTTAAGGCAGGAAGAGTCTCATTGTTTAGTAAGAGTTGCTTTGCAATATGCTGCTCAGTATTAATGTTTATCCAATTTGCTTTTCGTCGTTTATATGTATTAATTTCAAGGAGTGCGAATTCTTTATTTTGAAGTTTTTCCTCTGTAATAGGTTGCGCGGTAGTTAATGTTCCTTTTAATAAAATCACACCGTCTTTTGCAGATTGGAAGGAAGCGGTTTCCTTTGTTTTCTTTAATGTATTGATAGTCCCTTTATAATCCTCTTTTCCTAAAAGAACAGCTCCTGTATGTACGGTTAAAATAAGATATAGGATGCTTAATACGATAATAGCTTTTTTCACTATTTCCCCTCCAAAGTATGTATAATTAAATTATAACATAATTTACCATATTGAATTTATTAATTTGAATAAAAAGTTGCAGACGTAAAAGTAATAAATAAATTAAGAGAAGTGTAGATGAGAGGAGTAAAAATGAAAAAGAAATACAGTTGTAAGAAAGGTGTACAACTGTATTTAAAGTGGATAAAATATTTTCTTCATAATGTAATGGTTGTTTTATATCCCTTTTTTTTCTTAATTTCACCATATTTCATGTGTAGGCTAAATAAAAGGATAGGAATTACAACAATTTATAGAGAAACATAGAGTAGAGGGGGGATATGATGAAAAGAAAACATATTTCTTATTTAATTATAAATCCGCTAATTATTTTTCTTGTTTATGCCCTTTCACCTATATTGTTTGATAAAGAAGTATATACAAGTATGAGAGATGCATTTGGAATACTTACGTTCTACTATGTGTTAATGGGTGGTTAGTACTTTATTTACTTTTTAAGTAAAAAAATCAATAAAAATGATAAAGAAAAAATCGATGGAGGACAACAAAATGACTGAAAGTGAAATAAAATTCAGGGATACGACCATTCGTAACTTTTTTGATAAAGAGGACCGTCTAAAATCGATTCCAGGTCAAAAGAAGAAAAAACTAGTATTGTTAGAGTATTTAATTAGCAAATTAAACGTTGAAAATCAGTATACGGAAAAAGAAATCAATGCATTCATCAAACAATATCATGACGATTTTTGTACGATTAGACGCGAGTTTATTGTGCAGGGGTTTATGGATCGCGAGGATAATATGTATCGTATAAATGAAAGAGAAGTTTGGACGAAGTGGGAGGAGTTATAGATGTAATGAGGAAGGGGGATTTTCTTGCAAGTTAGTAGTCTTATACATGAAGAGATTTCAGGGAAACCATCAATTTTGGGGATGTTTACTTCACCAACACTGCAATTCAAAAGGATGAAGAATCAAAGAAATATATTTTTACCACTCGCTCTTTTAATGGTTCTTATTATTATTTCAAGTGCTTTAATGTCTTGGAATGCTTTAAATAATCCTGCGCTTAGTATGTTTCATGATAAAACGGGATTTACTGTACCAAAATACATAACTTTCTTTACCACATTTGGGATTTCTACAGTCAGTGGAATCGTAGCTTTATTTTTTGCGCCTATATTCTATAAAAATATTATGATTTTTTTCGGGGTTGACATTAACTATAAGCAAACATTCCCGATAATTATTTATGCTTCATTTGTATTGCGATTAGGGATGATTTTAAACGGATTAATTGCACTGTCTCTAAGTGGGTATGAGATATCTTATACAAGTTTAGGCGCGATAGCAACGGATAATATGGTTTTACATACAATCGCTCAAAGAATAGATATATTTAATATTTGGTATTACATTTTATTAGGCATAGGTTTAAAAACGATTACGAATTTAAATAAGGATAAACTTATTCCTCTTATTATTGTACTTTTCATTTTTACTAGTTTATTAGCAAGTATGGCTGGATTTATGCAGGAAATATCTAATCCATAAAGGTATTATGAGAAGCAGAACTATAAAAGGTGGATTGGATATATCCAATCCACCTTTTTTTCATTGTTCACACTAAAATTTTTGTCTCCAATCTTTCTTTCTGACGAAGATGATGTGCAAAATGCATAGAAATAAGTTGAAACCATTCTGCTGCATGTAAGTAACCAAGCCCAGGATGTTCGACTTTACAATCCCTAGGGATAGAAGAAAGTGTTGGCTCAATGTCTTTAACAACTGTAATTAATTCTAGAAGCTGTTTCTGTACGTCTTCTTTATTAGCTGGGTTTTCAGGCGTATATCCAGGATGATCTGGTAATTTGATTTTTATGTCTGGGAAAGCCCCCATCATATATACCTTTTCTCCCATATCTGTTTTCTTGTTAGTTACAGAAGGTAATTCAGTTCTGCATTTCGTGATTGCATCTAACTGCATATATGTAGAGGTAATTAAATGATTATACATTTGACCGAGGGACCATTCCTCAGCAGAAGGTTTGATCCTAAATTGTTCTATCGAATATTTTTCTAATTCCTCCATGTAATACGTAGCTAATTCTTCAAATTTCTTCATAGCGTTAACTCCTTTTTATGAAAATATATTTGTTACTACCTAATATAAAGGATGGCTACTGACAACATTATGTCAGTAGTGAAATTAAAGTTTTAACATTTTTTTTGCTTCATCACGAATTTTTTCAGAAAGAATTTTTGGCTCAAGTACGTGCACTTGGCTTCCCCAGCTCAATACCCATTGAAACACTTCATCTATGTTTCTAGATTTCAAAAAGACGTGAAAATAGTTATCTCTATGTTCATATGAATCTATAAAAAAATATCGTGATTCAATAATTTTATGTGCAATATGGGAGGGGAATAATAAATGAATCATCACAGTACGGTTGCTTTCAGGCTGATATTCTTGCAAAGAAAAGTCTTCGGGTTTTGTAAAGAATTCTTGTTCTTGCTGTAATTTCTCCATTCGATCTAAGCGGAAATTACGTATTTGTTTTCTAAGTAAACAGTAGGCAACGATGTACCAAATCCCTGAAATATTGACTAAGCCGTAAGGATGAACGGTCCGCTTTATTTTTGTAGTTTCTCTCGGTTTCCGATAAGAAAAAGAGATAGCTTGTTCTTTTTGAATAGATTCTTGCAATAGAAGAAGGTGATTTTCTAGTTTTTCTTGTTCAGATTGCTGATGTGAAAATATAGGAGAAAGGAAACGAAAAGTTTCTCGTAATTCCTGGGCTTTCTTTTGTTGATCAGCAGGGAGAACAATTTCAAGTTTCTCTTTTGCTGATCGTGCATGTACAGAAAAAGAAGAAGTAAAAGTTTTCTCGATATAATCACCGCCTAGTAAAAGAGTAACAGCCTCTTCAGGCGTAAGCTGAATGGGGGGCAAGAAATAACCATCCATTAATGAATAACCGTGGCCGGGCATAGCGAAAAGTGGGACGCCACATTCACTAAGTGCATCCATGTCTCGATAAATCGTTCTTATACTTGTTTCGAATTTTTCAGCTAAGCTTTTTGCTGTAACAGTTTGTCTTCTTTGTAATTCAATTAATATGGCTAATAAACGATCTGTCCGATTCATGAAATATCACCTTCAAATTTTTATAAATATGTTTACTATAAACTTCTAAAAGCAGTATGTTTTCCCCTCCCCTTAACATACTTTTCCCTATGTATAATATTAATATAGTAAAATCATAAGAAGCCGTATTGCAGTTTCCAATAATATACTATATAATCAATTTAAGAAAACGTTTTCATGCAAAGGGGGAGAATTTCGTGTCGACTATAGAGGACGTGGCGAAATTAGCGGGGTTATCAAGGACAACGGTTTCTAGGGTGATTAATAATCATCCATATGTTTCAGATGAGAAGAAAAAAAGGGTTCAATTAGCAATGAAGCATTTAGGCTTCGTTCCTAATTCTGCGGCGAGAAGGCTTCGTAAACAAAAAACAGAAACAATTGCGGTGCTAGTTCCAAGGATTACAAATCCTTTCTTCAGTAGATTTATTGAAGCAATCGAGATTGCTGCTTCTGAGCATAAATATAAACTGATTATTTGTCAAACAAGATATTTACCGGAAAAAGAGATGGAGTATTTACAATTATTATCTACGAAGCAAGTAGATGGGATTATTCTATGTTCACTAGAAAATCCGTGGGAAGATGTAGAGCCATACTTACAACACGGTCCAATCGTGTTATGTAATGAATATATTGAGGAAGCAAATATTCCAACAGTGAAGTTTGATCATGCGCAAGGAGCATACATAGCTGCTAAGCATGTGTTAGAACAAGGATATCGTAATCTTATTTTTTGCCGTGGAAACGAAACCAAAGTCGTTAGTCAACAGCGAAAAATGGGCTTTTTACGTGCCATAACGGAGAAGAGCCGCCAAGTAGAAGCGATTGATTTTCTTGAAAACGCTTTCTCTTGGGAAGATGGAAAACGAATATTCCATGAAGTATTAAAGGACAAAAAAAATCCTACCGCGATTTTGGCAGGAGGCGATGAGGTAGCAGCTGGAATTATCTCAGAGGCGAAGCGCCATGACTGGAGTATTCCAGATGATCTCGCTGTTATCGGTTTTGATAATCAAATTTTATCACAGATTACAGAGCCAGGTATTACGACAATTGAACAGCCAATCGATGAGATGGCCCGAAAAGTTGTCGACCTGATGATGGATAAAATCCATACGAAAAATTATCGAAAAAAAGAATTGTATGAGTTTGAACTGGAGCTCTTGGTGAAAGGTTCAACGATGAAGGATACGATGTTATTAGCCTAGTAGACTATGTCTGCTAGGTTTTTTATGTTCACAAACTACTATTCTTCGTGAACGCAGTCATCACATTTGTTATGGTATGCTTCGTGCTGCTCATCAATTTCTTTCCCGCAGTGCGCACAAGTTTTCGTCGGTAAATTTCTGAAAAACTCCATTGGTTGATCGATCATGTCAATCCCTCCATTTCCATTTCTTACTATCATTGTATTAGTACAAAAAACAAAAGTCAACAACTGTTTTATAACAAAATTGAAAATTAATGAAAAAGTTTAGGAAATGGATTATAGTTAACAATGTAGGATGTAAGTAAAACATGCATTTCTACTCGGTTTTAGAAAGGATGGATACATATGAAAATGACTGTTGTCGGCTTTTGGGGCGGCTTTCCAGAAGCGGGAGAAGCAACGTCGGGGTATTTGTTTGAACACGATGGTTTTCGTTTACTTGTAGACTGTGGTAGTGGTGTACTAGCACAGCTTCAAAAATATATAACGCCATCTGATATAGATGCAGTTGTACTTTCGCACTACCATCACGATCATGTTGCAGATATTGGGGTATTGCAATATGCGAGATTAATTACGAGTGCGACAAAAAGGCAACTACCGGAATTACTAATATACGGTCATACGTTTGACGAGAATGGATTTCATTCTTTAACACATGAACCGCATACGAAAGGAATCGCGTACAATCCAGAAGAAACACTTCAAGTTGGACCGTTCTCGATCTCATTCTTAAAAACTGTTCATCCTGTTACATGCTTTGCGATGCGTATTACAGCAGGTAATGACGCTGTAGTATATAGCGCAGATTCCAGTTATATTCCTGAATTTATTCCATTCACGAAAGATGCTGATCTTTTCATTTGTGAGTGTAATATGTATGCACATCAAGAGGCTGCAAAAGCAGGGCATATGAATAGTACAGAAGTAGCAAGTATTGCGAAAGATGCGAATGTAAAAGAACTTTTATTAACGCACTTACCGCATACAGGCAATCCAGCTGATTTAGTAACAGAAGCAAAACAAATTTTCAGTGGCCATATTACGTTAGCGCATAGTGGCTACGTATGGAACTCATGAGGTGATACGATGTTATTTATTGATAATAAAGGAATTACAGATCCTAGAATAAACTTAGCAATTGAAGAATATTGTGTGAAGAATTTAGATATTAACGAAACGTATTTACTGTTCTACATTAACGAACCTTCTATTATCATTGGTAAAAACCAAAACACAGTAGAAGAAATTAATGCTGATTACGTAAAAGAAAAAGGGATTCATGTCGTTCGTCGTCTATCAGGCGGAGGCGCAGTATATCATGATTTAGGAAACTTAAACTTCAGTTTTATTACGAAAGATGATGGGGACAGTTTCAGCAACTTCAAAAAATTCACAGAGCCTGTAACGAAAGCACTTGGTAAATTAGGTGTAAATGCAGAACTAAGTGGTCGTAACGACATTTTAGCTGAAGGTAGAAAAATTTCAGGTAACGCGCAGTTCTCAACGAAAGGTCGTATGTTCAGTCACGGTACGTTACTATTTGACTCTGAAATCGATCACGTCGTATCAGCGTTAAAAGTAAAAATGGATAAAATCCAATCAAAAGGCATTAAATCAATCCGTAGCCGCGTTGCGAATATTACAGAGTTCCTAAACGAAGAAATGACGACAGAAGAATTTAGACAACTTCTTCTAGAAACAATTTTCGAAGGAGAAACAGAAATTCCAACGTATGAATTAACAGAAGAAGATTGGAAAGAAATCCATAAACTTTCTGAAGAGCGTTACCAAAATTGGGATTGGAACTACGGAAAATCTCCGAAGTTCAACTTACAACATTCACACCGCTTCCCAGTTGGACAAGTTGATGTTCGTCTGGAAGTGAAAAAAGGAACAGTAACAGAATGTAAAATTTACGGTGACTTCTTCGGTTCATTAGATGTGCATGATATTGAAGAGCGTCTAACAGGGGTACAATTTGATAAAGATGCATTTACTGTAGCTTTAGAAGGCGTAGATATTAAACGCTATTTCGGTAATATTACAACAGAAGATTTCTTACATTTATTCTTCTAAAAATAAGGGGGGCTGCCAACGAGCAGCCTTTTTTTTTGCGTAGATTGTCGCGTTTTGTCGGTAAGTCGATATATTTTAAAAATCGCTGATATATTTCGAGTTGCGGTCGATATATTTGGAAAATCGCTGATATAAATTGAGTTGCGCTGATATATGTGAAAAATCGCCGATATAATTTCATATACCATAAAATCACAAGACATTTGCCCCTTATAAAGGAATATATATATTTAAAAGGAGGCGGATTGAAATGAAGAGGGTAATGTACGTTGTATTATTGCTCAGCTTTGTCATCGGAATGACAGCTTGTAACGATGAAACGTCCCAAAGTCGCACACTTTTATCTATTGGAAAGCCAGCGAAAGATAATGTTATATATTTTACGCATACAGATAACAGACGAAAGATACAGGAAATACAAGACATGTTTCAAAATAAGAAGTGGAAAAGAAATGAAACATTCAGCACTGTTAATAAGACACCAGATGTCGTCTTTTCAATAGATGAAGACAATGCAGGGTTACCAACATTATATGTTACGGTGTATTTTCATGAAGATGGAGCGGACGTTCTTAACTTGTACGGGGAGTATACGAGTTTAAATAAACAAGAACTTGCAATGCTGAGAGAAAAGATGAGTGCATATTATCCTAAAATGATTTCTGGTCTAGTTTCATAAATTACTTGCAAACAAAATTCCCTTATCCTTCCAAAGTAAATGAAGAGAAAGTGATCTGTCTATATGCAGTTAATGGAATAACACTTGCCACTTTAATTTTCTTTTAATATAATTAATTTAGAATTTTTAAATATTCTAAATTTTATAAAGGTGGGGTTTGTGTGAATCTCGTTCAATCTTTGGCTGAAACGGCGAAAAAGAAGGGGGATAAACCGGCTTATATATTTATGGATCAGTCGGTCTCATATGACCAATTAAACAAAATGGTCACAAGGTTTTCTAGCAATTTAGCAGAAATGGGCATTGGAAAAGGGGACAATGTTGCATTAGTTGTTGGGAATTCACCACATTTTTTGGTCGGTTTATACGGAACAATGAAAGCGGGAGCAACTGTTATTCCAGTTAATCCAATTTATACAGCAGACGAAATGCATTACATTTTACAAAATGGAGATGTAAAAACAATCATCGTACTCGACGTCCTTCTACCTGTTATACAATCTCTTACAACAAGACTTCCTTCATTAGAAAACATCATCATATGCGAAACCTCATCAGATTTTAACCATACAGAAACCGAAAAAATGAAAACGTTTACTAGAATGATAGGGGCTGGAGATTTAACTTACGAAGGCCCAGAGCTAGATGAAGAAGATGTAGCGGTTATTCTATACACTTCAGGCACGACTGGAAAACCGAAAGGCGCTATGTTAACTCATAAAAATTTATATAGTAATGCGAGCGATGTGGCGTCGTATTTACAATATACGGCTGATGATCGCGTCGTTGCGGCACTGCCGATGTTCCACGTATTTTGTTTAACGGTGGCGGTAAATGCACCGATTGTGAACGGAGCAACGATTTTAATGTTACCGAAATTTAGCCCGAAAGAAGTATTCCGTATTTGTCGTACGTACGAACCGACGATTTTTGCTGGTGTACCGACGATGTACAATTATTTATATTTATTCGAAGAAGCGAGCGCGGAAGATGTGAAGACACTTCGCCTTTGTATTTCAGGTGGTGCTTCAATGCCAGTTGCTCTTCTGCAAAACTTTGAAAAACGTTTTGACGTTATCGTTTCAGAAGGATACGGTTTATCAGAAGCATCACCAGTTACTTGTTTTAATCCGCTTGATCGTCCGCGTAAACCAGGATCGATCGGTACAAATATTTGGCATGTAGAAAATAAAATTGTAAATGAACTTGGGGAAGAAGTACCTGTTGGAGCAGTTGGTGAATTAATTGTTCGCGGACCTAACGTTATGAAGGGATATTATAACGCGCCAGAAGATACAGCTGCGACATTAAAGGACGGCTGGTTGTATACAGGAGACTTAGCGAAGATGGATGAAGAAGGTTACTTCTATATCGTTGATCGTAAAAAAGATATCGTCCTAGTTGGCGGTTATAACGTATACCCTCGTGAAGTAGAGGAAGTATTGTATACACACGAGTCTGTAGCAGAAGTGGTCGTAATCGGCGTTCCTGATGAAAACTTAGGAGAAGCAGTGCGAGCTTACGTCGTTCTGAAACAAACGAACGTAACAGAAGAAGAACTGATGCATTACTGTGCGTTACATTTAGCGAAATATAAAGTGCCAAAGAGTATTGAATTTTTAACAGAATTGCCGAAGAATACGACAGGTAAATTGCTGAGAAGAGCTTTGAGAGAAAAAGCGATGCAAGTTTAAAAATAGGGGCAACCATCTTTATGAAGATGGTTGCCTTTCTACTTTTTAGCATTGGTTAAGCTATGGTGCCATATATTTAAACCGTAATATGACTAATAAGGAGGAGATATAAGTGGAACAGAAGGAATTACGTTTACGGCGAGTGCAGTATCTTATTTGTGACATTATGGATGAAATGAATGCTGAAAGTGAGAAGAAAAACTTAGAGATTTTGCAGCAAGTCATTGATCATCTTTCAGGAGCGATAGGTGATTTAGTGGATCCATCAAGCTCGTATTCTATTGATTATTTAGAGAGGAAAGTTCATACGGCACATTATTTACTTTTTAATAACGAGCGGAAGGCGTACTTATGTAGGAAATAATATTATTATTTTTATTTGACATTGATAATGATTAAGAAAAAACATGTAAATGCATTCGTTATAGCAGCAACGTTAGTAGTTCCATTTAGCGGTATTATGGCACCAATCGCGAAAGCTGAAGCAGCGGTTGAAATGAAAGCAAATAGTAGACTAACAGATGGCACGTATGACGTTGTATTTAAAGCATATAAAGATAAAACAAATGAAGCATCAATCGCTTCAAAATATTTAAAAGATGCAAAAGTAACGATTCAAGGTAATAAAAAAATTGTTACATTAACAGCGACAGATAGTAATTATTTTAAAGAGTTCAAAGTAGAAAATCCGAATCAATTAGGAACGTACCAGGATGTGAAAGTAATCTCGGAAAGCGCAGCGAATAACGGTACGAAAGTTGTTCAATTTGAGCTGGGTGACTTTTCAAAGAAATATAATATGAAATTACATATCGTGATTCCAGCAATGCAATATGATCATCACTTCCAAGTACAATTTGAAGTAGATGGAAGTACAATAAAAAAGGAATCTAAATTCTCAGATGTACCAGCATGGGCACAAGAATCAGTTCAATATTTAGTAGATAAAGAAGCAGTGCACGGTAAGCCAGATGGTACATTTGCACCGGCTGAAAATATCGATCGTAGTTCCGCTGCAAAAATATTAGCAACTGTTTTAGGATTAGAAATTAAGAAAGATGCAAAGCCATCATTTCCTGATGCACAAAATCACTGGGCAACGCCGTATATCGCTGCTGTTGAAAAAGCAGGTATTGTAAAAGGTGATGAGAGGGGGAACTTTAATCCGAGCGGGTTAATTAACCGTGCATCAATGGCTTCTATGCTAGTAAATGCATATAAATTAGAAAGAAATGAAAATATAAAACTACCGAAAGAATTTGCTGACTTAAACAATCATTGGGGTGCGAAGTATGCCAATATTTTAATCCAAGAAAACATTTCAATTGGAACAGATAATGGCTGGGCTCCAGATAAAGCGGTAAGCCGTGCGGAAGCAGCACAATTTATTGCGAAGGCGGATAAGTTGAAGAAATAAAGTGAACGAAAAGTCAGTGAGGGAAAATCCTCACTGACTTTTCGTTATTAAAAAAACAAATTCCAAGTTGACACATGCGAATTACAGAATTAAAATGAAAAGAAATCGAATACATTAGAAGCTAATCAGATAAACTGAAGGCGCACAATGTTCACGTTTGTGAATATATTGTGTGCCTTTTTCTATTGTATAAACTAAGGGGGATTTAACGATGAAACAGTGGGGGAAGACAGCGTTTATGAAAAGTACAGGTGTTTTATTATCAGCAGTTGTACTTTTATCAGGGTGTGGTTCAGCAACATCCACTAGTAATTCTGAAGGAAGTGGAGACAAAAAACCAGTCGAACTTTTAAATGTTTCCTATGATCCAACACGTGAGTTATATCAAGATTTTAATAAAGATTTTGCGAAGTACTGGAAAGAGAAGCATGGGCAAACAGTAAATGTAAAACAATCGCACGGAGGATCTGGAAGTCAGGCGCGTTCTGTTATTGATGGCTTAGAAGCAGACGTTGTTACGCTAGCGCTAGCTTATGATATTGATGCGATTAGCAAGAAGAAACAACTAGCAGAAGATTGGCAGAAGCGACTTGCGGATAATTCCACTCCGTACACATCAACAATTGTATTTCTTGTACGAAAAGGAAACCCGAAAGGAATTAAAGATTGGGATGATTTAACGAAAAAAGGTGTGTCTGTCATTACGCCTAATCCGAAAACATCAGGCGGAGCACGTTGGAACTATTTAGGGGCATGGGGATATGCGCTGGAAAAATATAACAATAGTGAAGATAAAGCGAAAGAGTTTGTCGGTCAAATTTATAAAAACGTGGAAGTACTAGATTCAGGGGCACGCGGAGCAACGACAACTTTCGTTGAAAAAGGAATTGGTGACGTATTAATCGCGTGGGAAAATGAAGCATTACTATCACAAAAAGAGCTCGGAAAAGATAAATTTGAAATTGTAACACCTCCAATTAGTATACTAGCGGAACCACCAGTAGCTGTTGTGGATAAAGTAGTTGATAAAAAAGGAACGAGAAAAGTGGCAGAAGGATATCTTGAATATTTGTATTCAGAAAAGGGGCAAGAAATTGCAGCGAAAAACTTCTATCGCCCTCGTAACGAAAAGGTAGCAGAAAAATATGCATCTCAATTTCCAAAAGTTCAATTATTTACAGTAGATGAACTATTTGGCGGTTGGAAAAAAGCGCAGGAAAAACATTTTAATGATGGCGGTGTATTCGATCAAATTTATAAAAAATAAGGGGGGATGAGGTGAAAGAAGATGAGGAAAAAACGTGTTTTACCGGGGTTTGGATTATCTCTTGGATTTACAATGCTATATATGAGTTTATTCGTACTTATACCACTTTCTATCGTATTTATTCAAACTTCACAGTTAGGTTGGAAGAAATTTGCTGAAGTTGTAACGAGCGAGCGTGTGCTGCATTCTTATCAAGTGAGTTTAACGACTTCACTTGCAGCAGCGGTTGTAAATGCCATTTTTGGCTTATTAATTGCTTGGGTACTCGTTCGTTATACATTTCCAGGGAAACGATTGTTAGATGGATTAATAGATTTACCTTTCGCTCTTCCGACTGCTGTAGCTGGTATTACACTGACAACGCTATATGCCGAAAATGGCTGGGTGGGGAAAATATTTAGTATGTTTCATATAAAAGTAGCTTTTACGCCGCTCGGAATTATTGTTGCACTTACGTTTATTGGGTTACCGTTTGTCGTTCGAATGGTGCAACCAGTACTTCAAAATATTGATAAAGAAGTAGAAGAGGCGGCTTCTAGTTTAGGGGCGTCACGCTTCCAAATATTTGTGAAAATCATTTTGCCAGAAATATTCCCAGCTTTACTTGCTGGCTTTTCACTCGCATTTGCACGGGCATTAGGAGAATACGGATCTGTCGTTTTCATCGCAGGGAATATGCCGATCAAAACAGAAATCGCACCGCTTATGATTATGACGAAACTCGAACAATATGATTACGCAGGTGCAACAGCTGTGGCGACCGTGATGCTTATTATTTCTCTCCTGTTCCTTCTTTTTATTAACATGATTCAAAGCTGGAGTAGAAGGCATGAATTAAAAAGTGAATAGGAGGAGAGAAAATGGAGCCAACATTATTAGAAAAGAAAATAATAAAAAAAGTGTCAGCTAAAAAAGAATCTAAACTTGTACCAAGCATATTAATTGCGATTACAGTTTTATTTTTATCTCTCTTTCTATTGCTCCCGCTCGTAACAATTTTTTTGAAAGCTTTTGAAAAAGGATTTGATGTATACTTTGCTGCTATCACTGATCAAGAAGCATTTTCAGCAATTAGGTTAACGCTTCTCGTTGCGTTAATCGTTGTACCACTGAATACGGTATTCGGAATTGCAGCGGCATGGCTTATTACAAAGTTTCAGTTTAAGGGGAAACAGGTATTATTATCTCTTATTGAACTGCCGTTTGCCGTGTCACCAGTTATCGCAGGATTAGTGTTCGTTTTACTCTTCACACCGAGGGGGGCTCTTGGTGAATGGTTACTCGAACATGGAGTGAAACTTATCTTCTCTGTACCTGGCATTATTATCGCAACAATCTTTGTAACTTTCCCGTTCGTTGCACGTGAATTAATTCCGATTATGCAGGCGCAAGGGAAAAGTGAAGAGGAGGCAGCTTTATCACTTGGCGCAAGTGGCTGGAAAATGTTTTGGCGCGTTACGCTTCCAAATATAAAATGGGGCCTTTTATACGGCATGATTTTATGTAATGCCCGTGCTATCGGTGAGTTTGGAGCCGTTTCTGTTGTATCAGGTCACGTGCGTGGCATTACGAATACGATGCCGCTTCATATTGAAATTTTGTACAATGAATATCAATTTTCAGCAGCGTTTGCAGTAGCGACGTTAATGTCATTAATCGCGGTATTTACGCTTGTTATAAAAAACTGGATCGAATGGCGAATGGAAAAACGACAATAAGGGGGATTACGGTGAGTATTCAAATTCAAGGTGTATCAAAACAATATGGTACATTTCAAGCGTTGACAGACATTCATTTGGATATCCCAAAGGGTGAACTTGTCGCCTTATTAGGCCCGTCAGGTTCTGGAAAAACGACGTTATTACGAATTATTGCAGGATTAGAAGAAGCGGATGAAGGCTCTATTTCATTTGAAGGGGAAGATCTAACAGACATTCACGTAAAAAATCGGCAAGTCGGTTTCGTCTTCCAACACTATGCGCTTTTTAAACATATGAATGTATTTGAAAATGTCGCTTTCGGTTTAAAAGTAAGAAAGAAAAGCTTAAGACCTTCAGCAGAAGCGATAGAAGAAAAAGTAACAGAATTATTAAAGCTTGTAAAAATGGATGGCTTTGCTAAGCGTTACCCAGCGCAACTATCTGGCGGACAACGACAGCGTATCGCACTAGCTCGAGCACTTGCAGTCGAACCGAAAATTTTATTACTAGATGAGCCGTTCGGTGCCCTTGATGCAAAAGTGAGAAAAGAATTACGAAGATGGCTCCGGAAACTACACGACGAATTTCAAATTACGAGCGTATTCGTAACACATGATCAAGAAGAAGCACTAGACGTTGCGGACCGCATCGTTGTAATGAATGAAGGGCGCATTGAACAAATGGGAACACCGGAGGAAGTATATGAAAACCCAGCAAGTCCGTTCGTGTACGACTTTTTAGGAAATGTAAATTTATTTCACGGCCGCGTCCATAAAGGTAAGCTAAATGTAGGATCGGTGGAACTAGAAGCACCAGAGCATAAGCACATTTCAAATGTAGACGGAGTAGCTTACGTAAGGCCACATCACTTATCTATCTCTCGTACAAAACAAAGCGTAGATGCAATCCCAGCGAAAGTATCATATTCTCACGCAGTTGGACCTGTCGTATATGTAGAATTAAAACGAGACGGAACAGATGAGTATTTAGAAGCAGAAATTAGTAAAGAACAGTTTAGACAGCTAAGCATTCAAGCGGGTGATGTTGTATACGTACAGCCGAAAGAAGTGAAAGTGTTTATTCCGGAGGATTTTGTAATTTAAGAGAGTTAAAATCAGCAATCTATTAATAAGAGGAAGTCTCCTAAAATATGTTTTAGGAGACTTCCTCTTTTATTTGTAGTGATAACTTTTTCACATATGAAATATAACAAGGCGTGGGGGCGTGTTCAAACAGTTATTAAGGAATATATTCTTATTACCTTCTATAAATAAAGGTATTACAGTTAAGGGAGGCACATTTACACCAGGAATATGAAGCTCAGTATATTAGCTTCATTGAATATTAGAACAAAATTGAAAGTGAAAATAAAAGGTTAGTTGAATGATATTTATATCATGTCGCTAGCAAACAATAATCGCATCTATTATTGTTAATCTTAAATTATATAATAAAAATAGATATCTGTCATAATATTTATAAAATTGTTGTTAAATTGTCGGATTTTGTGCACAAAATCTTCAAAACTTTAAAACGATATTTACTTTACTATTTCATTTGTTTACATTGTGATATGTAACATTATATATGTTAAAAATATTTCAGCGAGGTGAGTTTATGGGAGCAAAGAAATGGTATAGGTATTTAATCCAACTTATCGTAGTTGCATTAATTGTTACCTCCATACCACTCAATGGATTGGCGGAAACGGCACCACCGTTTACACCATCTCCAAATTCAGAACAAAGTCCGGAAGTGGAAAAGAAAGAAGAAAAGGAATTACCAGATCCACATCCAGATCAATTAAAGAAGGATAAGACTAAAGCACAGGCGAGTCCGACTGAGATTGTAGAAGAAAGAACGGAAACAGAGAAAGTTTTCGATAATAATGATGGTACGTATACGAAAAAGGTATATACGGAACCGATTCATATTGAAAAGAATGGAAAGTTAGAAGAGGTTTCACCGAAATTAGTAGAAGCACCTAACGCAAAAATTGTAACGGAAAATACAACATTAGAACCAGAGTTCGAGAAAACAACACAAGATGGAAAGTACGTTCAATTTAAAGTAAAAGATCATACCATTAAGTACAAATTAATGAGTGCAAATGGTGAAAAAGGTGAAGTGAAGCCATCACCGGTCACTGCGACACATGAAAATAATACAGTATGGTATAAAGGGATCTTCCCAAATGTTGATTTAAAGAGCACGACGTTTAACGAAAATGTAAAAGAAGATTTTGTCTTACGTGAATATACAGGACATCATATTTTTACGTTTGCATTAGAAACAGATTTAACACCAAGCTTACAGGAAGATGGTTCAATCGACTTCCAAAATGAGAAAAAAGAAAAAGTATTCACATTACCGAAACCGTATATGAATGATTCAAATGTGGATCAACAATCAGGTGAGGCTGTAACGTCAGATGCGGTTCGTTACACTATTGAGAAAACAGATGAAAAAACATATACATTAACTGTTACTGCAGACCCGCAGTGGTTACAGGCACCAGAGCGAAAATATCCAGTATATGTAGATCCTTCTGTTGAACTAGGTAACTTTGAAAATGCATACGCTGCAAGTGCCTATCCAACTGTCAATTATTCAGGAGGAAAACTGTGGGATTCAGGTCAAAATGCTTACACGTTAAAAGTTGGGTATTATGATGGCTCATCTGGAACAAACTTTGCATTTATTAAACCGAATGTTTCAGATTTAAAAGGTGCAAAGATTGAAGGTGCAACATTCCATGCCTATGCAGTTTGGCATTATTATGGAAATCAACCGAATGGTGTTTGGTTAGATGAAGTAACAGGTGGATGGAATGTTGGTGGTGTGAACTGGAATAATAAACCAGGTTCTAATAACATTGCACAAACTGATGTCGGACGCGGAAAATGGGCCCAGTTCAATGTAACGAATACAGTGAAAGCATGGGTAGATGGCGCGAGACCAAACAACGGTTTTAAACTACATGCAAATGGAAACGGGCAAAGCCATTGGAAAAAGTTTATTGCAGCTGAAAATGGAGAAAATGCACCGTACTTAGAAGTAAAATATTCTTATGCAAAACCAAATACACCGAGAGTACAAGCTTACTCAAATGGGAGCGGGAGTGGTTCAGGTCACTTCAATCTACAATGGGATCCGGTCCCAGGGGCAACCGAGTATAAAGTAGCTATTTTTAACGGATATGACTATGAATATATTTCAGTTGGGAATGTGACAAGCTGGACGACGAAAGACAAAAAAATATTCCCGACGCCAGAAGAGATTGCACAAGGACGATACTGGATACATGATGACGGAAAAGGGGCAGAAGCACCTACTAACCCAGGACAAATATATAAAAATGCTTATCAAGCAGGCGGTCCGTACGGGATTATAGCGGAAGAAGTAGCTACTGGTTTCGTATTGTAGCCGAGTATCCATTTGGTGAAAGTCCGCTTTCGGATGGAGTCGTTCCATTTATTCCGTTAGAGCAAGTGAAAAAGCCAGATGGTTCAGCTTATATTAATGCGACAGATAAGGAAACGGGATATGTCACATTAAAGTGGGATGCGGTCCCAGCGGCATCCGGCTATAAAGTTTGGGTATATAACGGAAAAGATTATGAAGCGTTTGATGTAGGAGATAAGACTAACTGGACAACACAAAACGAGAAAATTTGGCCAACGAAAGATGAAATTGCAAAAGGCCAATATTTACTTCATCATGATAAAAAAGGAACAGAATTAGCGGTAGATCCATCACCTGTGTATAAGAATTCTGGCGGAATTTATGCTGGCTTTAAAAATTATTGGTTCCGTGTAACGGCGTATAGTAAAGTAGGGCATGCTGAAAGTGAAATTTCGCATGAGTTTGTACCTAAATTTGCTCAAGACTTTGGGTTTACAGGGATGTTTGATTACTGGGCATCAGTTCCAGTACTAAATGGTAAAGTAAATGCTACAAATGGTAACTTTATCATGAGTGAGAAAGATATTACGTTATCTGGGCGCGGACCGGATGTATCAGTAGAAAGAACGTATAATAGCCAAAGTAAAAAAGTAGGTCTATTTGGTACAGGGTGGTCTAGTGGATTAGAAGAAAGAATTTTGGCTGAAGGAAATGGAAACTTACTATTAATTTCTGCCGATGGCGCAAATATTACTTTTACTAGAACGGGAGATAACGCGTATCAAGCTCCTACTGGTATATATTTAGAAATTAAACAAGTATCAGGCGGATATGAAATAAAAGATAAAGACCAAACGGTTACTTTCTATAAATCTGGCGATGCGCAAGGGCGTATCCAGTATACAAAAGATAAATACGGAAATACGACGACATATGAGTATGATGGGGAATCACGTTTATCAAAAGTAAAGAACGCTTCTGGTAAAGAGTTAGTCGTACAATATGATGGGAATAATAAAAAAGCAGTAAGAGTAATTGGTCCAGATAACAAGACTCTTACATTTAATTACGATGGAGATTTCCTCGTTTCTTCTACAACACCAGAAGGAAAAGTATATAAATACGGATATGATAATGGTTTACTAACATCTATTTATGACCCACAACATACAGATGCAAAACCATATAAAACATCATATGCATACGAGAATAATAGATTAGTAAAAGTAACGGACCCATTAGGAAAAGCTACGACATTAGCATATAATACAGATACGAAAGAAGTTACGTTAACGAATCCTAAAGGGCGTAAAACTGTTTATACGTATAACGATGCTGGAAACCCAGTGAAAACAGTTGAAGATGTGGGACGTCTGAATTTAACGACATCTTATGAATACAATGCAAATAATTTAGTAAAAACAACAACTCCTAAAAATCAAACAGAAACAGCGACCTATGATGGTAATGGGAATGTAACTTCTGTTACGGATGAAATGGGAACAGAAAAGTTTGAGTACAATAAAGACAACGGGCTTATAAAAGCGACAGATAATGAAAATCGTGAAACGACAGTTGCTTATAAAGCAGCGAATACAGAAGTGTCTGAAACTGACCAAGCCGCAAATACATCATCTTTCATGCAGTATGATCAGTTTGGAAATCCAATTGAAACAACTAGAGAGCTAGGAACAGGGGAAAACCTGATTCAAAATCCAAGCTTTGAGATGGATATAACGAATGGATGGAAAGAAGAAAAAGGAAATAGTCAAGGGGCATTAAAAAAAGATGCAATCTTTGCACCTGGTGGATTGGGCGGAGCTTCATCGTTACAAATGACGGTAAAAGCGCAAAACGCTGGTTGGGGCTACCATAGTGCGATTCAGGATATTGTAGTAGAACCCAACACAACATATACATTAAGTGGGATGATGAAAACAGCATTAACGCATGCTGGTGCATTCTTTAATGTTCAGTTGTTAAAAGAAGACGGAAATCCTCTTGATGGTGGGAATAATTGGTTTGATACACGTCATAACAGAATAGAAGGCGAGAAAGATTGGACGAATCGCCAAGTAACTTTTAAGACGACAGACCAAACGAAAAAAGTTAGAATCTATTTACAAGTTGATTATAATCGAGCGGATTCAAGTGGTTCAGTCTGGTTTGATAAGATTCAACTAGAAAAAGGTGAAGTTTCTTCTAGTTTTAACCCAATTGACAATAGTAGTTTAGAGAATATGACGGAAAAAGGTTGTATTCCAGGATGGATTCGAGGAGATGGAACAAGCTGTGATCCAAAAGATGTTTCTCAGCAAGAGAGCTTTACGGGACATTCATCTATTGTATTAGAACGTAGCCAATATGGCGGTTCAGATGTAGGATATGCTAAGCATATACATTTAAACCAGAAAAAAGCAGAAGCAATTACGCTAACAGGAATGTCTAAATCTCAAAATGTAGAAAATACCGCACCAGATAAGCTCTCAAGAGATTACTCTATTTGGGCAGATGTGTATTATCAAGATGGTACTGGTACGAACTATCAAGCGAAATTCCCAAGTGGTACAAATGATTGGAATCGTAGTGCAGTTGTAATCCCTGCTACTAAACCAATTAAGCGTATGGAAGTCTATCTTCTATTTAGAAGAGAGAATAAAGGAAAAGTTTGGTTTGATAATATTCGTTTACTAGAAGGAAATGCTCTTATTAAAAATGAGTATGACAACGATGGCAATGTTGTTGCCGCGTATGATGAAGAAGGGCAGAAGAATACATTCACATACGATGCATCAGGAAATAAAAAGAGCGAAACAGATGAAAAAGGAAATACAAAACTATATGATTATAACAAAGATAATTTATTAACGAAGGTTACTTTGAAAAATGGTACGTCTGTAAATTATCGTTATGATCATAATGGAAACACAACAGAGAAATCTGTCATGTTTGGTGGGAAAACACAAACACACAAATATGAATATGATGTAGATAATAAAAATACAGTGTATATCGATGCGCTGAACCGTCGTATTGAAAATACGTACGATGAAAATGCAAACAAGATTAAAACGAAAATGCCAAACGGTTCTATCTTAGAATCTGTATATGATACTGCAGATCGCGTCATTGGTGAAAAGCGAAATGGAAAAGATTCATTTACATTTGAACGTGATCAAAATGGACAAGTTACGAAAGTCAAAGACCATGTCAATGGCGTAGAACGTACAAAAACATACGACAAGGCAGACCGTGTCACAAGCGCAACAGATAGCCGAGGCGGAAAAGTTGATTGGGCATATCACGACAAAGCAAACAGTAAGACAGAAAAACTAAAAGAACAAACAGTAACGCAAGGCGGATACACAAATAAAGTATCGTATGACTACAACACGTTAGATCAAAACATTCGTGTAACAGACGGTTCTCAAACGTATCGCTTTGATTATGACGATCAAGGAAATGTTCGTACGTACACAGCTGGTAATGGTTCAGGTTCTACTTTTAACTATGACCACGCGAACAAGATTAAAGATTTAGTAGTCGGTACAGCAAACAGTATTCTACTTTCTGAACGATATGAATATGATCAAGCGGGTAACCGTACGAAGATTAAACATGAAGGTGCGGGCGGAAAAGTAACAGAAACAAACTTTGTTTATGACCCGATTAACCAATTATTAAATGAAGCATTACCAAACGGAACAACTAAATCTTACACATATGATGGATTTGGAAACCGTACGAGTGTGAAAGTTGTAGAGAATGGAAAAGAAACAAAGTCTATAGCGGCAACATTCAATGAAGGAAATCAACTTGTCAAATTCGGAAACGAATCGTTAACGTATGATGCAAATGGAAATCGTATATCAGATGGGAAGTATAAGTATACATGGAACGAAGACGATCAACTTGTATCGATTACAAAACAAGGGGCAACTACTCCATTCGCGACCTATAAGTATGATGAGGATAATCGTCGTATTGAAAAGAGTGTAAATGGTCAAGTAACACGTTATTTCTATGATGGAGACAGCATTAATCCGTTGTACGAGACGGATGGTAGTGGAAATGTTCTTCGTCAATATGTATACTCAACAAGTGGCACGCGCCTAGCGATGAAATCAAAAGGACAAACGTTATACTATCACTATAACCCTCGTGGTGACGTAGTTGCGATGACGAATCAGGATAAAGAAGTTGTAGCAACGTATGAATATGATTCGTGGGGTAATGTATTAAAGAGTGATACAAAAGGTATCGCAGCAGATAATCCATTTGGATATGCGGGATACATGTATGATAAAGAAATTGGCATGTATTACTTAGTTGCAAGATACTATAATCCAGATCATGGTGTGTTCTTATCGGTGGATCCTGATCCGGGTGATGAAGATGATCCGATTACGATGAATGGGTATACGTATGGTGATAATAATCCGGTGATGATGACCGATCCAGATGGACATGCACCTTGGTTGGCTATAAATGCTGGTTTTGCAGTTTATGATGGGTATAAAGCTTATAAGTCTGGCGCAAGCAAAAAAGTAATATTAAGAAAGGCTGCGTTAGGATTTGTAGGCGGTGGTAAACTCAAATACGCTGGAAAGATTACAAAAGCAATTGGAGGCGGCAGTTTTAATAGTGTAAATAAATTAAAAGGTACAAAATATGTAGGACACCATATGCCTCAAAATGCTTATAATAAGAGTATAGGTATAAGTAGAGGTAAGGGGCCAGCATTACTTATGACAAAGGCTGATCATAAATTAACAAGAACCTTTGCCGGTAAAGGAAAGGCTACCATGAGGATAGATAAAGGATTAAATGCTAGGCAAAGATTGGCAAGAGATGTTTGGGATGTTAAACGTCAATTTGGAAGAAAATACAATTATGGTTTGAAGCAAACTGTAAGCTACGGACAAAAGTTATATCCTAAACAAAGGAGATAACTAAATTTAAATTATAATAGTATTTCACAAATAATGGTTTGTGAAATACTATTATGTATCCTATAAAATATTAGTTGAAAATAAGAATGGATAGAAAAGCCATTTATAAAGTAGGTGTTATGTGTATGGAAAGTATAGGTTTTAGAGTGATATACGGTAAGGATAAACATAATCATTATTTTGGTGGGGAAACTTGGGATGTGCCTATATGTCCGCAATGTAATGAACAAGCACATCAAATATTTACTTTTGATTTAAACGATTTTCGATTAGAGGAACTTAGAATGGAAGAACTAACAGAACTGCCGTTAATCACTTGTTTAAATTGTTCCTTATATGAAGGTGTACAAAACTTTAAAATAAATATAATGGAACGCTCTATACATACTATTAATCAAAGTGAGCTGTTTGATTGGAAATATGAATTAATTGATAAGATACCAGTTCCTTTGCCGAAATATGATATGAAATTAATAAACATGAAGAATTATGATGTTCCCTGTGATGAAGATGAATATGACCAAGCTTTAGATGCTATAGGAAAAGATTATATTTGCAGGATGCTAGGAAAACCTCTATATATAGACGATTCTATAGAAGCGAAGTGTCCTTGTTGCTCTAAAAGTATGAAATATGTGGCTATGGTGGCCGGAGAAGATTATGGGAATGAAGGAGAACTTACAGGAGGAATAGGTTTTCAAATAGGAGAGAGTTATTTATACTTTTATCTATGCAAAGAATGCCTAATCATACAAACTTCAATGCAGAGCACTTAAGTTTGTTCCGCAGTCTTGAAGATTTTATTTTAATGTAAAGGTAAGACACACATTTTATAAATTATGCTTGTGAGATTGGGCTGTTTGGAATTAAGAGTTTTAATAATTAATGACAGGATGAAATGTGTTTTTACATCTCGAGTAACAAAGAATTTGTATAAAAAATGAGCTGCAATTTTACCTTGAATCAGAAAGAAAAAATATTCTAAATTTTTGTGAAGGAGTGTTTCTTACAGTGGAATCACAAATTATAATAGGAATACCAGGGTTATGGAAAAGTAGGACAGAATTGGTTCAGGAAATAGTTGGTAAAAGTGGAGGTTATATTTTAGCAGGAAATGTTATACATCATAAGGAGAAAGATATCGTTTTTGAAATTGATGTATACGATCATGATCCATCTTTAAGAGAAGCATTTTTATATGCAAGTGGCGGTCGTTTCGAAGAAGACTTACTTAGTAAATTAGAGAAACATACTTATACAGTATACATTATTGCTAATGTGCAAAATATGCAGGAACTAAAAGAAGTTATTGAAGTAGGGAATGGAGTGTTAGATGCAGGGGGGCTTGCTTTAAAAATAGAAACAGCAGGTGTAGCGTATTCTAAAGATGAATGGACAGAGCTTGCGGAAAATAAGGAGATATTTCCCATTTATTCGCATGTTGTAACTTTAGTTGGAGATGAAGATGGTTATTATTCATGTGGAATGCAAGCATTCGCTCTACCAGATGTAATTATACAAGGGGAGATAGAACCAGAAACGGCTGGGGATTTATTAAATGATTTTAATTTATATAATATAGTCGAACAACCTAAATTAAAAGATGGAGATACAATTAGTTTTACGGAAAACTCTCCGGTGTACCAATTATCTTACTACACAGACTATCGCTATGAACCAGAGGATCCATTTTACAATCCATGTGGATTATGGAAGTTAGAATTGACTTAAATGTATTAGGGTTTTATCATAGGAACAACTTAGTAGTGTAAGGAGACCTGATAGTATGTATTAGGTCTCTTTTTTGAGGATTTTAAATTATCGCAGCAGACAATCCATTTGGATATGCGGGATACATGTATGATAAAGAAATTGGTATGTATTATCTGATTGCGCGTTATTATAACCCGGAGCATGGTGTGTTCTTATCGGTGGATCCTGATCCGGGTGATGAAGATGATCCGGTTACGATGAATGGGTATACGTATGGTGATAATAACCCTATAATGAACATTGATCCAGATGGGCATTTAGCATGGTTTATTCCAGTCGCTGTACACGGGGCGAGAATCGCTGCTCCGCATGTAGGTCGTTTTGTTGGTAAACAATTGGCTAAACGTGCAATAAAGCAACCATTAAAGTACAAGAATACGAAAGCAGTAGCAGGTAAAATTACTGGATATACAAAACATGGGTTAAACCAAGCGATTAGTCGTAATAACGGATTAGGGGTGTCACCAAAGGCAATCTTACATACAGTTAAGTCAGGTAAGAGGGCTATACAAAAAGATCGTGGAACTATTAAATATACTAGTAAACAAGCTGTAGTCGTTTTAAATAAGAGGGGGAAAGTCGTAACGACTTTTGCTAGAGGAACGAAATATACACGGAAAGGAAAAAAATAAGCGTGAGTAAATTTAATAGTGATGTGCAAGGAGTATTGCAAGGGATATTAAAGGAAAAGCAGCCTGAGCTATTGTGGATTGTAAATTGTAGGGACTTTAGTATATTAGAAATTGAAACTATACATGAGTTGAGAGATATATTAGCAGATGAATTAATTGAAAAAGGATTTGATGAACAGGATAATATTAATGATTTTGGTAGGGATTTAGAGAAAATGATTGATGTATTTGGAGATTTACTTCCTTAATAGTTCAGGTGCATAATAAATTTGTAGGAGGAAGGGCCAATATTGGCTCTTCTTTCTTTTTGGATCTTAATCCAATGAATTCAATTTTAAACGAGGCATTACCAAACGGAACAACTAAATCATACACATATGATGGATTTGGAAACCGTACAAGTGTGAAAGTTGTAGAGAATGGAAAAGAAACAAAGTCTATAGCGGCAACATTTAATGACGGAAATCAGCTTGTAAAATTCGGAAACGAATCGTTAACATATGATGCGAATGGCAATCGTACATCAGATGGAAAGTACAAGTATACATGGAACGAAAACGATCAAATTGTAGCTATTACAAAACAAGGTGAAAGCAATGCATTCGCAACTTATAAGTATGACGAGGATAATCGTCGTATTGAAAAGAGTGTGAATGGTCAAGTAACACGTTATTTCTATGATGGAGACAGCATTAATCCGTTATATGAGACGGATGGTAGTGGAAATGTTCTTCGTCAATATGTATACTCTATAGACGGTTTACGTTTGGCTATGAAATCGAATGGACAAACGTTATACTATCACTATAACCCACGTGGTGATGTCGTTGCGATGACAAATCAAAATAGAGAAGTTGTAGCAACGTATGAATACGATGCATGGGGTAACGTATTAAAGAGTGACGCAAAAGGTATTGCAGCAGACAATCCATTTGGATATGCGGGATACATGTATGATAAAGAGATTGGCATGTATTACTTGATTGCTCGTTACTACAACCCAGATCATGGTGTGTTCTTATCGGTAGATCCTGATCCGGGTGACGAAGATGATCCGATTACAATGAATGGTTATACGTATGCAGATAATAATCCAGTGATGATGACAGATCCTGATGGGCATGTAGCTTGGTGGGTAACTGGTGCATTAGGTGGAGCTGTTTGGGAAGTAGGAAAGTATCTGTATAAAAATAGAAATAAAGGTTATACGTGGAAGGTCGGACTTAAAGCAGCGGGATATGGAGCAGCTAAAGGTGTATTATTTGGTGGGATAGGACGAACATTTGGATATCTTTCTCACTTAAATTTTGGAAAAAGAGTGGTTCAAAAAGGATATAAGCCAGTAGTTAGACAATTAAAATCCAATTACGAGCGTTTTAAGAAGAATCCTATAAAACAGATTAAAAGGAACCCAGGTGCTAGACTTGATGGAATGAAAAGGGCGAAAAAACAAAGGAAAAAAGCATTTAAAAATTCAACGACAGCGAAACTTATGAAGATTTCGAATGCAGTGAGAAGACGTTAATGAAGGGAGACTAAAAGTGCTTATAGAAATTTTAGAATTTGCTTCTATCTTGGCTTTAGTAGCTGTATTAACATTAACGGTTATGTTGCAAGATATATTTTTTATAGATATAAATAAACAATATACTGAAACACGTATTGGGACAATTATTTTTAGTATCCGTATGTTGTTTGGAGCATGGGTAATATTTGTTACGGAAACTACTATAATTGCTATCTCAAAAGTGACTGCAATTCAATTAATTATTTTACTTCTTATTTGGGTATGCTCAAAGTATGTACAAAAAACTCGTGAAAATTGGCTAATCACTATAGTTGCTTTTGTTATTTATGGTGTTGGTACTTACATTTATATTCAGTTTGCTTTTAAAGGCTATTAATATATCACCAGAAAAATTAGTGGTTAGAAAGATTCGTTTGTTAAATGTGTGTATGAATGAATTACATGAAAAGTTACTATATGATGTAGAAGAGGATAAGAAATAAATAGAGAAATAATTTGGAGAAGGAAGAGCGAATATAGGCTCTTTTCTCTTTTGGTATACATTAATTTTATTATGATTATAAAATTATAAGAAGAAACGTTATATTATCACTATAACCCTCGTGGTGACAGATCAAAATAGAGAAGTTGTAGCAACGTATGAAGATGCATAGGTAATGTTTTGAAAAGTGATACGAAAGGTATTTTAATAAATATTATACCATTATATGAAGAATATATAATAGGATTCGTTTATTACAAAGAACAGGGAATTAGGCACATAAAAAGACCTTTTCCATAAAATGAAAAGAACGAAAGGATTTTGTTATTTAAATAAAAACCGAACCACCATCTAAATGGCGGTTCGGTTTTCTTTATCTATTTTTTCTCTACTAATTTCTTATTCTTCCAATCTAATGTAAACGATTTATTAAATGTTTTTTGATCAACATCTTTTACGTTGTTTCCAACCCAGTTTGCAGTTCCGAATGTGTAGCCTGGACGAAGTTGGTAGTCGTCGGCGTGCTTTGTATAAGCGACTTGTAGGTTAGATTGGTCTGTATTTTTTTCAGAGATAACAACAGCGATCATACCAGGAGAGAAACCGCTATTTGTTAATGCTGGAAGTTGATCCATCGGTATTAAATTACCTTTTGCATCAGATTCATATAAGTATGTGCGAGAGTACATGAACAGTTGGTTTCCGTATAAAGAATGGTAGGAATCACGTGTGTAAATACCCCAGTTTTGATTGTTATATCCGTTAAAGAATACATTCCATTTTACGTTTTTATTTGTTTGGTCAATTAAGTTTGTTTTATAACTTGTTTGTTTATAGCTTACAGAGTCAGACCAAGTTACTTGGCCAGTTGCACCCGCTTCAGCGCTAGGTCCATTTGGCGTTGCAGAAGCTTTAACAGAACCGCCAAGTTGATAAGATACACTAGAGGTTACAGTCGTTTCTTCTACAGCATTTGTAGGTGCTACGTTAAAGAAACGGGCGCTGTTATCTTGAAGATTAAAGGCAATATCATATTGTGAAGGGTAGCGTAATGTTGCACTAGCGCCAGGGATTGGGTAGTTATCAATAGGCGCACTACTTATAGTAGGATTTGCTTTTAGAAAACTACCAGTTGTATTAATAACGGCAATCTGTTTATCAGCGCTCGGATCATCGATAAAAGTTACCTTTAAAGACATTGTCATATTATCAGTTTGATCATTATTAAATGTATTATAGCTCGTATGTGTTTTTGCATTTTGCCCGATATCTGTTACAACTTGTGACGTCGTTTGAGCGTAAGCAGCAGGTGTTGAAAGTGCTAAAGCGCTACTAGCAACAACAGCGGATAATGCTAAACATTTTAAATACGTTTTAGAGCGTTTCATACAATCACTTCCTTTTGTTTTTGTCGATATATGTCGTATTTCGTTTATATCGTAACATGAAAATAAAACGGAAGGGATAGTTATGCATAATTGCATAGGTGAGTTTTGGATAGTGAAATTTTATGAATCCTTCTCAAGGGAATCGCCGCTGTATTGTTTATATATTCCTCCTCATCAACTCCCCAACTTGCGTCGCAACATACTCAACATCACTATCAATTTCGTTTAACACGTAAGATTCTAAAATGCCCATTACAGCCGTTCCTAAAAACTTTAAAATAATGTGTTTATCGATGTTTTTATTTATTGATGTGTTTGTGTTTAACTTTTTCTCTATTTCACCCATGATGAAAGTTAATAACTTTTTTTGAAACGATAATGTGCTGTTACTTTTAAATAACGCCGCGAAAAATGGTTTATGTTCTTTGAAGTATTCAAACCATATGATCGTTCCTTCTATAAACCCTTTGTTTTGTTTCTCATAGCATATTTCTTTTAATTGGTCTAAATGATCGTCCACAATTTTATCTAATAAATTGTACTTATCTAGATAGTGTAAGTAAAAAGTTTTTCGCCCGATGTTTGCTTTTTCGGTAATGTTTTTTACTGTAATTTCGTCGAAACCATCTGTAATTAACATTTCTATAAATGCCGATTGAATGGCGTTTTGTGATTTTATAATTCTTCGATCGATTTTCTCCATATGGGTTCCTCCGTTGTTGATACACATATTTCTGTATGTGTGTATTATGACCCAAATGCGTAAATGTGGTCATTGAAACAAGTGGTTGCTCGCTTTATTATAAATATACACGTGAGTAATAACTCTCACAAGTGTAAAATTAAAAATGAGATAAAGGTGGTTTTATATATGGCAGTTACGAAGAAAAATGTACGATTTTATGCAAGAGGTTTACAAGTTGCAGGTATTTTGAACATTCCCGAAGGTGCTGAGGAAAAGAAACAAAATGCAGCGATTGTTTGTGTGCATCCAGGTAGTAGCTGTAAAGATCAAACAGCAGGATTGTATGCGGAAAAGTTAGCAGAACAAGGTTATGTAACGCTTGCATTCGATGCATCATATCAAGGTGAAAGTGAAGGGGCACCGAGATATATTGAGGAACCAGCTGCGCGTGTTGAGGATATTCGCTCAGCGGTAGATTATGTAACTACCCTACCTTATATAGATGAAGAACGTATCGGTGTGTTAGGGGTTTGTGCAGGCGGTGGTTATGCGGTAAATGCTGCGATGACAGAGCGCCGTATTAAAGCGGTTGGTACAGTTGTTGGCGCAAATATCGGCCGTTTAAATCGTGAGTCTAACCCGATTGGTGTGTTAGAGGCAATTGGTAAACAACGTACTGCTGAAGCGCGCGGAGCAGAAGAAATGATTACAAATTGGATTCCTAAAAATCAGGAAGAGTTAGCGGCAGCAGGTATGACGGATATAGATATTGTAGAAGCGGTTGAGTATTACACAACGCCGCGAGGTCAAAGTGTGAACTCTCCAAACAAATTAAACTTTACAAGTATGGGATCGGTAATTGGTTTTGATGCGTTCCATTTAGCAGATACGTTATTAACGCAGCCGCTGCAAATTATTGTCGGCAGCAAGCAAGGCGCATTCGGTTCTTATAAAGATGGTTATGAGCTTTATGAGAAAGCAGCTTCAGAGAAGAAAGATTTACTTGTTGTGGAAGGTGCGAGTCACTACGATTTATATGATCAACCAGAACCAGTAAAAATTGCGGTTGAAAAATTAACAAGTTTCTATAACGAAAATCTGTAAAAGGAATGTTGTTTTGAATTGCACCTCTAATTGTTAGATTTGCGTCTAGCAATTAGGGGTTTTTATTGTGAAGATTGCAGTGCTTAATATTTACGTTTAACGTGCATAACAAGATATAATAGAAGAAATACATAAGGAGGCACGCTGTGAAGAATCGTCGTTATTTCAATATATTTACTATGTTACTTGTATACACACTACTTATGTTTTACATCGGCTGGAACGGATGGGTTTGGCTTCATACGGTATTTGGCTGGGAGTCTTGGGGATATTACGCTTTCGTTGTTGGCTTCATTTCATATGCGTACATTCTCGTGCAAGTGTTTAAGTTTTTGCCATTTCTACGAACGATAGGTTCGATTTGGTTTGCGGTTATACAATACGCGCTTATGCTATTGCCTTTAGCTAATATTATGGTCTTTCTTTTACAGTTTTCAGTGGAGAAAGAAGCAGCAATTATTTGGACAGGGGCGGCTGTGTTAGCTGCATTTATTTTAATCTTTGCGTACGGAGTATTCAACGCATATAGCCCGGTAGTAAGAAAATACGAGGTGCACATACCGAAAAAAGTAGAGGGACGTAAAAGCTTACGCATTGCGATGGCTTCTGATATGCATTTTGGTAAATTGTCTGGCGTTTCGCATTTAAAAAGACTTGTCCATCATGTAAATGAAATGGAGCCTGATATTATTTTACTGCCAGGAGATATTATCGATGATCATCCAGGTGTGTTCATTCAAAAAAATATGGGACATATTATGAAACAGATGAAAGCTCCACTAGGCGTATATGGTGTGTTAGGAAACCACGAATATTACGGGCGAGCAGTTCCAGAATTTTTACAAGAGATGGATAAGATTGATATTCGCATTTTATTAGATGAAGTAATTACAATTGAAGATCAGTTTTATCTCGTTGGAAGAAGAGATAAAACTGAGCGAGATCGCCAAAGTTTTGAAAATCTTATGAGTGCGGTAGATAAAACGATGCCAGTTATCGCAATGGATCATCAACCATTCGAGTTAAAACAAGCAGCGGATGCTGGCGTAGATTTACTATTATCCGGTCATACGCACCGCGGACAAATGGCGCCAAATCATATTGTAACGAGAAGAATGTACGAACTAGACTGGGGATACGCACAAAAAGGTGCATTCCACGCAATTGTTTCTTCTGGTTTTGGATTTTGGGGACCACCGCTTAGACTTGGAAGTAGATCTGAGGTTGTACAGGTGGATGTTACGTTTGAATAAGTGTATGTAATAGAGAGCTAATGGCTCTCTATTCTTACAAATAAAAAAGGCTCCATATAAGGAGCACTCAATAAAAATAAATGAATTAAAACAAATAACAGACATGTATAATATACAACATTTAAAATTAAATATCAATATATTTGAATTTAATATTGTATTGGTGTCGATTTCATAAAAGAGTTAGGATTATAAGATAAAGGGGGATTATAAGTGATCATATCAGATGTACTATACGGAGAATTTGAAGTGGATCAAGTGGTAGAAGAATTAATCTTAAGTAAGTCTGTGCAAAGACTAAAAGGTATTCATCAAACTGGCGCAAGTTATTTAGTGAACAAGGAATGGAATGTAACGCGCTTTGATCATTCAGTTGGTGTTATGTTGTTAGTTAAAAAGCTAGGTGGTTCAGTAGAAGAGCAAATTGCAGGTTTACTGCACGATGTATCGCATACTGCTTTCTCCCATGTGGTTGATTACGTTTTTGATAATAGAAATGAAAGTTATCATGAAGAGATATTTAGTTCTGTTGTGAAACACTCAGAAATTCCAGCGATTCTTGCGAAGTATGGCTATAACTATGAAGAGATTTTGTTAGATGATTCGAAGTGGACGTTATTGGAAAGATCAGCGCCCGAATTATGCGCAGATCGAGTGGATTATACGTTACGAGATATGTATACATATGGGTATATTTCTTTAGAAGAAGCTCACAGTTTTTTAGAAGATGTAATTGAAGTAAACGGAAAAATGGTCCTTCAAAACATCGAAATGGCAGAGTGGTTTACAGAAACGTATTACAAAGAAGTCATCGATTTCTTTATGCAACCAATGAATAGTTACGGAAATGATATGTTAGCAAAAACGCTAAAGTTAGCTCTACACAAAAAGGTTATTCACGCAGATGATTTTCTTCTTGAAGATGATGAGCTAATTTCGAAATTGCAGCAATGTAGTGATCCGGAAGTACATGCTTTAGTAAGCAAAGTTCATCCGAATGTAAAAGTAAAAGAAGATAGAAATGATTATGATTTATATCAGAACAATAAAGTCCGTCTTATTGATCCGTCGTTACTTCGTGAAGGGGAAGTCGTTCCATCGTCTGTTGTGTCAGAAAACATAAGGAAGATGAGTGAGATTGCTTATGAAAAAGCGGTGAGAGGGATGTATGTGAAGGTGGTTTCGGATTAAAAAAGTAGAGCATCACCCCTAGATGCTCTACTTTTCCTACATCACTGATTAAACCAATTCCAAACCTCAATATCTCCAAGAGTCGCATAACGAACGTGAGGCGAGTTTTGTAATTTTAATAACTCTTTCGACGGTCCGGTAATGACGATCCCGTATACTTTTACACTGTTCTCTTTTACATACTCATAGCGTTTATCTAAGTTTAGTTCTTTTTCAGGAGTCCGAGTAGTTTTACTTACAGTTTCTTTATGTGTAGAAAGAATGCGCATCATTTCGATTACTTCATCTTCTTTTGTCTTCGGTCGTTCTGCTTCACTATCAGGGAGGTTTATATGTTCTGGAAATCCGATAACCTCTCCGCTATGCAAGATAAAATCTTCTTCATCTATTCTTTCTTGCCCTGTGTCTAAAGCGTACCATAAAGGAGTTGGCGGCATTTCTTGTGCTTCAAATACGCTATATAAAAGGGATTCTACTTCCTGTAACGTGTAAGGTTTGTCAAAAGATATCGCTACTTCTGCAACGGTGCCCTCATGTATCTTTCCGAGTGTATCCCAAACTTTTTTAGATATTTCTTTCAAATGATCATCTTGCTTGATTTTTGGGTGAACAAAGGAAAGTTTTTTGGAAAAGGGTTTGTTTTCCCATGATTTATTTTTGACAGTTACAGATGATAAGAAGCTACGCGTTGTTACTGTACCAATTGGAATTTCTTTTTTGCCGACCGTTTTAACTAAATTCATTTCATTTTCTGTACGGAAAAAGGGTTTAATCTTTGTACTGCCTCCAGCGGAACGACTATTTGGAATGGTTGCTTCTAGTGCGAGTGCTGGAATTTCATCTACTTCGACTAACTTTTTCATATTATAGAAGTAAAGAGAAGACGAAAAATGGCCGACAAAATAGATTGCAATACAAACGGCAAGGACAAAACTAACGGTTTGCCAACGTTGTTTCCATTTTATTTTCCAAAACGGGACTTTCAGGTTTTGTGGTGGTAGTCTTTTCTTTATTGGTTCATTCTTCAAAAGCAACTCATCTAAATAAGCTTCACACTCTTCACATGTCTCAATATGACTTTCTAACAGCTCTTGTTCATCATGCGTGAGTGTTCCGTTTTCGTATTTCTCCCATAGTTTTTTAAATGCTGCACAACCCATCTATATCACTCCTTTATGTTTCTCGTTTCTTTTCGTCCGCGGTGTAATTCAATTTTTACTTTCGCGAATGAGAGACCGGTCATTTCTGCTATTTCCTTATACGAGAATCCGTAGTAATCTCGTAGTAACAGAACATTTCGTCTTTCGAGCGGAAGAGAAGATAAACTGTCTAACCAACTAGCAATCTCATGTTTTACGAAATATTCATGTTCTGTACTTGGTACGTTTGGTAAATGGAATTCTTCCACTGTAGTTGTTTTATATTTTTTCTCTTTTCGATACCAATCGATAAAGGTGTTGTAGGCAATTGTAAATAACCACGGTCTAATTTCTTCGCCTTTGTAATAGTCAATATGGACGAGCATTCGGTAAAAGGTTTCTTGCATGAGATCTTCAGCAAAATGAGAATCTCCGGTGAGGGAGAGAAGATAGCGAAATAAATCATGCATATGCTCTGTATAAATGTCTTCTAATGATTGTTTACGTTTCACTAATTTCCCTCCCTTCATACATAACAACGAAATACATATAAAAAAGTTACATTTGTTTTTAAAATTATAGTAAAAAACGTCAAGAATTGGATAAGATTCTCTTTTATCATAATACATATAAGGCGGGTGAACAGAGATGGAAAGCTATGAAACACAAATTCAAAGGTCCATTGATTATATTGAGGAAGATGTAATGGAAAAACAGACGCTGCGTAATTTAGCGCGTATTGCAGGTTTTTCTGAGTCGCATTTTCATCGTGTATTCCAGGCGTTAGTAGGTGATACGGTAATGGAGTATGTTCGAAAGAGGAGGCTAGCCCGGGCAGCTTATCAACTTTCTCATACGGATGAAAAAATTATTGATATCGCATTTGAGCATGGCTTTCAATCTCACGAAACGTTCACGAGAGCCTTTAAAAAATTATTTCAAATGACACCGAGTGAATATCGAAAGCAAGAAATAGAAACACCGATGTATTCCAGCGTGAATGTAAAGCAAAGAAAATTAAATCCGTATTTAGGAGGCATACAAATGGAATATCGTATTGTAAATAAACCAGAATTTTTAGTGGCGGGTTATGAACTGAAGACGACAAGTAAAGAAGGGAAAAACCATCAAGACATTCCAGCATTTTGGCAAGAATATTTACAAAAAGATCTTGGAACGACAATTCCGAATCGTAAAGATACGAGCCAATGGGTAGAGCTTGGATTATGTACTGATTTTAATTTAGAAACAGGGGACTTCACGTATATTATTGGAATGGAAGTTACAGACTTTGAAAATGTACCAGATGGAATTGCGAAGCGTACGTTCCCATCGGCTACATATGCAGTATTTACAACGCCGAAAGTTCCTCATGAAGAAATGGTGTCGTCTATTCACCAAACCTGGAACGCAGTATTCTCAGAATGGTTCCCCCATTCAGGCTATGAACATTGCGGCGTTACAGAGTTTGAACTATACGATGAGCGTTGCCACGAAGATAAAAGTGAGTTCGCTCAAGTGGAACTTTGGATACCGGTGAAGAAAAAATAATAGAGTGAGGGCGAGTCATTGAGAAATGGCTCGCTTTTTTATTTCGTGAAATTTCAATTGGCGCGGGCGGAATCGTTGTTTTTCAGGAGCTTTGCATATAAGATGGGGTGCTATTGTTGTCGATTTTTGTCGGTAAGTCGATATATTCAGAAAATCGCTGATATATTTTGATTTGCGCCGATATATTTGAAAAATCGCCGATATAATTTCATATACCGCTGAAACAACTCATAAAGATGGTCTACATCATTTCATTTACCGCTGAACTCTCCCAGAATAGAAAAAAGAAAAGACGCCACATAGCGTCTTTTCTATGAACGAAACGGAAACACAAGTATAATTGTTGTTCCTTTTCCTAGTTCGCTATCGATAGAAATCGTTCCGTTATGAGCATGGACGAGCTGTTTCGTAATAGCGAGGCCAAGTCCCGTTCCGATGTTGCTTTCTTCTGTATTTGTTCCTCTGTAATATCGCTCAAATAGAAGCTCTTTCGTTTTATCATCCATTCCTTTTCCGTTATCGGAAATAGATAGTGTAAATGAATTTTCATTTTGCGAAAGTTTTACGATGACATTAGTCGTTTCGTTATTATGTTTTACCGCGTTTACGAGTAAGTTTTCGATAATACGCTGGAACCATTTTTCTTCAATGAAATATTGAATTTTGTTTGAGCTTGGTACGAATTCAATATTTTGATTTTGAAGTGTCGGATTATTAATGAATTGTAATAATACTTTTTGAACGAATTGATTCATTTCAATATTTACGTGTTGCGCAGGAAGACTGTTATTTTTTAATTGATACGTTAAGCTTAAATCATCAATTAATGTCGTCATATATTGAGATTTCTCTTTCATAACACTACCGAATTGTTGAATGTCACGATCGGTCCAGTTGTACTGCTTTGATTCTAGTAATAATGCGTAACCATATATAGAGCTAAGTGGTGTTTTTAAGTCATGCGTGAGACCGGTAATCCATTCCTCACGTGTTTGCTGCAGTACTTGCCTCATCGCATCATTTTTTTGGAGTGTAATAGAAAGGTGCTCTAGTGAACTTGTAACATCTCGAAACAAGCGGAATGACCATTTTTCTTTACCAGATCGCCTGAATCTGATAGGTTTCCCTTTTTTACTAACAGGTTCTTCGTACTTTCCGCCAGCTATGTTTTTAAGCCAGCGCATCGCATGTAATAACGGTTTTCCAAATTTATTACCGTACCAAATAGAAAGAATAACTAAATAAACAAATACGATAAGAAGGATTAATCCGCATCCAATTAGAAACTTTTTAGTAAATACATCTTCTATTTCATCATCTGGGTAGTAGTGCTCATTTTTGGCAGTTACAACAAGGAGATGATTGCTATTTGTGTCATAAAAGCTAGACGTGTTTTCTTTATGATTCCACGGTTCTTTTTCACTAAGAGCGGCTTGTATAACAGAAAATGTTTTTTTCTTTCCGTTTGGATAGGAGAATACTTCTTCGCCAACGCTATTAAAGATTTGAAGTGTTGCTTTTTCTTTAGTAAGTAAATGCTGTTCTTCTTCTGTTAATGTGAACGAATCTGTAGATACAGAAGGGTGCGTTTTCTGGATTGTTTTTAGTAATTCATTGCTTTTTAACATACTGCCATAAATAACAAGCACATTCTTGTCTTCTAATTCAATTTCCCAATACGTAAATGTATAAGGGCTTTCTATGTGATTCTGTATATATGAGAATAAAGATGCCTTCGTATAAGATGTCGGTACGTCACTAGGTGTATTAAAGTGATAGAGAACTTTTCCGTTTTCCTCTACAACTTGAATCCAATCATTTTTCTCTTTCATTAAGTCTTTTACTTCAGTTTTTAACGAAATATCGCCATCTTCTGAAGAGATATATCTTGCAATCATAAAATTATCAGCATCTGGAATATTCGGTTCATATGAAGTACTAGTAACAAGAAAAATTAAATAAGTGAAAGCAGCTACTACAGCAATTAGTAATGTAACTAAAACAAATACGTGTTGCAGAATAAACTGGATAATAAGTCGTTTATTAAAGTTCATATCGTCACCCTACTTTGTAATGAACTTATAGCCAAGTCCACGAACGGTTTTTATATATTCTGGTTTACTTGGGTCTTGTTCAATTTTTTCACGTAGTTTTCGAATGTGAACCATAACGGTATTGTCATCGCCATTGTAGGCAGGTGCTCCCCAAACTTTTTCGTATATTTCTTCTTTCGAAAATACGTAGTTCGGATTCTCGCAAAAGAAGAGTAATAGCTGAAATAGCTGAGCAGAACATTCGACAACATGTCCATTCACTGTCAGTTCTGCGGAATCGCGATCAATTGCAAATCTACCAAATGAACTAGAGTGTGCTTTTTGTTCATGTGTCATTACTTGCTTCATATGTCTTCGGAGTTGTGCTTTCATACGAGCTACTACTTCAAGTGGATTAAATGGCTTCGTAATATAATCATCTGCACCGTGTGCAAATCCAGATATTTTATCTAAATCAGATGCTTTAGCTGTGAGGAAGAAGATAGGGCAATCTGTTTTCTGTCGAATGATGGGACAAATATCAAAACCAGATTGTCCAGGAAGCATGACATCTAAAATAATTAAGTCGTAATCGTTTTGCTCTGTGAGAGATAAAGCTATTTCAGCTGATGTTGCAGTTGTAATATGAGAAAAACCTTCTTTTTCAAGAATGGTAGTTAGTAATTGTAAAATTGCTGTTTCATCATCAACGAGCAAAATATTTGCTTCATACATAAAAATCCCTCCTAATTTCCTCGAATATCATATCATCTTTCGGTAACTTATGGAATTTTTAAGGAAATTTTAAGGTTTTCTTTCTCAAAAAATTAAGAATCAAATGATATGATAAAAGTAACATAGGGGAGGAGATGAGTGTGAATCCGTTTCAAACGATGCGAGCTAGATATTTTTTAATTGTATTTGCACTATTAACTGTAGTTGCAAGAGCCAGTAATGAATTGATAGAAAATACATTTCATATGCAAAATTCTACTTTTATAAATATTCTTATATTCTATATCCTGCCGATTACGTGGATTTATTTTGCGTATAAAAAACACCGTGTTGCATTTTCATTATTTATTAATAGAAATGAAACATTTAACCTGGTGCAAGTTTTATACATTACGATCATGTTATGCGTGTTTAGTTATGGATATCTTATTTTGTACATGTATAGCTTTGCATGGATTACACCGACATTTATTATGAACGCATTACGCGAACCGATTATGGATAGCACTGGGGGATATGTTTATCAAGTTATTATGGTCGTATTCATCGCACCAATTATTGGGGAATTTGTTTTTCGCGGATTTTTACTGCAACGCTTCGCAGCAAAATGGGGAACGAGTATAGCGATCATTGTTGTAGCAATATTGTTTGCATTGTTACACGTTGATTTCCTAGGTGCAATTGTATTTAGCGTTGTACTATCAATCGTATATATTCGTACGAATAGTTTACTCATGCCAATTGCTATTCACATGTTAAACAATGCATTTGTAATCGGTGCTTCTTTTTTAATAAATAAAGAAGAGATAATGAGTTTTGCAGATTTCTCAAATTATACGACGTTCTTTCCAGGACTTATTATTTTTATAACAGGATTAAACTTAGTACTCATCTTTTTATTTGTTAACCGCAAATATTGGAGTAAAGAAATGCCCGCTATATATGTAGAGCAGGAAAAAAGCTTTTCAGATGTCGTGGGGAGTAAATGAGATGAAGAAGACGATTGAAAAAATATTGAAAGACATTATAGATGCTACGTCTATTACAGATATGTGTGATAAAAGCGTTTGTCATTGGCTTCAACCTGTAGTAGATACGATTGTGTTTCCGGAGTATTATTTGTTCTCTAGTAATCATTTAAAAGAAAATATTATTTCTCTTCTTATTGTGCTAGGGGTTTTACTAATATTTGGTCTAATAGTAGAAGAAATGATGAAGCGCATCTTCAGAAAAAATGAAGAGAAGTATATGTGGGTTCATAAAATATTCGAGAAAGTAATAGTGGCTTTCCTTTTGTTTTATAGTATGAAAACAATCATTTACTTTATAGCTTTGAAACATCATTCATTCTAAATTTGAAAGGGGTGTATAAAATTATATGAATGAAACAATATCATCAAATAAGTTTTTTTATTTGATTGTGCTTAGTATTGTGCTAATAACGACAGTCAACGTTATTCTTCGCTGGGAGGAAGCTTATTTCTTTATGTATTTAGCACTTCATTTGCTAGGGATTTTATGTATTAGTGGCGGCGTAGTTGCTGAAAAAAAGAGTGAAGAAAGCGTTAATTATATGTGTGTGACCGGTCTTATTTTACTTTTAGCTGTACAAGGTATTATGAAATATAGTTCTTTTTCTTTACAAGATTTTAGCTTATTAATGGATGTACTTCCTTAAAGAGGTACGTTATGTTATCTAAGAAGCAAATAGGATATGTACTAGTTTTAATTGGATTTTTTACGCTTATTGTAACGACTTTATTTTTTCAAGACTATGAATATATACGCTATATAAAAGGCGTTGGTTTAATATGTTGGGTTGTAAGTACGTTTCTTATCCCAGAGTATGAACCGAATAAAGTGTCAAAAGGTAGGTAAAACTCTTCTTTATGTAGAAGAGTTTTTTTATGTAAATAAAAGGATCTCGAGCAATTCGCGTAATAAGCTTGTTCTAATTTAGCATGTACGAACTTACAATAATAATAGACAGGCAGCATAGAGGAGGGAATAGCGTGAGGAAGGTTATCGGGTGGTCGCTTTTTTTGTACGTTGGGTTTGCGTTATTTATATATTGGTATTTATTTGGATGGAATCATGAACTAATTCCGGACATGTATAAAGGAACGAGTGCAGATCCAGAAACGTTTATGAATGCAAGAGAGCTTACGCTAAGCCAAGATTATTCGCGCGTGAAAAATTTACTGTATTTTTTAGCGACGCCTCTTGAATGGATTATTTTATTATTTGTACTTGTGCTCGGTATTTCAAAAAAGTTTGAGAAATGGTCGAAGGAAACGACGAAAATAAGTGTCCTGCAAGTTGCGATTTATTTCTTTTATTTATCATTACTTACAACAGTTCTTGCCTTGCCGATGCAATGGATTAGCCGAAAAGTTTCCGTTGATTACGGCATTTCAACGCAAAGTACACAAAGCTGGATAAAAGATCATGTTATCGGTTTTTGGGAAAGTTATGCAACTATGTTAATTGTAGTTACGGTTCTTCTCTGGCTTATCCGTAAATTCCCGAAGAGATGGTGGTTAGCAGGCTGGGCACTCTCTGTTCCGTTTACAATCTTTTTAACATTCATACAGCCTGTTGTGATTGATCCACTGTATAACGACTTCTCGACGCTGAAAAATAAAGAATTAGAAATGAAAATTTTAGCGATGGCAGACAAAGCTGATATTCCAGCAAAACATGTATATGAAGTAAATATGTCGGAAAAAACGAATGCATTAAATGCCTACGTAACAGGAATAGGACTTAACTCGCGTATTGTAATGTGGGATACGACGCTTAAGCAATTAAAAGATAAAGAAATTTTATTTATAATGGCCCATGAAATGGGGCATTATGTTATGAAACATATATATTGGGGCGTTGCGAGTTATGTGTTGCTATCGTTTATAGGGATGTACCTCATTAGTCGTATTATCAATATGTGTATTCGAAAATGGGGAGATACGCTGCAAATTCCAAAAGCAGCATGTTTCTCAATTTTACCTTTATTTTTCTTAATTTCTTCTGTCCTCTCTTTTGTATCACAACCAGCAACAAACTATGTTTCTCGTATAGAAGAACGAGCAGCAGATCAATATGCTTTAGACATGACGAAGGACGGGAAATCTGGTGTAAAAACGTTTCAATATTTATCAAAAACGAGTTTAAGCCAAGTAAATCCTCCTGCGTTAGTGAAGTTTTTCTTATACACACATCCACCAATTTTCGAAAGAATTCATACGTTTGAACAATATGAAAAGGAAAAGAAGCGGTAGTGTACTGCTTCTTTTTTTATGCGTTATTCGAGTTTTGGAAAATTATAGTGTATAATATATGGAATATTCAGTGAAATGTTTAGGAGGTTAATATTTTGTTTCATTCAAAATCAATGCCGGCTATAAAAATGATCCTTTCGATGTCTATTTTCGGATCAATTGGATTTTTCTCTGTTCAAACAGGTTTACCGTCTTTTGAATTAGTATTCGTTCGTTGTATTTGTGCGACTATATTTTTAGCATTATGTTGGCTCGTAACAGGACAATATAAAAGTGAGCAATGGAATAAAAAAGAAATCATGCAAATATTAGCATGCGGTGTATTTCTCGTTTTTAACTGGGTATTTCTATTTAAAGCGTTTGAAGTTATGTCGATTACAATTGCGATTTCAGTTTATCATCTAGCACCCATTATCGTATTAATGATTGGTAGTATCGTATTTAAAGAGAGACTTACAATGTTTGCTGTTTTGTCCATTGTCATTTGTTTTATCGGTACAGTGTTAGTGGCTGGAGTAGATGGAAGTCTATCACTTGAAAAACTGATGTCATCTGGCATGGTATGGGCACTACTTGCGGCACTATTTTATGCTTTTACCACTTTATTAGGAAAAGGAATTCAGCATACGAGCGCATATGCGATGACATTTTTACAAACGTTTTTAGGTATATTTTTATTGCTACCATTCGTAGATTTTGGCAAGTTTCAAGGATTAACAGAGATGAATTGGATGATGATTACAGCGACAGGTCTTATACATACTGGATTTGTATATTACTTATTTTTTGACAGTTTAAGAGATTTATCTACTAGAATGATTTCTGTATTAGTATTTTTGGATCCTGCGGTTGCAATACTATTAGATACCGTCTTTACTGGGTTTAGACCGACTAGTATGCAAGTAGTAGGAATTGTTCTTATATTTGTAGGAATGGCATTTACTTTTCGAAAAACGAAGGATGAGGAAATAGCAGTAAAAGAAAAATTGTATTCGTAATTGTAAATAATTAGGTTTAATTGCATTTAAAATTTTCAGGTTTTTTGTATAATATAATTTGCAGGGGAATAAAGGAAAAGGTAGATGAGAGGGATGAAAAAGCTAGTAAAGATCGCGACATCACTAACTTTAATGGGGGGAATATTTGTAAGTGCAAATGGTGTGTCTGCAAATACAGATGTTATCCAAAAATCTAGTCCTAATATTATGATAAAGTTTGATGATGTAACAACAGATCATTGGGCATATGATGAAATTACAAATTTAGTATATCATCGCATTATGTATGGCTATGGAAATGGTAAGTTTGGGACAGAAGATCATATAACACGTGAACAAGCGGCGGCAGTATTGTACCGCGCACTTCATGTAAAAAGAAGTGCGACTATTGGAAATCCATATGGAGATATTAGTGCGAAATCAACCATGTTCCCTTACGAAATTTTACGCTTAACACAGCTTGGTATTTTTAAAGGAGACGAAAATGGGAATTTCCGTCCGAAAGATACATTGACTCGTGCAGAATTAGCACAAATTTTAACGAAAGCATATGAGTTGAAAACAAAGAGTCCACATACATTTACAGATATATCAGAAAATCATTGGGCAAGGGATGCAATTAGCGCATTGCATTCTAATAAAGTAGCGGTAGGAACGGGAGATGGCAAGTTCCAGCCTGAAATGCTCGTTACACGTGGGCAATTTGCAAAGTTTTTACAACGATCAATTGATAATTCTCCAGGGAAAATGGAATAGATAAAGGGAAAGCTCATAATTTGTGGAAGAGGTATCTTTCGCTCATTATGAGCTTTTGTTAATAGAGAGGTTACTATTGTCGTATGTTGTAGTTAAGTCGATATAATTGCATTTTTTGTCTAGAAAATGAACTCTTAAAACGTGAAGGATTTCTTTAAAAAAAAGTAGAATATTTATATTATAGAAACACCTTTACATGAATACAGGAAAGAAAATTAGTTTGCGTACAATTCGGTATAAAAGTTGAAATTGAGAGCGAATTGGCTCTCCTTTAGTAGTGATTTTCACAATAATAGATTTTTTAAATGTAATATATTGCATAAATGGTGCAAAGGCAACATATGTAATATTGGAAAGGATTTCAGTCTATTATTTTCCGTTTTTTCAAATGGAGGTAAAGGGGAGAGGGCAATGAAGAAGAATATGTTACGTATAATGGCAACGGTAACTATTATGGGTGGTTTGTTTGTAAGTACGAATGTTCCAAACGTAAAAGCGGAAGAATATCCAGAAATGATTGTGTTTGATGATGTTCCAGTAAACTACTGGGCATATGACGATATAATGGATGTAGTATACAATAAAGTAATGTTAGGGTATGGAAATGGTAAGTTTGGTGTAGGTGATAATGTAACAAGAGAACAAGTAGCAGCAGTGCTGTATCGTACATTGAATTTGAAAAGGGAAGGACCTTTAAAAAATCCATACAAAGATATTTCTGAGAGAGCAACAATGTTTTTGGATGAAATTTTAGTATTAACAGAGCATGGTATTTTTAAAGGTGATGAAAAAGGAAACTTTAGACCAACTGCACCAGTAACACGCGCAGAAATGGCACAAATTCTTACGAATGCATTTACATTTGAGGTGAAGAAGAATCATACATTTAAAGATGTACCAAATAATCATTGGGCAAAAAATGCGATTAGTGCACTACAGTCTAATCATGTCATAGTAGGAACAGGGAATGGGAAATTTGAACCGAATAAAGTTGTAACACGTGAGCAATATGCAACGTTTTTAAATAAAGCTGTTTTTTATTTTCCAGTAAAAGATGAAGATTATGAATGAAAGTTAAAATATAAGGATGTTTAAGTTATATTAATATAATATATATCGAGAAGAAAGCGCGGGAATTCCACGCTTTTTTCTTATTTAAAATTATTTGTAATTATATCGATTTTCTATTCGTAATTTAGTTTTTCGAATTTAGTGGATAAGAAGAGGTTGAATAAAGTGACTTTTTATTGTTTAAATATACGGTTTAGTAACTTTATTATTAATAAAGTGTAAATAAAAGTATGTGAAATATAGTTCATAAATTAGACAAAACTCACATGAAAATTATATTGTTACGCTTCCATTAATTCTTTATATTAGAAAAAAATATGTTTTTTAGGGAGAGAATACTTTGAAGAAAAAAGTTTTAAAAGTAGCAACAGCTTTAACAATTATGGGTGGAGTAGCATTTGGTGCTGAAGGGACAACAGCAAAAGCTGAATTAGCTGCAAAGCCACAACAAGCAAGTCAGGCATTCTTTAAAGATGTACCAGCAGGACATTGGTCTTATGAAGCAATTCAAACTTTAGCAGAACAAGAAATTATGCTTGGTTATGGAAATGGTGTGTTCGGTTTTGGACATAACGTAACACGTGAACAAGTAGCCGCTTTAATTTATCGCACAATGGATTTCAGTGAAGTATTCGAGGAAGGCGATATTCTTGAAAATCCATATAAAGATATTAATGAAAGATCAACAATGTTCTTAGAAGAAATTTTAGTATTAACAGAATTAGGTATCTTTAATGGTGATGGAACTGGAAACTTTAGACCGAAAGATACATTAACACGTGCAGAAATGGCACAAGTGCTTACAGTAGCATATGAGTTAGAAGTAAAAGAAACAAAAGGATTTAAAGATGTACCAAAAGGACATTGGGCAGAAAATGCGATTAATGCAGTAGGTTCAAATGGTATTTCAGTAGGAGATGGCAAGGGTAACTTTGCTCCAAACATGAAAGTAACACGTGAACAATATGCGCAATTCTTATTTAAAACAATTTTTGAATAAATAATAGAACAAGAAGCTGGTGTTGTATAACACCGGCTTCTTTTTTATGTGTAATACCGGTGGAAGAATACAGTTTTAAAAAAAACGATTAAATTTTCAAAAAAAACTTCCTTTTCTGAAGATTTGTTATATAATATAAAACATAAAATCAAATCTGTTATAAAACAGTTTAAGAAGGGGATGCTAATATGTCGACGCAAACTTCACGGGTTACACTCGTGGGAGAAATGTTACCAGCGTACAACGAAATATTGACACCTGAGGCGCTTAGTTTTTTAAAGGAACTACATGAAAATTTCAATGAGCGCCGCATAGAACTTTTACAAAAGCGTGCGGAGAAACAAAAGAGAATTGATGCAGGAGAGTTTCCGAAGTTTTTAGAAGAAACGAAGCACATACGTGAAGCGGATTGGACAATTGCTAAATTGCCAAAAGATTTAGAGGATCGCCGCGTAGAGATTACTGGCCCAGTAGATAGAAAGATGGTTATTAACGCTTTAAATTCAGGAGCACATCTTTTTATGGCGGATTTTGAAGATTCGAATTCACCAACTTGGGAAAATGCAATTGAAGGTCAAATAAACTTACGAGATGCAGTAAAGGGAACGATTTCACATAAAAATGAAAACGGAAAAGAATATCGTTTAAATAGTAAAACAGCAGTATTAATTGTGCGTCCAAGAGGATGGCATTTAGAAGAAAAACATATGCAAGTTGACGGGAAGAATATGTCTGGTAGCTTAGTAGATTTTGGACTTTATTTTTTCCATAATGCGAAAGCTCTTTTAGCAAAAGGAAGCGGTCCATACTTTTACTTACCGAAAATGGAAAGCTATTTAGAAGCAAGGCTATGGAATGATGTTTTCGTATTTGCTCAAAAATATATCGGTATTCCAAACGGAACGATTAAAGCAACAGTATTATTGGAAACGATTCACGCTTCGTTTGAAATGGATGAAATTTTGTATGAGCTTAAAGATCATTCTGCTGGATTAAATTGCGGAAGATGGGATTATATTTTTAGTTTTTTAAAGGGTTTCCGTAATCATAATGAATTTTTACTTCCAGATAGAGCGCAAGTCACGATGACGGCGCCGTTTATGCGCGCGTATTCTTTGAAAGTCATTCAAACGTGTCACCGTCGTAATGCACCAGCTATTGGAGGAATGGCAGCACAAATTCCAATTAAAAACAATCCAGAAGCGAATGAAGCAGCTTTTGAAAAAGTGCGTGCGGATAAGGAGCGCGAAGCTTTAGACGGTCATGATGGGACTTGGGTTGCCCACCCGGGACTTGTACCAGTCGCGATGGAAGTATTTAATCACATTATGAAAACGCCGAATCAAATTTTTAGAAAACGTGAAGAAATACATGTTACAGAAAAGGATTTATTAGAAGTACCAGTGGGAACGATTACAGAAGAGGGTCTTCGTCTGAATATTAGCGTAGGTATTCAATATATTGCATCTTGGTTAAGCGGCCGGGGAGCAGCACCAATTTATAACTTAATGGAAGATGCAGCAACAGCAGAAATTTCTAGGGCACAAGTATGGCAATGGATTCGCCATGAAGGTGGAAAATTAAATGATGGCCGTAATATTACACTTGAATTAATGGAAGAGCTAAAAGAAGAAGAGTTAGCAAAAATAGAAAGAGAGATTGGTAAAGAAGCCTTTAAGAAAGGGAGATTCCAAGAGGCGACAACGTTATTTACAAATCTCGTTCGGAATGATGAATTTGTACCATTTTTAACATTACCGGGTTATGAAATTTTATAAAAAGTGAAAAGGGGATGGAACAAATGAAAAACGAAAGAATCGAGAAATTACAAGAGAGCTGGGAACTAGATACGCGTTGGAAAGGGATCACACGTCCATATTCGGCAGAAGATGTAATTCGCCTGCGTGGATCAATTGATATTGAGCATACATTAGCGCGCCGCGGTGCTGAAAAGCTTTGGGCGTCGCTTCATACGGAAGATTATATTAACGCACTTGGCGCATTAACAGGAAACCAAGCGATGCAACAAGTAAAAGCTGGGTTAAAAGCAATTTATTTAAGTGGATGGCAAGTAGCGGCGGATGCGAACCTTTCTGGACATATGTATCCAGACCAAAGTTTATATCCAGCGAACAGCGTACCTGCTGTAGTAAAACGAATTAATCAAACACTGCAACGTGCGGATCAAATTCAGCATATGGAAGGAAGCGGTGATACAGATTATTTCGTGCCAATTGTAGCAGATGCAGAAGCTGGATTTGGCGGACAATTAAACGTATTTGAGCTGATGAAAGGTATGATTGAAGCAGGCGCATCAGGTGTGCACTTCGAAGATCAATTATCTTCAGAGAAAAAATGCGGTCATTTAGGCGGAAAAGTATTACTACCGACGCAAACAGCGGTGCGTAATTTAATTTCGGCACGCCTGGCGGCAGACGTAATGGGAGTGCCGACAATTATCGTTGCAAGAACAGATGCGGATGCAGCAGATTTAATTACGAGCGATATCGATCCTGTTGATAAAGCGTTTATTACCGGAGAAAGAACACCAGAAGGATTTTATCGTACGAAGGCGGGCCTTGATCAAGCAATTGCACGTGGTTTAGCATACGCTCCTTATGCAGACCTTGTTTGGTGCGAGACGTCTGAACCAAATTTAGAAGATGCAAAACGATTTGCGGAAGCAATTCATAAAGAACATCCAGGGAAATTGCTTGCATACAACTGTTCACCTTCATTTAACTGGAAACAAAAACTAGATGAGAAAACAATTGCGAGCTTCCAAAAAGAAATCGCATCTTACGGTTATAAGTTCCAGTTCGTAACACTTGCTGGATTCCACTCATTAAACTACGGCATGTTCGAATTAGCACGCGGCTATAAAGAGCGCGGCATGGCAGCGTACTCTGAACTACAACAAGCGGAATTCGCAGCAGAAAAACACGGCTACTCTGCAACTCGCCATCAACGAGAAGTAGGAACAGGTTACTTTGATGAAGTAGCACAGGTGATTACAGGCGGTACTTCATCAACGACAGCATTAAAAGGATCTACAGAAGAAGCACAATTTACGAAATAAAAGGAAGGGGCCCCTTTTTGAAGGATGCCCCTTATTATTTTTCGCACGATTCGAGAGTAAATGAAAATATATCAACGATTTTTCAAATATATCGACGATTCGACAAAAAATATCGACTTACCGACAAAAAAAGACAATATGATCAAATCCACTCAGCTCCATGATCACGAATAAACTTCATATCTTTTTCATAATGCTCTAAATGTCCTTCATCAATCATTCTTTGGAAATTCAAGTCACCTTCTTGCGCTTTTCTTTTCATATACGTACATAACGCTTCTAGGCGTAGTAGTACCATTCCTAAGTAATCTTCGTCCATACTTTTCCCGTAGGACTGAACAAACAATTGCACTCTTTCTTTTATACGATCAGCATGTTGTGTTGATTCATAACGAATTGCCTCGCCTGATTCCGTATAATACACTCTACTTAAAGGCACACAAGTATAAAGCGTATAAGCGATATCCCAAATTCTTGGGCCAGGAGCAGCAACATCGAAATCAATAATACCTACTGGTTTCTCGTTATTAAATATAATGTTATATATGGCAAAATCATTGTGGCATAAAACCTCAATGTTATTTGGGGTATGGTCCATAGGTTTCCAATCATCTAATAACGGAAAGTCACTTACCGCATCATGATAAAGGCGAAGCATCTTTGCTATTTCTTTTAACACATCATTAGATCGCATATATTCTTTTAAAGGATAATTTCCAGCATCTCCTTCAATAAAAGATAAAGTCTCTCTATTTTTCTCATCTATACCTAAAAACTTTGGTGCGTAATGAAAACCTTTGTTTTCTAAATGCTGTAATAACTTATGAACTTTTGCACTGTCTGGCTTCAATTCTCGTCGAACAGTATTTTTAGAACGATATACGTTTGAGACGTTTCCCCCTGTAAGCTTTTCTTCTTTGGCGTAGTTTGACATGTGAAAATTCCCCCTGTGATTAAAAAATCCAATTCCAAATAGTGAATAGACCAACAATGGTAGAAAAGAGAAGGGAAGCAAGCAATGCTAGACAGCCAAAAGGAACTAGCTTATCTTGCCATGTTTCTTTATAATCATAAATTAGCTCCTCTGCTACTTTCATCTGCACGGAAGATAACGGTTGAGCTTTATACAAACCTTTTAAATGGTTAGAATCGCCTTTAAACTTTAAAGCACGTGCAATATGATGAGGATTATTTCCCATTGATTTTTCAAATAATAAACATGATTCATGCATAATATCTGTTTTATGCTTCTCTAGATACCAGTAACGTCCAGCCATTTCTGGATATTGTAATTTATAATAAATATCTCCGAGTTGTTTTCGAAGATGTAATTCATTTGGGTATGTAAAGATGAGGCCATGCAATCTATCTCTTGCTTTTCCAAGATTATTCTTTTCAATATCCTCTTCAATTCTTTTTAATGTTTTTCTAGGGATTTTATTGGTCATAAACTCCTCCTTATTTTGGATAGAGATAATTATATTTTATAAGAAATACTAAAAATTAGAAATTCTATTTTCAAAAAAGATTGTACATTTTATTTTAAGTATGCTATGATAGTGTCAGTTGAATAGTTAAATTAAGCAATCCATATATTATCAAGTGCTGAAAACGAACGAGAAAAAGTATGTGAGAACTAGTTTATGTTTCGTATTTGATAATGTGTGGATTCTTTTTTTAGATAGGAAAACTAAAAATTTAAAAAAATGTATTTTCTTAGGAGGAAATAATCATGGCAGTAACAGGACAAGTAAAATGGTTTAACAACGAAAAAGGCTTCGGTTTCATCGAAGTTCCAGGCGAAAACGACGTATTCGTACACTTCTCTGCAATCGAAACTGAAGGTTTCAAATCTCTAGAAGAAGGTCAAAAAGTTAGCTTCGAAATCGAAGAAGGTAACCGTGGACCTCAAGCTAAAAACGTAATCAAACTATAATTTTATAGTTTATTATGGAAAAAGGATGGCAGCTGCCATCCTTTTTTTGTTGTGGAGAAAGTCTTTCCATCTTAAAATTCGGCGGGAGACCAACTCCCTGTTAACGCCCAATTGTTGAGGGCTGATTAAAGTTTCACTTTATAAATAAGAAAGTATTAAGTTTATTTGTTCTTAATTTTTTTCTTTACAATTCATTTTTTATCCCGCGTTAACGGGCAGTAAGACCCCCACCTCAAAATTCAGTGGAAGCAAAGAAGTTAGGTGGGGGATCAACTGTCCGTAAAAGTCCGATTGGTTCAACTAATAATCAGTGGGGGATGAACAAAACCCCCACTGATTAAAGGTTCACTTTATTTGTTGTTCTGTCTACATCTGAAATGGGTAAATCTGCGCCATATAGGCTTTGAGTAACATCTTTTTTGTTAGCATTGTTGTTGTTAGAAGTTTGTTCGTCTTGAGATGATGTTTCTAACATTTGTTCTTGCTCCTTACTAGGGGTATTCAGAGCATCTGATGGGACGCTATTAATCTGTTGGCTTAATAGACTTTTTTTCTCCATATTATACAGCTCCTTTTTGGAATTAGATAAAAAACTAATGTAATCATAAATAATCACTTACATATTTTGTGTTTTGAAGTGGAATTATATACAAAACTTATATTGCAGATTTAACGAGTTAAAAAGTTGCTAGTGATGTATAAAGTTGAAGTTCTTAATAAAAAATAAAAACGGGTAACACGTGCAAGTATTTTTTAATGTAGTCGATAATTTTTTTATCATATTTTTACTATGTAATAATATTAAAATAAAGGGGGTATAGGGACACTTGGAAGAAAATATGAAGAAGAGTAAAAGGCTTTCCGAAATGGAAAGCCTTTTACTTTTCTTTTTCAACCTTTTTCTTCTCTCGTTTTTTACATTCAGAGCATTTCGATTTACGAAAAGGCCTTGCAAAGAATAAGAGAATGAAAAATAGCCCAAATATAATACTAGCTGAGTTTTTCACAATCACAATACTACTATTTTTCATTTGAATTGTTGGCTGGCTTTCTTTTTCTTCCATAGTGGACCTCCATATAGTGGATTTTTATTTTTATTATAGCAAAGTTAATTGTCTTAATGATGCGAAATGAGGAAGTAGTTGTAAATATTTATAGGTAGTATAAATAGATTTTGTATAGGTTTATTATTGTAAAAACAATATATTTTTATTTTATAATTTAAAAGGTATTTGACAAATAATAAAGTATTGTAAAAAAGCGGAATCTGTAAGCCATTTCCTTTTCATAGATGCTAAAATTATACATGCAGCTGCTAATATAAATAGAAAAAAGGAGATAGTGGAATATGGAAAGTAAAGTAGAACGCTACGTCGAAAACTATGTTGTAAATAAAAATACAATGGCCTTACTTCCTGTAATTCTCAGTGAAAAGAAAATTGTTACGCGAGTTGTTGAGGTGCAAGACTCTTTTTTCGTATTTCAAAAACCTCTAGATATTATAGAAAGAAGTTGTCGCAAGCATGGTTCTAGTTTCTTAGGCAGAAAAGAAGGAACGAAAGAGTTAACTCATATTACACATAAAGCACCAATTGCAATTAGTCCGACCGATCAACTTTATTTTTTCCCTACCTATTCGTATTCTAGAAAAGAGTGCGCGTGGTTATCTCATTTTTATATTGAAAGCAATAAAGAATTAAAAGATGGAAACCTTATTATTAGATTTATAAATGGCTTTGCGGTGAAGTTAGAGATATCGAAAACTAGTTTTGAAAATCAACAAAATCGTACTGCGAAATTGCGAACGGAGTATGAAGATCGTAGGAAAAAACAAGGGAATCCTTGTTTTAAAGAGGTTGATCAAAGGGATGAATCAACATTAAGACCAGCTTATGAGAAAGTGTATTTTGTTAGAGAAGAGGATCTGTAAAAAGGGATTTTAGAAGTAGTTTAAAATATAGTATGGGGTCTTTTAATATATGCGTCTTTCCGAAAAAAGTATTTCGGAAAGACGCATATATTTTTCGGGAGAATATATATTTTTTTATAATATAATATTAAAAGAGATTATGTCGATTTCAAATTATAGAATTAAAAAATAGAAAGTGGGTATTAATTATGAAAAAAGTTAATTATAATTTATATTTCAAGTATATGACTTCTAGCTTTGTTGTATTAGTAGTGGCGCTGCCTACACTGCGTAATATGTTATGGCCATAAACAAATGCAGTTCTGAAAAGGAGTTATATTGATAACTCCTTTTTTTGTTGTATACTCGGCAAGATTTCTTATTCTGGGAGGGTTTTGATGAAAAATATCCATAGTTATAAAAAAGAAATAAATTTTATACTTATTTCTTTTTTATTAGTAGTTTATTTTTCGACTATTATTGTTAAATATCCAATGCTGGGAATTGAAGTAGAGAAGATAGATGGAAATTATCAAATAGTAGATTTGGATGATGATAAATGGGCTGCAAAACAAGGAATTAAGAGGGGAGATATTATAAAGAATTTAGATAGAGAACCCCCGGAATTCAATTCATCTGTAAACATGTTTTCTAGAGTGGAAAAGGTACAAACTATTCATGTTCAACAAGGTGAAACTGAAAGGAAATATAATGTAATGTATGAAAAGGGTGATAAACAATTTACATATCATTTGTTTATGCCGTTGTTATATTACTTAATATTTATTAGTAGTTGTCTATTTATAATAATTTATAACGGTAGAAAAAATAATGATTGGTCTAACTACTTGTTGCAATTCCTTACATTGTTTAGCCTGACATATATTAGCTCAATTGCCTATGGGAGAATGGATGTATTAGGTATGATTGTTATGTCAAGTAGCTTCAATTACTCCCTAGTGTTATTCCTATTATTTTTAAATGCGTATTTTAACAATAGGAATAAGAGGATTATCAATGCTAAAACCCTTAATTTTCTGCAAAAAACTGTAATTATTCTATTAATATCAACGAATGCACTGCGATTTTTTTATAATAGATTAGGTTCATTAATAAACGGAATTACCTTTTTAATATTGTTATTTACTATAATGTTTCTCTTAGTGCGCTTTATTTTTCGGAATAAACAAAATGTAAAATTGGAGTTTATTAAAGCTATTATTATTAGTTTTTTGATTTCTTTAATACCGTTTATATTCTTTTTTGTTATTCCCAGCTTATTTTTAGGGAAAGAATTAATAGAATTTGAAATATCTATAATATTTTTCTTATTCATTCCAACTTATTTTTTTATTTATTGATTTCAAGGGATTTATTTGATGTGAATTTTATCATTAGTAGATTTAAATATTACTTATTTGTATCATTGATTGTTTCAGGATTAATATTGATAATGGAAATAATTGTTTTTGATAAGAAGTTTGAGTTGGAAAATGTATTAGATTTTATTCAAGTAAATATTGTTACTTTTATTTTTATTATTGTGAGTTATTATTTTAAAGACTATTTAGATTTTAAGTTTCGTAAGGTCTTATATGACCATAAGAAAATTTATTCAAATAGTTTAAATAGATTTCTTCATCAAATGAAAAGTGAGTACAAACAATCTGATTTAATAAAAGTAATTAAACGAGAGTTTATAGACGTATTAGCGATAAAGGAAATAATTTTTCTACAAATTAATAATGCCAACCAAGAAATAGAACCTATTGAGGGAAAAGTGTCGCTAAATTATGAGGTATTAAAAAAAGTAAAGTGGTGCGAATTCACAGTAGGATCCGTGATATGGATAGAAGGATATTTTATCGTTGTGGTTTCAGATTTAAATGCAAGTAAAGTAGTATTAATTTGTGATAGAGAGAGTTTAAGTATTGACGAGATTTTATGGTTGGAAACAATTTCAAATTATATCCATTTGCAATTTGAAGCTGCCAAAAATTTAGAAGATTTTATGGATGAAATATCTCGTGAAAATTCAGAAAAAGAGTATGTCAATCGATTTGCTCGTTTATCTGTAATGATAAGTGAAAAGGAGCGAGGGGATTTGTCTCGGGATATTCACGATGGCGTTTTACAAGATCAGTTACGTTTGTATCGAAAAATGGAAGGATATAAAGAATTATTTGTAGATGAAAAAGTAGTAGAAGTATTAGATGAAATCAAAGAGGAATTAATGGATCAAATATATATTGTTCGAGAAACATGCAACAATTTAAGACCTCCATTTCTAAAGGAGTTAGGTTTGCAACAATCACTTCAGCGATTGTTTAAAAAGATAAGTTTCGAGGCGAATTTTCATTTGAATTATGACATTCAAGAAAAGTTTAATATGAGAAATTTAGAGTATGAAAATGCTATATATAGAATTATACAAGAGTTGTTAAATAACGCATTAAAGCATTCGCAAGCTTCTGTTGTATATCTATATGTGTTCGAGGAAGCGGAATCGATTTATCTTGTATATAAAGATGACGGTATCGGAATGAAAATAAGTGCAATAACTGAATCCTATACAACCATGGGAATATCAGGGGTTGTTACTAGGGTAAAAAGCTTAAATGGGGAAATAAAAAATAAACTCGAATATAGGTCAAGGATTAGAGATAGATATTAAATTTAATTAAAGACTATATGTGATGTGCAAAAAATTGTTAATAGGAGGATGGAAATGATAGAGGTTCTTATTATAGATGACCATATGGCTGTTGGAATGGGAACAAAGGCACTCATAGAAACAGAAGATATTTGTGCAGATGTTTTGTTTGACAGTGCTGAATATTTAAGTTGTATTACTAAAAAAAAATATGATGTTTATTTAGTGGATTTATTTATGCCTAATTTAAATGGGTTGGAAGTTACAAAGGGGATTTTAAAGCATGATCCGGATGCTGCTATAATAATTTATACAGGTTTTGACATAGAGCCGCATTTTAATCTACTTCTAGAAAATAATATTTCTGGAATTATCAGTAAAACTGCGTCTAAAGAACAGATGATAACTACGATTCGTTGTGCTAAACGAAAAGAAGTGGTTATTCCATTAGGCTTATTTAGGCAATTGCGAATTCAGCAGTTTTCAGCAAAATCAGTGTTACAATCTGAAAAAATAAATGAAATTCCTATTACTTTAACTCAAAGAGAGCGAGAAGTTTTAATTTTTGTACAGCAAGGAATGACTAATAAAAATATTGCAGTAACATTGAATTTAAGCCAACGCTCTATAGAATATACGTTAACGGAGCTATTTAATAAGTTAAGAGTATCTTCTAGGGTAGAGGCTGTAGAAAAAGCAAAGTCTCTGGGGATATTATCTAAAATTAATTTGTGATATATGTAATAAAAGATCAAAAATTTAGTTTGTTGAAATAACCTTCAATCACTTCTTTTTCTTGTTTTCCTACAAGTTTACTTTTTCATTCCCTTTATTATGATGTAGAAAAGTAAATTTGTATTTTTCCGAAACTTGTATTTCGGAAAAATACAATAAACTCTTCGTATGAAACTTACATTGTTTTTAATATAGTTATGTATAGAAACCAAGATGAAGTAACTTGGTAAATATTAAAAACGACGTTATGTCAGTTTAATAGGGGGAAATTGTGATGAAAAAGAAACTATTTAAATGTACAGCGTTAATGCTCTCAGCTGCAATTTTAGGTGGAAGTCTAGCAAATACAACTTCTGTAAGTGCGGCAGAAATTAATCCACCAACTTATTCATTAGAAGAGAAGGCTGAAATGGACAAAGCATTTAAGGTGTTAAGTGTTATTGAATCAATTCCTGATAGTGTATTAGCAGAAGGTAGTGATTCTGTAAATCAGTGGATGGCGGAAAATAATTATGATGGCTTATTCCAAGTTATGGATGCTATTGAGAATGATGAAGCTGTAGCATATGGGGTGGCAGGTTGTGTTTCAGCTGTCGGGTTTGCATTAGTTTCTAATGTATTCTCAATTACTAAGCTTACAAAAATTAAAAGTGCATTACAAGCACTAGGTGGGGCAAAAACATTTGTGAATAAATTGATTCCAGCATATAATGCAGCTAGAGCTAGTGGACAAAGTAAAAAAGCAGCCGCAACTTCTGCAGTGAAAAAAGCAGCAAGTGCAGCAGGACCAGAAGCTAAACAAGCGTTGCTAGATTTCTTTGCTTTAGGAAGTATTTATTCTGCTTGTTTTGAATAATGATATAGGAGTGAAATATGACTATCATCAGTACGATTTTCTTCTTTAGTTTTTCAGTGTTTTTTGTAATTCGTTACTTAAAATTAAAAAAGATATACGATTTATTAATGATATTTGTAGGTTTGTATGCAGGGCTTATAAATATGAAATTAATGAGTTTAAGTACAACGGTATCATATGTTTTAGATACCATAGTTATTGTTCTAGTGATTATTTCTGTAATTCTTTTTCTTAAGGATAAAAAGAATTATTAAATTTTATTATTAAGATTATATTGAAGTTCAAAAAGAGTTTGACCCAAAAGTAGCTGAATAGCTACTCGGGTCAAACTCTTTTTTATTTATAGGGTGTATTGTTGATATAAAATAGCATTATGCACAGCAAATTTATTTTTGAAAAATACTGATTGTCACTATGTATATCATTCCTTTCTAAATATTGTCGAATATTGATAGATTATCATAGCATAATAATGAAGGAATTCTCATGAAAGATATGGAAACTTAATAATTACATCTCCATATGTCGTATCTACCATTTCCTCTTTCATATAGGCAATGATACAGTAGAGGTAGTACTTAGAGTAAAGGGGTAAAGTGTAGAATGGATTTTCAGACAATCAAAGAGTATTTTTCACCAGAAAATATGGATCATATTGTTGAAAGCTATAAAGCGTTCGGACCACTTCTTGGTATTGGGCTACCGATGATAGAGGCGCTAATTCCAGCATTGCCACTTATCGTATTTGTACTGGCGAATGCTGTTGCATTTGGATTTTGGCTCGGTTTTCTTTATTCTTGGCTTGGATCAGTAATGGGTGCCTTACTTGTTTTTTTCATAATCCGCCATTTTGGCCGAAGTCGTTTCTTTTCTTTTGTGAATAAACATGAGAAAGTACGAAAGGCAATGGGATGGATTGAAAGGAAAGGGTTCGCGCCGATTTTCGTCATCTTTTGTTTTCCGTTTACACCGTCTGCGCTTATAAATGTTGTCGCTGGTCTATCGCGCATTAGTGTAAAACAGTTTGGTCTTGCGCTCGCGTTCGGAAAGCTTGTGATGATTTTTATTTTAACGTATATCGGTCATGATTTAATGTCATTTATTCATAATCCGGTGAAATCAGTCATTGTAGCGATTGGTATTTTTATTTTATGGTATGTCGGCAAGAAAATTGAAGTAAAGTTAGAACTGCATTAAGAATAAGTCTTCTTTGTAAAGGAAAGCTTCATTATTAAAGGATAAGGGGAGAAGCGGATGAAGAAAACTTTGAAAAAAGAAGGCATAGAGTGGATACGAACAATTTTAATTGGTGTATTATTAGCTGTATTTTTTCGAACGTTTTTCTTTTCAACGTATGTTGTAGAGGGGAAGTCAATGATGCCGACATTGCAAGATGGCAATATGCTCGTTGTAAATAAGGTGAGTTATCAAGTGGGGGACTTGAATAGGTTTGATGTTGTTGTATTTCATGCGAACAAAAAAGAGGACTACGTAAAACGAATTATCGGTTTACCTGGGGACCATATTGAATATAAGCATGATAAACTATATATAAACGGACAATTCGTGGATGAACCTTATCTAGAGAAATATAAGAAAGAGATAAATGGACGACAACTAACAGGTGATTTTACGCTAGAAGAGTTAACGAAGGAAAAAACGGTGCCACCTGGATATATTTTTGTAGTAGGTGATAACCGCCTCGGGAGCTGGGATAGTAGACATTTTGGTTTTGTAAAAGCTGATACAGTTGTCGGTAAAGTTGATTTACGATATTGGCCAATTCAAGAAGTGCAAACGAATTTTTCAAAAGGTTGATATAATAGGTAGAAGTATAGAAAAAGACAAACTACTCCGTTTGTCTTTTTTCGTGTCCTATAATACAATTATAGTAGCAAACTAACGTTCGTTATGTAAGTGAAAGGTGGGGTTACATGTCACTTCGATTTGTGATTGGTAGAGCGGGAAGTGGAAAAAGTACACTTTGTTTACACGAAGTGCAAGAAGAGTTAAAGCAGCGCCCAAGAGGGGAAACAATATTATATCTTGTGCCAGAACAGATGACATTCCAAACGCAGCAGGCGTTAATTGGTAGTGAGGATGTTAGAGGTTCTATTCGGGCACAAGTTTTTAGTTTTTCACGATTAGCGTGGAAAGTATTGCAAGAAGTTGGCGGAGCGAGTCGTCTTCACATTGATGAAGCGGGCGTACATATGTTACTTCGTAAAATTGTAGAGTCTCGTAAAGATGGATTATCGGTATTCCAAAAAGCAGCGGAGCAAAATGGTTTCTTTGAACATCTTGGCAGTATGATTGCGGAGTTTAAACGATATAACGTGACGCCATCAAACGTATATGAAATGTGGCAACAATTAGATGCGCATAGTAGCAGTGCCGAACAAAAGCTATTAGCGAATAAAGTGTATGATTTACAGTTATTATATGATGATTTTGAACGTGCTTTAATCGGAAAGTACTTAGATTCAGAAGACTATCTGCAATTGCTAGTGGAAAAGCTTCCGCAGTCTGAATATGTAAAGGGAGCTGAAATTTATATAGATGGCTTCCATTCGTTTTCACCGCAAGAACTAGAAATTGTAAGACAGCTTATGATTTGCGGAGCGAGAGTGACAATCACGTTAACGCTAGATGAAAAAACGTTAGCGCAGCCAGTAAATGAACTAGATTTATTTTATGAAACGACGTTAACGTATGAAAAAATAAAACAAGTAGCGCGTGAAGAGAAAATAGAAATTGAAAAAACGATTCCACTTATGGAACAACCGCGTTTTCATTCTCCAGCATTAGCGCATTTAGAAGCTCATTATGAAGCGCGTCCGAATGAGAAATTTAACGGGGAAGCAAGTGTAACGATTCATACAGCCGCGAATTTACGAGCGGAAGTAGAAGGCGTTGCTCGTGAAATTCGTAGGCTTGTGGCAGATGAAGACTATCGTTACCGAGATATTGCAGTTCTTCTTCGTAACGGAGAAAGTTATTACGATGTAATGCGGACTCTATTTACAGATTATAATATCCCGCACTTTATCGATGAAAAACGCCCGATGTCACATCATCCGTTAGTAGAATGCATTCGTTCTGCACTCGAGATTATTAGCGGGAATTGGCGTTATGATGCAGTATTTCGCTGCGTGAAAACAGAGCTTTTATATCCATTAGACGTAAGAAAAGAAACGATGCGCGAAGAGATGGATGAGTTTGAAAACTACTGTTTAGCATACGGTGTACAAGGGAAAAGATGGACTTCTGAGGATCCGTGGATGTATCGCCGCTATCGTTCTCTTGACGATACGAACGGGATGATTACAGACAGCGAACGTGAAATGGAAGAGAAAATAAATCGATTGCGTGACGTTGTAAGAACGCCCGTTATTCGTATGCAAAAAAGACTGAAGCGTGCGGGAACGGTTATGCAAATGTGCGAAGCTGTTTACTTATTTTTAGAAGAGCTTGACGTTCCGAAAAAATTAGAAGCATTACGTATTCGTGCAGAAGAGAGCGGAGATTTCTTATTTGCGACAGATCATGAACAAGTATGGGAAGAAGTAATGAGTCTTCTTGATACGTTTGTTGAGATGCTTGGCGAAGAAAAAATGTCACTTTCTATGTTCACAGACGTTATGTCGACAGGTCTTGAGGCGCTTCAATTCGCAAATATTCCGCCGTCATTAGACCAAGTGTTAATTGCGAATATTGATCGTTCTAGATTATCAAATGTGAAAGCAACATTCGTCATTGGAGTGAATGAAGGTGTGATTCCAGCAGCACCGATGGATGAAGGTATGCTTTCTGATGAAGAAAGAGATGTTCTTAGCGCTGCAGGTATTGAACTCGCACCAACGACGAGACAAACTTTATTAGAAGAACAGTTTGTTATGTACCAAATGGTAACGAGAGCAACTGAGAAATTATACATTTCATGCCCGCTTGCAGATGAGGAAGGAAAGACGTTACTTGCTTCTAGCTTTATTAAGAAAATAAAAAGAATGTTCCCTGATGTGAAAGATACATTTATTACGAACGACGTAAATGATTTATCACGTTCGGAACAAATTTCATATGTAGCAACACCAGAAGTAACGTTGTCATATGTTATGCAGCAACTTCAAACATGGAAGCGATATGGATTTGAAGGCAACTTAGACTTTTGGTGGGATGTATATAATTTCTACGTTACTTCAGATGAATGGAAGCAAAAAAGTAGCCGCGTATTATCAAGCTTATTCTACCGAAATCGTGCGCAAAAGCTAAGTACAGCTGTAAGTAGAGATTTATATGGAGACAAAATAAAAGGAAGCGTTTCTCGTATGGAATTATTTAACCGTTGTGCGTACGCTCATTTTGCGCAGCACGGTTTATCGTTAAGAGAGCGTGATATTTTCAAACTGGATGCGCCAGATATTGGGGAACTATTCCATGCAGCACTGAAGAGAATTGCGGACAGGCTATTACGTGAAAACCGTACTTGGGCGGATTTATCAATAAAAGAGTGTGAGCATCTTTCTGCTGTAGTAATAGAAGAAATTGCACCGTTATTACAAAGACAAATTTTATTAAGTTCAAACCGTCATTTCTATTTAAAACAAAAACTACAACAAATCATTTTCCGTACGTCAATCATTCTTCGTGAGCACGCGAAATCGAGTGGTTTCGTACCAGTTGATTTAGAAGTACCATTCGGTATGGGCGGTACAGGATCGCTTCCGCCAATGGAATTCTCATTACCAAATGGTGTGAAGATGGAAGTAGTTGGCCGTATTGACCGTGTTGATAAGGCAGAAGATGAAAACGGAACATTCCTACGTATTATTGACTATAAATCAAGCTCAAAAGCGTTAGACTTAACGGAAGTGTATTACGGATTAGCACTTCAAATGTTAACGTATTTAGATGTTGTTACTTCAAATGCGCATACGTGGATGAAAAAAGGCGGCACGGCATCACCAGCTGGTGTATTGTATTTCCACATTCATAACCCAATTGTGGAGGTAAAAGGTGACGCATCTGAAGCAGAAATTGAAAAGGAAATTTTAAAGAAATTCAAAATGAAAGGTCTCGTACTAGGAGATGCTGACGTTGTTCGTTTAATGGATAATAAACTTTCAACAGGAAGCTCTGATATTATTTCTGCTGGTCTGAAAAAAGACGGTAGTTTTAGTGCGCGTTCAAGTATTGCAAGTGAACAAGAGTTTAACGTCCTGCAAAAATACGTACACCATACGTTTGAAAATATCGGAAAAGACATTACAGAAGGCGTTATCGATATTGCTCCTTACAAAAAGGGGAATAAAGCGGCGTGTACGTTCTGTAACTTCAAATCTGTTTGCCAGTTCGATGAATCACTTGAAGATAACCAGTTCCGTACGTTAAAAGATATGAAAGATAGTGAAGCGATGGAGAAAATTAGAGAGGAGGTTGGCGGAGAATGATGGAAAATTGGCCTAAAAAACCAGAAGGTAGTCAATGGACAGATGACCAGTGGAAAGCCGTTGTAGCGAACGGACGTGATATTTTAGTCGCGGCAGCAGCTGGTTCAGGGAAAACAGCAGTATTAGTTGAACGTATTATTAAAAAGATTATAAATGAAGAAAATCCAGTCGATGTCGACCGCCTGCTCGTTGTAACATTTACGAATGCAGCGGCGCAAGAGATGAAAAACAGAATTGGGGAAGCGTTAGAAAAAGTATTAATTGATGAGCCTGGCTCTCAGCACATCCGAAAGCAGCTGAGCTTATTAAATAAAGCTTCCATTTCAACGATCCATTCCTTTTGTTTACAAGTTATTAGAGGATACTATTACATGCTTGATGTTGATCCTCGTTTCCGCATAGCGAATCAAACAGAAAATGAACTATTAAAAGAAGAAGTGCTAGATGACATATTAGAAGAAGAGTATGGAATTGAAGATAATACGATATTCTTTGAACTTGTTGATCGTTATACGAGTGACCGTAGTGACGATGATTTACAACGTATGATTTTAGCGCTTCATACAGAATCAAGAGCACATCCAAATCCGGAAAAATGGCTTGATAAATTAGTAGAAGCATACGATGTGGAAGGAAAGACAATTGAAGATTTAGTGTACGCTTCCTACTTATTAGAAGATGTGAAATTCCAACTTGAAACAGCAGAACAGCATATTCGTAAAGCGACAGAGCTCGCAATGCTCCCTGACGGTCCAGCGCCTCGCGTTGAAACACTGCAAGCGGATTTAGCTTTACTTGGAACGTTATCATCAGCTGCTCGTGAGTCATGGACAAGCGTGTATGAAGCGATGCAAAACGTATCGTGGCAAACGTTAAAGCGTATTAAGAAAAGCGATTACAACGAGGATATTGTCAAACAAGTAGACTCTCTTCGTAATAAAGCGAAAGATGAAGTGAAGAAATTACAAGAAGAGCTATTTAGTCGCAAACCTGAAAGTTTCTTACGAGATTTTCAAGATATGCATCCTGTATTAGAAAAGCTTGTTCAGCTCGTAAAAGTATTTACAGAGCGTTTCCAAGCGATGAAGCGAGATAAAGGAATGGTCGATTTCACAGATTTAGAGCATTTCTGTTTACAAATTTTAAGTGAACAAAGTGAAAATGGTGAAATGAAGCCATCAGCAGTAGCGCTTCAATATCGCAATAAATTTGCTGAAGTATTAGTCGATGAATATCAAGATACGAACTTCGTACAAGAATCGATTATTAAGTTTGTAACGAAAGATTCTGAGAGTGAAGGAAACTTGTTCATGGTAGGTGACGTGAAGCAGTCGATCTATCGTTTCCGACTAGCAGAACCAGGATTATTCTTAGGAAAGTATAAACGCTTCACGCAAGAAGGATTAGGCGGCGGAATGAAGATTGATTTAGCGAAAAACTTCCGTAGTCGTCATGAAGTGTTAGCGGGTACGAACTTTATTTTTAAACAAATTATGGGCGAAGAAGTTGGGGAAATTGATTACGATGCTGACGCTGAATTAAAGCTAGGTGCTAGTTATCCAGAAGGTGAAGATGTAGCGGCTGAGCTATTATGTATTCAGCAAACGGAAGAAGAGGTAATAGATGGAGAAGAAGGTGCGGAAGTAGAAAAAGCGCAGCTTGAAGCTCGTCTTATGGCGCAGCGCATTAAAGCGATGGTCGATTCAGGTTATGAAGTGTATGATCGTAAAACGGATAGTATGCGCCCTGTACAATACCGCGACTTCGTTATTTTACTTCGCTCCATGCCGTGGGCACCGCAAATTATGGAAGAGTTAAAATTGCAAGGAATTCCAGTATACGCTGATCTTGCGACTGGTTACTTTGAAGCGACAGAAGTAAATATAATGATGAACGTATTCCGCGTGATCGATAATCCGATGCAAGATATTCCGCTTGCAGCAGTACTTCGTTCACCAATCGTTGGATTAAATGATGAAGAACTTGCAACGCTTCGTGCTCATGGGAAGAAAGGCTCGTTTTATGAAGTAATGAGCTCCTTCTTAAAAGGGGCACCGCTTGAAGAAGAAAAAGAACTACATGACAAATTAGAATGGTTCTACAACTTACTGCAAGGATGGCGTGAATTCGCGCGCCAACAGTCTCTTTCTGATTTAATTTGGAAAGTGTACGGTGAGACAGGTTATTATGACTTTGTCGGTGGTTTACCAGCTGGAAAGCAAAGGCAAGCAAACCTGCGTGTACTATATGACCGCGCAAGACAATATGAAGCAACATCGTTTAGAGGACTATTCCGCTTCTTACGCTTTATTGAGCGTATTTTAGAACGCGGTGATGATATGGGTACGGCGAGAGCTTTAGGTGAACAAGAAGATGTCGTTCGCATTATGACAATTCATAAAAGTAAAGGACTTGAGTTCCCAGTCGTATTCGTAGCTGGACTAGGTCGCCGCTTTAATACACAAGACCTAATGAAGCGTTTTTTACTGCATAAAGACTTCGGTTTTGGTTCGCAATTTATCGATCCTCGTAAACGAATTAAATATACGACATTATCGCAACTTGCGATTAAGCGTAAAATGAAAATGGAATTAATCGCGGAAGAAATGCGTGTATTATACGTAGCGTTAACACGTGCAAAAGAGAAGTTAATTTTAATTGGAACGGTTAAGGATGCAAATAAAGAAATGGAAAAATGGCTGGATGCGAGGGAGCATAGTGAATGGTTATTACCAGATCATATACGTGCCGGAGCGTCTTGTTATTTAGACTGGATTGCACCTTCCTTATATAGACATCGTGATAGTGAAATACTTCTTGAATTAGGACAAGGGAGCATTCCAGATGAAATTTATGGATACGACACGAGCTGGAAAGTAGAAGTTGTTGACGGTAACACGTTACTCGCGCCAGAACCCGTTCAAGAAGAGAAACAAGAATTATTAGAAGCACTTCGTGAGAAAAAAGCTGTTCCCCTGCAAAGTGAACGAAAAGAAGAAGTGTATGATAGATTAATGTGGAAGTACGGATATGAGGAAGCAACATCTCATCGTGCGAAACAGTCTGTTACAGAAATAAAGAGAAATTATCAATCTGAAGAAGGTAGCGATAACGCCTTTATTAAAAAATTACGTGCACCAATTCAAACACGTCCTCGTTTTATGGAGAAAAAGGGATTAACATACGCAGAGCGCGGAACAGCAGTACATGCCGTTATGCAGCATGTTGATTTGAAGAAGCCGATTACAGAAGAAGTGATTCGGGAGCAAATTGCTGGAATGGTAAATAAAGAATTATTAACATTCGAGCAGGCGGAAGAAATTGCAATTGAAAAAGTGATTTCATTCTTTGACAGTGACCTAGGTAAAAGGGTATTAGCGGCGAAAAGTGTTGAGCGTGAAGTACCATTTACGATGATGCTTGCAGCAGAAGAAGCATATCAAGATTGGCAAGGGAAGAGCGGGGAATCCATTCTTGTCCAAGGGGTTATTGACTGCATGATCGAAGAGGAAGATGGTATTACGTTAATCGACTTCAAAACGGATACGATTGCAGGGAAATTCCCAGGCGGATTTGATCAAGCGAAACCAATTTTAGAAGAGCGATATAAAGTGCAACTTTCGTTATATGCAAAAGCGCTCGAGAAAAGCTTACAACACCCTGTGAAAGAGAAATGTTTATACTTCTTTGATGGTAATCATGTTGTAAAAATCGAAGAATAAAGGAACTTGAAAATGGCAACAGAAAAAACGTTAAGAACGTGTGAAAAAGGACATGAATACTACAAAAGTAGCGATTGTCCAACTTGCCCAACCTGTGAGAACGAGAGAGCGCCGAAAGAAGGTTTTCTCGCTCTTCTTTCAGCACCAGCAAGAAGGGCGCTAGAACATCATGGAATTTACACTGTAGAAAAACTCTCAAAGTATAGTGAGAAAGAAATTTTAAAATTGCATGGTATGGGACCTGCGTCGATGCCAAAGCTTAGAAAAGCTTTGGAAGAGAGTGGTTTATCATTTAAATAAAATGAAACAGTAAACAGTGGAGATTTTGATAATATCAAATGAGGTAAAAGAAAAAAGTAGGAGATATTCTCCTACTTTTTTTACGCTGTTCCAATCTGATCTTGATCCGCCACATCAGAATCAAATGTATTTGTTGCACTAACACCGTTAAACGTATTCACGACAAATCCAACATTGGAAGCTCCGGAACCATTATAAGCTTTCGTATTTTCTTTCGGAGACACGTTATAAAAATCCCCTAAATTGAAAGAACCATTACTGTTTTGAACGACGAGATTTCCAACAACGGAAGGCATACCATCCACCTACTTTACTAAGCTTTTTAATTACTATATGAATTATGGAGCGGAAGGTTCATCCGTAATATATTGGCGAATTTGCATAATACGAGAGTTATTAAAAACATAATCAACATTTCCAATTTGAAAGCAACCGGAATTTAAAAGTGTTCGTAATTCAACGTCATTCACTTCAATAAAAGGGCATTCATTTACAATGTTTAATGTCACGTCTGTCGTTCGTTTTGGGATTGTGATGTGTTCATCTGTAAAGATTTCAAATGCGTCTAAGCGACCTTCGTCTTTTATATAACAAGGAATTTCCCGGTGGACGGCAAGAGATCTACTTTTTAATTCCATTTGATTGGCGTCTCCAACTTGAAATACGGCAGAAATCCCTAAAGAAATAATAGAAACATTTTGGACAACAGACACATGATGTAACATAATTTCTCAGTCTCCTTAACCTGGAGTAGGAGGGACATCTGTTACTAATGGTACAAATGGCCCCTCTGTAACAGTTTCGAATGGTGTATCAAGAATAGAAGATAGTATGAGGAAATTTGCATCCCCAATTAAAAAGAGTGCGGACGACGATACACCGTTCATTTTAATCTGTCCGACCTTTAATTCACGATTTACAACGTTAACATTCATACATACTTACTCCTTTCGGAAATTGCCCGGTATGTGTTGAATAAAAGAGAGGAAGGCTTTGTCGATATCATGTTTCATAGCTTGAATAATGATATCTCGTAAATAATCTGGATCTGTTGAAATCCCTTCATGTGATTGCGCTTGTGATAAGTAATAAGGGAGTCTATGCTCCATCTGTTTTTTGATGTCGTCAACCATCATTTGTCGATACATTTCATCGAGTGGCGTTCTCTCTTCTTGTTCAAAATGGAGAATTCGATTATATGCTTCTTCATCTAAGTAGCGATGCATTTCCTGAAGAATGCCTTGGTAAAAATCTGGATTTGTGTCGGTTTCAGGATTGACCTTCAAAGTTTCTGTATCTACTTGAAAATCTTCAATTTGTTGTCCTTTTGCTGAAAACGGATTTAAACCAATATTTAAAGTGCCATTTAAATTTTCTACTTTTAATTGATCGAATTTGTATTCCACTTTTCCTACAGAAGAGGAGGGGCGATTTTTTAATTCGTTAAGCTCTTCTTGTAATAGACGTACTTGATCTTCTAAATTCAGGATGGCTGTTTGTTGTGCTTGAAGAGCTTGTTGAAGTTGGTGTAAGTAAGTATATATATCTTGATTCATTTTGTGAAACCTCCTTTTCAATAGGGAGGGTAAATATATTCCTGCTATATATATTTATGACAAGGATGTCTTAAGAAGAACTAGTTGATGGTTTGATAGAAATAATTTGTCCTTTCGCCTGTAATGGGCGAAGGGGCTCTGTAAATCCGCCAGTATTTGAGAATTTAGATAGTGCTTTAATACTTCCAGCAGTACCAATTTGGAATACAGAAGAGGTTGTAATGCTATCAATTTTAATGCTGTTAATGATGATACTTTGGTTTACATAAAAATTCAATACAATCGCCTCCTCTAAGTTGAACCAATTATCGCTTGATCAATGACATCTGAATCATTGACAGTCGTTGCGCTTTGATAATTGTAGACAGAAACGTTATCCCCAACATTAAAAGAGCCGGCCCCAGCGAAAGCACGTGAATAACTAATAGGCCTAATCGCAAATACATCTCCAATATGAAAAATACCACTTGATCCAATATTGACGATACGAATATGTCCGACCATAGCTGGCATACAAAACACCTTTCGTTTTTAAAGTTTTCTTTTCTACTATTGTATGGGCGTTTTCAATAAAATGTGTGTTTTTTTGAAATAAAAGAAACACACACGTTATTGCGTGTGTGTATCGAGTGTTTGATTAGGGTGAAAATCCGTATGTACATGCCAAATTGCATTTAAGAGCCTGTCCAGTTCTTGGCTACAATCCACTGTTTTTTGGGAAGTCATTCCGTAGCGTTCAGCAAAATAAATCATTTTTTCACGTTTTTTTTCAATCGCTTGCTCAAACATTGAAATCGGCTCCATCTCTAAATGAAATTTTTGGTATATATGTAGTACATATTATACAAAAAAAACATAAAAAAGAAATGCATTCGCTAAAAAAAGTAAAATTTATACATTTTATGCCAAATGATAAAGGAGTAACGAATCGGATATGAGAAGAATATTGTAAAAATTAGCGTGTATGAGAAGGTTTTTTTCTTGCGGATGCGAATACAATTAAAGTGTATGAGTTTTAGGATGGAGAGTGGAAATATTGCGTTTGGTAACGGCGAAAAAAGATGAAAAGGTATTTGTAGGTATTGTGGATGAAGAGGAAGAAAAGGTATTGCATGTAAGAGAAGCGCAAAGACAAAAAGGGGAAAAGGTTACGATTCCAATTACAATGTTAGAGTGTATTGAAAGAGGAACCGAATGTGTTGAAAAAATGTGTGAAATTGTCAATTGGGCGAAGGAAAATGAAGGAACGGCGTATTACCCGTTAACTGAGGTGAAAATATTAGCACCAATTCCAAGGCCAAGGAAGAATATTTTGTGCGTTGGAAAAAATTATCGTGAGCATGCGATAGAAATGGGCGGAGTAGAGTCAATTCCAGAAAATATAATGATCTTTACGAAAGCGCCAACGACAGTTATTGGCATGGATGAAAAAATTAATAGTCATCCCCACGCAACGAATGAACTAGACTATGAAGGAGAACTAGCTATCATCATTGGTAAGCGAGGGAAACAAATAAAAAAAGAAAAAGCACTTGAGCATATTTTTGGTTATACCATTATAAATGATATAACTGCTCGCGACATTCAAAGAAAGCATAAACAATTTTTCCTTGGAAAAAGTTTCGATACATTTTGTCCGATGGGACCGTATTTAATTCATAAATCGATGATTAGTGCGCCAAATGCGTTACACATTGAAACGGTAGTAAATGGGGAAGTAAGACAAACTTCAAATACAAATAAAATGATTTTTTCAATAGAAGAAATCATTTCAACGATAAGTAAAGGAATGACATTAGAACCAGGAGATATTATCGCAACAGGAACCCCGGCTGGTGTTGGAAAAGGTTTCACACCACCGAAGTTTTTGCATGCCGGTGATGAAGTAGTCATTACAGTAGAAGGAATTGGTACTTTGCGAAATGTAGTGAAGTGAAGAAAAGAGCTATCTTATTAATAGATGGCTCTTTTCTATGGTCTTGGGTGATAGAGGTAATCGATAACGGAAAAAGTGTAAAGACCAATGACTGCAAGTGTACAAATGCCAAATAGTATAACCGTAAGTGCGCTTTTTTCGCGTCCAAAACCAATGATAGTAAGAATAACAGTAGTCCAAAATGATGCTTTCAGTAGTGTGAATGTAGTGGGAGTTGAGTAGTGACTAAGCGATGTTACGGAAAGTAGGAAGCCAAAGAATGTAACTAAAAGAAAAGTTGTAGCTAAATAGTTAATATGTTTGCCGTATCTTAATAACATATCGCACCTCCTTTATGATTTTAAAATACAGAAAATTACAATTTTATTTTAGTATAAATCAATATAAAATGAAAGAGGTTGTCCCAACATGTAGGACAACCTCTCTATTATTACGATAATACAGCTTTAATTTTTTGGAATGCCCACTCTAAATCTTCTTCAGAGATTACTAGAGGTGGTGCGATACGAATTACGTTTTCGTGTGTTTCTTTACATAACAGTCCAGCTGCTTTTAGTTGTTCACAGTAAGGACGAGCTGGCTCGTTTAATTCGATACCGATAAATAAACCTTTACCGCGAACTTCAGTAATCATTGGGTTATCAATTTCTTTTAATTGTCCAACTAATTTTTCACCTAATTGAAGAGAACGCTCTGTTAATTTTTCTTCTTCTAACACTTCAAGAGCTGCGATAGAAACAGCACATGCAAGTGGATTACCACCGAATGTAGAACCGTGAGAACCTGGCTCAAATACACCTAAAATGTCGCGGTTTGCTGCAACGCAAGAGATTGGGAATACGCCGCCGCCAAGTGCTTTACCAAGTATGTACATGTCAGGAGTTACACCGTCCCAGTCACAAGCAAATACTTTACCAGTACGACCTAAGCCAGTTTGGATTTCATCTGCTACGAATAAAACGTTTTCTTTTTTACATACTTCAAGAGCTTCTTTTAAGAAACCAGCTGGTGGGATGTTAATTCCTGCTTCACCTTGGATTGGCTCTAAAATGAATGCAGCTGTGTTTGGTGTAATAGCAGCTTTTAACGCTTCTAAATCACCGTAAGGAATTACAACGATGCCAGGAAGCATTGGACCGAATCCACGCTTGTACTCTTCGTTTGAAGACATAGAAACAGCACCCATCGTACGTCCGTGGAAGTTATCTTCACAAACGATAATTTCAGCACGGTTTGCTTCTACTTTCTTCACATCATAAGCCCATCGGCGAGCCGTTTTAATTGCAGTTTCAACAGCTTCTGCACCTGTATTCATTGGAAGTACCATTTCTTTATTAGTTAGTTTCGCAACTTTTTCGTACCAAGGACCTAATTGATCGCTATGGAAAGCACGAGAAGTTAACGTAACACGATTAGCTTGGTCAATTAAAGCGTTAATAATTTTTGGGTGACGATGACCTTGGTTTACTGCAGAATATGCACTTAATAAGTCCATATAGCGGTTTCCTTCAGGATCTTCTACCCAAACGCCTTCTGCTTTAGAAATAACGATTGGAAGTGGGTGATAGTTATTTGCCCCGTATGTGTCTGTAAGTTCGATAATATCCTTAGTTTGAATCATGATTGTTCCCCCTTTTGTTATTACAAGAAGTTTGTAAATACTCTAAATATTATAGCATTTAAATGTAAAAAAGCGAAACATTTCCTGAAAATAAATGAACATGTTATCATATAGAATGAAAAAGTGTGAAAAGAGGAGGCAAGGGATACGATGGTACATATGCATATTACAGCATGGGCGTTAGGTTTAATTTTATTCTTCGTTGCGTATTCACTTTATTCAGCAGGAAGAAAAGGTAAAGGTGTACATATGGGGCTTCGCCTAATGTATATCTTCATTATTGTGACGGGATTCATGTTGTACATGAGTATTGTGAAAACAGCAACAGGTAGCATGCACATGTGGTACGGTTTAAAAATGTTAGCTGGTATATTAGTAATCGGTGGAATGGAAATGGTTCTTGTAAAAATGAGCAAAAACAAACCAACAGGGGCGGTTTGGGGCTTATTTATTGTCGCGCTAGTAGCGGTAATTTATCTAGGACTGAAATTACCGATTGGTTGGAAAGTATTCTAATAAAGAAAATAAAACCACCTTATAATCTCAAAGACTTGGGAGATAAGGTGGTTTTTTATTTTATGTCGCATCGATATGCAACTCTTCTCCGTTCACTTTTGTAAAACGAAACATATTTTTATTTGATGTAGCGTGACGAACGAAATGGTGCTGTAGTGTACAAATCATCTCTTCGTTATCAAACAAAAGAATATTTACTCCTTCGCATGCTTCCTCTTTCGGTAAAAAGGATAAATAATTATGACAATACATACAATCATATAAAGAGTAATGAAGTGATTGCAATGCCTCTGTTAATAAGGAAAAGACAGAGTCAGGTAATTCCTCAAGCCATTCCGTATAGCTAAGGAGTAATTTTTTACGAATGCGTATCATTTCCCCATTTTGCAAATGGTGCTGTTCGTTGGCAATTTGTAATATATCTTGTTCATAGAAACGAGCTGGTAGCCAGTTGTTGTTATATAAAATTTCAAAGCCATCACCGGCAATATCTTCTAATAAAAATGCTTCCTCATTTTCATCATCAAAGAATACCCATTCATTGTTTATATATTCTACATTACCGACTGTATGAGCGCGAGGTTGGTTATATAAAATATGGTTACGTTGTATCATACATGATTTCTCCTTTATGAAAAGTAGTTATTTCTGTTATAGACAGTTCATGCGTTCTTTATAACTAGACACATCTACACATAGGTGGGCATACAATAAAACACGTTTTACTGAGTGAAGATGCTATTCCATATGTGGATAGTAGGTTATCGGCAATTTTTTTATTTTTAAATCCGCACTCTTAGGGTGGGGATTACTGCACGTTCAAGAAAAGAAATAAGATGGAAGGATGATTTATATGTGCGGGATTACAGGATGGGTGGATTATAAACGCTCATTAGAAGGAGAACGGGACGTCGTTACGAAGATGGCTGAGACGTTAGCGAAGCGTGGCCCAGATGATAATAAAGTTTGGATTAAAGGAAATGTTGCATTTGGACATAAACGGTTAATCGTTGTTGATCCTGAAGGTGGGAAACAACCGATGACTTGTTTAAAAGGTGAAACGAATTATGCAATTTGCTATAACGGTGAACTGTATAATACGGAAGATATTCGAAAGGAACTATTAAGAAGGGGATATACGTTCAAAGGTCATTCTGATACGGAAGTACTATTAGCGTCGTATATGGAATGGAAAGAAGAATGTGTCGATCATTTAAACGGTATATATGCGTTTGCCGTATGGGATGAACAGAAAGAACAAGTGTTTATCGCGCGTGATCGATTAGGTGTAAAACCACTATTTTATAAATATGATAGTGGGCGATTACTATTTGGTTCAGAGTTAAAAGCGATATTGGCGCACCCAGATGTGAAGGCGGAAGTGACGTTAGAAGGATTATCCGAAATATTCGGCCTTGGACCATCTAGAACGCCTGGTCACGGTATATATGCTGGTATAAAAGAATTACGTCCAGGTCATGCGATGACATTTTCAAAGAACGGTTTATGTATATGGAGATATTGGAATGTAGAAAGTAAAAAGCACGAAGACTCCTTTGAAGAAACAGTAGAGAAAACACGCTTTTTATTACAAGATGCGATTACAAGGCAGCTCGTTTCTGATGTACCACTGTGCACTTTTCTATCTGGTGGTGTAGATTCGAGTGCGATTACAGCAATTGCTGCGAAAGAATACGAAAGATCAGGAAAAGGGCAATTACACACATATTCAATTGATTATGAAGATAATGACAAATATTTTAAAGCGAATGCATTCCAGCCAAATTCAGATGCACCATTTATTCATTTGATGACGGAGACGTTTCAAACGATTCATCATCGATGCGTCATTTCAAATGAACAATTGGCGCAGTATTTAACAGAAGCTGTACTCGTTCGTGATTTGCCTGGTATGGCAGATATTGATTCGTCATTATTATGGTTTTGTCGTGAAATTAAACAAGATTTTGTCGTCGGTTTATCTGGGGAATGTGCAGATGAAATATTTGGTGGTTATCCGTGGTTTTATAGAGAAGATGATTTACAATCGAGTGCATTTCCGTGGATGCGTTCTACAGAAGCACGTGAACAATTGCTAAAGAAAGAATGGAGAAATAAATTAAATTTACAACAATATGTACAAAGGCGCTATGAAGAGTCCATTCAAGAAGTTCCTATTTTAGAGGGAGAAAGCCCAATTGAAGCAAAGAGAAGACAATTATTTTATTTAAATATGGTATGGTTTATGACAACATTATTAGACAGAAAAGACCGTATGAGTATGGGCGCAAGCTTAGAAGTACGCGTTCCATTTGCGGATCACCGACTTGTCGAATATGCGTGGAATATTCCTTGGGAAATGAAAATGTATAAAAATCGCGAAAAAGGTCTATTGCGTAAAGCACTAGAAGGATTACTTCCAAATGACATCTTATATAGAAAGAAGAGCCCGTATCCGAAAACGCATAATCCGCACTATACGAAAGCAGTAACGGTGTGGCTACAAGATTTATTAACGGATAAAGGCTCGATTTTACACGAACTATTTGATAAAGAACAGCTGAGCGGATTAATTGAGTCAGGCGGCAGCGCATTTCAAACACCTTGGTTCGGTCAATTAATGACTGGGCCTCAGCTTTTAGCTCATTTAGCGCAAATTCATGTTTGGTTTAAAGAATACGGGGTAAATATTAAAGAATAGAAGAAAAGCGACTTACTTTATATGTAAGTCGCTTTTTATTAAAAAAATTGTCATATAAAATTCAAAATCATATTATAAAAAATACTTATTTAGAATAATTATTTTGACGTACTTATTATTAGTTGTTATAATTGGAAACAAATGTTCTTGAAAAAGATTCTCATTTATAAAATTGAGGTGTTATATAGATGGCAAAGAAAAAAATAGGTTTACTCGTAATGGCATATGGAACGCCAGAATCATTAGAGGATGTAGAAGCGTACTACACACATATTCGCCACGGGCGCAAACCTTCTGAAGAAGCACTCCAAGATTTAATTGGGCGTTATAAAGCGATTGGCGGAATTTCACCACTTGCAAAAATTACGAAAGAGCAAGCGCATAAATTAACAGATTCAATGAATAATATATTTACAGAGTATGAATTTAATTGTTACTTAGGATTAAAACATATAGCCCCATTTATAGAAGATGCAGTAGAAGAGATGAAGCGTGATGGGATTGAGCAGGCGATTAGTATCGTATTAGCACCGCATTATTCTACATTTAGCATTAAAGCGTATAATGACCGTGCTATTCGTCTTTCGGAAGAAATTGGTGGTCCTGTTATTGAACCAATTGAACAATGGTATGATGAACCAAAATTTATTTCGTATTGGGCAGATCAAATAAAAGAAACATTTACAAAGATTGAAGATAAAGAGAAAGCAGTTGTCATTTTTTCTGCGCATAGTTTACCAGAGAAAATTATTGCGGCGGGTGATCCTTATGTGAAGCAATTGCAGCATACGGCGGATTTAATCGCAGCAGCTGCAAACATTCAAAATTATACAATAGGTTGGCAAAGTGCCGGAAATACACCTGATCCATGGATTGGACCGGATGTGCAAGATTTAACGAGAGATTTATTTGAGGAGCATAGATATGAATCTTTCATATATTGCCCAGTTGGCTTTGTCGCAGAGCATCTAGAAGTTTTATATGACAACGATTACGAGTGTAGAGTTGTAACGGATGAAATAAATGCTGCGTATTTTAGACCGAATATGCCAAATTCACAATCCATATTTATCGATTGCTTAACTGAAATTGTTTCCAAAAAAATGAAAGAAGTAGTTGACAAAGATTTAGTTTTGAATAATAATTAGATTATAATAATTTTAAATAAATAATAATTACTATGAAAGAAAGAGGAGGATCCCCCTAGATGAATCCAAATAATCGTTTAACAACAAACCAAGGTGCTCCGGTTGGAGACAACCAAAATTCTCGTACAGCTGGTCGCCGTGGACCGGTATTATTAGAAGACTATCATTTAGTAGAAAAATTGGCTCACTTTGATCGTGAACGTATTCCAGAGCGTGTTGTGCACGCACGTGGTGCAGGTGCTCATGGTGTATTCGTTACGAAAAATAGCATGAAGCAATATACGAAAGCAGCATTTTTACAAAATGAAGGAACTGAAACGCCTGTATTTGTTCGTTTTTCAACGGTTATTCATGGTCAAGGTTCTCCAGAAACAGCTCGTGATCCACGTGGGTTCGCTGTTAAATTTTATACAGAAGAAGGAAACTATGATATCGTAGGTAATCATTTACCGGTCTTCTTCATTCGTGATGCAATTAAATTCCCTGATATGGTGCATTCTTTAAAACCAGCACCTGATACAAATATTCAAACACCAGATCGTTACTGGGATTTCATGACGTTAAGTCCAGAATCTACACATATGATGACATGGGTATTTTCTGATTACGGTACACCAGCGAGCTATCGTGAAATGGAAGGTTTCGGTGTACATTCATTTAAATGGATTAATGCAGAAGGTAAAATTGTCTACATTAAATATCACTGGAAACCACAGCAAGGTGTACGTAACTTAAGTGCAAAAGAAGTGCAAGAAGTACAAGGAAAAGACTTCAACCATGCAACTCGTGACTTATTCGATGCAATCGAAAAAGGAAATTATCCGAAGTGGGATTTACACGTACAAGTGATGCAACTAGAAGAAACGGATTCTTTAGATTTCGATCCGTTAGATCCAACGAAAGTTTGGCCAGAAGATCGTTTTCCATTAATGGAAGTAGGGACAATGACGTTAAATCGTAACCCGAAAAACTTCTTTGCTGAAGTAGAACAAGTGGCGTTCTCTCCAAGTGCAACTGTAAATGGTATTGAACCATCTGAAGATAAATTATTACAAGGTCGTTTATTCTCTTATCCAGATACACAGCGTTATCGCCTTGGTGCAAACTACTTACAAATTCCTGTAAACTGCCCATATGCAGCTGTTCATAACCAACAACGTGATGGTGCGATGCAAACCAATCAAAACCCATCTACAATCAACTACGAACCGAGCCGTCATGCTGAAAATCCAGTTGAAGACCCAGCTTACCGCGATTCAACTATGAAAGTAGAAGGCTATGTATCTCGTGAGAAAATTGACAAACCAAATGACTTCAAACAAGCTGGTGAGCGTTACCGTTCATTCTCTAAAGAAGAGCAAGACAACTTAATTGCAAACTTAACAAATGACTTAAAAGACGTAAATGAACGCACGAAATTACTAGCTGTTTGTAACTTCTTCCGTGCAGATCAAGAGTACGGTATGCGTTTAGCGCAATCATTAAATGTTGATATTACGCAATATGTAGGAAATGCTCCGAAATAAATTGGAAAAGACGACTGTTAAACGGTCGTCTTTTTTGTGTAAAAGATATTTTACATGATGGGTAAAAGGTGTTATACTCTTGTCAAATAAGTTTTACATATAAGAGGTGTATTTTGATGGATGTTTTGATTTTTATTATTGCGTTAAGTGTCTTTTTATTTGTAGTGTTTGCTATTATAAAAATGTTTATAGCGATTGGGAAACAAGGTGATGAGCGTGCTGTATTTATAAAAAACAAAGCGATGGCTGAGACGTTTCAAATTGCAATGGGGCTAATGGTACTTGAGATGATCCCTTTTATTTATCATCGTTTTAATGAAACGGTAGGAACACCGTTTAATCCAGTTCGTTTTTTAGCTGTAATAGCGATTGCATTTCTTATTATATTAAGTTTGAATAAAAGTAAGTATGGTGATTCGTGAGTGACACGGGGTATTTTACTTTTAAGTCATGTCGAAATTTGCTGGTAAATCGATATCCTGTGTCGAAACGTCGATATATTGAAATAATCGCTGATATATTTGAAAAATCGTCGATATATCCGAAGAATCGCCGATATATTCTACCAAATACTAGATGGGGTATTTCGAGATGCGAATATAAACAATATGTAACGGTTCCCCTACATTCGATAAAGCTAAGCAGCCTGAGTTCTACAATAGATAGGAACTCAGGCCTTTTTATGCGAAAAATTTATGAAATCTTTTTGGGACAAAACTGAGGACGAGGAAAAGTGCGATTTCACCTAAAATAGCGACAATGATATTAAATAAGAAGGTGCGGAAATTTGTAGTGATATGATTAAGAATTGCGTATTTCCAATAGGATAAGCTCATGAAAATCACTCCCTGAGGCATTTTTTATAGTATATAAAATTTGTTTCGTAAAAGTGCATGTCTTAGTTTGTGATTTGTAAAAAAACAAAACGAATTCTCAATATAATCTCAATAATTGAGCAAGAATAATGTGGAATATATTACCTGTATACTTGCATAAGAATAGAAAAGTTCACAAAACCTTTTTCTGAATTAACATAAAATTTACAAAAAACTAATAAATTGTTGAAATAATGCAAATGAAAATATATACTCGATATATACTTTTTACAAAAAAAGGATGTGACAAAATGGATTACACGTTTACTTAGCTTGGATAGGATTGATTCAGTTTACAGACTCAAAAATAATGAAGTGAGGAGAAATGTACATGTTTCGATTTATGAAATCACCAATCGGTATAGCTGTTGGGGTAGCAGCAGTTATATTGGCGTCACCGAAAGCGAGAACGGGGTTAAGAAAATTAGCGGTAAAAACAGTAGCTGCTTTTCTCGGGGCAAAAGAACAAATAAAAAGTGCTGGTTCAGAAATGGAAGAAGCTCTGCCGAAAGTTAAAGAAGCGGCACGAAAAGCGGCGGTAAAAACAGTATCACCGATTATCGGAGCGGTAGAAGCAGTGCCGATTACAATTTCTAAATTCCAGGAAAAATGGGCATCTCGTGTAAATGCATATCATTCGAATGAGAGTGTAGATTATGAAAGCCTACCTGTTACTCCTTAAATAGTAAGTGATGTTATTTCATTTACAAGAATAAGGAGGATGATGATGCAGAGTAAATCATTGAAAACGAGATTTATACGATCGTTACCTGGAAGAATTCGAATTGAAATATATAAACTGAAATACAATACAAATATGGCGAACTTGATAGTAGAACGTTTTCGTGACGTGGAAGGTATTTATCAAGTAAGTCCCTCTATTTCTACGGGAAGAGCCCTTATTACTTACGATATCAACAAGACCTCTCTACATACAATTTGTGAAATAATTAAACTCCTAGAAGAACAAATTACAAAAAATAATAACCTTAATAATATGGAAGAAACGAAGAAAGTAGAAGATTCTTCATCTAGTGTAATTTCTTACGAGAAAAAAGGTGAAGGTGTCCCGTTACCGTTAGCGCTTTCTGTCGCTGGATTAGGTGCATTTGGTATAAAGCAATTATTTATGGGAAGGTCAGCTTTAGCTAGAAGTCCAGGGCTTTTTTATGTATCGGGTGCTTTATCCGTTGTAACAGGATATCCGTTTCTTAAACGAGGATTCAAAAAAATGGTTGCTAGCAAAAAAGTGAATTCTGATTTAGTGCTTGGCATAGGAACGCTAGCGCTAGCACTTGCGCGAGAAAATATTATCGTATTAGCGGGACTTAGTCTATTAAACTATTTAAATTGGAAGCGTAGTCAGGCGAATATAAATGAAGAAACAGATTCGTACAAAGAAAGGATTTTATCCCCGGAGATTAAAGCATACAGTGAAAGACAATCGAAATGGGGTATGCTTTTTGGCGGAGCAACATGGGCATTTACGAGAAATCCGTTACGCGGAATGGCGGTTTTATTAGCTGCGAATCCAAAACCTGCTGTTTCATCTGCTGAGTATGCGTGGCGACAAGGGGATCTCGTTGCGCGAGAAAGAGGATACGTTATTCCAAATGAAGGGTCATTATCTCAATTGTCTCGAACGAGAACGGTCGTATTTGACGATGTGTCTCGTATATTCCGTAATGAAGAAGCGGAGATTAGCTGCGTTTCAGAAGATGAAGGGCAAGTTTTGTGCACGGCAGCTTCGTTACTAGAGAAAAGTGAGCATGATTGGAAAGATGAGGTTGTGCAACGAGCGAAGCAAACAAGAAGAACGTTAAGGAAAGCTTTTGAAGTTGAAGCTGATGATGAAGGGATAAAAGGTGAAATACAAGGTATGCCATCTTTTGTCGGTAGTAAAGAATTTGCAGAACGAAATGGTGTAGATATAAGCCTATATGAGTTAGAAGCGAAGAGACTAAGCAAAGAAGGGTTTAACATTCAGTTTGTAGCAAAGGGTCAAAAATGCCTCGGATTGTTAGTTGGATCAAAAATAACAATTGTTCCTGAGTTTGCACATATCTTTCATAAGTTAAACGAAAATAAATGGGCAATAGCTGTTATGGGAAATAGTTTAAATATAAATGAGGATGTTCTTACGCAATACGGTATAGATACAAGCTGGCGACATAGCGATGTTGTAGAACGTGTAGAGCGTATCCGTTTGAATGGGGAAGAAGTGTTATTTGTATGTGAGGAAAAGATTGAATTTCCGTCAGTAGCTCACTATGAAATGAAAAATATTTTCCAATCAATAGCGTATGCAAAACGAATAGATATGCTAGTGAAGGAACATTTTCGAGTAGCAAAAATGTGGAATATTGCTGGAGAGATGTTGGCTGTTTGGTCTATATTTACTGCACCTGTCATCGCTTTAATGGCGAATGCTCTATCTTTAACATTTTTATCTAGAGCAAAGCGGGTGAGTGAGAAGATTTTTTCTAATAAAGAGATAGTAAATAAGAACGACTCGTCAGTGAGAGAACCTTCTACTAAATGGTATACACTCTCGCAAGAAGATGTAATAAATGATTTACAAGTGGAGAAACAGCGAGGATTAAGTGAGCAAGAAGTGCAAGTGCGACAAGAAAAGTATGGGGTGAATACAATTGAACCGAAGCAGTCTGTTTCTTGGATTGTTTCATTTATGGGCCAATTTAAAGAGTTTACATCGCTTATTTTACTTGGAGCAGCTGGATTGTCTGTATTATCAGGCGGTGTGTTTGACGGGTTAGCAATGGGCATAATCCTCGTTGTCAATGCGGTAATTGGAACTCTTCAAGAGCGGAAGGCCGAAAAAGTAGTGGAAGCTTTAAATCAATTCCGTGTGCCGAATTGTATAGTACTTCGAGAAGGGGAAGAAGTAGAAATAGCAAGTAGTGAGCTTGTTCCCGGTGATATTGTTTGCCTGCAGGCTGGAGACCGTGTACCTGCTGATCTTCGTACTATACATTCTTGGAATTTGGAAGTGAATGAAGCAATGTTAACAGGGGAGTCTCTACCTGTTGAGAAGAAAGTGGATGCTATAGGAGAAGAATGTTCGTTAGCGGAGCGGAATAATATGCTCTTTATGGGTACGTCTGTAACGCGCGGTAAGGCGAAAGCTATAGTAGTGGAAACAGGGATGAATACAGAAATGGGCTATATGATTTCCTTGATGAAAGGAGAAGAAACAGAACCTACACCACTCCAGCAAAAGGTGACGTCTATTAGTAAAACGTTCATTAAAGGGGCTTTTGTAGCTGGTGGTATTGTACTTGTAGCGGGGTTACTACGTGGTTTACCAATTACGCAAATGATTACAACATCGGTTGCTCTTACAGCATCAGCTGTTCCAGAAGGTTTGCCGATTATGATTACAATCGCTTTAAGCGCAGGGATATTCCGTATGCAGAAGCAAAATGCGCTCGTTCGGAAGCTTTCCAGTTTAGAAACGTTGGGTAGAACAACGGTTATTTGCTCTGATAAAACAGGTACTCTTACGAAGAACGAAATGACGGTTAAAGTGATCGCTACGCCAAATCGTGTATGGAGTGTATCTGGTGACGGATATGAACCAGTTGGTAAGATTTCGGATGTAACGTCATCTAAAGTCGCTGCTGCTGTAGAGATGGAAGTAGAAGAAGTGACTTATCATGAAAGTGAAAACACACCATTAGAACATCCAGATTTAGTTCGCGTTCTGCAAATTAGTGTTCTTTGTAATAATAGTAAATTAGAACAAGAGGAGGATCAGTGGATTGTGAAAGGTGACCCGACTGAAGGAGCTTTGTTAAGTTTGGCCTCTAAAGTGGGGGTGTCACATGAAGATATGAAATCATTTGAACGACATCATGAAGAACCGTTTGACTCTGAGACGAAAATTATGAGTGTCGTTTGTAAGGAAAATGAATCAATCTATAAGTTTTCGAAAGGGTCTGTAGAGGCGATTCTTACTAGATGTAAATGGTATCAATATAATGGCGAAATCTATCCGTTATGTGATGAGGAAAAAGAAGTGATTTTACAACAAAATGAAGGTTTTGCAGAACAGGCGCTGCGAGTATTAGCGTTTGCGTATAGTAATGGTGAAAATGATGACCTTATTTTTGTTGGATTAGTTGGTATGATTGATCCGCCGAAACCTGAAGTGGAAGAGAGTATTCGTGAAGCGATTGAACTTGGTGTAAAACCAGTCATGATTACTGGGGATCATCCTACTACGGCGATCTCTATTGCGAAGCAGACTGGCATTTGGAATCGTGATGATCGTGTTTTAACAGGGATAGAAATTGATAATTTAACAGATGAAGAGTTGGAAAATATCGTGAAAAACACGTCTGTGTTTGCGCGAGTAACACCAGCCCATAAATTACGCATAGTAACTGCATATCAAGCTGACGGTCAAATTGTTGCGATGACTGGAGATGGTGTGAATGATACGCCTGCTATAAAGAAAGCGAACATCGGTATTGCAATGGGGCAAACGGGAACAGAAGTAACGAAAGAGGCTGCCGATCTTATATTGAAAAAAGATCATTTCGGTTCCATTGTGGAAGGGGTAAAAGAAGGTAGAACGATCATTGGTAATATTCGAAAAGCGGTTGGGTGTTTATTAACGGGAAATTTAGCTGAAGTATTAGTGACAAGTGCAGCAGTTATTGCAGGAATGCCCATTCCGTTAGTGCCAATTCAAATTTTATTAATGAATCTTATTACAGATGCTTTACCAGCGATGATTTTAGCTGTAAATCCTGGAAACAAAACGAAGCAAACGAAACGTCAAGATATTGTTGATAAAGAGCTATACAAAAAGGTTGTAACGCGAGGCATACTGCTTGGAGCGGGTTCACTTGCTTTATTCGGTATGAGCTTAGCAGCTGGCGTGCCTCTTGCGGTAACGCAAACATCAGCATTTGCTGCATTAGTTGCAGGTCAACTTATTCAAACATTTTCTTGGAGACAAGAAGGGTCAGATGAAACGATGCGTGATTGGTCAAAAGATCGTTTCTTTGTAACAGCATTAGGAACGTCTTGGCTTGTATTATTATCAGCTATATATGTTCCGCCGTTTGCTCGTATATTCCATACCGTTCCATTGACATTTATGCAATGGGTACCTGTTCTTCTTGTAGCAGGCACAGTATCTCAAATTTCAAAACCTATTATTAATTTAGTTTCATATAAGAATGATGATTCGAAAAAATTGGCAGTTAATGAACTAGCATTATTAAAAACAGTGTAAAGGAGTAATGAAGATGATACGAAAAATTGTTATTGGGTCTACTTTAGCGTTAGCGAGTGCCGCTTTATTACCTGTTGTAAGAAATACACTTCGTCCACTTGCTGAATCAGGTACAAAAGTTGTGAAATCTACTTTTGAAACAATTAAAGAAGAAGTAGAAGATATTATCGTAGAAGCGAAAATGGATAGAATGCAAAAACAATTTGAGAAAGAACTTTCTTATGTTGAAGATGATTATGCTGAAGAGCAAGAGGTAATAGAAGCGGCTGCAAAGGTTGAGGAAAAGGAGGAAGTAAGAAATGACGCATAAAGTTGTTGAACAAAATGTAGATTACCATTTAGAAAAAGCGTTAGAGCATTTTGAACAGGCGTTAGACTTGAGTGTAAAGGTAGCATCAGAAAATAAAGAGATGCAAAAAGAGATTGCTACTAAAATGGGGTCTTTTACAGGAGAAATTTTTCGATCTGTTCGTGAAAAAGGAAAGGTGAATCGCATGAATATAATGAAGTGGTTCACGCTACCACGTTTGTAAACAGGGCCGTTAATTGGAAGGGATATAGGGAGTTTTGTCTCCCTTATCCATATTCCGTACTATGTATGTCACGTTAGTTTCCGGAATGTTCAACAATATGAAGGGGTGAACGAAATGGCAGCGTGGATAATGGTATTGGCATTAACATTTTCATCAAGTATCGATAACTTAGGAGTAGGAATTTCTTACGGCATTCGAAATATAAAAATTAGTCATCTATCAAACTTTATTATTTCGATAATTTGTTTTTTATTTAGTGTAGTAGGAATATATTTTGGCTTATGGCTGTCAAAAATTTTACCTGGGATTATGCCTGTTGTAATCGGTTCGTTCTTATTAGTGATAATTGGTCTCCGAATTATTTTACTAGCAATTCCTCGTAAAGTTCCGGTGCAAGAGACTGAGGGAGAAGTGGCAAGTACAGAAATAAATGGTTTAACGAAAAATATCGGTAAATCTGGTGAAATCGGTTTTGTAGAATCTATTTTTCTTGGAATTGGTTTGTCTGCGAATGCACTAACGAATGGTTTAGGCGCGGGATTATTTGGTTTGAATCCAATTGCGATTTGTATTGCAGCCGCGGTTGGTAGTTTTATTACAGTATGGGGCGGAGTTGCGTTAGGGAGAAAGATTGCTCACGTTCGTATCGGTAAGTTCACTTTAGGTCAGTTTGGTACATTGATTAGTGGAACATTATTATTAGTTATTGCGTTTGCTGCATTTTTTGATTAATTCATAGAAGGTGAGTGAAATTGAGATTACTGTATAAAAGGCTAAAGTACTCGGAGTTAGAGTCGGAGTTGCAGTTAGTAGAAAGTGTTTTAACTTCAGGGTACTTTATTTTATTAGATTTATTCTTTGTATCTTTCTTATTGATGATACTAACCTTTTCTCTACATCATTCATTTTTTATGGCCATCGTCATATTCGTGAGTTCTTATATAATTTGCGGTAGTGTATTTGTATTATTGCGGAAATGGTTAAAATGATTTTAAAAAGCTATCTTGAATAGAAGATAGCTTTTTTGTTTGTAAAATGTAAACATATAAAGGGACTTCTACCTTGTAAATGGTCAGAAAAATTTGTTAATATAAAATGTATAGTGATGTAGTTATTTTTTATATAATAACTATGGTTATTCTCGTGAATAAAGGGGAATGAGATATGTCTCAAGATAATGAAAAAAGTAATCTTGGATTGTTGTTGAAAAAATTACTTAAGGAAAAGTCTTTATCGATGCGAAAACTTAGTGCGCTCACTAATATTGATACCGCTACAATTTCAATGATTATAAATGGTAAGCGAAAGGCGAATCCGAAGCATTTGCAAAAGTTCGCAGAGAGCCTTGATGTTCCGGTAGGTGATTTGTTTGTAGCGGCAGGTTATTCTATTGACACGAAACAGGAGGAGCAATCTGATATTCACGTTTCCATTAATAATATTGAACATTTACTTGAATCTGCTCAGCTATATGATCAAAAGTTTAGTATATCAAATGTAGAGCAGCAGTTAGCGAATTATGAACAATATTCGCAAACAGAAGAAGGGAAAGAAACAATTGAAAAGGGGTTTCTTGAAAAGATTCAAAAGGTAAGCAGTATCGGCCCATTTATTAATGATTTGAAAGAATTGTACGAGAGATTTTCGAAGAAGAAAGGAACGACTGCAGAACTTGCTTTAATGGGAAGTGCGCTCATTTACTTTATATTATCGGTCGATGTAATCCCAGATTATATATTTCCAATCGGCTATTTAGATGATGCGGTTGCGGTACAACTCGTTTTAAATGCACTAATGAAAAGATAAGATGTTTATATGAATAGATAGATAAAGATATTTATATACCAATAGTTTGGGATAATTGTATCGTTATGAATATACGAAAAAGGTGTACCCCGTGTTAGAACGGAGTACACCTTTTTCGTTTTAATTAGCCGATTTTTCTACATACTCATAAGCTTTCTCCCCATGCATTGAAATATCAAGTCCCATATGTTCCTCGTGCTCATCTACCCGGACAGGGAGGAAGAAGTTAATTGCTTTAATAATCGCGTACGTCATTATAATTGTGAACGCATATGTTGCGCCGATTGCTACAAGTTGTTTAAACAGCAACGCGGCGTTTCCGTAAAATAATCCGTTAGCGCCATCGCTGTTTACGGTAGTAGTTGCAAATAGTCCTGTCGCAATGCCGCCCCAAGTTCCGCCGATGCCGTGACATCCAAATGCATCGAGTGTATCGTCGTATCCGAATTTTGTTTTTAAGAAAAAGACCGCTCCGAAGCATAATACGCCGCCAATTGCTCCGATAAGAAGAGCTGAGAAAGGTGTAACGAACCCGCAAGCTGGTGTAATAGCGACTAGACCGGAAACGGCGCCACAAGCAGCTCCCATCGCGGTCGGTTTTGATTGGAAGAACCACTCTGAAAGCATCCAAGTTAATGCGGAGGCAGCGGCAGCTATATTTGTATTAATAAATGCAGTTAAAGCTACATCATTTAAAGATAATGCGCTTCCGACGTTAAAACCGAACCAGCCGAACCATAGCAGCCCAGCGCCTAACATCGTAAATGGTAAATGATGAGGAGACGAACCGTTTATGTTTTTTCGTTTTCCAAGGAAAATAGCTAATACGAGGCCAGCCACGCCAGATGTAATATGAACGACATTACCGCCAGCGAAGTCTAATGCGCCAAGTTCTCTTAGCCATCCGCCAACGCCCCATACCCAATGAGCGACAGGATTGTAAACGATTGTTGTCCATAGAAGGATGAAAATAAGGAAAGCTGAAAATCGCATTCTTTCGGCAAATGCTCCTGAAATTAGAGCGGGGGTTAGAATAGCAAACATGAGTTGAAACATCATAAATAAATTGTGAGGAATAGTAGATGAGTAGTCTGGATTTGGTGCGTAGGTAACTCCGTTTAAACCGAACCAATTGAATGTGCCGATAAGTCCGTGCCAATCGGGTCCGAATGATAAAGAATAACCAATTACAATCCATTGAATCGAAACGATAGCCATTGCGCTATAACTATGCATTGTCGTACTGAGTACGTTTTTACTGCGAACCATACCTCCATAAAAAAGTGCTAATCCTGGTGTCATTAACATGACCATTACTGTCGCTACAAACATAAAAACCGTATCTCCTGTATTCATTCTCTCTCCTCCTATAATGTTAGAAAAAATAACATCAATTTGTTATGTTTCATATCATATTCGAAATAAAGAGAAAAATCAACTAAAAATTCAGAAAACTTTATATGTAATGTTAGAAAATCTAACATGGGGTAATTTAATAAGAATGAAATCAACGTATGCGATTCGTTTGGATAATTGGTATAATATTCTTACAATTAAAATACATGGGGGATGCGTGTGGGGAAAATACATACTAGGAAACTATTCATTTGTTTTTGTTTAGCTGTCGTTTTGTTTGTACCAATACATACATTTGCAGACGAAAAAAGAGAGTGGCGAGACGAAGTTATATATTCCATTATGATTGATCGTTTTAATAATGGGGAACCGAAAAATGACAAACAGTTAGAAGTTGGCAATTTAGAAGGATATCAGGGCGGAGATATAAGAGGTATTATAAAAAGGTTGGATTACATAAAAGAAATGGGATTTACTACTGTTATGCTTTCGCCGCTTTTTGAAAGTGTAAAATACGATGGGTTAGACGTGCGCAATTTTCAGAAGGTAAATGAACATTTCGGAACAGAAAATGATGTGAAAGAACTTGTGCAAGAAGCTCATGCAAAAGGAATGAAAGTTGTATTTCAATTTCCACTTGGAGAAAACGAACAACAAGTAATTGACTCGATGAAATGGTGGATCAAAGAAGTTGATTTAGATGCAAGTTATGTAATACATAGTGAAAAAAAGTCGCCTGCTTTTTGGGATGATGTGCAAAAAGATATGCAAGTGATAAAGAAAGATTTTCGAGTTATGACAAAAGAAGATAGTGAATACAACGAAAAAATAGTAGATGCGTTTTCCAAAGCGGACGTATCGGTGAAACCTTTATATGATGTGAGTAAAAAAGACGGAGCAGCCGCTACATTTTTAGATAATCAAGATACAAAAAGATTTGCTCGTATTGCAAAAGAGAATATGAATTATCCACCATCTCGTTTGAAACTAGCTCTTACATATTTATTAACAACACCAGGTATTCCGAATTTTTATTACGGAACTGAAATTGCATTGGATGGAGGAGGTACGCCAGATAATAGACGATTAATGGACTTCAAATCAGATGAAAAGTTTATGCAACACATAACGAAACTTGGTGAGCTTAGACAAGCGAGACCATCTTTACGCCGTGGTACGTTTGAGCTTCTATACGATAAAGATGGAATGAGTGTACTAAAGAGAAGGTATAAAGATGAAGTCACATTAGTAGCGATTAATAATACGAAAGAGACGCAAAAAGTTGCTTTACCTGCAAGTACGATTGGTGAAAAACAAGAGTTAAGAGGATTGTTAGAAGATGAAATTATACGAGAAGAAAATGGGAAGTTTTATCTCGTTTTAAAGCGTGAAGAATCAAATGTGTATAAAGTTAATAGAGAAACAGGTGTGAATTGGTTATTTATCTCCTTAATAGTTGGTGTGAACGTATTGTTTATTGCTTTTTTAATTGCGGTTAAAAAGAGACGGAAATAAGTAACGATTTTCTTTAGTATCTCGTCTTCAGTTTAAGGTAAGGCGTTGCTCTTAATAAGTATAGGGGATCAGGTTAAAGAGAAGACTTTCTCCTTAACCTGTTTTTCTGCGAAGTAAGACTCGCGCCTCGAAATGCATCTGAGCAAAGAAGTGAAAAGAACAATAGAAGAAACAATAATTGCAACTATACTAATTTTACATTACATTAAAAGATGAAAAATAATTTTATACTCATTAAGGGTTATATTTGAGGAGCGAAAATGGAATTTTACGATTTGGGTATTACCATTAAAGAACTTAGAATTAAAAAAAATATATCACAATCCGAATTGTGTCATGGAATATGTTCACAAAGTCAAATTAGCAAGATTGAAAAAGGTGTGATTTATCCATCTAGCATATTGTTATATCAATTATCAGAAAGGCTTGGTATTGATCCGAATAATATATTTGCACTAACTCAAAACAAAAAATTAAAATATATAGAAAATGTAAAATGTGTAATGAAAGACTGCATAAGACAACATCAATATAAAGAGCTTTATGAAATAGTAACAAAAGAAAAAAACTTAAATAATTTTCGAATGAAAGAAGATAAACAATTTCTAATATGGCATGAAGCAATTGCTATATATCGTGTGAATAACTCAATAAAAACAGCTTTAACTCTTTTGAATAATGCATTAAAAATAACTGTAACGAATATTGATTTTTTAACAGAGAGAGAAATAGATATTATGCAGACAATGGCTATATTTCATGCAGAAAATAAAGAATATAAAGAGAGTATTAATATATTAAAAAGATGTTTAAACAATTTTGATAAGTTAGATTTTCCTAGAGATAAAGAAATTAAATTAAAAATTATTTATAATTTAGCAAAATGTTTAAATTACACATATCAATACGAAGAAGCAAAAAAATACATTGATAAGGGTATCAAATTAGCTATTAATCTAAATACTTTATACTTATTGGGTGAACTATACTATGAAAAAGGTTCGAATTTATTAAAGCTTGAACAATCTAATAAAGAAGAAGTTGCTGATAACATGAAAACAGCGTTATTTATATTTGAATTAACAAAAAACGAAAAAAAATTACAAATAATTAAAGAAGGATATTTCGAAAAACATAATTGCTAAATAACTACTTATAGTACAATAAAACCTACAGGAAAAGTTCCTGTAGGTTTTACACTTATAAACCTCTTAATATTTTTTATAAACTTGATTCTAAAATATTATTACTTAATATGAATTTTTTAATGAAAGTTTACTTAACGTACTTTCTATGTTGAAATCTGCATCCTTATTAACACTTTATACTTCTTTTCCTTCCATATTAAAATTAAGATGGTTCAAGTAAGAGGAAGGCAACTTAAAGTGTTTTTTATGAGCTTTATCATCAACTATTTAGTGTTTCTTTAGATTATTACATAACGTAGTTTTTTTGTACCAAGCTTTGTGAATGCAATTAGATTTATCATTTAGTGTAGTTACATTATTAGAACATCCTGTCATATGTAGAGAGAGTATAGCCAATAAAAAACATAATATTAACTTCTTCAAATAACCACTTCTAACCCTTTTATAATTAACTTTTTTTACGGAATAAGATTCCTTATTAATTTTACATTACATTGAAGGGTGGAAAATATTCTTATACTCATAAATTGTTACGCTTGAGTAGGAGAGGGATTTTGGTTTGGGATTCAATTGATAAAGAAAGTGCTTCAAGTTGAAGGGAAATGTTCTAAGGTGTCTTTTCCTTATTTTTAAAAGGTCATCCTCAATTCCATGTATAAAAAAATTCTACAATGAGACCTAGTCTAACGACGCGGTCACCTGTAAGATATTCGCATGAATAAACACTGTTCGCTCAGCAATTTTCACCGCAAATACCTTCTTGTCTTCGTCATATTGTTTCTACCCGCTAAAAAGAAAAACATCCTCTATGCAGAGGATGTTTTTCTTTTTAGCGGTAGTTAATAAATTGTACGTCAATTGGTAAATCAGCGCTACGAACTGCTGCGATAACTGCTTGTAAGTCATCACGGCTTTTCGCCGTAACACGTACTTGATCATCTTGTACTTGTGTTTTTACTTTTAATTTCATTTCTTTAATGATATTGTTAATTTTTTTTGCGTTATCTTTATCGATACCTTGTTGAAGTGTTGCGCGTTGGCGAACAGTGTTACCAGCCGCCGCTTCAACTTTTCCGTAATCTAAGTTCTTAATTGGAACGTTACGTTTTACGAGTTTAGAAATAAGAACGTCTTTTACTTGCTCTAATTTGAACTCATCGTCAGAAGTTAAAACAAGCACTTCTTTCTCAAGTTTAATATCACTTTTACTTCCTTTAAAGTCATATCGGTTTTGGATTTCTTTTAATGCAGTGTTAATTGCGTTTGTTACTTCAGGTAATTCTACTTTCGAAACGATGTCAAAAGAACTATCTTTTGCCATAGTTAGCACCTCCAAATAAATTTCTAATCTTTTTATGTACTGTACATACTAAAGTATAGCTGAAAACGAGCTTAGACTTAAGTGTTTTCATGCTTATAATGATGTAACCTCATTTTATTATAGTGAATTTTGGGCAGTTGGACAAATAAAGAGAAAATCGTGTTATAATTAACTTTTGTTTGGAATGATAAAAATATAAAAAGTTAAAAAAGTTCATTTTATATATATAGAAGGGAATTAAAAAAATATGTATTTACAAATAGGATCGATTGAACAGGTAACTGTTTTACGCGAAACGGAAATCGGATATATGGTTGGGAATGAAGAAGAAGAAATTTTCCTACATAAAAATGAAGTAGCTGGAGAAATTGAAGAAGGCGATACGATTGATGTATTCTTATATCTTGATCACCAAAATCGTATTTCGGCAACAATGAAGGAACCAATTATTACAACGTATGATTGGAACTGGGTAAAGGTTGTAGAAGTTATTCCTAGTCTAGGTGTGTTTGTTGATATTGGTGTATCAAAAGATATACTAATTCCAGCTGATGAATTCCCAATTTATATGCCAGTATGGCCAGAAGTTGGAGACGAATTATATTGTACGTTAAAATTAACGAATCGTGATCGTTTAATTGCTCTTCCAGCAAGAGATAGTGATATGCAAGAAATCGTTGTAGATGCGACACCATCTATGCGTAATAAAAACGTAAACGGACGTGTGTATCGTTCACTTCAAGTTGGTTCGTTTGTATTAACAGATGAGCATTTCCGTGCATTTTTACATCACACAGAAAGAAAAGAGCAAGTTCGCATCGGTCAACGTGTAACGGGACGAATTATTGATGTAAAAGATGACGGTACAATTAACATCTCCCTTCTTCCTCGTAAAGAAGAAGGAATGGAAGATGATGCTGCAGTGATTTATGCATATATGGAAGAACGAGGCGGAGCAATGCCGTTTTGGGATAAGAGCTATCCAGAAGACATTAAAGAACGTTTCAATATGAGTAAAGCTGCATTTAAGCGTGCACTTGGTAAGTTGATGAAAGAAGAAAAGGTTTACCAAGAAGAAGGTTGGACGTACTTTAAGAAATAAAGGAAATGGAAAAGACCTATTTTCTCTAGTTGGCTAGGGAATAGGTCTTTTTTTGTTTTTCTGTTTTCTGCAAGATATGACAAATTAATTGAATATTCTAATCATTTTCACTAATATTGAAAATATTAGGGGATTATTTTTTGAAGGGGTGAATGTATGGGGAAGAAAAAAGTAAAAAAAAACGTTGGTATAGGTACGTAATACAACTTATCGTAGTTGCATTAATTGTTACCTCCATACCACTCAATGGATTGGCGGAAACGGCACCACCGTTTACACCATCTCCAAATTCAGAACAAAGTCCAGAAGTGGAAAAGAAAGAAGAGAAGGAGTTACCAGATCCACATCCAGATCAGTTAAAGAAGGATAAGACTAGAGTACAGAAGAATCCGACTGAGATTATAGAAGAAAGAACGGAAACAGAAAAAGTTTTCGACAATAATGATGGTACGTATACGAAAAAGGTATATACAGAACCAATTCATGTTGAGAAAGATGGAAAGTTAGAAGAAGTTTCATTGAAATTAGTAGAAGCACCAAATGAAAAAATTGTAACGGAAAATACAACATTAGAACCAGAGTTTGAGAAAACAACACAAGATGGAAAGTACGTTCAATTTAAAGTAAAAGATCATACGATTCAGTATAAATTAATGAGTGCAAATGGTGAAAAAGGTGAAGTGAAGCCATCACCGGTCACTGCGACACATGAAAATAATACAGTATGGTATAAAGGGATCTTCCCAAATGTTGATTTAAAGAGCACGACGTTTAACGAAAATGTAAAAGAAGATTTTGTCTTACGTGAATATACAGGACATCATATTTTTACGTTTGCATTAGAAACAGATTTAACACCAAGCTTACAGGAAGATGGTTCAATCGACTTCCAAAATGAGAAAAAAGAAAAAGTATTCACATTACCGAAACCGTATATGAATGATTCAAATGTGGATCAACAATCAGGTGAGGCTGTAACGTCAGATGCGGTTCGTTACAATATTGAGAAGAAAGATGAAAAAACATATACATTAACTGTTACTGCAGACCCGCAGTGGTTACAAGCACCAGAGCGAAAATATCCAGTATATGTGGATCCTTCAATTGAGGTTGATGACTTTGAAAATGCTTATGCTTCAAGTGCGTATCCAACTGTCAATTATTCAGGAGGAAAGCTCTGGGATGCTGGCCAAAATGCTTATACATTAAAAGTTGGTTATTATGACGGAGCGTCTGGGACAAACTTTTCATTTATTAAGCCAAACGTTTCAGATTTAAAAGGTGCAAAGATTGAAAGCGCCACATTTCATGCCTATGCAGTTTGGCATTATTATGGAAATCAACCAAATGGTGTATGGCTAGATGAAGTAACAGGTGGATGGAATGTTGGTGGTGTGAACTGGAATAATAAGCCAGGTTCTAACAACATTGCACAAACTGATGTGGGACGCGGAAAATGGGCCCAGTTCAATGTAACGAATACAGTGAAAGCATGGGTAGATGGCGCGAGACCAAACAACGGTTTTAAACTACATGCAAATGGAAACGGGCAAAGCCATTGGAAAAAGTTTATTGCAGCTGAAAATGGAGAAAATGCACCGTACTTAGAAGTAAAATATTCTTATGCAAAACCAAATACACCGAGAGTACAAGCTTACTCAAATGGGAGCGGGAGTGGTTCAGGTCACTTCAATCTACAATGGGATCCGGTCCCAGGGGCAACCGAGTATAAAGTAGCTATTTTTAACGGATATGACTATGAATATATTTCAGTTGGGAATGTGACAAGCTGGACGACGAAAGACAAAAAAATATTCCCGACGCCAGAAGAGATTGCACAAGGACGATACTGGATACATGATGACGGAAAAGGGGCAGAAGCACCTACTAACCCAGGACAAATATATAAAAATGCTTATCAAGCAGGTGGTCCGTATGGGGATTATAGCGGAAGAAGTAGCTATTGGTTTCGTATTGTAGCCGAGTATCCATTTGGTGAAAGTCCGCTTTCGGATGGAGTCGTTCCATTTATTCCGTTAGAGCAAGTGAAAAAGCCAGATGGTTCAGCTTATATTAATGCGACAGATAAGGAAACGGGATATGTCACATTAAAGTGGGATGCGGTCCCAGCGGCATCCGGCTATAAAGTTTGGGTATATAACGGAAAAGATTATGAAGCGTTTGATGTAGGAGATAAGACTAACTGGACAACACAAAACGAGAAAATTTGGCCAACGAAAGATGAAATTGCAAAAGGCCAATATTTACTTCATCATGATAAAAAAGGAACAGAATTAGCGGTAGATCCATCACCTGTGTATAAGAATTCTGGCGGAATTTATGCTGGCTTTAAAAATTATTGGTTCCGTGTAACGGCGTATAGTAAAGTAGGGCATGCTGAAAGTGAAATTTCGCATGAGTTTGTACCTAAATTTGCTCAAGACTTTGGGTTTACAGGGATGTTTGATTACTGGGCATCAGTTCCAGTACTAAATGGTAAAGTAAATGCTACAAATGGTAACTTTATCATGAGTGAGAAAGATATTACGTTATCTGGGCGCGGACCGGATGTATCAGTAGAAAGAACGTATAATAGCCAAAGTAAAAAAGTAGGTCTATTTGGTACAGGGTGGTCTAGTGGATTAGAAGAAAGAATTTTGGCTGAAGGAAATGGAAACTTACTATTAATTTCTGCCGATGGCGCAAATATTACTTTTACTAGAACGGGAGATAACGCGTATCAAGCTCCTACTGGTATATATTTAGAAATTAAACAAGTATCAGGCGGATATGAAATAAAAGATAAAGACCAAACGGTTACTTTCTATAAATCTGGCGATGCGCAAGGGCGTATCCAGTATACAAAAGATAAATATGGAAATACGACGACGTATGAATATGATGGTGAATTCCGTTTATCAAAAGTGAAAAATGCTTCTGGTAAAGAATTAGTCGTACAATATGATGGGAATAATAAAAAAGCAGTAAGAGTAATTGGTCCAGATAACAAGACTCTTACATTTAATTACGATGGAGATTTCCTCGTTTCTTCTACAACACCAGAAGGAAAAGTATATAAGTATGGATATGATAATGGGGTACTAACATCTATTTATGATCCGCAACATACAGATGCAAAACCATATAAAACATCGTATGCATACGAGAATAATAGATTAGTAACAGTAACGGACCCATTAGGGAAAGCTACGACATTAGCATATAATACAGATGCGAAAGAAGTTACGTTAACGAATCCTAAAGGGCGTAAAACTGTTTATACGTATAACGATGCTGGAAACCCAGTGAAAACAGTTGAAGATGTGGGACGTCTGAATTTAACGACATCTTATGAATACAATGCAAATAATTTAGTAAAAACAACAACTCCTAAAAATCAAACAGAAACAGCGACCTATGATGGTAATGGGAATGTAACTTCTGTTACGGATGAAATGGGAACAGAAAAGTTTGAGTACAATAAAGACAACGGGCTTATAAAAGCGACAGATAATGAGAATCGTGAAACAACAGTTGCTTATAAAGCAGCGAATACAGAAGTGTCTGAAACTAATCAAGCCGCAAATACATCATCTTTCATGCAGTATGATCAGTTTGGAAATCCAATTGCAACAACTAGAGAGCTAGGAACAGGAGAAAACCTGATTCAAAATCCAAGCTTTGAAATGAATGATACGGAAAAATGGGTACCAGTAAATGCGAATAATTCTGGATCTATTATAAAAGATGCAACACCGGCACCAGGTGGTCTGGGCGGAGAATCATCACTCAAAATTTCAACAAAAGCAACGAATAATGATTGGGGCTATATTGCTGCAATTCAAGAAGTAACGTTAGAACCAAATACAACGTATACGTTAAGTGGTATGATAAAAACGGATTTAGCCAATGGTGCTGGTTTCTTCAATGTACAGTTATTAAATGAAAACAGTGCTGGTGTAGATGGTGGATGGCATGATACTCGTCATAATAAAGTTCAAGGAACGAGGGACTGGGTTAATCGTCAAGTTACTTTTAAAACAACAGAACAAACGAGAAAAGTAAACATCTATTTACAAGTAGAAAATGGCGGTTCTGCTACGAGTGGTACTGTCTGGTTTGATAAGATTCAACTGGAAAAAGGTGAGGTTTCTTCTAGCTTTAATCCAATTGAAAATAGTAGTTTAGAGAATATGACGGAAAAAGGTTGTATTCCAGGATGGATTCGAGGAGATGGAACAAGCTGTGATCCAAAAGATGTTTCTCAGCAAGAGAGCTTTACAGGACATTCATCTATTGTATTAGAGCGCAGCCAATATGGTGGTTCAAATGTAGGGTATGGCAAGCATGTAACTATAAATCAGAAAAAAGCAGAGCCAATTACACTAACAGGGATGTCTAAATCTGAAAATGTAGAGAATGATGCGCCAGATAAACTTTCTCGAGACTATGCGATTTGGGCAGATGTGTATTATCAAGATGGTAGTGGGGCTAATTACCAAACGAAATTCCCAAGTGGGACAAATGATTGGAATCGTAGTGCAGTTGTGATTCCAGCAACAAAACCAATTAAACGTATGGAAATCTATCTTCTCTTTAGAAATAATAACAAAGGGAAAGTTTGGTTTGATAACATCCGTTTACTAGAAGGTAACGCTCTTATTAAAAACGAGTACGACAACGATGGCAATGTTGTTGCCGCGTATGATGAAGAAGGGCAGAAGAATACATTCACATACGATGCATCAGGAAATAAAAAGAGCGAAACAGATGAAAAAGGAAATACAAAACTATATGATTATAACAAAGATAATTTATTAACGAAGGTTACTTTGAAAAATGGTACGTCTGTAAATTATCGTTATGATCATAATGGAAACACAACAGAGAAATCTGTCATGTTTGGTGGGAAAACACAAACACACAAATATGAATATGATGTAGATAATAAAAATACAGTGTATATCGATGCGCTGAACCGTCGTATTGAAAATACGTACGATGAAAATGCAAACAAGATTAAAACGAAAATGCCAAACGGTTCTATCTTAGAATCTGTATATGATACTGCAGATCGCGTCATTGGTGAAAAGCGAAATGGAAAAGATTCATTTACATTTGAACGTGATCAAAATGGACAAGTTACGAAAGTCAAAGACCATGTCAATGGCGTAGAACGTACAAAAACATACGACAAGGCAGACCGTGTCACAAGCGCAACAGATAGCCGAGGCGGAAAAGTTGACTGGGCATATCACGATAAAGCAAACAGTAAGACAGAAAAACTAAAAGAACAAACAATTACGCAAGGTGGATACACAAATAAAGTATCGTATGACTACAACATGTTAGATCAAAACATTCGTGTGACAGACGGTTCTCAAACGTATCGATTTGACTATGATGATCAAGGAAATGTTCGCACGTATACAACCGGAAATGGTTCAGGTTCTACCTTTAACTATGACCATGCGAATAAAATTAAAGATTTAGTAGTAGGTACGTCAAATAGTATTCTTCTTTCTGAACGATATGAATATGATCAAGCGGGCAACCGTACGAAAATTAAACATGAAGGTGCGGGCGGAAAAGTAACAGAAATAAACTTTGTATACGACCCGATTAACCAACTATTAAATGAAGAATTACCAAACGGAACAACTAAATCATACACATATGATGGATTTGGAAATCGTACGAGTGTGAAAGTTGTAGAGAATGGAAAAGAAACAAAGTCTATAGCGGCAACATTTAATGACGGAAATCAGCTTGTGAAATTCGGAAACGAATCGTTAACGTATGATGCGAATGGAAATCGTACGTCTGATGGAAAGTACAAGTATACATGGAATGAAAATGACCAAATTGTAGCGATTACAAAACAAGGTGAAAGCAATGCATTCGCAACGTATAAATATGATGAAAATAATCGTCGTATTGAAAAGAATGTCAATGGTCAAGTAACACGTTACTTCTATGATGGAGATAGTATCAATCCATTGTATGAAACAGATGGAAGTGGAACTGTACTTCGTCAATATGTATACGCAACAAGTGGCGCGCGTCTAGCGATGAAATCAAAAGGACAAACGTTATACTACCACTATAACCCTCGTGGTGATGTCATCGCGATGACAGATCAAAATAAAGAAGTTGTAGCAACGTATGAATATGATTCTTGGGGTAATGTATTAAAGAGTGATACAAAAGGTATCGCAGCAGATAATCCGTTTGGGTATGCGGGATACATGTATGATAAAGAAATAGGCATCTATTATTTAATGGCGAGATACTATCATCCAGATCACGGTGTGTTCTTATCGGTGGATCCTGATCCGGGTGATAGTGATGATCCGGTTACAATGAATGGGTATACGTATGCGGATAATAACCCGGTAATGAACATTGACCCAGATGGGCATTGGGCAATGGCTGCAGGCATATATTTCGTACCAGGTTTGGGACAAGCGGCATTATTAGCAACTATAGCGGTTGGTGGTGCATATGCGGCTTGGCGTATTGGTGCAAAAATCAGAGTCATGCAGGCCCGTAGTAAACCATCTGGACCAGACCCGAAGGCAAAGGGAAGTCCACATACAAGATATAAAACTAAAAATGGAAAAGTGACTGAATACGCAACTTATGGACAAGGAGGAGTGTTGAGGAAACAATTTCGTGGAGAAGGAAAACCGCATGGTGATGTTCCTCGACCAAATGTTAAAACTAAAAATCAATACAATAGAAACCCTATAACTAAGAAGAAGTATCCGAAAGAAAAAGTGAGAAAACCATTTAAAAAGGAATATCCAAGAGGGTATTAAAATGAATATAGTTATTGAAGAATACTTGTATTCATAACAGGAAGGAGGGATGGGCATGAAATATTATAACGGTGGATTTATGATAATTTCATATGAAAAAGAGCTTATTTATCAAACTTGCATAATTGAGGGGCTGTCCTCGACTATTTTAACAATAAGTAATAGCGTACGGCCAACATTCCCTGATTATTGGTTTTTCCCTTGGGCCAATACAAATGAAAATGAATCGATTACTAAACTAATAAAATCAAGATTAAGGATCAGTAAAGAGGAGCATGAACAGGCGCGATGTTTTTTAGATACATTGATAGAGGAAAAAAGGTTCTCCTGGCCCAATGTTTTTAGGGATTTAGAGGATGCTAGATTTTTTAAGAAAAACTATTTAAAGGGTATAGAGGATTTAGAAATTGTTAGTTTAAATCTTTCAGAAGAGTATCGGGCGGATTTTTTATTGAATGAGCGAGAAGAGAATGATTTTGATTGTTCTATATATCATTTTATGGAAGATGCATTGCCATTCTGTATCAATAACGCTGAAATGTTAGGTTTTGATATATGTGGCTATAGTAACAATAATTTTTATTCGTTTATTCATAATAATTTACAGACGGATTTTAGAAAGTATGGTAAGAATTTAAATGAATTATCACTTATCGCTAATTATGAGGATGCACAATATGTTATTCATTTAATTGATAATCAACAGATAGAGGCGGAAGAGATATTGTGGTATCCGTGGTTAATGTTGAAGTGTTCATAATTTATAAAATGGAAAAGAAACAAAGTCTATAGCGGCAACGTTTAATGAAGGAAATTAACTTGTAAAATTCGGAAACGAATCGTTACTATATGATGTGAATGGAAATCGTACATCGGATGGAAAGTACAAGTATACGTGGAACGAAGATGACCAAATTACCATGAATGGGTATACGTATGCAGACAATAATCCGGTGATGATGACAGATCCGGATGGGCATTTAGCATGGATGGTATTAAACACAGGATTCGCAGCTTATGATGGGTATCAAGCGTATAAAAAGAGTGGTTGGAAAGCAGCTGCAGTAGCTGTTGGTGTCGGATTAGTTGGTGGAGCAGCTTATAAAGGTGCGAAATTAGCATATAATACATTTAAATATGGTACAAAGCTTAAGTTTACTAATGTTACGACTAGGAAATCCAAGCCTAATTTTCAGGCAAATATAAGTCTGCGCCAATTGCACAATAGATTGGACAAAGCGGGATGGAATCAAGAAACATTTTACCAAAAAGGTTTACAAATCGAATTAGCGTTGCTAATTAGTGAAAAAGATATTTATAGGGATCAGATGATTGATACAACGATATGGCAGCCTCTTTCTGATTTTCTTATTGAAACGGAGGAGTACCATAAAGAAATTTTTCGTGATGGAGGAAAAAGGTATAGGAAAGCTTTAGTTGAAAACTATGCTGGTCTGCAATAAAGGAATGACAATGCAAATATTTAAAGTAGTAATATTTTATACATATCGTTCTAGGATTATAAAATTAATTCATTGATAATATTCTTTTTAATGATGAGTGGAATATAAAGTTTTATAGATTCAGTGCATCCCGAAAATTAAACAGGTAATTTTTGAGATGCACTTTTTATTTTAAATAATCTATTACTTCTAAGGCAGAGAGTATCACCCTGTTATATGGGATAGATGGAAACGGGACTGCCCTTCGTCAATATATACATTTAATAAATGGTATACGTTGAGCGATGAAATCAAGAAGACAAACAGTATACTACAACTTCTTCATGGTAATGTCGTCGCGATGACAGATCAAAATAAAGAAGTTGTAGCAACATATGAATATGATTCATGGGGTAACGTATTAAAGAGCGACGCAAAAGGTATCGCAACAGACAATCCATTCGGATATGCGGGATACATGTATGATAAAGAAATTGGGATGTATTATCTGATTGCGAGATACTATAATCCGGAGCATGGTGTGTTTTTATCGGTGGATCCTAATCCGGGTGATGAAGATGATCCTGTGACGCAGAATGGGTATACGTATGGTGATAATAATCCAGTGATGATGGTGGATCCAGATGGGCATTGGGTGTGGTTTGCAGTAAATGCTGGTTTTGCAGCTTATGATGGCTATAAAGCTTATAAATCAGGAAAGGGTTGGAAAGGGGTAGCAAAAGCTGCAGCTATAAGCGCAATTGGCGGAGGAAAATTAAAACTAACAAAAACAATTACAAAACCGGTTTATTTTACAAAGTTATTAGGAAAAAATGCAAGAGCGCATAAATCAAGAATTAATACGGATTTGCCAGGTGGAAAAGCTGTTGCAAAAAGTATTTTTAGACATTATACAAAAGGGCAAAAGGTGATAAATCATAGAAAAGGAAATTCAGTTAGAAGACATACTAAAGACAATCGAATTCAAATTAGAATGGTAAAACGTAAAGATGGCACGTGGAAAGTTAATTTAGATATTAAAAGAAAAAGGATATACGAAGATATTCATTTTTAAGTATATAATACTGAAATTTTAATTAGGAGTGAAGAAGATTGATAGGAATGCCACATTATATAGTTCCGGTGCAAGTTCATCCAAAAGCTATAGATGCTTTAATGAAAGAAGCGGAGATCAAGATATTAAGTTTAACACCTATAATGCAAAAAGATGATAATACTATAATCAGTTCAGAAATAGCCATTCAACTAAAAGATAATTTATATTTAAATGTTTCTGTTGCTAGGTCAGAGATGAAATTTGAAGATGAAGTAGAGCACCTTCAGGTAATAGTGGAAAGAAATGTTCCCAATATAACTGATGGAAATCCTAAAAATATACTAGTTTTCGAAAAGTTTTTGAGAATAAGGGGAAATGTTCAGTGTGAACTATTAGTGGAAGAAGAAAAATATACAGATTTATCTTCAAAGAAAGTACTCTATACTTCCGAATGTGGAACAGGTATATTATTAAAAAATGATGAGGAAACTGTCTTAATAACTTGTAATGAATTTTGTACAATTTTAGTAACAAAAGATCAAGAAATAATTAATGATATATTAAATAAGCGTTATAATTTTGCTAGATTAAAAGGATGAAATGAAAAATAAGGGAATGTAAATAAATCTGTACTATTTGTAAAGGGCATATATTTAACAAAGGAATCCAGTTTGTCAAGTTTGGAAATAAATCGTTAATGTTTCGGGCTGCATTTTTTATTTTAAATAATTCATTTTTTCATTAGCATTATAAAATAAAGAAAAAATTAGAAATAGTGATGGAAGATTAAAAAGCACGATCTTATTTTTCAATAAGGTCGTGCTTCCTTTTAATTCTCCTGCTCACGCGTAAGAGTAAACGTATCTTTCAACTCACTATCATTTATTTTAATATTTGCCTTTTTTAATTCCTTTTGCAATAGTTTTTTGCCGAATATAGGGTCAGAGATACGTTCTTCTTCTAAGTTTTTGCGAATAGAGTCTTTCACTTCATCATAAGGCTTTAAAGCTTTTTTATCAGTTAATTTAATAATATGATAACCGTTTGGTGATGCAACGGGATTGCTAATTTGTCCGACCTTTAGTTTATAGGCAGCAGTTTCAAATTCAGGTGCCATTCTACCTGAATTGAAGTATCCAAGGTCTCCGCCTTTCTCTTTTGATAGTAGGTCTTGCGATTCTTGTTTTGCTAGTTCTTCAAATGAAGCACCAGCATCTAATTTTTTCTTTATTTCTTTCGCTTCATTTTCGTCACTTACTAAAATATGGCTTGCTTTAATTTCTGGTTTGTAGTGGTCTTTCACGTCTTTTTCTGTAATACTTTTCTTAATCGCTTCATTCATAGCAAGCTTGAACTTAATTTGATTTTTGAAATCAGCTTCATCTTTTAAACCATTGTTTTTCAATACGTTTTTAAATTGGTCTCCGTATTGATTTTTCGCTTTTTGTAATTCTTTATCTACATCATCGTCAGATACTTTATATTTTTTCGTGATAACGTCTTGCGCCATCATTTCGTACAGCATGTCTTTTCCGTAACGATCTTTCAACTGTTTTTCGAAGTCGCTCTTCGTAATGGTTGAGTCTGTTGCTGTAGCGACTGTATCTGAGTCGTTTTTTTGTCCACAAGCAGATAGCATTAATATACTTAGTAGTGCAGTAATAATGAAAATGTGTTTCCCTCTCATGCTAACACCTCATCCGAATATGTTATCGCTATTGTAGAATATAGAAGTGAACATGAAGTGAATTTTTAATGTTTTTTCCCTGTAAACTGTAAAAAAAGTACACCAACAATATTGTCGGTGTACGATGGAATCAAAGGTGATCAGTCTTTTTAGAATAGGCACGCTTACCTTGTTCTATATTCTTTTGTTCTTGCTCATTTTTTTGCGCGCGTTTTGCATTATTATCGCGTGCTTTTTTGTCGTTATCACTCGTATGTGGCATATGTATCAACTCCATTTCTAAACGTTGTACGTTTATCATTTCCTTTTTCGTAAAGACTATGTATAGCAGTGTACTCATGAATAATGAAGGTGGATTGGAAATGGATTTGAAGTTGAATTATACCGAACTTATAAAGAAGTTAATCGTTGTAATCGTCGCAGGTTTGTTAAATGCGATTGGAATGAATTTATTTTTAACGCCAGCGAAAGTGTATGCAAGTGGCTTTGCTGGATTGTCTCAATTGCTATCACAAATATTAGGTGATTTTTTATCTATTCACATATCAACCGGGGTATTATTTAGCTTGTTTAACATTCCAGTCGTTATTTTAGCCTGGAAAAAGGTTGGAAAGGCCTTTACTTTCTTTAGTTTTCTTTGCGTTATCTTTATGACTATGTTTTTAGAAATTATCCCAGTTAGAGCAGTTTCAAACGACATCATATTAAATGCGATTTTTGGTGGGCTTATTTCAGCAATCGGGGTAGGGATTGCGTTGAAGTGGGGGGCTTCTACAGGTGGTTTAGATATAATCGCCATGATTTTATCAAAGATTAAAGACAAGCCTGTCGGTACGTATTTTTTCTTCTTTAATGCACTGATCATTATCGCTGCCGGCTATGTGTATGGATGGGAAAAAGCATTATATACTTTAGTGACTTTGTATGTGTCAACGCGAATCATCGATGCAATTCATACGCGTCATGTGAAAATTACGGCATTAATCGTTACGAAAAATGGGGCAGATGTACGAAAGGCGATTCACTCACGCTTAGTGAGGGGGATTACAACTATACCAGCAACTGGTGCTTATACGAATGAAAATAAGGAAATGTTAATGATTGTTATTACCCGTTACGAACTGTACGAATTAGAGAGGGTTATTAAACAAGTGGACCCAGGTGCATTTACAAACGTACTGCAAACGGTTGGGGTGTTCGGATTGTTTCGAAAAGATTAAAGAGGACCAAAGCTGGTCCTCTTTTTTAATGTGCATTCGTAATGTTTTGCAACTGCTCTTGCATTTCACGTAGCTGAACTTTTTCAGCTGTTGAAGAGTTTGCGTATGCAGAGTGCAAAGCGTTTTTGGCTCTATATACGAGATCTTGTTGCTCGGCACCGCTTGAACAAGATACGGCATTTGCAACAGCATCTCTAGCTTGTTGAAATAGTAAGTTCCCCATTTAGACCCCTCCAAAAGAAGAGTTACTTCTCGCTTTTTCTGCCTCAGCTAATGTACCTCGGTACGGGAATCTTGCATCATGCTTCATAACAGCATCGGCTCCTTGTTGGATAAAACGTTTTGATTTATTCTTTTTACCCATTCGAAAAACCCCCTTTATTTAGCTGAAAACAATCGACGCGCTAACTTTTGCGTCTAATGATAGTATGAGCGTTTGGCGAGAAACTATAAGCAGGGAATTTTTAGATTACAACCCAAGAACCTCTTCTAAATATAGTGCAATGCCATCTTCTTCGTTCGTTAGCGTCGTATGGTTTGCGAGTGATTTTAATTCAGGAATGGCATTTCCCATTGCGATGCCGTGACCAGCAAATTCAATCATTTCAAAGTCGTTATCTTCATCACCGAAAGCGATAATTCGCTCTTGTGGAATGTTGTAATGACTAGAAATTTTTTGTAGTCCAACGGCTTTATTTAATCCGCTTTTTACAATTTCAATAATTGGCCAAGGTGCGCCCCATTTTCTATGGTCAATTACTTCAGCATGCATATCAGTTAAATGTTGACGAATTGCACTGGAATGCTCGTCATGTGCGTCAATTAATAAGCAAGTTGGATGATCGTTTAAAATATTTAATAAGTCTCCTGTAAAAATGTTTGGAGAACCGAATTCAAAAATATGTTTTTTATCTTCATCAATTTCACGAACATACACATCATCCATTACTTCAGCGTATATATTTTTTACGCCAAAATCAAAGCAAGCTCGGACAATTTCTTGCGCTGTTGCTAGCTCAAGAGGAGAGTGATGTGTGCCCCACTTTGAATCAAGAGGGTGATGTACGTAAGCGCCATTAAAGTTTACGATTGGTGTATTTAAACCAAGTTCTTTATAGTAATCATAACTAGCGCGGAATGGACGTCCTGTTGAAATAACGACAATATGTCCTTGTTCCTTTGCTTTTGCAATTGTATGTTTCGTTCGAGTGGAAATTATTTTGTTGTCTGTTAATAAAGTGCCGTCTAAGTCTAGTGCGATTAAATGCTGTTTGTTCATAATTTCACCTCTTATAATAATTTATTTTTGTTTCTATCTGTATTTCCGTTTTAATATGCAGAAATAAGAGGTTAAGCTGGGTGAGACCACCAAAGATGGAAACTTCACTATATATCCATCTTACGTCGCAAAGTGTTACGGTGTCTACTATTTCTCGCTGGAAATTAAGAAAAGTCAACATCTTTTTAGAAAGTTCAAACAATGTTTCTTTCATTATGGACAAATTGTGAAAAGGGTTACATTGTTCGTAGGATGAGGCTTATAATGAACATGTAATCTTCTCGTATATGTTTGACTCTCCTTTGAAACTGGCCTATAGTAGGTTGGTTTCTTTTTTTTCTACAAATCGGAAAGAAATCCCTGCTTTAAGCTTGTGTCATTCATGTATATGTACAAGAATGAAATGTAGTACTTGTTTCCTAAACATGACAGACAAGCTTTCTTTTAAAATGGATATACTAATGAGGCAAAGACGTCATGGAAGGAGAATGGAAATGGGACAAAATCGTAGGTTTCGTTCTGGACAAAAAGCGCCGAATGATGGCATTTACGTAGAAATTGGTGAAACGGGAAGTATGGTGAAAGATCCGCAAATGGTAAAACTAACTGCTGGTGAAAAGTTTCCAGATAACACAAATCATAACCGCCAGTGGACATATAAAAGAAAACCGTAACAGAAGCCGCAATTATTATTGCGGCTTTTTTGTCGTCATCCATTTTAATTTCATTTACCGTATATTTTTCAGTCGTATCATGCATGCTCCCTTTTTCTTTTTCTAATAATAAGTTTGAAAATACATAATCAAAATTATTGTATAAAAAAGTCAGTTGGCGTATAATCAAATCAAAGGTCAAAGAAAGTCAAACATTTGGAGGACTGTAAAGATGGACTTAAATCAAATGACAACAAAAACACAAGAGGCGATTATGAGTGCTCAATCTTTAGCGGTATCTCATCATCATCAAGAAGTAGATACTGTTCATCTCTTGTTTACATTATTAGAAGAGCAAGATGGGCTAGCAGTACGTATTTTTCAAAAAATGAATGTCGATATAGAAGCGTTAAAACAAGGTGCTGAAGGTTTAATTAAGAAAAAGCCCTCTGTAACGGGAAGCGGTGCAGAAGCAGGTAAATTATATATAACAGGTGCTTTGCAACAACTGCTTGTAAGAGCAGGAAAAGAAGCAGAAAAATTGCAAGATGATTACATTTCAGTTGAACATGTATTACTTGCTTTTACTGAAGAAAAAGGCGATATAAACCAATTATTTACAAGATTTCATATTACGAAAGATAACTTATTACAGTCTTTAATGACAGTTCGGGGGAATCAAAGAGTGACTAGTCAAAATCCAGAAGCAACTTATGAAGCGTTAGAAAAATATGGTCGTGATTTAGTGGCGGAAGTAAGAGCGGGGAAAATTGACCCTGTTATCGGCCGCGATAGTGAAATTCGCCGCGTAATCCGCATTCTTTCACGTAAAACGAAAAACAACCCAGTTTTAATTGGTGAACCAGGTGTTGGTAAAACAGCAATCGTTGAAGGGTTAGCACAGCGTATTGTGAAAAAGGATGTACCTGAAGGATTAAAAGATAGAACAATCTTTGCATTAGATATGAGTGCGCTTGTAGCTGGAGCGAAATTCCGCGGTGAGTTTGAGGAGCGTCTCCAAGCTGTATTAAATGAAATTAAAAAGAGTGAAGGTCGTATTTTACTATTCATTGATGAACTTCACACAATCGTCGGCGCTGGTAAAACAGAAGGCGCAATGGATGCAGGAAATATGTTAAAACCGATGCTTGCGCGTGGTGAACTGCATTGTATCGGGGCGACGACGTTAGATGAATATCGTAAATATATTGAGAAAGATCCAGCGCTAGAAAGACGTTTCCAACAAGTATTAGCAGAAGAACCAACTGTTGAAGATACAATTTCCATTTTACGTGGTTTAAAAGAGCGCTTTGAAATTTATCATGGTGTAAATATTCATGACCGCGCGATTGTAGCAGCATCAGTTTTATCAGATCGATATATTTCGGACCGTTTCTTACCAGATAAAGCAATTGATCTTGTCGATGAAGCGTGTGCAACAATTCGTACAGAAATCGATTCTATGCCGACAGAATTAGATGAAGTAACGCGCCGCATTATGCAGCTAGAAATTGAAGAAGCGGCTCTTGGAAAAGAAAAGGACTTTGGTAGCCAAGAACGTCTAAAAACGTTGCAACGTGAATTATCGGATTTAAAAGAAGTTGCAAGTGGTATGAGAGCCAAATGGGAGAAAGAAAAAGAAGATATTCACAAAGTTCGTGACTTACGTGAACATTTAGAGCGTCTGCGCCGTGAATTAGAAGAAGCAGAAGGGAATTACGATCTAAATAAAGCAGCGGAACTTCGCCACGGAAAAATTCCTGCAATTGAAAAAGAGTTAAAAGAAGCAGAAGAAATGGGCGCGCATAATAAACAAGAAAATCGTTTATTACGTGAGGAAGTAAGTGAAGAAGAAATTGCTGATATTGTTTCACGTTGGACTGGTATTCCTGTTGCAAAACTTGTTGAAGGTGAACGCGAGAAATTACTACGTTTAGAGCAAATTTTATCAGAGCGTGTCATCGGACAAGAGGAAGCGGTAAGCTTAGTATCAGACGCAGTTCTTCGTGCGCGCGCTGGTATTAAAGACCCGAACCGTCCAATTGGTTCCTTCATTTTCTTAGGACCTACTGGTGTTGGTAAAACAGAACTTGCAAAAACGTTAGCGCAGTCATTATTCGATAGTGAAGAACAAATGATTCGTATTGATATGTCTGAGTATATGGAGAAACACGCTGTGTCACGCTTAATTGGTGCGCCTCCTGGATATGTTGGATATGAAGAGGGCGGTCAATTAACAGAAGCGGTAAGACGTAAACCGTATTCCGTTATTTTATTAGACGAAATCGAAAAAGCACATCCAGAAGTATTCAACATTTTATTACAAATGTTAGATGACGGTCGCATTACAGATTCGCAAGGACGTACAGTAGACTTTAAAAACACGGTTATTATTATGACTTCAAATATTGGATCTGCTCATTTATTAGATGGATTAGAAGATGATGGCTCCATTAAAGAGGAATCAAGAGAGCTTGTTATGGGACAATTAAGAGGACATTTCCGACCAGAGTTTTTAAACCGTGTCGACGAAATTATTTTATTCAAACCTCTTACAACGAATGAAATTAAAGGTATTGTTGATAAAATTGTAAAAGAATTACAAGGTCGTTTAGCTGACCGTCACATTACGGTAGAATTAACAGACGCAGCGAAAGAGTTTGTTGTCGAAGCTGGCTTCGATCCGATGTACGGAGCCCGTCCATTAAAAAGATATGTACAGCGTCAAGTTGAGACGAAATTAGCGAGAGAATTAATTGCAAGTACGATTACTGACAATAGTCATGTAGTGGTTGATGTAGAAAATAACGAGTTAGTTGTTCATGTGAAGTAAAATAAAAAAGAGTTCGGATAAAATCCGGACTCTTTTTTTAGTGTTGTTCTACTGGCTCGTTTGGAATTGCAGCTGAAATTGCTAGTACGAATACCGCAAGAACAACTGAGAAAATAGACGCTTGGTTAAAATCGTATGTACCGCCAGTCATAGAGCCGATTACGTAGCTCATCATATGTACAAGCAAGAACGACCAAATTAATGCCCAAATGAAACGCATATTTTACACCTCTATTCGTTCAATCTGTCCTTATTGTAACACAATTGAAAAAAGAATATAGAAAAATATTTGTAGATTTTTCAACGCAAATTTGCATTCCGTTCATACATTATAAAAGAGTACTTTTATACGTTTAGAAAATAAGGCGGGGGAAAAATGAGTATTACGGAACGTTTTTTTTACTTAGAAAAAGAACCATGCGTTATTTATTTACCAGAGAAGCCAAATGGATTTTCTGTCATGCTTCTTGGTGATTACAACTACTTTATTGAGAATGGTACAAGTTTATGGACACAGCATACAGGTAGATCTTATTTTTTACATGGCCTTATTGAGGAAGGCTATACGGTCTTTTCTTCTAATTTATACGGAAGACATTGGGGAAACGACCAATCTGTTCGTCTAGCGAAACGTCTATATGACGTTGTGTTGAGAAAAGAGACATTAAATGCAAAAATGCACATTATGGCAGATGGTATGGGGGCACTTGTTGCGCTTGAAATGATGAACAAATACCCTGAATGTATACGTTCTGTCATTATGTTAAATCCGTGTTTAGATTTACCAGAATATGTGGAGTTTGAGAAAGAGCATAAATTTTTTTACAAGAGACTCTTGAAGGAATTAAGTTTGGCGTATGATGCTAAGGAAGAAGAATTAGAAGCGAAAATAAATAAGAAATCATTTACGCTTCTTCCGTCTTGTGTACCTGTTAAAATTTTTGTATCAACGCAAGAAAAAAGAGGAAGAAAACAGCTGCTACGTAAATACGAGAAAATGAGGCAATTGAACCAATGCGATACTTCTGTCTTATTCCATCTGCAAGATGTGAAATATAAAATGGTTAGGCAAACGACTGATTTCTTTAAAAAATATGAAGAAGAATTGTGAAGCTCCCATATACATAAATGAGGAGCTATTTGTTTCAAGGGGAAAGGGTTGGTGGTATGGAACGCGTGCTAATTATAGGTGCACTTACGTTTGTAGGTTATCACCTTGTGAATAAAATGATTGCAGAAGAAGTAGAAGTATATGGTCTTGATTTTGATGAATTTGATAGTATGACAAAAATTAATGAAGAGAAGTTATTGTTAATTGGGCGAAATGCGTTATTTACGTATTATTCGATAAGAGATGAAGACGGATGGAGATCCGTAGAGGAAGAGAAATTTGATGCGGTTTACTTTTGTCTGTATGAGCCTAATCAACAAAGGGGCTTTCGAAATGAAAGAGTTATATTACAGTATTTAAAGCGAATGATAAGACTGTGTGAAGAACATAAAGTGAAGTTAAATCTAATTTCTTCTATTGAAGTAGGAAACGCAGATGAGTCCGAAAATAAACGTTTATTTTCGAAAGTGGAAGAAGGATTGAAAAAAGGAGAGGTACAATATAGTGTATTTCGAGTTCCTACATTATATGGTCCATGGCAACCATCTTTTATGATGTATCATCAGCTCATGTTATCAGAACTGGGTGAGAAAGAGTGCCATTATGCGGGTGAGGAAAACGGAAGTGATCTACTGTACGTTGAAGATGTATGTGAATACTTATGGGAAAATGGAATGAACGAGGAGCATCTCGGTATATATAATTTACTTAGTGGCAAAAAATCATTATGGAAAAAAGGTATGAACCTTTTACGTGCAGAGGATAAAGTGAATAAAGAGAATGCGGAAGAAAGAGATGGAGCGGCCGAGGATATTTTAATAAAAAGAAATACTCCGTTAGAATACGGTTTAAATAAACAATTGGCACATATGAAAAAATATAAAGAGTTATACGAAGGATAGAGAGCATGTTACACTATGTATGTGAAAGTTTTAATGGAGAGGAAGAACGTAATATGAATGAGAAAAGCATGCAATTTTTACAAATCGCAATGAAGCATTTACCAGAAGCTAAGGCCATTTTAGATGATAATGGAATTGCGCTTGATATGGAGAAAGCTCAACCAGTATTAGAGTTATTGATGAAAGTTATGAACGAAGCATATGAGCTTGGGAAAGCAGATAAAGAATAAAAGCATTTTTTTAGACGGAAGAGAGGCCCGAACCGTAAGTAGAAGCGGTTCGGGCCTTTTTATATTTCGAAAGAACAGAGAAAGGTATGTTTCCGTTTCTTTTCATGAACAATAAGGTGAATAATGCGCTCGCTTTATGTTTTAGCTGAAATATATTCTAGACAAAAATACATTTATGTTTTAAAATTAGTACCAAGTCATAATAATTGATATAAAACGGAGGGCTGCGATGTGAACGTGGGCATTTTAGGGATCGGAAGATATGTGCCGGAAAAAGTAGTCACAAATCACGATTTAGAGAAAATAATGGATACATCCGATGAATGGATTCGTACGAGAACAGGTATTGCGGAAAGACGCATTGCCGATGATACAATAGATACTTCATATATGGCCGTAGAGGCCTCTAAAAAAGCACTTGAAGATGCAGGGATTAGCGGAGAGGATATCGATCTTATTTTAGTAGCAACAGTAACGCCAGATCGTGCTTTTCCAGCAGTAGCTTGTGTTATTCAAGAAGCGATTGGCGCAAAACATGCAGCTGCAATGGATTTAAGTGCAGCGTGTGCTGGTTTTATGTACGGAATGATTACAGCGCAGCAATTTATTCAAACGGGAACTTATAAAAATATACTAGTAGTTGGTAGTGATAAACTATCTAAAATTGTAGACTGGAACGATCGAAATACAGCAGTACTATTTGGAGACGGAGCTGGTGCGATCGTAATGGGAGCTGTTTCAGAAGGTAAAGGTGTTCTATCTTTCGAATTAGGAGCGGACGGAAGTGGCGGTAAGCATCTTTATCAAGACGAGTATGTTATGATGAATGGCAGAGAAGTCTTTAAATTTGCCGTTCGTCAACTTGGGGATTCTTGTCTTCGCGTTTTAGATAAAGCGGGTCTTACGAAAGAAGATGTGGATTTCTTAGTACCGCATCAAGCGAACATTCGTATTATGGAATCTGCAAGAGAGAGATTAAATTTACCACAAGAAAAAATGAGTATGACAATTGAGAAGTTCGGTAATACATCAGCTTCTTCCATTCCGATTGCGATGGTAGAGGAATTGCAAAACGGACGTATTCAAGATGGTGATTTAATTATACTTGTTGGTTTTGGCGGCGGATTAACATGGGGAGCAGTCGCTCTTCGTTGGGGTAAATAAGGACTGAGAGAAAAAAGGAGTGTATTTTGTATGGAAAAAAAGAGGGTCGTAATTACAGGACTAGGAGCTGTTACACCGGTCGGTACAGATGTTGAAACAGCGTGGGAAAACATTAAAAAAGGTGTATCTGGAATCGGACGACTTACAAGAATTGATCCGGAACTATTTCCAGCAAAAGTAGCAGCAGAAATTAACGACTTTGAAGTCGAGAAATATATTGATAAAAAAGAAGCGCGCCGTATGGATCGCTTTACACAATATGCAGTAGCAGCAGCGAAAATGGCAGTTGCAGATGCAAAGCTTGAGATTACAGAGGAAAACGGACCTCGAATTGGTGTATGGATTGGTTCTGGTATTGGCGGTATGGAAACATACGAAGAACAATTTAAGATTTTTACTGAGAAAGGTCCGCGCCGCGTGAGCCCATTCTTCGTACCGATGATGATTCCAGATATGGCAGCAGGCCAAGTATCAATTGCAACCGGAGCAAAAGGAATTAACACTTGTTCTGTAACGGCTTGTGCATCTGGTGCAAACTCAATTGGTGATGCGTTTAAAGCGATTCAGCGCGGTGATGCTGATGCAATGATTACAGGCGGAGCAGAGGCGCCGTTAACAAATATGGCATTCGCAGGATTTAGCTCAGCGAAAGCATTAACATTCAATGAAGATCCAGCAACAGCTTGCCGTCCATTCGATAAAAACCGTAGCGGTTTCGTAATGGGTGAAGGTTCAGGTATTTTAATTCTTGAAGAATTAGAGCACGCATTAGCTCGTGGTGCTCACATTTATGCGGAAATCGCTGGTTACGGTGCAACTGGTGATGCATTCCATATTACAATGCCGGCTCCTGGCGGTGAAGGCGGCGTGCGCGCAATGCGTCAAGCTTTAGCAGATGCAGGTCTACAGCCAGAAGATATTGATTACATTAATGCGCATGGTACAAGTACGGATGCGAATGAAAAGTATGAAACGATGGCAATTAAAGAAACGTTCGGTGAGCATGCGTATAAAGTAGCGATCAGCTCAACGAAATCAATGACAGGTCACTTATTAGGGGCAGCTGGTGCTGTTGAAGCGATTTTCTCTATTAAATCAATTACAGATGGAGTAATTCCTCCAACAATTAACTATGAGACACCAGATCCAGAATGTGACTTAGATTACGTACCGAATCAAGCGAGACATCAAGAAGTAAACGCAGTGTTAAGTAATTCATTAGGATTCGGTGGTCATAACGCAGTATTAGTATTTAAAGCGTATAAATAATAGATGAAATAAGGAGTTTTTTCGTAACATATTGCGAAAAAACTCCTTATTTATTTTTACGCCTTTTTCTCCTTTTGCATATACATAAGAAAAAGGAGGGATAAAGATGGGGGTTGTTGAAACTGCTGAGTGGTTACATCTATATTACGGACGGCCAGAAAAGCTGTGTGAGAAGTTTACGAAGTATATCCCGCTACCAAAAGAAAGATTGTATCGCTTTTTAATTTCTAAAGGTATGTATCGCCCCGTTATGCGAGGAGAACGAGAAATTAAAGAGTTAGAGAAAAAGGAAGTTTGGAAAGAGTTACGTGCAGAATATGAGAAGCTGAAAGATTGGCTAAAAGGTCCAGATGTCCCTGTCTTTATTTTATTATCAGATTCCTATAATCGAACGGTACAAGAAGAGTATAACGGCAGGGCTGGATTATCTATGCGTCACGTTATTTTCTTATTTGTATGTGGACGGAATTCGGTGGAAGAATTAAAAGTGTTACTAGCGCATGAATATCATCACATATGCAGGTTACATCAAATTGAGACGAAAGAAACGGAATATACATTACTTGATACGATGATTATGGAAGGTTTGGCTGAGCAAGCGGTAACGGAAAGATATTCAGAAAAAAACAATGCACCGTGGACGACGTATCTTTCAAAAGAAGAGGCTATATATTATTGGAAAAATGTTGTGCATGAAAGAATAAGTATAAAGCGAGGAACAAGGGAGCACGACATCTTATTAAATGGATTTCATTCTTATCCGAAGATGCTTGGCTATGCGCTTGGATTTCATATTGTCAAAGATTGTGTAACTTTGGAAGGAGAAGATACACTTTCTTTATTGCCTATAGATGCGAAAGAAATATTGAATAAAGCAAATACATTTCATATATAAAAAAACAGGAGCTCTCTTTCCTGTTTTTTTAGTATTAATAGAAGAAAAAATAATAATTAGAATATATTTCCTTAGGTGGAATAAAGTTAAGAAAAATTGAACATAATGATGGATACAAACAGTAGTGAAGTGAGGGGTAGTGAATGTTATATCTACATGATGTATGGGTAAATTGGTTTGAAGGTGAAGAAAATGGGTATAACGTTTGTCATTTTTACGAATGGCGGAAAGATGATACGATTGAGCTATTAGATCAAGTGCCATTATTAAAAGTAGATGCCACATTATATCATTACATCGAGAACGAATTGTTAGAGCTTCCGCAAAAAATGTTGGAAGACGTACATCATAAGGCTTATATTCGTAAAAATCATGAACGTTTGCAGCAAGAGTATTGCTTTGTAGTTACAGATGGAAAAGGAATTATTGCGATTGACACAATTGGTTACAATGTACCGATTCGAAAAAGTAGACTTATACCGCGCCAAGAGCAGATGGTATATGAGATGGTAGAAAACGTACAAGCAGAAAAGTATGAGTTCCAAGTAGAAGAAATAGAAAAAGAACATCATATTTTATCACCATCACCATTCATTATGAATGGCCTGACTCGTAAAGAAAGACAGCTTAAACAATTATTATTTATGGCGTTAGATCAATTACATACAACGAAAAACACAGCAGAAATTCGCTATTGGTTCACAGAGTGGGATCCATCAGCATACGGAATGGTTCAACATATGGAATTTGAAGATATTTGGGCTAAGCTGTATGAGGAAGCGAAAACAGGTTGGTCTGAGAAGCACGAACAATTATGCGAGCGTCTCGTAAAAGGACAACCATTTTTTGAAAAGTTATGGGAAATGGAAAACGAGCAAAAGGTAAATTAAAAAACCGCCAATCGGCGGTTTTTTTAATTTGGTGTAACTTATCTTCAGCAGCAAGCTCTTCGTGTCTAAGAACTGAACGAGCTGCCTCCGCTTTTATATGAAATCCAGCTCCAGCGGCAAGAATGTTCGGTGGCTTCGCACCTTCCTGCGAGGCAAAAAACGCCTCTCCGTCAGGAGCTCCATCCCCCTCACATTCTAAGCGAGCCGCTTCCGCTTTATATAGAAATCCAGCTCTGGCTCCTAGCCCTTCGCGTCTAAGAACCTTCCCCACGAGAAGGTAAAAAGCACCTTCTGTGAGAAAGAACCTTAGCCGTCAGGGCTAAACAGTCGCCTCCGCTTTATATGTTACCTACGTTTTCTGCTTAGTCCCATTGCGTTTTCTACTTTGCGTAGTTGTTTGAATGCGACGCGGTTTGCTTTTTCGGCACCTTTGTCTAGAATTTCGTCTAGTTCTGGTGAGTTAATTAGTTCGTTATATTTGTCTTGGATTGGGCGAATCGCTTCTACGACTACTTGTGCTAGGTCGCCTTTGAAGTCGCCATATCCTTTTCCTTCGTACATTGCTTCGATTTCTTCAACTGTTTTTCCAGAGAATGAAGAGTAGATTGTTAATAAGTTAGAGATACCAGGTTTGTTTTCTTTATCGAATTTCACGATACCTTCAGAGTCAGTTACAGCACTCTTAATTTTCTTTTCAATTGTTTTTGGTTCATCAAGCATGCTAATCATTGATTTTGGATTCGGATCAGATTTACTCATTTTTTTCGTAGGCTCTGTTAGTGACATAACGCGAGCTCCTACTTTTGGAATGCGGATTTCAGGAATTGTGAATACTTCACGGAAGCGTTTGTTGAAACGCTCTGCTAGGTCACGTGTTAATTCCATATGTTGCTTTTGATCATCACCAACAGGCACGATCTCAGTGTTGTAAAGTAAAATATCAGCAGCCATTAATGGTGGATACGTTAGTAATCCAGCTGGTACTGAATCTCTACCTGACGCTTTATCTTTATATTGCGTCATACGCTCTAATTCTCCAACGTAAGCAACTGATTGCATAATCCATCCTAGTTGAGCGTGTGCCGGTACTTCTGATTGTACAAATAACGTAGCTTTTTCAGGGTCGATACCGCATGCTACATAAAGTGCAGCAAGACTGCGGATGTTTTTACGAAGCCCGACAGGATCTTGAGGTACTGTAATCGCATGTTGGTTTACAATACAGAAATAACAGTCGTGTTCATTTTGAAGCTCTGTAAATTGCTTCATAGCTCCTAAATAGTTTCCAAGTGTAATCGTTCCACTTGGCTGAATACCAGAAAAGATAACTGACATAATTAATTCCTCCTAAATTTGAATGCGTAATGGGGAAGAGAAGGCAAACAAAAAAAGCCCATTCATCCCAAAAAACTATAGGGACGAATGGACCGCGGTACCACCCTAATTATTTCACTACTGTGAAATCTCTCTAATCCATAATAACGTTTGGATATAACGCCAAAGCCTACTACTTTCGGTTCGGTTTGGAGCTCAAAAGCCCATTCCATACTGTACAATTACTTGTTCACACCAGCCACAAGCTCTCTGAAATTGCCTCAATATGTACTCTTCTTTATCATCGCATACATATAAATTTATTTATTGTTACCTGAGCTCTTTAAATATGAAAGAACTAAAGTTTTATAACAAAATGTTTTGCTGATTATTATATCATATGGGATAGTGTTTGCAAACTACATCAAAATAGTAAAGCTAATGAAGGTCGAGAACAACCCAAGAATGATACCGGTAATGCAAATTGGATACGTCCATTTGAATGAATATGTTTTATAAATACGTTCTTTCTTATCGACAGGTTCCTCTACTTCTTCAATTAAAGAGTCAATTTTTTTGTTCGTACCAAATACTCTTTGGAAGGCGTAAATTGTTACATTAAAAAATCCATTTTGAAATATGAATAAAAAACCGCCTATAAGAATAAAAAATAGTGCAATATAAAACGAGATGTTGACAAAATTCAACAAAAAATGCGATGAAACGAGGAATGCACCAATACTAGAAGCGATTATCGCTATGAAAATTAGTATACAAGTATGAAAAAAAACTTTATTCAAAATGTTCCCCTCCGTCAAAATATTACTAGAATTATTATACTATAAAAGCTATAATATGTACTAGAACTAATTTTTTGAAAATTATACGCAATTAAAGGTCTGATTGCAAGATGATGGTAGCAATGTTAACGTATCCCTTTACAAAAAAATAAAAATATAAACATTTTATTAAAAATTTTAACAAAAAAACAAAAAACTATATTCACAATTGTTATATTATATGTATAATGAAAATTGTAGAAACTTGGAGATTATTCTTTCAATTCTACTTTTTTACAAGTGAGGGTACAGGAAGTGCAATTAGGGGAGGCAACACAACATGAAGAAAAAGATACCGTTATTACTTGCATCGACGTTGACTGTCAGTATGTTAGGAGCTTGTAGTTACCAAAAAGAGGATAATAAAGCAGGCGCGAAAGAAAAATCCTCAAACAAGCAAGTGTTAAATCTAACTGAGACAGCTGAAATCCCAACTATGGATGCGACGTTATCAACAGATGCAACATCTTCTAACATCATGAATAACACAATGGAAGGGTTATATCGTCTGGGGAAAGATGATAAACTTGTTCCGGGTGTCGCTAAATCTTATGAGAAATCAGAGGATGGCAAAAAGTATGTGTTTAAGTTACGTGAAGATGCGAAATGGTCTAATGGTGAACCTGTAACAGCGAAGGACTTCGTTTATTCTTGGCGAAGAGCTGTAGATTCAAACACGGGTGCCAAGTTTGCTTACATACTATTTGATGTTAAAAATGCGGAGAAAGTTAACAAAAAAGAGTTACCAGTTGAAGAACTTGGTGTAAAGGCAATTGATGATCATACACTTGAAGTGGAATTAGATAACCCTGTTCCTTATTTTGTAAGTTTAACAGTCTATCCAACATTGTATCCTTTGAATGAGAAGTTTGTAACAGAACAAGGAGCAAAATTTGGATTAGAATCCAATACGACACTTTATAATGGTCCATTCGTATTAAATGAATGGAAGCATGAACAAAGTTTCAAGCTTAAGAAGAATCCAACGTATTGGGAAAATAAAGAAGTAAAACTTGAGGAAATAAACTTCAATATTGTTAAGGATCGTTCAACTGCTATAAATTTATATGAAACGAAAGCAATTGATCGTGTAGTCTTAACATCAGAGTTTGTAGATAAATACAAATCAGATGCTGACTTTAAAACGATTAAGAGACCATCTACACAATTTATTCGCTTAAATGAAAAGAATAAATTTTTAGCAAATAAAAATATCCGAAAAGCAATTGCAATGTCCTTTGAACGTGAAAACATCGGAAAAGTAATCTTAAACGATGGTTCAGAGGGTATATATGGTTTTGTTCCGAAAGGCTTAGCAAAAGGTCCGAATGGAAAAGACTTCCGTGAAGAAAACGGAAAGCTTATAAAAGAGGATATGAAAGAAGCACAAAAATACTGGGAAGCTGGTAAAAAAGAACTTGGTGTAGACAAAGTAGAGTTAGAGCTATTAAACTTTGATACTGATGATGCTAAAAAAATCGGAGAGTATTTAAAAGGCCAATTTGAAAAGAACTTACCAGGTTTAACAGTTCCAACAAAAATGCAACCATTTGCACAAAAATTAAAACTTGAAGCAAGTGGAGATTATGCAATGTCATATGCGGGATGGAATCCAGATTATATGGATCCAATGTCATTCCTTGAAATGTATACGACAGGTAATGCGCAAAACAAAGTACATTACGCAAACCCAGCGTATGATGATTTAATTAAAAAAGCAAAAACAGAAGTTGATGTACAAGCTCGTTGGGATGCATTATTACAAGCAGAAAAACAACTGCTTGAAGATGCAGCAATTGCTCCAGTATATCAACCTGGAAAAGCATATTTACAACGCCAATCTATTACTGGCCTATTAGAACATAAATATGGCGGGGAATTTAGCTATAAGTGGGTTGAACTCAAAAACTAAAAATGGTTTCCATCATGAATAAGGGTATATGCCTATGATGGGCATGTACTCTTATTTTAAAAAAATAAAAGTAAGAATATTTAAAACTATCTTATTGCTTTTGAGAAAAACGGGGAGGTGCTTGACTATGGGACGTTATGTATTAAAACGTTTCGTGTACATGGCTTTGACATTATTTTTAATTACTACACTGACTTTCTTTTTAATGAAATTACTTCCGGGTTCTCCGCTTAAAAACCAGGAGAAGTTATCACCGGCACAAAAAGAAATCATTCTTGAAAAATATGGCTTAAATGATCCAGTACCAGTTCAATACGCACGTTACTTAGGTAACTTAGCAAAAGGTGATTTAGGGGTATCATTCCAATATGATAACCGTCCAGTAACAGACATGATTGTGGATCGCATTGGACCATCAGCACAACTTGGTTTACAAGCGATTATATTAGGAACATTTATCGGTTTAATTTTAGGAATCGTTGCGGCACTTCGTAACAATACGTGGGTCGATTATGGAGCGACAATTATTTCCGTACTCGGGATGTCGGTACCATCGTTCGTATTTGCCGCATTACTACAATATTTCGTAGGGGTAAACTTGGATGGTTCCCAGTAGCATTCTGGAAAGGACCAGAGTTTACAGTAATGCCTACAATCGCTTTATCGATGGCAGTTATCGCAACAATCGCACGTTTCGCTCGTGCAGAGTTAATTGAAGTTATGCAAGCTGACTACATTTTAACAGCGAAAGCGAAAGGAATTAGCCAAGGCGTTATCATTATCAAACACGCCCTTCGTAACGCGTTAATTCCAGTTGTAACAATTTTAGGACCAATGGTTGCAGGGTTAATTACAGGTACATTAGTTATTGAGCAAATTTATGCTGTACCAGGACTAGGGGAACAGTTCGTTAAATCTATTACAGTGAATGACTATACAGTTATTATGGGAACTACAATTTTCTATAGTGCGATCTTCATCTTAGTTATTTTCATTGTTGATATTTTATACGGAATTATTGATCCTCGTATTCGTTTAGCGGGAGGGAAAAAATGATGAAAGATGTACAAAAATTATCTCCAGACTTATTTCAACAAGCTAATCAAAATAATGTGGATAATGAAGTCATTGCCCGTCCAAGCTTAACGTTTTGGCAAGATGTAAGAAGACGTTTGTTCCAACATAAAGGAGCAATGTTCGGTTTAGTTTTATTAACGCTTATTATCTTACTAGCAATCTTCGGACCGATGGTAAGTAAGCACTCGTATAAAGAGCAAGATTTAGGACGTGCAAAATTGCCACCGAAAATTCCAGTTATTGAAAATGTTCATTGGTTACCATTTGACGGTACAGATCAATATGGTGTTGACCAATATGAAAAACGTGATATTAAAGAGTATTTCTGGTTTGGTACAGATGATCTTGGACGCGATTTATGGACAAGAACATGGGAAGGTACACGCGTATCATTATATATCGCTCTTTTAGCAGCAGCAATTGACTTAATAATTGGGGTTGCATATGGAGGTATTTCAGCATTCTATGGCGGTAGAGTAGATAACATTATGCAACGTATTATGGAGATTATTAACGGTATTCCATACTTAATCATCGTTATTTTAATGGTAATCATTATGGGATCTGGTATATGGTCAATTACACTCGCAATGGCAATTACAGGTTGGATAGGGATGTCGCGTATCGTTCGTGGACAAATCCTGAAATTAAAAAATCAAGAATACGTATTAGCATCTCGTACATTAGGTGCAACAAATACACAATTAATTGTAAAACACTTAATCCCGAACGTAATGGGACCAATTATCGTAATGACAATGTTTACAATTCCAACAGCGGTGTTTGGTGAGGCGTTCTTAAGCTTTATCGGTTTAGGTATTCAGCCACCATTCGCATCACTAGGTTCTCTTGTAAATGACGGTTATAAATCAATTCAAACGTATCCGCATATGATGTTCATTCCTGCGGTTGTCATCAGTATATTAATTTTAGCATTTAACTTAATGGCAGACGGATTACGCGATGCGTTAGATCCAAAAATGCGTAAGTAAAAGAGGGGAGAGGCAAAGATGAAAACATTGTTAGAGGTAAAAGATTTACAAGTCTCCTTTGATACACATGCAGGTGAAGTACAAGCTGTACGCGGCGTTACTTTTGATTTGAAAAAAGGGGAAACATTAGCGATTGTAGGAGAATCTGGTTCTGGGAAATCAGTTACTTCTAAAGCGTTAATGGGTTTAATTCCGAATCCTCCTGGACGCATTAAAAATGGTGAAATCGTATTTGAAGGTCGTGACTTAACGAAATTAACAGAAAAAGAAATGCAGCAAGTACGTGGTAAAGATATCGCGATGATTTTCCAAGATCCAATGACATCATTAAACCCAACGATGACAATTGGAAATCAAATTATGGAAGGCCTTATTAAACACCAAGGGATGAGTAAAGCAGACGCACGTAAAGTTGCGTTGGAATTAATCGACCTTGTAGGTATTCCAAATCCAGAAGCTCGTTTAAAACAATATCCGCACCAATTCTCTGGTGGTATGAGGCAGCGTGTAGTTATTGCGATGGCGTTAGCTTGTAACCCGAAATTATTGATTGCGGATGAGCCGACAACAGCGCTAGACGTTACAATTCAGGCGCAAATTTTAGAGCTTATGAAGGACATTCAGCAAAAAACAGAAGCAGCAATCATTTTCATTACGCATGACTTAGGTGTAGTGGCAAATGTTGCGGACCGCGTAGCAGTTATGTACGCTGGTAAAGTTGTTGAAATCGGAACTGTAGATGAAATTTTCTACAACCCAAAACATCCATATACTTGGGGCTTAATCGCATCTATGCCAAGTTTAGATGGTTCAGAAGAAGAGTTATATGCAATCCCTGGAACGCCTCCAGATTTATTGAAGCCGCCAAAGGGAGATGCTTTTGCACCACGTAACCCACAGGCATTAAAAATTGATTTTGAAATGGACCCACCTTTATTTAAAGTAAGTGATACACACTATGCAGCAACTTGGTTACTTCATGAGCAAGCTCCAGAAGTAAAACCGCCGGCAGTCGTTGAAAAACGTATTCTTCAAATGAAAGCAGGTGAACAACATGACTAAACAACGTGAGAAATTAATTGAAGTAAAAAATGTAAAGCAGCACTTCGACGTGAGTGGTGGTGTTGTCAAAGCGGTTAATGATATTTCATTTGATATTTACCGCGGAGAAACATTTGGTCTTGTAGGAGAATCGGGTTGTGGTAAATCAACAACTGGAAGAACGATCATTCGTTTATATGATGCAACTGCTGGTGAAGTATTGTTTGATGGTGAAAATGTACATGGTAAAAAATCACGCGCGGAACTGAAGAAATTCAACCGTAAAATGCAAATGATTTTCCAAGATCCATATGCATCATTAAACCCGCGTATGACAGTAGGGGATATTATTGCAGAAGGTATTGATATTCACGGGTTAGCGAAAAACAAAAAAGATCGTATGGACCGTGTTCATGAATTATTAAACACAGTTGGTTTAAATAAAGAGCACGCAAACCGTTTCCCGCATGAATTCTCAGGTGGACAACGTCAACGTATCGGTATCGCTCGTGCACTTGCTGTAGAACCTGAATTTATCATTGCCGATGAGCCAATCTCAGCACTTGACGTATCAATTCAGGCACAAGTTGTAAACTTACTGAAAAAGTTACAAAAAGAAAAAGGATTAACATACTTATTCATTGCCCATGATTTATCAATGGTAAAATACATTAGTGACCGCATTGGCGTAATGTATCGTGGTCAAATCGTTGAATTAACAACAAGTGATGAGTTATATGCAAATCCAATTCATCCATATACAAAATCACTATTATCAGCAATTCCACTTCCAGATCCAGATTATGAGCGCAATCGTAAACGTATCGTATACGATCCATCTCAGCACAATTATGGTAGTGAAGAACCGACAATGCGTGAAATTCGCCCAGGACATTTCGTATTATGTTCTGAAGCGGAGTATAAGAAATATAAAGAGATTTATCAATAATAAAAAATCCATTCTTCTATCACGGAAGAATGGATTTTTTTACTATATAAAAGAGTTGTCAATATTTCTCGGTAAGTCGATATATTTAAAGAATCGCAGATATAAGTTGCCTATACGAATGACTACACCTTAATTAAACGAGTATTATTGCGCCTGAACAGAAACAATCTCCTCTTGTTCTTGAGGTTTAACAAGTGCATAACGTTCCCACGCTCTACTTTTCCAGCGGAAGAACATAATAATAGCACGTGTCCATTCATCAATAGCAATTGCTAGCCAAATACCAACGAGCCCCATATCTAAATGGAAGGCAAAAAAGTAGCCGAGTGGTAAACTCATTAACACCATAGAAAATGCGCCGATTAAAACTGGGTACTTTGCGTCACCAGCTGCGCGAAGTGAATTGATGATGACGATGTTCATCGTACGTCCTGTTTCAAGTAGTACACTTAGTAAAAGAACGCTTGCACCTAACGAAATAATGTGCGGATTATCTGTAAATAGTCCCATTAATTGTGTGCGGAATGTAATAACGAGAGCAACCATACATAAAGTGACACCAATCGCCCACTTTACACTTTTCCATACACGTTCATACGCTTCATCTTTTTCACCACCGCCAACGAGGCGCCCAATAATAATAGCTGTTCCCATACCGATTGCAATAGCGAATAAATAAGTGAACATAGAAATGTTCGTAGCGTATTGTCTAGCCGCTAACGATTCCGTTCCTAAATATGTTGCATAGTATAAGAAGACAATTTGGCAAGCTTGATACATAACCTGCTCAAATGCAGATGGAATCCCAATCTTTAAAATTTTTCCGATGTATTCTTTTGATAAGGTGAAGTAGTATTGTAATTTCACACGGTACTCCATAACGCGGTACAGTAACCAGAAGAAAACGATAAGCGCGATTAGCCTGCTGGCAGCAGAAGAAATGGCAGCCCCTTGTACACCAAGCTCTGGAAAACCAAATTTCCCGAAAATGAGTACGTAGTTTCCAGCGATATGAATAATATTCATTCCAAGTGAAATAAACATCGCTTGCTTTGTGAAGCCGTGTACGCGGATAATTGCGGCTAATGAATTAATAATAGCTTGAAGGAAAATAGCTCCTCCGACGATAGATAAATAGCTCTGTGCATACATAAGTACATCGCCTTGTAAGTTCATCGCCATCATCATATGTTTTGAAAATAAAAGAAAACCAGCACTTATAACGAGTCCGACCACTAAATTTAATGTGACGGCTAAAGCTGATATTTTAGATGCTTCCATAAAACGTTTGGAACCGAGGTATTGAGATACGACGATAGCTGCGCCGTTCCCGATGACTTCTAGTACCAAAATAGCGATATGGAGATATTGATTCGCTGCACCAACCCCAGATACAGCATCGTCTGATAATGCACTTAACATGAAAGTATCAGCGATCCCCATTAACATAAATAGAAAAACTTCTAGAAAAATAGGCCATGTTAATAAGAATAAACTTAATTTCTCAGTGGGCCCGTTTTTTGCCTGAATTGCTGTCATGTCCGTCCCCTCTTTACCGATATCTATTTTTAGCAAAGTGTATCGTAACATACTTTCTTAACCTTTGCACTCATTTTAACCTACATATCTTTATTATGAAGGGAGCGCTATTTTATGATAAAAACAGAAGGATAATTATGCAGAAAGTATTATAGAATATAAAATTTATTTTTATCTAATAATTTAGAAAAATATAAAAATAATTATTTCTGACATTTCAGTAAGGGAAATCAGCAATATGAAACGTTTACAAAGGTTTATTTTTTAACAGAAAATTTTAATAAAATAGAAATATAAATATACAAAAAATATATTTGTGTGTATAATATGAATTATTGGAACATATATATATTTCTATTTGTTTGAAAATGAAAGGGCTAACATTTTTGTGGAGGGTGGAAATATGAAAAAAAAGATGCCAGTTTTTGTAGTATCAACAGTAGCGATGAGCATGATGTTAGGGGCATGTAGCTACCAAAAAGATGAACCGCAAGCGAACGCAAAAGGGGATAGCGGGAAAAGCGGTGCGAAGCAAGTTATTAACTTAATTGAAACACAAGAGATTCCAACGATGGATCCAGCGTTATCAGCTGATGCAGTTTCTTCAAGAGTAATGACTAATACGATGGAAGGCTTATACAGTTTAGGAAAAGATGATAAGCTAGTTCCTGGTGTAGCGAAGGAATTCAAAAAGTCAGAAGACGGTAAAAAATATACATTTACATTACGTGAAGACGCAAAATGGTCAAATGGTGAGCCTGTGACAGCGAAAGATTTCGTATACGCATGGCAAAGAGCGATTAACCCAGATACAGCTGCGAAATCAGCGTACATTATGTATGATATAAAAAATGCAGAGAAAATTAATAAAAAAGAGATGAGTCCGGACCAATTAGGGGTAAAGGCGATTGATGATTATACATTAGAAGTGGAATTAGATAATTCCATTCCATATCTTGTAGATTTAATGGTATATCCAATCTTCTATCCTGTGAATGAAAAGTTTGTGAAAGAGCAAGGTACGAAGTTTGGTTTGGAAGCGAATACAACACTTTATAACGGACCATTTACATTAAGTGATTGGCAACATGAACGTAGCTTTAAAATGACAAAGAGCGCGTCATATTGGGATAATAAAGAAGTGAAGATTGAGGAAGTAAACTTTAATATTGTTAAAGATACGTCTACACCAATTAATTTATATGAAACAAACGCAGTCGATCGAGCGACGTTATTAGCGGAGTTCATCGATAAATATAAAGGAAAACCAGATTTCCAAACAGTAGAAGATACATCTGTATTCTTCCTTCGTTTAAATCAAAAAGATCCAGCGTTAGCAAATAAAAATATTCGTAAAGCAATTTCACTTGCTTTTGAACGTAAACCGTTCGTTGATACATTATTAAATAACGGTTCTAAGCCAGCGACAGGATTAATTCCTGATAACTTCATTAAAGGACCGGATAAAAAGGACTTCCGTGCTGTAAATGGAGATATTGTAAAACCAAACGTGAAAGAAGCGAAGAAATATTGGGAAGCTGGTAAAAAAGAGCTTGGTAAAAATGAAATCGAATTAGAGTTATTAAACGAAGATGTTGAATTATCGAAGAAAACAGGGGAATATTTAAAAGGTGAGTTAGAAAAGAATTTACCAGGTTTAACAGTGAAAATTAAACAACAACCATTCGCGCAAAAACTAAAATTGGAAGATGCGGGCGATTTCGTCATGTCATTCTCTGGATGGAGTGCAGACTTCCCAGATCCAATTACATATCTTGATATGTTTGTAACTGATGGATCACAAAATAAAATGAAATATTCTAATCCGAAATATGATGAGATTATCATGAAAGCGAAAAAAGATGGAAGCGATGTAAATGCTCGTTGGAAAAGCTTACTAGAAGCAGAGAAAATGTTACTTGATGACGCTGCGATTGTACCGGTATATCAACGTGGTAGAGCATACTTACAAAGAGATTCCATTAAAAATATGTACAACCATAAATATGGCGGCGATTTAAGCTTTAAATGGGCGTCAGTAGAGAAATAAGAAAAAAGCAGGTAATTGCCTGCTTTTTTTAATACGTACGTTTCTTATAAATACCTTTCCCGCCAACCTCGTTCCAGCCGGATTGTACATCCAAACTTTTATTAACAAACTTCATCTTTTCTTTTCCGCCAAAGAGTTTTTCACCAATGCTATTTGTAATGACACCAATCAATGCTGTTATTCCGATGATGAGGGCAGCAACAGTGACAAAATCAATAAAAAAAGCAATCATTTGCAAATTCCCCCTTTGCCTGTCTGTATTTTTATTGTATGAGATAAAAGATGAAAAAGAAAGAAATGTCAGAAAAATATTTAATATATTTTAGAAATCGTATAGACATGAACGAAAATGTTTGTTAAAATAAGAACAAACGTTCTTTTAATTCTCACTTATATAGTCTTACATTTCTTGATTGATTTATCAAAAAAAGGTAAGAAAACGTTCTCTTTTTCATAGAAAAGATTATGAGGAAATAACTATAAATCATATGAAAAATCTATGAAAAGCAAGCGTTAAGAGGGTTGAAGATTATTGTTAAAGAACAGATGAAGTAAGTGTGATTATGTTACATAGCAGTGAAATGCACGGAAGAGTTTTCTCAATTAGAAGGAAATTTACTGTATATTTCTTGCAAAATCTATTGTATAATGATTATAGAAGTTACTTATTAAAAGTAATTGTTGTTTACTAAAAGTTGTTGCTTACATGAAAAGCAATTTTTGCACTTTGTTTTAAGACAAGGTATCGCGAAAAATTGCTGAATTAAGAAATTTAAACTGTAATTAGTACAGAATTTGTACTCTTTAAGGAGAGTGAGCTTTGTATGGTAACATTATATAGTTCTCCAAGCTGTACGTCTTGTAGAAAGGCGAAATTATGGCTAGAGGAAAATCATATTCCTTATACAGAACGTAATATTTTCTCAGATCCGTTAACGATTGAGGAAATTAAAGAGATTTTACGCATGACAGAAAGCGGAACGGATGAGATTATTTCTACTCGTTCGAAAGTTTTCCAAGAATTAAATGTAAACTTAGAGTCTTTACCACTTCAAGATTTATATAAGATGATTCGTGACTATCCAGGGATTTTACGTCGTCCAATTATGATTGACGAGAAACGCCTTCAAGTAGGTTACAATGAAGACGAAATCCGCCGTTTCTTACCACGTACAGTAAGAACGTTCCAATTACGTGAAGCACAGCGTCTTGTAAATTAATTATAATAATATGAAAACCTTCTACCTATTATATAGTAGAAGGTTTTTTTTAATGTTTCACATTTCGTAATCGAACTCGTTGAACGATAAAACCGATGCATAAGATGGTGAAAATAAATAAGTAAGGAATGCCTGCAGTGAAACTTGGGTTGTTATGAAAAAAGGTTGCCAGTCTGTCTTCATGTGTGACCATTTTTCCTGCTGTATAAGCGAGAATTGCTGCCCCGCAATAAATGAGGAATGGAAAGCGTTCCATAAGTATTAAAATGAGTTTGCTGCCCCAAATAATAATCGGGATAGAAATGAGTAAACCGATTATTACGAGTAAAAATCTTCCGTGAGCTGCCCCTGCAATGGCGATAACGTTGTCAAATCCCATAACAAGGTCCGCGAATACAATTGTACGCACAGCTTGAAATAAAGTTGTTTTTCCTTGAATAGAAGAAAGATCGTTGCTATTATCAGTTAGTAAATTTACTGCAATGAATGTAAGTAAAATGCCCCCGATAAGTTGCAGAAATGGAATGTCGAGCAAATAGACAGCTAGTATAGTAAGGATAATTCTTAGTACGATTGCTAAAAGAGTACCGATCAAAATAGCTTTATTTCGTTTCGATTCAGGTAAATTTCGGCTAGCTAGTGCGATGACAATTGCGTTGTCACCACCTAATACAACATCGATACCGACAATCATTAGTACAGATGTTAAAAACTCTAAGTCCATTCGTCTGCCTCCATTTATGATGTTTTAATAAGCGAACTATATGTATGTGGTGAAAAGGACTAAAGCATCTTCTCTAATAAAAGTTTCACTTTATTACAGTGTACGGGGGAAGATGGAAATGTATGTCCAAATTTTTTATAAGTGAGTAATCGCCACAATGATATATTTGTGTATACCATTGAATGAAGATAGGTATATAACTATTTTTGTAAAATAAATCGATTTTATTTCCATTCTGGAGAATCTTATCATAAAATGAGAGTACAAGAATCTATTGATTTGTCATATGAGTGGGGAATCCCTTCATAACAATTCTAAGCAGGAAGGGAGAGTTGTATTTTGGATATTGAAAGAATTAATGATCATACGATGAAATTTTTTATTACGTACATTGATATAGAGGACAGAGGCTTTAATCGTGAGGAAATTTGGTATGACCGCGAAAGAAGCGAAGAGCTCTTTTGGGAAATGATGGACGAAGCTCGTGATCATGACGATTTCTTTATTGATGGGCCGTTATGGATTCAAGTGCAAGCAGTCGATAAAGGGATTGAAGTACTTGTAACGAAAGCAGAACTTTCAAAGGATGGACAAAAGCTAGAACTACCAATAGGTGTAGATAAAATTATAGACATTCCTCTAGATGAAGGTATTGAATCATTATTCCAGCAAGAAGTAGTGGAAGAGGTAGAAGAACAAGCAGGTACAAACTTTAACGAAGATGGTACGTTTGGCTTTTTAATTAAGTTTAATGATTTTGAAGATGTCATTTCATTAAGCCACCGTCTTATCTTTGAAGATATAAAAGATGAGCTGTATTCATTTGAGGACCGCTATTATGTATATGTGGAATTCGATGAAGTGCTACATGATGAAGAAGAAATTGATCGCATTTTAAGCATTGTTTTAGAATACGGGGAAGAATCAACTTTAACAATTCATCGTGTAAGTGAGTATGGGAAACAAATTGTGAAAGAGCATGCGCTTGAAACAATTCGCAATAATTTTCCTGCTAAAACGTAGGCCGATTTCTGTAGTATGAAATCGGCTTTTTATATGAAGAATAGGAAAGCTTTCTTAGTAAGGAGGTAAGAGATGAAAAATACGTTAAAGTTGATTTTTTTTGTGTTACTATTGTTTGCATTATTTGTGTCATTACGTATGTTTATTGATGTAGCGTTTTATTCGGATGTAATTGGGATAAAAGATGTTTCGATTTTAGGTATTATTAGTATTTTATTTACGGTATCTGCATTTTTAATTGGCTGCGTTATTTTCTTAGAGAACCGTCATCCGTCAAAAACACTTACATGGCTCATTGTGTTAGGGATTTTTCCGGTATTTGGATTTTTCGCTTATTTATTATTCGGACAGAACTTTCGGAGGAAGAGAATGTTCCAAAAGAAGGCGTTGCTCGATGAACAAGCGTTTTTACAATATAAGGGGCATGAAGATTACGAAGAACGGATTTTGCGCAATCATAAGCATCAAGAGCTGTTATTTCGTTTAGCGGATCGCTTAGGCGCTTTAAATATTTCATTTCAAACTGAAACGAGAACATTAACAAATGGAGATGAAACGTTTCAGGCTATTTTAGATGGATTAAAACGAGCGAAACATCACATTCATATGGAATATTACATTGTGCGTGATGATAAGCTTGGAACAGAAATTAAAGATATTTTAATACAAAAATCAAAAGAAGGCGTAGTCGTTCGTTTTTTATATGATGCGGTTGGAAGTTTTAAATTATCAAAATCATATATTGAAGAATTAAACGACGCAGGTGTCGAAATGATTCCGTTCTTCCCTGTACGCTTTCCGATTTTAAACGATAAGATTAATTATCGAAACCACCGAAAAATCGTTATTATTGATGGAAATGAAGGATTTGTAGGTGGATTAAATATTGGTGATGAATATTTAGGGAAGGATAAGTACTTCGGCTTTTGGCGAGACACACATTTATATTTACGTGGTGAAGCTGTGCAAAGTTTGCAGCTTATTTTCCTTCAAGATTGGTTTTATATGACTGGTGAGGCTGTGCTAGCCCCTGAATATTTACAAGCGAAAGCAGTTGAGGGGGAGCATTGGGGAGGCGTGCAGCTCGTTGCAGGTGGACCGGATAATAAATGGGAAACAATTAAACATTTATATTTTGCCATGATTGCTTCTGCGCGGAAATCCATTTGGATTGCAACGCCGTATTTCATCCCGGATGATGATATTTTGTCCGCATTAAAAGTAGCGGCACTTGCTGGTATCGATGTTCGTTTGTTAATGCCGAGTAAGCCTGATAAGCGCACTGTCTTTTATGCATCAAGGTCATACTTCCCAGAGCTTTTAGATGCAGGGGTAAAGATATATGAATACGAAAAAGGTTTTCTTCATAGTAAAGTTGTCATTGTCGATTCTGATTTAGCTTCAATTGGGACAGCTAATATGGATATGAGAAGTTTTCATTTGAACTTTGAAGTAAATGCCTTTTTATATGATACAGATAGCATTCGAAAACTTGTTCAAGATTTTAAAGACGATTTAGAAGAATCCAGTGAAATTCACGTCGATCGTTTTCATAAAAGGCGTCTGCATAGAAGAATTGTTGAATCAACGTATCGGTTATTATCGCCATTATTATAAAAAGAGATGTCCGAAATTGGGACATCTCTTTTTTAAAAGGAATTTGTAATAAATTGTAGAATATAAGGAGCTGAAAGGGTGTGATTCCGATGTTTATCGCCAAAAGAGAAAACGGAGAGAAAATTCATCTACTCTATCATCATGATGAAGAGATTTTACATCGTATGCGGAAAAGGGAAAGCTTCGTTTGCATAGCTTGTGGGAAAAAAGTACTAATGAGATTAGGAAAACAAAAAAAGTGGCATTTTGCTCATAAGAAAGAAGATTCATGTTTAGCCTTTTATGAAGCAGAATCTATGTATCATAGGCACGGTAAAGAATTGTTATATAGATGGTTCAAACGTCAAAACTTTCATGTAGATATAGAGCATTATTTACCAGAGATTCAGCAGCGACCAGATATTTTCATAGAGAGAGCAGGGAGAAAAGTTGCGATTGAATACCAGTGCGCGAATCTCTCTATAGAACAGCTGTACAAACGAACCTATTCGTATTGGCGAGCTGGTATACAGGTCATTTGGATTATTGGTGGAAATCAATTGAAAAAGCACTCTGCCTATTGGGTGAAATTTTCCTCCCTTATGGCTTTCTCCTTACAATCTTATCCTCAGCCACTTCTTATTTTCTTCTGCTCGAAACAAAAATCATTTATGAAATGCGCGTTTCTCACTTCGTTTTCTACAAGCGTCTCTTTCTCACATATTATATATTTACCAACTGAAACGACTACTTTTGAAATGCTCTTTTCTTCTGTTCCTTTTCAAAAGGAGATATTAGAACGAGAATGGAAGAAGCGAAAGGACTATTTTCGAAAAAATGCTTTGCCTATTTGGAATTATAATCATAAATCACTATTACGCCTCTTATATCACTGTAAATGTACCCCAGCAAATTTCCCTTCTGAAATTGGTGTGCCGCTTCCGTCCTCATTTGCTTTTCAAACAAATCCATTTATATGGCAAGCTTTTTTATATATGAAGTGTATAGGCGAGCTTGCGGTAGGGGATTATATTTCCCTTCCATACGTGTGGAGTTATATAAAAAAGTATACGAAAAGGCGTATGCTCCCGTACTTTTCACAGCATATATGGAAAGTAGCAGTTACTGAGTATATGACATTTTTATGCTATACAGGTGTATTACGTAAAGTAGGGACTTATAAGTACCAGAAAATACGGGGGATAGTTATGGTAAAAACAGAGGAGGAAGTTATGAAATATGATGAAAGTAGTTTAGCGTATGCCTTATCTTTATTTGAGGCAAAGTACAACATGAGAGAAGGAAAAGCGGATATAATAAAGACTGATCGTGAAGGAATTACATAAGAAAAATCGAATTGTATGTAAGTAGAGATATTTAAAGGAGGGCTTAAAGCATGTCTGAACAAAACACAGCAAAAACATTACCGGATCGTAACGAGATTGAAGAATCAAGTACGTGGCGATTAGAAGATATTTTCCAAACAGATGCAGAATGGGAACAAGAATTCCAAGCTATTAAAGAGCTATTACCGAAGTTAACTGAATTTAAAGGGAAACTTGGTGACTCTGCGAACAATTTACTTGAAGCATTGCAATATGAAGATGAAATTTCAATGCGATTAGGTAAGCTATATACATATGCACATATGCGTTACGATCAAGATACAACAAACTCTGTGTATCAAGCGTTAAATGACCGTGCAACAAATTTATATTCACAAGTATCTAGTAGCACAGCATATATTGTGCCTGAAATTTTATCGATTTCAGAAGATACATTGCAAACATTCTTGAAAGAAAATAGAGAATTAAGTGTATATGAACATGCGTTAGAAGAAATTACGCGTCAACGCCCTCACGTATTATCTGAAGCGGAAGAGGCTTTATTAGCAGAAGCATCTGAAGTAATGAGTGCGTCAAGTAATACATTTGGTATGTTGAATAATGCGGATTTGAAATTCCCATCTATTAAAGGTGAGGATGGAGAAGAAGTAGAAATTACACATGGCCGTTACATTCAGTTTTTAGAAAGTGATGATCGTCGTGTGCGTGAAGATGCATTCAAAGCTGTATATGAAACGTACGGAAAATATAAGAACACATTTGCAAGTACGTTAAGCGGAGCTGTAAAGCGTAATAATTTCAATGCACGTGTTCGTAAATATGACTCTGCACGTCAAGCAGCATTAAGTAATAATAATATTCCTGAAGCGGTGTATGATCAACTTGTTCAATCTGTAAATGACAATTTACACTTGCTACATCGTTACATTGATATTCGTAAGCGTGCACTAGGGCTTGATGAGCTTCATATGTATGATTTATATACACCACTTGTACCAGAAGTGAAAATGAATGTGAAATATGAAGAAGCGCAAGACATGTTATTAAAGTCTTTACATGTACTTGGTGATGAGTATGTTGATATTTTGAAAGAAGCATATGAAAATCGCTGGGTAGATGTGTATGAGAATAAAGGAAAACGAAGCGGAGCATATTCATCTGGTGCATATGGAACAAATCCTTATATTTTAATGAACTGGCATGATAATGTAAATAATTTATTTACACTTGCTCATGAATTTGGCCATTCTGTCCATAGTTACTACACAAGAAAAACGCAGCCGCACGTATACGGGGATTATTCAATCTTTGTTGCGGAAGTAGCATCAACTTGTAATGAAGCGCTTCTAAACGATTATTTATTAAAAACGACAGAAGATAAGAAAGAGCGTCTATACTTATTAAATCATTATTTAGAAGGATTCCGTGGTACTGTATTCCGTCAAACGATGTTCGCAGAGTTTGAGCATATTATTCATAAGAAAGTACAAGAGGGACATGCGGTAACACCAGACATGCTAACGGAGATCTACTATGATTTAAATAAGAAATATTTCGGTGATGCTTTAGTAATTGATGAAGAAATTGGTTTAGAGTGGTCTCGTATTCCGCACTTCTACTACAACTATTACGTATACCAATACGCAACAGGATTTAGTGCAGCAACGGCTCTATCTAAACAAATTTTAGAAGAAGGGCAACCAGCAGTAGAACGTTACATTAATGAGTTCTTAAAAGCAGGAAGCTCAGATTACCCAATTGAAGTGCTGAAAAAAGCTGGAGTAGATATGGCATCTCCAGAACCGGTAAAAGAAGCATTGCAAGTATTTGAAGAGAAATTAAATGAATTAGAAGCATTATTATTTGAAGAGAAGTAATAGAAAAGACGAGGAATTTGCCTCGTCTTTTTCTTGATGTCATTTTGTCGATATTTGTCGAGAAAATAAATCGAATTGTCTTCTTTTTTCTAAACTAGAAGGCAGTTTTACAGTTCATTAAAACCCTTTAAATCGTTTTTTATGGTTGAAATAAGAGAGAGCGATGACAATGACTCCGAATAAAAGAGGAAAGGCAATCATTTTAGGAAAAGCTTGTAGTAGAGAGAGGATGTACAAGAAAAAAGAAACGATGACGGCTAGAATGATAAGTAAAATATACGTTTTTTTCATACAAAACACCTCCAAAATAGCTTTTTTATAGCTTATTCAAAAATGAAAACGTTTAGAATGTGACAAAAGTGTGAAATTCGACAAAAGGGGTTGTCATCTGACGTCGAATCTTGTAATATAATAAGCGTGAACGAATTCACATACAAACATATACCCCTTTGTTTGAACGTGAAAATTTCTCCCATCCCCTTTAATATTTTTATAAGCCGTAAAGAAAAAGACCTGGTGTTTACACCAGGTCTTTTTCTTTTGCTATCCATTTCCAATAACGCTCACATTTTACGTCAATCATTTGTACTTTTCGTTTCAGTTGTAATTTTTTTAGTTCACGTTCAATTTCTTGCTTCGAGCAGTCATATATAAATGCTACTTCTTTTGAAGAGATAAATTGTGTCGCTTCCAGTAATACTTCTAAAGGTGGTAATGGCTCTGGCTCGATTTCACATTTTACAAGTTCTTTCAATAATTGTACGTAGACGTCGTAGGAATACGTTCCAGCGATTTTAATACCTTCTTCATCTGAATTTGCATGAAAGAATACGAGAGAAGGTATTTCTGTAATATGCATTTCATTTGTGAATTTTAAGTCACATTGGAAAGCCTTTTTTGCGCTAGCGGAATATAGGTCTTTTTTAAATTCTTCTACATCAATATTGCTATCTTTTGCGCATGCAAGTAATAATTCGCAGTCAGGATTTGATACATTTTCAAGGAAAATGTATTCTTGGAGTTTTCGCAAAAACTTCGAACCTGCTTTTCGGCCCTGCAACTCCGCTGCTTTAATTGCCATCGAAACTAAATATGGTGTTGACGATGCTTCTTGCATATGTACCTTTCCATCACATGAAAAACCTTGTAAACTTGTTGTCTTTTCCCACACAAATCGAATATTAGCAGGTTTATTCCATTTGTGTGAGGAAGCGTTCGTTCCGTCCACTTTTCCTGTTACGATATGACGAATAGAGAAGTATTTCCCGTACTCAAGCCATAGTTTAATAATAAAGGGCTCAATTTCCCAGCAATCTTTACAAAGTGGATCAATAAATAAATATGCTTCTACAGACTTATGCTCACATGCGGAAGGAGATGGCATATTGATATGCTTTGCTTCCTGTTTATCCATTATATTTCACCTGTTTCGTTTGGAGTATTAACCATATGCTGAGCAGTTAATGCTAAACGTTCAAAAACGAACTCTCTTATATGACCGTGCACTCCTGTGTCATCCATTGCTTGCTCCATGCACGATAGCCAAGCCTCTGCTCGTTTTGGAGTAATCTCAAACGGGAGATGGCGTGCTCTTAACATAGGATGACCATGTTCTTCAGTGTACAAATTAGGACCACCTAAATATTGTGTTAAAAATTGTTTCTGCTTCCTAGCTGTTTCTGTTAAATCATCCGGGAAGATGGGAGATAGGTCAGGGTGTTTACTGACATAGGAATAAAATGTGTCTACTAATATTGCAATGCATTGTTCACCGCCAATTGCTTCAAATGGTGTCATCGGTTGCTTGCTCATCCTTTTAAACTCCTTTTTCCATGAAATGTATATCTATTGTAGCAATGGAATGTTAGGGAGGGCAAATAAACAGCCTTCATAACGTTCTTTGCTTATTCTACAGATGTAAAAGAATCTTTTCTTTTTCAAAAAGTGAGATGTATCCACTAGTAGAACGTATTCACTAGTGGAATTTTCACTTTAGCGTGCTTTGTTTTGTTTGGCAAGGAAAAAGCGTTTTACTTTATTATTTGTATGACGGATTGGTATGTCGTGTTGCTTTAACAAATGAATAAATGAAGCTTTGCCTGCTTCTTCATCTTGCACTTCAAATTCAATTTCATAATCATCGTGATTGTAATAGAAACTATGATCAAAGACAAGCGTTCCGCCTTCAAATAGTGTTTCGGCTCTTTCAGTTGTTAAACTACCCATATAAGTTAAAGCAGAAACAGGAATTTGTAATGTGTGTAGTTGATCTACTACAGCGCCTTGAATAATTGTATTTGTTTCCATCATCAATCTTGCTTCATCTGCTGTTATAACTTGATGCGTTTCTAACAAGCCGACTTCTGCAGGTTGTTTCAATGTTAATGTATAAGTTGCGCCTTTATGACGAATACGAAGTGCAGAGCCAGCTTCTTTTAATGAGAAGCTCGGTGTTTCAAAGTAGTGATTCACCTGTTTCGTAAATCCTTCAATAGAGAATGATTTACATAATGTATTGAATTCTTCTTCTGTAACAATATTTTTAAATTCAATTTCAATTTCTTGTGTCATTGTATGCGCGCTCCTTTTGAAAAATAATTCTTTACACATTATCGCTTTTTCACAAATTTGGTTCAATGTTTTATTTGTTTGCGTCCATGTTATGATACAATAATACTGTTAAGTAAGACAGGAAGTTGAGATGGAGGAGTTAGAGCATGCAAAATAAAATCCAAGTTAAGAGCGTAGAAAAGAGAGAGAATGCTCTTATTTTTTGTGCGGAAAATAGTGAAATAGAGGTAAAGGAGTTAAGTGCGCGTAATCACGTACTTGTAGACTCAGATAATTTATCATTTTTATATATCTTAGAAAACGAATCATCTTTCATTTATGTAAGCATTCCGCATACATGCTGGGAAGCAATGCATGAAGCGATGAATAACGACGTGGTTATGTTTGTTCGCGTGAATGACATTGAAATGGAATTAGAAGGTTTAAAAGAAGAAGTAGAATATTTAGTTGAAAATATTGAAGGTAATGCAAATTACGGAGAAGAACTAGTAACTGCTGTAGAAAAAGTATTTCTATAAGCAAATGGATTGATTTTGGTGGTGGTTGAAATGAATCGAAATTGGGAAGAGTTTTTAGCACCTTACCACCAAGCGGTGGCAGAGCTGAAAGTGAAACTAAAAGGAATGCGTACTCAATTTGCAATGTTAACAGAGCATTCTCCAATTGAGTTTGTAACAGGAAGGGTAAAGTCGGTTGCAAGTATTATTGATAAAGCGGAGAAGAGAAATGTACCGTTAGACAGGCTAAGAGAAGATATGCAAGACATCGCGGGCCTTCGAATGATGTGTCAATTTGTTGATGAGATTAAGCCTGTTGTAGAATATCTTAGAAAACGAAATGACTTTGAAATCGTGGAAGAACGTGATTACGTCACGCAGAAGAAAGATAGCGGTTATCGTTCTTATCATGTTGTCATTAGTTACCCCGTTCAAACGATTCAAGGTGAACAAAAAGTATTGGTAGAAATCCAAATACGTACGCTAGCAATGAACTTTTGGGCAACAATTGAGCATTCTTTAAATTATAAATATAGTGGGCGTTTTCCTGAAGATATTAAAATACGCTTGCAACGTGCAGCGGAAGCAGCATTTTTATTAGATGAAGAAATGTCTTCTATCCGTCTTGAAATTCAAGAAGCGCAGAAAGCTTTTTCAAGAAAGCAAGAAACGAAAGATTCCGAATCATAAACTAAAGGGTGTTGGGCGATGAAATTTACAATTATGTCAAAGGGAGATCAATCATCAGATGCACTGGCAAGCACGATGAAAGAATACTTGCTAGATTTTGGATTTATAATGGATGAACAGGAACCCGATATTGTAATTTCTGTTGGGGGAGATGGAACGCTTTTATATGCGTTTCATCGTTATTATAATCGATTGGATGAAACAGCATTTGTTGGTGTACATACAGGGCATTTAGGTTTCTATGCAGATTGGTTACCGACAGAAGTAGAGAAATTAGTAATTGCAATTGCTAAAACACCATTCCAAGTGGTGGAATATCCGCTTTTAGAAGTGATTATTCGCTATGTGAATGGGAGTAAAGAGTCACAGTATTTAGCGATGAATGAAGCGACTGTGAAAAGTGCAGAAGGTACATTAGTAACAGAAGTGGAAATACGCGGAGAGTACTTTGAAACGTTCCGCGGGGATGGCCTTTGTATTTCTACTCCTTCGGGAAGTACTGCGTATAATAAGGCGCTTGGCGGAGCAATTATTCACCCTTCTATTGAAGCGATTCAAATTGCGGAAATGGCATCTATTAATAACCGTGTGTTTCGTACGGTAGGTTCGCCGCTCGTATTGCCGAAACATCATACATGCGTGCTGAAGCCGACTGCAGGAATGAACTTACAAATTACGGTGGACCATTTAACGATGGTTCATCAAGATGTGAAATCAATTCAGTATCGCGTGGCAAACGAGAAAGTACGATTTGTTCGTTTCCGACCATTTCCGTTCTGGAAACGAGTTCGTGACTCGTTTGTTGCAGATAAATAGAAAGGGTTTATATATTTGAACAGATTTACATTGAAATGGGATATAGACTCGGCTGAGGAAGGAACTTTGGTTAGAGAATTTTTAAAAACAAAAGGGATCTCCAAAGCCGCATTAACGGATATAAAGTTTCACGGCGGAGCTATTGAAGTAAATGGTCAACATGCGAGCGTTCGCTATCAGTTGCAAGCTGGTGAAGAATTACGTGTCTTTTTTCCAGTGGAGGAAAGAAGTGAAGGGATGATTGCAGAAGATATCCCTTTATGTATTGTATACGAAGATGATGCAGTTCTTGTCATAAACAAAGAGGCGAACATGTCAACGATTCCGTCTAGAGAACATCCGGCTGGAAGTGTTGCAAATGCACTTTTATCTCATTATGATAAGCAACATCTTGCAAGTACGGTGCACATCGTAACGAGGTTAGATCGTGATACTTCAGGGCTTATGCTGATTGCAAAAAATCGTTTCGTACATCATCTTTTATCGAAACAGCATCAACAAAAAGCTGTGAAAAGAACGTATGAAGCGATCGTTCACGGTGAGATGGTAGAAAGAGAAGGAACGATTGACGCACCGATTGGACGAAAATCGGATAGCATTATTGAGCGAACCGTTTGTGAGGATGGGCAAAGAGCTGTTACTCATTTTAGAGTGATCGATAGTGCGAATCATAAGACGCACGTATCACTTGAGCTCGATACAGGGAGAACGCATCAAATTCGTGTACATATGGCGCACATAGGACATCCGCTACTTGGCGATAATTTATATGGTGGAAAAAGAGATGAAATGAAGCGACAAGCGCTTCACAGTACATCCTTGACGTTTTATCATCCTATTTTAGAGAAAGAAATGTCTTTCACTACACCGATTCCAAGCGATATGCAAGCGGTATTAAGACATACTTAAAAAGGGAACAAAATTCTTATGTAACGAAGAATTTTGTTCCCTTTTTTCTTAGCGGAATAATATTAAAATTTGGTTTTCACCCGTGCGCTTTATAACGAAAAAGCCACTTTCAGATTTTGTAGCAATGCCATCGTTATTTGGACGACAATATCCATGCGTTTCGCAAGTACCGTCATCACGTACTAACATTTGTCCAATTAATCCGACAGGAAGCCACTCGTTACGGTCTTTTCTTGCTATATATTTGCAAGCTGGATCCCATTCTGTATTTAAAAGAGGTTGTATGTCTTGCGATTCCGTACGTACATATTGACGTTTTCCAAAGCTATCTGTTTTATAGCGTTTTTGCCAACTTAAAGCGCCGCTATTTCCTATAAGAGCGGGGGTGGCGCTAGATATTCCTAAGATGAATGAATCGTTTGAAGTAGCGATTCGAATTTTTTCTTCGCTACTAAATGTAACGAAATAACCTACATCAATAAAAGTATTGTCTACTGTTTCAAACATTTGCGCAAAATCAGTTCCGCTTGCATTGTAAGAAGCGCCCTCAATGTACATTTCTCCATTATGAGCAAGCCACTTTGCACCGATATTATGATCGGTTTCATTTGTGCCGTTTGCAATAAACCAAGAATAAGATTCATCTGCTGTGCCGAAGCGCCCCATAATATGGCTACCTGCAAAATGAGCTGTTGATGTATGATTACCTTCCGCATGAGAAGAGAATCCGTTAGCGATAGTCGCGGTTCCTTCTGCATGTGCTGCTTCGCCTAAAGCGATTGTATGTTTACCTTCTGCATGAGAATAAGCGCCACTTGCTGTCGTTTCACTTCCTTCACTATGGGAACTATGTCCAGTTGCTTTCGTTTTTGATCCTTCTGCATGAGAGAAAGAACCTTTTGCATGTGTCAGAAGTCCTTCTGCATGTGAAGCTGTACCCTCTGCATGAGAGTGAAGACCCTCTGCATATGCATACCGCCCATCTTTTTTTACTTTTGTATTTTCAGATGTAGGGGTCTGAATGATAATCGTTTTTTCTGTTTGTATATCATTTGATGGTACTAATGCTTCTTTAATTTTTTTCACTTGATTTATAATAGCAGCTGGAATTTCTGCTTCCGCTTTTTTATTTATTGCTACAGGGCTGTTTTCTTCTGTATTCTTCTCTACTTGCTCAGAAGGCACAATCTGTTCAATATGAGTAGAGAGAGGTTTATTTTTTTGCTGCATCTTTGCTTTTCTATTATCAATTATGCGGCTCATTACAGCATTCTGTAATGAGACATATTTTGGTCTATCTTTGTTTTTTGTGGAAGCCTCTTGTTCTTCCAGTTCTTCTACAGCTGCAGCTCGAATGCTGCACCAGTTGTTAATTCCGTACATGGGCAGATAAAAAGGCGGGCATTTTCTTTTTTGTTTAGAAGATTTTTTCTTCATTCTGTCACCTCCTGCGACAGTATATGCCGTGTCATTAAAAAAAGATGCACTTTATTGCATCTTTTTTTAATGACTTTACCCAGTTTTTATATGAGAGACGCCTAAATGATACGGTAATCCTTACATATGGGTTATGAAATTGGGCGGAATTTCTCAGGGACAAAAGGCAGGGAGGAAGGAACGGAAACAGTCTCCATTTCAGGATAACGTAGTCCAGTTAGTTTGCCACCAAATACAGCACCAGTGTCAATATTGACTGTATGATTTACAAAGCGAGGTTCTTTTACGGGTGTATGTCCATATACAACCCAAGCTGTTCCTTTATACTCCTTCGCCCAGTCGCGACGGACAGGAGAGCCGTCAGCATGTTTTTCTCCTGTAATATCGCCGTATAATACAAAGGTTTGTACTTTTTTATCTTGTCTTCCTATGTAATCTTGCCGAATGCCGGCGTGACACACAATTAACCTTTTTTCATCGAGTACATGATATAAAGGGGATTGCTCGTAAAGTGTGATGAATTTTTCTTTTATCATGTTTTGTTGATGAGAAGGCAGTGCTTCATATTCGGCAACAGTTGTTTCGAGTCCATGAGCGATTGTCACATTACGTCCAAGGAAAAATCGGTATAGTTTATTGCAGTGATTTCCCGGAGCGTAATACGCTACTTTTTTATTTATGACAAGTTCCCATACAATTTCAATCATACGTAATGAATGAGGACCGCGATCTGTGATATCGCCAACAAAAGCAAGCTTGCGTTGATCAGGGTGAATCGGCAAGTCACTATTCCAGTTATATCCGAGTTTTTTCGTTAAATCTTGAAACTCTTGGAAGCATCCATGAATATCCCCTATAATGTCATATTTCATATGTAAACCTCCATCATATTTTTCATTAGTATATCTAAAAAAGGATAGAGATAAAAATATACCGTTTTTGTGCTTCAGTTGAACATAAAGATTTTCGTTCTTGAGCGGACGTTCAAAACAAATCCAATCGCTATCATGTATGTGAGTAAGGAGCTTCCTCCGTAGCTCATAAGGGGTAGTGTGATGCCTGTAATAGGTAGTAATCCGATTGTCATCCCGATATTTTGAAATACTTGAAAAGTAAACATTCCGATTGTACCAGCGCAGATGTAACTACCGAAAGGGTCATTACTTTCTATAGCGATATGAATCATGCGGAAAATAAGTAGGAAAAAAAGTGCAATAATGACGCTTGCGCCTAAAAATCCGAATTGCTCAGCGACATTCGTGAAAATAAAATCTGTATGTGGTTCTGGAAAGTATACTTGTCCATTTTCCCAACCTTTTCCTTGCATTTCTCCTGATCCGGTAGCTAAGAAAGCTTGTCTTAATTGATAGCCTTGCGCATCATATTTGTATGGCGCTAACCAGCCGTAGAAGCGATTTAATTGATATTCTTGTAAAATGTGTGCTTTAAAGAATTTTGTATGAGTGAAAAAAATATACGTTAATGTAAAGCCAGCTACAAAGATACCGGAAACTAACCCGAAAATAAAACGCCAACGTATACCAGAAACTAATATCATTGCTGCGAGCATAGCTGAAATTACCATCGTGTTTCCTAAATCAGGTTCCTTTGCAATCAGTAGTAGTGGCGGCAAACTTGTTGCGCATATTTTTCCGAGTAATAGAAAATCGTCGTGTATTGTTCGGTAAAAATATTTCTCATTATGATTAGCTATAATTCGTCCGATGACAATAATTAAAAACAATTTCATAATTTCGGAAGGCTGGAAATTTCCGATGCCTGGGAGCCTGTACCAAGCAGTCGCACCTTTAATTGTAACGGCACCTGGTACTTGAAATTCTAGTCCAATAAGTAGTACCAATGCAAAGCTATATAAATACCAAGCAATTTTTTGATAACGATCGAAATCGATAATCATAATCATACCAATGGCTATGAATCCAATGAAGTACCACTGGATTTGCTTTAATACAAAATTTACATGTTGTAAAAATGGTGGTAAAGAGGCTTGTGCACTTGCAATTGCAAAACAACTAACAATCCCAATGGCAAATAAAATGAATAGCAATACGTAGTCTATTTGATATTGAGAATTTGAATCTTTCAATGTGTGTATTCCTTTCTATCGCCTAGTAAGTATATGGATCATGTCATGATAAAAATAATATACAAGCAGACTATGCATACATTTATTCCACTATTTGCGGGAAGTCATACATCACAAGGAAGGAATTCCCCCTTGTGATGGATTATATTGCATGGAGTTCTTTTGTAACTATATTCAAACAATGAGAAAGGCGAGTATGTGTATCGGTCGTTGGAATGAGTTCTGGATATAGCTGATAAAATGTTGTAGCATTTTTATACCATTCGCAAGCTTTTAACAGACTCGTTTTGTAATAGTCAATCTCTTGTAGAAAACCATATTTTTTTGAATGTAAAACGAGATGTGAAAAATCTTCGCAACCTTCAAGGTATTTGTGATGTACTTGCTGTCCCGTATGAAGGCGGAAAGAACTTAAAGGTTCCGTGATATAGATTGCATCACCTTTGGAAAGTAAACTGATCCAAGAAGCCATATCCACACTACAATTATAATTTCTACTATTTAAAGTACCGAAAGGTTCTGTTAATAGGCGTTTTCGAAAGAGTACAGTCGTAGGTTCACCAATAATATTTTGCCCTAGTATAAGCATATGGTTTCCAAGATCTTTCCCATTTAATAGAGTATCTTCATCATATAATCTTTTCATGGAGGGGTGTTGTTCAATTATCTCTCCATCATCATTAATCCAAGTACGGTAAGATGTAATAAGTGCGAGATTTTGATCTAAGTCTTTTTGGAAATAAAACATCATTTTTTCAATTTTATTTTTATAAAATATATCATCGTCCATTAAGAAATTTATGTACTCTCCATTTGATTGTTCTAAAAGCATAAGGGCGTTATGAAATTGTCCTAAAGTAGAGGGGTTTCGAATGTATGTTATATGTTTATGCTTATGTAAATAATCTCTGTATATTAATTTTTCTGTTTCATTATTTGTGCTATCGTCTCCTACAATAATTTCAATATTTGAATACGTTTGTGCTAATGCACTTTCTAGAGCAATTTTAAAATAATGTGGCCGATTATAGGTAGGAATAAGGATGGAAACGAGAGGTACATTTTTTATATTTTCCATATACAACTACCTTTCAGAAATTTTCTGTGTAAGAATCATATCTTGATAACTTGTGTGTTCAGTTCTGCCACACCATGAACCATAATGAGGAGGGGTCTGCATTTCTAGCCCATATTTATTTAATAGAGTACGAATATCTTCCTCAGGATAGGCAACTGCGAAATTCGGGATATCTTTATTTAGAACATAACAATTGTCAATTTGATGGTAAAAACCTAACGGACTTAGTCCTGCATTTAAGTAATAAGAAGATTCAGGATTAATTAAAAAGAAAGTAATAAAACATCTCCCATCTTTTTTCAGAACTCGTGCAATCTCGCGTACGTAATGTTCTAATTCTTTCGGAAGGAGATGGGTAAATACAGACGTTAAAAAAATAAAATCGAATGATTCATCTTCATATGGAAACTTGTATTGGGAAGCATCTTCTTTTCCATCGGGATTGTAGAATTGGTTATATATATCGACATGTTCAAAATGGAAATTGTTATGGCGTGTTGAAATGTTATTTTTGCACCATGTAATTCCCTTATTAAATAAGTCAAATCCATAATAAGTACCATCATCGCTTAAATAGTTCATTAATGGAACCGCCATCCGGCCGATACCACAGCCTACATCTAACACTGTTTCATTTGATTTTAAATTGCCAATTTCAATAAAATACTGCATAAACTCTTTTCCAACTTCTTCAAAGTCACCACCTACATATTGAACGAGTTCTGGGGGGGGAATTAATGTGATTTTTTTCTCATTTTCGTTCATACCTTCACTCCGTCCTTGTAGTAAAGTAAGAGATTTTTATTGCATATATAAGTTAAACATTTATAGTGAGGGGAACTTTACACGATTGCTTCTTATGAATCAGTAGTGTGATAGAACCCCCCAAAAAGAATAAAATTGTATTCTATTCTTTTCGCCAATAAATACCGAAATCATCAATTTGAGTCATAGGAGTTTTTATGTTTCTTTCACTTCTGAAATCTGTTACAGCTTCTGCGCATGTTATCAATCCATAATCATCAATAATAATAAAGCCACCTGTTGAAACTTTATCGTATAAATTTACAAGGCTATCCATCGTTGATTCATACATATCACCATCAAGGCGAGCAATTGCAATTTTTTCTACCGGTGCTGAAGGCAATGTATCTTTAAACCACCCCTTTAAAAACTTCACCTGATCATTTAATAAATCATATTTTCTAAAGTTTTCTTGCACTGTTTCTAAAGAAACTCGTAAGTAATCGAATGTGTGTAAATAATCACCGTAATCTTTCGGATATTGTTCTAAGTTAGGTGCGGGCAGACCTTCAAACGAATCGGCAACCCATACAGTACGATCCTTAATGTTGTTTGCTTGTAAAAACCCATTCATAAAAATACATGATCCTCCGCGCCATACACCAGTTTCAATAAAATCGCCTTCTATATTTTCCCTGACTACAGTTTCCATCGCTTCTTGTAATTGATTCATACGTTTTCGACCAACCATACTGTGTGCAGCTCTTGGCCAATCCTTGCCACCTTGACGCTCATTGTTTGAAACATTAGGATTAACGATTTTTAAATTGTGATTTTCTACATACTGCTTAAGAAATAAAGGAAGTGGAACCGTAACTGGTTCATATGATAGTTCTTTAGATATATGTAACGAAGCAGGTAAGTATGGTTCGTATTCTAACCATATTTCAAATAAAATTGTTTTCTTTAATAACTCAAGATAAAGCTGGACAGCCGATTTATTTTCCATATAAGTGCCTCCTGAAGAATGTCATACAACATTATGACTATGTAGAAAAGAAGGATTTAATGATTGAATTTACCAATGAAAAAGCAGTAAAACTGATATCAGTTTTACTGCTAAGTAAAAAAATTAAGCGATTTTTTCAATAATAATAGATGCATTTGTACCAAGAGCTAATGATAGCCCAAGCCCTGTAACGATTACTTCAACTAATGATGGAGTTGTCGTAATTTGCGTAATTGCTTGAACAACGATAGGTGCTCCAACTGAGATTAAAGTAGCCCCAGTACCTGGTACAGGTAATCCATTCACTTGAATTGTAAGGCCACCTAATACACTTACTGCTGCAGTATATACGATAACAGTAATTTTATAGAATCCAGTTTCACTAATTACGAAAGTATCAGGATCTAATTGAGAAATTGCTGTACCAAACTGAGATCCGACAGTATTAAATGGTACTGGAGCATTAAGTCCAAGATCCAAAGAAATCCCAGCGGAGTTAAATGCATACAATCCTGCTGGAAGTCCTAGCCCTGATGGTCCAGTCGTACCAGTTGGCCCAGTCGGTCCGGTAGCCCCAGTCGGTCCAGTAGCACCAGTGTCACCAGTTGGCCCAGTCGATCCAGTAGCACCAGTGTCACCAGTTGGCCCAGTTGGTCCAGTCGTACCAGTTGGCCCAGTTGGTCCAGTCGTACCAGTTGTACCAGTTGGCCCAGTCGGTCCAGTAGCACCAGTTGGTCCAGTTGTACCAGTTGTACCAGTCGGTCCAGTTGGCCCAGTTGGTCCAGTCGGTCCAGTTGGCCCAGTTGGTACAGTTGGCCCAGTCGGCCCAGTTGGTCCAGTCGGTCCAGTTGGCCCAGTCGGAAGGGTAAACGGTGGTATTGGTGGTAATGTTGGTCCTACAAGATTAGGGTCAAATGCACTAGCTGATAAAGATTCATCGGGATTCAATCCATCTGAATAATTATTATTTGACATAAATTCACCTCCATAAAGCGTTCATTATATAGTAGATGCAAAACCGAAAGAAAATGACACGGACATTTGAATTATTGAAAAGAAATCTTAAACTGCTTGTGCAAGTTAAAAAAGTGGAAAGTTTATTGTATGTATAACATATGATTGATTTGGAAGAGGGTGATTATGTTGAACAAGCAAGGAATTACAATTAGTTTATGTATGATTGTTCGAGATGAGGAAGATACAATAGGTCGATGTTTAGATGCAGTCGAAAAAATTGTTGATGAAATTATTATAGTTGATACAGGTTCCATTGATCGAACGAAAGAAATTGTAGCTCAATATACCTCTAACATATATGACTTTCCATGGATTAATGATTTTGCAGCAGCAAGAAATTTTTCTTTTTCAAAAGCAACGCAAGAGTATATATTGTGGCTAGATGCAGATGACGTATTATTAGAAGATGCTCAAGAAGCATTGAAACTTTTAAAAAGAGAATTAGATCCTAAAATTGATGCTGTTTCGATGCCTTATCATCTTGCATTGGATTCTAGCGGGAAACCTTTATATTGTACAAAAAGAAATCGACTTGTAAAGCGTGAAAAACAATTTCAATGGTTTGGAAAGGTTCATGAGTATTTAGCTATTTCTGGTGAAACTTTTAGTAGTAATGTTGCTATTACACATAAAAAAGAAAAAAAGGTAACAAATCGTAATTTGAAAATTTTTCAAAATGCTGTAGCTGCAGGAGAAGAATTGAGTCCGAGAGATTTATTTTATTACGCTAATGAATCTATGGATAACCAAAAATATGATGATGCAGTTATGCTATATGAAACATTTCTTAATCAAGATGAAGGATGGTATGAAGAGAAAATTTATGCATGTGGTAAGTTAGGAGATTGCTATGCAAAGCTTGGATCATGGGAAAAGGCAATTGAATCTTGCGTGAAGTCGTTTCGATATGATGTTCCTAGAGGGGAGAATTGTACAAGAATAGGATATATATATATGGAACAACAAAAATATAACGAAGCGATATTTTGGTTTAAACTTGCAACGGAAGTACCAATGGCGACGGAGAGTCCATTTCATAGTCCAGCGAGCTACACATGGCTTCCCTATTTACAAATGTGTATTTGTTATAGCAAGTTAGGAGATCAAGACAAAGCTTATTATTACAACGAATTAGCGGCTGCTTATGTTCCAAATAATGCTGCAATCGAATATAACCGCAAATATTTTCGGAGTGTTTTTGATAAACAATATAAATCGTTATAGGCAGCTTTTTTTAGAAATGGCTCATTGCGATTCTAACTCTAATAGATTGGCTATATAGTAAAGTATCGGCAATGTAACTAGTACAGGTTACATTTATAGACTTTAAATGAGATTTATATTTCAAATTCAATTTGCATAAGGAGTGTGTAAAATGAATTCCCCAAAAAATTCTTTATACGAAGAAAAGTCTGGGCATTATTATAATGCAGTGAATCCGAATTTATTAAAGCATATAAAAAAGGAATGGAAAGAAGTTCTTGATATCGGTTGCTCGAGTGGTGCATTGGGAGCTGCCATAAAAGAAAATGGCACACGTGTATCTGGAATTGAGGCATTCCCAGAGGCGGCAGAACAAGCAAAAGAAAAACTAGATCATGTCGTTTTAGGCGATATAGAAACAATGGATATGCCGTACGAGGAGGAGCAATTTGATTGCGTTATATTTGGTGACGTATTAGAGCATTTATTTGATCCGTGGGCGGTAATAGAAAAAGTAAAACCATATATAAAGCAAAATGGTGTAATTTTGGCTAGTATACCGAACGTTTCTCATATCTCAGTATTAGCTCCTTTACTCGCTGGAAATTGGACGTATACAGAATATGGTTTATTAGATAAAACGCATATTCGTTTCTTTACATTTAATGAAATGCTCCGAATGTTTTTAAAAGCAGGCTATTCGATTAGTAAAGTAGATCGTGTATATGTTGATCATAAAATGTACGAACCACTTATTGAGGAGTTATATGGAATTTGTAAGAAATATCGTCTTGGAAGTGGCTTCATGGCTGAAACAGTCGTATTTCAGTATATTATTGAAGCAGAAAAATCACAGCTATGAGCGCTGCTGAAAAAACAATATTATTTGTCACATGTATAAATGATCGGAAAATGTATGCACAGTGCGTACGACATATATTGAGCTTAGCAGTGCCTCCAGGGTATACTGTACAATTTATGCCAATTCGGAATGCGAAAAGTATGACGAGCGGATATAATCAAGCGATTTCGCATCCAGCGAAATATAAAGTATATATACACCAAGATGTTTTCATTATGAATGTGGCATTTTTATACGGATTACTTCAATTATTTAACGAACATGAACATCTTGGAATGATTGGAATGATTGGAGCCCAATATGTTCCTCCAAACGGGATATGGAATGAAGGCAAGGGGGTTGTTGGGAAAGTAATTGGTTATATGAACGATTTATTTTATATGGCAACTCAAGAACAGCCGTACCATGATTCAAAAACATTTATGCCGGTGGAATGTATTGATGGTTTATTGATGGCCACGCAGTATGATATTCCGTGGCGAGAAGACTTGTTTGATGGATTTGACTATTATGATGTATCTCAGTCATTTGAATTTAGAAAAGCTGGCTATACAGTTGGGGTTCCTGTACAGCGTGATGCGTGGTGCATTCACTATCACATTGATGTGAATATGACCAATTATGACAAGTATAGAAAGATATTTGTGGAGAACTATATGTCAGATGTAAATCAAGACGAATAGAGGGGCTACAAAATGAAGGATCGTACAATATTAGTTGTTGTTTGTGTAAATAATGAAGAGCTATTTGAACAATGCGAGAGACAAATAAGAAATCTTTTTGTTCCCCCTGATTATGTCGTACAAATTTTTCCGATACGAGATGCGAAAAGTATGGCGAGTGCATATAACCGAGCACTTTCATATCCCGCGAAGTATAAGGTTTATATACATCAGGACACTTATCTTATTAATCGAGAGATGTTTTATACACTTATTTCCCTTTTTAAAGATAATGAAAAGCTCGGCTTAATTGGAGTAGCTGGAGCACAATTTTTACCGAGTAACGGGATATGGTGGGAAGGGAAAAATTTAGTAGGGAAAGTGATTGAGTACAGAAGACGGAATTATCAATTATTAAATTTGGATCAGGAATTTTATGGAAGACAATCTTTTATGTCGGTGCAGGCAATTGATGGCTTATTCATGGCAACGCAATATGATATTCCATGGCGAGAAGATTTGTTTCAAGGGTTCCACTTTTATGATGTGTCGCAGTCTTTAGAATTTCAAAGGGCTGGTTATTTAATTGGTATCCCTAATCAAGCAAATTTATGGTGTATTCACTATAACGGGGATGAGTTTGATGCGGATACATATGAGGAGTATCGGAAAGTGTTTGTAGAACATTACAAAGATATATTATCTCCATCATAAGGGAGAGATGCAGGATGAAAGGAATTATTTTAGCAGGTGGAACTGGATCAAGATTATATCCAATAACGAAAGTAACGAATAAACATTTGCTTCCAGTTGGACGGTATCCAATGATTTATCATGCAGTATATAAGCTAAAACAATGCGAAATTACAGATATTATGATTATTACAGGTAAAGAGCATATGGGAGATGTTGTTAGTTTTTTAGGAAGCGGTCAAGAATTTGGCGTGTCCTTTACGTATCGTGTGCAAGATAAGGCTGGCGGAATTGCGCAAGCATTAGGGCTTTGTGAAGACTTCGTTGGGAATGATCGCATGGTAGTTATATTAGGAGATAATATCTTTTCTGATGATATTCGTCCGTATGTTGAAGAGTTTGCAAATCAAAAAGAGGGTGCGAAAGTACTGCTGCAATCTGTAGATGATCCGGAGAGATTTGGCGTAGCGCATATTCAAAACGACAAAATAATTGAAATTGAAGAAAAGCCGAAAGAGCCGAAAAGTTCCTATGCAGTCACAGGAATTTATTTGTATGATTCGAAAGTCTTTTCTTATATAAAAGAATTAAAACCTTCCGCAAGGGGAGAACTTGAAATTACAGATATTAATAATTGGTATTTAAAACGAGGGGTACTTACTTATAATGAAATGAGCGGTTGGTGGACTGATGCAGGAACTCACATTTCTCTTCAAAGGGCGAATACGTTAGCGCGGGATATAAACTTTGGTAAACAGTTTAACGGAGAATAGGTGAAAATATGAAAGTTATAGAAACAAACTTTACTGACGCAAAATTGTTAGAACCGAGGTTATTTGGAGATGGGCGTGGCTTTTTTACTGAAAGTTATAATAAGAAGGTGCTAGAAACATTAGGGATTACGTATTCATTTGTACAGGATAATGTTTCATATTCAGCGGAAGCGGGAACGATTCGGGGATTACACTTTCAAAAAAATCCGAAAGCACAAACGAAACTTATTCAAGTTATGCAAGGAGCAATCTATGACGTTATCGTCGATTTGCGAAAAGATTCCCCAACGTTTAAACAATGGAGAGGATATATTTTAAGCGCGGATAATCATCGGCAATTATTAGTGCCAAAAGGATTTGCACATGGTTTTTGTACACTTGTCCCGCATACTATTGTTATGTATAAAGTAGATGAGTATTATAGTGCTAATCATGACTCAGGGGTACTTTGGAATGATAAAGACTTAGCAATTCCATGGCCGGTAACAAGCCCTATTTTGTCTGATAAAGATCGAATATTACCATCGCTTCAGGAATGTGAAGATAGTTTTTGAGTAGGAGAGTTGTGTATGAATATATTAGTAACAGGTGGGGCCGGATTTATTGGAAGTAATTTTGTACATTATATGTTACAAAGCTATGAAACATATAAAATTATTAATTTCGATGCATTAACATATAGTGGAAACTTAAATAATGTAAAGTCTATTCAAGATCATCCGAATTACTATTTTGTAAAAGGTGAAATTCAAAATGGAGAGCTGCTGGAGCATGTTATTAAGGAACGTGATGTGCAAGTAATTGTCAATTTCGCAGCTGAATCACATGTGGACCGTAGTATTGAAAATCCGATCCCTTTTTATGATACAAATGTAATTGGGACAGTCACCTTATTAGAATTAGTAAAAAAATATCCGCATATTAAACTCGTGCAAGTATCAACGGATGAGGTGTATGGCTCTTTAGGAAAAACAGGGCGATTTACCGAGGAAACCCCGTTATCTCCAAATAGTCCATATTCTTCAAGCAAAGCGAGCGCCGATATGATAGCTTTATCTTATTATAAAACATATCAATTACCAGTTATCGTAACGCGTTGTTCCAATAACTATGGGCCGTATCAATATCCTGAAAAATTAATTCCGTTAATGGTTACGAATGCGCTCGAAGGAAAAAAATTACCGTTATATGGCGATGGATTAAATGTAAGAGATTGGCTACATGTAACGGATCATTGTAGTGCGATTGACGTTGTTTTGCATAAGGGACGTATAGGAGAAGTATATAATATAGGTGGAAATAATGAAAAAACAAATATAGATGTTGTGGAACAAATTATTACTCTCTTAGGAAAAACGGAAAAGGATATTGAATATGTGACAGACCGTTTAGGACACGACCGCCGTTATGCGATTGATGCAGAGAAAATGAAGAATGAATTTGATTGGGAACCGAAGTATACGTTTGAGCAAGGGTTACAAGAAACGGTGCAATGGTATGAGAAGAATGAGGAATGGTGGAAACCATTAAAAAAGTAAGGGGCATATAAATGAGAGAACGGATTATCATAACAGGAGCAAATGGTCAATTGGGAAAGCAACTACAAGAAGAGTTAAATCCTGAAGAATATGACATATATCCATTTGATAAAAAGTTACTAGATATAACAAATATATCCAAAGTGCAGCAAGTAGTACAAGAAATAAGGCCACATATCATTATTCATTGTGCAGCGTATACGAAGGTTGATCAAGCTGAGAAAGAACGAGATCTTGCTTATAGAATAAATGCAATAGGGGCTCGAAATGTAGCAGTTGCCTCACAATTAGTGGGGGCGAAGTTAGTTTATATTAGTACGGATTATGTATTTCAAGGTGATAGACCGGAAGGGTACGATGAATTTCATAATCCGGCGCCGATAAATATATACGGGGCTTCTAAATATGCGGGAGAGCAGTTCGTCAAAGAGTTACATAATAAATACTTTATCGTTCGTACGTCATGGTTGTATGGTAAGTATGGAAATAATTTTGTGAAAACGATGATGCGATTAGGGAAAGAAAGAGAAGAAGTATCTGTTGTAGCGGATCAAATCGGTTCTCCTACGTATGTGGCGGATTTAAATGTAATGATTAATAAGCTCATTCATACTTCTTTATACGGTACGTATCACATATCCAATAGAGGATCATGTTCTTGGTTTGAATTTGCAAAGAAAATATTTTCGTATGCAAATATGAAAGTGGATGTATTACCGGTTTCAACTGAAGAATTTGGAGCGGCGGCAGCGAGACCAAAATATTCTATTTTCCAACATAACATGCTACGATTAAATGGTTTTTTACAAATGCCTTCTTGGGAAGAAGGATTAGAGCGTTTTTTTATAGAAACAAAAAGTCATTAACAATTTTCAGTTAATGACTTTTTTGTTTGCCTTTAAGAGGTTTTATGTTACTATAATTATAGTATCAGGTACTAATAACAAGTATAAGTATTTCTGGGAGGATATATCATGGAACTATTACAAGGGAAAACATTTGTTGTTATGGGCGTTGCGAACCAAAGAAGTATTGCATGGGGAATTGCTCGCTCTTTGCATAATGCAGGTGCAAAATTAATCTTCACATATGCAGGAGAACGTTTAGAGAGAAATGTTCGTGAATTAGCGGATACATTAGAAGGACAAGAATCACTTGTATTACCTTGTGATGTAACAAATGATGAAGAACTTACAGCTTGTTTTGAAACAATCAAGCAAGAAGTTGGTACAATTCACGGTGTAGCGCACTGTATTGCTTTTGCAAATCGTGACGACTTAAAAGGTGAATTTGTAGATACTTCTCGCGACGGATTTTTACTTGCACAAAATATTAGTGCATTCTCTTTAACAGCTGTAGCAAGAGAAGCGAAGAAAGTAATGACAGAAGGCGGGAATATTTTAACGTTAACATATCTTGGCGGCGAGCGCGTTGTGAAAAACTATAACGTTATGGGCGTTGCAAAAGCTTCATTAGAAGCGAGCGTGAAATATTTAGCGAACGATTTAGGTCAACATGGCATTCGCGTTAACGCTATTTCTGCAGGTCCAATTCGTACGTTATCTGCAAAAGGTGTAGGCGACTTTAACTCAATCTTAAGAGAAATTGAGGAGCGCGCACCACTTCGTCGTACAACAACTCCAGAAGAAGTTGGGGATACGGCAGTATTCTTATTCAGTGATTTAGCACGCGGCGTAACAGGAGAAAACATTCACGTTGATTCAGGGTATCATATCTTAGGATAATTATAATATGAATTGTTAAAGGACAATCTCTACATGTTGAGATTGTCCTTTTTATTTGTTCTTGGAAAGAACGATTTTTAACGAAAGTTCTTACCATGTGATGAATATAACTATAATAGTACACGATTTATCCAGCTACGTATGGAAGTGGGAGGGACGAGTGTGAAGAATAAAAATAAAAGTTCAACAGTTGGAAAACCGTTGTTATATATTGCGCAAGTAAGTTTGGAACTTGCTGCACCGAAAATAAAAAGAATTATTTTAACAAACTTTGAAAATGAGGATCGAAAAGAGGAAAGTAATAGAAACGAAAATGTTGTAAGTAGTGCTGTGGAAGAGGTCATAGAACAAGAACAGGAACAACAAGAGGAGCAGCAAGTGGAAGGGAAAATAGAAGAAGAGGAAGAGGAACAAGTACAAGAACAGCAAGTACAAGAACAGCAAGAGCCAGTGAGAACTGTTCCATATAATAAATCATTTAAGGATATGAATAACGAAGAGAGAATTCATTTTTTATTAAATCGCCCTCATTATATTCCGAAAGTAAGGTGTAGAATAAAAACAGCTACAGTTTCATATGTTGGATCAATCATATCGTATCGTAATGGAATTGTAGCGATTATGCCACCAAATAGCATGCGAGATATTAAGTTGTCTATAGATGATATACAATCAATTAGTATGGCTGGCTTTTAAATATGTAAAGGTGGTAGAAATCTTCTACCACCCCAATAGTTTTTTAGTTTACTTCACTTATTAGATAGAAACGTCGCGTAAGCACTGGATAGCACAGAAACAGCTTAAATCAACAGTAAGGCAAGTGTTAGTTGATACTAATCTTGCATTTGGTACAGCTAAAAACGTACAAATTGGATTATCACCAGGTGGTACAGGAGAACCGTCACCTAATACAACAGTTAATACACGTAGCACAGCACAGCTATCATCATCTACACTTTCCACACGGAAAATTGGAGATTGGCAGCTAACAAGGCTTGCAGATGGTGCAAATGCTTCAAATGCTGTTCCAGCTTTTGTGTATAAAATAAAAGGGCGTGTATTTGCTACTGAAGCACTATTGTGTGCCCCTAAAAATGGGATTTCACAACCAGATCCACACGTTGTTGTAGAACAATCTTGTAATTCATTGATGAATTTTACAACGTCAACTACACAATGAGAAGAGCCATGGTGTTTATTTTCGTTACAACTCATTAATGTCACTCCTTATCTTCTTGTTTGTATTTACATTAATAAGATATTGGAGTCGAGGAGATTTGGTCACAATCTCAAGACCTTTTTTTTTAAATAGGCGAAAGAAGATAAGGGAAGGTGGAATCATGCTGTTTACAAGTTGGCTTTTATTTTTTATTTTCGCGTTAGCGGCTTTTAGGCTCACCCGTTTAATTGTTTATGATAAAATTACAGCTTTTTTGCGAAGACCGTTTATTGACGAATTAGAGATTACAGAGCCGGATGGAAGTGTATCAACTTTTACAAAAGTAAAAGGTAAAGGATTAAGAAAGTGGATTGGCGAATTATTAAGCTGTTATTGGTGTACAGGTGTATGGGTTAGTGCTTTTTTATTAGTTTTATATAATTGGATTCCAATCGTTGCAGAGCCGTTACTTGCGTTATTAGCTATTGCAGGAGCAGCAGCAATCATTGAAACGATTACAGGATATTTTATGGGAGAATAATATATTTTCATACTAAGAGAAAAAGCGGAGTTTAAAAGAATGAGGGAACGGAAATAAAGAGTTGTTCATATAGTAAATAGACAGAATTGACAGTAGAGGAGATGTTTGCTGTGAGCAATAATCCAAGGCAAAATTCATATGACCTGCAGCAATGGTATAACATACAGCAACAGCACTATGCACAACAACAGGCATATCAAGAACAATTGCAACAACAAGGATTTGTGAAGAAAAAAGGATGCAATTGTGGGAAAAAGAAGAATACAATAAAACACTATGAAGAATGAAACACTCATGCTACTGTGAGTGTTTTTTATTATACATATAAAAAGCGGTATTTCAATGAAGAAATACCGCTTTTTACTAACCAATTTGTGAAACTGTTAATGCTGCAGCACGGATGTCTACAGTTCCAATTAACTCAACTGGTACAATTTGAATTAAGTCACCAGGGTTTAAGTTAATAAGAATAACACCACTGGATACGTCTACTTCACCAGTACCAATAACGTTAGAACGAACCGCTGTACCTGATCCAGGAATAATGTTAGCCGGTGTACCTAATGATAAGAAGAAACGACCAGCTTCTGGTGCAGTAGGTACATTATCAAGACTAATTGTTAATGTATAACTGATTTGATAAATACCAGCTCGTAGAATTCGAATGCCATCTCCGACACTTACTGTATCATTTATTACAGGAACAGGAATATTTGGGTTTGGACTTACGCTAGGTAATAGTAGTGGTGTAAATAATGAAGCGAACTGAGGTGCAGACGCGTTGAAAGCAAAACCGAAGGCAGGTAGTGTACTAGCTGGTTTCGCCTCACAATCGATTTTTGTAAATTCGCAATCAGAAGAGAACATGTTTTTCACTCCTTTATCTGTTTCTACTTTCAGTTAATGAAAAGGACAGGTTCTATGTTCTAGACAAGTTCCCAATTTTAAGAAATTTACATAATAATACTCGTTAAGCATGGATTGGGTGGCAGATAATTCTGCCACCCAATCCATGCTTAACTCATTATTTAGTTTTAAATCGTAACATCACGTAAGCATTGAATAGCGCAGAAGCAACTTAAATCAACAGTAAGACAAGTGTTGGTCGATATTAATCTTGCATTTGGTACAGCTAAAAACGTACAAATTGGATTATCACCAGGTGGTACAGGAGAACCGTCACCTAATACAACAGTTAATACACGCAATACAGCGCAATCATCATCATCTATACTCTCGACACGGAAAATTGGAGATTGGCAGCTAGAAAGGCTTGCAGATGGCGCGAATGCTTCAAATGGTGTTCCGGCTTTTGTGTATAAAATAAAAGGACGTGTATTTGCTACTGATGCGCTATTATGTGCTCCTAGAAAGGGGACTTCACAACCAGATCCGCATGTTGTTGTTGCACATTCTTGTAGTTCATGTATAAAACGAACGACATTAGATACACAGTTGAAATCAAAATCATGTTGATGATCTTCGTTACAATTGCAGCTCATTATGTTCACTCCTTCTCGTGAGTTCTGACATACACTATTACAATATGAGTGGGATATGGTTGATATTACGTTAATTCTTATGATAAAAAGAGGGAATTTATATAGGAGGGATGTACATATTGCAATATAAAAAAAGACATCCTTATTTCGTGGATGTCTTTTCAGGTAAATCTTTTCGCACAGTATACAAAAAGCGAGATATATCTAATTTTTTTCCTCTAAAAAATTGCGGAGAGGAAATGTATAATTCTTCTTTCGCACGTGTAATTGCGACATAAAGTAGTCGGCGTTCTTCTTCTAAAGCTTCAGAAGTCTCTGTAACACGATCATTTGCATCTTTTAAAGAAGAAGTATGGGGCAGAATACCATCGCTCGCTCCGAGTAAAAAGACACATGGAAATTCAAGGCCTTTTGCGTTATGAATAGACATAAGTGAAACAGCATCTTTTTGCGGCATTGTTTTTAATGCTTCCATTTCTTTTTGCCCTTGAATGGCTTCATCAATAAATTGTAAATAAGCTGGAATGTCGGTGAAGCGATTTGCCGACTCCATTAATTCTTCTAACATTTCTTCTTGTATATCTTTATGCATCGTAAAGGAAGAACGATCGTTACTTTGTAAGTACTCTAAATACTTTCCTTTACCATGAATAATTTCTTTTAATGCTTTTTTCGGTTCTAATTCTTTTATAAATTTAATAAAATCGATACGCTCATTTACCTTTTTCACTTGAAAAGGTTTTAAGTTCGGATTTAATAATAAGAAATGAAGAAGAGAAGGGAAACGGCCTTCACCATATTTCCATTGTTCACGTTCAATAAATGAAATACAATCATCACGCCCGATATACATCGTTGGTAATATGTTTGAAAGTGATTCTAATCGAAACGGTTCAATTACTAGTCGTAAATGATCCAATACAGGCTTAATTAAAGAATGTTCATAAAATGACTGACTCGCACCGTGCTTAATAAACGGGATTTTATGAATGGTAAGCTGATCAAGTAACGAACGGCTTACAGAATGTGTGCGATACAGCAAACAAAAATCTTTATAATTTCGTTCACCACTATCTACTTTTTCTTGAATGAGCTGCAAAATTTGATTTGCTTCATCAAGAGTCGTAGCCGGTCTTGCATAAAAAGGTTGTACACCTTCTTCACGAACAGAATATAGCTCTTTATCAAACCGTTCTTGATTTAGTTTGATAACTTCATTTCCAAGTCCGACAATAAAAGGATTGGATCGATAATTCGTATTAAGGGCAATAATCGTAGTGTTATCAAATTCTTTTGGGAAAGATAAAATAATTTGGTGACTTGCTCCTCGCCAACCGTATATCGCCTGATCGTCATCACCTGCGATAAATAAATTATTTCTTGGCGAAGCTAACAATTTTACAATTTCATATTGAGCATACGATGTATCTTGGAACTCATCTACTTCAATATAGTGGAAACGTTGTTGTAATTGGGTAAGCAAAGGAGCGTTATTTTCTAACATATAATATGTTTCTAATAAGATGTCATCGAAATCGATATAATTATATCGTTGTTTCACTTCTTCAAAACGCTCGTATACTTCTTTAAATTCTTGTTCAACGGGTGTTTTTGCTTTTACATCTTTCGGACGATTCAACTTGTTTTTCTCAAGTGAAATCATCGCGAGCATCGTTTCAGCATCATAATCGTCTTTTAAACGCAATTCTTTTAGAATTTTCTTTATCATAATTTGTTTATGTTTTTCGTTTGCTAAAATTTGCTGATTATATCCTTGACTACGAAGCAATTTTAAAAAGACAGAGTGGAACGTACCAGCAACAACGTAGTTACTTGCCGCATGATTCATACCCGGTAAATTCGCTACACGATTTCGGATTTCTTCAGCCGCTTTTTGTGTAAATGTAAGTAATAAAATATTTCTCGGATGAACTTGTTTTACATTTACTAAATAACCGACGCGAGTTGTTAAAACAGATGTTTTCCCGCTTCCGGCACCAGCTAATGTAAGAACAGGACCTTCTGTCGTTCGTACAGCCTCTAATTGTTTTTCGTTTAAAAATACATTTTGCTGTTCGAGAGCGCGGAAATACGCCGCATCTGCATCTTCTTCCATAATTAAATGGGTAGATGTTTTTGGAATATGATATGTTGCACGTGGAATATCAGCGTGCGTTAATGATTTTTGTGAAAATTTTTCTTGTGTCATATATTCACCTTCAAAACTATAGCATCAACATTTAACTTTAGCGGAAGAAAAAGAAAATAGCAATGTAAAAAACAGGAGGGGATACCTCCTGTTTTCAAATTACAATTCTTTTATCATAACGATGTGAGGAATATTTGCTTCCATAAATACATCAGAACTCGTTACATATCCAAGTTTCTTATAGAAATCTTCTGCATGTGTTTGGGCATGCAGCTTCAATTTTGGTAGCGAGTTTTCCTTCGCATACGCTTCAAGTGCATCCATAACAATTTTTCCAATGCCTTTTTTACGATGGGAAGCTAGTACGCAAATGCGTTCCATTTTTCCTATTCCATCAATGGTGCGAAAACGTCCAGCACCAACGGGAACATCATTATCATATATAACAACGTGTATGGAAGTTTCTTCAAACTCATCATACTCTTCTTCGGCAGAAACTTGCTGTTCCTTCACAAATACTTGCTTACGTACAGAGAATGCATCTCTTAGTTGTTCGTCCGTTTGTACGATCTGTGCATGCAAATTAGTTGTTCCCCTTTCCAAGGCGGAATGTTTCGTGTACAGTCCACGTTCCGTTTTCTAATTGATATAGAAGGTGGAAGCGGTCAATTGGTTGTTCATAATAGAAATCTTTCATACGTAATCGTCCTAGTACATCAGCATGCTCTGCATCAGATAAGCCTTGTCCGATTGTTAAATGAGGTACGAAAGCGTATTCGCGTTCTTGTGTAAAGAATCCGCTATGCATTTCCTCATTTAAGAAAGTAAGTTCTGGTGTTTTTTCTACTTTAAAATAAAGAACATTATTAACAGGTGCGAATGAACCAACTTTTCCAACGTGAAGGGCAAAAGGGTTCGTTTTACTTGCGATTGTATGTAACTCGTTTACAATCGATTCTAATTGTTCGTCTTGCGTCTCAAAGGGTGTTTTCAATGTAATATGTGGCGGAACTAATGCGTAGTGCGGATCATAACGTTTACGCAATCCGTTCGCTTTATCTTGAATCATTTTAGATGGAAAAATTACAATGCCTAATTTCATGTTCCAATTCCTCCCTTTGTAAGTCTAGTTAGATTTTGAGAAAATAACTCTCTTACTCTATTATATCAAATTATTCTGAATACTGCTCTCTATTATTTCATTGATAGCATATGAGAGAAAGCTTTCGGTAAATCAGTTTGCCAATATTTCCACGTATGATTACCTTCAAATTCCTCGTAATGTGTAATGAAATTTCTATCTGTCAAAAGCGTATGAAGCTCACGGTTCGGCCCTACGAAATCAGATACTTGTCCATCAGTGCGCTTTACAGCTGTTTCTTCTGTCCCAATGACGTGATAAAGTTCTAGTGCCTCTGGATTTTTGAAGTCTTTTGCTAAGTTCATTACTGTTTCATCCACAAATGGTGATTGCATAATGACTTTACCGAATGTATGCGGATACATCAGTGCGGTCATAAAGGAAACTGTTCCGCCAAGAGAATCACCAATTAGCACACGACCTTTTCCCATTTGGTACGTTGGATAATTTTCATCGATATATGGTGCAAGTTCATGAGCAAGGAAACGAATATACGCAGCGTTTTTCACTTCGTTTGGGAAATATTTTTCTTTACGATCGTGTACATTTTTATATGGAATACCGACAATAATTGTACGGTCAATTTCTTCAGTTTGACGAAGGCGCTCAATTACACGGTGTGCTTTACCAAGCTGAAAATAATCTCTTCCATCTTGTGCAATGACCACTGTATGTTTGTGCAGCGGTGTGTAATTTACCGGTAAGTAAACGAGAAGTGTAACATCTTCTTGAAGTGATGCACTATAAAATGAAATCTCTTCAATTCTCCCAATTGTTTGATTCATGTAGATCCCCCTAAATAAAAATTTACTGTAATGATTGTAAGAGCGACGCTTGTAGTGAAAAAGAAAGATTCACTAATAGGTGCTTTCGTTTCTATTTTACCATAATGGTACGAAGAATCTAAAAAATTAGTATTTAAGTTAGGGAAGAAAACGGATATAATGAAGTGGGATTTTTGACAGGTGAGAGGGGAGACGGAATTTGAAACAAGAAAGGTCAATCGCGCTACCATTAGCTATTTCCATTATAGCCATTTCATTCGCAGCAGTTTTTGTAAAGATGTCCTCGGCACCATCTTCCATATTAAGTATGTATCGATTATGGATTATCGTACTTCTTATGCTGCCTATTGTTTGGAAAAAACGGGAAGAGTTTAGTAAGATTCAAATAAAAGATTGGGGATTTTTAATCGGATCTGGTTTCTTTTTAGCACTTCATTTTCTTTTATGGTTTGAATCTTTAAAGCATACAACAGTTGCGAGTTCGACGATTATTTTAGCACTTCAACCAATCGTATCTTTAGTTGGAGGTTTTTTCTTATTTAAAGAAAGAACAACATACTCAGCCATTGCGACAATGGGAATTGCGATATTAGGTGTAGTGTGTATTGGTTGGGGAGATTTAGGACTAAGTGAACAAGCAATTTATGGCGATATATTATCCTTTTTAAGTGTAATAGCAGTTGTCGGTTATTTATTTATCGGCCAAACGACAGTAAAGAAAGTATCACACTGGATTTACAGCTTTACAGTCTTTGCATTCGCCGGTATTTTTATGGGGATTTATAATATAGTATTGCAAGTGCCTTTTACAGGTTATACGAAGTGGGATTGGACCGTCTTTCTTTTACTTGCGGTCGTACCCACAGTGTCACACGTCATTAATAATTGGTTATTAAACTACGTAAATGCAACAACAATTTCGATGAGTATTTTAGGGGAGCCAGTTGGAGCATCTATACTAGCATTCTTCTTACTTGGGGAAAGATTAAATGCTATGCAAATGATCGGTAGCATACTCGTATTGTTTGGTGTATCTGTTTTCTTATTGCAGCAACAAAAAAGAACAGCAAAAAATGTCGTAAACGAGCCTGTTTATACACAGGAATTATAATGTTAAGAGAGAAAAGAGAAGTTATGATACTTCTCTTTTTGTTTTATAGAAATACGGGCGTAGAAGGGGGAGGGAAATGGAGTTTCTATCAAAAAAAGATGCATGGTTATATCCGATTTTTTTCGTTGTCATTGGAGCTTGTTTTGCTCCAATATTTGCAGGAAGAGAATATTTTCTTTTGTTTTTCACAATCCCATTAGCTATCTTATTGATGTGGAGTTGGTTTTCAACAAAATATATTGTTGGAGAAGAAACAATTACTATTAGATCCGGTTTCGTGAAAAAGCGCATATTGATACGAGATATAAAACAAATTTCAAATACGAAAAATCCAATAGCAGCCTATGCATTGTCACTTAATCGACTTGAAATTGTTTACGATACACATCAAACAGAAATTATGTCTCCTAAAGATAAAGAGCAATTTATCAATCTCGTTACAAGTAAAAATCCACACATTGAAATAAAGTAAAAGAGTGGCTTCATAGCCACTCTTTTACTTTGGGTTTGTCATATAAGGTTGTACATGAATGATACATAGGTCCCTGAACTTACCTTCAGCAGTTGTAACAATTACGACTGCCCTACCTGCACTTTTTCCAGTAATCGTTACTGTATCACCTTTTGGATACAGTGTGATAACATCAGCATTCGTATTTGTCCAAATAAGTTCGTTATTGGTTGCTTGTACTGGCAAAACAGTGGCGGACAACTCAGTGCTTTGGCCAGTTCTTATTTTCAACTTATTTTTTTCCATATGAACACCGATGACTGAAATAACAGAAGGAGCGATTGAAATTTTAGGTGGATTAGGTTGTATGTTCAAACAAGACGTAGAAGTATTTGTGATAGGTGAAAATTTTCGTGTTTGTTGTTGCTGGAAAGCTGCTAACATGTTGGAGTCCCCTTTCTGTATAAGTGCTGATAGTACTACTATAAAGGAGTAGTGTTACGTTTAATTTAATGAAACATAAAGAAATTGTTAAATTCGAGCAGAAGATTGTCGAACTTTGAGAAAAAGAAAACTCTGCTGATACGATAACAGCAGAGCTTTTTCTTTATAGATTATGACTATGTTGCTTTTCAAAAGTCTCAAAGTGCTCTTCAACATCTTTTGAAGATTGTGTTAGTAAACTAACAATTACAATTACTAGTAAACTAATAGTAAAACCAGGAATCATTTCATATAAGAATTCTTTTAAGAATTTGAATTGCGTCCAAATAATGACTGTAGCGGCACCAGAAATCATACCAGCAAGTGCGCCCCACTTCGTCATACGTTTCCAATATAGGCTTAATAAAATAGCAGGTCCGAATGAAGAACCAAATCCAGCCCAAGCGTATCCAACAAGAGCTAAAATCGTATCATTTTGTTTAAACGCTAATGCACACCCAACTAATGCAATAACAAGAACAGCCATACGGCCGACAAATACAAGCTCTTTATCAGAAGCAGAACGTTTAAAGAAAGTACGATATAAGTCTTCCGTTACAGCACTAGAAGTAACGAGTAACTGAGATGAAATTGTACTCATAATCGCTGCTAAAATAGCTGCTAATAAAAATCCAGTAATAAGCGGGTGGAATAAAATTTTTCCAAGTTCAAGGAAAATTGTCTCTGGATTGGATAGCTTTAATCCTTTGTCTGAGTAGTATGCAATACCGATAAGACCAGTAAACATAGCTCCAACAACAGAGAAAATCATCCAGCTCATACCAATTCGTCGCGCACTTTTAATTTCTTTTACAGAAGAAATTGCCATAAAGCGTACGATAATATGAGGTTGTCCAACATAACCAAGGCCCCATGCGAATAATGAAATAATACCTAATACAGAAGTACCTTTAAAAATATCTAATAATGTTGGATCAATTGATTTAATTGTGCTAAATGCTGGACCAAGTCCATTTACATTCATAATTGTAACAGTAGGAACAAGAATAAGAGCAATTACCATAATGATTCCTTGCACGAAGTCTGTCCAACTTACTGCTAAGAAACCACCAAATAATGTGTAAGCAACAACAACGCCAGCTACAATGAATAATCCAACGTGGTAGTTCATACCAAATGAATTTTCAAATAATACAGCACCTGAAACGAGTCCTGAAGCTACATAAAAAGTAAAGAAAATCATAATAACAAGTCCAGATACTAAGCGTAGCATATGGGATTTGTCGTGGAAACGGTGTTCCAAAAATTCTGGGATAGTAATAGAGTTGTTTGCAATTTCAGAGTAGGTACGTAAGCGAGGAGCGACATATAGCCAGTTTGCGTATGCGCCTAATGTCAGGCCGATCGCAATCCAACTACTACTTAATCCAACGCTAAACATTGCACCGGGTAATCCCATTAAAAGCCAACCACTCATATCGGATGCTCCAGCACTTAATGCTGTTACTGCGGGGCCTAGTGTACGCCCGCCAAGCATATAATCTGTTAAGTTGGACGTTCGTTTATAGGCGAAATAGCCAATGACTAACATCCCGAGCATGTAAATAGAGATAGAAGTTAAAGTTAACATCTGCGTACTCATGTAGTTCCCCTTCCTTTTGTCATATCTTTTGATGCGTTATGCATATTTATAATCTATCATGATTATTCTGAAAAATCCATACAGAAATATGAATTTTCAGAAATGTAAGCGTTTTTTGACATCATTTTACTTTTTTAATATATAATATTCATACAAAAAACCTTATTTTTAATAGAGTATTTATTATATTTACATAAAAAGAGGTTGTTTTGTCAATATAATATTGAAAGGAGAGAAAAATAAAATTTTTTAAAAAGTATTGACTTATGAAAAAAGTAAGGTCTATAATGAGTGCAACTTAAAAAAATGCAAGCGTTGATGAAGAAGAGTACACATGATGAACATGTCAGAGAGCTGATGGTTGGTGCGAATCAGTATGGAATTGATGTGGAATGGGCTTCGGAGCTTCCAAACCGAAACGAAAGAAGTAGGCTTTGGCGACATGATCTCATCGATAAAAGAGACACGTATTGTTTTTGATACGGTAAAGTGCGTTACATTCGTAACGAATTAAGGTGGCACCACGGGAGTACCCGTCCTTTCTATAGGATGAGTACTCCCTTTTTGTGTATAAAAAATTAAATAAATGAAATCGTTTAAGTAAGAAGAGTACGTATATTGGAGACGTTACAGAGAGCCGGGAATAGGTGGGAGCCCGGTGCGGTGCCATATACGGAATGGGCTTACGAGAGGTATGCTGAACAATTATTTTCAGTAGGCAACCCGGGTTCCGCCGTTACAAGGATAAGGTATATATTTTGTACCTGAACAAAGCGGGATGCTTTTGCATCCAATACGAGGTGGTACCGCGGTATATTTATCGTCCTCTACATATTTTCGATATGTAGGGGACTTTTTTATTTTTCAGGACGAGGTGAAGGACATGATGACGAAAGAAGAATTTATAAAACAAAAAAGAGAGAGAAAGACATTTTTAGTAATCACTGAAGAAGAAGGAGATAGCATTACGCCAATTTCTTTATATAGACGTATGAAAGGGAAGAAGAAATTCTTATTAGAAAGTTCACAGCTTCATCAAGATAAAGGACGCTATTCCTACTTAGGGTGTAATCCGTATGGGGAAGTGAAAAGTATCGGTACGGAAGTGGAACGAACGATTTACGGCCGGGCAGAAAAGTTGCAAGGTAACGTACTAGAAGTGTTAGAAGAAATCGCGTCAGCTCAAGTAGACAGTCCATTTCCGTTTTGCGGAGGAGCAGTTGGTTATATTGGCTATGACGTTATTCGGCAATATGAAAACATTGGAGCAAATTTACACGATCCATTGAATATTCCAGAGGTACACCTTTTACTGTACCGTGAGTTTATCGTGTATGACCACTTACGCCAAAAGTTGTCGTTTGTATATGTATGCAGGGAAGATGATGCAGCAGATTATGAAGAAGTATACGAAAGGCTGCGAGTATACAAAGAGGAAGTGCTACAGGGAGAAGAAGCGGAAGTAACTGAAATAAGATCAACATTATCATTCACTTCTTCTATAACGGAAAAAGAATTTTGCGTAATGGTAGAAACGGCGAAAGAACACATTCGAGCCGGGGACATATTCCAAGTCGTATTATCCCAGCGTTTACAAAGTGAATGTATTGGTGATCCATTCGCGTTATACCGAAAACTACGAATTGCCAATCCATCACCATATATGTTTTATATCGATTTTCAAGATTATGTTGTAATCGGTTCTTCGCCAGAAAGTTTGCTATCGGTAAGAGAGGATAAAGTGATGACAAATCCAATTGCTGGTACGAGGCCGAGAGGGAAGACAAAGCAGGAAGATACGGAAATTGAAAAAGAGCTGTTAGAAAATGAGAAAGAGCGAGCAGAGCATATGATGCTTGTAGATCTTGGGCGAAATGATATTGGTAGAGTGAGTGAAATCGGCTCAGTTACGATAGATAAATATATGAAAGTAGAAAAATATTCTCACGTTATGCACATTGTATCTGAAGTTTACGGAACATTGCGAAAACAAATGAGCGGATTTGATGCATTAGCGCATTGCTTACCGGCGGGGACGGTATCAGGTGCTCCGAAAATTAGAGCGATGGAAATTATAAATGAGCTAGAGAATGAAAAAAGAAATGTGTACGCCGGTGCAGTTGGATACGTTAGTTTTTCAGGGAATCTTGATATGGCGCTTGCCATTCGAACAATGGTCGTGAAAGATGAGAAAGCATACGTTCAGGCAGGAGCGGGGATTGTCTACGATTCAGACCCAGTTGCTGAATATGAAGAAACATTAAATAAAGCGAGAGCGCTCTTGGAGGTAATGAAATGATTGTACTTATCGATAATTATGATTCATTCACATATAACTTGTATCAACTACTAGGCGAATACGAAGAAGAAATTGTTGTCGTAAGAAATGATCAAATAACGATAGAACAATTAGAAGAAATGAAGCCGAAAGGAATTGTGCTTTCACCAGGACCAGGAAAACCAGAGGATGCTGGAATTTGTATGGAAGTGATTCGTCATTTTTATAAGAACGTTCCCATATTAGGTATTTGTCTTGGTCATCAAGCAATTATATCAGCATTTGGAGGAGATATTGTAAGAGCAGAGCGCATTAAACACGGAAAAACATCACGTGTGAAACATAACGGAACGTCAATTTTTTCGTATGTGACACAACCGCTAACAGCGATGCGCTACCATTCTCTTGTTGCAGCACAAACAAGCTTGCCACAGTGTTTTGACATACTAGCGACAGCGATGGACGATGGAGAAATTATGGCAGTTCGTCACAATTATTATCCACTCTTTGGATTACAGTTTCATCCGGAATCAATTGCGACAGAAGAAGGCGGAAAGTTAATACGTGCCTTTTTAGGCGAAGTGAAAGAGGAGGAAAGAGTATGAATAACTATCTTCGTAAATTAGTGGAGGGGCAACATTTAACAGAAGAGGAAATGTATAAAGCAGGACTTCTTTTATTAAATGAAAACATATTGGAAAGTGAAATTGCAGCTTTCTTAGTCTTACTGAAAGCGAAAGGTGAAACTGCAGAAGAAATATACGGTCTCGTCCGAGCTCTTCGTGAAAAGGCATTACCGTTTTCGAATCATATACAAGGAGCAATGGACAATTGCGGGACAGGTGGTGACGGTGCCCAAACGTTTAATATTAGTACAACATCGGCATTTGTACTGGCAGGAGCTGGTGTAAAGGTTGCAAAACATGGTAACCGTGCTGTTTCTAGTAAAACAGGAAGTGCAGATTTATTAGAAGAACTCGGTGTAAATATTAGCAGTACGCCAAACGAAATTGATTATTTATTAGAGCATGTCGGAATCGCATTTTTATTCGCACCAGCGATGCACCCAGCATTAAGACGCATTATGAAAATAAGAAAAGAATTAAACGTGCCGACAATCTTTAACTTAATTGGCCCTTTAACAAATCCGGTAAATTTAGAAACACAATTTGTCGGCATTTATAAAAGAGATATGTTACTACCAGTTGCGCAAGTATTACAAAAGTTAGGCCGGAAACAATCGCTTGTCGTAAACGGAAGTGGTTTTTTAGATGAAGCGTCATTACAAGGGGAAAATCACGTAGTCCTTTTAAAAGATAATGAAATAGTAGAAATGAGTATTGATCCAGAAAAGTATGGTTTTTCAAGAGTGAAAAATGAAGAAATTAGAGGGGGAAATTCAAAAGAAAATGCAAAGATTACGCTCGGCGTATTGAGCGGAGAAAAGAGTGTTTATCGCGATACAGTTTTATTCAATGCAGGTCTAGCTCTTTTCGCAAATGGAAAAACGGAAACGATTGAAGAAGGAATTAAACTCGCGGCATATAGCATTGACTCTGGAAAAGCATTAGCCAAATTAAACTTATTAATTGCAGCAAGCAACGAAAAATTAGAAAGGGTGAACTAAAGTGGGGACGATTTTAGATAAAATTGTAGAACAGAAGAAAAAGGAAGTTGCGACATTATATGAAACATATACACCAATAAAAGAAAGTAGAAAGACACATTCACTCGTAGAATCATTACAGCAGTTTACTGTTATTGCAGAAGTAAAGCGAGCATCACCATCAAAAGGAGATATCAATTTACACGTTGATGTAAGAAAACAAGTGAAAACATATGAAGAATGCGGCGCGGGTGCTGTTTCTGTTTTAACAGACGGTCAATTTTTTAAAGGGTCATTTTATGATTTACAAACAGCAAGAGAAGAAAGTAGCATTCCGCTTTTATGTAAAGATTTCATAATTGATAAGATTCAAATTGATAGAGCGTATGAGGCTGGCGCAGATATTATTTTATTAATTGTAGCAGCGTTACCGAAAGAGAAGTTAAAAGAGCTGTATAGCTACGTACTAGAAAAAGGGTTAGAAGCAATTGTTGAAATTCATGATGAAGAGGAATTAGAAATTGCAATCGAATTAAATCCGCACGTTATCGGTATTAACAACCGTAATTTAAAAACATTCGAAGTCGATTTAGGCCAAACAGAAAAGCTTGGAAAACGATTAAATGAGGAGAAATTACTTTGGATTAGTGAGAGCGGAATTCATTCAAAAGAAGATATAATCCGCGTCAAGCGAGCTGGAGCAAAAGGTGTATTAGTTGGAGAGGCACTTATGACATCATCTTCTATTCGTACCTTTTTTGAAGATTGTAAGGTGAACATATGAAAGTGAAAATTTGCGGCATCACTGATATGGAAACAGCAAAACGTGCTTGTGAATACGGAGCAGATGCACTCGGATTTGTTTTTGCAGAAAGTAAGCGAAAAATTACTCCAGGGCTAGCGAAAGAAATCATTCAGGAGCTTCCAGCCAACGTGTTAAAAATCGGTGTTTTCGTAAATGAATCAGTAGAAATGATCCAGAAAATTGCAGATGAATGCGGGTTAACGCATGTACAACTACATGGGGATGAAGACAATTATCAAATTAGAAGATTGAATATTCCGTCTATAAAGTCACTAGGAGTAACTTCAGAGAGTGATATGAAAAACGCTCAAGAGTATGAAACAGATTATATATTATTTGATAGCCCGAAAGAAAAGTTTCATGGAGGAAATGGAAAGACATTTTCTTGGGAGTTACTTGCGCATATGCCAAAAGAATTACGAGAGAAAACGATATTAGCTGGTGGATTAAATGCTCTTAATATAGAAGAAGCAATTCGAACTGTTCGGCCATATATGGTCGATGTGAGCAGCGGAGTAGAGACAGAAGGAAAGAAAGATGTAGAGAAAATAAAACAATTTATTATAAAAACGAAGGAGTGTTCCAAATGAATTACGCATATCCAGATGAAAAAGGTCACTACGGTATATACGGAGGACGATACGTTCCAGAAACGTTAATGCAATCTGTATTAGAACTAGAAGAAGCATATAAAGAGGCGATGGAAGATGAAGCATTTCAAAAGGAATTAAATCATTATTTAAAAACGTACGTCGGAAGAGAAACACCGCTATATTATGCTGAAAATATGACGAAGTATTGCGGCGGTGCAAAAATTTATTTAAAACGTGAAGATTTGAACCATACAGGAGCTCATAAAATTAACAATACAATTGGTCAGGCACTTCTTGCAGTAAGAATGGGTAAGAAAAAAGTTGTCGCTGAAACAGGGGCTGGACAACACGGAGTCGCAACAGCTACTGTATGTGCCCTTCTCGGATTAGAATGCGTCATTTTTATGGGAGAAGAAGATGTAAGACGTCAAAAATTAAATGTGTTCCGAATGGAATTACTCGGAGCGAAAGTAGAAAGTGTGGCGGCAGGTAGCGGTACATTAAAAGATGCGGTAAACGAGGCGCTTCGTTACTGGGTTTCACATGTGCATGATACGCACTACATTATGGGATCTGTTCTTGGACCACATCCATTCCCACAAATTGTCCGTGATTTCCAAAGTGTAATTGGGAAAGAAACGAAAAAACAATATGAAGCGTTAGAAGGAAAGTTACCAGAAGCTGTTGTTGCTTGTATTGGTGGTGGTAGTAATGCGATGGGAATGTTTTATCCGTTCGTGCATGATGAAGAAGTTGCTCTTTACGGCGTAGAAGCAGCTGGAAAAGGAGTTCATACAGAACAGCATGCAGCTACTTTAACGAAAGGAAGCGTTGGCGTTCTCCACGGATCGATGATGTACCTTCTGCAAAATGAAGAAGGACAAATTCAAGAAGCTCACTCTATTTCAGCTGGACTTGATTACCCGGGGGTTGGTCCAGAACATAGTTTACTAAAAGATATTGGCCGCGTTTCTTATCATTCCATTACTGATGATGAAGCGTTAGAAGCGTTTCAATTATTAACGAAAAAAGAAGGAATTATCCCGGCGTTAGAAAGCTCGCATGCTGTCGCATATGCATTAAAATTAGCGGCGCAAATGAAGAAAGACGAAGGGCTTGTCATTTGTTTATCTGGCCGTGGTGATAAAGATGTAGAGAGTATAAAACGTTATATGGAAGAGGTGTAAAAGATGGGAGTAGAAAAAATTAAAGCAGCATTTGAAAATGGTAAGAAAGCATTTATTCCGTACGTAATGGGCGGAGATGGTGGCCTTGAAAAGTTAAAAGAAAGAATTCGTTTTCTAGATGAAGCAGGAGCAAGCATCGTTGAAATTGGTATCCCATTTTCAGATCCAGTTGCAGATGGCCCAACAATTCAAAGAGCAGGGAAACGAGCACTAGATAGCGGTGTAACAGTAAAAGGCATTTTTCAAGCATTAATAGAGGTAAGGAAAGAAGTACAAATTCCGTTTGTACTTATGACATATTTAAATCCAGTACTCGCATTCGGAAAAGAACAATTCATCGAAAATTGTATAGAAGCAGGGGTGGACGGTATTATCGTTCCAGATTTACCGTATGAAGAACAAGACATTATTGCACCGCTTCTCCGAACTGCAAATATCGCTTTAATCCCACTCGTTACCGTTACAAGCCCAATTGAGCGAATCGAGAAAATTACGAGTGAATCAGAAGGGTTCGTCTACGCCGTTACAGTAGCGGGCGTAACAGGCGTACGTCAAAATTTTAAAGAGGAGATTCATAGTTATTTAGAAAAAGTAAAATCACATACGCATTTACCGGTAGTGGCAGGGTTCGGTATTTCAACGAAGGAACATGTAGAAGAGATGATTACAATATGTGACGGAGTTGTCGTTGGAAGTAAAGTGATTGAGCTGTTAGAAAATGAAAAACGAGAAGAAATATGTGAATTAATACAGGCAACAAAACAAAAAGAAGAGGCATAAGTCTCTTCTTTTTGTTTTGTGTAATAAATGTTGAAATATACAGAAAATACATATAATTTAGAGGGGGAGAAAGCATGCTAAGACGTAAACTACTATATCTTCTCTTAACTGTACCACTATACGCTTGGCTCATTAGCATGACGAAAATAGAGTTGATGGCTCTATTTTTAGGATATGTATTCATCTTTTCTAACTTAAATCGCATTCAAGAGCAATCTATTTTAGAAATATGTATATTTTCGATTAGTATAGAACTATTTAGTATCGTTTCGATTGTATTATTAAATGAAGTATTCCGATGGATCCATTCATTTGAATTCATGAAATTTGGAAATGTTGTATTGCAAGTCATATGTGCTTATATTGTGTTTGTTCTGTTAGATAAAATGGTCGGACAGCAGACAGTTTTTCAGGATAAAAGAAAATGGGGGTGAATGAAAAAGGTGCCGTTTGGCTCCTTTTTTAAATCTGTTACAAAAACAATTGAAATTTATGTCATCTGTTATATAATAGTTAAAAATTGTATTTTTAATGAAAAGAGATGATAACATGGCCATATTGTTGGCACTTATCCCAATTATGATGATTTTCATTTGTTTATTTTTATTTAAACAAACGTCATTAAGGTCTTCTTTAATTGCTTATGTGGTGTCTGTTGGAATCGTTTTACTCTCGCCAATGTTTCAACTAGGGATAAGTGAAACTGTGCACGCAACGATTAAAGGTTCGTTAATTTGTTTTATTGTTGGGTACGTTTTGTTTTTCGGTATTTTTTTATTTCACCTCATGAACAAAATGGGGTACATCGACCAAGTAGCACGTTTTTTAGAAGAAGTGACGCACGATCGTTTATTACAAATGCTTCTTATGTGTTTTGGTATTTGCCCACTAATTGAATCAGTAAGTGGATTTGGAATTGGCTTTATGGTTGCAGCACCTATTTTTCTTTCCTTAGGCTATAAACCGTTTCAAGCTGTACTGCTCTCGTTTATCGGCTTACTAGCTAGTTCATGGGGGGCAATGGCAACTGGTACGATTATCGGTTCGCAACTTATCAATATGCCGCTTACAACACTCGGTACAAATACAGCGCTATTAAGTATCCCGATGTTTGCTTATTTTGTCATTCTTTCTTTACATGTTGTTGGTGGCTGGCAGGCGGTTATTGAAAAGTGGAAGGAAGGAATCGGCTTCTTTCTATTATTTTCTCTCGGAATCTATCTTTCTAACGCATACGTAAGTGTTGAACTCGCAGGTATATTAAGTTCTATCGTTACCATTACATTTGGCTTTCTTATCATTAAATTAAAAGGAAAAAGTGAGCAAAATCTAATGTCAGAACATGCTGCGGCAACAGAAAGAGAAGTATCTATTATAAAAATTATTAGCCCTTATATATTCTTAACCGTTTGTATTTTACTTTCTCGTCTCGTACCAGCATTGCATGATGTATTCAGATCATATGCCGTCCTTGATCTAAAATCATTCTCTTACAAATTAGAAATGCTGTATTCACCAGGATTTTGGCTCGGTATGACTTGTTTATTTACAATCATTTTCTTCCGAATTCCATCAAATATTATTAAACAATCACTCTCGCAAACGATAAAACAATGGATTCCCTTTGCGATTACGACGACAATGTTTATCGCCATTTCAGAACTAATGGGTGCATCTGGCATGCATTCATTACTTGCAAAAACGGCTGGTGAAACATTTGGAACCTTTTTCGTTTTCGTTGCTCCGTTCATCGGCGGAATCGGTGGCTTTTTAACAGGTAGTAATGCAGGATCAAATGCGATGTTTATAAAACTACAAATGCAAACGGCACAAAACGTAGCACTCCCGTGGCAATACGTCACAACATTGCAAAATACCGCATCATCAGTAGCGACAATTGCTTGCCCATCACGGATTACATTAGGTGCGTATTTATGTAACATTCCGTATCGTGAAAATGAACTATTAAAGAAGACGACGTTAATGATTTTTGGTGCGGTATTACTTATAGTAGTGGAAGTTATTTTCTGGTATATGTTGAGAAATTAAAAATCCTCCTAACATAGGAGGATTTTTTTTATAATTGGATAATGTTTTAAACATGAAAAGCTTCTACTAAGTCAACAACCCGCCACTTAACACCCTTACGGGTCGTTTGAAGTGGGGGCTTGCGTCTGTCGGAGTTCGACAGTGCTTCTACCCTCATAGAGAGCAACTACGCTTATTCCTACCCAGTAGTACGAACGAGCAATGCTCTCCTACCTTAGTATGGTGGAGCATAAGGACGGTTGACTTCGCCCCTACCACAAGAGCTATACTCCTGTGGTAACTACACTGATATGCTTAATTCCCTTACGGTGTAGATTCATCGCACTAATACGGTCATCATTTGATTGGTATTGGCAATTTTTACACTTAAAAGTGTGTAGCTTTTTATTACGATTCGCTTTTTCAATGTTTCCGCACTTAGGGCAAGTTTGGGAAGTATATTTGGGGTCTACCACAATTACCTTTTGTCCATTCAATTCAGCTTTATACTCAAGCATTTGACGGAACTGATAGAAAGCCCAAGATACAGAAACATAGCGGTTTTTCACTCGTACTTTCTCTGTCGCAGAACGAACCCCTGTTAAGTCTTCTAAAACAAACATAGTACCTCTAGGGTATGCCTCAACGAGTGCCTTTGTAATTTGATGGTTTACATCAGTTACATAACGGTTTTCTCTTGAGCCAATTTGTTTTATTTTCTTACGAGAAGATGGTGTTTGTCGTGTTTGTAATTGCTTACGAGTAGCTTTAAATTTACCACGCTTATGTTTAACAATATTTCCGTTGTAGAAGGTTGTTTTGCCCTGACTATCATAAGTGGTTGCAAGGAAGTTGATTCCTAAATCAACACCAACGATGTTGTTTACATCTGCGAAATCTAATGTTTGGTACTCTTTTGTCATCGGGATATGTAAGAACCACTTTTTGTACTTATGCACTAATTTAGCAGTACCAAATTTCCAAGTGCTGTTGAAGTATTTCTTCATAGCCTTACGCTCATAATTTAGTTTTAGGCGACCTTCAAGCGTGTTTACACTAAATTGGTTTTTGGTTAGTGAATAATCCCGATTCCAGACTAAATCATATTCTGCAAGTTTGAAGTCAATCAAAGACCATTCATGTCCATTTGATTTAGCCGACTTGTAACGAGCAATTACAGTTTTCATCACAGATTGAGCCATTTGACTTTTTAACCTAAATTGATTTCGCAAATCAGAATAATATAAGTTATTGAGATTTACTTGATTAAGGTTCTTTGTTTCAAATATGTGTTTTGATAACCAATTACAAGCCTTGCGGTAAGCGTTCGTTGTTATCTTTAGACTTTCAGCTTGATTATCGGAAACATGGATTTGTATTTTTGCAGTAATTGTAGGCATTATTTTCACCGCCTTTCACTAATTAAATTGTAACAGATTTTTAGTGAAAGCAAACAACTTAAGTAGAGAAAGTAGGAGGCAAGGTGGAAGTTTCAGATACTTGATGTGGTACAGAATCTTACGATTTTTAACGTACCATACCGTATCTGCCGGCAAATCCTCCCCCACTTATCGTTGGGCTATCGCCCTTCACACGATTGAAGTAGGGGGTATCCTTGCCGATTTTAGATGAATAGGAGATGAAATGTATGCCCCTAAAAAACTACGGTGTGTTAAAAGGTACAGTTATACAATCAAAGATTGGAAAAGGGAAAACACCTCATTATCAAGTTCATTTACAGGGCGAGACAGGAGTAGATTATCGTATTGCAATTAACGTAAAATCGCAAAGTTATCCGTCAGAAGTTTTATATTTTGCGAGTAACAATATTAAGTCAGAGGCGATTCATATTTTACCGACATTACCATTCGGTTTTACAGAAATAAAAAACAATGAACCGAAAGTAGCTTTAGACTACGTAAGAGGTAATGTATTTGATTCGAAACAAATGATTCCTTTACCTGCTGAAAAAGCAGGAGTGGATAATGATTTAAATGAAAAAATAGAACGTTATATAAAACGAGCAATAGAAGAAAAAGCAATTATTTACGCGTTTGGTGAAAGATGGGGACCAGAAGAAAATACACCTGATTCTTACTTTCATTTCGAACCAGGAAACGGGATACATGATATTCACATGAATCAAGGGAATGTAGAGAAATGGAAAGGTGATAATGGTATATGGCAAGACGGAGGAATACTTATTCAATTTGAAAAGGAAGAAGAATGGGTCGGTATTTTTCTTGCCTTCCAATCGCAGTCATGGTGTACGGATGAAGAGGGACATGCTCGTGTGCCGGTTGAGCATTGTGATTATAAGAGAAATAACTAATAAGAGGAGGGCGTTCAAATAGAACGCCCTCCTCTTATTTTATAAAAACCAAAACTAACAAGTGTAGAAAGACAAGAGAACAATAGTGCCACGCTAGAAAACGCAATGAGGTACATATTATACTTCATCACTTTGCCAATTAGTTGGTTACTATCGTACTGAAACAGCCCTGCTATTATATTGAATAAAAATAACACGATAAACATGACGATAATGCCGTCTATTGATCCTTTAATATCTGGTTTGCTTAAAGCGATATGTGCAGAAATACAAATGGCGATAAATAAAAATAGCCAAAAGGAAGGATTCAATACATTATTTATTGTAAATAAACTTTTCAATAATACGAATGTCGACAAGAGCATGTTTTGAACCATTTCTACATTAATAGAAGTAGAAGTGATTGTTTTTTCGAGAGTTGTATGAAATAAAAAATATGAATCTGGTACGAAATAGCGCATTAAAAGGATTAGTGCAGTAATACCAGAAATAATAGGCCCGATGCCGATAAAGAAGTTCCCAATTCGTTGATATACACTTTTATGATTGTATTGATGTTGTACGTAGCCTAAAGCGCCTTGACTTGTATCTGTTGGGAAAAACTGCGTTGCTACAATTTTATGACGAAATAGTACACACATAATGGCATGTCCAAGTTCGTGAATAGGAACGCCAATCCACGCCGTTAAAAGGAATCCTTTTCTTCCGAAAGCTCTCGACCAATACATTCGTGTGAGAGATTCTAAATAGCCTAATAGAAATCCAATTACAATGATAACGCCAATTAAAGAAAATAATTGGATTACGCTTGTAAGGAGTATTTGAAAAATTGAGTTTACCAATTCCATCGTCTTTCATCCAATCTGTTAAAAATGTTATTTGTTCTGTTTCATAATAGCATTTTTTTCAAGATTGCTAGCACATATATTTTCTTTCGGAAGAAGGATTTCAGAATCTTTTTCTTGTAGTCATGTTTTATGTCCCAAGTCATATATTGAATTTGTAACACCCTATATGGTATCTACTTAAGGGGGGGAATGCGAGAATGAAATGTCCGGCGTGTCATACAGAAAATGCAACAGAGGCAAAGTTTTGCGGGAATTGTGGACATTCGTTAACGGAGGGAGCAGTAGCGAGTAGTGCACAGGGAGAAGGTGAGCAACAGGCACGCGTAGCACAAGAAAAGGAAACTCGACCAAATGAAACGGTAGAGCAAGCGAAGCGGTTTGCGAGCGGCTATTTTCAGTTTTTTAAACACGCATTACAAGCACCGACAGCTATTATGAAAAGCGGCAAGATTGAAGTACGAAATGGAATTGTAAGTCTTGTTCTTATTTGTTTTTTAGGAGCGTGTATTTTTTATAGAATGATGAGTGCTGGGGCAGCACTTACGAGAACGTTAGCGCCAGATTTATCTACTCCTTCTTTCTTTGGAGACTCTGTAACGGTCTTTTTATTTTTACTCATTTTAACTTTATTTGTCGGATTTATTATTTTTGTAAGTGGGAAGATGATGAAATCATCTTTTTCGTTTCTTGAAGTATTCGGTATATGGGGAACGATAGCGACGCCAGCTATTGCTATATTAGTTCTTTCTTTTCTGTTTAGCTTTTTATTAATCTTTTTCTTACCAATCTTATTAGGGCTGGCTACAACGTATATGTCAGTTAGTATAATTGTCGCTATAGTAAAGTTAGATAACGGCGGATTAGACCTTATTTATACACTTCTTATCGCAAATGTTTTAATCGGAATTGCAACATTCATTGTGCTGTGGTCTTACATTAGCACGATAATTCAAACCTTTACACAGGGAATAACTGGCTTCTAACGAAAAGGTGGTTGAATGGATGAATGTATGTACAAAGTGTGGGACTCAGTTTGAAGATTGAATCTTATAATGTTGAACTGAATAAATCAAGAGAATAGAACATATGAAAAAGGTACAGTGCACAGCTGTACCTTTTCTATAGTTATTTAGCTGGACCAGGATCCCTTGAGAAAAAGATGTGAAAGAGGAATGTGACTTTGCTTGCTCCTCCTGATGTACTTGCTTGCACATCAGATAAAGAACTAGACGTTAAAGCAGCTTCAGAATGAGGAGGAACGATTATTTTTAGAGTATCATCTGATTCTGAGGATATAGTAACTGTTATTGTATCATCAGAAAAATTTATAATTTTAACTGTACCGACTGGAAAGATGGACTTATTAGCGTGTGATGCAGAAGAGAAACGAGAGGATTTCCAAATAGTTTGTGGGAAAGTGTCATTGTCAGATAACCAAGCGCGAGCGCTGTATAAAGTTGTACTAATGGTAAACTCTTGTTCAAGCGGGAGGGCGGGTTTTGGTTCTCTTGGTTCTTCTGGGAGCTGGACGAGAAGGCCGGCGCACATGTATGTTTCACCTACTTTCAATTGTTACTGTAATAGCATATTAAACATAGTGTTTATAAGACACGACGGCTACCTATTCAGGCATAGGTTTGTGCACAAAATTTGAAGATGAAATTCTCTTTCTTTACAATGGAAGTAGGTGTTATTTCTATAAAATATGGAAAACGTAAAGAGTATGTAAAAAAGAAGGAGTGGTAAAGTGAACTATGTCATTATTGGCGGAGATGCAGCTGGTATGAGTGCAGCTATGCAAATTGTTAGAAACGATGAAAATGCAAATGTTGTGACGTTAGAAAAAGGTGAAATTTATTCGTACGCGCAGTGTGGATTACCGTATGTCATTAGTGGTGCTATCGCTTCAACGGAAAAGTTAATCGCGCGTAATGTAAAGACGTTTCGTGATAAATACGGAATTGATGCGAAAGTACGACATGAAGTAACGAAAGTAGATACGGAAAAGAAAATAGTATACGCAGAGCATACGAAGACGAAAGATGTTTTTGAATTTTCGTATGACCGTTTATTAATTGCGACCGGAGTACGTCCTGTTATGCCAGAATGGGAAGGCCGAGATTTACAAGGTGTTCATCTTTTAAAAACAATTCCGGATGCTGAGTGCATATTAAAAACGCTAGAAACGAATAAAGTTGAAGATGTAACCATTATTGGTGGCGGTGCAATTGGGCTGGAAATGGCAGAAACATTCGTTGAACTTGGTAAGAAAGTAAGAATGATTGAACGAAATGATCATATCGGTACAATTTATGATGGGGATATGGCGGAATATATACATAAAGAAGCAGATAAACATCATATTGAAATTTTAACGAATGAAAATGTAAAAGCATTTAAAGGGAATGAACGAGTAGAAGCAGTTGAAACGGATAAAGGTACGTATAAAGCGGATCTTGTTTTAGTATCTGTCGGAGTGAAACCAAATACTGATTTTCTTGAAGGAACAAATATACGTACAAATCATAAAGGGGCAATCGAGGTAAATGCATATATGCAAACGAATGTGCAGGACGTATATGCAGCTGGTGATTGCGCCACGCATTATCACGTTATAAAAGAAATTCATGATCATATTCCAATCGGAACAACTGCAAATAAACAAGGGCGACTTGCTGGACTAAATATGCTGGATAAACGAAGAGCCTTTAAAGGAACGTTAGGTACAGGTATTATTAAATTTATGGATTTGACGCTTGCAAGAACAGGCTTAAATGAAAAAGAAGCAAAAGGACTACATATCCCGTATAAAACAGTCAAAGTAGATTCGACCAATATGGCGGGCTATTATCCAAATGCGAAACCACTTTACTTAAAATTACTATATCGTTCTGACACGAAACAATTATTAGGTGGACAAGTAATTGGAGAAGAAGGTGTAGATAAACGGATTGATGTAATCGCGATGGCACTTTTCAATAAAATGAGCATTCACGATTTAGAAGATGTCGACTTAAGTTACGCACCACCATATAACAGCGTTTGGGATCCAATTCAGCAAGCGGCAAGACGAGCGGAATAGCACTTTTTTTTAGTGCTATTTTTTTCGTTAAAGGGTAATCATCATTTTTGTCGAATGAAGAGGGTTGGGAAATAGTTACATATGGGGAAGGGGATTATTAAAAATGTTTGTAACACTGCAAACCGTTCAAGAATCAGAAAAAGAAATATTACGTAATTTGTATGCACTATATCTTCATGACCTTTCTACATTCACTTCTAATATAACGATTGGGGCAAATGGATTTTTTGAATACGAAGATTTACATATGTTTTGGGTAAATGATGGAATCACTCCGTATTTTATTAAAAGTGATAATGAGATTGTAGGATTTTTATTACTACTGGAACGTCCATTTTTGAAGAAGGAAAACGATTTTGGTATAAATGACATTTTCATATTGAATCAGTACAAAGGAAAAGGAATCGGTAAACAAGTTATTGAGAGTTTGCTAAAAGAGAAACGAGGACAATATTTCGTTATCGAACTTGTGAAAAATGTACCAGCTGTTTCTTTTTGGAAGAAAGTATATAGGGAGCTAAACATTGAATTTGATGAGAAAATACAGTTAATCGATGATGAAGAATGTCTCGTTCAAACGTTTGAAATATAATGAAATGGATTCTTTTAGTATATTACTTTGAAATTTAACTTTATTTTGAATATATCTTTCACCCTTGAAAACATAGTATGTATCGCTTATATTGTCATATAGTATTTACTTTAAAACAAAGCAATGAACGAACCAGGGGGCACAGTATGGCAATTAATATGAAAACAATCGAAGAATGGATTGCTGAATCAAACACAAGACATGAAGAAGACTTTGGACACGTTATTGAAGAGATGAAAGAAGTATGCGTCGGACTTGATAATGCGACATTAATTTATACGAAAAATGTATTTTGTTTCGGTAAGAAAGTAGAAGTCTTTTTCTTCTTCCAAGACCATGTCGTGATCGGACAAGAAAAAGACGAATATGTTGAAATTGAAAAATTAAAGTATGATGCCATTACACATAGTAACTTAAAAACAAACGATAAAAATACAACGCTAGAATTAAAGTTTGCTAACGGACAAACTATCAATTTAGATAGTTTAAATGATAACTACGGTACGAAAAACTGGTTATTTGCGAGACAAATAAAGAGCATTTTCAAATTAATCTAGTAAAAAAAGCAGACCTCAAAGGGCCTGCTTTTTTTACGTGGTTCCTATTACACAAAGGCATCCTTTTTCTTCATAGCACTTCACACTTTTAAATCCTGTTTTATAAAATAAGTTTATTAATTCTTCAGTCGTTTTATATTTCTCCATATGATATTGAATTTTGAAAGTTTCAGCTACTAATAAAAAGGATCCGTTCGGCTGTAGGACGCGAAATACTTCTTTTATATCTTGTTCCACATCAGGCCAGAAGTAGTGTGTTTGAAAAGCGGTAATGAGGTTGAAGAAGTTTGTATTGTAAGGAATAGAGGAGACACTTGCTTGATGAATGATTACTTTTCCTGTTTTTACGTCCTGTATATTGGCTTTCTTTGAGTTTTCAACAGCTTGTTCTGCATAATCAATTCCATATATTTTCCCAAGTGGAATTCGTTTGGAAAGAGTATGTAGCGTTTTACCGCCGCCACAACCAATATCTAAAGTAATCGCATCTTTACGTATATGTATTTTTTGTAAAGCCCAATTTGTTAGTCTCGTATGTGCAGTGTTCATAATACAAAGCATGGAAGAACCAATTGTCCCGCGCGGATTTTTTGCTTGCTGGATTAATCGTTGTAAAATGCTCAAGTTAAACTCTCCTTTTATGTAAGAATATATACTTATTTCGCGTTTTGTAAATTAAGTCCTTTAAAAAAGCACGCCGATAGCCGGCGTGCTTCTAATTACGCAAAGCCCCTTTTAACCAATTCCGTGCTCGATAAGCTCCAACAGGAATTTGAATAAGTGACGTTTCATTCCCAGCCTCTATCCCGTACAACTGATCACATGAATTTGTATCAAAACTAAGTAAAGGATGCCCAGCCATCCCCATTGCGGTCGCGGCGAAAACGAGTTTATGAACGAGTATACCCGCTTCCATTTGGTGAATACGGTATCCTCTGTAGCCTAATGCATTTGTATAGTAATCTTTCTTTCCGACTACATGTAGGCAAAGCGGTACTTGAAAAAGGTTTACATTATCCATCGTCATACTAGATTGTAGGGGATAACGAAGGTCTCCATATCGAAGTGGCTGTATGGAATGCGTTTTACTATTATAAGAATAAGCGCCGTTTTCTATATCTTTTACGTTATAAAAACATCCATATAAGGAAACGCGCGCATTTTCATTTACATACTGACCATCAAGGTCGTTGTAGTAAGGGAAGGAGAGGCTCGCTTCTTGTAGTAAAGTAGCGAGCTCGGCTGCATCCCATTTCGTTAAAATAAAGTCAGCATCAGGGGAATACCGTTTTCTGCAAAGTTGTAAGAAATCATAAGATAAACGCTCTACTTTCGGCAGTTGTACAGCGTGCGCATGATGTTGAAAGTGCTCTTCATGAGCTAGTGTTTGGAACTGTGCTGTCGATTCGATCATAGAAGCTTCATTTATTTTTGTTATCATCGGATACTCATTTACATGCTTTGAGCGAACGAAATGTTCATGTGCTAAAGGCGGAATTTGTTGTAATAGCTCATGAGAAGTAACTGTTTTAATTTCACGGTAATCATTGTGAAACCAATTCGTTTGCGGTTCTGTACTGAAAGGAAGGACAGCATACACGCTTTCTTCGCCTTCTGACAGTCCGAGTAAATGGTTGATTGCCCGGTCTAGAAACTGAAAGTATACGCCATTTGTGTAACCGAATTGTTTGGCACATTCAAGTAATTGTCCGATGAGAACGCCACTATCTAATCCTTGAAGTCGATATGAAAAGTTATTGTATTTAAAGAAGTTTTTCCAAAACATGGTGGATACGAATGCAGCACCAAAACAAGATTGTAAGTTACAACGATTGCCGAGTGCTTCTGTAAGGTAAGAATCGAAATTTCCTTCGCGAATTAAGATAAGTCGGTGATGCGCGGCGTCGTAATGGTAAATGCCGTCTGGATAATCGTCAATTTTTAAATATATATACAATTCATTTGGATATAAAGCGCCGCCTGAAGGGATAGATCTTCGGAATAAAATTTTTTCGCTATTTAGCTGACATAACTGTGTTAAACCAAATGAGCACCAAAGGTAATGACCAATCTCATTCAAAGTAGGTGTAGTAGAAGAGTTAGGTAAAGATAATGGGATTTCTAAAGAGAGAGGAATGATAGGTACATTTCGATATAGTTTATAAGGAAGCGGTGCATCTTCCCAGTCCACTTCCTGATTCGGCATAATTTTATCGATAGAAAAATGGAGATGATGTAAAAAAGTATCTAGCTGTATAAAATCCCCTCCTTTACTATGGAAACGGATGCGGATGTGGATTTAATTGTTCATTCGTTAAAGGTTCATTTGTATACCCAAGTGTCATCGGTACAGTATACACTCTATCCAGTCCTGTAACCCGAGTGAGATGGTGACCGAATGTCATCGGTAGCATGCCTGGAATAATGACTTTTACACAATGTAATCCGTTTTTTTCTATAAGAGGTACTGTTTGATTTACAACGATTACTTCAAGTCCAGTTTGCTCTAGACGGTTTAAAAGTTGATGAAGATCGGATGTTAAATCTAGATCAACTGATTGTAATACATTCATTTCTTGGAACGATTGCACCGGAGCATCGTCACGTAAAAGGAAGTGAAGACGTTCTTCTGCTTTTTTCAATCCGTACAACATACTATGGTCTCCCATTTGGCTAACGAGATAAGGGTCTTGTAAGCAGTTTTCGTAGTGCTCTCTTTTTTGTTCGAGCTCATCGTCTGTTATGAGTAACATGCCTGCTATTTCGTGAATGGCACTCTTTAAAGCACGGACGGGATCCAAATGAGAGCCTCCAGCACAAACAACGTTCATTCCATGTTCACGCGTATTTTTCGCAATTACCCATAAGCTCGGGATACCGTGTTCCATCGTTGCGTTAAAAGCATACAATTCATAACCGGTAATCGTGTACAGCCGCTGGATCATTAATTGTAATTCCGTATCATTTGCTGAACTAAGATCAAGGCGGGGAAGAGGTAATTCAGCATACCAAGTGAGCAAAAAGGCGTCACGCTCTACAACTTCTAAAATGCCGTGAAAAATCGCTTCTTCTAAGCTACCACCAATGGCACAGCCATTTGATGTTTCATATACGTAAGCATCTCGATGACCGAGGCTATAATAAGCGATTGATTCAGGAACTAAAATCGTCCGGTTTTGTGACAATGAATATCCCCATACCCAGTTTTGTTCATAGTCAGGATCAAACGGTTTAAATGGAAAACCATCACGATTATAATGTTCATTTGTATGTACACCGAGCGTAAGGGGATTTAGTGCATAATCCTCTAAATCATGAAAACTACCATGCACATTTGTCTTTTTTCCTCGAGGTGACATACCACAATATCGTTCTAAACCTTCTAAAATGGCAGTTGCTTCACTTATTGCAAATGAAAGAGTTCGGCCTGCAACCCCTTCATTTCCAAACATTAATGGCATGTTTATAATAACGTCAGCAAATGGTAGTAAAGAATGTTGCATTTTTCCGTTCAACATACCGACGCGGTAATCTAAATAATCTCTCGTTAAAAATGTGTTTAGTTCATGAATGGAACGACAGCGATATGTTGCATCATTTGTTTTTAAGCTCGGTTGTAATGAAATCGCTGCTGCATCTGCAGTGTCATCAGGTAAATTGCTACATACAGGGCAGAGCGGATCTGGAAGAAAAGAATGCCGCGTACATTGCAGTGTTTGTAAGTTTAGTAAAATGAGTTCATTTTCTAAAGAAGAATGAGTATGAGTTAATATTTTCTCTGTTTCTGCGCAAATAAGATGGCACATTTGCAGAATGCCATTTTGGGTGGCACGTACATCACGCCTCGTTACGTTTTCTTCCTTTACCGCATATTTTCGTTGTAGCTCCCACATTTCTTTTTGATCAAATCCAGCGATAAAGCGTCGTCCATCGGCACAATGAGTACATCCCGCTGCAAGAGGATGAATATAAGGACCGATAACCCCTTCACCAAATGAAGTAAAACCACGTAGCCACGGAATATGATTTGACCGGAAAGTTAGCTCAGCGTCATGATGAATCGTAGAAGGAGAGCCGTCGTGTAATACGAGAGCGAGGTCGATATTTTCAGGGATTTCGTCTGCAATTGTGTGTTGCCGAATGATGGAATATTGTTTGCATAATTGATCATGTACATAGTCTGCAAGAAGGCCATCTCCTATAAGTAATATATTTTGAGTCATAGACTATCCTCCTTTGCAATTAAAACCCCGTACACACCATCTAAGTTTTCTTTCAAAAATGATTCAATTGCCAAATCAAATACAAATGGATAGAAATTATGTTCTTCTAAATGTTGTAAGGCGAGCTGTACAGATTGCGTACTTGGAATTTCTTCTTCCTCTTGTATTTCTAATCTAAAAGAATCAGTATCATATAAAATGATAGAGGATTCAGGCAAAATATTAGTTCTGTAAGGAGTCTCTTCATTTTGATTGTGGAGAAGTGATAGTTGTAGTGCGTTTCGTAACGCTAACGTCGTATTAATATTAGATGCACCGTACCAATGATTATTTATACCGACCCAAACGACTGGAAAGCTGAGAATCTCTTCACCCATTGCGATTTTTGGTGTTTCATGAATTGTAGCGAGGGCATCGTAATAAAATCTACAATGTTTATCATGAATTTCAGTTAAGTCGACCGTCGTAATTTCTTCTAGCGTGTGTGACTGTCGCTCATACAATTTGTGATTTAAATGTTGTTGTAATGCCCGGTATACACCCTCTGTCATCGTTTCTCCAGCGCCAATACCGATATCGTTATGTTCAGGGATAAGGCGGTGTATAATTTCTGCTACATAGGTTTCAATTCCTGTTAAAGCAGCTTCTCGGCGCGCTTCGTTATGAGTCAAACCAGCGCAAGTCATAAGAGGCAGGAGGGAAGCAGGGCCATCTGATAGCGGTGTAGCTATTTGAATATTGCATTGTGATAATGGTAATTGATATAAATCTTGTTCATCCCATACATGGAATATACCAGCTTCTTTAGAAGTTAATGAATCGAAAAAACGGAATAATTCAGTTGAAGTATGTTGGCTAGACCGATGCTCAAGTTGTTCAGAAAGGTCTTCTATCGTATCAATTGTAAAACTTTCATCAGTTGCGAGAGGATGTTTTATAAAAGGATGCCATGCTCCTTCGAGTGTTTCATAATTTAATAAAAAGAATTGTGGATTCTTTTCTCGATGTGAGTCATCAGCAACATGCTTAAATAATTCAAAAACGATTATATTTGCTAGCATTGCAGATGTAATAGGAGAGAAGGCGGCTGATGAATTTTCATTTTGTAAAGTCGTTTCATGTAGCCGATGCCATGCGGATTCCCAGCATTCTTCACGATTAGCCATTACGACAGGGCCAGCTATACCAAGTGTTGATAAACAGACGGCTGGTATAAAGTTCTTTCCTACTTCCTTGCAAATCGTGTGAGCTGCTCTTAGGCCATCAATATCTCCATTTTGAGAAACGTACAAAATCCAGTCGAAAGGCTCGAATACTTCATGCAGAGGACGATCAATTGTCGTATCTATTTCTTGAACAAGTACAGTATCATCCACTTCATGTGCAAGTTCTATTAGCTCATGAATGCGGTCGTAATTCGTTTCTTCATAATCTGTCACAAGGTAATGAAAGGTAGGTAATCCGGATTCTAATAAAGAAGAAACTAAGGAAGTAAGCATATCTCCAGAACCAATTATAAGGACATTCGCTTTGCGGTACGTTTCGAATTTTAATGCGCCTGAATGAGAATCTGCTTCTAGAAATTCAATTTGCGAAGCGTATCTATCAAGTAATGCGCTGTTTAATTCGTGAGGTGCGTCTTGACTTACATCACGGACAAAGCCATTTGTATATAAAATCTCTCCAATTTCAAGTACACGATTTTGATAGGGAAGAGGGAGACCATCCGTTATTTCTGCTAAAGAATAATTACCGTTAAACATCGGCATTAATTTTTCAATCCAATTATAAATTCCATCACCGTCCATACGAAATGAACTGGCGTTATTTCGAAAATAGACACCCCCGTTTGAGTCGGGAAGGAAGAAGGTATCTTTATTTGCTTTCAATTTTGCATGAATTGGAAGGTTACTCATTTTAATCCTCCTTACGTTATAGGCATACATTATTAGCTTATGTCATGCGATTTGTCCCGTATGAACGAAAAAAAGGCTGTAGAATTATGTATTCTACAGCCTTTATATAATAGATTATTAATCTATCAACCTTCTAATAATAATGATTTTGGATCTTCAAGCATATCTTTAACAGCAACAAGGAAGCTAACTGCTTCTTTACCATCAACGATACGGTGATCGTAAGATAAAGCGATGTACATCATTGGACGGTTTTCCATACGTTCTGCATCAATGGCAACAGGACGTACTTGGATTTTGTGCATTCCTAAAATACCAACTTGTGGGCTGTTTAGGATCGGTGTTGACATTAGAGAACCGAACACGCCCCCGTTTGTAATTGTAAATGTACCACCTTGTAGTTCTTTTAATGAAAGTTTGTTATCACGTGCTTTTTTACCTAATTCACGAATTTCGCTTTCGATTTCAGCGAAGTTTAATTGGTTCGCATCGCGTACAACTGGAACAACTAATCCATCTGGAGCTGCTACTGCAATACCGATATCATAGAATTTTTTAATGATAAGCTCGTCACCTTGAATTTCAGCATTTAATAATGGGAATTGTTTTAATGCTGCAACAACTGCTTTTGTGAAGAATGACATGAAACCAAGACGTACATCATGTTTTTTCTCGAAAGCGTCTTTACGCTCTTTACGTAATTCCATGATTGCAGTCATATCAACTTCGTTAAATGTTGTTAACATTGCAGATGTTTGTTGAACTTCTACAAGGCGTTTTGCAATTGTTTGACGGCGGCGGGACATTTTCACGCGCTCAACTGGTTTTTCAAATTCAGTTTTTGCAACTGGAGCAGGAGCTGGACTTTTTGGAGCAGCTGGTGCTTCTTTTGGTGCTGCAGCATGAGCTTGTACATCGTGTGGTCTCACACGTCCAAGTGGATCTGTGCTACGTACGTCGTTTAAGTCGATTCCTAATTCACGAGCCATTTTTCTAGCAGCTGGTGATGCGATAGGACGGTTTGTATTTGGTAAACCTTGTAAAGTTGCAGTTTGTTCAGCACTTGGTGCCGCAGCTTTTGGTGCTTCAGCTTTTGGTGCTTCAGCTGTTTCTTGTTTTGGTTGCTCAGCAGCCGGTGCAGGTGTACTTACTGCAACTGGTGCTCCGTTTGCATCTAAAATTGCGATAGTTGCGCCAACTTCAACTGTATCCCCAGGTTCGCCTAGTAACTTCGATACAATACCTGAATCTTCTGCAATGATTTCTACATTGACTTTATCAGTTTCAAGCTCAACAACGCTGCCACCTTTCTCAACTTTGTCGCCTACGTTGATAAGCCATTGTGAGATAGTTCCTTCAGTAATAGATTCTGCAAGCTCAGGTACTTTAATTTCGATCATTTTAAATGTCCTCCCCTTATTTGCCTAACGGTGTGTTTTTTCTTCTTTTGTCTTCGGTAATCTCCATTTGTTAGCCTGACCTTGGGCAGAATATCTGCCCAAGGAACAAGCTAGAAATCTTCATTGTTACTTTTTAGTTGCTGAAAACTTCAATTTCTAGTTTATCTTGACGGAAGTTATACTTTACATCTAAAGCGTGTGCAACAATTAGTTCTTGCTCAGCTTTGTGAGCGAATGGATCGCCGCCAGATGGGCTAGAGCGATCTGGGCGTCCGATGTAACCTGTTTTCACTTTATCTCCAGCTAGTTCGAACAGAATTGGAGCCATGTAATGCCATGCGCCCATATTACGAGGCTCTTCTTGAACCCAAATAATTTCTTCTAAGTTTTTAAAGCGTTTAATAATAGATTGAACTTTCTCAGCAGGGAATGGGTACAGTTGTTCAATACGAACGATATGAATTTCATCTAAGTTGTACTCATGCTTACCAGACTCGATTTCTGCTGCTAAGTCAATCGCCATTTTACCTGTACTTAAAACAAGACGTTTTACTTTGTTTGGTTTTGTACCAAGGTTTTCTTGTTCTAAAGCAGGTTGGAAACGTCCTTCGCTTAATTGACTAGCAGTTGAAAGCGTAAGTGGGTGACGTAATAAACTTTTCGGCGTCATCAATACTAATGGTCGAACAGCTTCTGTTCCTAAGACAGATGCTTGACGACGCAGGATATGGAAGTATTGTGCCGCGCTCGTTAAGTTTGCAACTGTCCAGTTGTTTTCAGCAGCTAACTGTAAGAAACGTTCAGGACGCGCACTAGAGTGCTCTGGTCCTTGACCTTCATAACCGTGTGGTAATAGAAGAACTAAACCAGATTTTTGACCCCATTTTGCTCTTCCTGCTGAAACATATTGATCAAATAATGCTTGCGCAGTATTTGAGAAGTCACCATATTGCGCTTCCCACATAACAAGTGTTTCTGGTGCGAATACGTTATAACCATACTCGTAACCAACAACAGCAGCTTCTGATAACGGACTGTTATGAACAGAGAATGAAGCGTTGATGTTTGGTAAGCGATGTAATGGTGAATATGTTTCATTTGTATCCGTATCGTGTAATACGATGTGACGATGCGCGAATGTACCACGCTGTGAATCTTGACCAGTTAAACGAATTGGCGTACCTTCTTGTAAAATAGAAGCGAATGCTAATGACTCAGCAAGTGCCCATTCAATTTTACCGTTCTCTTCAAGAGCATCTTTACGGCGCTCAAGAATTTTCTTCACTTTCGGATATACGTTAAAGCCTTCTGGCCAAGAGAGTAGACCTTCATTAATTGCACGAAGTGAGTCAAGCTCAACACCAGTATCAATTGGCTGAATACCTTTTGCAACAACATCTGGCACTTTAACGTGAATTGTTGCATCGCTCGTATCAGCTGGTGGTACTTGTGCATAGTCAGATTTTAATTGCTCTTGTATAAACTGTGTAATTGTTTCAATTTCATCTGCATTTAGAACACCAGCAGCTTGTAATTGGTCTGCATAAATTGCTCTTACAGTTGGGTGATTTTTAATCTTTTTGTACACTTGTGGTTGTGTAACTGCTGGGTCATCCATTTCGTTATGACCGTAGCGGCGGTAACCAATTAAATCGATTAAGAAATCTTTTTTGAACAACATGCGATATTGAATTGCAAGATTAGCAGCAGCAAGACAAGCTTCTGGATCATCAGCATTGACGTGAACAATCGGGATATCGAAACCTTTTGCAAGGTCACTTGAATATTTCGTAGAACGAGAATCATAGCTATCAGTCGTAAAACCAACTGCATTGTTTGCAATAACATGAATTGTTCCGCCTGTTTGGTACGCGTTTAATCTGCTTAAGTTGAGTGTCTCAGATACAATACCTTGACCAGGGAATGCAGCATCACCGTGAACTAAAATTACGAATGATTTTGAAGTATCTTGTTCTGGAAGACCAGATTTTTTACGATTTTCTTGAGCCGCACGTGCGAAACCTTCTACAACAGGATTAACGAACTCAAGGTGACTTGGGTTATTTGCTAATGTAACGCGAGTGCTAACTTCCTCGTTACTAACGACTTGTTCTCTACCTAAATGGTATTTCACATCGCCAGTCCAGCCAGAATTTGCTACTGCGCCTTCTATTTTTGCATGTTTGAACTCGGCAAACATGTGACTATATGGTTTTTCTAATACGTGTGCAAGTACGCTTAGACGACCGCGGTGAGCCATACCGATCATGACATCTTCTACGCCGTTTTTAGCACCTTCTAGCACAATTTCATCTAGAACAGGTACAAGCATATCAACGCCCTCGATAGAGAAACGCTTTTGCCCAACGAATGTTTTATGCAAGAATTGCTCGAAACCTTCAACAGCTGTTAAACGTTTTAAAAGAGCAGTTCGTTTTTTATTTGATAGTGGTTGACGCAATGAATTTGATTCCACCATTTGATGCAACCACGCGCGTTCTTCACTATCTTGTATATGAGAAAATTCATAAGCTAAAGTTTGTGTATACACTTCTTTTAATCTATGAATTACATCAAGTGCAGTGTGAATACCTTCTGGTGCATCTTGCCATACTGTTTTTGCTGGAATCGCTTTCAAATCAGCATCGCTCAGTTCGTTCATTGCTTTCTCAAGAAGAGATTGTCCATTTGCAGCATCTTCCATCGGATTGATGTGAGCCAACGTATGCCCGAAAGAACGAATCTGTTCAACAAGTTGAACGACTTTAAGAATTTTTTCAATGTTACCTGTGTTTTGAGGAGAAAAATGTGTTGCTGTGTTGTCCCCTGTTACGACATCATCTTGAAACGAAGGAGCTCCAAAAATTTCAAAAAGCTCTTGTAATTCCGGATCAACAGAACCTGCTCCAGTTACGTAAAGATCATACTGTTCAATAACATAACCAAGGTTCGGACCGTGGAACTTGGCCCAAGGGTTTGTCGTTGTATTCTTCCTCGTCATTTGTTTAAACCTCCCAATGCATATAATCCTTTTTCCATACAAAAAGGTGCATTTTGCTCTTTTCAATAATTGATGAACCAATAATCAATGTAAATGTTTTTCTTTACTCTTATGTTATTACAATAATTTACATAATACCAAACACTATTACTTATCTGTTTTGTAAAAAAACATTCACAATAACTTATCACCCAAGTTAATCTTTCATGTTATAAAGTAATTTTACAGAAAAATAGGGTGGATATATTTGGTATACCTATACAAATAACTAAAATTGTTGCATGTAAATATAAGTATAATAGTTAGAATGTTTCGATAAAAATAAGTTCGAATTATGTATATTGAAATAATAAGCGCTTTCATTGATATTATACAACAATATAACGGAATATAGTATAAAAAATAAAAAATTATGAATTTATCGTAAACTTTATTTAGATAGTGTTAAATATTGAAAGGAAAGTGAAGGATTTCTACAAAAAAAGTTGCTAAACATAAAAAATGCTTCATAAACAGTTAGTTTCTATAAATATGACGAAAAACAGCGTAAAACCAATAACGTATTTCGTGGAATAAAGGGATAAATGAAATATTTTAAAAGGATAAAACAAATATGGAGATATTAAATTTTTAAAAAAGAGAGGTGGAGATATAGTAACAGTTATTTACATTGTTCCATGTTTCATTACAAAATAGACGTGCTGAAATTGAAAAAGTTTCTTCTATATAAATAGCGTGAATAATAATTAAAATGAATGTAAAGGAAACTTGACGTAAAGTTTCCTTTACGTATATACTTGGTATAAGGGAGGAGGGAGAAATTTCCTTGGAAAATAAAATGGTCGAATACCGAAAAAAATTTGGACTATCTCAAGAAAAATTGGCTGAGAAACTTGGCGTTTCCAGACAAACCATCATTTCAATTGAAAAAGGAAAATACGATCCGTCACTTCCGTTAGCATTTGAAATCGCGAAAACATTTCAGACGACGATAGAACATGTATTTATTTATGAAGGAAAAGAAGGGGAGGAATAAAGATGAACTATTCACAAAAGTACTTCGTTATCATGGGAATTATCTTTCTATTTATGAGTGGATTTATGATCCTAACAGGAATAATGACGCATTCTGCACCACCAACTCCAACTTATACAGTGCTTGCGATGATGATCATGTGCTTTTGCTTAAGCTACTTACATCCGCAATTTAAAGAAAAAGACGAGCGGATGAAATTAATTCGTTATAAAGGCATGTTCTTCAGCTTTTTTGCATTAACAGCGTATTATCTTCTTTTCTCTATTGGCTTAAACTTAAATGTTATTACACTATCTGCAGTTGAACTACTGAACATACTTATGGCACTCACGATGAGTACCGTCTTTATCTCGTTTGTTGTTTTGGCAAAAAGATATTAAGATGGAAGAGAGAAAGGAAGATTAACATATGCAAATGATGTATGCTTTTGGCATTGGGCTTGTATTATTTTTAGCCGTATTCTTATTTATTCGGAAAGACGTGCAAGGTGGGACGTTAACGAAACGAGGCTTTTATAAAATGATCGGCTGTTTAGTTGTTATGTTTATAGCGATTATCGTCATGATCGTTTTAATAAATCGGTCACTATAGAATATAAAAATGGAACCTTACAGCAGTAAGGTTTTTCTCTTTTTTTGTAAAATCCGAAAATTCCTACTAAATCCATTCACTGTATATAATGGATATTATATAATTTAATAAAATGATAGATAGGGAGAAGAGTATATGAATAAAAAAACTATCTTCTTTTTATTAACATGCCTACTACTTATAGCTAGTATTACTTATATAATATGTAACAAACGAGAACAAGTGCCACCTATGTTAGTATGGGAGGGGCAAGAATACTACATAACAAATGAACCGGCTAAAGCAGAAGAAGTGGGGCAAAGGCTAGGAGAAATAACAAAGAAAATTGAAACAAGTGAAAAACCTATTAAAAATAGTGAATCCAACATATTAAGCGAAAAAACAGAAGTATTCACAATGATAGAAGAAGAGGGGAATCCTCACTCACCCTTAATCATAAAGGAGCTTTATAGTGACGAGTATAGAGTAGTAAGGCCGATGCTAAAGGTACTATAAAATAAAAAGGAGATCTATATGCAAACAGTAACTTCATATCCATGGTCATTAAGAAAAATGTTTGTTTTTTTCCTTTGCTTCATCCTTCCACCAATCGGCGCTATTTATATTTTGAGGAATAGAGAAGCACTACAAAAGAGAGACTTCATTTTATATGTATTATTTGCTGCTATTAATATATCGCTTTGGTTATCGCTTATGATTTTTGATCGGAGTATGTGGATGGTAGCGGGGCATTATTTGTTTGGCGGAATTGTTATTATTGTTTCGAATATGAATAAGAGATAGGCCAGCAATCATAAAGTTGCTGGTTTTTATTTTGCTATTTATAATGAAGAAACAAATTTTTAATAGAGAGTAGTGAAAGTTATGAGATGGAAAGAGGGAACGTTTGAAAAAATAGAAACGAATGACGCATCTGTTGCGCAGCTTGTAAACACGTTTAAGGAACAAAACTTAAATGGTGGCGCAATAATAAGCTGTTTTAAAGTACATAACGAAAATTTTTTCAAAGAAATACCACATTCGAAAGAGGGGCATGAACACTTCTTTAGAAGAATATTTAACTCTTTAGATATAATCAATAGCTTAGAAGAGTTAAAAATACATACGTCACAAAAATATAAGTTTCATTTTAAAGAGCAATGGGCAGTCATGCTTGATGGTAGCATTGCCGCTCAAATTTTGTCGGGCGGAGCATATGAAGCATTTAAGGAACGACCAGTTATCGCAAAACAATTAGCAGTTAATGTATGTCAATATATGTTCCAAGATCGATACGAAGATATTAAAGTGTTCGAAAGCTATCGCCCTTGGACAGATTGGTTTTACGATGTTGCGTGGGATATTACTTGGATGGTGTTAGATAGTAAGGAGCAGAAAATGTGGTTAGTTTGTGCTACTGATACGGATTGATAGATGGGAGAAGTTTTATGCCAATGGTCTTTGCTAGTGCTTTTAGCAAAGATAGAGGTGGTGACTAGAAAATCGTTGCAGATGATAACTTGAAAGAAGTATTGTTTGCCAATGCGAAGTCTTTGGAGAAGAGGTTTGGTGGGAAGTGATTGATTTAGATAAAAAAGAGAAGCCATATCACGTAGAAAGTTGATATGGTTTCTCTTTTTTTATGACCCCGGAGAGGCTCGAACTCACGACCTCCACCCTGTCAAGGTGGCGCTCTCCCTGCTGAGCTACGGGATCTTCAAAAATACTTATGTAATAGCATCTTTAATCATTATGTTAAAGCAATTATATAAAATTAACTGAAATTTTACAATATTTTTTTATAGTAAGTTTTAAAAGGAAAATCATATGCAATTATGCGAGTAGTATCTGAAGGGATAATAATGAGAAAAAACTTAGTAGGATGTAGCGGTCGTATTATTTAAGATATTTATCCAAAGGGTTTTCATCGTTTAAATCAACAAGTAAAGGACATAGGAATAATAGAGGTAGAGCGGCATTAGCATGATGAAAGGTGTCATTAGATAGATACTGCCTTCCAAAACAATACGGGCAATCTTTTTCAAATGTCAAGAGTATCGACCATACATCTTTTACTTTCCACTTCGTTTTACAATACGTACAACGCGCCATGGAGTTCCTCCTCATTATAAGTTTTCTTCTAGTATATTCCATTCTATTGTACGAAAGTCATTTGTATTTGGTGTGATAAAATGTAAGTTGTTTTATTTTTATGTGAGTTTATTTAGTTATTTATGATCCTTTACATATCGTTTGCTATTTTTGCAGGATGATAGATTTTCAGTTTCAATATGCAAACTGGCCAATATATCCTTTTTACAATTTACTTAAAATCATGTATAACAGAGATACAAGATTATTTTACCCCGCTATTTGCGGGCAGTAAGATCCACCTCAAAACTCAGCGAAAGCAAAGAGGTTAGGTGGGGGATGAAGCCCCCCACTGATTAAAGTTTCACTTTATAATTATTCAGAAGTAGAGGGAGAATTATTGTAATGGTAAGGAAAACGTTCAAGATGCGCGTATCTAAAAATAGAACGATTTCAATTAATGGCTCAATTCTTGATGTGGATGTTACACATGATGAGTTTTTGCAAGAGTTTGTTGAGTGGGTCCATTCTAAAGGTTGGTCGTTTATGGGGATGACAGATGAGATTACACCTGAGGAAGCTAGTCAAAATTTAATTGATTCATTAATTGATGAGAAGGATAAGAAAGAATAATTCTTTCTTATTTTTTATTGTATATTTATGTTATTTATCGTAAAAGTATGATATAGTAAAAAACAGTGAATATTCTTCCAATTTAATACAAATTACATATAGATTGGTATATTCAGTTTTTAAGCTGTGAGAGTATAGTGAAAAGGGAGAGTCATATGGTAAATTTTAAGAAAATTTTGGCTTTTATTACCGTTATTTGTTTATTTTTTTTGACACCTATGACGTTACGTGCTGAGACGAATGTTGGAGTGAATCCAGAACAAGTGGCACCACCACCTAAGGAAGGGCCAAATGTTTTTAGTCAGTTTGCAACTACGATTGATGCGAAAACTGGAGATATTTTGTATGATAAAAACGCACATCATCGTGCATTTCCGGCTAGTATGACGAAAGTGTTAACGGCGATTTTACTTATGGAGCATACGAAGCCAGAGGATCAATTTACGTTTTCACAATTAGCATTAGATCAAGAGAAGAGTAATTATCAAATTGAGTTTCAACCTGGTGAGACGATTAATAGAAATACTGCACTTATGATTTTAATGGTGCTAAGTGCGAATGATGTGTCATATGCAATCGCAGAGCGTATTGGCGGGAGTGTTGAGAATTTCGCTAATATGATGAATGAGAGAGCGAAGCAATTAGGGGCTACCGATAGTCATTTTGTAACACCAAATGGATTGCATGATCCGAACCATTATACTACACCATATGATATGGCTATGATTACGAGAGGTGTGCAAAAGTACCCTGAGATTTTGCAAGCGATGAATACGAAAAGGACGACAGTTACGACATCTAGGCAGACGGTGTCTATTTTTAATAAATCTACTTATTTTGAAAACCCATTTAGTATTGGCGGTAAGACAGGTTTTACAAATGAAGCGCGCAATACGCTCGTTCTATTAAATGAGAAGGATGGAAATCGTATTATAAATGTAGTAATGGCTTCTCAAAGACCTGAAATTTATGAAGATTTAAAGCAGATGGCGGACTATTCTTTTGGTCAATTTGTGAAGCAAACTGTACTAGATAAACATAGTTGGCATCAAAAGACAACGTATTTAAATAAAGATATTGATAGCGAGCTTGAAAAAAGTGCAGAAGTGATGCTTAAGAAAGATGAAGGAAAAAATGTGAGGACGATTTTCCGTGCGGCTTCATTAGATAAAGATTCTTTGTATCATAAAGGAATTCATCGTGGTGAGGTAGTTGGGGCAGTTGATATCACGAAGAATAATCAAACAATTGCGACGGTTAATGTTCTTTCTAAAGAAGATGTTACTTTTGCAATGCCTAAAAAAGATACGATCGAGCCTGAAGTAAACGAATCAAACGTGAAAATAATAAGTATTGGGATAGGTGCTGCCATATTATTTGGAGCCATTTTATTTGTAGTGCTACGCCGAAATACAAAAGGAATGAAATCAGAAGAAAAATAAATTACTAGTTTAAAGGGCTGTGAAGAGAATTTGTCACAGTCCTTTTTTATATTTAAAATAACTAATAATTGTAAATTTTCTTATTGCATTTCCGTTTCGTTCGTTATATTATTTATTTGTGTTCTTGTTAAAGAACGAGAGTGAATATTGCATACTTCAAATAATATAAAACAACGGAGAGGGAGAGAAACGATGAAATTAATTTGGAAGGTGATTAGCAACGTTATCTCATTTGTTTTATTTGCATTAATGATTTGCTTAGCTTTTGTAGTTATTTCTTCAAAAGCGAGCGGTGGGGATCCAACGGTGATGGGATATCAATTTAAATCAGTGTTATCAGGATCGATGGAACCAACATTTTTAACAGGGTCAATCATTGCGATAGAACCGACAAAAGATGGCTCTAAATATCAAAAAGGTGATGTTATTACTTTTAAAGAGAAAGATGAAAAAATTATCACTCACCGTATTATCGGTGTGAAAGATACAAATGGAAAAGTAATGTATGAAACAAAAGGGGATAACAACAATGGCCCTGATTTAGAACCAGTACTTGCGGATAATGTCATTGGAAAATATGCAGATATTACAGTTCCTTATGCAGGGTATGCATTAAATTATGCGAATTCAAAAGCTGGAGCTGCTTTACTTCTTATTATTCCAGGAATCTTTTTACTAGGCTATTCAGCGATTACTATTTTTAGTGCGATTCGTAGCATTGATGGAGAAAAGAAAGAGAAAAAAGTAGAACAATCCGTCTAGTTATTTTGGTTATAGTTTCCTATTAGGAAATTAACAAATATATATTAAGGGGATATGGACATGACTTTAAAGAAAAAATTAGGAATGGGTATCGCATCAGCAGTATTAGGGGCTGCATTAGTTGGTGGAGGAACATTTGCATACTTTAGTGATAAAGAAGTGTCAAATAATACATTTGCGTCTGGGACACTTGACTTAGCGCTGAACCCTTCAACAATTGTGAAAGTGGATAATTTAAAACCAGGTGATACAATTGAAAAAGAATTTAAATTAGAGAATAAAGGTACATTAGATATTAAAAAAGTATTATTAACTACAGAATATGATGTAGAAGATGTGAAGAAAGATAATAAGAGAGACTTTGGTGAAGACATTGAAGTAGTTTTCTTAAAAAATATTGATAAAAAAGATGAAGTAATTAAGAGAACGACATTAAAAGATTTGCAGAGTCAAACAGTGACTGCTGCAGAAAATGATATAGTAAGTTGGTTATGGCCTGAGAAAGGTATTAAAGCGGGAACTAACGATTCATTTAAAGTGAAATTCCGCTTTATTGAAAGAAATGCACCTCAAAATGAATTCCAAGGCGATAAACTTCAATTAAAATGGAAATTTGAAGCGCAACAAGGCGATGGAGTGGAGAAAAAATAAGCAGAAAAAGAGACTATCAAAAATGATAGTCTCCTTTTCTGTTAAAAGGGAAATGTAAAAAGAAAGATAATTTCTTATATCATTTTATAATTCACTTTATTATAATAAAGATATAGTTCTTGATAAAGAACAAGTTGTTCGATAGGAGAGATTAAAATGCTGAAGCCACCGCGTAAATTCAAAAAGATGCTTATATTGCCATGTTTGTGTTCTATTACTTTTTATTTAGGCTCTCAAATGATGACTTATACAGAAGCAGCTTTCGTTCATGAAACGAAAGTAGCGGCTACTATTTCTACAGCAAGTATTTTTCCAAAAACAGTTGATCAATTAATAGAACAAGCTAAGCAGCATAAGGAAGTTATTTTGCATGAGTATAAAGGGATGAAATCAAAATTAAATGTTAGATCCACTCAGGAGATAGAACAGGCGCTTGTTATATGGAAGCAAGGACGCGAGAAGATAGCTGCTGAGAGAGAATCGTTACAAAAAGTATATAAATCAATAGAAGAACCTTATAATCAAATACAAGAAGAGTTAAAAGGACATACAACTGAATCTAATAAGCAAGTATTCTCGTATGTGAATGCTGGCTTCCATATAGTAAAAGAAAACTGTGAGTATATTGATAAAGAAGTTAATTTACAAGTGATTGATAAACAAATTCAAGATTTTGAGAAGTTACTAGTAGATGAAACAGCAAAACAAGTGAGTGAGGCTGAGAAGCAAAAGGAACTAGAAGAGAAGAAACTAGAAGAGAAGAAACAAGAAGAAGCGAAAAAGCTAGAAGAGAAGAAACAAGAGGAAGCAAAAAAACTAGAAGAGAAGAAACAAGAGGAAGCAAAAAAACTAGAAGAGAAGAAACAAGAAGAAGCGAAAAAGCTAGAAGAGAAGAAACAAGAAGAAGCGAAAAAGCTAGAAGAGAGGAAACAAGAAGAAGCAAAAAAACTAGAAGAGAAGAAACAAGAGGAAGCAAAAAAACTAGAAGGGAAGAAACAAGAGGAAACGAAAAAACTAGAAGAGAAGAAGAAACAAGAGGAAGCAAAAAATCAAGAAGATAGTAAGAAACAAGAATAGCAAGTAAAATACAGCGACATATAGAGAGAATAGCGGTTATAAAGCCGAGTAGGTGAGAGAATATTGCGACTCACCTATTCGGCGTGTCCTCTTTATTTTAACAATGCATGTTAAAATAAAGATAAGAGAAAATTAATTGGCGGTATGATGGTGAAGGATAATAATTAGTATAGATAAGGAAATTAATTAATGTTCTTTATTTCTCGATATTTTTTAGAAATTTCGGAATAATATTGAGAAATAAAAATAACTGAAAATATTAATAAATATTTGTTGTATTTATATAGGTGTGTTCGTTATAATGAACATAAGGTTTTTAAAAAAGAACAAATATTAGCTAAGCTAATATAGTTTTAGTTACATCTCTTATTGTAAATAAGAGATAGCAATAAAAAATATAAAAAACAGCTAGGGGGAATTTATTGTGAGTCTAAAGAAAAAGTTAGGTATGGGAGTTGCATCAGCAGCACTGGGGTTATCTTTAATTGGTGGAGGAACGTTTGCATACTTTAGCGATAAAGAGGTTTCAAATAATACATTTGCAGCTGGGACGTTAGATCTTGCTTTAAACCCTAAAACAATCGTTGATATTAAAGACCTAAAGCCGGGGGATTCAGTTAAGAAAGAGTTTTTATTAAAGAACAACGGAACGTTAGCTATTAAAGACGTTAAACTAGCGACAAAGTATGATGTAAAAGATGCTAAAGGTGATAATGCAGGTGCTGATTTTGGTGAACATATTAAGGTGAAATTCATTTGGAATTGGGATAAACAAAGTGAGCCTGTATATGAAACAACTTTAGCTGAGTTACAAAAATTAGATCCAGATGTTGTAGCGAAAGATGTTTTTGCTCCTGAATGGGGAGAAAATGGTGGTTTAGCACCAAATTCAGAGGACTATTTATGGGTAGAATTTGAATTTGAAGATAAAGGTGATCAAAATATATTCCAAGGCGATTCATTAAATCTAGAATGGACATTCAATGCAAGCCAAGGAGAGGGCGAAACAAAATAATAAAAAAGCGGGTATCCCCCGCTTTTTTTTATAAAGAAAAAGAAGTGCTAGATGTAAGCACTTCTTTCTATTTATTATTTTTGATCTTGCTTCCATTTTGTAAATTCAAGAAATTCACGAAATTGTTCTTTGGAGACGCCGGAGCTCATCGCATCTTTAACGAGTTGTGTCCATTCGGAGTCTAAGTGATTTTCCCTTGTTGTTTCATCATGAAGTAAAGTATCAACTGGAATTTGTAGAACTGCTGCGATCTTTTCAAGAAACTGAATGGAAGGGTTTTTTTGTAAATTTCGTTCTATAGAACTAATGTAAGATTTAGCAACACCAGCTTTTTCGGCAAGTTCAGTTAATGAAATACCTTTTTGTAAGCGAAGGCGTTTTATACGTTCTCCAATCATATTTGCGCACCTTTCTATCAATATGTCGTCGTCTTATGATGTCATTATTATAACATAAACTTCGCTAAAAAGAACAAACCTATTGAGCCTGACTAGATGGTTTCATACGTTGGAAAAAATGTTCGATATCTTGTAGTGCAATGCCAGCGTCTAGAGCTTCAAGTATTAAATCAATCCATTCTTGATCCAATGCGTCAGTCTTATCTTTGTACAAATGTAATTCCTCCCTAATTATCGGTCATAACTGCTGCTACAGAATACGTGATAATGCAATCGGATTTTGTATTTATGTAGTGAATTATCAAATATTTTGTAGATAAAACAAAGATAAAATCCCCATTAAATTCCCTCTATGGCGATTATAAAGTTTCTGACAAATATTTTCAATATTTTCAGAAAACATTGTTGAATTGTGATATACTCGTATGCTAACTATGAAATTTTTACAAATATATTAAAAACATTACATAATATGACTAAATATTGAAAAAATATTGAATTTTTAATAAAATTTAATTTGTAATACATATTATTTATTAGGGGAGGAAATAAGGGATGAGCAAGAAACCGTTCAAAGTTTTATCATCAATCGCTTTGACAGCTGTATTAGGCCTTTCGTTCGGAGCTGGTACTCAATCTGTATACGCTGAAACGCCTGTGAATAAGACAGCAACGAGCCCAGTTGATGATCATCTAATTCCGGAAGAACGTTTAGCAAATGCACTAAAAAAACGTGGGGTAATTGATTCGAAGGCTTCAGAGACTGAAACAAAGAAAGCTGTCGAAAAATACGTAGAGAACAAAAAAGGTGAAAATCCTGGGAAAGAAGTAACAAATGGGGACCCACTTACGAAAGAAGCATCTGACTTTTTAAAGAAAGTGAAAGATGCGAAAGCAGATACGAAAGAAAAGTTAGATAAACCTGCAACAGGAACACCTACTGCGACAGGCCCAGTTAAAGGCGGCTTAAATGGTAAAGTACCAACATCTCCGGCAAAGCAAAAAGCGTATAACGGTGATGTGCGTAAAGATAAAGTACTCGTTTTACTTGTAGAGTACGCTGACTTTAAACATAACAATATCGATAAAGAACCTGGTTATATGTATTCTAACGATTTTAACAAAGAACATTATGAAAAAATGTTATTCGGTGATGAGCCATTCACATTAGATGATGGAAGTAAAATCGAAACGTTTAAACAATATTATGAAGAGCAATCTGGCGGTAGTTACACAGTGGATGGAACGGTTACAAAATGGTTAACAGTTCCTGGTAAAGCTGCTGATTACGGTGCAGATGCTGCAAGCGGCGGTCATGATAATAAAGGACCGAAAGGACCACGTGATTTAGTAAAAGATGCATTAAAAGCAGCTGTAGATAGCGGTATTGATTTATCTGAGTTCGACCAATTCGATCAATACGATGTAAATGGTGATGGTAATCAAAATCAACCGGATGGTTTAATCGATCACTTAATGATTATCCATGCAGGTGTTGGACAAGAAGCTGGCGGCGGTAAATTAGGTGACGATGCAATTTGGTCACATCGCTGGACAGTTGGACCAAAACCATTCCCAATTGAAGGCACACAAGCGAAAGTTCCATATTGGGGCGGAAAAATGGCAGCATTCGACTATACAATTGAACCAGAAGATGGCGCAGTTGGTGTATTCGCACATGAATACGGTCATGATTTAGGTCTTCCAGATGAATATGATACACAGTATAGTGGTCAAGGTGAGCCAATTGAAGCTTGGTCTATTATGAGTGGTGGAAGCTGGGCTGGTAAGATTGCTGGAACAACGCCAACGAGTTTCTCGCCACAAAATAAAGAATTTTTCCAAAAAACAATCGGTGGTAACTGGGCAAATATCGTAGAAGTAGATTACGAGAAATTAAATAAAGGTATCGGTCTAGCGACGTATTTAGATCAAAGTGTAACGAAGTCAGATCGTCCAGGTATGATTCGTGTTAACCTACCGGATAAAGATGTTAAAACAATTGAACCAGCATTTGGTAAGAAGTATTATTACAGCACAAAAGGTGACGATCTTCATACAAAGATGGAAACACCGCTGTTTGATTTAACGAATGCAACGACTGCGAAATTTGATTTCAAATCGTTATATGAAATTGAAGCAGAGTATGACTTCCTTGAAGTACATGCTGTAACAGAAGATGGTAAACAAACGTTAATTGAAAGACTTGGGGAGAAAGCTAATAGTGGAAATGCAGATTCGACAAATGGAAAATGGATTGACAAATCATATGACTTAAGCCAATTCAAAGGTAAGAAAGTAAAATTAACATTTGATTACATTACTGATGGTGGTTTAGCATTAAATGGATTTGCTCTTGATAATGCTTCATTAACAGTAGATGGTAAAGTAGTATTCTCTGATGATGCAGAAGGTACACCACAATTTAAATTAGATGGCTTTGTTGTATCTAATGGAACTGAGAAGAAAAAACATAACTATTATGTAGAGTGGAGAAATTATGCTGGTGCAGATAATGCATTGAAATTTGCACGCGGTCCAGTATTTAACACTGGTATGGTCGTATGGTATGCGGACTCTGCTTACACAGATAACTGGGTTGGTGTACATCCAGGACACGGTTTCCTTGGCGTAGTTGACTCTCACCCAGAAGCAATTGTAGGAACTTTAAATGGTAAACCGACAGTTAAGAGTAGTACACGATTCCAAATCGCTGATGCAGCGTTCTCATTTGATAAAACGCCAGCTTGGAAAGTTGTATCTCCAACGCGTGGAACATTTACGTATGATGGCTTAGCAGGCGTACCGAAGTTTGATGATTCTAAAACGTATATTAATCAACAGATTCCAGATGCAGGACGTATTTTACCGAAGCTTGGTTTGAAATTTGAAGTAGTAGGACAAGCTGATGATAATTCTGCAGGTGCTGTTCGTTTATATCGTTAATACAGTAAAACTACCGAAAGATTTTTCTTTCGGTAGTTTTTTTGTGAGCAATGAATTTTATATACAAAAAGAAATTATATATAATGTAACTTTACGAATAGAAATTTATTGTATATGAAGTCTATATAAATAATGAAAGAATTGGATAAAAATAGTGGGAGAAGGTGAATGAATGAGTATTTCTTCTATTGTAAATAAACAAAAGGCATATTTTTATAATGGCTATACGAGAAGTGTAGAAGTGAGAAAGAATAATTTGAAGAAGCTTTATGAAGGCGTTCAGCGTTTTGAACAAGAAATATTTCAGGCGTTAAAATTAGATTTAAATAAGTCAGTTCATGAGTCATTTACAACGGAAGTGGGATATGTATTAAAAGAAATCTCTTTTCAATTGAAGCATATTTCATCGTGGAGTAAACCGAAGCGTGTTCGAACAGCACTCACTCATTTTGGATCAAAGGGGAAAGTAGTGCCTGAACCGTACGGTGTGACACTTATTATTGCACCGTGGAACTATCCGTTTCAATTAGCAATTGCACCGCTTGTAGGAGCGCTAGCAGCCGGAAATACAATCGTTTTAAAACCGTCGGAGTTAACGCCAAACGTTTCCAAAGTGATTACGAGGATGTTAGAAGAATTATTCCAAGAGGAGCTTGTAGCGGTAGTAGAAGGCGGCGTTGAAGAGAGTACAGCTTTGCTGAAGGAACCATTTGATTATATTTTCTTCACAGGTAGTGTGGGCGTTGGGAAAGTTGTCATGGAAGCAGCAGCAAAACAGTTGACGCCGCTTACGTTAGAACTTGGCGGGAAAAGTCCATGTATTGTACATAAAGATGCAAAAATAGATGTAACAGCAAGAAGGATTGTGTGGGGAAAGTTTTTAAATGCAGGGCAAACGTGTGTAGCGCCTGATTATATGTATGTGCATGCTTCAGTGAAAGAACAGTTAATTGAAGCGTTGCGACATGAAATTGAGGAGCAGTACGGAAAAGAGCCGCTGCACAATGATAATTATGTACGAATTGTGAGTGAACGTCATTTTGAACGTTTATGTACGTTTTTGAAAGATGGTAAAACTGTAATTGGCGGGAACTATAAAAAAGAAACTTTACATATAGAACCAACAGTGTTAACTAATGTTACATGGGAAAGTGCTGTTATGGAAGACGAAATTTTTGGTCCGATTTTACCAATTATAGAATACGACAACATAGAAGATGTAATTGACACGATTCAGCAACACCCGAAGCCGTTAGCGTTATATGTATTCTCTGAAGATAAAGGAGTGCAAAAGAAAGTAACGAGTAATATTTCGTATGGCGGAGGCTGTATTAATGATGTCGTCTATCATCTTGCAACGCCATATTTACCTTTTGGGGGCGTCGGAAGTAGTGGATTAGGGAGTTATCATGGGGAAGAAAGTTTTCGGACTTTTTCACATTATAAAAGCATTTTAGCCCAATCTACGGCATTCGATATGAAAATTCGTTACTCTTCTACAAAAAGTGCTTTAAAATTCATACGAAAGTTGTTAAAATGATGATGGTGTTTATCAGTAGGCGTAGCCGTATGATAATAGCCCCTTCGGAATGGAAGGGGTTTTTCTGTTCGACATTATGTATCATGCGAAAATGAATCAAACATACTACATAAAGAATAGAAGTGAACGCTTGCTAAATAACCATTTTTGTTTGGATCGAAACAAAAAATAGTCTATAGAACATAAATATTTATTCATGAATATAAAAATTTAAATTTGAGGTAGATAGGACGGGAAAATGAAAAAGATTATTAAAGTTGAAGCAGTAGAAAAACATTTTGGAAATCAAGTGATTATCCCACCGCTTTCTTTAGATATTAAAGAAGGGGAATTTTTAACTATTTTAGGGCCGAGTGGTTGCGGGAAAACGACGTTACTTCGTATGATCGCAGGATTTGAAACGCCAACTAAAGGGAATCTTTTATTAGATGATGAAAAGATTAACGATTTGCCACCATATAAGCGTCATATGAACCTAGTGTTCCAACATTATGCGCTATTCCCACATATGAATGTGGAGAAAAATATTTGTTTCGGTATGAAAATGCAGAAAGTACCGGCAGCAGAGCAGAAAGAGCGTGCTGAAGAGGCAATGCGTTTAACGCAGTTACTTGAGTTCCGTAATCGTAAACCTGCAAAGCTTTCTGGTGGACAGCAGCAGCGTGTAGCAATTGCGAGAGCGATTGTAAATAACCCGCGTGTATTATTACTAGACGAGCCACTTGGGGCGTTAGACTTTAAGTTAAGAAAAGACTTGCAACGTGAATTAAAAAACTTACAACGTAATTTAGGAATTACGTTCATATACGTAACGCACGATCAAGAAGAAGCGATGAGCATGAGTGATCGTATCGTTGTTATGAATAAAGGCCATATTGAACAAATCGGAACGCCGAAAGAAATTTATAATAAGCCGAAAACGTTGTTCGTTGCGACATTTATCGGTGAAAATAATATTGTGAAAAACGGGGAAGGCTATGTAGCAATTCGCCCTGAAAATGTAAAAGTGCGTTCGGTTGAAGAGCCAATTTTAAAAGAATACCACCTTGGCCATATTGAAGACATTGAGTTTGTTGGAAATATGGAAAAGCTTTATGTACGTGATGAGAAAACATCAGAATTACTAATGGCATATCAAACTGCTGAAGAAGCAGCACAGTGGAGCATTGGAGATAATGTATACGTAGGCTGGGAGCAAGAGGACGAGGTGACCTTAAATTGAAAAAAGGGAAATTACTCGCACTACCTACAGTCGCATGGCTGTTAATCTTCTTCCTAATTCCCCTTCTGTTTGTATTGGCATTTGCCTTCATGCAGCGCGGAGCATATGGGACAGTGGAAATGCAATTTACATTAGAGAACATAGCACGTGTATTTGACCCATTATATATGGGGACGTTATGGGAAACAGTGAAAATTGCGGTTATTACCACAGTAATATGTTTACTGATCGGTTATCCATTTGCATATACAATTACAATTGTTGATCGCAAATATCGTTCGATTCTTTTATTATTGGCAACGATCCCGTTTTGGATTAACTTCCTTGTTCGTTCTTACGCATGGATTGTTATTTTACGTTCACAAGGTCTTGTAAACACATTGCTATTGAAGCTAGGTATTATTAGTGAACCTTTAAATTTACTATATAATACACCTTCTGTCATACTCGGAATGGTATATTCTTTATTACCATTTATGATTTTACCAGTGTATGCAGCGATTGAGCAGCTTGATAAGCGTAAGCTAGAAGCAGCTTATGATTTAGGGGCAACACCAGTAAAGGCATTTTGGAATGTTACAGTACCAATGACGATGTCAGGGATTGCTACCGGTTCTATTTTAGTGTTTGTTTCTTCTATCGGAATGTTTGTTGTATCAGACGTTATGGGTGGATCGAAAGTAGCATTAATCGGAAACGTAATTCAAAATCAATTCTTAGGAGCGCGTGATTGGCCGTTTGGATCTGCGTTATCTATGATTGTTGTTCTATTCTCTGTTCTGTTAATTTACTTATATTATCGTGCAACGAAAGTATATAAATATGATGGGAACGGAGGGGAATAGGCAAAGATGAAGAAGTTTTTAGTTTCTTATTCTTGGTTAATTTTATTGTTCTTGTATTTTCCAATGATGGTTTTAATGGTGTATTCCTTCAATGATTCTCGCATTAATGCGGAATGGGAAGGATTCACATTCCATTGGTATACAGATTTATTTCAAAAACAAGATGTTATTGATGCATTTGTAAATAGTATGACGATTGCGATTGTAACGACGATTGTAACGACAGTTCTTGGCGTGATTTTCGCAATTGCATTACATCGTTATAAATATCGTTATGAAGGTGCGATTAACGGTCTTGTATATTTACCAATTTTAATCCCTGATATTTTAATGGGATTATCTTTACTTATTTTATTTAGTCAATTAGGTATGGAGCTTGGTAAAACAACAATTATTATTGCACACATTACATTTAGTATTTCATTTGTTGTCGTTATTTTAGCAGCACGCCTTTCTGGTATGGGACGTGATTTAGAAGAGGCTGCGAATGATTTAGGAGCAACGCCGTGGCAAACGTTTCGTTATGTAACGTTTCCAGCAATTGCACCAGGAGTTATTTCTGCCGCATTATTAACATTCACATTATCAATTGATGATTTTGTAATTAGTTTCTTCGTATCAGGACCAGGATCAACAACATTGCCATTATACATTTACAGTATGGTTAAGCGCGGAGTATCACCAGAAATTAATGCACTTTCTACAATTTTAATTGTGGCTATCGTAGGATTAATGGTTCTATCTGAAATCTTCCGTAACAAAGGTGCAGATGGTGAAGAAAACTCTGGAGGACACCTTCCTTTATAATACGAACGATATAGAAAGTACGAGGAGGTAATAAAATCGATGAAATTAATGAAAAGATTAGCAGGTGCAGCAATTAGCTTTAGCCTTGTTGCTGGTGTACTTGCTGGTTGTGGTGAAAAAAAAGAAGAGTTAAACATTTATAGCTGGGCTGACAATTTTGATGAGCAAGTGTTAAGAGATTTTGAAAAGAAATATAACGTGAAAATTAACTATGATAAGTATGCAAGTAATGAAGAAATGCTTGCGAAATTACAAGCAGGTGGCGCGAAGTATGATTTAATTCAGCCGTCTGATTACATGGTTAAAACAATGGCGAAAATGGATTTATTAGCGCCGTTAGATAAAAAGAATATCCCAAATATCGAAAACATGATTTCTAATTTCAAAACACCTGCATTTGATCCAGAGAATAAATATTCTTTAGTATATACTTGGGGCGTAACAGGTATTGCATACAATAAAAAGTATGTGAAGGAAGCACCTACAAGCTGGGCTGACTTATGGAATGAGAAATATAAAGGGCATGTAACTTTATTAAATGATTCTCGTGAAGTGTTAGGAATGGGTCTTAAGAAGCATGGATTTTCAAACAGCACGAAAGACGATGCACAGTTAAAGACAGCAGCAACTGATTTACAGAAGCTACTTCCAAACTTATTAGCATTTGATACAGATAATATTAAACAAAAATTCATTACAGAAGATGCTTGGATCGGAACAGTTTGGTCTGGGGATGCAGCATTTATCGCAAAAGATAATAAAGATGTAGAGTACGTTGTGCCAAAAGAAGGCGGCACAATTTGGGCTGATACGTTAGCAATTCCAAAAGGTGCGAAAAACAAAGAGCTTGCAGAGAAGTTTATGAACTACTTATTAGATGAAAAAGTAAGTGTGAAAAACTACGAGTCAATTGGATACAGTAATCCAAATGAAAAAGCTCACCCTCTTCATAGTAAAGAATATCGTGAAAACCACATGATCTTCTTAACGAAAGAAGAATTAGATCGTACTGAATGGCTTGTTGATGTAGACGATAAGCTAAAAGACTACGATCGTTACTGGACAGAGTTAAAAACAAAAGGTAAATAAGTGAGAAAATGCGGTTTCTAAAGTAGAAATCGCATTTTTTCATAGTAGGAGGAAATCGTTTGAAGAAGAAGTTGCATCAATATGAGGTAATGTGTATCGGTTTATTATTTGCTGTATTTGGCATTGTTGCTTGGAGAGTACATGCTGGTGGTGTTACAGTGATGGATACATATGTCAGAGGGTTAGTAAAGGGATTACAAACTGAAAGTTCGCTTACATTTTTCTCACACTATACAAAATTAGGGTCTGCTATTGGGATCGTAACTACGCTCGTTATAAGTTTACTTGTTTTTTGGAGAAAACGTTACTATGCTGCGATGATCGTATATCCAGTGGGCATCTTAATAACCCATCTTGTGAATAAAGGGATAAAAGAAATTATGAAAAGGGATCGTCCGTCGCTAAATGAAGCGTTGGATGCACTTGGATATAGCTTCCCTAGTGGACATGCGATGTTATCTATTATGACATTCGGATTTCTTGCTTATATCATTGCGGCAAATTTGAAGAATGTAACAGGGAAATATATGATAACCATTTTGATGGGAATAATCATTGTATCGATTGGATTAAGTAGAGTCATTTTAAATGTACATTATCCAACTGATATTTTAGCAGGCTACTGCGTAGGTGGTATTTTATTAATTATGGCGATTTATTACCATCGTTTACTTACTGAGAGGTTTGGTCTTAATAAAGAAAGATAGAAAAACGTCTAGAAAAACTATTATTATAGTTTTTCTAGACGTTTTTTGTTTGTATGAAGATGTGATACAGTATAAGTGACAATTGAATGATGTAAAGTAGGTGGAAATGTGTGAAAACAAATGTACATAAAGTAGATAAGTGGGGAAAATTAGGAGCTTTTTTGTATCAGTTCCGTTATACAGTAATAGTAGCATTACTATTGGTTGCGATAGCACTCGGTATATTTGCACCAAAGCTACCAGGCGTATTAGGTGGTGATGGCTTCCAAACGGAAGGGGACTACCAGAAAACGAAAGAAATTTTAGATGAAGATTTTAAGAGGTCTCAAGATACACTTCTACTCGTTTTTGAAAAAAATAAGGGCGTTTCACATGAGGAATTTCAAAAGCAAGTAGAGGGGATTGTAAAAAACGTACAAGAGAAAGAGACATATGAATCTTTCCATCATCCAGTGCAAAATAAAGAAATGTTACAAGATGATATCGGCTATGCGACAATTTTATTTTCCGGGAAAACAAATAAAGAACGAATGGAAAAGACATTACAATTTGCTGATAAAATCGAAAAGAAAAGTAATGCAGCATTAAAAGTAACACCTACAGGGTTTCCGAAAATTAACACAGAGATTAATGAAAGAACGCAAAATGATTTAAAAGTAGCAGAGATGATTGGGTTACCAATTGCATTTCTCGTATTACTATTTTCATTCGGTAGCCTTTTGGCATCTATTTTACCAATCGTAAATGGGGCACTTAGTGTTATTAGTACGATGGGCATACTATATTTTATAGGTAGCGATAAGGAACTATCTATCTTTGTGTTAAATGTTGCACCGATGATTGGACTTGCATTATCTATTGATTTTGCGCTATTATTTGTAAATCGCTTTCGAGAGGAAGTTGCAAAGCGAACGGTAAAAGAAGCAATAGCAATTACATATCAAACAGCAGGGCGGGCAATCGTATTTTCAGGATTATGTGTATTCGTTGGCTTATCCGGTTTGTTTTTCTTTAAAATCGATTATATTCAGTCTGTCGCAATTAGTGGAATGATTGTTGTGATTATGAGTATTTTATTCTCGCTCACACTTCTTCCAGCGCTATTATCGTTAATCGGTAAACGAATATTAAAAAAGAATCAAGTAGCACATACACCGGCAAAGGCGTGGCGTACATTTGCACAATTTGTAATGAAACATCCAATTGCGATGATTATTGTTGTTACAACATTTATTGTGATTTGCTTATTACCATTACGTACAGCTAATTTGCAGTTCCCTGATGTGGAAGCTTTACCTAAACAAAGTGATACAAGAATTGCATATGAGAAGTACGAAGAGGCATTTAATGAAACTGCAAAAACACATGCCGATGTTACGTTAGTCGTAGAGACGAAAAAAGATATGAAAGAAAAGGAAAGTTTACAAAAGGTAGAAGAAGTCGTTCAAAAGTTAAAAGATGATAAGAAAGTATATGAAGTAAGAAGTTTATACGACAGTTTAAATGGAATGAAATCAGATCAAGTTGCTGGGATGTTACAGTCGCCAGAAGCTGTTAAAATAGCTCCGGTATTTGAAGCGTATACGAAAGGAAATAAGACAACAATCGAAGTCTTTTTAGATACAAAACCACGTACAGAAATTGGGAAACAGTGGGTTCGTGATTTTAAACAAAATTATAAAGAAACGAACGTTACATATTATCTAGGCGGAATGACGACGTTCCAACAAGAGTTAGAAGATGAAATTAAAGATAAAGTTGCAATTGGTATGTCTGTTATATTTGGATCGACGTTTGTTATATTATTATTTGCATTTCGATCTATACTCATTCCAATTAAGGCGATTATTATGAATATACTTAGTTTAAGCGCAACAATTGGAATTGTTGTTTGGCTATTCGAAGGTGGTCATTTTGGTTTAGAAGCAAGTCCAGTTCTATTTGTTTTACCAATCTTCATTTTCGGCCTCGTCTTTGGGCTTAGCATGGATTATGAAGTATTTCTTATTTCGCGTATCCATGAACTGTATGAAGAAACAGGGGATAACGATCAAGCGACGTTAGAAGGACTTGTTTCAACAAGTAGAATTATTACATCAGCTGCATTAATTATGATTGTTGTAACTGGTGCTTTCGCCTTTACTGATATTTTACCAGTACGGCAAATGGGTCTTGGCGTTGCATTAGCGATATTTCTTGATGCAACAATTATCCGTCTTATGCTCGTACCCAGTTTAATGAAATTGTTTGGAGACTGGAACTGGTGGTTACCATTTCGAAAGAAAAGAGAAAAATCATTATAAAAAATACTCATCTATAAGATGAGTATTTTTTATGAATAGCAAGACCTACATTTTGCAAATAGTATGTGATAAGAACATTACATATAAGTAGGTGAAGGCAATGTTTCGTTATTTTAAGTTTAAGCTAAATGATACAGTACAGTTTGCAGAAAATGATGGGCATATGTATCGCATTGTCGGTTATCGGTTAGAAAAAGGGTTTTATCCAAAAGATGAGTGGACTCATATCATTTATGAATTGCTTAGAGATTTTGATGGGTATACGATGGATGCGGAAGAAGAGGAACTTGTAAAGGTTATTCAAGTAGAGGATGAGTATTACAAAATACAAGAAGTATCGGGATATCGTTATCCGGTAAAAATGAAGCAAAAACAACAAGTGATGAAAACAGAAAAGATGGATGACTTATTAGATACGTATAACGATTATAAGAGATTGGCGGATTTCTTTAAAGATTTATCGTATGAACAAAAAGCGGAAGAAGTGTTGCAGGAAATGAGAAGGCGTAGAGCGTGAGGGGCAGTCTATTATAAGACTGTCCTCTATTTTTGACGGTGCATCAAAGTGTATTTTCCGTTACAATGAGAGAATCAATAGAAATAAGGTGATACAGTATGGAAACGAAGAAGAAGGGCGAGTGGTGCGAAATTACTGTGCCAGCGAAATGGAATGGTATAAGCATTGAGTCGTTATTAAAAATAGAATGGGAAATACCGAAAAAGTTGTTACATCAGCTTCGTATGGAAAAAGGTGTTACTGTTAACGGAGAACAGAGAAGATGGAATGAGCTTTTAAAAGAGGACGAAAAGTTACAAGTTCATATGTTTATGGAGGAAGAATACGGTGTAGAGCCTGAATATGGTGAATTAGATGTAGTATATGAAGACGATCATGTACTCATTGTCAATAAGCCTGAGAAGATGGATACGCACCCTGCTGAAAAAGGCGGGATGGGAACACTTGCAAATCTTGTTGCCTTTCATTTTCAAATGCAAGGTTTAGAGACGAAGGTTCGTCATATTCATCGGTTAGATAAAGATACGACAGGTGGTGTCGTGTTTGCTAAACATAGAATTGCTGGTGCAATTATGGATCGTTTATTAATGGAACGAAAAATTAAAAGAACATATGCGGCTCTTGTAGAAGGGAAAGTGAAAAAGAAGCAAGGAACAATTGACGCGGCTATCGGAAGAGATCGCCATCATGCGACGAGACGACGTGTTTCTCCAAAGGGGGATCAAGCAATCACATATTATAAAGTAGAGAAGTATTTTAAAAAACAAAATGTTACGCTCGTAACGTTACAATTAGAAACTGGTAGAACCCATCAAATTCGTGTTCATATGAGCTATAATGGTAATCCGTTAGTTGGGGATATTTTATATGGTGGAGGAACGAAATATATGTCTAGGCAAGCGTTACATGCGATGAAGATAAACTTTTTACACCCAATTACGAAAGAAGAGATTGAAGTTGATGTACCATTTCCTACAAAATTAAATGACACAATGAAAGAATTTCAAAGAGTGAATGCGTAAAGTGTAAGTTTAAATTTGAGAAAAGTAGATTTTTGCAGGAATTTCTCTAAAAGAAGCGAAGCCGTTAAGAGAAAAGAGAGGTGAGAATCACTTGATCAAATATAAATATATACTAGGAATATTTTTTGCTTGTCTTTTAGTGACTCTATGTCTCTATCCATATTTACCAGAGCATTTGGCGGTACATTGGGATGTAAATGGTCGGCCAAACGAGTTTATGAGTAAACAAGTTGTTATAGCACTTATTCCTTGTCTTATTATTTTCTTACATGGATTGATGTATATTATTTCACATAATATATATAAGTTTAATGAAGACGAGCATGTCATGATAAGTGGATTTCTAAAGACGATTACTTTATTTATGTTGTTTATCCATATGCTAATTCTCTTTATTAATTTTGGAAGCATGATATCCTTTCAAACAGGACTAACAATAGGGATTAGTATGTTTCTTTTTATGCTTAGTAAGGCGTTTAAAAAAGTTCAGAGTACGGAAAAAGACTCAATCAAATTAAAAAAGATCCGTTTAGTGAGTAGACGGATTTTTCAAGTGATGGCATGTAGTATATTGTTTTCATTGTTTTTGAACTTGAAATGGGGGTTTTATGTGTTACTTAGCGTAATAAGTGGTGGTTCTATTTTGTTTATGTTCTACGCTTTATACTCATACATAATAGAAAGTTATGAAACGTAAAAAAGAGTCTTCTCATTATGAGAAGACTCTTTTAATCTATTTACTTCGTAATAAATTGTTGTGTCCAGTAGTTACCGCTTTCTACATAGCCAACACCGATGTGAGTGAAGCCATTATTTAAGATGTTTGCACGGTGTCCAGCACTGTTCATCCAAGCTTGTACTACTTCTTCAGGTGTACGTTGGCCTTGGGCGATGTTTTCACCTGCAGATGTATAAGAAATACCAAATTTCTTCATCATGTCAAACGGAGACCCGTATGTAGGGCTGTTATGATCAAAGTAGTTATTTTTTTGCATATCTTCAGATTTAATGCGTGCGACTTTGCTTAATTCAGTGTCGATTTTTAAAGCTGGTAAACCTTGTTTTGCACGCTCAGCGTTTGTTAATTCAACAACACGTTGTTCGAACTCGCTTAAAGATTTTGCTTCTTCAGCAGGCTTTTGCTCAGCCGGTTTTTGTTCAGCCGGTTTCTGCGTATTATTGTTTTCAGCAGGCTTTTGAGCTTCTGGTTTTTGAACTTCTTCAGCAGGCTTTTGCTCGGCAGGTTTTTGCTCAGCAGGCTTTTGAGTTTCTGGCTTAACTGTTGGTTGCTCAGTTACAACATTTTCAGTAGGTTGTTGACCAGGAATAATGCAATTTGGTTGGAAGTTTCCTTGTTGCCATTGTGCCAATGACTCAACGCCCATAGATTGTAAGAATGCTTGTAATTCTTGTTGGCTCATTTGCTTCATCATCACTTTTGAATGCTGAATATTTTGAACCTTTATGTTAGATGGTTGTACTGTTGCAGCTTGTGCATCTAGAGAAGATACTCCTAAAGTAAGAGCCGTTGCAGCAGCTACAGATAATAAAACACGCTTTTTCATGATGTGTGTCCCCCTATATAAAGTTTTAATTTGTTTTCACACGATTTGTTTTTGACAGCCTGTCTGACTGACAAATTCATCGTAGCATAGATTTTGTGAGAAAAAAGATGGAAAAAAATTCATAGACTTAAAATTTACCTAATTTATCCTAAGAAGGGAAAGGGGGAAAAATAAGAGAAACATAGAGTATAAAAGGAATTTTCAACATTTTTATACGTGGTTATAAGAGGGAGTTTTTGGATAAATGTACCTATATTGAAAATGAAGAATCCTATTGTATCAATGGTTTGAGCGTTTTTTTGAGGAATATACTGGATTGATTTTTACAAAACTGTAATGTTTCTGTTGTTCTTTTTTATAATAAAGTAACATATTTTTAATGTTGTAGCGGACAAAAAAGCGGCTATCTCTTTACATAGACGAAGGAGATAGCCGTTTTCCTATTATTACGTATGTTACGAGTTATTACGAGTTGGTTTCAATTGCTTCTAATAATAAATCAACAATGTGAATTCCTCTCATTTTATGAGAAAGACCTTCTCGTTCAATGCCTAATTTCATTTGTAATAAACAACCTGGATTTGCAGTAACAATGGTTGCTGCTTCTGTTTCATGCACACGGTCCATTTTGTAATCTAGAAATTCCATGGATAGTTCTGAATGAACAATGTTATAAATACCAGCAGAACCACAGCAGCGATCCGCATCTTTCATTTCACGGTATGTTGCGCCTTGAATTGCTTCTAGTAACATACGAGGTTCTGAAGATGTTCGCATAACATTGCGTAAGTGACAAGAGTCTTGATACGTAATAACTTGCGGCGTGACTCGTAAGTCATTACGTTTATGGAAATCTAGTTCTACTAGAATAGCAGTAATATCTTTAATTTTAGAAACGAACTGCTTTGCACGTTCAGCCCACTGTGGATCATCTTTTAACAGGTAATCGTAGTCTACGAGGTAAGCTCCGCAACCACCAGCATTCGTAATAATATAGTCGATGTTTAAATCTTCGAATGCTTTTATATTGCGTTTTGCTAATTCTTTTGCTCCATTTTTCTCACCAGCATGCCCATGTAATGCCCCGCAGCAACTTTGTGTTTTCGGAATAACGATATCACAACCAGCTAACTGAAGCAGTTTCATCGTTGCGTTATTTGTTTCTAAAAACATTGTATCCATTAAACAACCTGTGAAGAATGCAACTTGTTTCTTCTTCGTACTTTCAGCATGTAAAAATTCAGGACGATCTTTCATTGCTTTCATTTTAGGAACCTTAGGCAAAACGAGATCCATTGTTGCAAGTGTTTCAGGGAATAACTTCATAATCCCTGTTTTATGTGTTAGCGTTTGTAAACCAGAACGCTGATAAAAACCAATTAGTCCGGTTAATGTTCTCATTCGATTTTGATGCGGGAATAATCCTTCAAAAACGACTTTTCGAACAGCTTTCACTGGCACTGAGAATTTTTTATTTTGATTAATAATATCTCGAGCTTCTTCTAATAAATGTCCATAATTTACACCGGATGGACAAACAGGCTCACAAGCACGGCAACCGAGGCAAACATTTAATGTGTTTTCAACATCTTCATCTGGCTCAATTAAACCATCAACGACCGCTTTCATTAATGCGATACGTCCTCGTGGTGAATGTGATTCTTTATATCCAGATTGAATGTAGGTAGGGCAAGTTGGTAAGCAGAAACCGCATCGCATACAGTTTAGTAGTTCATCTTCACTTAATCGTTCTTTAAATTCTTTTTGAATGTTTTCTTTATTTAATGTTGTCATCGCTCAACCACCACTCTTTTGCGAGTGTCCTTCGCGAACATCTTTCCTGGATTCATAATGTTATTTGGATCGAAGGCGTGTTTAATTCCTTGCATAGCAGCAATACCTTCTTTACCTAATTTCATTTCTAAATACGGAGCTTTCATTGCACCAACACCATGTTCACCAGTAATCGTGCCACCAAGTTCGATTGCTTTTGCAAATATTTCAGCGAAAGCTTGTTCAGCTCGGTACATTTCTTCTTCGTTGCGAGCATCTGTCATACAAGTGGGGTGTAGGTTACCATCGCCAGCATGTCCAAACGTACAAATAGGAATATTATATTTTTTAGCAATGGCATTAATGGCTTCAACCATCGGAGCAATCTGTGATCGTGGTACCGTTGCATCTTCTAATATTGTAGTAGGCTTTAATCTTGCCAGTGCTGACAGTGCACTACGGCGAGCTGTACGAAGCGCATCGGCTTCCGCTTCATCTTTTGCAACGCGAACATCAACTGCATTCATAGAACGACAAACGTTAGCCATTTTTTCAATATCTCGATTCACAACTTCAGGCGGGCCGTCTTGTTCAATTAATAAAATTGCTTTTACATCAGTTGGTAAACCGATTTGTGCAAACTCTTCTACTACTTCAATGGTCGGCTGATCTAAAAACTCAAGTGTCGCTGGAATGATTTTATTTGCAATAATAGAAGAAACAGCACGTGCAGCTTCATTAATATCTTCATATAGTGCTAGCATCGTTTTCTTCGTTTCAGGCATAGGAACAAGTTTTAATATCGCTTCAGTCACGACGCCAAGTGTTCCTTCAGAACCGATAAATAAACGAGTTAAATCGTAACCAGCTACATCTTTTGCCAATTTACCACCAGTACGAATCATATCACCATTTGGTAAGACAAGTTCAAGACCCATCACATAATCACGTGTTACGCCATATTTTAATCCACGTAATCCACCTGAGTTTTCATTAATGTTACCGCCAATTGTAGAAATTTTCATTGAGCTTGGATCTGGTGGATAAAATAAACCTTTTTCTTCCACCGCTTTAATAATATCAAGGGTAATGACACCAGCTTGTACAGTAATTGTTAAATTTTCTTCATCAATTTCTAAAATGTTATTCATATGGCGGAAGATAAGGACGATACCGCCTTCAAGTGGACATGTCCCTGCACAAAGGTTTGTTCCAGAACCACGAACATATACAGGAATATGATGAGTGTTACATACTTTTAACACTTCAGCTACTTCATTTGTATTACGAGGAGCAATGACTGCATCAGGCATTGCTTGGAAGTTTGGAGTGGCATCATAACTATACGTTAAACGCCCCATATTGGATGTATCCACATTATCTTCGCCAACAATGGATACGAATGAATCAATAATTTGTTTTTCTAACATTGGAAATCCCCCTCAAACTGTTAACGTAATTAGTCATCATAAAAAACGTTGTCACAGTGCTTTCGTTATAATGATAAAAAAGTTGGGGGATTCTTTCTATGTATAATCATCTAAAGATTAATCTGTTTTATCATTCTTTTTTGTATGATTATCTAATAAGAGGAGCGAGAAGTATAAAATGTTTAAGTCTTTGAATTGTTTCGGATCAAGTCCTGTATACTCCTCAATTTTTTTTAGTCTGTAATGCAATGTGTTAATGTGGATATGTAATTGCTCCGCTGTTTGTTTATAGGATTGGTTATAATCAATAAATAAACGTAAAGTGTGCATAAGTTCAGGCGATGATAGTAAGTTTTCGATGGTGCGCTTTAGAAACTGTTCCCGCGTTTCAGCAGAAATATCTTGTAAGCACATTTCTAAACGTAAATCTTCATTAAATACAATGTTTTTCGTTTCAAGTGATACGGAAAGAGCTTGTAATGCTTGTTCGTATGATAAGTTCATATTGCTTGGCGTAACGGATTGTCCAATCCCGATATATAAAGGAACAGAAAACAAAGTTTCACAGTCTTGTTTTAATCGTTTTAAAAATTGATATGTTTGCTCTTTGGAGTTTGTGGCTGTAAATAAAATGAATCGATCATTTCCCCAGCGAATAAATAAATGCTCCTTTGTTAATAGATTGCGTACATGTTGCCAAACCTTACGCTGAAGCATCGTGTCATTTCGATCGATAGAGAACAAAATAAGTTGTTTTTTCTTATATAAATCAATACCAAGTGTTTTGGCACGATCGAGAAAGCTTGGAGACCAGTCTGTATTTTGAAGCCAATCAAAGACAAATGCCTCATAAGAACGGTGTTCAAGTTCTAGTTGTTCTAAAAAGTAGTTTTCATGGATGAGTAGTTCGGTCATTTTACGTAATATTTCTCCGTATTGTGAAATATTTTCAGGTTCGCCTGTAATTCCAATGACACCAATTACTTCGTCATGGAATAGTAAAGGGAGATTCATACCTGCCTTTACGCCTTGCAAACGTCGTTCATCCTCTTTTGTAATAATGACAGTTTTCTTTTGTTTTGCGCAGCGGAGTGCGCCCTCATGAAATTGGCCGATTCTTTCTATATCTGTACTTGCGATAATAACGCCTTGTATATTAATGATAATAATATTTTCTTTAATTAGCCTGCGTACTTCTCGTACAATTTTATTCGCTAAATCAGGAAAAAGCATAATTGGCACACCTCAAATTCTATTTGTTGTACATTATATATGTAAATGAAGTAGGAAAGGGAAATTTCACACTTTCCACACATTTATTTGTTATTTTACAATTATAACGAAATCATCCGAAGATGGAGGGGATCTTTTGAGAAAGTATGTTTTTCTTCTCTGTTTTTTATTTCTATTAGTAGGGTGTCAAGGAAGTTCCTATACATCGATTGCTAAAGATAAAAGTGTTATTATAACAACGAATATAAAAGAAGGTAGTATTAGTTTTGTCGATAAACATACTAAAAAGTTAATTACGACATGGGAACTTAACGAACCAATGGCAGGGATTGCACTACTTCCAAATGGTGAGGACATACTTGTATATGGTAAGCAGTTAGAGTACATGTATGTATATTCACTAGCAGAAGGAAGGCAAGTGGGAAAATATAAAACAGGAAAAGGCATTGTAAATGTAGTCGTATCAGAAGATAAAAAGCAATTATTTGCTGCCGATCAAAATGCCCAAAAGATAAGGTTCTTTACGATTAATGGAAAAGAAACAGGGAATGTTTCGACAGGAAAAGGACCAATAACGATGGTAGAGTACTATAACCAGTTATCTGTATTAAACTTTTATGATACGAAGCTAACGACAATTGATACAAAGAAAAAAGAAGTAATCCAATCCTTTATGATTCCACCAGCGTCAACGGGAGCAACAATTAGTTCAGATGGGAAAGAAATATGGATTGGCGGACATGGTGATGGAAATCAGGTAAATGAGAAAGTATTAGTGTATTCTTTGCAGAGCGGAGAAATGGTACGTTCTTTACACGCTCCGTTTATGCCTGTGAATATTACGAAGGATAATAAGTATGTATATGCATTAAGTCACGGTTCGAATACGCTTAGAAAGTTTGATGTTAGCACGTATAAAGAGGTGGCTTCTGTAGAAGTAGGATCGAACCCATTTGCATTTTTGAAGAGCGGAGCAGAAGGATACGTAGCAAGCTATGATAGTGATGAAGTGTGCGTCATGGATATGAAGAATTTGAAAATAAAACAAACAATTAAAGTCGGAAAAGGACCGTTTCAACTCATAGAGAGAGAAGGGAAGGACAATGAGTAAATATAGGGTGCTAGTTGTAGATGATGAAAGTGATATGAGGCAACTTGTTGGAATGTACTTAGATAATTTCGGATACGAGTGGGGAGAAGCTGAAAATGGAAAAGAAGCTCTAAAAAAATTAGAGACAAATCATTATGATTTCGTTGTACTAGATATTATGATGCCAGAGATGGATGGACTTTCAGTTTGTAAAGAAATTAGAAAAACGTCAGATGTACCAATAATATTTTTAACAGCAAAAGGTGAAGAGTGGAATAGGGTGAACGGCTTACGTATGGGAGCAGATGATTATATTGTAAAGCCATTTAGTCCTGGTGAATTAATTGCTCGTATGGAAGCTGTATTAAGGCGTTATACAAAGCAAGAGCAACAAGAGGAATTTCAGTTTGGACCGATTCTTATTAATGAAAAAAGTAGGAAAATTGAGGTGGATGGTGAGCCAATTTCTCTTACAGTGAAAGAGTTTGATTTACTCTATTTTCTTTGCCAACATACGGGACAAGTTTTTAGCCGAGAACAATTGCTGGAAAAGGTATGGGGATATGATTATGCCGGAAGTACAAGAACCGTAGATACGCACGTGAAAACAATGCGTTTGAAGCTTGGAGAAAGTGGGAACTACATTCAAACTGTTTGGGGTGTAGGCTATAAATTTGAGGTGTAACGTATGTTTACGATGGTACAGAAGCTTTGGCTGACAGTAGTATGTGCAGTATTTGTAACAGTTTCCTTTCTTTATTTTGTATCTTTATACTCGTATGAAAAGCTATATGTTGATAATTTAAAAGATTCATTAGTAATGGAAGGGAAGCGTCTTTCTGCGCAATATGATAAGCGCGAAGGGATATCAATTTTTGAAGAGAAAGTAAGAGCATTTGATCAAATATCTAGTTCAGACGTTCTTTTCGTATCGAACCCACGTGATTTAAGTGCATGTTTACCATTTGATGTGCACCATCATTCTCTTATAAGTGAAGGGGACAGGCAAGCATTATTAGATGGAAAAACTGTGACAAAGATAGGATACGAGGAACATTTTGACCGTAATATTATGGGGGTTGTCATCCCTGTTTTAGAAAATAAAAAATTAGTTGGTATTGTATATTCTTATATTCCTTTAAAAAGTATAAAAGACTTAATATATGATATGGGTCTTATTTTAGCACCGTTAGCACTTGCTATAACTTTACTGACAATATGGATTGGTAGAAAAATTATTATTGCTATTACGAAACCACTTTCGCAAATGGAACGAGTTGCCAATCATTTGGCTACGGGGGATTTCTCAGAACGAATTACAATTTCTTCTGAAGATGAAATTGGGCGATTAGGAAAAGCATTTAATAAAATGGCAAATTCTTTGGAGACAGAAGACGTAAAGCGTAAGGAGTTTTTAGCCAACGTTTCGCATGAACTAAGAACACCGCTTAGTTATATAAAAGGATATAGCGAGGCTATTTTAGATGGTGTAGCGAAGGGACCACAGCAGGAAAAAGTAACACAGCTTATTCATAAAGAAGCAGATCGTATGCAGCGTCTCGTTCATGATTTATTAGATTTGGCACAATTAGAAGGGGAACATTTTCCGTTAAAGAAACAACCTATCGTTTTTTCACAACTAATTGAAGATGTGTTAGATACGTATGAGATTAAGTTTATAGAAAAGAAAATTCGTATTTCAACAAATTTAAATCCAGAAATCATTGTAATGATTGATGAGGATCGTATGCAACAAGTGCTTCATAACGTGTTAGATAATGCGATACGGTATACAAATCAAAACGGGGATATTATAGTAACGCTCAGACAGATAGATGATTATTGTGAATTGAACATAAAAGATACGGGGATCGGTATTGATACAGAGCATTTGGAAAACCTTGGCGAGCGTTTTTACCGAGTTGATAAAGCGAGAAGTCGTCAACATGGTGGAACAGGTTTAGGCCTGGCAATTGTAAGACAAATTGTTCATATACATGACGGACAGTGGCGGATTGAAAGTGAAAAAGGGAACGGTACGACGGTTAGTATTAAATTGAAAGTACAGGATGAGGAGAGCATGTTCTAATTTTTAGGGCATGCTCTTTATATGGAAGACAATAATTATACGTAAGATATAAATTAATATGTAATAAATATCGGAATTTTGACGATTTTATGAACAAAACATTTGTACTTCTTACTAATTCGTTCTAAAATAGTTATGATGCAAATTTCTTATAAATCGTTTCAATTGTTGTTTGGAAGATACTGAGGTGATTTAACTGGAGTACAAATCTATTAAACCGAAAAAGATTTACGAAGAAGTATCTGAAGCTATTTTAACAATGATTAAAAATGGTACGTTAAAACCTGGTGACAAACTACTTCCTGTACATCAATTAGCTGAGCAGTTTCAAGTTGGTAGATCTGCTGTTCGTGAAGCGCTAAGTGCGCTAAGAGCAATGGGCTTAATTGAGATGAAACAAGGAGAAGGTACATATGTGAAGAACTTCGATTCTTCTTCATTAACAAAATCATTAAACAATAGATTATTGATGAAGAAAGAAGATATTTTGAATTTATTAGAAGTACGAAAGGTGCTTGAAGTGGGGGCAGTTCGAGCAGCTGCGGCAAAACGTACGGAAGATAATTTACAAAATATGAAGCATTGGTTAGATGAAATGGCAAAGAGCGTTGGAGATGAAAAAGCTGGTGAAAAAGCAGATTTTCAGTTCCATATGGGAATTGCAGAGTCTTCGCATAACAACATTTTGCTTGAACTTATGAATCATGTTTCAGAGATGATTGCTGAAACGATTGGTGAATCAAGACGCATTATTTTATATGGTGAACAAACAACATCAGAACGACTTATAGAAGAGCATCAAGTTATATATGATGCAGTGTTAAAGCAAGATGTAGAATTAGCGCAGCAAGCAATGCTAGATCATTTAACAAATGTAGAACATATTGTCACAGGTAGAAACGATATAAATTCTTAATTTAATCTTTTAAAAATCTAATTTTCTGATAAAATAGAGAGAGATTAAGTAAGCGTTTTCTTTAGAAGAGGGAGAGGATAGGCCATGGTTGAGCCTATTTCTTCTCTCCTTAGTCATCTGATGACCATATGTTTGTTGGTGGAGTTGTAAAAAGGGGGAGTAATAATTATGAAAGTTACTTTATTTGTTACTTGTTTAGTCGATATGTTTGAAACAAATGTCGGCAAAGCAACAGTTGAGGTGTTGGAGCGTTTAGGTTGTGAAATTGAATTTCCAGAAGCACAAGTTTGTTGCGGTCAGCCTGCTTATAATAGCGGCCATGTAGAAGCTGCAAAAGAAGCGATGAAACATATGATTGAAACTTTTGAAGATGCAGAATATATCGTTACGCCATCTGGTTCTTGTGCGACAATGTTTCATGAGTATCCGCATGTTTTTAAAGATGATCCGAAGTGGGCTAAACGTGCACAAAAAGTTGCTGATAAAACATATGAATTTACACAATTTATTGTAGACGTTTTAAAGGTTACTGATGTTGGTGCAAGTTTACCAGGGATTGCTACTATTCATAAATCATGTCATATGACACGTATGCTTGGAGTAACAGAGGCACCAGGAATTTTATTATCAAATGTAAAAGGCTTAACTGTGAGAGAGTTACCAAATGTGCAAAATTGTTGCGGGTTTGGGGGAACGTTTTCAGTGAAGATGACTCCAATTTCTGAGCAAATGGTAGATGAAAAGGTAGATAGTGCAATGGAAACAGGCGCTGATTATTTAATCGGTGCAGATTGTGGGTGTTTGTTAAACATTGGCGGACGTATTGAGCGTTTAGGAAAAGAAATAAAAGTAATGCATATTGCTGAGGTACTGAATAGTCGCTCATGAAGGGGGAACATAAGCTATGTCTATGAAAATCAGTGAGAAAAAATTTAATGATCGCGTTGGCGATGGAATTCAAGATTCGTTTATGCGCGGAGCAGTATCTTCTGCACAAACACGCTTATATACGAATCGTTTAAAAGCAGCAGATGAATTAGGAAACTGGGAAGAATGGCGTGAACTCGGTGAAGAAATTCGTCAACATACGTTAGAAAATCTTGATTATTACTTAATGCAGTTAAGTGAAAATGTATCCAAAAGAGGCGGACATGTGTACTTTGCGAAAACGAAAGAGGAAGCAGCAAAGTATATTCAAGACGTTGCAAAAAAGAAGCAGGCAAAAAAGGTAGTAAAATCAAAGTCAATGGTAACAGAAGAAATTAGTATGAACCATGCGCTTGAAGAAATCGGTTGTGAAGTGTTAGAAAGTGATCTAGGAGAGTATATTCTGCAAGTAGATAACGATCCACCTTCACATATTATTGCGCCTGCTCTTCATAAAAATAGAACGCAAATTCGTGATGTATTTAAAGAAAAGCTTGGCTATGAAAATTCTGATGATCCATACGAAATGACAAAGTTTGTTCGTAAACAACTTCGTGAAAAATTTATGGATGCAGAAATTGGTGTGACAGGTTGTAACTTCGCTGTTGCAAATACTGGCTCTCTTTGTTTAGTAACGAATGAAGGTAATGCCGATCTTGTTATGTCGATTCCAAAAACACAAATTGCGGTTATGGGTATGGAACGTATGGTTCCGACAATGGAAGAATTAGATGTTTTAGTTGGTTTACTATGTCGTAGTGCAGTAGGTCAAAAGTTAACAAGTTATGTAACGGTAGCGGGACCAATTCAAGAAGAGGAAGTAGATGGACCAGAAGAATTCCACTTAGTTGTGGTTGATAATGGTCGTTCTCAAATTCTTGGTTCTGAATTCCGTCAAGTGTTGCAATGTATTCGTTGTGCTGCTTGTGTGAACGTATGCCCTGTATATCGACATGTTGGTGGACATTCATATGGCTCTATATACTCAGGACCAATCGGGGCGGTATTAACACCACTTTTAGGTGGATATGATGATTACAAAGAGCTTCCTTATGCTTCTAGTTTATGCGGAGCGTGTACAGAAGCTTGTCCAGTAAAAATTCCATTGCATGATTTATTATTAAAACATCGTCAAGTTATCGTTGAGCAAGAAGGTCGTGCTCCACTTGCAGAAAAATTAGCAATGAAAATGTTTAGTATGGGTGCATCTTCAGCAGCTTTATATAAAATGGGATCAAAGATGGCGCCAGCAGCAATGAGTCCATTTACATCTGGTAACCGTGTATCAAAAGGTGTTGGGCCACTTAAAAACTGGACAGATATTCGTGAATTCCCGGCTCCAAGTAAAGAACGATTCCGTGATTGGTATAAAGATCATAAGAAAGGCGGGGACAAATAATGACAGGATTAATTCAAAACCGTGAGTCCTTTCTAGATAATATTGCAAAAGAACTTGGACGCGCGCGTAAAACGGATGGTGTAAAACGTCCAGTATGGAAAAACAATGTGAATAAAGAAACGTTAAAAAATTATTCACAAGAAGAATTGTTAGAAGTATTTAAAAATCAATGTACAAACATTCATACAACTGTTGTGGAAACGACAAACGACCGTTTACGTGAAGATATTCAAAAAGTAATCGTTGAAAACGGCGGGGGACCGATTATGTTATCGGCTGATGAACGTTTTGATTCTTATGGGTTGACTTCTTTATTTAAAGAAGAACTTCCAAAGCAAAATGTTGAAGTGAACGTATGGGATCCTGAGAAAAAAGAAGAGAATATGCGTATCGCGGAAAGAGCGAATATTGGAATTGCATTTAGTGATTATACTTTAGCCGAATCTGGTACGATCGTTGTACAAAGTCATAAAGGCCAAGGCCGTTCTTTACACTTTTTACCGACCGTATACTTTGCTATTATTCCACGTGAAACACTTGTACCTCGTATTACACAAGCAGTTGAGGATATGAACAAGCGTGTAGAAAATGGCGAGACAGTGGCATCTTGTATTAACTTTATTACAGGACCTAGTAACTCGGCAGATATAGAAATGAATCTTGTTGTCGGAGTACATGGACCATTAAAAGCAGTATATTTCATCGTATAAAATAGGGGAAAGCAGGCCAGAAAATGGCCTGCTTTTTTAATAGAATAGAGATAATATGAAGTAGAAGTTCTCTCCTTTTTTTGCTATGTTCTTCTGGAAAGGAGAGGAAGGGATGTTCACTTATGTATATGCATTGTTAGCGGGGATGGTGTTTGGTTCTTTTTTTATGGTAATTGCGATGAGAGTTCCGCTAGGGGAGTCTATCATAACCCCGCGTTCATATTGTCATTATTGTAAGTATGTGCTAAAGCCAAAAGAATTGATTCCAATCATTTCTTTTTGTATGCAAAGAGGGCGTTGTACGAATTGTAAGAGGAAAATTTCAATTTTGTACGTAGTATTTGAACTTGTAACTGGAATGATATGTCTTCTTACTGTATATATGATTGGGGTGGAACGAGAGCTTATTATCGTTTTATCACTTTTTTCGTTACTTCTTATTATTTCAGTTACAGATTACATATATATGTTAATTCCAAATCGTATTTTAGCTTGGTTTGCTTGTTTACTCATTTTAGAATGTGTTTTTATACCGTTAGTCACTTGGATAGATAGTATAGTTGGTAGTTGCGTTATATTCATTTTGTTATACTGCATGCAAAAGATATATCCAGAAGGGCTTGGGGGAGGGGATATAAAATTACTTTCGTTACTTGGATTTATAGTGGGACTGAAAGGGATTTTTATCGTTTTATTTTTAGCATCTTGCTTTAGTCTTTGTTTCTTTGGAGCTGGTCTCGTATTAAAACGTATGAAAATGAGGACTCAAATACCGTTTGGTCCTTTTATTAGTCTTGGGGCAATATGTTACATGTTGGTCACGTATGCAAAATAGAGAGGGGATAGAAAATGAATGTATATATGGATGATCAAAGAAGTTGTCCGTACGGTTACGTGCTCGCAACTACAGTAGAATGTGCTTTGCAAATGGTACGAGATTATGAGGTAAATGTTCTTTCCCTTGATTTCAATATGGGATGGGGAGAAAAAAGTGGATTAGATTTTGTAGAGACTTTTTGTAAAGAGGGGCTATATGTGAATGAAATACACTTTCATACGAATGATGTCATCGGTATGCATAAGATGAAACAGAGAATGGATAAGGGAAAGGAAGAAGGAGAGATTAATCCTAATCTTGTTGTTAAATATGTGGGGAGCTAAAAACTCCAAAGTAAAACTTTGGAGTTTTTAATGTTTCATATGCGCTTGCAACGGAATGATTTCTTCTTGTTGAGCTGCTCCTAATTCAGTTTCTTCTTGTTTCACGTCAGGTACTTTCTTTGTTAAGTAATGGTATACCATACCGACAAATACAGACCCGCCAATAATGTTACCAATTGTAACTGGAATTAAGTTATGAATAGCACCTGCAAAAGAAATTGTCTCTGGATGCGGTGAAACTAAAGATAAAGCAAACAGCGATAAGTTTGCGATGCTATGCTCGTAACCAGATAAGAAGAATGTGAAAACGAGCATCATCATTATCATAATTTTTGCTGTATCACCTTTAACTTGAGAAGGTAAGAAACAAGCAAGACATACAAGCCAGTTACATAAAATTGCTTTAAAGAATAGTTGCATTGTAGGTGTATTCATTTTTCCCTCAACGACTTTATTCATGAAATGACTGTGATCAATTGTTTCGAAAATTCCAGTGGCATAAAATAGTAAGGCAAAGAATAAAGCGCCAGCTAAATTGCCTGCATAACAAGTAACCCAGTTACGAAGTGTATCAGATATTGTTGTTTCTTTTCTTAATGTTGCTACAGTGAAGTACATTGTGTTTCCAGTAAACAATTCAGCACCACCATATATAATAAGTACGAGGGCAATTCCGAAAAACATAGAAGCAGCTAAATAAGTTGCTGGTGAATCTGCAATGTGAAAAAAGTTACCTAATTTAAAACATAGTACAATAATAAAACCGATATAAATACCCGCAAGTGCGGCACGAATGAAATATTGCATCGGGTTTGTATCTAACATTTGTTTTTTGCTCTTAGCCAGTTTGACAACATAATCTAATCCTTGTTCTAGCATGAGTAATACGCTCCTTTAGTACATCATCTATAAAATGAAACTTTAATCAGTGGGGGGGTTCTTCATCTCCCACTGATTATTAGTTGAACCAATCGGGCTTTTATGGGCAGTTGATCCCCACCTAACTTCTTTGTTTTCGCTGAATTTTGAGGTGGGGGTCTTACTGCCCATTAAAGCGGGATAAATGCTCCTTATATGAATAAAGTACATCGATTCTGTCATAGTTTCAATAAGTTTGTGCAATGTTTCACAAAAAGGACATACATAGACGGAGAAAACGCTTACAAATAATAGTATAATAGAATTTTTCTGGACATAGAGAGGGGACAAGGAAAAAAGAAAAAGCGCTGTAATTACAGCGCTTTTTCGTCTAAATTCTTTTCTACTTTTGTTTCTACTTCTTTTGAGAAGAACCAACCACCAGCTGCGATTCCAACTAATACAATCCAGAATGTAAGCTTCCATGGTGTAGATTCTGGGAATGAATGCGGAATTACATTTAATGCAGGGTGTGCTAACGTATAAACTGCTAGTTTCACACCAACCCAACCTACAATTAAGAATGCCGCAGTTTCAAGTCCTGGTTTACGTTTTAAAATTTGTACGAAAGCAGTTGCCGCAAATCGCATAATGATTAATCCGATAAGTCCACCTACAAAGATAACAACGAATTGCCCAGTATCAAGACTACCAATTGTACCTAAACCTGTTTTTGGTAAAGTCATTGCTAATGCAACAGCAGCTAAAATAGAATCAACTGCGAAGGCGATATCTGCAACTTCAACTTTAAATACAGTCCACCAAAAGTTCTCTTGTTTTTTCTTTGCTTCTTTTTCTTCTGTTTCTTCATCTGTATTCTTTTTAACATACGTTTTAAATAAGTGATTACCAGCGATAAACATAAGGTAAATGGCACCGATTGCTTGCACTTGCCATACGTCCACTAGGAACGAAATCATAAATAACGATCCGAAACGGAAAACAAATGCCCCTGCTAATCCATAAAATAGTGCTTTCTTTCTTTTTTCTTCTGGTAAATGTTTTACCATAATTGCAAGAACAAGAGCGTTGTCAGCCGCTAAAATCCCCTCTAGTGCAATTAGGATGAGTAATACCCAACCATACTCCAATAATAATGATACATCCATGTACATTCTCCTCTCATTTCTATAAGTACTAAATAAGTGAAGAATTCCCCACTATTTAGTTTCCCCATACTCCTGCCTATTAACTTTAGAAGAATTTGGAAATGGATGCAAAAAAGACCTCTGCCGTTAATAGGCAAAGGTCTTGCTAGACATATGTAATGAAAATGCCAACAAAGCCGGAAGAACTAAGTTCTACGTAATGACGACTTTGTTTCCAAGAAATATTCTTGGACGCTACTCCCCTTTGGAGATATGCTATTGTACTCTCATTATATGGATAATTTATACGGTTGTCAACCTGTTAAAATGTCTTCATTCGGATATTTTATTTTCCGGTTCTTTTTACGTGCAAATGAAAAAGCTAATGTTAAAGGCCCCATCTTCCCAAAAAACATCATAAAGATAATAATAGCTTTTCCAATCATCGTTAAGTGTGGTGTGAAATTCATACTGAGACCGACAGTCCCAAATGCTGAAAATACTTCGAAAGCACTCATCAATAGAGGAACTCGCTCAGTAATGCTTAAAATTAAAATAGCAAAAAAAATAAATGAAATAGAAATAATAGCGATGGTCAATGATTTGACAATGAGAGTATCTTTAATGGATTTTTTAAACACGACAATATCGTCTTGTTCTTGTAAAAATTTAAATACCCCAAAAAACATGATTAAAAAGGTTGTTAATTTAATCCCACCGCCAGTTGAAGCACTACCGGCTCCGATAAACATTAGAAGCATCATTAATAAAAGGGAAGGCTTTGATAATGCGGAAATATCAACTGTATTAAACCCGGCAGTACGCGTTGAAATAGCTTGGAAATAAGCAGCCATGCCTTCTTCAAATGGGGTAAAGCCTCTCATAGAAAGAGAATTGTGAAACTCGAATATAAAAATAAAAACAGTCGCAATAATATTGATGATTAGAGTAGAAGAGAGCATAAGTTTTGAGTGTAATGTAAGGTTTTTAAAATTTTTCTTTCTTTTTATATCTACGATTACTGTAAAACCAATCCCCCCTAAAATAATGAGGGAGGAAATGACGAGATTGACAAGAATGCTGTGAGAGTGGGACATTAAATTATCGCTCCAAACAGAAAAACCTGCATTGTTAAAAGCAGAGATGGAATGAAAAAAGCTATAATAGATCCCTTTAGCAATCCCATATTTCGGTACCCATTCAAAAGAAAGAATGAAAGCAGCGATACATTCGACTGTAAAAGAGAATAAAAATAATGCTTTGGCAAGACGAATGACACCGCCTATATTCGTTTGATTTAATGCTTGTTGTAGTAAAATTCGGTTTTGAAGGCCAATTTTTCTGCCAAGCATAATCGCAATTAAAACAGCAAAGCTCATAATGCCAAGTCCGCCCACTTGTATAAGTGTTAAAATGACACATTGGCCAAATAAGGTAAATACTTTCCCAGTGTCCACAACACCAAGCCCTGTAACCGTACAAGCAGAAACGGTTGTAAATAAAGCATCGAGCCATGAAATAGACGTCGTTGTAGCAATTGGCAATTTTAATAAGCATGTACCGATAATTGATAACATAATAAAAGACAAAGTAAGAACACGGGGAGGACTCATGTGAATGTTAATCCGTTTCATGTTACATATCGTTCCTTTCAGTTTGCTTTTACTAGTATGTGAAAAAGCACCATTATGTATGTTAAAAATAGAAAGAGGCAGAGAATATCTGCCTCTAAGCCATATGTTATATTGTTATCCACGTAATTGTTGTTGAGCTAAAGAAACAAGACGTTTTGTTACTTCACCGCCAACTGATCCGTTAGAACGTGATGCAGTATTAGACCCTAAGCTTACGCCGAATTCTTGTGCAATTTCATATTTAAATTGATCAAGTGCTTGTTCAGCACCTGGAACTAGTAATTTGTTTGTTTTTGCCATGATGATACACATCCTTATGAGTAATCCAGTTCAGCTAAGTATGTATCTGAACTGGTACCGTTATTTTATGTGGAACCGGCGTGCTCATACGCGGAAGTAATCGGTGTGATTAGAAGTTATTGGATAGAAAAAAGAGTAGCAATTTTTGCTACTCTTTTTTTAGTATTGTCGCTGTACCTTCCACGACAATATCATCCGATTGATTATATATATTTGTTTGTAACGTAATGATTTTTTTATCGTCACGTTTTTTGATGACCTCTGCCACAACGCGAAGTGTATCGCCGATTTTGACAGGAGCGCAGAATGAAACGTTTTGAGATAAATAAATCGTATTTTTACCCGGGAGTTTCGTTCCAAGGATGGTAGAAATAAAACTTGAAACGAGCATACCATGAGCAATACGTTCTTTAAACATTGTCGTTTTTGCAAAAGAATCTAAAATATGAATAGGATTCACATCTCCAGTCAATTTTGCAAAATTGATAACGTCCTCATCCGTAATCGTTTTTGTAAGTGATGCTTGATCACCGACTTGAATCTCATCATAACGAAGCTCCGGGACGGTTTGTGCTTCTTGAAATGGATTCATTTTGTCCTCCTTCTTTTCCATATCGAAAAATGCTAGCCATCTTGATGTAGTAGGAGGAAGAAAGAGTTTTGTTTGTGCTGCAGTTAGCTCCCACATTTTTCTTACTTGATGGAAGTAAATAGATTTTTTGAGTTTTCCTCGAACTTTTTTGCGAGTTCCAACTGTTTTGTCTTGAAATCTTCCAAAAAACCTTCTAACTGTTTTTGAGCCTCTTCACGTTGTAATTGTTGTTGTTCAATAAATTGCTTCGTTGTTTCTTCAAATTGACCGCTTGTTTGAGTAAGGATAGACAAAGATGTTTTTGTAGGAGAAACAGTTAGCTGTTGCATATGAGCAGAAAGTTCTTTCCACTTGTCTTGCCACTCATTAATTTGATCATTTAAGGAGTTTCCTGTTAATTGCTTCACGTAATCTGTATATTGATTATTGAATTGAGTAGTGAATTGTTGCAGTTCTTTTTCCAGTTCATCTACTCCTGATGTTAATTTATGCAAAGCGTCTTGTTGTTGTTTTAATGTTTCTAAAGTAAGTTGCTCTAATTGTTTCCCAGCTGAAGAGAAAAGGGAAAGAGATTGAGACCAGTTTTTCCAAAATGCATCGACCAATTCGTATGGTTTAGTTTCCATTGTTTGACCCCCAAATGTTTTTTTGCATATTGTGAACGCAGATTACTCTGCTGTACCACCAGGTGAAGATGAAGAATCCTTTTCATCCTTTTCTGGAGAAGTGGCAAATGGAAAGAATGCGTTCGTATATAACGTGAAAAACGTTCGCAGCATATTTTGGTAATGCTCAAAAGAAGTTGCACATGTTGCTAAATATTTCTCTCCATATTCAGTTAAAGAATAAATTCTTTTTGCTGGCCCTCCTTCGCTTGTATCCCAAGTAGAAGAAATGAGGTTTTCTTTTTCTAATTTGCGTAGTGTTCTATAGACATTACCTTGGTCAACAGAAGAAAAGCCGATATCCATTAGCATTTGAATAAGTTTGTAACCATGAAGACTCCAGTCTTTTAGACATAGAAGTAAGAAGGGAACTAAGAAGTTTTTTGGCATGGAGTTTGGTTGTTTTGCTTGGTTGTTCTCCAAACTTTCGCGTTGTTCTGGTTCATTATGTAGCATGATTGTGCATCACCTCATGAATCAGTTAGATGGAATTTTTTGCTTATAAGTGCAATTTACACCTATCTGTTTTTAAAGTCAATACATTTGTTAGAAAATAGAAAAAAATAAAATATAGACTTGAAGTTTTATTCAGAATATTAGAAAATAATGAATAGGTTGAATTGTTTCAAAAACGAAAAAGGGAGTGTAGGTAAAGTGATTGATCAAAAATTCGATCCACTACAAGCATGGAAAAATGCTTATGAACAAACCGAAACATTTTGGGGAAAAGCGCTCAATGAAACAATTAAAACAGAAGAATATTCTGCTTGGATGGGCAGCGTTCTAGATTTGAATTTGTTTTATCAAAAAGCATTAAATGATACGACAAAAAATTATTTAGAGCAGGTGAATGTGCCTACGAAAGAGGATATCGCTAGAGTGGCTACGCTTGTTATTAACTTAGAAAATAAAGTGGATAACATTGAGGAGTTTCTAGAAGATAAGGTAGAGTCAGTAGGACAAGCTCCTACATTAAAGCGCGATGTTACGAAAGTAAAACAAGATATTCGCACATTAGAAACGAAAGTTGATCAAATTTTAGAATTGCTAGAAAAGCAAAATGCAGTACTAGCAAAACTACAAGAACCTGTAAAAGAAGAAGTAAAACCTACGAATAAGCCAGAAAATAAAAAGTGATAATAGCGCTTGTTTATAACATATGAAAGAGAAAGGGAGAATCTCTTTTCTATGTATAAACAGCGAAACATAATTATATAGGGACTCCATAGTATGAGTACCAAAATGATTCATAATAGTCGTTCACAAATTCATTTAAGGGGGAAAAGAAATGGTTCAATTAAATGGAAAAGTAGCAATCGTAACAGGTGGGGCAAAAGGGATTGGAAAAGCGATCACAGTAGCGTTAGCACAAGAGGGCGCAAAAGTTGTTATTAACTATAACAGCAGTAAAGAAGCAGCTGAAAACTTAGTAAATGAACTAGGAAAAGAAGGACATGATGTTTATGCAGTTCAAGCAGATGTTTCTAAAGTAGAAGACGCAAACCGACTTGTAGAAGAAGCAGTGAATCATTTTGGTAAAGTTGATATTCTTGTTAATAATGCTGGTATTACAAGAGATCGTACATTCAAAAAGTTAAATCGTGAAGATTGGGAACGCGTAATTGACGTGAACTTAAGCAGTGTGTTTAATACGACAAGCGCGGTACTTCCATACGTAACGGAAGCGGAAGAAGGTAGAATTATTAGCATTTCTTCTATTATTGGTCAAGCGGGTGGATTTGGACAAACAAACTACTCAGCAGCGAAAGCAGGTATGCTAGGATTTACAAAATCATTAGCATTAGAGCTTGCAAAAACAAATGTAACTGTAAACGCTATTTGCCCAGGATTTATTGATACTGAAATGGTAGCAGAAGTACCAGAAGAAGTACGCCAAAAAATCGTTGCGAAAATCCCGAAAAAACGTTTTGGTCAAGCTGATGAAATTGCAAAAGGTGTAGTATACCTATGCCGTGACGGTGCTTATATCACAGGTCAGCAATTAAACATTAACGGCGGATTATATATGTAATGAAGTAAGAAAAAAGTGCATATCCATAGCAGGAATGCACTTCTTTTTTTAGAAGGAAATTGACCAAAAAGGAGATAGAAAAATGACTACATTCGCAACAGAATGGGAAAAGCAATTAGAGCTATACCCAGAAGAGTACCGAAAAGCATATCGCCGAGTGAAAAGGGCGAGTGAAATTTTATTACGTGAACCAGAGCCACAAGTAGGACTAACGCCGAAAGAGGTTATTTGGACGAAGAATAAGACGAAGCTTTATCGCTACATTCCAAAACAAGAAAAAACACAAAGAGTTCCAATTCTATTAATATATGCTCTTATTAATAAACCATATATTATGGATTTAACTCCTGGAAATAGTTTAGTGGAATATCTAGTGGACCGTGGTTTTGATGTGTATATGCTTGATTGGGGCACATTTGGTTTAGAAGATAGTCATTTGAAATTTGATGATTTTGTGTTTGATTATATTGCAAAAGCAGTGAAAAAAGTAATGCGAACTGCAAAATCGGACGAGATTTCTTTACTTGGTTATTGCATGGGGGGAACGCTAACTTCTATTTATGCGGCACTTCATCCGCACATGCCAATTCGTAACCTAATCTTTATGACAAGTCCTTTTGATTTCTCTGAAACAGGATTATATGGTCCTTTATTAGATGAGAAATACTTCAATCTAGATAAAGCGGTTGATACATTTGGAAATATTCCGCCAGAAATGATTGATTTCGGAAACAAAATGTTAAAACCAATTACGAACTTTGTTGGTCCATATGTTGCTTTAGTAGATCGTTCAGAGAATGAGCGCTTCGTTGAAAGCTGGAGGTTAGTTCAAAAGTGGGTTGGCGATGGCATTCCGTTCCCAGGTGAATCATACAGACAGTGGATTCGTGATTTTTATCAAAACAATAAATTGGTTAAAGGTGAACTCGTTATTCGCGGACAAAAGGTAGACCTTGCAAATATTAAGGCGAATGTCTTAAATATTTCAGGGAAACGTGATCATATCGCCCTGCCGTGCCAAGTAGAAGCGTTGCTAGATCATATTTCTAGCACAGATAAACAATATGTATGTTTACCAACGGGACATATGTCGATTGTTTACGGTGGAACAGCGGTAAAACAAACGTATCCGACGATTGGAGACTGGCTTGACGAGCGATCTAAGTAAAAATAAAAAATCCAACTAGCATATGTTAGTTGGATTTTTTTATGTAAAATAACAAAACATAGAAAGGAGAAATTTATATTTTAGGAGTATAATTATGAAGCTTATGATTGGTAAGTTGTTTTGGGATACAGGAGCTTCTATGCCTTGTTATCCATCGTTAGAAAATGATATGATATGTGATATGCTTGTAGTTGGAAGTGGTGAAGCAGGTGCTCAAATAGCGTATTCGTTAGTGAAAATGGGAATGCGCGTTACACTTATTGAAAAAAATATGATTTCATGTGGCAGCACAGCTGCGAATACAGGGTTATTACAATTTCTTCATGATAAATCGTTAACCTCACTTATCCATACATTTGGGGAAGAAAAAGGGGTGCGAGCATATAAGCTTTGTTACGAAGCGTTACGAACAATGGAGAAAGTTGTACCGACTCTCGATATCGATCCCCAGTTTATTCCGCGAAACAGTTTATATTATGCAAGTAAAAGTGAAGATGTCTCATTTTTACAAGAGGAATACAAAACGTTACAGAATTATGAGTTTCCAGTTGAGTATTTTACAGCATCTGATATTAAGGAACGGTATCCTTTTACAAGACAAGCGGCATTATATACACACGGTGATGCTGAGGTAAATCCGTATTTATTAGCGCATAGCCTTTTGCATAAAGCAAACCAAATGGGTGCTAATATATATGAACATACAGAGGCCATACATATAAAAAAACGTCAAAATGATTTAATTTGTTATACGAAAACAGGAAATCAAATTGTAGCAAAGAATATTATTATGGCGACGGGTTATGAAGCACTTTTCGGAAAGAAAGAAAAAAATACAACAGTGGAAACATCATATGCAGTTGTGACAAATAAGGTAGATTCATTTGAAGGCTGGCATGAGCAATCATTAATTTGGGAAACAGCAAGGCCTTACTTATATTTTAGGACGTATGAAAATCGTATTATTGTAGGTGGATTGGATGAAGCAATGAAAATTCAAACAATCGGTGATACGAAATTATTGCATAAGCGTGATGTCCTTATTAACATTATAAAAGAGATGTTCCCCCAGTATAAAGATATACAGGCGGAGTATTATTGGGCGGCAGCATTTGGCGGTAGTCATGATGGTCTCCCTATTTTAAAAGAAGATAATAAGATACATAATTTATTTTATGCATTGCCATATGGAGGTAATGGAACTGTGTATGGAATGGTATTTGCTAAAATATTTGAGCAGTTATTTACAAATAAAGAAAGTGAAGATTTTTCTTTATTTAATCGATAGAAAAAAGGTAGCGAAGTGATGGAATGAGAGATATAAAAAAGTTTTTACAAAAATTGCGTCCTGTACAACTCATTGTTTTGTTTTATTTATTAGCAGTAGTTGTATCGGTAATATTACTTAGTTTACCGTTTGTTACAAAGGCTGATGTGAAATGGACATTTATTGATGCCCTCTTTACATCTGTTAGTGCGGTAAGTGTTACGGGACTGTCTGTTGTTACGATTTCAGATACATTTACTACGGCAGGAATTATTATTTTAGCCCTTATTTTACAATTGGGCGGCTTAGGAATTATGGCGCTAGGTACATTCGTTTGGATTATAACAGGAAAAAAGATTGGTTTGCAGAGAAGAAGACTGATTATGGCAGACCATAACCAAGGGAATTTATCAGGTCTTGTAGAATTGATGCGTTCTATTTTAATTGTAATTATTTCAATAGAGCTTATTGGAGCAATATTATTAGGTACAAGATTCTTACTTTACTTTCCAACTTGGCAAGAAGCTTATTTTCACGGTTTTTTTGCAGCTGTTAGTGCAACTACGAACGGCGGATTTGATTTAACAGGACAATCGCTAATTCCGTATAAAAAAGATTACATTGTTCAAATGATTCATATGTTACTTATTATTTTAGGAGCAATCGGCTTCCCTGTATTAATGGAAGTGAAACAATTCCTTAGTAAAAGGAGACAGCAACTATTTCGTTTTTCGTTATTTACAAAATTGACGACAACAACATTTTTTGCGCTCGTGGTCGTTGGAACGATTATGATTTTTTTACTAGAACGAAATCATTTTTTAGCAGGAAAGTCATGGCATGAAACAGTTTTCTATACACTATTCCAATCTGTGACGACGCGAAGTGGGGGACTTGCTACAATGGATATACTTGAATTGTCACAACCGACGCTTTTATTTATGAGTATATTAATGTTTATAGGAGCATCTCCAAGTTCGGTTGGGGGCGGGATACGTACAACAACATTTGCTGTTAGTATATTGTCACTATACACTTTTGCAAGAGGCGGGAGAACGGTTAGAGTCTTCAAACGTCAGCTACATGAAGAGGACGTGCTGAAAGCATCTGTCGTTATGACAATGGGGATTTTATTATGTGCCACAGCACTATTTATTTTATCTATTACGGAAAATGTACCGCTTATGAGTTTAATTGTTGAAGTCTGTTCTGCTTTCGGGACGACAGGACTATCGACAGGTATTACGCCAGATTTAACAACTGTTGGTAAACTTGTACTCATTGTACTTATGTTTATCGGGCGTGTAGGTATTTTAACATTTATACTAGCTAGTGGTGGAAGAGAACAGCCACCTCGCTATAAATACCCGAAAGAGAGAATTATTATTGGATAGTATGAAACCATTCTACCTATGTTAGGTAGAATGGTTTTTTAGTCGTTAATGCCAAATTGCGGATGCATAAAAGTATCCTTCTTATTATCTCCTTCTTTTTTTAGTAACTCTTGATTTTCTTCTGAAATCCACCCAATATCATTTGTAGGATGGATCCATTCTTCTCCAGCCATAATGGCAGGGTCTACATCATCACTCCAATTGTGAAGTGGACTGTTCTCGGAATCATATTTACTATCTCCGATTACGACGTCATATTGATTTATGAAAGGTTGTTGCATCTTCTTTCCTGTTCCTTTAAAAGATGGGAAATTCATTTGATGCGGGAGCGTTTCATCTAAAATGGGTGACTGGATTTTATCTTTCTTCTTCAAAATAAGAGCTCCTTTTTATTATGATTTCTTCATATGTAGTATTTCCATCTAGCAGTTCTTATGTACTTGTTAACACTTGCCAGTAATAATTATTTTAGCTTGCTTCAAACTAGAGTAGAAAGTGAATTTTTGAGAGCAGGTGAATGTATTGGTAAAAAGAAAAGTGAAACAAAATGCGGCAATCAACAATAATAAAACTCCGAAAGAAAGCTTACCAGATGCAGAATTTGCATTAGAGTATGAAGGAGAAAATAGCGCGAAGTATGCAAATCGTAATTCAAAAAAAGGTAAACAAAAGTGAGGCGTTTTTTACAAACGCCTCACTTTTTTGTGGGATTATAAAGGTTTTTTTAATTATTTGTAAATTTAGTGTTCATTATTAGCAGAAAAATGCGAAAAAACATAGAAGTAGCAACGTATTACACAAAAACAAACAACAAACAAAAGATTAATGTTGGTTTAATACTGCTTTTACACTAGTTGTTTATATTTGAGTTGTACATAAGATTTGTAAAAGGAGAGAGAGACAGTGAAAAAAACAATCTTTAAAGCTGTAGCAACTGGAATGGTATTTTCGTTATTAATGGGGTGTGGTGCAAAGAAAGAAGAAAGTGCTGGGGCAAAAGTAAAAGATGATAAATTATCTGGATCATTAACTGTTTACACAGCAATTGAAGAAGAACTTGTACCAATTTATCTTGATTCTTTTAAAAAGAAATATCCAGATGTGAAGCTGAATATTGTTCGTGATTCAACTGGAGTTATTACAGCAAAATTGCTAGCTGAAGGAAAAAATACACAAGCAGATGTTGTATGGGGAACTGCAGCTTCAAGTCTATTAGCTTTAGATAAAAAAGATATGTTAAAAGGATACTCTCCAAAGGGAGCGGATCGCGTTTTACCGCAATTTAAAGATGATAAACAACCAGAAAAATGGGTAGGAAATACTGCATTTATGACGGGGATTGCTATAAATAAAGAAGAATTAAAGAAGAAAAATTTACCGATGCCAGAATCATACGAAGACTTAACGAAACCAGAGTATAAAGGAACGCTTGTTATGCCACATCCAGCATCTTCTGGAACAGGATTTTTAACAGTTTCTGCATGGTTACAAATTATGGGTGAAGATAAAGGCTGGGATTACATGAAGAAACTTCATGATAATATGGCAACTTATACTCATTCAGGTTCAAAACCAGCGAAATTAGCGGGTGCGGGTGAATATCCAGTTGGTGTATCGATGGTTTATAGTGCTTTGAAAGAGAAACAAAAAGGTGCACCAGTTGAAGTTGTATTGCCAAAAGAAGGATTAGGTTGGGAAGTAGAAGCGAACGCACTTATTAAAAAAGATAATGCAAAAAATGAAAAATTAGCGCAAGCATTTTTAGATTGGGCAATTACTGATGATGTAATGAAGTTATACTTCGAGAAAAATGGATTTGCGACAATTAAAAATGATTATAAACTTCCAGACGGATTCCCTAAAGATGTGACGGAAAAGTTATACAAAAAGAACGACTTTAAGTGGGCAGCAGAAAATCGCGACAAAATTTTAGAAAAATGGGAAAAAGAGTTTGGCCAAAAAGCAGAACCGAAAAAGTAAGTGAGTAGGAGAGAGAAAAAATGAGCGAATATTTATCAATTCAACACATTCAAAAACAGTTTGATGCATTTACAGCGTTAAAAGATATTTCTTTTACTGTGAAAAAAAATGAGTTTGTATGTTTATTAGGCCCAAGTGGTTGTGGGAAAACAACATTGCTTCGAATTTTAGCAGGGCTAGAAGAGGCGACAACAGGTAGTATAGCTGTGAATGGAAAAGATATTACAGCATTACCTCCTGGAAAGAGGAATTTCGGAATGGTGTTTCAATCCTATGCGTTATTTCCGAATTTAACAGCACTTGAAAACATTGAATACGGCTTAAAGACAAAAAAGTATGGAAAAGCAGAAGTAAAAGAGAAGGCGCTATCGGCGTTAGAACTAGTTGATTTACTGAATGTAAAAGATAAATATCCTGCTCAAATGTCTGGTGGACAACAGCAGCGAGTAGCACTTGCACGTGCACTCGCTCTGTCTCCGGATATTTTGTTACTCGATGAGCCGTTATCTGCTTTAGATGCAAAAGTACGTGAAAAGTTACGTAGAGAAATGCGTGATTTGCAAGAAAAAGTAGGAGTGACAACTATTATGGTCACGCATGATCAAGAAGAGGCATTAACGATGGCTGATAAAATTGTTGTAATGAATCATGCGGAAATTATGCAGATTGGCACACCAGAGGAGATTTACCAAAGGCCAGCCAATCCATTTGTGGCAGATTTTATTGGTTCTATTAATTTCTTTTCGAAAAATAACGAAGAACATGCAATTCGTCCGGAACATGTAACAGTCGTACAAAATAATGGTATGAAAACAATTGTAGAAAGCATGGAGTTTCGCGGATCTGTATACCGGACAGAAGTGCGCGTTATAGATGAGGAAACGCATCTATATAATGAGAAAATCGTTGTAGATATATTGGCATCAGAAGTAGAAAAAACAGCTATTAGGAAAGGAAAGCCGATTCAAATCTCTTTCTCAGAAAATCATATGTTGTCATATGGAAAGAAGGTTGTTGTATAGATGGAGATGTTAGAAAATTTAAAGGTAGAAAGTACGAAAAAAAAGATTAAGAGACGTATCGGTAAAGAAGAATGGATACAAAGACTATTAATTATTGGTATGATTCTTGCCTTTTTGATTATGCTTGTATTGCCACTATTACAATTGTTTACACAAGCGTTTTATGATAAAGATGGAGCTTTCATTGGTGTTGCGAATTTCAGTAAATATTTCACAACCCCAACATTAGTTCAATCATTACAAAATACGATATGGATTTCGGGCGTGACAACAATTATTGCAGTGGCACTTGCTTTCGCTTACGCCTATGCAATCGCTCGTACGAATGTATTTGGAAAGCGTGTATTTCAATATGTCGCGTTGTTACCGTTATTCGCACCAACGATGATGCATGGTATCGCACTTACATATTTATTTGGTAATCAAGGATTAGTAACGAAAGGGATGTTTGGTTTATTTGAAGGCATACAAATCCCTTTATATGGACCAGTAGGAATTGTAATGGCTGAAGTCATGTATACATTTCCGCAAGCATTTCTTATATTATTAATTGCTTTCCAAGGTTCTGATTATCGTTTATACGAAGCTTCTAATATGTTGGGAGCGAGTAAAACAAAGCAATTTCTCACTGTTACTTTACCTAGTGTAAAGTATGGATTAATTAGTGCGATGTTTGTTGTGTTTACACTTAGTTTTACTGATTTTGGTGCACCAAAAATTGTTGGTGGGCAATATAATGTACTTGCTACTGATGTATACAAACAAGTAATTGGACAACAAAATATGCCGATGGGTGCAACTGTCGGAATGATTTTATTAATCCCAGCTATATTTGCGTTTGCAGTTGATCGTATTACGCAAAGAAAGCAGGCAAATTTCTTATCTTCAAAAGCAGTGCCATATAGAATAACGGCTAATAAGAAAAGAGATGTAGCCTCGTTCATATATTGTAGTGTGATTACATTTATGATTATTCTTTTATTTGTGGCAGTTGGTATTGCGGCAAGTGTGAAAGTATGGCCATATAATATGAGTTTTACATTTGAACATTTTAATTTTTCGAGTTTAACAGGAGATGGACTTGAAGCATTTAAAAATAGTGTAATTGTATCAGCGGTAACAGCAGTTATTGGGGCAATTTTAACATTTATGTTCGCATATGCGATTGAAAAAATAAATCAGCTAAAGTTTTTCCGAAAAACAGGCTATTTTTTCTCAATTGTACCTTTAGCAATCCCAGGTCTAGTACTTGGATTGGGATACGTCTTTTTCTTTAGTCAACCAACGATTCAAATACTTGGATTATCAGTAACGAATCCGTTTCATTCTTTATATGGAACAATCGCTGTGTTAGTACTAGTCAATATCATTCATTTTTATTCTGTAACATTCGTTACGGCAACGACTGCTTTAAAGAAATTAGACCGAGAGTTTGAGCTTGTTTCGCAGTCGATGGGCATTCCGTTTTATAAAACATTCTTTAGAGTAACGGTACCAATGTGCTTACCAGCAATTTTAGAAATGGTCATGTACTATTTCGTAAATTCGATGGTAACTGTGTCAGCGGTTGTATTCTTATACGCAGCTGATTTTAAACTAGCGGCCGTATCAATCGTAAATATGGATGATGCAGGAAATGTAGCGCCAGCAGCTGCAATGAGTGTACTTATTGTTGTTACAAATATTGTAGTAAGAGTTGTATATGAATGGGGAACGAAAGCACTTCGTAACCGAACTTCACAATGGCAAAAAAGATAAAGTGAAACTTTAATCAGTGGGGGGGTTCCTCCCCCACTGATTATTAGTTGAACCAATCGGGCGTTAACGGGCAGTTGATCTCCCACTTAACTTTTTTGCTCCAGCCGAATTTTGAGGGGGAAATCTTATTGCCCGTTAACGCGGGATAAATAAGAAGGGTGATGGATTGTATGAAAATAGAAGCAGTTATTTTTGATTGGGCAGGTACGACAGTTGATTACGGATGTTTTGCACCACTGGAAGTATTTATGGAGATTTTCCATAAACGCGGTGTGGTAATTACAGCAGAAGAAGCCCGTAAACCAATGGGATTATTAAAAATTGATCATGTAAGGGCGCTAACAGAAATGCCTCGTATTGCGAGTGAGTGGAATCGCGTTTTTGGACAATTACCAACAGAAACAGACATTCAGGAGATGTATGAAGAATTTGAAGAGATTCTCTTCACTATTTTACCGCGCTATGCGTCGCCAATTCATGGAGTAAAGGAAGTGATTGCTTCTTTGCGTGAAAGAGGAATTAAAATTGGTTCAACGACTGGTTATACGAGAGAGATGATGGACATTGTAGCAAAAGAAGCAGCGCTACAAGGATATAAACCTGATTTTCTTGTAACACCAGATGATGTTCCTGCTGGGCGTCCATATCCGTGGATGTGCTATAAAAATGCGATGGAACTTGGTGTATACCCGATGAATCATATGATAAAAATTGGAGACACGGTATCAGATATGAAAGAGGGAAGAAATGCTGGTATGTGGACAGTTGGTGTAATTCTTGGTAGTAGCGAACTCGGCTTAAGTGAAGAGGAAGTGGAGAATATGGATCCAGTAGAGCTTCGTGAAAAAATAGAAGTAGTTCGTAATCGCTTTGTTGAAAATGGAGCGCACTTTACGATTGAAACGATGCAAGAACTTGAAACCGTAATGGAACATATTGAGAAACAACAACTTATTATTTCATAAAAGGGGAAGAGGATCATGACTGAAAATCACTACTTATTATTAACGCCAGGACCATTAACGACAACAAAAACAGTAAAAGAAGTTATGCTATACGATTGGTGTACGTGGGATGTTGAATATAACACGATGGTGCAAGATGTAAGAGCTAAACTTGTATCGTTAGCAACGAAGGAAGAAGAGAAATATACGACTGTTCTTATGCAAGGAAGCGGTACGTTTTCAGTTGAAGCAGTAATTGGTTCTGTTATTCCTAAAAATGGAAAGTTGCTTGTTTGTACAAATGGTGCGTACGGTAAGCGAATTGTACAAATGGCAGAGATGTTACATATAGATGTGGTGGTAAGTCAAACAGAAGAGTGGGAGCCTACTAATGTTGTAGAAGTAGAAAAGATATTACAACAAGATAAAGAGATTACACATATTGCAATTGTCCATTGTGAAACAACGACAGGTATTATTAATCCAATTGTAGACGTATGTAAATTAGGGAAGCAATACGGAAAAGTAACACTAGTTGATGCAATGAGTAGTTTTGGTGGTATTGAAATAGATATCGCTGAGTTGCAAATTGACTTTCTAATTAGTAGTGCGAATAAATGTATTCAAGGGGTTCCAGGGTTCGGATTTGTTATTGCAAAGCGCGATGAATTGTTGAAATGTAAAGGGCAGGCACGTTCATTATCTTTAGATTTATACGATCAATGGGAAACGATGGAAAATCAAAATGGAAAATGGCGTTTTACATCACCTACACATGTTGTACACGCTTTTTATCAAGCACTACTCGAATTAGAAAAAGAGGGCGGAGTAAAAGCACGTTACAATCGATATGATAACAATCAAAAACTATTAGTGAATCGAATGAGAGAAATCGGATTTAAGCCACTAGTAGATGAAAAATATCAATCACCTATTATTACATCTTTCATTTATCCAGAAGAATGGTTTGATTTTGAGCAATTATACAATGAATTAAAGCGTGATGGATTTGTTATATATCCAGGTAAAATTTCAAAAGTAGATACATTCCGCATTGGAAATATCGGTGATGTACATGAGGCAGATATTAATCGCTTAGTTGATAGTATCGCTAAAGGAGTTGTTATAGGTTGAAAGTATTTTGCTTAGGTGGAGCAGGTAAAATTTGTCGTGAAGCAATTTTAGATTTAGTGCAATTTTCATCTTTTGAGACGATTACAGTAGCAGATTTTAACGAAGAAGAGGGGCTTAAAGTAGTAGAATGGCTCAACGATCCTCGCGTTGATTTTGTGAAAGTAGATGTAACGAATCATGAGGATACGGTTGCAAAAATGAAGGGCTATGACATTGTAATGGATGGTACAACAATTAAGTTAAATGGATTATCTACTCGATGTATTGCAGAAGCAGGTTGTCACGGTGTGAATTTAAATGGATTTGGTGAAGAAAATGATTCGCATTCTATATTTGTTCAAAACGGAAAAACATGTTTACCTGGGTTTGGTATGACGCCAGGTGTAACGCAAATGATGGCGATGTATGCGGCAAATCAGTTACATACTGTAGAGTCAGTTCGTGTAAGTCATGGTTCGTATCGTCCCATTGCTTTTTCTGCATCCATTACAGAAACAACGACATATGAATATGATCCACATTTGCCATCGCGTACAGTGTATGAAGATGGTGAGTTTAAGCAAGTGCCTCCGTTTGCGCGTCCAAGAGAAATTGAATTACCGGCGCCTTATGGTAAGACAACGCAGTATATCATACCGCATTCTGAAACGATTACGTTAGCAAAAGCATTAGAAAATAAAGGCGTTAAACTAATAGAGACGAGAGGAACTTGGCCAAAGCAAAATATGCAGCTCGTACGTGCATTGTATGATTACGGTATATTGCGTAATGACCAAGTTGAAATAAATGGAAAAGAAATCGGCATAATGGATTGTATTGCGAAGTATTTATTGCAATCGAAAGAAGGACAAGAAACAGAGATTTACGGTTATGCACTTCATGTAGAAGTAATAGGTATGAAAAATAATGAGAAACAAAGACGTGTATTATATCATACACACCCGTTATCTGATGGATCTGTTGTAGGATGGGAAAAATTAAGAGCTTATACGAGAAACGTCGGTATTCCATTTGGGATTGCTACAGAGCTAATCGCAAAAGGGAATGTAAATAAAGTTGGTGTTGTGACACCCGAGGAAGCTTTTGTCAAACCACAAATTATTTTTGATGAACTAAAAAAGCGTGGTATTCATATTCACGAGGAAGTTTTCGTTGAAAAGGAAAGTTATAACTTTGTATAAGTAAGGCAGTGTATGAGGTAGAAATCAATGGGGTGAGGTTATGTCTGTAGTAGGTGAAGAAAGAAAGCGAACCATTCTTGAGAAGGTAGAGTTTAAAGGGAAGGTAAAAGTTTCAGAATTAGCGAGAGAGTTTGCTGTATCAACAGAGACGATTCGTCGTTATTTAGAAGAATTGGATCGTGAAAAGAAGTTGAAGAAAGTGTATGGTGGAGCCGTCCAACTTCCGGGAGCTGGAATAGAGGCACCAATGTTAGAACGAGAGATGCTACATATAGAAGAGAAGAAGCGAATTGGGTATAAAGCAGCAACATTTGTAGAAGATGGAGATGTTATTGCGATTGATGACGGAAGTACACCACTTCAAATGGTACCATATCTGGTACATCGCAAAAATTTAACGATTGTAACAAGTTCATTTCCAGTAGCGACACAATTAATTTCTTCTATTAATAAAAAGATGTTTCACGGTGAAGTTTTATTTATTGGTGGAAAAGTTTCTCCAAAACATTCACGCGTATCAGGATCTATTTCGCAGCAAGTTATCCAGCAATTTCATTTTCATAAAGCATTTGTTTCGATTGATGGATTATTACCTGGTTTTGGAGTTTCTAGTTTTGAATTAGAAAAGGCGAAACTGTCAGAAGCGATGATGAAATTAGCAGAGAAAACATATATTTTATGTGATCATACAAAGGTAGGCGTAAAAGGAAATTACCGAATAGCAGCGTTTTCGCGCATTCAACATGTAATTTGTGATAAGAAAATGCCCTATAGTTTTGAAGAGGAAGTTAAAAGGCATAATATTCAATGGACAATTTGTTAAATACGTAGAACTCCCACCTGATTGTGAGGTGGGAGTTCTACTGCCTGCAAATAGCGGGATAAAAGTTTTGTATTTATGCAAAAAAAGTGGACACATTTTCCCATCTCTTTCATATAATTTACCAATACAAAAAAAGTTGGTCGAAGGAAAGAAGGGGAAGTATGTCAGAACGGATATATAATAAACTTGTCTTGTATGCAAATATTTTGCAAAAAATTGGTGTCATCAATGAGAAGGAAAAAAATGAAATTCTTCATACGATAGGTAAAAAAGCTCTTTGAATAAAGGGCTTTTATATTTTTTACCTTTAAAAATATAAATTTAATGTAATATTCTCGTTGACATCGATAATGATATTCATTATCATTTATTTATGAGTAATTGATAATGTTTATCAATTATAAAGATTATATATGATAGGGGATATTATTTTGAAAAAAAATTATATGAAGGCGCTAGTAGTAGCGACAACATTAGCAATTCCATTTGCTGCATACTCTACTCCAGCGTTAGCAGCAATAAAAATTGAAGCAAACCAATCGGTAGCGGCAGCTAGTGAACGTACATACGATACTGAGATTAAAATATATAAGGATCAAAAAGATGAGCCATCTATGGTTTCTCAATATATAAAAGATCCTAAAGTAACGATTGCGGACGGGAAAAAAATTGTAACTGTAACAATGCAAGATAGCGATTATTTTCAATACCTTAGAATAGAGGATAAAAACCAACCTGGCGTATTTCATGATGTAAAAGTTTTGTCAGAAGATAAGAGGAAGAATGGAACGAAAGTGGTTCAATTTGAAATTGGCGAGTTTGAGAAGAAGCACAATATGCAAATGCATATACTTATTCCGGCTATTGGATATGATCACAAATATCAAGTTCAATTTGAAATTAAAGATCCAACTGTAGGTGACAAAGAAACAGAGAAACCAGATGATAACTCTAATTCCGGCAATACGGAGACGGATCATCCAGTTGATAATCAAAATATGATAACAGATAATAAATTAAGAGAGCTTGTTAATAAAAAGGTATTTAATAGAAAAGATTTAAATACACCAATCACGAAAGAAGAGTTATTACAAGTAAAGGACTTGTTTTTAAATACGAATGAGATACTGGATTATAGTGCATTAAAATATATGCCAAATTTAAAATCTTTAACAGTTGCGAATGCGAAGATAAAAGATCCATCATTCTTTACGAGCTTAAAACAATTGAAACATTTAGCTTTACGTGGTAATGAATTTTCAGATGTAACACCAATTGTTAAGATGGATAATTTAGATTCTCTTGATTTAAGTAATAATAAAATTACGAACGTTGCACCACTAATTGAAATGAAAAATGTAAAAAGTTTATATTTATCAGGCAACCAAATAGAAGATGTAACAGCATTAGCGAAAATGGAACAACTAGATTACTTGAATTTAGCAAATAATAAAATTACGAATGTTACGCCATTAAGCGCGTTGAAAAATGTAACATACTTAACTTTAGCAGGTAATCAAATTGAAGATATTAAACCGTTATATTCATTACCTTTAAAAGACTTAGTATTAACACGTAATAAAGTAAAAGACTTATCCGGTATTGAGCAAATGAAGCAATTAGAAGAATTGTGGATCGGGAAAAATGAAATAAAAGATGTTACTCCTCTAAGTAAGATGACACAGTTAAAACAATTACACTTACCTAACAATGAGTTAAAGGATATTACTCCATTATCAAGTCTAGTAAACTTACAAAAGCTTGATTTAGAAGCGAATTATATTTCAGACTTAACACCAGCTAGCAATTTGAAAAAGTTAGTATTCTTAAGTTTTGTTGCAAATGAAATTCGTGATGTTCGACCAGTTATAGAACTAAGTAAAACAGCCTATATCAATGTTCAAAATCAAAAAGTATTTTTAGAGGAAACAGAAGTAAATAAAGAAGTAAAAGTACCTATATACGAGAAAGATGGTAAAATCTCTACAAAAATTCGTTTAAAGAGAGAAGGTGGTACGTATAGTAATGATGCAGTTAAGTGGAGTACACCGGGTGAGAAAGTATATGAATTTGGTGTAAAAGATCCATTTGCGGATACAGGAATCTTCTTCACAGGATCTGTGATTCAAAATGTGGTAGAAAGTAAAGAAGACAATAATTCTAAAGAAGATGAAAAAGTAGGAGTAGTAGAATTTAAAGATGTACCAAAAGGACATTGGTCAGAGGAAGCAATTCATTATTTAGCGAAAGAAAATATTTTCAAGGGATATGGAAATGGACAATTTGGATTTGGGGATCGTATTACTCGTGGACAAGTTGCGTCTTTAGTACAAAGGTATTTGAAATTAGAAAATAAAGTAGAGCAGAAAGAGAGATTTACAGATACGAAAGGACATATGTTTGAGCAAGATATTGCTACAGTTGCGCAAGCTGGAATTATGCAAGGAGATGGTACTGGGGAGTTTCGTCCAGATGGAGTATTAACTCGATACGAAATGTCTGTAGTATTATATAAAGTATTTCAGCTAAAAGAAGATGAAAATAATAAAGTGAACTTTAATGATGTACCAACTGGTCATTGGGCAGAAGAATATGTGAAAGCGTTAGCGGACAATAACATATCAAAAGGTGATGGAAAAGGAAACTTTTTAGGTGATGATTTTGTAACACGTGAACAATATGCACAGTTCTTATATAACGCAATAATGAAATAAAAGATGAGAAAATACGTTATTCTTTGATTGAAAAAGAATAACGTATTTTTTATGTATAAAATGAAATAGTCAATATACAGGAGTATAGACATATGAATAGCCCTTTTTAAAGAAGAGACGTGAAACTATATTGACAAAAAGGCGTTCTCATGTGATAATTCAATTAAATTTTTAGAATAATCAAAAAAATACTCCTTTTACATAGAAAGGATTCGAACATTATATGAATATTACGCCGGGGGTGACGAAATGTTATTTTTTCTAAAGAAATGGAATGAATTAAAAGATGTGAAATCTGAACTAGCACTTCGTGATTGGTTTTATGGTACAAAAATTAGCTTATCACTTTGTACGTCAAAAGAGCCGTTAACTTTTTTAGTAAACGTTGAAGGAAGAGATAAAGGGTTATTTTCAGAAGAAGATTTTATTGTTGTAAACTGTATGTGTGAACCAGTATTTGAAAATGAAGAAAAACCAGCTGCGGAATCATTTATGCATGCAGATATTTATAAAAAAAGTAGTGCAGAATGTATTTTACAAGTACAGACTGTAGATAGTCATTTAATATCAGAGTTGTATGGAGAAAAAGGGGAAGTAACATTCGATAAACGTAGCGTGGAACGTGTTTTTGGAAAAGAAGGTATAACAGAAATGACAATTCCCATTGTAGAAGATGAGAAAAAATTCGCTGATTTATTAGAAAATAATGTGCCGAATTTTAGTGAAGGTGGAGGAGTAGTTCTCGTTCATAATTATGGCATGATTGTGTGGGGAAAAACTCCAGAATACGCGAAAAAATGGTTGGAGGGTATAGAATATTTAATGAACTACCATGTAAAATTGTTAATGATAAAAGGCGCAAAGAGTTCTGTTATATGAAATGTTTGTGATTTCGTTACAAATCCACAAATGAATGAAAGCGTTTTAAAAATAATTTTACTCATAAAATATAGGTCTCCTTATTATATATAGATTACATGTTGACATGTAAGGAGGAACATATTTTGCGAGTTAAATATCATTTTCTGCCAAAACAGCAAGTAACATTTTGCAAAATGAACGATTCAGGTAAGAAGGCTCTGCAAATTATGAATGAAACGGGATTTCGAGCAATCCCTGTATTAGCAGAAGATGAAAAGAAATTCATGGGGATTATTTATAAAGTGGATCTTTTAGAAAAGAAGTGTAATGGTGGATTAGAGGAATTAAGTACGGAACATATGCTAGAAGATTCCGCTGCATTTATTTTTGAAAAGGACTCTTTTTTCAGAGCATTTTATGTTATTCGTCGTTTGCCGTTTTTAGCGGTACTAAATGATTATAATGAATTTGTTGGCATCTTAACTCATTCCAATATATTTGATGTTATTGAGGATTCATTTGGTATGCGGACGGGTGGTTATATATTAACGATTGCAACACAAGATTGTAAGGGAACGATTAAAGAACTTGGGACATTGTTGAAAGCATTTCATATCGGTGGACTATTTACGCTAGATAACGGCGATCAATATATTCGCCGCGTTATTGTCAATATAACAGATGAGTTAAATGAAAAAAGATTAAAGCAATTAATCGAAAAAATAGAGAAAAAAGGATTCAGGGTGAGTCATGTAGATTATATTTAAGATGAAAAGGAAAGGGAGCAATTTGCTATATGCAGATTGCTCTCTTTTTTAGTTTGAGTCATGAATCTTATTTTGAAACAGGAGGCGGAGATAATGCTAAATCGGATAAAAAAATAAAATCTGCATGTTCACGAATTTTAGGAATAGAGGTTTCTATAACACGTGATGTAATTTCACCTGGAGGCCCAACATGTCCGATAGCTACCATAATCGGTTTTTCTTGAAGTTTTTTAATGAGTAATTGGGCTTGTTTTGAAATATGTGCCGCTGTGTACACGTCATCAAAAAATAATTGATTTTCAATAATTGGCACTCCTAATTCTTTCCCGATTTTTGGGACGACACTCTTAGGATTTGTTTTGCTATCTAAATAAAATAAACCGTGTTTTTTACAAGCTGCAAGTATAAGTCGTACAATTCTTTCGTCTGCAGTCACTTTTGATCCCATATGATTATTCATCCCAATTGCATGTGGCACTTCTTGAATCGCTTGTTCGAGTCGATTATTTATTTCTTCGTCGCTTAAATCAGTTGTAATTGCTTTTGGTCCAAGCCATTCTTTTTTACCTTTAATCGGTTCCATTGGCATATGTATAATAACTTCGTGTCCTTTCTTATGAGCCGCTATCGCATCTTCCTTTGTGGAAGGAAGAAAAGGCATAACAGCAACAGTTAGTGGAATAGGAAGTGATAACATTTTATCAGTTCCTTTCATATTATTGCCGAAGTCATCAATGACAATAGCTACTTTATTTGTATGAGCCTTGGCCTCAACAGGAAACAAGAAAGATGGTAAAAACATAGTCAAAATAAGCAATGCAATCGTATATTTGCGCATATAACTATTTCCTTTCTATATTATCAATCACCATTATGGTTTGCGTTTTTATATAAATTAAACAAAAAATGTCGAAGAAAAGTATATGGAAAATAGGGAATCCGCTATTTAATTGGTGTTTGTAAAAAAAGAAGATGAAAAAATTGTCTATTATTGCGAATGTATTTACAAAGATAGAATAATTTGTAATAATTCTCAAAGTGAGGGTAAAGATTTGTAAATTACAGGGAGAAAATGTTGAATTTTCTGATTCTTCAAATTCAAATATGATAAGCAGTTAAAAGTTCAATGGAGAAGTGAAGTAGAGAGCATGGAAGTATAATAAGGGGGATATGAATGTTTACTGTAAAAAGGAAGTACACATTAGAAAAGCTTTCACGTGATATTCATATGAAACGTGAAGAGATGATTCAATTAGGTTTAACGAGTGGGTTAAATAGTACGGAGACGATTCAAGTGAGTCAAGAATTGGACAAGCTTATTTTACAGTACCAGTGTTATAAAGAAAACAAACACCAAAATGGTTATCAATTATAAAGGTACCTATTTTTCAAATTGGGTATGAAGGGAAATCAAGTAATTTTTGGCGAATGCTTGTGGCTGGTTTTATGAAATAAGTATAATTACCCTTTAGGGATAAGGATAATTATACTATGTGTAACGGAATTTCGATATGAACTGTCGTTCCTTCGTTTTCTATACTGTTAATAAAAATATGCCCGTTGTACATCTCTATAATTCGTTTACATATGACAAGTCCAAGACCTGTTCCAGTATCTTTATTAGTAAAGAACGGATGAAAGAGGTGTTTTTGAATATGTTTTGGAATCCCTTTTCCAGTATCTATAATTTGCAATTGTGCGTGTGTTTCATTGTTTGTTACGAAAATAGTTAGTGTATCGCCAGAAGTCATAGCTTCAATTGCATTTTTTATAATGTTTAAAACCACTTGTTTCATATGGTCTTTTGAGCACCGGATATGAACAGGACGGTCTGGCAAATGTAAATGGAATACAATATTATGTAGATTCGCCTCAGATTGAATAATTAATGCTACCTCATTTAGAATGGTTCTCACATCATATGTTTGTTCGATGATTGCAGTTGGCTTTCCAAGAATAAGAAATTCACTTACAATTTCATTAATTCGTTCTATTTCTTGTTCGATGATGGAAAAATAGAACTGATCTTGTTCATCTTTATATTTCTCTTTTAATAGAGCGACGAGCCCTTTAATTCCGGTAAGTGGATTACGGATTTCGTGGGCTGTACTAGCTGCAAAAGTTCCAACTAATTCAATTTTTTGTAGTTCATTTTGTTGTCTTTCCAGTTTTGTTTGTCGTTTTAACAACATATATTGAGCGAGTAAAAATAAAATTGACATTAAAAATAAAGTAGCTATACATTCTATGGCAACCCACTGGTTTAAAGTTTTTTGATGAATAGGTAACGGAGAAACAGAGACCTTCCAATCTAATCTTTGGAGTGGAGTAGTAAGCATATTAGAATGAGCATCACTTGTTTCGTTATTATCATCGTTTAGAAAAACTACATTATACTTATCAGTTACTTCAAAATGGTATTGTGGCTTAATGGCATTTAAAGATGATGAAATGTAGTCAAAGCGTAAACTTGCTAACAATAAGCCTGAGAGCTCCTTCTGTTTATTGAAAATGGGGGAAGCAATCATAATAGCTTGATGGCCAAGAACACGATCTGTAATGACGGATGATACAGTTGTTTTCTTAGTTTGTAATGCGTTTTGAATATATTTACGATCTGAGACATCAACAGGTGGTCGGTCACCTTCCGATGCGATTGTAATGATACCTTCTGGTGTAGCGTAATATAGACCAGAAAAATGTGCATCGTTTCCATCCGTATCATGTACAATTTCTTTCATTCCATTAATATTTCCAGTCTCGGTTCCTACGACCTTTGCGAGCATTTCTAGGGCAGAAATTGCTTCGCCAAGGTGGTGATCTAAATAGTCTCTATATAAAAAGAGAACCGTATGGGCAACTTGTTTATTTTCTTGTTTCATTTTATACGAATGATATGAATAAAATGTAGCACCAATCCCTATTGTTGGTAGGATAACAAGCAATATATATATAACTATGCTGTGGAATTTGAATTTCAAATTTGGTACTCCTTCTTTTTTATTATCATTATATATAAACTATGTTAAAATTGTCATGTTTTTATTCAAGAATCATTCATAATATATTTGGGGAGAGGTAATGAATGAGTGAATACTCATTCGGAATTTATATGAAGTACTATTTTGTTCTTTTTATTACTGAGAATTTAAGTGAAGGGTTGAAAGTTGTATGACATCAAATAATGAACGAGAAGATATTTCTCAATCTTTAAAAGTATTTATTGCATTATCTCGTGTACATCGTTCTGTTATGGATACTACAAATAAGTCTATACAAAGTAACGGTTTAAATCCAACTGAGTTTGCTGTATTAGAACTGCTATATCATAAAGGCGGTCAACCACTTCAGCAAATTGGTGAGCGTATTTTAATAGCTAGTGGCAGCATTACATATGTTGTAGATAAGTTAGAGAAAAAGGGACTAGTAAAAAGAATTCCGTGCCCGAATGACAGACGTGTTATTTATGCACAATTAACTGAATCTGGAGAGAACTTTATTGCTTCTATTTTTCCAGGGCATGAGCAAGTTATTCATCAGTCTTTTGAAATGTTAACGAAAGAGGAAAAGGACGAATTACTTGATCTATTAAAAAAGATTGGAAAGTATGAAAAGTAATAATATGTTCCAAAGGAGCTTTGGATAAAGAAATCCAAAGCTTTTTTGTTTACATGTAATGATGGCAGTATATGCCATATTTTGTTGAAGAATAAGAGGAGATTTGGAAGTAAGCATTGAATTATAGTAAGGATGCATATAATGGAGAGGAGGCTCGTTCATGTCATTTAAAGACTATGAATATAAAAGGCCAAATATTGAAGAATTAAAAGAGAAGTTTACAGCTGCTTTAGAGAAGTTTGATAACGCAAAAACTGTAGAGGAACAAAAACAAGTCATTCATTCAATTAACGAAATTCGTAACGATTTTGGTACAATGGGGAATCTTTGTTACATTCGTCATTCTGTTGATACAACAGATGCTTTTTATAAGGAAGAGCAAGATTTCTTTGATGAATTCTCTCCAGTTGTACAAGGATATGGTACAAAGTATTATAATGCGTTAATTCATTCTCCATTCCGTGAAGAATTAGAAGCGTATTATGGGAAGCAATTATTTGCTCTTGCGGAGTGTGATTTAAAAACATATTCTGATGAAGTCGTGAAGGATTTACAATTAGAGAATAAATTGTCTTCACAATATACACAGTTATTAGCATCTGCAAAAATTGATTTTGCAGGAGAAGAAAGAACGTTATCACAGCTTATTCCATTTATGCAAGGGAAAGAGAGAAGTGAACGTAAAGCAGCAAGTGAGGCGTATTACGGATTTTTAGCTGAGAATGAAGAAGAGTTAGATCGTATTTATGACGAGCTTGTTAAAGTGAGAACGAAAATCGCCAAATCTTTAGGTTTCAAAAACTTTGTTGAACTTGGATATGCAAGAATGTACCGTACAGATTATAATGCGGAAATGGTAGCGAATTATCGTCAGCAAGTGCTAGATTATATCGTTCCCGTTACAACGGAATTAAGAAAACGTCAACAAGCGCGTATCGGTGTAGAGAAGTTAGCGTACTACGACGAAAACTTTGAATTTCCAACAGGTAACCCAACTCCAAAAGGAGATGCGGATTGGATTGTTAATCATGGAAAAACGATGTATAAAGAGTTATCGGCTGAAACAGATGAATTTTTCAATTTCATGTTAGATAATGATTTATTAGATTTAGTTGCGAAAAAAGGAAAAGCTGGCGGTGGATATTGTACATATATTGAGAATTATAAAGCGCCGTTTATCTTCTCGAATTTTAACGGAACGTCTGGTGATATTGACGTATTAACACATGAAGCAGGCCATGCTTTTCAAGTATATGAAAGTCGTAAATTTGAAATTCCAGAATATAATTGGCCAACATATGAAGCGTGTGAAATTCACTCTATGAGTATGGAATTCTTCACATGGCCATGGATGAAGTTATTCTTTGAAGAAGATGCAGATAAATATTATTTCTCTCACTTAAGTTCAGCACTTCTGTTTTTACCGTATGGTGTATCTGTTGATGAATATCAACATTATGTATATGAAAATCCTGAAGCATCACCAGAAGAGCGCAAGACAGCATGGCGTAATATAGAGAAAAAGTATTTACCGCATCGTGATTATGAAGATAATGATTATTTAGAGCGCGGTGGATTCTGGCAACGTCAAGGGCATATTTATAGCTCCCCGTTCTACTATATTGACTACACGTTAGCACAAATTTGCGCACTGCAATTTTGGAAACGTGCAAGAGATAATAGACAAGAGGCGTGGGAAGATTATGTGAATCTGTGCCAACAAGGTGGAAGTAAATCATTCTTGGAACTAGTAGAAGTTGCAAATTTAACATCACCATTTGCTGAAGGCTGTGTGAAAAGTGTTATTACAGAAATTGAAGCATGGCTACAAGCAATTGACGACACAAAATTGTAAAAAACATGCTCTTTTTTTCACATGTTTAACATCGACATAATGAGAAAATGATGAGATAATAAAAGAAAATTCAGAATACTAAAGAGGTGTTTCTAATAAGGAGCGCCTCTTTTCACCAACAAAAGGGGGGAAAGAAGTATGCTTCAATCTAATATGGATGTGAGTTTAGAAAGTTTGGTGAACTCATTACAGTCTACCCGAAGCACGCTATTGTCAGAAATTGAAATGTTAAATGATACAGAAGTGAATGTAAAGCCACGTCGTGATAAATGGAGTATTATTCAAATTTTGCATCACTTGCATTTAGTTGAACAATCTGTCACGTCTGCCCTTGCATATGCTTTACAAAAAAATGAAAGAAACACGACTCCATTTAAAGACCTCCAACTTACGCTGGATCGCACACATAAACGAGAAGCTCCTCAGCAAATGAAACCAACAGAAACGCTAATGAAAAAACAGCAAGGAATTCAATTACTAGAACATTCACGACAAGAACTATTACACACGCTTCATAGTGTTTTAGATGAAAAAGATCTATTTGAAAATGGATTAAAGCATCCTGTTTTTAATGATTTGAATTTGTATCAGTGGGTTCAATTTCTTGATTTGCATGAACAAAGACATCTTACGCAGTTAAAAGAGGCGAAACACGCAATTTTACAGCGATAATTAGAAGGAAGTGGGAGACCACTTCTTTTTCGTATGTGCATAGTTTTTCTTCTTATTTTGGAATACTACAGAGAGAAAGATAAGAAGGAGTTGAAAAGTATGTCCAAGAAAAAGAAAGAAGAAGAGCGCGCATGGAAAGCACGTAAAGAAAATCAAAAACCACATGGCAAAGTGAAAGCTTTTGCTGAATTAGTTGAAGGAACAGAAAAAACGTGATGAGTATTTCATCACGTTTTTTGTATGAGTGGAAAAGTTAATAAGAAAGTTGTACCTGTACCTTTTTCACTTATAATATCAATTTTTCCGTTCATAGCTTGCACAACACTGAATACGACCATCATTCCAAGACCAGTGCCTTTTTCTTTTGTTGAGTAGAAAGGGGATCCAAGGCGTTTTACTTGTTCTTGATCCATACCAATTCCTGTATCTTTTATATACAATTGTATATGTTTATGTTCTGGAACTAAAGTAAGTACGAGATCACCGCCTGTAGGCATAGCCTCAATACAGTTTTTGAAAATATTTAATAAACATTGGTTCAGTTTTTGTTTTTCACCAGCAATAAAGAAAGATGTACTTTGTTTGATGTAGTGGATACGAACATTTGTTAAATTAGCAAGAGGTGTGATTAAAGATAAGGCATGCAATAATTCTTCCTCTATTTGTAATTGTTGTTCTTTTTCAATACTTGGTTTCGCAAAAGTTAAGTAGTCTGTAAGAACATGATTTGCTTGTTCGATTCCGTTGATGGCTATGTCGATATATAATTTTCGCTCTTGCTCAGTGCATGTATCTGACTGCAAAAGTTGTAAAAATCCTTTTGTTGAAGTTAATGGATTGCGAATCTCATGAGAGATAGACGCTGCCATTTCGCCGATTAAATGGAATTTTTCAGCATTCATAAGTTCGTTTTGAAGACGAACTTGCATTTGTAGTATATGTAGCAAATATAAGATAAGAATTGTTCCAATTATTGTACATATTTCGTACACGATAATATGTGGTATGTAATCTGCGCTATTTGTAACCTCTGAAAGGAAAGATGGTATCCAGCCCAAGCCAAATATGAGACTGTAAAAGATAGCGAGTGCTATTTTTATACGATTAGAACTGCGGTTAAATAGTTTGTATGTTAACAGTAGAACGATAAACAGTAGAACCGAGGCGATAAGGGATGGAAAGACACCAATTCCGCCTAATAAAAAGCGATATATGTTTAATACAGCTAAGATGGAAGCACCGGCAATAGGACCTCCTGTTAATGTACCGACAATTAATACGATATGACGCATATCAAATTGAAATCCATAATTTGTTTTTGCTCCGAAAGTAATACATAGTATGGTAGCGAGGCAACATAATGTAATAAATATAGTTGAATTTAATTTAGGAGAACGTTTCCCTTTTTGATTCCAAAATAAATGGTATACGAGCATTGTAACAAGGATGAATAATATATTTAAAAAGAGATAAATAATAAAGGGTTTCAGTGGGATGCCTCCTCTCTTCTCACATTAGATTAATCATACTATAAAATGCAAGAAATGAAATGCGAAATAGCGGAAAAATCAGAAATTTTTTCTGGTAGTATACAATATGTTACAATAAGCTTTGTCAATGAAAGAAGGAATTCCGTGTAATGCACGGGAGAGGTTCGCGAACTCCCTCTATAAAAAACTATGGAAACAACAATATCATTAGGTATTGTTTTGTTTTTTTATTGTGACAGTTCAAGAACGTTCTTTCTTCTTATTCGTAGTAGAGAAGGAGAATGAGTGAAATGAAAAAAGAAAAGGCAGTTGTTGTTTTTAGTGGAGGACAAGATAGTACGACATGTTTATTTTGGGCAATAGAGCAGTTTGCAGAAGTAGAGGCTGTAACGTTTAATTACAATCAACGTCATAAGCTAGAAATCGATTGTGCAGCGGAAATTGCAAAAGAGCTAGGAATTAAACATACGGTACTAGATATGAGTCTATTAAATCAACTTGCTCCAAACGCGTTAACGAGAACGGATATGGAGATTACACATGAAGAAGGGGAATTACCATCGACGTTTGTAGATGGACGAAATTTACTATTCTTATCATTTGCTGCTGTATTAGCAAAACAAGTTGGAGCACGTCATATTGTAACGGGTGTATGTGAAACTGATTTTAGTGGTTATCCAGATTGCCGTGACGTGTTTGTGAAATCGTTAAACGTTACTTTAAATTTATCCATGGATTATCCGTTTGTGATTCATACACCACTTATGTGGATTGATAAAGCGGAAACATGGAAATTATCAGATGAACTTGGAGCATTCGAGTTTGTTCGAGAAAAAACATTAACATGTTATAACGGAATCATTGGTGATGGTTGCGGTGAATGTCCAGCATGTCAACTTCGTAAAGCAGGATTAGATACGTACCTACAAGAACGCGAAGGGGCGAGTAACTAATGGATAATTTCTTTGGATTTCGCATTGTAGAAAGTTTGCAAAAAATGGACAAGGATATTCAGCGTAAACAGCTTAAATATCATAATAAAAGAGTAATGGTCAGCAAGGAATTTACATTTGATGCAGCACACCATTTACACTGTTATGAAGGGAAATGTAAAAACTTACATGGTCACACATATAAAGTTGTATTTGGGATTAGTGGATATGTAAATGAAATCGGTCTTGCAATTGACTTTGGAGATATAAAAGAAATTTGGAAGAATGAAATAGAAATTTATTTAGACCATCGTTATTTAAACGAAACGTTACCAGCGATGAATACAACTGCTGAAAATATGGTCGTTTGGATTTATGAAAAGATGGCAGAAGCGTTAACAAAAGATAATCGTGCGAACGAATATAAAGGAGCTCGTGTTGAATTTGTTCGGCTGTTTGAGACTCCAACTAGTTATGCGGAAGTAAGACGGGAGTGGATGCTAGATGAGTAAAATCCCTGTCTTAGAAATATTTGGTCCGACTATTCAAGGTGAAGGAATGGTTGTAGGACAAAAGACGATGTTTATCCGTACAGCTGGCTGTGATTATAGCTGTGCTTGGTGTGATTCAGCTTTTACGTGGGATGGATCTGCTAAAGATCAAATTAGACAGATGACAGCGGAAGACGTTTGGAATGAGCTTGTAGAAATTGGCGGCGAAAATTTTTCTCATGTTACGATTTCAGGTGGAAATCCGGCATTGCTGAAAAATATTGAGTTTCTTCTTTCTATATTAAAAGAGAATGGAATGCGAACAGCAATCGAAACGCAAGGGAGTAAATGGCAAGATTGGTTACTTCAAATTGATGAGATAACGATTTCTCCAAAACCACCAAGTTCGACAATGAAAACTGATTTTCAGAAGTTAGATGCTATGATTCAGAAACTAGCAGGAAAAGATATTAGTTTAAAGGTAGTAGTATTTGACGATTATGATTTCGAGTATGCAGTTAAGATGCACGAACGTTATCCACATGTACCATTTTTCTTACAAGTAGGAAATGATGATACAAAAACTGTGGATGATGCGATGTTGATTAAAAAGCTATTAGATAAGTATGAGTGGTTAATTGAAAAAGCAGTTAATCGTAAAGAAATGAATAATGCAAAAGTATTGCCGCAGCTTCATGCGTTAGTATGGGGAAATAAACGCGGAGTATAATGAGAAGGGATGTTTAAAATGGCAGGAAGATTAGATGAAGATTTAAAAGATGTAACATTGTTAGGAAATCAAAATACAAAATATTTATTTGAATATAGCCCAGAAATTTTAGAGGTATTTGATAATAATCATCCAAACCGTGATTACTTTGTTAAATTCAATTGCCCTGAATTTACAAGCTTATGTCCGAAAACAGGCCAACCGGATTTTGCAACAATTTATATTAGCTACATTCCAGAACAAAGAATGGTAGAGAGTAAATCTTTAAAACTATATTTATTTAGTTTCCGCAATCATGGTGACTTCCACGAAGATTGTATGAACGTTATTATGAATGACTTAATTAAATTAATGGATCCACGTTACATCGAGGTATGGGGTAAATTCACACCACGTGGAGGGATTTCCATTGATCCTTACTGCAACTACGGTCGCCCAGGAACGAAGTATGAACAAATGGCTGACTACCGCATGATGAACCATGATTTATATCCAGAAACAATTGATAATCGTTAATATATAATAGAAAGAAAGGATCTGTATAACATACAGATCCTTTCTTTCTATTATATTATGCATTTTGATTAATGACAGTATAGTTTTTATGACTAACAACTGTAAGAGGTTCCATATCTAGTTCTCTAAAATTCTCCATAATTGTTATATCTACAATAACGGAGTTTTGATTTACTTTTTGAACACGGCCTTGCATTCCACCTTTAAATTCAATGATATCTCCAGTTTCTGCGATCTGCATAAGCAACTCTCCTTGTTACAGTTTTCCCAAAAAAGAATAATTTTGGTTTTTTTATTTCTTCCTATTTTGAACCATATTGTCCATTTTGTAAATGTTTCCAAAGTAAAAATTCGAAAAACATTCACTTTTTGTAAGAAAATATGCAAGAATGTCATGTTATTAGAAAAAAAGAAGGGTTTAAATGCAGACATCTTTATATAGGGGTATAATAAAAATATACAATAACCTACTAAAGTGGGAGAAATTAGAGGCGGTAAAATGATGTTTGAATTTGTGGGGAGTGTTATAGCATTAATTTTATTTGTATTTTCTTATATACATTTAAAAAAGATCCGTCATCATGAAACGAATACATATTTTGATGGGATGGATGGGATACATGCTGGGGTCACAAATGAGAGTGGCGTGGATATGTAAAGGTGTATAACTTTCTTTTTTTGCGTGGTATGATATGTAAAAATAGTACATAATAGAGTTCGTAAGTGATGAATGGAGAGTGGAAAGAATGAAGATTTCTTTTATTCGTCATGGTCGCTTAGACCGTACTATAGAACCAATGACGGTTACATTCTTTCGTGAATGGATGAAAGGATATGACTTACATACTATAACAGAAAAAGCACCTATACCAACGGAAACAAGGGAAGCGGTTGAAGCGGCAAAATTGATTGTAACGAGTGATCAAAGGTGTGCTGTACAGTCAGCAGCTGAATTAACGGATTCTTTATCTTTTATGCAAAATACTCTATTTAGGGAAGCAGAAGTTCCGACGAGTTTTTATGCTCCAAAATGGTTGAAGTGTAAACCTAACGTATGGATGTTTATCGGACGAACAGTATGGATACTTGGTTACCATAAAGGTGTGGAGTCTTATAAGGAAGTAAGAGAGAGGGCAAGACAAGCGGCTTGCTTATTACATCGTTACGCTCTCGTACATGGAAGTATTGCTCTTGTAGGTCATAATTATGTGAATGTAATGATTGGTGCCGAACTGAGAGCGATGGGATGGTCTGGTTCTCCTATTTTGCACAGAGAGCCATGGGGATGTACAACATATACGTTTCATGAGGCGATGAATGGAAATATATTGAATACGAATTTAACATAAAAGCACACGGTTTATATAAATCGTGTGCTTTCTTTTTAAGATATAGAAATTTTGATGTTTAATGGTTTTACGAGATGTGCATAAGGTTCGCCTACAAGCATGACGATTTGATCTTTTTTATAACCTAGTTTTTCGTATAGTGAATAGGCGCGTTTGTTTTCTAAATTAACAAGTAATGCGATTTTTTCATACTCCTTTTCAGTTGCATGTATTTCAGCAGCTTCAATTAATTTAGAACCAATTCCTTTTCCGCCATATGCACTTGAAACGGATAAAGTATCAATGTAATATTCATCAAGCTCGGCTTCTTTTTCTAACGTAATCGATTCATCTTTATGTAATTCTCTTAAGTGACGTACAATTGGTGCATCAAGCTTTGTTGCTTCACTACCGTGATAAGCGACAATAACTCCAACTGCACCCCCGTCTTGCTCATATACAAAACAGTTTTCATAGCTCAGTCGATTTCTCTCTTTTGAGAACCATGTTTCAAGTCCTAGTAATACTTCTGTCTCAACTGTGCTACCTGTGATTTTTTCAGCAATTTCGTGCAGAGCGTTATACAATAAAGGTGCTACCAGTTTCGCATCTGTCTTTTTTGCTTTCCGAATCATAGTATCCCTCCTAGTTCTATTTATATATTGTAGCATAGTGGTATGGAACTTTGCATAATTGAATGATGAAATGATTGATATAGAGAAGTAGCTATGTTAGTATATGATATTTAGTGGACATCTACTAACGATATCTTTTTTGAAAAATAATGAAAATGAAATGAAGGTATAGCATCTGGATAATTTTACAGTTGTTGACCTATAGAATATAAGATAAAATAAAATATTGCATAGAGGTGAAATACATGGATAAAGAATTAGCAAATACAATTTTGGATCAGCTGAAAAATGGTGAAATAAAGGAGTATGTTGTTACGAAAGATGTATTTTATACGTTCAGAGAAGTTTTAGTAAATCGAGAAGACTTTAAACATTTCATTGGTAACGCACAGCGCGGCGGACAGGTCATTTATACATATTCAGAAACGCCACGTTCGTAACTAAAAGAATATAGGGAGGAGACTTATGGGCGATTTTAAACAAGGCATATTACCGCATTGGGATTATATGTGGAAAGATAGAGCCGGAAATCGATTTATGGGGATGGTCATGTATCCAGAGAAACGAAAGTGTTCGGCCAAAATGCTTCAGAAAATAAAAAGAGCATATGAAGAGGCTGTAGAAATTAAAGTAACTGTACAAGTTCAACATACATATCAGTACGTTGAAGGAATGATTGTGTACTTTGATGAAGAAGCTCCTGTATGTACAATGATTGATAAAGATGAAAATCCACATCATATATTTGTAAAAGATATTTTGCGTATTGAGCACTCTGAATAATCTTTTCATAAATAAGTTGAATTTCCATAATGATAATCTTTTTCTATAATAGTTATCTTTTAGTATGTAACGCGAACTGAAAGTATATGTATAATATTGAATAAAGCAAAGTTGATAAATGTAATCGTTTTTTAGAACAGATTATCGTTTCATGTCTGTTCTTTTTTGCGTGATGCTGGAGAAATATATTCCTCCAGCATTTGCCGTTTTATGACAAAATATATTGTTAACTTTTTTAAAAATAAGGTTAAATTCGTTGACAACTTTTTTGAAAAGCACTTTATTGACATGAGTTTTAGAATGTTGTTTCATAGTCATTGTATTGAAAAAAATCGACGGTCTTGTCGAAAAGTAAAAGTTAAAAAAAGAAAGAATTTATACATATATCTTGTGTCTTATTTTGAAACGTAATACAATATATAGAGAAATCGAGAAACAACATACAGAGAGTATAGATTGAAAAGGGAGGGTCGGAAATGTTAGTTGCATATGATTCTATGACAGGAAACGTGAAGCGTTTCATCCACAAATTAAATATGCCGGCCGTTCAAATTGGTGAAGATCTAGTAATAGATGAAGACTTTATTTTAATTACGTATACAACAGGTTTTGGCAATGTACCAGAACGTGTTTTAGAATTTTTAGAGCGCAATAATGAAAAATTAAAAGGCGTATCTGCAAGCGGCAATCGTAACTGGGGAGACATGTTCGGTGCAAGTGCTGACAAAATTTCTGCTAAATATGAAGTGCCTATTGTATCAAAATTTGAGTTATCAGGAACAAATAACGATGTAGAATATTTTAAGGAAAGGGTGCGGGAGATTGCGACACATTGAACTGAATAATGAAATCACGCAAATGCAGGACGGTTTTTATCAGCTTCATAAAGATAAAGAGGCATTAGAAGTCTTTATGGAAGAAGCTAGAGAGAATACCGTTCATTTTAATAGCGTGGCAGAGCGAATGGAGTATATGAAAGAACATGATTACTATTACAACGTTCTGGACGAGTATAACTTGGAGGAAGTAGAAGAGGTATATAACATCGCTTATGGTGAAAACTTCGAGTTCCAATCTTATATGGCAGCATCTAAGTTCTACAAAGATTATGCGTTAAAAACAAATGATCAAAAACAATACTTAGAAAGCTATGAAGATCGTGTAGCAATTGTGTCATTATACTTAGGACGCGGTGATGTTGCGAAGGCAAAACAATTCGCAAGCATGATTGTCAAACAAAACTACCAACCAGCGACACCAACCTTTTTAAATGCGGGAAGAAGCAGAAGAGGAGAAATGGTGTCTTGTTTCTTGTTAGAGATGGATGATAGCTTAAATTCAATCGGCTTTAACATTAATACTGCAATGCAATTATCAAAAATCGGCGGTGGAGTAGCTTTAAACTTATCTAAGCTACGCGCACGCGGTGAGCAAATTAAAGGTATCGACAACGCTGCAAGTGGTGTAGTACCTGTTATGAAGTTACTTGAAGATTCGTTTTCATATGCGAATCAGCTTGGCCAACGAAAAGGTGCCGGAGCTGTATATTTAAACATTTTCCATTGGGATATTATTGAATTCCTTGATACCAAAAAAATAAATGCCGATGAGAAGAGCCGTATTCAGTCTCTATCAATCGGAATTATCGTTCCAAGTAAGTTCTTTGAGCTTGCTGAGAAAAACGAACCTTTCCATGTTTTCGCGCCGTATACGGTGTATAAAGAATATGGAAAGCATTTAGATGACATTGATATTGATGAAATGTACGATGAATTAATGAGCAATCCGAAAGTGAAGAAGAAGCCGCTAGATATTAGTGCACGTGATATGCTTATTAAAATTGCTATGATTCAGCTTGAGTCTGGTTATCCGTACTTAATGTTTAAATCAAATGCAAATAATCAACATCCATTGAAGGATATTGGAACTGTGAAGATGTCGAACTTGTGTTAAATATGTAGCACCTTCTAGTAGAAATGCTAGTCGAAAACTCCGTTAAACGGGGAAAGCCTCAAATTTGAGGTAACCTACCGTGCTAAATCTTATCTTAGAATGAAAATATAAAAGTTCAGAATGTATCTTATTATTTTGTATAGCAGAGTTATGGGACAACATAAAGTAATAAGAGACTTTCTGAAAGATATTAAGATAAGTAAAAGCCTAACGACTATCCCTTATGGGAGTAGAGCGCAAGCGATTGGCGTTCGAAAAGCGGAGCACCTAATCAGGTAATGCTGTAGGTGATGATATAGTCTGTCCTGTATGGTGACATACAGCAGTTGCATGAGCAACGGACTGAGGAATAGCGAACTCGGTTGAACATTCGAGACAGAAATCTTCCAGCTTCAAGAAACTTCTGAAATAAATGATTATGGTACAGATGACATTATCCGTCGTGATATTAACTGTAACTTAGGATCGTTAAATATCGTAAATGTAATGGAAAATAAAGAAATTCGTGAAGCAGTTCATGCGGGAATGGAAGCTTTAACAGCTGTTTCTGATATGACAATCATTCCGAATGCACCAACTGTGAAAAAAGCAAATGATGAGCTTCATTCAGTAGGGCTTGGCGCAATGAACTTGCACGGATATTTAGCAAAAAATAAAATCGCTTATGAAAGTGCAGAAGCGAAAGAGTTCGCTCGTACATTCTTTATGATGTTAAATTACTACTCTATTGAGAAAAGTATGGAAATCGCTAAAGAAAAAGGCGAAACATTTAAAGACTTTGATAAGTCTGATTATGCAAGCGGCACATACTTTGAAAAGTATGAAACGACAGATTATAGCCCAGTAACTGAAAAAGTTCAGCAATTATTTGAAGGAATTCATATTCCGACAAAAGAAGATTGGACAAGTTTAAAAGAGCAAGTGCAGAAGAATGGTTTATACAACTCATATCGTCTTGCCATCGCTCCTACGCAATCGATCAGTTACGTTCAAAATGCAACTTCAAGCGTAATGCCGATTGTAAGTCAAATCGAATCAAGAACGTATGCGAATGCGACAACATATTATCCAATGCCGTATTTATCAAAAGATACGTTCTGGTACTATAAATCTTCTTACGATATGAATCAGTTTAAATTAATTGATTTAATCGCAGAAATTCAAGAACATATTGACCAAGGAATTAGTACAATTCTTTACGTTAATAGTGATATTTCAACACGTGAATTAGCGCGTTACTACATCTATGCACATAAAAAAGGCTTAAAGAGTCTGTATTATACGAGAACACGTAAATTAAGCGTGGAAGAGTGCGTGGCTTGTACCGTTTAATGGCATATTGCCATACTAAATGAATAACCCAACAGTATGAGCAGGGTTATGAACCCTGCTCATACTTGGTTTGTTCTACTAAACGGTTAGCTTTTCATTATTAGATGGAAATTTAACCGTTCAGTAGAACAATAATAGATATAGGGGTGATTCAATGCGCGCTGTTAACTGGAATAAAAAAGAAGACGATTTCAGTTTAATGTTTTGGAAGCAAAACATCGCTCAGTTTTGGACAGAAGAAGAAATTGCGGTTTCGTCTGACAAAAATACTTGGGTGCAATTATCGAAAGAAGAGCAAATTGCTTATAAGCGTGTATTAGGTGGTTTAACACTTTTAGATACGAAACAAGGTGGCGAAGGTATGCCTCTTGTACTTGTTCATCTTGAAAATTTACAAGCAAAAAGTGTATTAGCTTTCATGGGTGCTATGGAAGAAGTACATGCGAAGAGTTACAGTCATATTTTCACAACGTTAGCTACTGAAGAAGAAATCGATGATATTTTCGAATGGGTAGACAACCATCCGTTACTTGAGAAAAAGGCTGGTATTATTACAAGTTACTATCGTCGTTTATTAAAACCTGAAGTGACGAAAAAAGAGTTATACATGGCAATGGTAGCAAGTGTGTTCTTAGAAAGTTACTTATTCTATAGTGGATTCTTCTATCCGCTTTACTTAGCTGGTCAAGGTAAACTGACGGCGAGTGGTGAGATTATTAACTTAATAATTCGTGATGAGTCAATTCACGGCGTATTCGTCGGTATTTTAGCACAACAAATCTTCGCGGAACTTTCTGCAGAAGATCAACAAGAAGTGCAAAAAGAAACACAAGAGTTATTAATGGAACTATATGAAATCGAAATGGCATACACAGAAGAAATTTACACTTCTATCGGTCTTGTAGAGGATGTAAATCGTTTCGTTCGTTACAATGCGAATAAAGGACTTATGAACTTAGGACTTGAGCCGAAGTTTGAAGAAGAAGAAATTAACCCAATCGTTTTAAATGGTTTACGTACAGATACGAAAAACCATGATTTCTTCTCTGTAAAAGGAAATGGTTACGTAAAAGCAACGAACGTCGAAAAGTTATCGGACGATGATTTCGTGTTTAATTTTTAATATATGATCATAAAGAAAAGCTGTCTTATTCATTGATAAGACAGCTTTTCTTTATGGTTTTGTTTACATAACACTATTATTTTCGTATAACGATTTCTGTTGAAAAATTCTATCCGTTAGCTGGATAGAATTTTTTTGTAAGTAAATGGGTATTTACAACCCTTTTGTATCAGTGTATTATTTAACTAGTACACTGATACAAAAGGAGGGAAGAAATGAAAATAGAGTTTTCTCCAAATATACCAATTTACATTCAGGTAATGGAATACATAAAAAAAGAAATTGTAACAGGACATTTGTTGCCTGGTGATAAAATTCCCTCTGTGCGTGAATTAGCGAGTGAATTACAAGTAAATCCAAATACGATCCAGCGTACATTTCAAGAGCTCGAACGAGATGGGGTTGTTGTAACACGTAGAGGAATGGGAAGATATGTAACGAATGAAGGGGAGAAAATTATGGAGCTGCGAAAAGAGATGGCGAAAGAATTACTTCATTCTTTTATAGATGGAATGGACAATTTAGGGTTTTCAGAAGAAGAAATTCTTACAATCCTTCGTTCTTCATTACATGAGAAAAGGGAGGAGAGCGAATGACAGAGCTATTAAAAATAGAAAACTTATGGAAAAGATACGGATTAAAAGCGGTGATTCGTGAATTGAACATAGAGATTACCGAAGGAAAAATCGTAGGGCTTGTTGGAGATAACGGGAGCGGGAAAACAACATTATTAAAAATGATTGCAGGTCTGCAGCACACTTCTGAAGGTAGCATTACAATCGCTGGTAAAAAGGTGGGATTAGAAACGAAAGAGATCGTTTCGTTTATGTCTGATAAGCCAGTATTTGATGATTGGATGACAGTAAAAGATTCTATATTTTTCTATCGTGATTTTTATAAGGACTTTGATATGCAAAAAGCGGTAGATACGATTGCGGAGTTTAAAATACCGTTAGAAGAAAAAGTTACAGCTTTATCAAAAGGGATGGTTGAAAAGCTACAAATTATTTTAACGTTTTCTCGGAAAGCGAAGTTATACGTACTAGATGAACCACTGGGCGGAATTGATCTCGTTTCTAGGGAACACGTACTGGAACTTATTTTACAGTTTTATCGCGAAGATTGTACGATACTAATTTCGACGCACTTAATAAATGAAGTTGAAAATATTTTTGATGAAGTAATCTTTTTAAAAGATGGGGAAATTGTATTGTATGAAAATGTAGAAGAATTACGTTTTCAAAGAGGGAAAGCGGTCACAGATGTGTTTAAGGAGGTGTTTAGTAGATGAAGCCGAGCTTAATATATATGTACAATATAAATAAAAAACAAATAATTATTTCTTTGTTATCATTTATATTCGTTGTCGCTGTAGCTTTCGTAAGTTTGGGAAATTATATTAAACAAGAATCAGGAGAAGTAAGACAAACAATTATAGTTGCTTTCGTTATTCTAGTATATATAACTTTTTTAGCAATGATAGTTATTCAGGCGGTGTCTGCATTTGGAAAAATGACTGAAAGCACATTATTTCGGTTAACATCGATATCCGGTAAAAAGATTGTTTTAGCAATATTGTTATACGCTGTAATTTATTTACTTATTTTTGAATTAATAGGCTCTATTTTTTTATATGGTATTTCTATGAAAATAATAAAAGGTACAGAGCTCTATGAAGTATTATTTACTCAAAGTGTATTCAATCCACTAAAGCACCTCTTTAGTACTATGTTATATGTATTTAATTTATCTAGCATATTGCTAGTATTACTTTTTTCAGTAGCAAGCGTTAAAGTGTTTTCTTTGAAAAAGAAGAAGTTAAAATATCCAATGGTATTTTTCTTATTTTTACTAGTAACAAAATTATTAGGTACTATATATGGAATGTTGGGCGGTCTTGCACCTGCTGCACCTCTAATAAAAAAATTAGTATATATAGATGAATCATCAGGAGCGGATGTGTTTCTCTATCCGGAAAAACTTATGAATTTATATAGCCTTAGTTTTTCTATAGGAATATTTATTCTACTTGTTTATATAACAGGTCGCATAATCGATAAAAAACTAGAAGTCTAAAGGAGGAATCAGCATTGGGAAACGTAGTAGTAAAGTTAGAGAATGTTCGAAAAAGGATTGGTGGAACGGAAATTATTCGTGGTTTATCATTTGAAGTTTGTGAAGGGGAAGTATACGGGTTCCTTGGACCAAACGGTAGCGGTAAGACAACAACGATTCGTATGATGACAGGTCTTATTTCAATGACAGAGGGCGATATTACAATTTGTGGTCATAGTATTCGCACGGAGCGTGAAAAGGCGCTAGAGCAAATTGGAGCGATTGTAGAAAATCCTGAACTATATGATTATATGACAGGAATGCAAAACTTGAAGCATTTTGCGAACATGGCAATTACACCAATTAGTAAAGAGCGCATTGCTGAAATTGTAAAACTGGTTGAATTAGAGCATGCAATTCATAAAAAGGTGAAAACATATTCACTTGGTATGAAACAACGTTTAGGAATTGCACAGGCATTACTGCATCAGCCGAAAATTTTAATTTTAGATGAGCCGACAAATGGATTAGATCCAGCTGGTATTCGTCAAATTCGTGATTATTTACAACGTTTAGCGAAAGAAGAGAATATTGCTGTAATCGTATCAAGTCACTTATTAAGTGAAATTGAACTTATGTGTGATCGCGTCGTTATTATTAAGCAAGGTGAGTTTGTACAAGAATACAACTTACATGAACAAGCAAAACATGATGAGACAGTAGTTGTAGCGTTTGAAGTAGATGAAGTTCAGAAAGCAAATGAAATCATTGCAGGTAAGGCGCAAGGAAATGTCATTGTAGTATCTGTAAAGAAAGAAGAAATTCCACAACTTGTAAAGAAACTTGTGAATGAAGATGTGCTTGTATACGGAGTTACCGTTCAAAATAAAACGTTAGAGGATGAGTTCTTAGCGATTACAGGGGGAGTGAAAGCGTAATGTTTAAATTAATTCAAAATGAATTTTTAAAGTTGCATGCGAAAAAAGGTATGTATATTTTAATTGGTGTTATTGCAGTATTGGAAATTTTGGGAGTTTTAGCGATGCTGAAATGGGGAGATGGAACTGAATTTAAAGGATCATATTTAGATTTTGCAAGTTCAGAGATTGGTTTAATTACTTTGTTTGCAACGATTTTTGGCATTACGATTGCTTCTCGTATAATTACGGATGAATTCCAAAAAGGTACAATTAAGCAGTTATTAATTCGTCCAAGAAAACGAATGACAGTTTTATTCTCTAAATATATTACAGTGTTACTTACTATAGTATTTATCATATTTGCTAACACGATTATTTCAATGATTATTGGCGGAATTGCAATGGATGGTAGTAAAACAGAATTAACGATAGGAATCGTAATGAAATCTACTTTATATCAAGTACTTTCACCGTTCTTCTTTGCGACGCTTGCATTTTTCTTAGCAAACGTATTTAGAAAGTCTGTCTTACCATTAATTATTACGATGTTCCTCTTCTTTTTACAAGGACCAATTAATATGGTACTGATGATGTTTGCAAAAGGTGTAGCGAAGTTTGTAGTGTTCTTCCATTTAAATTTAAGTGTGTACGATAGCAATAAGCTAGTAAGTGGCGGAATAGAACCAACATTTACAGAGTTTACATTTACAACTTCATTATTACTTGTAGCTGCATACTTTGTTGTATTACTTGTAGCATCAAGTGCATTATTCCAAAAACGTGACGTATTATAATAAAAGAAATCCCCGCTTGTAAAAACGGGGATTTTTATTACATAACTTTCTCGTATATTTCAACCGAAAGAAAAGAATGATTACTATATATGGTGTTCAAAAGTATTTGAGAAAAATAGGAAGAATTTCAACTATATTCATATTATAATTTAGTTATCTGAACATGTACTTTTACTATCTTTGGAGGTGTTCGATATGCACGATGCATTTTCACGCATAAGACTACGCAGTTTTTTTGGATGGATGATTATAGGGCTGTTCCTTACGATGATCCCATTAGGTCTATCAAATGTTTCTGAGAATACGACGGAGGTTATTTCACAAATAACTGTGTTTTTTGTATTTCCGTTATTTTGGTTATACGTAAAAACCAATAAAAATAATGTTATATTTAACAGTTTTTTTGATAAACCAGGACGTTTACCGTGGGGGTTAATTGTATTAGCAACGATAATGGGAATGATTTTTTCAGTTGGTATATCTCATATTCAATTTTACATATTAGCACATACGTTACCGAATTTCTTAGTTACTATGTTAGAAGATGGAAATGTTATTAATACGAGTAACATATATATGACGATATTTACTTTCATTTCAGCATGTGTGTTAGCACCTATTATGGAAGAGGTTATTTTTAGAGGCTTCTTTTTACAGCGAATGGCTTATAAATGGGGCATTAAAAAAGCTGTCATTATATCTTCCGTTATTTTTGGCTTAGGGCATTTTGATGTTATTGGTGCGTTCATGTTTGGTGTTGTAATGTGTCTTTTATACATAAAGACGAAAAATATATGGACGAATATTGCTGTACACGCTCTAAATAATTTCATTGCAACAAGTATGCAATTTGTCGGCGGAGAAGAGAGCAGCGCCATTTCAATTCCTGAATTACAAGCGCAAAGTAATTTATGGATCGGTATCGGTCTTACAGTCGTTGGATTACTTTGGTTAATTCCTTACGTTTGGAAACAATGGCGTATGGTAAAAGAAGTGGGTGTGCCACCAGTGCGCTTCATACATGAGGAAAAAGTAGTGAGTGTATCAGAAGGAAATGAAGTGTATAGTCAAGTGATTGTAACAGATAGATTGATGGCTGTAGAGCTACCAGATGAGGCTGTAAATAAGCTCCGATTAGAAGAAAATGATTATGTAACAGTATCTGTAGAAGACGATAAAATCGTTATAAAGAAAGCACATAATAGATAAGTAAAAAGTAGCTCTTTGTGAGCTACTTTTTACTTTGTAATAATTTCTACACGAAAATTATTGCCGTTCTTTACATATTTAATATCTGTAACAGTACGAACTGCTTTTAAAATCTCAACTTTTTCACCAATTCGAGGGATAGTCGGAACATTATCCCAAATGCCAAGCAAGTCATCTAATTGTCCCGTTTTTTCATAAAACCAGATTTTCAATGTAAAGCCCCTTTCTCGAACTTTATGTATTTTAATACATAATATATTATTTTTATTCTTATTGTAAGAGGTTTTTATATATTTTATGAATAAAAATTAATTAATCTTCTGGGAAGATATGTTCAATATCAGGGGTAAGAGATATTTCTGATAATACGATATGAGAAACAGTCGTTGCATATGAAGAAACATCATTAATAAATTCTTCAAGTTCAACGAGTGAAGGAACAGAAATTTTTACAATGTAGCATAAGCTTCCTGTTACGCGGTAACAAAAACTTGCAGATGGATAGGACTGAATAAACTGTTGCATACGTGTTGTATCCCCGTTTTTCAAAGTGATTTCTAAAATACAGTCTAAAACAAGTCCTGCTTTTTTATAATCGATATCGATTGTGTATTTTTGGATCACGCCTTCACTTTCGAGTTTACGAACACGCTCTGCAGTAGACGGAGCAGATAAGTTTACTCGTTTCGCCAATTCACGCATGGAAAGGCGACTATCATTATATAATTCATTTAAAATTTTTCGGTCAACACGGTCTAGTTGCATTTGTAAATATACCTCCAGTAAAATAATAATTTTTGTAAAGAAAAAATATAAATTAAGATTCATATGAAATGTAAAATGAGCTTTATTTATTTTACAATAAAACAGAAGGAAATAGGAGGGGAAATGATGGAGAAAATTTCATTATCAAATGTAGGAGATACAAAGTTTCAAAAGTTATTAGGTCATAATCCGGAAATATTACATTCGTGGAGTACATTAGAAAATACACTGTACAATAAAGGAACTCTTTCAGCAGAGCTGAAGGAACAAGTGAGAAGAACATTAGCGTACGGGAATGAATGCCCGTACTGTATGGCAAAGGGAAGGCCTGATGATATGCAAAAGGTAGAAGAAATTGGTGTAGCAGTAACTTTTGCGCATACATTTATTCATGACAAAAAGCCGATAGATGATAATATGTTTCATGTATTGAAACAATATTGGACGGAAAAAGAAATTGTAGAGCTTTGCGCTTATATTTGTTTTATTACTGCATCGCAACAACTGGGTTTTCTATTTCAATTACAGCCAAACGAAGCATTAAAATTATTTTAAGAAAATAATTGCGAATTATGTAGAAAAAAATAAGAATATTTCGTATAATTTAAGTACAATCATTTTGAAAATAGGGGTGGCATCATATGGAGCAAATTCCGGTAAAGAGAATAGAAGAAGTACTTGTTGTAGCAGGGGATGACAAACAAAAGCAAAAGGAATTTTATGAATTGCTCTTATCTACTGAGTTTTATGTTGCTGGCTCACTAGAAGCAGAGGAAGGGGCAACAGAAGGAATACTTCGCTTGCGTCATTTCCAAGGAGAGGGTAGATGGATCGTTCCGTTCTTTACACAAATGGAATTTGTAAAAGACGTGTTGCCAGAAGGAACACCCCTTATTACGATACGTGGGAAAGAATTATTTAGTAGTATTGAGAAAGATGCTACAGCAGTATTAAATGTCGGTACTGATATAAGTAAAACATTTATTCCAGAAGAAATTGCAGATATCGCATCTGGACGAATTTTTAACTATTATAAATAAAGTGAAACTTTAATCAGTGGGGGTTTTCTTCATCCCCCACTGATTATTAGTTGAACCAATCGGGCTTTAATGGGCAGCCCGCCCCCCACCTAACTTCTTTGCTTTCGCTGCATTTTGAGGTGGGGGTCTTACTGCCCATTAAAGCGGGATAAAAGGAAAAGCATAATCGCTTTTCCTTTTTAATTTGAATACGGAGTGGCTATGCCAGAAGAAATAGAGAGTGTTTTATTATTTGTATTTATTGTCGCTGTAGCTCCAAGAGGAATCCCAATGTTTGGGCTTATATGTCCAATCGGTAAACCGAATAGGACAGGTATAGCATATGAAGTGAAATATTCATATAGTATTGTTTGCAATGATTGAGATGGTTTAGAAGGAGTGCAGTCATGACAACTTGTAAAAATAACACCACTACATTCATGAAACTTTCCAGATAAAAGTAGCTGATTTAACATACGGTCAATGCGATATGGTTCTTCCCCAATGTCTTCAAGCAATAAAAGTTTATTGGCTGTATTTATCTCGTAGGAGGAGCCAATGATACTCGTTAACACCGCTAAATTGCCTCCAACTAACTGACCTGTAACTGTACGGGAAGAGCTAGGTACGATACATTCTGAAGCAGATAAGATGGTTGAATATGGGTGAAATAGTTGGTTGAAAGAAGATAAAGAAAGAGAATCTACACCTTTACCTAATTCTTCTACCATTGGGCCATGAAAAGTAACAAGCTTTGCATAACGTGAAAAGGCAGTATGTAAAGCTGTAATATCGCTATATCCCCAAAAGATTTTTGGATTTTGCCGAATGATTTCATATTGAATGTGAGGGAGGAGACGAGCGCTACCGTAACCACCTCGTGCACAGAAAACAGCCTTTACTTCAGGATTTGAAAATGCTTCATGTATGTCATTGAGCCGGACTTGATCCCTTCCAGCTAAATATCCATATTTCTCATAGACACTCTTCCCGATTACTACAGATAAACCCATTTCTTGTAATACCTTTACACCTTTTAATACATTTTCAATTGTTGGTGGGCCGGACGGTGCAATAATCATTACTGTATCACCTTGTTGTAATGCATTTGGATATATCATTGTTTTCAGCCTCCTTCACTTTCAATATATTCGCTTCATAGGAAGTTCAATCCTTGTAAAAGAAGGGGAAAGTTTGTCAAATAAAGAAGATATAAAGGGAATAGGAGGAGAAATGATGTTTACAAGTCGAGTTATAGATACATTACAAATTAAGTATCCCATCATTCAAGCCGGTATGGCGGGTGCGATTACAACGCCAGAACTCGTTGCAGCTGTGAGTAATAGCGGAGGATTAGGAACGCTTGGAGCAGGCTATATGAGCCCAGAACAAATTCGTGAAGCGATTTATAAAATACGGGAACGAACAGATAAGCCTTTCGGTGTTAATTTACTATTAACGAAAGAGATACAAATAGAAGAAGAGAAGATAAACTTGGCCAAGGGATTACTTAGCGGAGTGAATAGAGAATTCGGTATAGAGGAAGAAGAACAGTTAAAGCTTCCAAAAAGTTATAAAGAACAATTACAAGTGTTAGTAGAAGAAAACGTGCCAGTCGTTAGCTTTGCATTTCAAACGTTAGAAAAAGAAGAAATAAATGACTTGAAAAGAAGCGGAATAAAAGTCATCGGAACAGCTACTCATGTGGCAGAGGCGAAAGTACTTGCTGAATTAGGAGTAGATATTATTGTCGGTCAAGGTAGTGAGGCAGGGGGCCATAGAGGAACGTTTATCGGGAAAGAACAGGACGCTATGATTGGGACGTTCGCATTAATTCCGCAGTTAGTAGCAGCAGTTCCGCATATCCCGATTGTTGCAGCAGGTGGTGTAATGAACGGGCAAGGGCTTGTTGCAGCATTTACACTGGGAGCAGAAGCTGTTCAAATGGGATCAGCCTTTTTAACGAGTGAAGAGAGTATTACGCATGACGTGTATAAAAAAGCGGTTTTACGTAGTACAGATACGAGTACAACTGTGACTCGTGCGTTTTCCGGGAAATATGCACGAGGTATTCGTAATGAATTTATAGAGAAGCATGAAGGGAAAGAAGAAGACCTTCCGATGTATCCGGTGCAAAATGTATTAACCTCTAAAATACGCCAACAAGCAGCAAAGCAAAATAATGGAGAATATATGTCACTTTGGGCAGGACAAGCGTCATCATTAGCACGAATAGAATCAGCTCAGCATGTAGTGGAGAGAGTGATGAAAGAAGCAGATAACGTAATTGAACAATTGCAAAATATATATAGAAAAAGACCACTTGAATAATTCAAGCGGTCTTTTCTTTAGTTTGCTTTATAAAATTGTTGGATGGCTTCATCAATATAAACCCAGCCTTTCCAACCTAAGTGCATGTGATCTTTTAAGAAGTATTTATCATACTCATGATTTGAGAAGTCGGCAATTGGATAGCCAGCTTTCTCAATTTGCTCATGAACTTTCTTATAGTACAATTCTCGGCGTTCTTTCGGGAAGCCAGCGTAATCGTACCAAGGACCTTTTACAGGAACAGAAATGAAGAGTGGTTTTGCACCAGATTGTTTTAATAAATCAAGTGCAATTTGTAAATCTTCATATTCTGGCGATTGATCATAAGCATCATTTTTTAAGTAGCCTTCACGTTGCTTTAATTTCTTCTTGATTTTGCTGTTGAAGTAACCATCTTCAATACCGTAATTGTTAGATCCAGATTCTGCTGCACCTGTTTGATCTGCATGTTTACGAGCCTCTTCCCAGCTCATTTGTTTTAATGACGGGTCAAGTTTTTCTTTATGCGGTTTAATATTAAACATAGCTGTAAATAAATCTTTACGATCTAAAATGTTACGATAAATATAAGCGAAAGGTTTAGCAGCAAGTGCTTTTATTTTATGCTTTGTATCATCGTAAACGATACCTTCAAGCGAAATTTTAAGTAAAGTTTCTTTCTTAACGATCTCAAAGTTTAATAAACGCTTTGCAATTTGCTTTTTCATTTCAGGTTTTACATCATCGTTGAAAATGAAGTGGTAACCTTGTTGCTTTGAAAAGTTAGGTGCAAAGTGTGTTTCATCAATACCTTGTGGCACAAACCATTGCGGAGAAAGAACGAATACCATTTTCTTATCCTTCAATTGATCCATCGTAGATGCAAAGTTTAATACATGTACAAGGTCTTGTGTTCCGCCACGTCCAAGTAGGAATGGTGTGAATCCTTCAGGCTTTACTTTGAAATAATTTGATGGATGGTAAGCATCCATACGTGCGAATTCCGATGAACCATACATCGGAAGGTATTTCGAGTCTGCTAACATCTTTTGCTGTAAAATCATACTTTGAATCTTTTCTTCTTTTAAAGAAGTGGCAGCTTGTTCTACTTTTTCATCACTTAAAAGTGGAAGTAGGAAGCGCGTTGGAATAAGTAAGAATACAGCAAAAAGGGCCAATGCTAAAAGCATCGGACCAAATTTTGCTTTGTTCATCGGATTTCTTCCAACTTCTTAATAACCATGTTTGGAGTAGCCCACTCGTCACGGTCAAAATCAGAAATAGAAACTTCAATATCTAAACGCTCTTGGAATTCAACTAATAAAGATACTACAGCGAAAGAATCAAGAATACCTTCTTCAAATAATTGAACATCTAAGTTTTCTTTTACAATATCGTTTTCACATACTTCTTCTAAAATATCTAATACTTGCTCTTTGAATTCTGCCATTTTTAAAATCTCCTTTATATCCGAAATATATTATATGTGCAACTTCTTAATGGTATAAGAAGGGTGCATTAAAAGTATCTGTTAAGGTGTCCAGAGAAAATGAGGAAACCGAAACATACAACGTGGAACGTAATTACAATCGCAAGGACGTGTGTAAATTTATTGTTTGGCCAAAACTTATGCTTCTTGTTTTTTCGTTCAAAAATATCGAATAAAATAAACAGTGCGGCATGATATAGACCATAAATAACATACTGCGCAACAGCGCTTCCTTGGATGTGCCAAATTCCCATAATGAAGAAGTTTAAAAATGCCCCGATATACGAAATAGTGTAACGGTTCTTAATTAACTTTTTCTTCGTTGCAAAAAAGACGAAACGCATGTAAATAAAATCACGGAACCAGAATGATAAACTCATGTGCCAGCGGTTCCAGAAGTCTTTAATATTACGACTAAGGAATGGCTTATTAAAGTTTTCAGGAGTTTTAATTCCCATCATATAACTGATACCAATTACGAACGCACTATAACCTGCAAAGTCAAAGAATAACTGCATGCTAGTAGCGTACATAAAAATCACATTAGATAAAAGTGTATCTTGATTGGCGAATACTGCCTTTACAAGGTATGTTGTTATCAAGTGCGCGATTATAAACTTATACAGAAAACCTTGGAAAATACGATTAAGCCCTGTATATAGTAAATTTTGATATTCCTCAGCACTAGGTGGCTTTTGGATATCTTTTTGGAATCTACGATAACGATCGATAGGTCCACTTGAAATCGCAGGGAAGAATAAAACGAATTCCCAGAAATTAAAGAAGGAAAGTTCTTTAATTAAATTATCACGAACTTCAAAGACCATTTGTACAGCTCTAAATGTTACATAAGACATACCTGCGAAAACAATAAAATGCAATTCAGGTACAAATGGTGCGATTTTCGCCAAAATAAGTGGCAAAATCGATAAAATAACAGCTATACAAAACATGAATGTACTATTATTTTGTTTTCTTAAAATTAAATAGCCTTTAATTAGGGCATATTGCCAAATAATAAATGCGGCTAACATAATCGCTTGCTTCGGTTTATCTGAGAAGATAATAGCGATCATGACTAATGTTAATACTGCATTATATTTACGCAACATTTTACCTTTTAATCCAGCTATGATAGTAGGTATTAATAAAATGCCCACTATAGCGAAAAAATAAAATGATCCATATGCGGTCATGCTGTAACCTCACTCAATAATTTTTTGCGATCTACCTTTCCATTTGGTGTCATTGGAATAGAAGATTGATACATGAATTTACGTGGAATCATGTAGTTTGGTAATCGCTCATTGAGTTCTTTTTTAATTGCAGATGTTAATTTGAATTCTTTTTCAAATGAATGTTCTCCAGGAACAACAACCGCTAATAAATAATCGTATTTCTCACCTTTTTTAATTGGAACGATAACTGCTCCTTCTACGTAAGAACACGCACGAAGATGATGCTCAATTTCTTCTAATTCCATTCGATAACCATGCAGCTTAATTTGGAAATCAAGACGACCATTATAGAATAGAAGACCATTTTCAACATAGCCAGCATCGCCTGTTTTATAGGCGCGCTCACCGTCAATCATAGTAAATGCTTTTTCTGTTAATTCAGGGCTTCCTAAATATCCAACGCTTACGCTTGGACCGACAATTACGATTTCACCTTTTTCACCATCAGGTGCAATCGTTCCATCTTCTTTCATAATAAGAAGGCGGCAGTCTGATTTACAGTAGCCAACTGGAAGTGATTTGTATTGATCAAGCACTTCTTCTGTAACGTGAATACCTGTTACAGCGACAGTAGCTTCTGTTGGACCGTACGTATTCATAATTGTTGCTTTTGGGAAACGCTCAATTAATTTTCTAGCTACTTCATTTGGTAACACTTCACCGCAGAATAAGAATGTTTTCATGTTCGGTAGCATACTCTCAGAGAAAGATGCTTCCATTAAACACATTTCTGCGAAAGATGGTGTGGAAGTCCATACTTGTATATCCGATTGCTCTAGAGAAGCAAACAAGTCTTTTGGACGTGCAATCATATCTTTATCGATTGCCCAAAGTGTACCACCTGTTACTAATGATGGGTAAATATCCATGACAGATAAATCGAATGAGAAAGGTGCTTGGTTTAAGAATACTTGCCCCGTTTGTAAGTTGAAATCTTCTACAGCCCATTTTGTAAAACTTACAAGGCAGTTATAAGTAATCTGAACCCCTTTCGGATTACCTGTGCTTCCTGATGTGTAAATAATGTAGAAGTTCTCATCACCTTTTACCGCATGTTCAGGATTTGGAGTGTTCCCTTTATGAGTAAAGAAAATATCTTTTAAGTTGTCCTCACTTACAATGCGAACTGGTAAATCAGTTACAGTTACTTCAGTTCCTGATAAAAGTAGTTTCGCACCAGAATTTTCAGCGATACGTTGTACACGATCAGCTGGGATAGATAAATCTACAGGAATATAAGCATGTCCAGCTTTTACACATCCTAAAAAGTTAATAATCATTTCAGGTTGCATATGGCCATACACCATAATTGGTGAACGATCATCTGGATACTCAGAAGAAATCCAATGTGCTAACGCATCAGAATCTTCCTTTAATTGTTTGTACGTAATTTTCGCATCTCGCCAAACAAAAGCAGTTTGATCAGGCGTTTCAATAGCCCACTTTTCAATTTGTTCTAATAACTTCATAACGTTCCCACCCTAGAATTCATTGTAAATAAATGTACTTGTGTTTGTATCATGGAATCCATACAACCAAAGTAATGCAAATAAAATTGCAAGGTAATAAACCGTCTTTGCAACCCATTGTGTGAGTGGTCGAGACCATATCTCTTTTAATCTTTCCATGTCTTTCCCTCTCTTAATGAAATAATAGCTCTTTGTAGGTATCATGTCCTACATTATTGTGAAAAAAACAAAATTCCACATTTTAGGTAAAAATAAGTCAAAAGGCTCTTTTCTGATATTAGCACTAAATACTAAAAAAGAAAATCCCTAACTTAGCAATTATATTACATTCAGCATCAATTTGTAATGGATTTGATATGTAAATAGGAAGTGGATTGTGTGAATACATAAAAGTGGACTAGAAGAATACGTAAAATATAGTATTTGTGCTTATGAGTCATTCGAGACGAAGTAAACTTTTACATTTTTAGCCCTTTTAAAAAGGAGGAAATTATCATGGATAGAGTGTGGAAGAATCTAATTTCGGAAGAAAATATCGTGAAATGGAGAAGGTATTTCCATAAGTATCCAGAATTATCGTTTCATGAAAAAGAAACTTCGCAATTTATATATGATACAGTATGCTCATTTTCTTCTTTTGAAGTAACGAGACCGACGAAGTATAGTGTACTAGCAATTAAAAGAGGAACCGAACAAGGGAAAGTGATTGCGATTCGAGCTGATATAGATGCGTTGCCAATTCAAGAGGAGACAAGTAAATCTTATACGTCTGTGAATAAAGGTGTAATGCATGCATGTGGGCATGATGCTCACGCGGCTATTTTGTTGGGTACAGCAGAAGTACTATCAAATATAAAGGAAAATTTTGTAGGTGAGATTCGTCTATTCTTTCAGCATGCAGAAGAGGTGTATCCCGGCGGGGGACAAGAAATGGTTGAAGCAGGCGTAATGGATGGTGTTGATTATGTAATAGGTTTACATGTTATGTCAGGACTTGAGAGCGGGAAGATAGGCATTGCGTATGGGCCGATGATGGCTGCACCAGACGTATTTACAGTTGAAATTCAAGGGAAAGGAGGGCACGCGGCGAGGCCAGAAGAAACGATAGATCCTATTGCTATCGGAGCACAGATTATTACAAATTTACAACATATTGTATCAAGAAATACAAGTGCTTTTATGCAAAGAGTCGTTTCGGTTACGCAGTTTCATGGGGGGATGGCTGATAATATTATTCCTAGTGCAGCAACTTTAATGGGAACTGTTCGTTCATTTAATCAAGCATTAAGGATAGAAGCCGAAGAGAAAATTGAGAAAATCGTGAAAGGAATTACAGAAGCACATGGAGGGGCGTATACATATTCGTATCGATATGGATATGATCCGGTTATTAATGATGAATATATTACGAAAGTAGTAGAAGAAAGTGCACTATATTTGTTTGGAAATGAGCGTGTTGTGAAGCTTGAACCTTCTATGGGAGGAGAAGATTTTTCGGCATATTTAAGAAAAGCACCTGGTTGTTTTATTAAATTAGGGACTGGTAATAAAAAGATAGATACTTGCTACCCGCATCATCATCCAAAATTTGATGTAGATGAATCAGCTCTCATTTATGGAGTGGAATTATTTTTAGAGACAACAATGAGATTATTGAAATCATAGAAAAGTATAAAGTGAAACTTTAATCAGTGGGGGTTTTACTGCCCATTAAAGTGGGATAAAAAAAGGCAACTGCGCTCTATCGCAGTTGCTTTTATTTCTTTCCGTCAGAGAGGGCTGAGAAAGAACTATGCTCATTTATAGTATATGAATAGCTAACGGACAAGCTTGTACATTTTAATCATTTTTTTTAAAAAAGTTGTTGACAGTGATAATCAATGTCAATTAATCTAAAAGTAGTTGAAATTGATAATTATTATCAATAGGATGGATGCGACATGTTAATGAGAAAAAAATTTCACCTTCTACGGAGGGGATTAAAAGATAAAAATAAAGAAGTTGATCAGCATATGGAATGGCAACGAAATGTAATTCGTTCTGAATATGTAGATGAGAAGAAGAGCATTCAAACAGAACAAGAGATACAAAGTAAAGGGAGAGGTTCAGTTGAGTAAGTTAGTAATGATTTTTGCAAGCATGAGTGGAAATACAGAGGAAATGGCTGATCATATTGCCGGCGTGATTCGTGAAACTGAAAATGAAATTGAAGTGATTGATATTATGGATTCACCAGAAGCTTCTATGTTAGAACAGTATGATGGAATTATTTTAGGTGCATACACTTGGGGAGATGGTGACCTTCCTGATGATTTCTTAGATTTTTATGACGCAATGGATTCTATTGATTTAACTGGGAAAAAAGCGGCAGTATTCGGATCATGTGATTCGGCTTATCCAAAATATGGCGTGGCAGTTGACATTTTAATAGAAAAGCTAAAAGAACGCGGGGCAGAAGTTGTGTTAGAAGGATTAAAAGTAGAATTAACGCCAGAAGATGAAGATGTAGAGAAATGTTTACAGTTTGGAGCTGAATTTGTAAAACACCTTTCTTAATGGCAGAAGGGAGATGAAGAGCAAGTGCATGAGAAAATCGCAATTAAAACGATGACAGATTATCATTTGTATGATTTTATGCGTTGTCCGCATAAATTTTATTTTCGTCATATAAAAAGAAGAGAACCTTCTTCGTTTGAATGGCAACAAATCGCACAAATGATTGTGAATCGAATTATTAACGAATATTACACACTACCGGCAGGCCAACAAACGAAAATTGTACTTTTAATATTAATAGAAAAGTATTGGAAAAAAGTAAGGATTAATATGTTTGCTTCGAAGATGGAGTATTACATTGTGTTAGCGAAGCTAACGGATCACTTATTACAGTTTGTTGAAAGAGATGATAGTCAGACACCGCCGTTATTTTTATATGAAAAATTTCAAACATATATGGAAGAGTTAGGTGTCCACATGTCATTGACATTAGAAGTTGGTGAGTGGAGTACTGAGTCGTTTGTAATTAAAAAGTATGTTGTCGATGCGGATGAGGAAATGCTTGCTCTTTGTCAAAAGTTAATGACAGTATTTAGTTATAAAGCTTTCGGCATTCTTCCAGGGAAAATTGAAGTTATTAATTTAATAGAAGGAACTACGTATGACTACATTCCGAAACCGGAAGATATTGTAACTGGAATGGCTCATTTATCTAGAATGAAAGAAATGTTACAGCAACCTGAGCATTATACAGAGCGTCATTTTCGTTCTGAGTGTATAAGTTGTGCATTTCGTAGTGAATGCCAAGGGGAAGAAGTAAAGAAAGAAGCGAAACAGAAGAAAAATATCGTACATTAAAGAATGCAATGTTGCATTCTTTTTTGTTATTGACATGAAAAGCTTTTCATCATGTACCGTATATTTGTAGCAGATTTTAATAAAGGGAGGAATAATCAATGAAAGATGAAACGCAAGTATTTCAATGGTTAAAAGAACAGAATGCTCCTTTTGGGATTCAACTGCAAATTTTACAAGCATTTCAACTATATAAAGTCATTATTGAAATGGATAAAAAGTTAATGATGTATGAGGAGAGGGAATATAGGGAGAGAATGTAATCTCATCCCTGCAGTATTACTTTCAGTTGTTCTATACTTGCTAGAAATTCAAGTTCATTCTTTGTTTCAAAGTTATAAATCATATTATGTAGTAAAGGACTGTATTGATAAAAACTTGTGATGCGGTGAATGAGTAATGGATCATGGTGTGAAGTAAGTGTACTGTATTGTTCATATACTGATGTAGTAAATTCATGTCCGAAATCATAATATAGCCCAGCAAAATCAAAGGCAGGATCTCCAATTTGAGCATCACCAAAATCGATAACCCCTGAAATGGTTTTATTTTGTTTATCAAATAAAATGTGATGATGTGTAAAGTCGGCGTGAATGATTGTATTTTGAAATTTAGATGTAGCTAGACAGGCAAAGAAATTCTCGAATAAACGGTTTAAGGTTGATTTCTGGAACGAAGTTAGACTGTTAGTAACATACTCATTTAATTTAGCTTGTAGCTCTTTCCAGTAGGTAAGTGTTTTTTCAATAGGGAATCCTAACGCTGTAACACTTTTTAAAGGAATACTATGTAGAGCAGCAAGGAAAGTTGCTAATTGTGTAATAAGTGCTTTTCGTTCTTGTTTTTCTAGTGTAGTAACTATTTCTGTTTTTAAAGGTTCACCATGAATGAGAGTATAGTAGCTACAAAGCGGAATAGCATCAGTATTCTTTTCATAGAATAGGTGATACTTTGGAACTTCAATTTCATGTAGTGAACAAGAGAGAAGTGTGCATAGTTCTTTTTCTAATGGAATTCGCATTGCATATTCCTGTTTTCGCGGGAAACGAAACAGTAGCTCATCATTTACTATAATCGCTACATTATCCCATCCTTCCTCATTTTGTTTATAGGAATGTATAGAAAGATTAGGTAGAGCTTCTTTAATATATTGTTTGTAAGAGTCCATAATTGTTCCTCGTTTCTAAGTTAAGTTATTCCACTCCATGATATCAGAATTTTCTTTCTATATGTTAAAATATAACTATCATTATGAAGAAGGGCGGGAGAATTACGAAGAAAAGAATAGTAATCATTTCTCTATGTATCGTTTTTGGACTGTTTTGGTCATATAAAGAAGAAGTTTTTGCTAGCTATAAACCGATTGATCAGTACGGATTAAATAAGGAATTAAAGAACAAAAGCATAGAAGTTTTAACTCATAATGAAATGAAAAAGGTAGGAGAACATTTTGCGGCAGAACAACTATCAGTTTTTGAATTTCATAATAAAGAAGATGTGAAACGAAAAGGTGAAGAAATATTTGTAAATAGAGGGTATGAGCAATTAATAAAAAATTATTATCCAAATCGTTTTCAGGATTTAGAGTATAAATTTACAAACGAGGAGATACGTGAAGTGACGGATGAAAGTTTTCTCTATCAAACTGTAGCGTACGTGGCGGGTACTGAAAATGGTAAGAGAAGCGAAATGAAATTGAATTATGAAATGAAAATTGTAAAGGTTAATCATATATTTAAAGTGTTAGAACAAAAACAGTACGTACAATAAAGAGAAACATGAACCAGTACCATAAATATGCTATAAATAGCGGTATAAAAAATCCCCCAGCTCTTCGAGGGATTTTAAAGGTTTTCATTTTGTTGACCAATTTCTTTTTGAGCAATATATAAATTTCCTTGCTCGACTTGTTTCTGAGTAAGAACCGAATCACCTGCATACCCTTTTTCTGTTTTCACAATTCTTTTTGAACGATTGGAATTTTGTTTCTTCATATAATAAACCACCTTTCATCAAAAATAAACGAAAATGATAAGCACGAGTAATACAGCAGCAAAAATGGTAATACCCATTAAAAACGAAGTGTTTTTATATTTAGGTGGCTTATGTACATCTTGCCGATATCCAGGTGAAATTTCAGGGGCGAATTCTTCGTCGAATGATTGCTTTTTTTCTTTTTCGTCCATATGTATCCACCTTTCTTTTTCATTATGTTATACGTTTAAAGAAAAAATATGCATAAAGAAAACCGCCCTCTATCGTGAGCGGCGGTTTTCTATTGTATATTTTCTTTGAACTTGAAAGAGACGGATAAGAAGGAAGGTGGCGCCAAATGCTAAACCGATAATAAGACCAATCCAATATCCTTTTGCTGCCCAGTCCGTATACGTTGCTAATATGTAACCGAGAGGGAGACCGATTACCCAATAAGCGATTAATGTCATAATTAAGGAAACGTTTACGTCTTTATAACCACGTAGTGCCCCTTGTACAGGAGTTGCAATTGCATCTGAAATTTGAAATAAAATCGCAAATATAAGAAATTCTTTTGCTAAATGATGAACTTGTATATCTGTCGTATAAATAGAAGCAATTTCATCATCAAAGAAGTAAAGAAGAATGGAATATAATAGGGCGAATGCAAGTGCTAAGCCAATCCCAATAAACCCATATTGTTTTGCGTTATTATATCGTTTCGCTCCAACTTCGAATCCAACAGCGATAGTCATTGCCATTGCTAAACTTAAAGGCGTCATATATAGCAAGGAAGCGAAGTTCATAGCTGCTTGATGAGCTGCGATTGTTGTCGTACTAAAATTACTCATCATAAGTGTTACTGCAGCGAAAATACTCGTTTCAAAAAAGATAGCAAATCCGATAGGGACGCCAAGTTTTAAGAACTCTTTCCAACTAGAAAGAGAAGGGCGATATAACTGTTTAAAAATATGGAAAGATGCAAAAGGCTCTTTCGTACGAATAATCATAACGGTAATAATTAAAATGCACCAATAGGTTGCTGTAGAAGCAATTGCTGCTCCGACACCACCGAGTTTTGGAAAACCGAAATGCCCAAAAATTAATACATAATTTAATATTACGTTAATAGGTAATGATAGTAACGTAATAATCATCGTTGTGCGAGTTTTTCCTAATGCATCAATAAATCCACGTAAAACAGTGTAAGTAAATAAAGGAATAATTCCGATTGCGATAATACTTAAAAATTGTGCTGCAATACGTTCTACCGGTTCTTCTAATCGCATGCCATTTAAAATGGGTGTAACAGCGAAAAATCCAATAAGCATAACGACGAAGCTAGCGCAAATTGCTAAATAGACTGCTTGTATGACGACTTGGGGAACATCTTCTTTTTTCTTGGATCCAACGAGTTGCGCAACAATTGGAGTTGTAGCCATCAAAATACCTGTTAATCCCGTACTAACTGGAATCCATATACTCGTTCCGATAGCAACCCCTGCTAAATCAATAGGGCTTGCATGTCCTGACATTGTTGTATCAAAAAAGCTCATTGCAAATAATGACATTTGGGTAATAAAAATCGGGAAAAATAGTAATACAAATTGCTTTAATTTTTGTGAGAATGTACTAGTTTCTTTCATAAAATCCCCTTTCTACGTAAAAAAGAAAACTCTTACTATCATACAATTTAATCAAAAAATAGAAAAGGAATAAGCTTATTAAAACTACGGTTTGACTATAAAAAAGGATGCACTTTGAAAGGGGATAAGGTATTATGGTAAGGTATGAAAAAATTACATATTATTAGTTATTAAGGAGGCACTACTCGTGGCTGATTGGTTAATTGGAATAATCATGGGTGCTGTTGAAGGGTTAACAGAGTTTTTACCAGTTTCATCAACAGGGCATATGATTTTAACAGGTCATTTACTTGGATTTGACGATGAGAGAGCGAAAGTTTTCGAAGTTGTTATTCAATTGGGATCGATTTTAGCAGTTGTAGTTATATTTTGGAAGCGTCTATGGTCTTTAGTAGGTATAGGGAAAGTAACAGACGGACCATCGTTAAATTTATTACATATTATTATCGGAATGATTCCTGCCGGCGTACTTGGCGTATTGTTCCATAGTGCGATTAAAGAAGTTTTATTTGGGCCAGGCCCAGTTGTCATTAGCTTAGTGGCTGGTGGTATTTTAATGATTGTTGCTGAGAAGTTTTCGAAACCAAGTACAGCAAGAACATTAGATGAAATCACATATAAGCAAGCATTTACAATCGGAATGTTCCAATGTTTAGCGCTTTGGCCAGGATTTTCTCGTTCTGGTTCTACAATAAGTGGTGGTTTATTAGCTCGCGTGTCACATACAGCGGCAGCTGAATATACATTCATTTTAGCAGTACCAATGATGGTAGCTGCAAGTGGCTTAGATTTAATTAAAAGCTGGGATATATTAAGTGCGGCTGATATACCGCTATTTGCAACAGGATTTATTACGGCGTTCGTTGTTGCAATGCTTGCAATTGTTTCATTCTTAAAATTATTATCTCGTGTAAAACTAACACCGTTTGCTTACTACCGTTTCATTTTAGCTGCGGTATTCTATTTCTTCATTATGTAAGAAATAAATTCTTGGTAACACCCTATAGAATAGACATTTGAAAAAAGTCTATTCTATAGGGTGTTTTTTATCGTGAGAGAAAATTTTTACTCTCATATACTTGTATTTCACCATATGAAATATGACATAATGATGTCGATATAATAATTTTAAGGAAATCGATAGTGTATTTGAGAGGGGCAGTTTAGTGAGTTTTGCAATAGAAATAGTAATTCCAGCACCAATTGATGTTGTATTTGATTATGTAAATAATGACGAGAAAATAATGGAATGGAGTACCTTTATGGTGGAAAATAGGTATCCGCCACATGTAGATGTAAATAATCCTCGTGAAGGTGATAAATATATATCCGTGCAAAAGATGGGGAAGAAAATATATGAGTTTGAGGCAGAAATTTTAGAGTGTGAAGCACCTTATATCGTATCAATTGGATGTGAAATGAAGCAAGGCTATACAGCCGCAACTTATATGTTAGAAGAGGATGAGGAAGGTACATCACTTACTTTAATTATAGAATTTGAACCGAAGAATTTTTTATATAAGATTATGTATAAGTTGACTGGATGGATGACCCGTGCAGTATATATGGGTGAAATGGAACGGTTAGCAGAGTGCGTAGATGCTGCATATTCTCAGAAAAAGGATTGTAATTTTGCTTAATAAAAAACCTGCCGAAATCGGCAGGTTTTATTTTACTACTTTCTCAATCATGCTTTCCATTACATGTTCCCAAAGAGAAGTGTCATCAGCTAATGTGGCACGGAAATTAGCGTACATTTCTTTTTGTTTCTCTTCGAATGTTGGATCTTCTTTTTCAGGCAATGTAGCGCGCATTGAAGTTACTAACTCTTGTACTTTTGGAGCACGTGGTCCCCAAACGGCTTGTTCGTTTCCATCTTTATCAATGAAAATAAAGATTGGAATCGCACGTGCTGTTCCGTTTGTTAAATATTGATCCATTAATTCTAAGTTTTCATCGCGAATTAATAATGACATATCAATATTTGCAACTTCAGAAATTCGTTTCATAACAGGCACGCATAAAAGAGCATCGCCACACCAATCAGCTGTTAATACGATAACACGCCAGCCATCATTTTGACGTTCTTCTAATACAGGAAGTAATTCATTTGGAATTAAAAAGTTATTGTAAATGTGCAGTAGCTCGTATTGATTTACTTTCATTTCATTCACATATGTATCAAAGGACATACCTTTATCAGCCCATTTTTGTAAGTTCATAAGTAACACCTCTTTCGTATGATTTGTTTTCATTGTACCAATTTTTATATAGAAAAGCTTGTATTCTTACTCTTTCTTGTCACTTAATAATTTACTTAATAGGAAAAAGAATAGTACGACACATAATTCAGCTATGTTGGATAGTTGCACGCTCTCTATCCAATCGTCAGCGGTATGAATGACGAACCAATCTAGCGTAATTTCAATGATTGCGAAAAGAGTAATAGAAAGCCAATTTGGCATGTTTTGTGTCATTGGATATAGCAGTGCCTTGAAGAAACCGAAGATGAAAAATGTAATACCGTCTAAGAAAGTAATTAATAAAAAAAATAGAAGTAAGGCAGTGCGCGACCTATACTCTACACCAGTAATATGAAAGATTCCTACATATACAAAAAATATAAATGCAAAAATTACAATGAGGAACAGAATAACAAAACCAATAATCAAAGTTTTATCTTTTAGATTGAAATTCGAAAATTTGTCTTCTTCACCCATTATCCTAACTCCTTTTTTTGGAAATTCAACTTCATTTTATCATGAAATATCTATTAAAAAACTACGAATTATGGGAAAATAAGGTGACAAAAAGTAAGATTTCATGTAAAATTATTAATAAGGTTTTTATTTAATCAAATGAAATAAAAGGGGCTGTCAAAGTTGTCTCAAAATCGAGAGCAATTAATGGAAGAACTATCGACAAATGTTTTTGCTATGTTCCGCACGTTGCGTAATGATATTGGAAAAATATTTGGTGGTTACATACCGTGGAATGAGTTCATCGTTCTTAGAATATTGAATCGTACGAATAAAGAAATGGTATCACGTGTGGCGAATGAGTTAAATGTGTCGAATAGTCATATTACAGCTGTTACAGAAAAATTAATTAATAAAGGTTTTGTAACTCGTTCACGTTCTACGTCAGATCGCCGAGTTGTATATTTGGAGATTACTGAACAAGGAAAAGATTTAGTTGCAAAAATGGAAGGTGCAAAAAAACAATATTTGCAAGAAAGATTTTCTACGCTCTCAGAAGAAGAAATGAATATAATGATATCTATTTCTAAAAAACTTATTTAAGTTATTATAAGTAAGAAAACGCTTACACTCCGGAAAAGAAGACTTTCCTTATATGAGGAAGGTCTTTTTTCGTATGTAAAAGATTATAAAAAAGAAAATATGTAACATACTACTAATAAAGGAAGGGGGCAGAAATATGACAAATCGAAATGGTAGTAAAGGGAGCGGAAATCAAGGCTCACCGAAATCAGGGCAATTTCAACAAGAGTTTAGTGCAGAATTTGAAACTGGTAACGATAATAAAGGAAAAGAATATCGTTCGAAAAAGGGAAGTAAATCAAAAAAGGAGTGAATCATTTCACTCCTTTTTTTGATTTAAGATGCGGCAGATTGATCTGTATTATATTTTTCTTCTGATTTTGCGACAATCATTGCACAAATTGCATCACCAGAAATATTTACAGCTGTTCTTGACATATCTAGAATGCGGTCAATACCGATAATTAAGGCAATACCTTCTACCGGTAGATTGACTTGATTTAAAACCATCGTCAGCATTACAAGGCCAACACCTGGTACACCAGCAGTGCCGATACTAGCTAGTACAGCAGTTAATACGACTACAGCTAGTTGGGAAATAGTAAGTTCAACGCCGTATACTTGAGCGATAAATACAGTTGCTACACCTTGCATAATGGCAGTACCATCCATATTAATTGTTGCACCTAGTGGTTGTACAAAAGAGCTGATTGCTTTTGGAACACCAAGCTTCTCTTGTGCGGTTTTCATTGCAAATGGAAGAGATGCATTAGAGCTAGATGTACTAAATCCAATCGCCATTACTGGTCCGAAATGTTTAAAGAAACGGACAATGCTTTCTTTTGCTAATACTTTTAATAAGCCACCATATACGAAGACGCCGTGAATAATAAGTACTAGCATAACGACAATCATATACTTGAACATCGCAGCGACGCCTGCAAGACCCATTTTACCGACGGATGAAGCAAGCAACCCAAATGTTCCGATTGGAGCTAATTTCATAACGAGATTAACGAGATACATCATTAATTCGTTGCCCTGTTCAAGTAATGAATGAATACTTTGGACACGTTTTCCTAAAATAGCTATACCAAGTCCAATTAATACGGCAAAGGCAATAATTTGTAACATGTTTCCATCAGCCATCGCTTTTGCTGGGTTATCTGGTACGATATTTAGCAATGTATCGACGAAAGATGTTTCGGTTTTTGCACCTTCATATTTAAGCCCTTCGGTTTTAAAATTACCACCAGATCCTGGTTGTATAATCAGTGCAAATGTAACTGCAATAGAGATGGCAACGGCTGTAGTTACAAGAAAGAATGAAATTGATTTTAAACCGATTCTTCCAAGTTGCTTCGGGTCCCCAAGACCAGCAGCTCCAAGTACGATAGAAATGAATACAACAGGGACAACTAGCATTTTAATGAGGCGAATAAACAATTGACCAAGTGGATTGAACACATATTGATTTAATGGTTCAAAAATGGATGGTGCAGCTAAATTTAAAGTGAGTCCGACAACTAAACCGAGAAATAATGCAATTAAGATTGCTTTTGTTTGTTTCAATAAAACCCCCTCCTTATTTTTGTGAAATTACTTTCTACATTAATTGTACCGAAAAACTACCTATTTTGACAATATTTTCTGAATATTTTGCATGAAAAGTATCTATTTAAATATAGATTGCTTTTACGAAAGTAAGCAGAAAAAGCTAAATAAACTATTTAGAAAACAAAATAGACCATCACACAGGATGGTCTAGGAAGGGGACAATTTATGTCAATTTAATTAGGGATGGAAGTTGTTCAAGACACTGGGGAATGTCTTATAAATTAGGGAGGAACAACTTCGATACATATACTATAAAATGTGGATGTGACGCCTGTGTGAACATAGAGTGAAAGAGAGAGGGAGTTTTAAATAGAAGATAGAAAGACAAAAAATAAGACCATCACGCAGGATGGCCAAAGGAAGGGGACAATTTATGTCAATTTAATTAGGGATGGAAGTTGTTCAAGACACTGGGGAATGTCTTATAGATTAGGGAGGAACAACTTCGATACATATACTATAAAATGTGGATGTGACGCCCGTGTGAACATAGAGTGAAAGAGAGAGGGAGTTTTAAATAGAAGATAGAAAGACAAAAAAATAAGACCATCACACAGGATGGCCAAAGGAAGGGGACAATTTATGTCAATTTAATTAGGGATGGAAAGCTGTTCAAGACACTGGGGAATGTCTTATAAATTAGGGAGGAACAGCTCCGATACATATACTATAAAAGATAGATGTGACCCCTATGTGAACATAGAGTGAAAGATATGAGGATTTAAGCAATGATACATATAAAATGATTGTTGTGAGAGTTATAGAGTAAGGATACTTATAATAGAAAGAGTCTTTTCATAAATGAAGTGAAGTTCGAGTATAAATAACAGTTGAAAACTATGAAAAAAAGGATTATGCTCAACTATATTATAAGAATATAAGGTTTATCCTGCTATTTAAGGTTTTTTATAAGCCTTTAGTTATGAGGGAAAAAAGGGAGCTAGTGAATATGGAAGTAACAAAAAGACAAAGGCTGTATAATCGTTTTATACGATTAAATCCACCACAAATATTAGCATTAGGTTTTTTCTGCTTAATTGTGGTTGGCGGTTTGTTATTAAAGTTACCATTCGCAACGAAAGTACATATTAGTTGGGTAGATGCTTTCTTTACGGCAACATCAGCAGCAACTGTAACGGGTTTGGGAGTAGTAGATACTGCAAGTACGTTTACGATGTTTGGCGAAATTGTAATTATGTTTTTAATTCAAACGGGCGGTTTAGGTCTTATGACAATTGCCATTTTAATTGTTTGGGTATTAGGTAAAAAAATCGGATTACGTCATCGCTTATTAATTGGAGAGGCGTTTAATCAGACAAATATAGGTGGTCTCGTAAAATTAGTAAAACGTGTCTTTATATTTTCAATTTGTATTGAGTTTATTGGAGTCATCTTTTTATCATTTCGTTTTATTCCAGAGTTTGGCTTTGGAAAAGGTTTATACTATAGTATTTTTCACGTGATCGCATCTTATAATAATGCTGGATTTGCTCTATGGCCGGATAATTTAACAAGGTATGTAGGCGATCCGATTATTAATATTGGGATTTGCTCTTTAATCGTAATAGGTGGTCTCGGATTTACCGTACTAATTGATATATGGTATAGCCGGAGTTTTCGAAAACTATCGCTTCATTCCAAAATCATGATTATTGGAACGGTAGCGCTAAATGTGATAGCGATGATTGTGATTTTTGTATTGGAATATAATAATGTGAAGACGTTAGGGAATTTACCGTTAAATGAAAAGTTATGGGCTTCTTTTTTCCAAGGGATTACTCCTCGTACGGCTGGATTTAATACAGTTGACTACGGGGGAATGGAAGAATCATCTATATTATTTACGATGGTTTTAATGTTTATTGGTGCAGGAAGTGTATCAACAGGTGGAGGGATTAAATTAACAACGTTTGTTATTTTAGTTACATCTGTTCTTTCTTTCTTTAGAAAGAAAGAGGAAATCGTATTATTTCAGCGCACAATTAAAATGTCGACAGTAACGAGAGCATTAGCAATTGCCGTTGCTAGTCAAATCCTTATTTTTGCAGCAGTATTTATGTTAATGCTTACAGAAGACTTCAGTTTTATTCAGTTACTATTTGAAACAATTTCAGCGTTTGGAACGGTAGGATTAACGATGGGAATTACTGCAAAGTTATCAGCGTTTGGAAAATGTATGATTATGTTTGTTATGTTTTGTGGATTAATCGGACCGTTAACACTTGTATTTTCTTTAGCGCGACCAGCAAAACAAAAAATTAAATATCCGTCAGAAGATGTATTTACAGGATAAGGTATCCCGCATAAGCGAGATACCTTTTTCTTTTTAAAAGAGGGAGAACAATAAGCCGATAAGCGCTACTCGGAATAAAATTGCAATGAGTGCTGCAATTCCGCCGACAATCGCAGCGATACCACCAGTTACAGTAGCTCCGCGATTATAAGCGTAAATACCTAGTAGTACAGAAACAAGACCGAATAATGTTGGGAAGGTGAAAAGTGATAAGATAGATAAGGCAAGAGCGATAAAGCCAGCCGTTGATCCAGCAGCGGACGATCTTACATCATCTTTATGTTCCTTCTCATCGTAATCATAATCAATGCGCTGTGGTGCAACCTCAGCTGCATATTCTTCTTTATAGTCACTATAATCACTATCTATTCTATCTCTTTTTTTATACTCATCAAATTTCTCAGTCAAAGTCATGACTCCTTTCATAACAAGGTTCAATAGTAGTATGTATCTCTTTTTCCTTTTTATCCGAGTATGTACAGGGAGTAATATCCATTTAAAAGGTGAAGATTGTTTTTTTGAAATAGGAAAAGTTAGTATGACTTCCTCTATTTTGGAAAGTATAAAAAAGAATAATGAGGAAAGGGTGCAATACATAATGGAACATCCAATTGAAAATTTAATGAAAACAGCAATGACAAATTTAAAAGAGATGGTAGATGTAAATACGATTGTTGGAAGTCCAGTTTCAACAGCTGACGGAAATGTAGTATTAACAGTATCTCAAGTGGCCTTTGGTTTTGGAGCTGGAGGAAGTGACTTTAAAGGTGAATTTATTTCCGAAAAACATAATAATGGACAAGGGCAGCATAAAGAGAATAAGCAAAGTCATCCATTTGGAGGCGGAAGCGGGGCTGGGGTTTCTATTAGCCCAGTTGCTTTTTTAGTAGTTGGTTCTAACGGTGTGCAAGTATTACATCTCAATAGTAGTACACATTTAATTGAAAAAGCTTTAAATACCGTACCAAGCACTGTAGATAAATTTGTAAATGGTCGCTAAAAGTGAACTTGCATTTTTTAGGAATTATGATATATTAGAAAAAGTGCGCTTTAGGATGATCGGAATAATTGAACTGTAAATATATATGATGTGTGGAATAAGGGAGAGGAATTTATGATTAATATCAAAAACTTAGTAGTTGGCTTATGTATGTTAGTAAGCGGTTTTGTTGTATATGTAATAAAAGAAAAAGCTCCATTCTAAAACAGACAAACCGTTATTGTCTGTTTTAAATTTGTGAAAAATGTTGACAAGTTGTTATATTGATGTTAAAATTTTAATTCGTGTCTCGGTTACAGCTAGTGTAAAGTAAATAAATCTTATAAATATAATACGAAAAGTTTGCGAAAGATCGGGTAGTTTTACCAACAACTTTTGTGAACAAACCCTATAAATTATAATTATAGGCTTTATAGGTATACTAGTGAATCAAGGAGCGGTCAGTGGAACCGTAATGATGAGAGAGAGGTAGGGCTTTCATCCAGTATATGTTACTTTCCCGTTAGGTGAATATAAAAAAGAGGACTCCTTTTCAGAAGGAGTCCTCTTTCTTTTTTGTATGGAATTTAAATGCGGCTCTCAACTTGCTGGCAAATTTCATCTGTTGTTAAACCGTGGGCGTTAATTACCGATCCTTTTATTGATGTATCTGCAATACCCATCATATTAGAATCTTGCCCAGTTACAACGCAACAGTCGCATCCTTGTGCGTCATGTTCCGAGTTAATTGTAACGACTTCATGCCCCTGTTGCTGAAGAGCTTGTTGGACATCTGTTAACGAATTTTCAACACCAATTTTAGCCATAATTCTCACCTCCTACCATCTAGTTGTTAGTATGCTCAAGTTCATCGTATATATTTATACAAAGACGGTAGGAAGCATATATTTATCTGTTATTTACGGGTAGTCTGATTAAAGTACGACTTTATTTAGTCGTTATATACACCAGTAAGCATTTGGCTTACGAATTGATCGTTTAAAGTATCTTGGGCGGAAGAAGTATTTGAATGGATGTCGATGGAAGCAATAAAATTGTTATGTTCTTTATTATTTGGTTCTACCTCTACATAATTATCGAATTTACAAAAACCTTTCGTATCCATTAGATCGAATAGTTGAAGCATTTCTACTACCTCTTGTCTCGTTCCTTTAATTTGTACACACGCCATATTGATTTCCTCCTTCATTTTGACAAATTGTTTTTTAAAAATAGGATTATGATTCCGAAATGAAAAATATGAATGTTATTTTTAGACAGCGTTATTTTTATTATTTCCCCCCTTTTTCAGCAAAAGTCGTTGTATATTCCCGAATTTATAAAAACGGACGTCCGTTTATTGAATACAATAGATTCGTATCAATTGACGAAAATCCTTCTTTTAAACAAATATTTTTTTAATGGAAATTGACGAAAAAAATTTTTTGACTTTTTGTAAACGTTAACAATGTTGTTAAATCAATATAATTAAAGATGTACGTACGAATAAAAATTATAAATTTTCTAAAAATTCACTTGATTTATTTAGAAAGGAGAGTAAACTAGGAAACAATAAAAAATTCATAGAACATAGGAGGCGCTTTCCAGTGAACGAGCAATGGATTTTCTTAAATGGAGAATTTGTTCCAAAAGACGAGGCAAAAGTATCAGTATATGATCATGGTTATTTATATGGAGATGGAGTATTTGAAGGAATTAGAGTCTATAGCGGTAATGTTTTCCGTTTGAGAGAGCATCTTGTCCGGTTATATGAATCAGCAAAATCCATCATGTTAGAAATTCCATATTCTTTAGATGAAGTAACGAATATTGTTGTTGAGACGATTCGACAAAATAAATTATCTAATGGATACATTCGCCTAGTTGTATCGAGAGGAGCAGGAAATCTTGGGTTAGATCCTGATTCTTGTAAAAAACCGAATGTAGTAGTAATTGCAGAGCAACTATCTTTATTCCCGCAAGAATATTATGAAAAAGGGATTCCAGTTGTAACAGTTGCAACGCGCCGAAACCGTCCAGATGTATTGTCGCCTCAAGTAAAATCTTTAAATTACTTAAACAATATTTTAGTTCGCATCGAAGCGAAATTGGCTGGAGTACAAGAAGCGCTTATGTTAAATGATCAAGGATACGTAGCTGAAGGCTCAGGGGATAACGTATTTATTGTAAAAGGAAATAAATTAATTACACCACCAAGTTCTGCTGGAGCGTTAGAAGGCATTACACGAAACGCTATTTTAGAAATTGGTGAAAAACTTGGATATGACGTTAGAGAAGAGTTATTTACAAGACATGACGTATATGTAGCTGATGAAGTATTTTTAACAGGAACAGCAGCTGAAGTAATTGCTGTTACGACAGTAGATGGTAGAACGATTGGTTTAGGGCAAACGGGTCCACATACGAATCGTTTACTAGAAGAATTTCGAAAGTTAGTTATAGAAGATGGAGAGAAAATTTACGAAGAAAATAAAGTTGGATAACAACTTTTTATAACATAAGAAAGCGTTGATAGGGAGGAGTAGTTGATTGTGAAGCCTCACAGAGAGTCGGTGGTTGCTGGAAACCGATGGTTCACGTCGACGAACATCGCCCTTGAGTGCTAAGCTGAAGCATTTGTCTAGGCTTAGACGGTAGCTCCGTTACTAGCTAGACTCATTTTATGGGTCACTGAGGCAAGAGTATTCTTGCAAAGAAGGGTGGTACCGCGAAATCTTTCGTCCCTTCAGCACATAGCTGGAGTGTGGACGTAGGATTTTTTTTATTGATAAAAGTTTTTAAAAGGGGGCTTATAAGAACAATGTCTTCAAAAACGGAAGAGAAACTGGCAACTGGTGCACAGCTATTGTTAGAAGCGCTAGAAAAGGAAGGAGTAGAAGTGATTTTTGGTTATCCTGGTGGTGCTGTTTTACCTCTTTATGATGCACTCTATGACTGTGAAATTCCGCATATTTTAACAAGGCATGAACAAGGTGCTATTCACGCTGCTGAAGGATATGCCAGAATTACTGGCAATCCAGGGGTTGTCATTGCAACGAGTGGACCGGGTGCTACAAATGTGATTACTGGTCTAGCAGATGCGATGATTGATTCGTTACCACTTGTTGTATTTACAGGGCAAGTAGCGACAACATTAATTGGAAGTGATGCTTTTCAAGAAGCCGATATTATGGGGCTTACGATGCCGGTGACAAAACATAATTATCAAGTGCGAAAGGCTTCAGATTTACCTCGAATTATTAAAGAAGCATTTCATATTGCGAGAACAGGAAGACCAGGGCCAGTCGTTATTGACCTTCCGAAAGATATGGTAGTAGAGCAAGGCGAACGATGTAGTGATGCGCAAATGGATTTACCAGGATACAACCCGAATTATGAACCGAATCTACTTCAAATAAACAAATTATTACAAGCAATTAGAGTTGCAAACAAGCCATTAATTTTAGCTGGAGCAGGTGTATTGCATGCGAAAGCTTCGAAAGAATTAACAAGTTTTGCTCGTAAATACGAAATTCCTGTTGTGCATACATTACTTGGTCTTGGTGGCTTTCCACCAGATGAAGAGCTTTTTCTAGGGATGGGAGGAATGCATGGTTCTTACACAGCGAATATGGCGTTATATGAATGCGACTTACTCATTAATATAGGTGCGAGATTCGATGATCGTCTTACTGGAAATTTAGCTTATTTTGCTAAGGAGGCGACTGTCGCGCATATTGATATTGATCCAGCAGAAATCGGAAAAAATGTGCCGACTGAAATTCCTATTGTTGCAAGTGCTAAGCAAGCGCTCCAAGTATTACTTCAATCAGAAGGAAGGACAGAAAATCATCATGAGTGGATCTCTTTATTAAAGAATAGAAAAGAAAAGTATCCATTCTCTTATAAACGAAATTCTGAAAGTATTAAGCCTCAATATGCAATTGATATGTTATATGAAATTACGAAAGGAGAAGCGATTGTAACAACAGATGTGGGGCAACATCAAATGTGGGCAGCCCAATATTATCCGCTAAAAAATCCAGATAAATGGGTAACTTCAGGAGGATTAGGAACGATGGGATTCGGATTTCCTGCAGCAATTGGTGCACAAATTGCAAAGCCTGAAGAACTAGTTATTGCAATTGTTGGTGACGCTGGATTTCAAATGACACTGCAAGAATTAAGTGTGTTAAAAGAACACTCTTTACCTGTTAAAGTATTTATTTTAAATAATGAAGCTTTAGGAATGGTAAGACAATGGCAAGATGAATTTTATAACAAAAGATATTCGCACTCTTTACTACCTTGCCAACCAGATTTCGTTGCTCTTGCGAATGCGTATGGCATAAAAGGAGTTCGCATAGATGATCCACTTCTTGCGAAGAAACAATTGCAGCATGCAATTGAATTACAAGAACCGGTCGTAATTGATTGCCGTGTACTTCAATCAGAAAAGGTAATGCCGATGGTTGCGCCAGGGAAAGGTGTTCACCAAATGGAGGGAGTGGAAAAAAGGTGAAGAGAATTGTTACAGCAACAGTTCGAAATCAAAGTGGTGTGTTAAACCGAATTACAGGTGTTATGACACGAAGACATTTTAATATTGAAAGTATTTCAGTAGGTCATACGGAATCATCGGACATATCGCGGATGACGATTGTTGTACACGTTGAAAATGAACAGCAAGTTGAGCAGCTAATTAAACAACTGCATAAGCAAATTGATGTTTTGAAAGTATCAGATATTACAGAAGAAGCGATGATTGCAAGAGAACTTGCACTTATTAAAGTAGCCACTTCGGTAGCGAGGGCGGAATTATACAGTTTAATTGAACCGTTTCGAGCCGCTGTAATAGATGTTGGAAAGGATTCCATAGTTGTGCAAGTAACAGGTACACAGGAGAAAGTAGAAGCATTAATTGAATTACTTCGTCCATACGGTTTGAAAGAAATTGCAAGAACAGGGGTAACAGCCTTTACGCGTAGTATGAAAAAACAAGATAAGCAAGTTATGTTAATTCAATAATCATTTAAATATAGGGGGAAATGAAAATGGCAAAAGTTTATTATGAAAAAGATGTAACGGTAAATGTATTAAAGGAAAAAAAAGTAGCAATCATTGGATACGGCTCGCAAGGTCATGCGCATGCGCAAAACTTACGTGATAACGGATTTGATGTAGTAGTAGGTTTAAGAAAAGGGAAGTCTTGGGATAAAGCGAAAGAAGATGGATTTTCAGTATATACAGTAGCGGAAGCAGCAAAGCAGGCTGATGTAGTAATGATTTTACTGCCAGATGAACTGCAACCAGAAGTATATGAAGCGGAAATTGCGCCAAATTTACAGGCAGGAAATTCTCTCGTTTTCGCACATGGATTTAATGTTCACTTTGATCAAGTGAAACCACCAGCGAATGTAGATGTATTTCTAGTAGCGCCAAAAGGTCCAGGACATCTTGTACGCCGTACATTTAGTGAGGGTGGCGCTGTTCCAGCATTATTTGCAGTATACCAAGATGCAACAGGAGTTGCGACTGAAAAGGCACTTTCTTATGCCGATGGAATTGGAGCGACGAGAGCTGGTGTATTAGAAACGACATTTAAAGAAGAAACAGAAACAGACTTATTTGGAGAGCAAGCTGTACTTTGCGGCGGAGTAACTGCGCTGGTAAAAGCTGGATTTGAAACGTTAGTTGATGCGGGATATCAGCCGGAACTTGCATATTTTGAATGTTTACATGAACTGAAACTTATTGTTGACCTTATGTATGAAGGTGGACTTGAAAATATGAGATATTCAGTTTCAGATACAGCGCAGTGGGGTGACTTCGTATCAGGGCCACGCGTTGTAACGGAAGATACGAAGAAAGCGATGGGTACAGTGCTAGCAGAAATTCAAGATGGTACATTTGCAAGAGGTTGGATTGCAGAGCATAAAGCAGGAAGACCGAATTTCCATGCGACAAATGAGAAAGAGAATGAACATGAAATCGAAGTAGTTGGACGTAAATTACGTGAAATGATGCCTTTCGTACAGCCGCGAGTAAAGGTAGGGATGAAATAATATGAAGCAGATTTTGTTCATGGATACGACGCTACGTGATGGCGAACAATCACCAGGAGTGAATTTAAATGAACAAGAGAAATTGCAAATTGCAAGGCAATTAGAGAGACTAGGGATCCATGTTATGGAAGCTGGCTTTGCAGCAGCTTCCGAAGGGGATTTTCAATCGGTAAAACGCATCGCGAATACAATTCAAAATGCTACAGTTATGAGTTTAGCTAGAGCAAAAGAAAGCGATATTCGAAGAGCATATGAAGCTGTGAAAGGTGCGGTATCTCCTCGTTTACACGTATTTTTAGCTACAAGTGATATTCATATGAAATATAAACTTTGTATGTCAAAAGAGGATGTATTAGATAGTATTCATCGTTCTGTTACACTTGGAAAATCATTATTTCCAACAGTACAATTTTCTGCAGAAGATGCGACAAGAACAGCAAGAGATTTTTTAGCTGAGGCAGTAGAAGTTGCGATTCGTGCAGGAGCGAATGTAATTAATATTCCAGATACAGTTGGATATACGAATCCAGAAGAATATTATTCTCTTTTTAAGTACTTACAAGAATCCGTTCCTTCATATGAAAAAGCAATTTTCTCTTGTCATTGTCACGATGACCTTGGGATGGCTGTAGCAAATTCGCTAGCTGCGGTTGAAGGGGGAGCATTGCAAGTAGAGGGAACAATTAATGGAATTGGAGAGAGAGCAGGGAATGCGGCATTAGAAGAAGTCGCAGTTGCTCTTCATATTAGAAAAGATTTCTATCAAGCAGAGCCTTCTATGACGCTAAAAGAAATTAAAGCGACAAGTACATTAGTAAGCAGATTAACAGGTATGGTTGTACCGAAAAATAAAGCAATCGTTGGAGCGAATGCATTCGCTCATGAATCCGGAATTCATCAAGATGGTGTATTAAAAGAAGTGACAACGTATGAAATTATTGAACCAGAGTTAGTAGGCGAATCTCAAAACCTATTTGTACTTGGAAAACATTCTGGACGTCACGCGTTTACAGAAAAAATGAAAGAGCTTGGCTATGAATTTACAACGGAAGAACGAGATGCAGTGTTTGAAGCGTTTAAAAAATTAGCTGATCGTAAGAAGGAAATTACTGAGGAAGATTTACGAGCACTTATGCTTGGTGAAGCAGCATTTGCGGCTCAGCAATATAATATTACGCAACTGCAAGTACATTTCGTATCAAATAGTACACAATGTGCGACAGTTGTACTAAAAGATGAGGAAGGAAATGTATTCGAAGATGCAGCTACTGGCTCTGGTAGTATTGAAGCAATTTATAATGCAATCCAAAGAATTTTAGGATTAGAATGTGAATTGGCGGATTATCGCATACAATCTATTACGCAAGGTCAAGATGCACTGGCTCATGTTCATGTTGAATTAAAAGAAGGAACACATCAAGTATCAGGTTTTGGTGTTGCGCAAGACGTATTGGAAGCGTCGGCGAGAGCATATGTCCACGCAGCGGGGAAATTGAAATCTTTTATCCAGCTTGTGAAATAAGTGTTTGATAGGTGAGAGGGACTATTCTCACCTGTCAAATTAATGTTCTGAAAATTCAGTTAAAAAGGAGTGTTGAAATTGGAAAAACGTATCGTTTGTTTAGCTGGTGATGGTGTTGGACCGGAAGTTATGGAAAGTGCGAAGGAAGTATTGCATATGGTAGAAAGGTTATATGGTCATCATTTTCATTTGCAAGATGAGTACTTTGGCGGGAGTGCTATCGATTTAAATGGGCAACCATTACCACAACGAACGCTTGCCGCTTGTTTAGCAAGTGATGCGGTTTTACTAGGAGCAGTTGGTGGACCAAGGTGGGATAGTGCGAAAGAAAGACCAGAGAAAGGATTATTAGCTTTAAGAAAAGGGCTCGGTGTATTTGCGAACGTTCGCCCTGTAACGGTAGAAAGTGCGACGGCACATTTATCGCCATTAAAAAAGGCTGATGAAATTGATTTCGTTGTCGTTCGTGAATTAACAGGTGGGATTTATTTTTCTTATCCGAAAGAACGAACCGACGAAGTAGCAACAGATACACTTACGTATCATCGCCATGAAATTGAACGTATCGTTTCTTATGCCTTTCAATTAGCGAGTAAACGGAAGAAAAAAGTAACATCTATTGATAAGGCGAATGTTTTAGAATCTAGTAAACTATGGAGAACTGTAACAGAAGAAGTAGCCCTTCGTTATCCAGATGTTGAACTAGAACATATTTTAGTAGATGCAGCTGCTATGGAGTTAATTCGGAATCCAGGACGGTTTGATGTAATTGTAACAGAAAATTTATTTGGGGATATTTTAAGTGACGAAGCTTCCGTATTAGCTGGATCATTAGGAATGCTTCCATCAGCAAGTCACGCGGAAAAGGGCCCTTCGCTATACGAGCCTATTCACGGATCAGCGCCGGATATTGCCGGGAAAAATAAGGCAAATCCAATTGCGATGATGCGCTCTGTTGCCATGATGCTTGGGCAATCGTTCGGATTAACGAGAGAGGGGTGTGCAATTGAAGAAGCGATTTCAGCAGTCCTTAAATTAGGAAAATGTACAGCAGATATTGGCGGGACTGAAACGACAACTTCATTTACGAAGGCAGTAATGCAAGAAATGGAAGAGCAAGCACTAGTAGGGAGAGGAAGATAATGGGGAAAAGGTTGCTAGATAAACTTTGGGAAAGACACGTAGTTGCGACAAATGAAAATGGATTAGATTTATTATATATCGATCTGCACCTTGTTCATGAAGTAACGTCACCGCAAGCCTTTGAAGGCTTGCGGCTTACAAATCGAACGGTACGCAGACCAGATTTAACATTCGCAACGATGGATCATAATATTCCAACGAAAGATGTTTGGAATATTACCGATCGCATTGCGAAGCAGCAACTAGATACACTTCGGGAAAATTGTAAACAATTTCAGGTGCCGTTAGCGGATATCGGAGATGAAGAGCAAGGGATCGTTCATGTTATCGGACCAGAACTTGGGCTCACGCAGCCAGGCAAAACAATTGTTTGTGGTGATAGTCATACAGCAACGCACGGTGCGTTTGGCGCGCTAGCGTTTGGTATTGGTACGAGTGAAGTGGAACATGTATTGGCAACGCAAACGCTGTGGCAAAGAAAACCGAAAGCGATGGGCATTGAGTTAAAAGGAAAATTACAGAAAGGCGTTTACGCAAAAGATATTATTTTGCATCTCCTTTCAAAGTACGGTGTAGCAGTTGGAACGGGATATGTAATGGAATTTTACGGAGAGACGATTCAGGCTATGGAGATGGAAGAGAGAATGACGCTTTGTAATATGGCGATTGAAGGAGGAGCAAAAGCGGGTATTATCGCGCCAGATGAAAAAACAGTTGCTTATGTAAAAGGACGTAAATATGCACCGAAAGACTATGAAACTTTCGAGAAGAAATGGTCTGAACTTTATACAGATGCAGATGCAATGTATGATTTACATATTTCGATAGACGTTACGGATTTAGCGCCATACGTTACGTGGGGAACAAATCCGAGTATGGGAGTTCGTATTGATGAGAAATTGCCAGAAAAGCATGATGTAAATGACGAAAGAGCATTTTCTTATATGGGATTAAGCCCTGGACAAAGTACGTATGACATTCCAGTTCAACATGTCTTTATTGGATCTTGTACAAATTCCAGGCTCTCAGATTTAGAAATTGCTGCATCTGTTGTGAAAGGGAGAAAGGTAAAAGAAGGTGTGCGAGCACTCGTTGTGCCTGGATCGAAAAGAGTAAGGGACGCGGCGATGCAAAAAGGACTACATCACATATTTGAAGAAGCAGGATTTGAATGGAGAGAACCTGGATGTTCCATGTGTCTTGGAATGAATCCAGATCAAGTACCTGAAGGAGAGCATTGCGCTTCCACTTCAAATCGTAATTTTGAAGGAAGACAAGGAAAAGGAGCAAGAACACATTTAGTTAGCCCGGCAATGGCGGCAGCAGCTGCGTTATATGGTCATTTTGTTGATATTAGAAAGGAGAGTTATGATGGAGCCATTTCGTATTCATAAAGGTACTGCCGCAGTACTTATGAATGATAACATTGATACAGATCAAATTATTCCGAAGCAATATTTAAAGAGAATTGAAAGGACGGGATTTGGGAAATATTTATTTGATGAGTGGCGGTATGATAATGAACGACACGAAAATCCTAATTTCCCACTTAATGCACCAGATAGAAAAGGAGCAAGTATATTAATTACAGGTGATAATTTTGGATGTGGTTCTTCAAGAGAACACGCACCTTGGGCACTTGCTGATTATGGTTTCCGCGTAATTATCGCAGGAGGGTTTGCAGATATTTTTTATATGAATTGTATGAAGAATGGTATGTTACCAATTGTAATGGATAAAGAAATGCGAGAAAAGCTTGCCAAAACGGATGCAAGAGAACAAATAGAAGTAAATTTAGAGAATGAAGTAATTACAACAAGTACGCACAGGTTTCATTTTACAATCGAGAAAATGTGGAAAGAGAAATTATTAAATGGTTTAGATGAAATTAGTATTACAATGCAATATGAACAAGAAATAAAGGAGTATGAAAGAATGGTAGCTGTATATTAAAAGATAACGGAATATTTAAAATGTATTTACATTCAGAATTAAGTATTATATACTATGTAAAAATTAGAGGAGAAAGGGAGTAAGTATTATGAAAACAATGCAATCTATTAAAATGCTTACACAACTACATCATCATACATAAAGCCCTTGAACCTAGCGTGAAAACGTGTAGGTGCAAGGGTTATTCCCGTTGTACCTACACGCTACTAAAGAGCCTTGTAGGTATATTTTATCTACAAGGCTCTTTTTATTTTCGGTTTAGGTGCATGAAATAAGCATACATTAGAAAGGGAAAGGTGTGAGAATTTCGATGACAAAATGGAAACGGGCAAATCCAAATGGAACGAGAGATTATTTATTCGAAGAATGTACGTTAATTGAAGAAGTGGAGCAAAAATTAAGGCGTACTTTTTTAGAGAGAGGTTATGAAGAAATAAGGACACCAACAATTGAATTTTATGATGTGTTCGCCTTTCAAAGCAGGCCGATAGATGAAGAAAAGATGTATAAATTTTTTGATGAAAAGGGAAGGATTATCGTATTGCGTCCAGATATGACAATTCCTTTAGCGAGAGTGATCGGAACGCAGAGGTGTGATACACCACTTAAAGTGACGTATAGCGGAAATGTATTTCGAGCGAATGAGTCCCTTACTGGAAAATATAATGAGATCGTGCAAAGTGGTATTGAAATTATCGGTATTGATAATGTAAGAGCTGAAATTGAATGTGTTATAAGTGTCATTCAATCACTTCAAAAGTTGAAAGTGCAATCTTTTACAATAGAGATTGGGCAAGTGCAGTTATATAAATGTATTGTCAAAAAGCTCTCCATTCATGAGGAAGAAGAGAAAGTTCTTAGAACATATATTGAAAGTAAAAATTATGCTGCTCTATCAAATTTTATTAGAGAAAAAAATTTTGATCGATGTGATGAAACAGTAAGGTTACTGGAGAAATTACCAAGGTTATTTGGGAATTTAGAAGTGATTGAGGAAGCAGAAAAACTCGCCTCCAGTAATGAAATGAAAATGGCCATTGCAAGAGTGAAAGAAATATATGAAGCAATTGACAAGCTAGGCTATGGATCGTACATATCAATTGATTTAGGTATGATTCAACATTTGGACTATTATACGGGTGTTATTTTCAAAGGGTATATATATGAAATTGGAGAAGAAATTGTTAGTGGCGGAAGATATGATGAGTTAATTGGAAATTTTGGAGAAATGTTGCCGGCTGTTGGACTCGCGGTGCAAGTTAATCAAATTGTGAAGGCGCTGCAGGAGCAGCAAGAACCGTATGAACGAAAGAGAATAGATATTATGATTCATTACGAGTTAAATAGATTAGCAGAAGCGGAACGGTTACGAAATTTACTTCAAAAGGACGGGAAAAAAGTAGAGATATCTTTATGTTCTAATTTAAATGACACCTTTCAATTTGCAAGAAAAAATCAAATAGTGACGGTTGTTGAGGCAAAGAACGAATCGTTAGTGGAATATGTGTGGAACGAGAAATGGGTAGTCCAGAAAGAAGGAGAAACTTCATGCGTAACATTCAAATTGCGTTAACGAAAGGAAGATTAGAAAAACATGTGATTCCACTCTTTGAGCAGATTGGAATCGATTGTTCAGAGCTTAAAAATAAAGGACGAAAGCTTGTCTTTCAAAGTAAAAATACAGATATCTCATTTATTTTGGTGAAAGCAGTAGATGTTGCTACTTATGTAGAACATGGAGTAGCGGATATCGGGGTCGTTGGAAAAGACGTTTTAATGGAAAACGAAAAAGATATTTATGAAATGTTGGATTTAGGAGTAGGTGTGTGTAAGTTTTGTGTTGCTTCTATTCCTACTTATAATCCGAAGAGCTACCGGAAGAAACGTATTGCGACGAAATATCCACATATTACTTCTAACTATTTTCATGATAAAGGAGAGGATGTAGAAATCATAAAAATAGAAGGGTCTGTAGAAATCGCTCCTATTCTTGGATTGGTAGATGCGATTGTTGATATTGTTGAAACAGGAAAAACATTACAAGAAAATGGACTCATTGTATTTGAGGAAATGTATTCTATATCTGCTCGAATGATTGTGAATAAGGCTGCATTAAAAACTAAAAAAGACGAAATATTCAGTATTATAAATGTGATGGAGCAAGAAATTTTGTCAGGAAAATAGGGGGACTTGTAATGGAGATCGTTTTTGAAGATTTTCAAAAGGCGTTATCGAAAATAAAATTGCTACGAGAAAACGCTAATATAATAGAAGAAACTGTTCAAAGAAATGTAAGCGAAATCGTTCGAAATGTAAGGGAGAGTGGGGATGAGGCCTTATCTTTTTATACAAAAAAGTTTGATGGTGTAAAGATAAAAGAGTTTCGTGTAAGTGAAGAAGAAGAAAAACGAGCGAGTATGTTTGTAGAGAATTCATTTTTAGAAGCGTTACAAGAGGCGAAGAAAAACATTATTTCGTACCATGAAAAGCAAAAAAGACAATCGATGTTCGATTGTGCGAGTGAAGGCATCATTAGAGGGCAAATCATTCGGCCGTTAGAGAATGTAGGCGTATATGTGCCAGGCGGAACTGCTTCGTATCCTTCGTCAGTATTAATGAATGTATTGCCAGCAAAACTCGCTGGTGTGAAAAAGATTGTAATGGTAACACCGCCAAGAGAAGGAGGAATTGATCCACATATTTTAGTTGCTGCAAGCCTTGCGGGAGTAGATGAAATTTATACGATAGGTGGTGCGCAAGCAATTGCTGCTTTAGCATACGGTACGGAATCGATTCCGAAAGTGGATAAAATAGTTGGACCAGGAAATTTGTACGTCGCTCTAGCGAAACGAGAAGTATACGGAATAGTAAATATCGATATGATTGCTGGACCGTCAGAAATTGTAGTTATTGCGGATGAAACCGGCAATGCAAAATATATTGCGGCTGATTTATTATCACAAGCAGAACATGACGAGAGAGCGACAGCAATTTGTATTACAACAAATATAGAGTTAGCAAAAAAAGTAGAAAAAGAGATAGAAAGGCAGTTAGAAACATTACCAAGAAGCGAAATTGCACGTGAATCAATAAATAGAAATGGAGCCATTTTTATCGTTCCTTCTATAGATGAGGCACTACAGTTATCGAATGAAATTGCCCCGGAACATTTAGAGTTACATATAAAAGAACCGATGAATGCTTTAGCTTATGTGAAACATGCAGGATCTATCTTTCTTGGACCATATGCACCAGAACCGCTCGGGGATTATTTAGCAGGACCGAATCACGTGTTACCGACAAGTGGAACGGCAAGGTTTTTCTCACCGTTATCAGTCGATGATTTTGTGAAAAAATCAAGCTTTCTGTCTTATACGGAGGAAGCATTAAGAGATGTCCAACATCATATTGTAGAGCTTGCCAATAAAGAAGGATTACATGCGCATGCGAGAGCAATTCAAATAAGATTTGAGGAGGAAGAATAATGCGTGAGTCTAGTCAAATACGTGAGACGACAGAGACAAAAATAAAATTAAGTTTACAGCTTGATGATGGGAAGAATGTTTCTGTACGAACGGGAGTTGGTTTTTTTGATCATATGCTAACTTTATTTGCAAGGCATGGAAGATTCGGTTTGCAAGTGGAGGCAGAAGGCGATGTATTCGTTGATGCGCATCATACAGTTGAGGATGTTGGAATTGTACTCGGAAATTGTTTGAAAGAAGCATTGCACAGTAAAGAGGGGATTAACAGGTACGGCTCAGCATATGTACCGATGGATGAGTCTTTAGGCTTTGTTGCAATTGATATAAGTGGACGCTCATATATTGTATTTCAAGGAGAATTAACGAATCCGAAGCTTGGGGATTTTGATACAGAACTAACGGAAGAATTTTTTAGAGCAGTTGCTCATGCTGCTAATATTACATTACATGCTCGTATTTTATACGGAAGTAATACACATCACAAAATTGAAGCCTTATTTAAAGCGTTTGGTAGAGCGCTTAGCGAAGCAGTCGAAAGAAATGCCAACATTACTGGTGTAAATTCAACGAAAGGGATGTTGTAATTGATTGCCATTATAGATTATGGAATGGGAAATATTCGTAGTGTAGAACAAGCATTAAAGCATATTGGAGCAGCGTACATTGTAACGAGTGATAAAGAAGAGATTTTTAGAAGTGATGGAGTGATTTTACCAGGAGTAGGTGCATTTCCAAAAGCGATGGATGTATTGGAAGAAAAAGATTTAGTGCGTGTGTTACAAGAAATCGGGCGTTCAAGAAAACCACTTCTAGGTATTTGCCTAGGAATGCAGCTTTTATTTGAAAAAAGTGAGGAACTACAAGACTGTAACGGGCTAAGTTTATTGCCAGGCGTTATTCGAAAGCTAAAGGTTCCTTATAAAATTCCTCATATGGGATGGAATGAGTTAAAGAAAGAAGGAGAAATAGCGCTTTGGAATGGAGTAGAGGACGGTTCTTTCGTATATTATGTCCACTCTTATTACGCAGATTGTCCAAATGAAATTGTGTATGGAATAAGTGATTATGGAGTGAAAGTACCTGGTTTTGTAGCAAAAGAAAATATATATGGCGCACAGTTTCATCCTGAAAAAAGTGGTGATATAGGCATGCAAATGTTGAAAAATTTTAAAGGAGTGGTAGAATCATGGAAATCTTCCCAGCTATCGATTTAAAAAAGGGACGATGCGTTAGACTGTATCAAGGGGAATTTAGTAAAGAAACAGTAATGAATGAAGATCCGGTTGCGCAAGCGATTATATTTGAAACATTTGGAGCGAAACGGTTGCACATTGTTGATTTAGATGGTGCAGTTGCTGGTGAATCGTTAAACTTGTCCGTCATTGAAAGAATTTGCAAGGCAGTACGTATTCCAGTGCAAGTTGGCGGAGGAATTCGATCACTTGTAGCCGTAGAGAAGTTATTTTCAGTAGGGGTAGATAAAGTGATTTTAGGAACAGCTGCTCTTTATGATAAGCCATTTTTAGAAGAAGCAGTTTTTCTATATAAAGAAAAAATCATCGTCGGAATTGATGCGAAAAATGGTTTCGTCGCAACGAGAGGCTGGCTTGATGTATCTGAAATTTCTTACATTGATTTAGCAAAACAAATGGAGAATATAGGTGTTCAAACAATTGTATTTACAGACATTTCGAAAGACGGGACACTTGCAGGACCGAATATAGCACAATTGGAGTTACTACAAAAAAGCGTTTCTACTCGACTTATTGCTTCTGGAGGAATTGCATCTATTCAAGATGTGAAAAAGTTAAATGATATGAACATATACGGCGTCATAATTGGTAAGGCTCTTTACGAGAAAACGATTGATTTAGAAGAAGTGCTAGAGGTAACAAAGTTATGTTAGCAAAACGCGTTATTCCATGTCTAGATGTGAAAGAAGGGCGAGTCGTAAAGGGTGTAAATTTTATAGGACTACAAGATGTCGGGGATCCTGTTGAAATAGCAGCTTTATATAATGATGCGGGAGCAGATGAAATAGTATTTTTAGATATTACGGCAACTCATGAAGGACGAAAAACGATTGTAGATGTTGTAGAAAAAACGGCTTCAAAAGTATTTATTCCTCTTACAGTTGGCGGAGGAATTTCAAATGTGAAAGATATGTACAATTTACTAAGAGCTGGAGCAGATAAAGTTTCAATTAACTCAGCAGCAGTGCGAAATCCAAAATTAATCGGAGAAGGGGCAGAGCATTTTGGCTCACAATGTATTGTCGTCGCAATTGATGCTAGAAAAGTAGCAGAAGATAAGTGGAATGTATATGTGAACGGCGGAAGAGTTGATACGGGAATGGATGCAATCAGGTGGGCAAAGCGCGTTACAGAGCTAGGCGCAGGCGAAATTTTATTAACGAGTATGGATGCAGACGGAACGAAAAACGGATATGACCTTCGTTTAACAGAAGAAATTTCAAAAAGTGTTTCCGTACCTGTCATCGCGTCAGGCGGGTGCGGTCATGCTGATCACATTATAGAAGTGTTTCAAAAGACAGCAGTTGATGCAGCATTAGCGGCATCAATCTTTCATTACGGTGAGGCGACAATAGGGGACGTAAAGAGAAAGTTAAGAAATGCAAATGTTGAGGTGCGGCTATGAAACCTAACTTTTCAAAAGGACTATTACCAGCAGTTGTAATTGAAGAAGATACAAAAGAAGTTTTAATGCTAGCTTATATGAATGAAGAGGCATATGAAAAAACAATAGAAACGAAAAGAACATGGTTTTATTCTCGTTCAAGAAGGTCGTTATGGAATAAAGGAGAAACATCAGGTAATGTCCAACATGTGCAATCTCTTTATTTAGATTGTGATCAAGATTCAATTGTTGTTGTCGTAAAGCAAGTAGGACCTGCATGTCATACGGGAGAAAAAACATGTTTTCATTACAAAATTATATAGGGGGATACATATGAAAAACGCCTTTACATTACTATTTGAAACAATTGAAGAACGAAAGAGAAATCCACTTCCTGAATCATATACAAATTACTTGTTTTCAAAAGGAGAAGATAAAATTTTAAAGAAAATTGGTGAGGAATGTACGGAAGTAATTATTGCATCCAAAAATAATGATAACGAAGAGCTAGTGAAAGAAATAGTTGATGTATTGTATCACTGCTTCGTGTTATTAGCCGAAAAAAATATATCATTAGAAGATATTATGGAGGAAGTGACAGAAAGAAATGGGAAGCTTTCGAGAGTAGGGGACAGAAGAGAAATAGATACATTATAGGGGGAATACGTATGAAGGTGGATTATCACATTCATTTAGAAGAAGGGCCATATTCAATAGGATGGCTAGCTAAAATAAATGAATCATTACAACATTATGAACCGCTAAAAGAAGAAAAACATTCTATGGAATGGCTTGTAAAAATACAAGAACGCCTGCAAAGACGTGTGAATGAAGGACCATTTACAACGAAATGGATTGATTTATATTTAGAAGAAGCTTTGCGAAAAGGGATAAAAGAAGTTGGTATTGTCGATCATTTATACCGTTTTTATGAAGCGAAAGAATACTATGAAAAATATGTTGATATTAGTGATTCGGGGCTTGGACGTTTACAAAAGGAATGGTTAGACCAAGTAAGGGTAGCTTCACTACATGATTTTACAAAGGCAATTGAAGAGGCGAAAGAACGGTGGAGTAAAAGAGGTGTTACGCTTAAACTTGGAATTGAAGCAGATTATTTTATTGGTGGTGAACAACAATTACAATCTTTACTTGCATTAGGAGATTTTGATTATGTAATTGGTTCTGTTCATTTTTTAAATGGCTGGGGATTTGATAATCCAGATACGAAAGAATATTTTAAGGAACATGACTTATATGCTTTATATGATACGTTTTTCAAAACGGTTGAGTGCGCAGTTCGTTCTGAGTTATTTGATATTATTGCTCATCTTGACAACATAAAAGTATTTAATTATCGGTTAGATGAGAATGAACAAATTTCTTATTATAAGAAAATTGCGCGTGCATTAGTAGAAACAAATACAGCAACGGAAATAAATGCGGGATTGTACTATCGCTATCCTGTGCGCGAAATGTGTCCGAGTCCGCTATATTTACAAGTATTAGCTAAACACGAAGTTCCGATTACACTTTCTTCAGATGCTCATTATCCGAATGATTTAGGGAAATATGTGGAAGAGAATATAAAGACGTTACGTAATCATGATATTGCTCACTTAGCTACATTTACGAAACGAGTCCGAACGATGAGATTACTAGAAGAAGTAACAATTTCAAAATGATCATGATTTTTTCATGAAAACCCATCTTTTTGTTCAAAATAAGAAAGAATAAAAAGGAGGGTAAAGAAATGGTGAAACAACAAAATAAACAAAATGTACAAGATGCACAGCAACAAGCGTATACTTCTGATACGAATGCTACATCTCAATCAGTGATTGAGGAGCAAATTAGTGATACAGTTGCAGAAGGAACAATTGATGTGAAGCTTGGAAAACAATCGCAAGAAAAAGCGTAAAAAGAGGGGAGACTTGCATCTCCTCTTTTTTTGTGGAAAAGTGTCGATTTTCAAAACTATAATCAAATTCCTTGGTTTTTATATGTGGATTTCTTACAATGAAAGATAAGAGCTATCCTATTTTGTATAGAAGAGGTGTTAGTATAGTGGCAAAAATATTAGTAGCAGGAAAAATTCCAGCAATCGGATTAGAACTATTAAAAGATCATGATGTAGAAATGTATGATAAAGAGGAGTTAATTTCTTTAGATGAATTAACAGAACGTGTAAAAGATAAAGATGCATTGTTAAGCCTACTTTCTACAAAGGTGACAAAAGAAGTGATTGATGCGGCACCTAATTTGAAGATTGTTGCAAACTACGGTGCTGGTTACGATAATATTGATTACTCATATGCTGGAGAAAAAGGGATTGCGGTAACGAATACACCGAAAGTATCAACGGAAGCGACAGCAGAATTAACATTTGCACTTCTTTTAGCGGCGGCACGTAGAATTCCTGAAGGTGATACGCTATGTCGTACAACTGGATTTAACGGATGGGCACCGTTATTTTTCTTAGGCCGCGAAGTACATGGTAAGACAATTGGAATTATCGGCCTTGGAGAAATTGGAAAGGCAGTTGCAAAGCGTGCAAAAGCGTTTGGAATGAATGTTTTATATACAGGACCAAATCGAAAGCCCGAAGCTGAAAGTGAACTGGAAGCAACATATGTAACATTGGAAGAATTATTACAAACAGCAGACTTTATTACAATTAACTGTGCGTATAATCCGAAATTGCATCATATGATTGATGAGGAACAGTTCAAAATGATGAAGAAAACAGCGTATATTATAAATGCTTCACGTGGACCAATTATGCATGAAGCGGCACTTGCTCATGCTTTAAAAACGAATGAAATTGAAGGGGCAGCTCTTGACGTGTTTGAATTTGAACCGAAAATTACTGAAGAGCTAAAAGGATTAAAGAATGTGGTACTTGCTCCTCACGTAGGAAATGCAACATTCGAAACGCGTGATGCGATGGCCGAAACGGCGGTAAGAAATATTTTAGCTGTATTAAATGGCGAAGAACCTGTAACGCCTGTCAATCAAAAAGTATTCGTTACAAAATAAAAAGAAACCTTCCGGAATCGGAAGGTTTCTTTTTATTTTTCTTTATTTGCTCTTTTTGATGGTCTTTGTCTAAGGAATTGAGATAGCATGTACAAAATATATAGTGGAATAGCAATGAATAAGAAAACAGAAAAATTACCGAACCCTGTTTGGTACATTGTGATAATGATGCCCACTAAAAATAGTGTAATAATGATGCTATATCGTGGAATTGGTACATCCTTTAAACTTGGGATACGAATGCGGCTCACCATTAAAAATGCGAACGTTACAAATACTGTAATAAGAACGATTTTTGGAATGGTATGTGAAAATAATGTTAAGAAAGCAACAAGCCCTCCCGCTGCTGTAATCGGTACCCCAGTGAAATATTTCATTGAAGTAGAAGATGGTGTTACATTAAATCGTGCTAAACGATATGCTCCGAAAAGAGGGAATAGCCCCGCTATGTATAGTCCGATGATTCCATAATTAGAGAAAGATGTGTAATACATGAGAACAGCAGGTGCTGCACCAAATGTTACGACATCCGCAAGCGAGTCAAGCTCTTTTCCCATTTGTGAATCAACACGTAATAAACGAGCAACACGCCCATCAAGACTATCTAACATCATCCCGATAAGTACTAAAATAGCAGCTGATTTATAATATCCTAAAGATGCATAGCCGATTGACAAGAATCCACTATATAAATTTCCGAGCGTAAATAAGTTTGGAATAGCTGCTCTATACAAAATCTGATCCCTTGCTTTCTGTAATAAATTCTTAATTAGTTTATGAAAGTTTACTTATTTTATCATACCATAAATTTCTTCTTCATACGAAAGAAATTCCCAATTTGTGAAAGATTTCATAGCAGAATGATTTGAAAAATAAGTGAAAAAAGAAGCAACTTTTATAAAGTTGCTTCGTGTATTATTCAAAGTTCGTTGTCATAGTTCCAGTTTTATACCGATTGTTAGGATCGAAACGTAACAAATCTCCATAAATGAGTTTGTCGGAAAGTTTCAATTCCGTTTTTGCTTTTTCAATATTCGGTTGACATAATGAGATGTCTGCTTCTTCACCTGTGTTTCGTTTATAGCACATGTTTTTTGTATACACATAATCTTCCGAAACGAAGCTACCATCACGCATTACCATAAGAGGGTCTTTTTCTTTAATAAATAGGTCAGTTCCAAATTCAACTGATTGATTTGTTTTAATACCAAGTAAATGAAGTAGCGTTGGTTTAATATCAATTTGACCAGACACTTTAGAAATGACTTTTCCTTCTTGACCAGGCACGTGAATGATGAGAGGGACGCGTTGTAATTGCATAGAATCAAACGGTGTAATAGCGTCTTTCCCAAGGAATTGAGCCATAGCTGCGTTATGGTTTTCAGAAATACCGTAATGATCTCCATAAATGACAATAATGGAATTATCATACAATCCTTCTTCTTTTAATTGTTTAATAAATTGTTTAAGAGCTTCATCCGTGTAACGAACAGTTGGGAAGTAACGGTTTACAACACCACTTTCTGAATTAAACTCATCAACATATTGATCTTCTGGATTTAGAAGGAATGGAAAATGGTTTGTTAAAGTAATGAATTTTGTATAGAACGGCTGTGGTAAAGATTTTAGCTTTGGAATAGATTGTTCAAAGAACTCTTTATCTTTTAACCCCCAACCGACAGACATTTGTTCTGTGCCAACATAATCATTTAAATTAAAGTAACGATCATATCCAAGTGCAGGGTACATTACATCACGATTCCAAAACGTTTTATCGTTTGAATGGAAGACAGCAGAAGAATATCCGTATTTCTTTAATTGTTCTGGTGTAGCTGTATATTCATTTGTTGCATGAGTAAAGAATACAGAACCGCGGTCTAACGGATAAAGTGAATTTTCAACGATAAATTCAGCGTCAGAAGTTTTACCTTGCCCTGTTTGATGATAGAAGTTATCGAAATAAAAACTATCTTTAATAAATGCATTTAAAAATGGAGTAATTTCTTTTCCATTTATTTTTTTATTAATAACAAAACTTTGTGTAGATTCCATTGAAATCAAAATTACATTTTTACCTTTTGCAGCTCCAAATAAGTTTTTATCAACTTGCTTATCTTTTGAGTCTGTATAGTTTTTAATTTCAGAGAACCCGTCCCCACTCGCAAATACACGTTCAGCTGAAGATTTAGATTGAAGTGTAATATCAAATAGATGATATGTGTATAAACCTAAATTTTTCACGACAGTTTGACGGTCAAACGAGCGTGAGAACATTTGTGGTTTATAAATAATGGAAACAACAATTTGTAGTGCTAATAGAGCTGTTACACCGCTAAAGAAAGTTCTCTTTTCAGAGCGAGAAAGCGGCGTTTTGTCGCAAAATGATGGGAATTTACGCGAAAGAAACATTAAGATGATCGCATCTGCGAATAACAGTAATGTTTTATACGTAAAGAGTTCTTTTATACTCGTCCCTAAATCAGCCATATTATTTGTTTGAAATAATACTGGGAACGTAACGAAATCGTTATAAAACCCATAAAACATTGCATTTCCAAATAAAATGAATGACAGTATAAAACTAATTCCAACTATAATGCGATTTCGGTGTTTAGATGCAAATAATGCAAAACCGAAAAATAAAAGTAACGCAGCTAGTGGATTAATAAAAAGCATAAATTCTTCAAAGAAATTATCAATTTTAATATCAAACGCTAGCTTGTACACAATATATGTTTTTATCCATAATAAAACGACTGCAACGAGTGCGAATCGCAGTTTTGGAAACAGACGTTGTAGCATAATATACTCCTCTCCTAAAAAGCATGACGGTTCTTGTGGGCCGATTTGATTAGCGCCTCATTTTATATATACGAACAGTCCTTTATTATTATGTTTATTATACTATGAGTATCATTATACGAAAATAAAAGAGAGTTGTGGACTTTTTTATAATAATTGAGTAGAAAAAGGGCAGTAGGAGACAATAAAATGGAGTTTCTATGTATGATTATTATCGTGCGCGGAAAGAATCGTGTAACAATACGGAGGTTATAATGCGAAAATTATTATATTTTATAGTATGCAGTAGTGTTATACTTTTTGCTTCACCAAGTGTGTCGGTAGCTCAATATGATGCACCTCTTATGGAAGATGCCCTTTATTCTGTCTTATTTCCGAAAATAAATAAAGCAATCGAAAAACAATATGGAAGCTTGAAGCCTTATCAATGCCCGAAAATTATTAGTTTAAAAAAAGTGTATACCGGTACATATTTATTTCAAGCAGTTATTGAAGTAACAAAGTATGAACGTGTTGCAGGGGAAATTGCGCCACCATTTGAGAAGGTAACGATTACATTTAATAACGAAGAAGGCGAATGGGAAGTGACAAAGGTTTCAGTAAAGCGCTTACCAAACGATACGAAACTAAACTGTAAAAAAGCAATATAAAAAATTGTTTGACAAATAAAATGGTCCTTTGGTATTGTTAATAGCAACAATTAGATGTTTGAAAATTAAATAGACTTACCTCATCTACTCTCAAAGGTAGAGGCCGCGATAGGAAAGAGTAAGCTATGGGAGATTTAATGGGATCTGTGATCATAGGTTGAAAGGGACTATTGCCGAAATATAAGAATAACCATCTTATTCATATATTGGGACTGCATTGAATAAATGTAGTACTGTCATAAGATTTATTTTATGGAGAGCTATTTGGAGATGTTGATGCGGTTTCTTATTTTGAGGAGATAACAACTCGTTTATTTTTTCAATATATATTTTTCCTAATAAGAAACGCGTGTGAACATTGTTCCGCGCGTTTTTTGTCTATCTAAAAGCGTGCTGCAATGAATAGAAGATTGGGGTTATGAGTTTTAGAGGAAATAAGGGAGGAATTCAAATGTATTTACACGGCACAAGCCGAATCAATGGGCAAGGACACTTAGAAATTGGAGGGTGCGATACGACGCAGCTAGCAAAACAATATGGGACACCACTTTATGTATACGATGAAGAGTCAATTCGAGGAAAGTGCCGCGCGTTTCATCGTGCTTTTAAAGAAAGTGGGTTCTCTTATCAAGTAGCATATGCAAGCAAGGCGTTCTTGTGCATGGAGATGTGCCGAGTAGCTCGTGAAGAGAATATGTCATTAGATGTTGTTTCTGGAGGGGAATTATATACTGCACTACAAGCAGGATTTCCGGCATCGCGCATTCATTTTCACGGCAATAACAAAACAGATGAAGAAATTGTGATGGCTCTTCAGGCGAATATTGGTTGTTTTGTCGTAGATAACTTCTTAGAATTAGAAATTTTGCATGATTTAGCAGTGCAGCATGGGAAATTTGTGAACATATTAATTCGTGTAACGCCTGGGGTAGAGGCGCACACACATGAATATATTACAACAGGTCAAGATGATTCAAAATTTGGATTTGGCGTGTCAAATGGTCAAGCGATGCAGGCAATTGAGCTTGCTTTACAAAAATCAAATTATAACGTGTTAGGGATTCATTCACATATCGGATCACAAATATTTGAAACGGCTGGATTTGTGCGAGCGATTGAAGTTCTTCATCAATTTTTAGAAGAAGTGAGAGAGCGAACAAACTATGTAGTAAAAGTGCTGAATGTGGGTGGAGGATTCGGAATACGCTACACAGAGTCCGATACACCATTAACTCTTGAGACATACGTGCGAGCTGTAACAAGTGCAGTGAGAGAACAATTTACAGTATGTAATTATCCATTACCAGAAATATGGGTTGAGCCAGGTCGTAGCATTGTAGGGGATGCTGGAACGACACTTTATACAGTCGGATCTGTGAAAGACATTCCTGGTATTCGGAAATATGTATCAGTGGATGGTGGGATGACTGATAACTTAAGACCTGCTTTATATAACGCTCGTTATGAAGCGATGTTAGCGAATCGAGGGAATGATGAGAACGAGGAAGTTGTTTCGATTGCAGGGAAATGCTGCGAGAGTGGAGATATGTTAATTTGGGATATTAATCTACCGAAAGTTGCTTCTGCGGATTTACTAGCAATTTCTTGTACAGGGGCATACGGGTACTCGATGGCGAATAATTATAATCGGATTCGTAGACCAGCTGTCGTCTTCGCGAAAGGTGGTACATCACAAATTGTTGTAGAGCGCGAAACATATGAAAATATTATTGGGAACGATCGCATACGTATTAAAGAACTTGTTTAAATGAGGAAAAAGGAGTTGTTCGGATGGGCAATTCCTTTTTTATAAAATAAAATAATTAAAATATATCGGAAAACTAGGATTGAAAAAAATCAGAATTGTGATAAAATACAAATACAAAGCTTATCAAGAGAAGCGGAGGGAACTGGCCCGGCGAAGCTCGGCAACCTGCTTATAGAAAGCAAGGTGCTAAATCCAGCAAAATGGAATCCATTTTGAAAGATAAGGTAAAATATATTACCGAACAGTCTTTTCGAAATGGGAAAGATTTTTTTTATGAATAAAAAGGGGGGCTGTTCGCGTGAGCGTACGGGAACATTTTGAGGAAGTATCTGAGAAAATTGAAGCGATGCTTGCTGATATGAAATATGGTTCAATTACAATTGTTGTGCAAGATGGCAAAGTCATTCAATTAGAGAAAAGTGAAAAAGTACGTTTAAAGTAAAAAGCGCTGACTAGAAAAACTAGAGGCGGTTTTAACCTATTTCATTAGGTTAAAACCGTCTTTTTGCTTTTATAGGGGGAAAAAACATGTTGACGTATGAAACGTGGGAAGAAAATGATGTTTCATTTTCAGAAGAAGATGAAACGAAAGGCGCGTTATCTGTATTAAGTTGGGCTTATAAAGAATATAAAAGTGAAATTGTATACGCATGTAGCTTCGGAGTGGAAGGGATGGTACTGCTGCATCTTATTAACCAAGTAAATCCATCTGCTAAAGTTGTTTTTTTAGATACAAACGTACATTTTCAAGAAACGTATGAATTAATTCAAAAAGTGCGGGAACGATTTCCGTCATTAAATATTATAGAAAAACAACCAGAACTTACACTTGATGAACAAGCCAACTTGCATGGTGACAAGCTATGGGAAAGCAACCCCAATCTCTGTTGTAAGATTAGAAAAATTTTGCCTTTAGAAGAATCATTAGCGAATGAAAAAGCGTGGATATCGGGACTGAGGAGGGAACAATCAGAAACCCGTAAGCATACAAAGTTTATAAATCAAGATCATCGCTTTCGATCTATTAAAGTTTGTCCGCTCATTCATTGGACGTGGAAAGAAGTATGGCGATATGTATACAAGCATAGCTTGCCGTATAACCCATTACATGATATTGGATATCCAAGTATTGGGTGTGAGAAGTGTACGTTGCCTGTAGGAGAGGGTGGCGATTCGAGAGATGGTAGATGGGCCGGGAAAGTAAAAACTGAATGTGGCCTTCATTATCAATAAGGTGAATCTTGAAATAAAACTAAGAGGGGATATAGAAAATGAGTACAGTAAACGAATTAGTAAACCGTGTAGACGAGACATATGACGTATCGCAAATTGAAAAAGAAATTGGGCTAGACAACATTGCATTAAGTGATTTAGAACTATTAGCGACAGGGGGATATAGCCCGCTTACTGGTTTTCTAGGAAAGAAAGATTATGATTCGGTTGTAGAAACGCTTCGTTTAAATAATGGAAGTGTTTGGAGTATACCCATTACATTACCAGTAACAGAAGAGGTAGCAGAGACGCTAAAAGTTGGAGAGGAAGTAAAACTTGTTAACGGTGGAAATGTATATGGTGTCATTCAAATAGAAGATATTTTTGTGCCTGATAAGGAAAAAGAAGCGTTACTAGTGTATAAAACGACGGATGAGGCTCATCCTGGAGTGAAAAAATTATACGAAAGACCGAGCGTTTACGTCGGAGGAGCTATTGTTCTGACGAAACGTTTTGAAAATAATCCGTTTCCTTCTTATCATTTAGATCCAATTGAAACGAGAGAGGAATTTAAAAAACGTGGTTGGAAAACAGTAGTTGGATTCCAAACGAGAAATCCGGTACATCGTGCTCATGAATATATTCAAAAATCTGCTCTTGAAATTGTAGATGGCCTCTTTTTAAATCCGCTCGTTGGGGAAACGAAGTCGGATGATATTCCTGCTGATGTAAGAATGGAAAGTTATGAAGTATTACTTCAAAACTACTATCCGAAAGATCGTGTCTTTTTAAGTGTATTTCCTGCAGCAATGCGTTACGCAGGGCCGAGGGAAGCGATATTCCATGCATTAGTCAGAAAGAATTTTGGATGCACCCACTTTATTGTAGGGCGCGATCATGCAGGAGTAGGAGATTATTACGGTACTTATGAAGCACAAGAAATTTTTACAAACTTTACAGTAGAAGAGTTAGGGATTACACCGTTATTTTTTGAGCATAGTTTTTACTGCACGAAATGTGAAGCGATGGCTTCAACGAAAACATGCCCGCATGGAAAAGAGGATCATGTCATCTTATCTGGTACGAAAGTAAGAGAACTATTAAGAAACGGTGAGGTTCCGCCAAGTACATTTAGTCGTAGAGAGGTAGTAGAGGTACTAATTAAAGGTTTGAAAAAAGAAGTAGTAACAGAATAGGGAGAGAATGAGATGGATACGAATATTACTTGGCATACAGCTTCTGTTTCAAAAGATGAAAGAAGAGTGAAGAATGGGCATCATAGTTTTGTCATTTGGTTTACTGGTTTATCAGCTTCGGGTAAATCTACAGTAGCGAACGCGGTTGCTCGTAAACTATTTGAAAAGAATATTGGAAACTATGTACTTGATGGAGATAATATACGCCACGGTTTAAATAAAGACTTAGGTTTCTCTGAAAGTGATCGTATGGAAAATATAAGACGGATTGGCGAAGTAGCAAAGCTATTTGTAGATCAAGGGACTGTTGTTCTTACAGCGTTTATTTCACCGTTTCGAGTAGACCGAAAACAAGTTAGAGATCTATTAGCTGCAGATGAATTTATAGAAGTGTTTGTAAAATGTCCAATTGAAGAGTGTGAGAAACGTGATCCGAAAGGGCTTTATAAAAAAGCAAGAAAAGGTGATATTAAAGACTTTACAGGTATCGATTCACCGTATGAGGAACCAGAGCAAGCGGAATTAATTGTAGAAACGCACAAGTATTCTATTGAAGAATGTGCAGAACAAATCGTGAAGTACTTACAAGAGCGTAGTTTTATATAGGGGGATAAAAAATGAGTTATGAAAAAGTATGGGCTAACAATGAAAAATTAAATCAAACTGAGAAAAATAAATTAAAAAAAGATGGATTGGAAATCTTTAATGACATTCCTTACTATGCAGAGAATGGCTTCGAATCTATTCCGAAAGAAGAGTGGGACGCATTCAAATGGGCAGGGTTGTATTTACAAAGACCGAAGGAAGCTGGTTATTTTATGATGCGTGTAAATATCCCTTCTGGCATTATTACGAATGCACAGGCAGAAGTGCTTGCTTCTATCGCTGAGGATTATGGACGTGACGTAATAGATATTACGACAAGACAGGCAATTCAGTTTCACTGGTTAGAAATTCATCAAATTCCAGATATTTTTGAAAGATTAGCAAAGGTTGGGTTATCTTCAGCTGGGGCTTGTGGTGATATAACGCGTAATATTACAGGGAATCCACTTGCTGGTATTGATGCAAATGAACTATTTGATACAACTGGCATTGTAAAAGAGGTATATGATTATTTCCAACATAATGAAGAGTTTTCTAACTTACCGCGTAAATTTAAAATGTCTATTAGTTCTAACATTTATAATTCAGCAAACGCAGAGATTAACTGTGTTGCATTTACACCTGCAACGAAAGAAATAGATGGTGAGAAAAAAGTTGGTTTTCATATAAAAGTAGGCGGTGGGTTATCAGCCCGTCCGTATTTAGCTGATGAATTAGATGTATTCGTTTTACCAGAAGAAGTAAAGGCGGTAGCAATTGCGATTGCTACGATATTCCGTGATTTTGGATATCGTGAAAAACGTCATTTAGCTCGTTTGAAATTTCTTGTTGCAGACTGGGGAGCAGAGAAGTTTAAAGAGAAACTAATAGAATATACAGGACCATTACAAAGTAAAGGAGAAAGTGCTCTTAAAGGCTGGAATGCGGGGTACTTTTATGGTGTCCAAGACCAAAAACAAGATGGACTAAAATATGTAGGTTTTAATGTGCCAGTAGGACGCCTACATGCAGAAGAAATGTTTGAGATTGCAAGAATTGCTAAACAATATGGAAATGGACAAATTCGTACATGTAATTCACAAAACTTCATTATTCCGAATGTTCTGCCAGAAAATGTAACTGGCTTGCTAAATGAGCCGTTGTTTGAAGCGATATCAGCAAATCCGAAATCGTTTATTGGTCACGCGGTTTCTTGTACTGGTATTGAATATTGCAATCTTGCATTAGTAGAAACGAAAGAAAGATTACGAAAAATTGCCGAATACTTAGATACACAAATTGCACTCGATGTTCCGGTTCGTATTCATATGGTAGGATGCCCGAATTCATGTGGTCAACGTCAAATTGCTGACATTGGATTACAAGGTGTAAAAATGAAAACGAAGGAAAAAGGAATTGTTGAAGCATTTGAAATATATGTAGGTGGAACGCTGTTAGATGGTGGTGCTTATAATCAAAAGTTAAAAGGAAAAATAGATGGCGAGGATCTACCTGATGTACTCGCATCATTTATAAGTTATTTCAAAGAAAATAAATTACCAGCTGAAACGTTTTATGATTTTGTAGGCCGTGTTGGTGTAGAGACATTACAAACAGCGTTAAATAACGTGTTAGAAGAAGTAATAGCGTCTTAGGAGGGGCAATATGGATTTATATCGATTTGAAGCGGTATTAGTGAATAGCATTGTTCCGATTGTTGTTGTTGCTGAAAGTGAAGAACAGGCATTTAAGATGGCGGAGATTGAGCTTGAAAAACATTTTTTACCGTTACCAGAAGTAAAGGAGATTGCTTTATTTGAAAAAAAGAAGATTCGAAAAAGCGCAGCCTTTGTTATTCATGAGTAAGGAACATTGAAATATGAAGAAATGAAAACTTCCATTCCTATATAAGGATGGAAGTTTCACTTTAATAGTAGAAATGAGGAGAGATGATGGGAAAAGTATATATCGTTGGAGCGGGCCCTGGTGATCCAGATTTAATTACTGTAAAAGGATTGAAATGCATTGAGAAAGCAGATGTTATTTTATACGACCGTCTCGTGAATAAAGAATTGCTTTCTTATGCAAAGCCTGAAGCGGATTTAATTTATTGCGGAAAACTACCAAATTATCACACGATGAAGCAAGAGACAATTAACACGTTTCTTATTAAATATGCGAAAAAAGGAAAAGTTGTAACGAGGCTAAAAGGTGGGGATCCATTTGTATTTGGTAGAGGAGGAGAAGAAGCTGAAGCGTTAGCAAAGCAAGGTGTACCGTTTGAAATCGTTCCTGGTATTTCAGCTGGAATAGCTGCTCCTGCTTATGCTGGTATTCCAGTGACACATCGTGATGCAAGTGCAAGTTTTGCTATTGTGACAGGGCATAGAAAAGAAGATGCTGAAGAGGAAGTGAAGTGGGAAAATTTAGCGAAAGGTGTAGAGACGTTAGCTGTATATATGGGGGTTAGCAATTTACCCTACATATGTGAGCAACTGATAAAGCATGGAAAAGATAAAAGTACGCCTGCTGCTATTATTGAGCGGGGAACGACATCTATGCAGCGCACAGTTGTTGGGACGTTAGGAACAATTGTAGATGTTGCGAAAAAAGAACAAATTCAAAATCCGAGCATGATTGTAATTGGAGAAGTCGTCCGTTTTAGAGGAAAAATCCATTGGTTTGAGAAACAGATAGAAAGTACGTATCAAGTAAGTGGAGTGTTATAAAATGAAAGCCATCTTATATATATGTCATGGAAGTCGCTTGAAAGCGGCGAAAGAAGAAGCGGTTGCATTTATTACGTCATGTATGAACCGTGTAGAGGCAAGTATTCAAGAAATTTGTTTTTTAGAGTTAGCGAGTCCAACTATTGATGAAGGGTTCCGTACATGTGTGAAGCGTGGTGCTACAGAGATTATTGTTATTCCTGTTTTTTTATTAGCGGCAGGTCATGTGAAGAAAGATATCCCGTTTGAATTGGAAAAGTTAAATAATCAATATCCAAGTATAAAAGTGACCTATGGTAATCCGTTTGGTGTATCAGAATCACTTGTTAAATCGGTATATAGCGGAAGTGGTATTGAACAGGAAGATAAGAATGAAGTGACGTTACTTCTCGTTGCAAGAGGGAGTAGCGATCCTGAAGTATTAAAAGATATAAACTGGATTGCTTCTTTATTTCAAATGGAAGAGAAGATTAAGAAAGTAGAAGTTTGTTATTTAGCAGCTGCAGAGCCAAAATTTGAGGAGAAGTTAAAGGAAGTTGTAGAACGAAAAGAAAAGAATATCGTTGTACTGCCTTACTTGTTATTTACAGGTTTGCTTATGAAGCATATTGAAAAAGAAGTGCGCCAATATGAGCTAGATGAGATAAAAATAAGTCCATATTTAGGGAAGAATGAAGCGTTTCAGTATATATTAATTCAGAAAACGAAGAAATTATTGAAGGGAGATCAATATGTATCCACTTACAGTGCGAGTTGAGAAGAAACGTGTTGTTGTCATTGGTGGAGGGAAAGTCGCGGGATTCAAAATTATTCCTTTACTCAAACAAGGTGCAGATATAGTTGTGGTAAGTCCTGAATTGGATGCAAATTTAGTGAAACTTGTAGAAGAAAAGAAAATTCGTTGGTATCAAAGGGAGTATGAAAAAAGTGATATTAAAGACGCCTTTTTAGTTGTTGCAGCGAGTAGTGATGCTGTATTGAATGAACAAATTGCTGAAGATGTCGCAGAGAATCAATTAGTAAATGTTATTACGAATCCGGAAAGTGGTAATGTTCATTTTCCGGCGGCGTTTCATCGTGGGCTACTTAATATAGCTGTTTCTACTGGAGGAGCGAGTCCGAAACTTGCAAAAAAAATTCGAGATGATATCGCAAATAAATATGATGAGACGTATGAATCGTATCTTGATTTTTTATACGAAGTTAGAATAAAGGTGAAAGAATTACAAATAGAGAAAAGAGAGAGAAATATATTGTTGCAAGAGGTATTGAAGTCGATATATGTTCAAAATGAACAAAAAAGAGAATTGTTTTTACAAGAATTAGAGAGAAGAGTTCATATAGGATAATAAATAAATTGTACTTTACAACTATAAAAATATAATTTATAATCACAAGTAACTTCAATAGATGAAATCGATGAGCAAGAAGAGTATGTATATTTGATACGTTCAGAGAGCTGGGGTAAGGTGTGAGCCCGGTACGATAAGATATACAGAATGGGCTTGCGAGAGGTATGTTGAACATTGTAGTAGGCAACCCGGGTTCCGCCGTTAAAAGGATAGAGTATCGGAGTTTTTCCTGTACTTGAACAAGTGGGATTTATCAATCCAATTGAGGTGGTACCACGGTATTAACATTACATATATCGTCCTCTACATGCATATTTGCGTGTAGGGGACTTTTTTATTTTCTAAAGGAGGTGTGCGAGTATGAAATGAAAGTGTATAATTAACAAAAGTTTAAATATTCAGAAAAGGAGAATTTATGATGAAAGAAACACAGCAATGGACGTCGAAAATAGGCTTTGTACTCGCAGCAGCCGGAGCCGCAGTAGGTCTTGGTGCAATATGGAAATTTCCATATGTTGCAGGTAATGGCGGGGGAGGCGCATTCTTCCTTGTATTTTTACTATTAACTTTATTTATAGGTATGCCACTCCTTTTAGCTGAATTTGTTATTGGACGTAGTACGCAAAAAGAGGCAGTTACAGCGTATAAAGTATTGGTGCCAAATAGCAAGTTATATCCTTGGATTGGTCGTATGGGAGTTGTTACTTGTTTTAGTGTACTATCTTTTTATAGTGTTGTAGGTGGATGGATTTTACTTTACTTATACTATAGTGTGACAGGAAGTTTCTGGAATGGAGTGACTGATTATGGGCAATTATTCGGTGAGACGATTTCAAATCCAGTAAGCGCGATTGGAGCGCAATTTGTCTTTATGCTTTTTACGATTTTTGTTGTAAGTAAAGGTGTAGAGAAAGGGATAGAAAAAGCAAGTAAGTATATGATGCCGCTATTATTTATTTTGTTTATTGCAATTATTGTTCGTGCGTTAACACTGGATGGTGCTTTTGCTGGGGTAGAATTCTTCTTAAAACCAGATTTTTCAAAGCTGACAGCAGATACGATTTTATACGCGATGGGACAATCATTCTTCTCGCTAACAGTTGGGGCCTCGGTAATGGTCACGTATAGTTCCTATTTGAAGAAAGAAGAACATTTAGCAAAATCAGCAACATCTATTGTAAGCTTAACTGTTTTTATTACAGTACTTGCAGGATTAGCGATTTTTCCAGCGATTTTCGCATTAGGTGTTAAGCCGACTGAAGGACCGGGGTTACTATTTATCGTCCTTCCAGCAGTATTTGCGAAAATACCATTTGGACAATTTTTCTTCATTATGTTTTTGGTGTTATTCTTCTTTGCAACGTTAACATCTGCGATTTCCATGCTTGAAATTGTAGTAGCATCTGTTGCGAAAGATAACGAGAAAAAGCGTCCGTCAGCATCGTTATTAATTGGTATTCTTATTTTTGCAGTTGGAATTCCGTCAGCTCTATCGTTTGGAATTATGAGTGATGTGAAAATATTTGGGAAAACATTCTTTGACTTAGTCGACTTCTCAGTAAGTAACGTATTGCTGCCGTTAGGGGTACTAGCTATTTCGCTATTCGTACCAAATAAAATGAGTAAAGAAATGTTAATGAAAGAATTAGAAGTTACGGAAACGAAAGGGAAAACATTATTTAATATTTGGTTCTTCTTACTTCGTTATGTTATTCCAGTAACTGTAATTATTGTATTTTTAAATGCGATAGGCGTATTTAAAATGTTTGCATAATAAAAAGACGGAGATTTCTCCGTCTTTTTATTATGTTGTAGGTGTATTTAATAAACGATTATATGCTTTATAGGCTGTGACGACTGCGAGGAATGATCCGATTAAAAATAAAACTGAGCCGCCAAATGTAAATATCCGGCCAATAAAAGTCTCTCTAGCTTCTTGTATTTCTTGTTGTAATTGTGTATTCATATAATTCACCCCGTAAACTATAGGCATTTAGTTGTAGTCTATGTGGAATGCCTATAGTGTGTGAAGGGGAAATAAAAAAACTCGGTATGCACCGAGTTTTTTTATAATCCGATATAAGGAGATGGATCAACTGCGTTTGTCTTACCGACATTCCATTCTCCAAGATGAAGTTCAAAGTGTAAATGTTGTCCGTATGATTGGCCGGTATTCCCCATAAATCCAAGTTGAGTTCCTTGTTTTACAGTTTGTCCATTCGATACAGAACGGCTACTCATATGAGCATATACTGTTGTATATGTTTTTCCGTTAATACGGTGAGATAAGTACACAACATTTCCGTAACTAGATGATAATTCTGAGCGAATAACAACGCCATCTGCAGCGGCAATAATTGGAACAGTTCCTGAAGCAGCGATATCGATTCCTTTATGGTTATCAATAGAGCGCACGCCAAAACCAGAAGTTTTTGATCCAGCTGCTGGTTTAATAAATCCACCGATGTTTGTATCGTGTGGTGTTGGGGCCGCTTGAGCTGTTTGAGCAGATGTAGCAGCTTGTTTACGAGCTTCTTCCGCCTTGCGAGCTTCCTCGGCTTTACGAGCTTCTTCTGCGCGTTTTTCTTCTTCAATTGCCTTTTGAACAGCTTGACGCTGATTTTCTAAAATTCCTTTAGATTCTTCTAATCCTTCAATCTCTGAATCTACTTTTGCTACTTTCGTATGTAGATCGCTAATAAGAGTTTGTTGCTGTTGTTGGTTGTTTTGTAATTCTTGTTGTTTTTGCTCTAATTTTTGCTCGGATTCTTTCAGTTGTTGCTCTTTTTTCTCAACAGCCTCTTTTTCTTTCGTCACAGCATCTTGGTCATTTGTTTGTTTTTTCACAATATCAGTATCGTTGTTTAAAATTAAACTGACAGAGTACATATTATCAACAAGATCAGCAATGTTTGCAGAATTTGTTAATACTTCCGTAATGATATTTGTGCGAGGTTTTTCTTGCATAGATTGCAGTCGTTGCTTAATAACTTCCTGACGTGTATCTATGTTTGTTTGTAATTGCTCTATATGTTTCTTTTTTTCAGTAATTACTTGTTGTGTTTTACTAATTTCTTTTTTTGTATCGTTTAATTCAGCTTCGTTTTTATTAATAGAAGTAGTTAAATCGTCGATTTTCTTTTGTAATTCTTGAATTTCTTTTTCTATTTGTTCTTTCTCGGCTGATTTATTTTGTAAGTCATTTTGTTTTCCTTCTAATTCAGATTGAATATTAGATAATTTATCTTGATTCGTTTCAGCGTATGCGGGTGAAAGTAACGGGGAAGCGAAAATCGTTCCTGCTGCTAAAACGCTGAACGCTACAAATTTCTTTTTCATGGTTGTCTAGCTCCTTTCCCTATGAATGTTATATATCATAAGAAGAAGAGTGTCTATCGTTGTAACCATAATGTAAAGAAAATTTTATAAAATTACTAAGTTTTGTCGGAATTTATCATTTTTCAGCGATAAATTTCACTGCAGATGCATTTTTTATATTTGTGTAACAAGGGTGTATTTTTAGAGTTCCTTGTAAAATAAAGGGAAAAGTGAAATTGTTTTATGTAGTGAAATATTAGTTATACATTTAATAAAACACTGGTAAGGAATCGTTCTCATGTTAGGTTTTCTGACATGGGTTTTATTTTTGTCAAGAAAATTATTTGCGTTCGGGCAAACTTATTTTGTTGTCAGATTTTAAATTTTGATTTATGATTTTTAACAGGGACAAAATGTAGTGAATTGTCGAATAATATGTAATACTCTTAATTTCAAGTTTTATAGAGATAGATAGAATGAGAGATAGAGTGAAACATCGAAGAGGGGGTTACAACAAATATGAAAAGAATAGGACTTGCATGGCAAATTTTAATTGGTCTTGCGCTAGGTATTGCAGTTGGGGCGATTTTCTTTGGCAATCCGGCAGTGGTGAGTTATTTACAACCAATTGGTGATATTTTTATCCGATTAATTAAAATGATCGTTGTACCGATTGTTGTAGCGAGTATTGTTGTTGGGGTTGCTGGTGTTGGCGATGTTAAAAAATTAGGTCGACTAGGCGGAAAAACAATTATTTACTTTGAAATTATTACAACAATTGCAATTATTGTCGGTCTATTAATTGCTAATATTTTCCAACCGGGAAAAGGCGTGAATATGGAGCAGTTAACAAAGACAGATATTTCGAAATATACACATACGACAGAGCAAGTACAAAGTCATTCGTTTGCAGATACATTTGTAAATATTGTTCCAACAAACATTGTAAAGTCATTAGCTGACGGAGATATGCTTGCTATTATCTTCTTCTCTGTATTATTTGGTTTAGGTGTAGCGGCAATTGGTGAAAGAGGAAGACCGGTTCTTCAATTTTTCCAAGGTGTAGCTGATGCAATGTTTTACGTAACAAACCAAGTTATGAAATTTGCACCATTTGGTGTATTTGCGTTAATTGGAGTTACAGTTTCTACATTTGGTCTTTCTTCATTAATTCCATTAGGGAAATTATTAATTGTAGTATACGGAGCAATGATTTTCTTCGTTGTAGTCGTATTAGGAATTACAGCGAAAATATTTGGAATTAACATTTTCCAATTCTTTAAGATTTTAAAAGATGAACTGATCTTAGCGTACTCTACAGCAAGTTCAGAAACAGTTTTACCAAAAATCATGGAGAAAATGGAGAAGTTTGGTTGTCCAAAGGCAATTACATCTTTTGTTATTCCGACAGGTTATTCATTTAACTTAGATGGATCAACTTTATATCAAGCAATTGCGGCTATTTTCTTAGCACAAATGTATGGTATTGATTTATCTATTACACAACAAATTACATTATTACTTGTATTAATGCTTACATCAAAAGGTATTGCGGGTGTACCTGGCGTATCATTCGTTGTATTATTAGCGACACTTGGTACAGTAGGTATTCCAGCTGAAGGTTTAGCCTTTATTGCTGGTATTGACCGTATTTTAGATATGGCCCGTACAGCAGTTAACGTTGTAGGTAACTCTTTAGCAGCTGTAGTTATGTCTAAATGGGAAGGTCAATATGACGCTGAAAAAGGACAAGCCTACTTGAAAGAAATTTCTAATAAGCAAGCAGCTTAATTATAATTTGAACAAGCTCTCACATAATATGTGGGGGCTTTTCTATATAGAAAGGGAGCAGACGAAATGAAACGTAAATATGGTGACGGTTCTTCGTGGAAGCGACTAATAGAGAGGGATTATACTGTTAAGCAAATAGAAGAAGGAATGCTAGGAATACTGGAAATAAAAAAGGTGAGAGAACCTAGTTTTAAAGCATATGATGGTAAGGAACTTTGTATTGCTGGTAATCAGTATACGTGGATTCAATATTTCATAGATGGGAAAAACTTTGCGATTACAGCTATGTTAGATGATCAGAAAAAATTAGTGCAATATTATATCGATGTGGCGAAAGAATATGAAATAGATGACTGTGGCTTACCATATTTTGATGATTTATATTTAGATGTAGTGTTATTACCGAATGGTAAAATGTATGTACTCGATGAAGATGAGCTAGAGGATGCTTATAAAAGTGGCGATGTTACAAAAGAAGAGTATGAGTTAGCTTGGTACACTACGAAATGGATCATAGCTGCAATAAAAAATAGTGAATTTTATTGGATTTCAATATTGGAAGAAGAAATCAAAAAGTTAAAATGATTATTGTATTCAAATTTTTGTATAATTACCAAAAAAATCTATACAAAAAATAATTGACTTTTGTTTTGTAAGCGAGTAAAGTTAGGGAAGAAATTATTATTAAAAAATAAATATGAAACCTTCTTATAAAGAGAGGCGGAGGGACTGGCCCTACGATGCCTCGGCAGCGGACTCGATTTCAGAGTGCTGTGCCAAATCCAGCAAGCATATGCTTGAAAGATGAGAAGAGCGTTTCTTATAGATGTATAAGACCTCTTCTCGATGGAAGAGGTCTTTTGTTATTCATTAGAAAAAGGTTGAAACTAGGGAGAGATGGTACTTTGAAAGAAACGAGAGGAAATGGTTTGGCATTATTACCACTTGGGATATTTTTGGCGCTATTTATTGGTTCTGGAATTATTACAGGTGATTTCTATAAATTGCCGATACTTGTAGCAATTTCAATTGCTGTAGGAGTCGCTTTAGCAATGAATCGTAAAGAAAGTTTTCATGTAAAAGTGGAACGATTTGCTAAAGGTGCAGGGAACCCAGACATTATGATTATGGTTCTGATTTTTGTACTGGCAGGAGCATTTTCTGAAACAGCAAAAGGGATGGGTGGCGTTGATTCTACAGTTAACTTAGCGTTATCGATTTTACCACAAGGATTTATCGTAGCTGGCATTTTCGTTATAGGAGCATTTATTTCATTAGCGATGGGAACTTCAATGGGAACAATTGCTGCATTAGCACCAATTGCTGTAGGTATTAGTGGGCAAACTGATATCTCAATTGCACTTACGATGGCTACTGTTGTTGGCGGAGCGATGTTTGGTGATAATTTATCATTTATTTCAGATACAACAATCGCAGCTGTACGTTCACAAGGAACAGAAATGAAAGATAAGTTTAAAACGAACTTTTTAATTGTATTACCAGCAGCTATTATTACAATTGTACTATTAGTAATCATTACTTTAGGAAGCGATACGCAGATTAAAACGCATAGCTTTGACTGGATAAAGATTTTACCGTATGCAGGAGTACTTATTACAGCGCTACTTGGTTGGAATGTACTTATCGTGTTAACTGGTGGAACTGTACTATCTGGGGTTATCGGTCTTTTAGATGGAAGTTATACGTTAGAGAGTTTCTTTAAAAGTGTAACGACTGGAATGGGCGGTATGATGGAGTTAGTATTACTTGCTATTTTAATTGGCGGTATGGTCGAATTGATTCAATATAATGGTGGCATTCAATATTTAATGAATATTTTAACGCGTAACATTCGTTCAAAAAAAGGAGCAGAGTTCGGTATCGCTGGTTTAGTAGGTATGACGAATATGTGTACAGCGAATAATACCATTTCTATTATCTTTACAGGTCCGCTTGCGAAAAACATTGCAGATCAATATGAAATTGATCCTCGTAAATCAGCGAGTGTATTAGATCTTTTCTCGTGCTGTGTGCAAGGGTTAATTCCGTATGGTGCGCAAATGTTAACAGCAGCAGGATTTGCGGCGTTATCTCCAATTGAACTGTTACCATATGCGTTTTATCCAATCTTAGTTGGCGTATGTGGAATCATTTCTATATTAATTGGTTTCCCGAGGTTTTCTAAAGTAGCGGAAAAAAAAGAGTATCATAAAACAGCATAATGAAAATGAAGTGTATGAAAAGTAACGAAAGCCGTACAGAGAACATTCTCTGTACGGCTTTTTATGTGCGGGAAAAGAGTGAATGATCCCATGCTACCGTATGTTTTTACAAAAGGCTGAATGCAACTCGGTCTTAAGTCTGAGTTAAAAACGGTTCTTAAGCTCGTTATGGAAAAAAGAAAAAATAGTTAAGATAAGAGTATCAAATCGAAGGGAGGCAAGCACAAGATGAAACAATTTCTAGCGTTTATCGCGGCTGGTATTTTAGCTTTAATTGCTCTTGGTAGTCTTGCTGGTATTGTAGGATTCGCAATCGGAGCAGGAGTTGTGTACTGGAGCTATAAATCATTTGTGCGAGCACAATCATTTTTTGGAAAGTTAGCTTGGGGTATTGTTGGTTTGATCGGCTTGTCCATCGCCCTTTCTCATTCCCCAGCATTAATCGGTATTGCAGCATTAGTAGTTTTATACTACGGATACCGTGAGTGGAAAAAAGAAAAAGATGTAGTTGTTGATTCTGCTCCAGAAAGTTCTAAACCATATAGCAACTTTGAAGATGAGTGGAACAAGTTAATGAAAAACTAATATAAAATCAATCAAATCAAATTTATAAAGTAGAAGAGAGGAAGATTATAATGAAACAATCTTTATTCGGACGTGTACGCGATGCAATTTTAGCAGATTTTCATAATGTGTTAGATGAGAAAGAAAGAAAAAACCCAATTGCTATGTTAAACCAATATTTACGTGATAGTGAGCGTGAAATAACAAAAATTGAGAAGTTAATTCAGCGTCATAAAACATTAAAATCTAACTTTGCTCGTGAGCTTGAGCAAGCACGTTATTTCGTGAATAAAAGATCTAAGCAAGCGATCATCGCTCAAGAAGCAGGCGAACTACAACTACATGAGCGTGCATTAGAAGAAGTAGCTTATTATGAAGGGCAAGTAACTCGATTAGAAGAAATGTATGCAGGTGTTGTAGAACAAATTGATGAGCTAGAGCGTCGTCTTTCTGAAATGAAAAATAAATTAAAAGAAATGAACGCAAAACGTATGGAATTAATGGCACGTGAAAATATGGCACATGCAAATCGTCGTATGAATACTGCGATGCATAAAATGGATGAAAATAATCCATTCTTACGCTTTGAAGAAATTGAAGATCATATTCGCGACTTAGAAACTCGTATGAACGAGGAGCATGAACGTGACACATTTGATATGAAGATTGCAAAGCTTGAGCGTGAAATGAAAGAAAAGAATGATGTATCGTTAACGAAAGAGTTAACAAAATAATAGTAGTATATTATAAAACAGGCTTATGATATAGTGATAGGAGAAAAGGTGTTGGAAAGCAATGCCTTTTCTTCTATGTATATGTGACAAGAAGGGGGGAGCTGAAATGAAGAAACATTTTTCAAAGACACAATTAATGGGGATGCTCCTCATCATATTTGGATTCGGTCTTTTTCTTGATATGATACTTGGACATTTTGAACCAGGTGGTCTCATTTTTGCATTTATTATGCTTATGTTTGGAAGGCATTATCGTAAAAAGAATCGTTATGTACGGGGAAATGTATTTTTATTTGTCGGTGGTATCGTATTTTTATTCTTCTTATTTTCATCAGCAGCATTTGTTCTTGTCGTATTTGCTTGTTTAGCTTTAATTGGTTATCAATTGATTCAACAAGGGCATCAGCAAAAAGCAATGAAGGTTGAAATTAAAGAAGAAGGGATTATAGACGAAGAGAAGCAAATATATCGTACAGAACCATATTTAAAAAATATGTTTGTAGGCAATGTACGAATGATGGATCATATTTATGAACTTGAGGATATTAATGTTCAATATGGTGCTTGTGATGTGGAAATAGATTTAACAACTGCTATGATTCCAGAAGGAGAAACGGTAATTGTTATTCGGGGTGTCGTTGGTAATATTCGTTTATATGTGCCATATGATATTGAACTGTCTTTAAATCATTCTGTTATTGTCGGACGTGTGCTCTTGCCAGGTCATGAGGAGACAGGGTTTAACCGCAATGTTACATTTAGAACAGAGCAGTATAAAGAGGCTCCTCGTCGTATTAAAATTATTTCTTCGCTTGTCGTAGGCGATACGGAAGTGAGGAAAGTATAATGAAGAAACAAAAAAATATTTCGTGGATGTATATTCGTTATTCTATGTTGTCCTCAGTTAGTATCGCACTCATTTGTACAATTGTATATGTATGGAAAAGCGAGCAACAAGTATATGATTTATTATGGAAGGAATCCATCGCTTCTGTTCCAATTGGCTTGTTTATTATGACTACAAGTTTACTTATCGGGGGGATTGTAGGATATGCAATCGGTTACTATATAGAGCAGCGTATACAAGGATTAAATACGTTTCTATTTGAAGTAGAGCGAGGGAATTTTCCGAGTGATGTTTCGTTTACTGCAGATGATGAATTTCATGAAGTGGAACGAAAAGTAATCGGTCTGGCTCGTCGATTAGAGGAGCAAGCTGGACTCTTTCAAAAGGTAACGAATGAACGAGCTCATTGGAATGAAGAGATGAGACAAGAAGCGATTTCCCAAGAAAGGCATCGATTGGCGAGGGAGCTGCATGATTCTGTAAGTCAGCAGCTTTTTGCAATGTCGATGATGATGTCGGCTATTAATGAACAAGTAGCTGAATTTCCAGAAACGACGAAAAAGCAGTTACAGCTCGTTGAAAATATGGTTGTAAATGCACAGTCAGAAATGAGAGCATTGCTTCTTCATTTACGCCCAGTACAGTTAGAAGGTAAGAAACTAACAGAAGGTATAGAAGAATTATTAACAGAACTATCTAGAAAGCAACATATGAAAATTGAATGGTTAATTGAACCGATTCAATTAAAAAAAGGTGTAGAAGATCACTTATTCCGCATTGTACAAGAGGCGCTATCTAACACTTTACGTCATGCGAAGGCAAAGAAAACGGAAGTGCGTCTTCGAAAAATTGATCAATATGCAATATTGAAAATTATTGATGATGGTGTAGGTTTTAAAGTAGGAGTGAATAAGGCTGGTTCTTACGGATTAAGGTCAATACAAGAGCGTGTTCATGAAATTGGTGGGACATTAAAGGTACTTAGTTTTCCAAATAAAGGTACACAAATAGAAGTAAAAGTACCGATTATGATTGAGAGAGGGGGAGAATCATGATTAAAGTATTACTAGTGGATGATCATGAAATGGTTCGAATGGGTGTATCAGCATATTTATCAACGCAGCCAGATATTGAAGTAGTTGGAGAAGCTGAAAATGGAAGAAAAGGTTCAGAGTTAGCTTTGCAATTAAGGCCGGATATTATTTTGATGGATCTTGTCATGGATGAGATGGATGGTGTTGAAGCAACACGTGCTATTATTCAAGAATGGCCAGAAGCAAAAATTGTAGTTGTAACGAGCTTTTTAGATGATGAGAAATTGTATCCTGTTATTGAGGCCGGAGCGACAAGTTATTTATTAAAAACATCAAGAGCGAGTGATATAGCAGACGCTGTACGAGCTACTTATGATGGAGAAACGGTATTAGAGCCGAAAGTTACTGGTAAAATGATGTCTCGTATGCGTCAGAAGAAAGAACAACCTTTGCATGAGGAGTTAACAGAAAGAGAGTCTGAAATTTTGTTATTAATTGCAGAGGGGAAAAGTAATCAAGAGATTGCAGACGAGTTGTTTATTGCCCTCAAAACAGTAAAGACACATGTGAGCAATATATTAAATAAGCTAAATGTAAGTGACCGGACACAGGCGGTTATTTATGCGTTTCGACATCAATTGACGAAATGATAAAGTGAAATTTTAACCAGTGGGGTGGTCCCCACTGGTTATTAGTTTGTACAAAATCTTTTTATTGACGCCAATAAATGTAAGCGTTATCATTAAGTTGTTAACAGTACATACAAAGGGGAGAATGTATATGCTAGTTCAAACTATATTCGGTATGGATAAGTCTAAAAAACTAGGGGATTATGTGAACGCATTACAAGCGCTTTGTGAACAATATAATGTTGAAACAGATAAAATTGCAATTGTTGAGGCGACAGAAGAGTACTATTTATTTTTAATAAAGCAAGAAGAGTGCTACGATGTTGTCAAAGTAGAAACAGTGGATACAAATATCGATTATTATACGAAAGCGTATAAAATAAGCAGTTTTAATCATACTGCTTATCAAATGTAAAAAAACTCCCTTTCGGGAGTTTTTTAGGATGCTTTTATTTCACGAGATTCGGTGAGTAAGGGAACTTTTTTCGCGCCGCTTAGCTTAGCGATTGTAAGGCCGATAAGAGCTCCGATTAATGCAGGTACTAGCCAACCTATTCCTTCATTATATAAAGGGATAAATTCAAAATATGATGTGATAAATGAAACTGAAATACCACCTTGTTTTAATCCATCAAATACGCTTACGATTGCTGCGCCAATTAAAGCACCTACATAAACAGAGCGATATCCACCGAAATATTTATGCAGTAACGATAGTAGAACAAGTACAATCGCAACTGGATATACAACAAGTAAAATTGGAACAGAGATGGAAATGATTTTTGTTAAACCTAAGTTGGCAACTAATAATCCCAATACACAAATGATACTTGCGAATGTTTTGTATGAAAATTTAGTCAATAATGTTGAGAAATATTGACTACATGCAGATACAAGTCCAACACATGTTGTTAAGCAAGCGAGTGTAACGATAAGAGATAATAAAAGCAGACCATATGGACCGAATAATTGTTGTACGATTACAGTAAGTAATTTTCCACCATTCTTTGCATATCCGAGCGAGACGCTAGTTGCACCGAGCCAGCCAAGCGCACCATATACAAGTACGAGGCCAATAGCAGCAATAAGTCCAGCTTTGGCTGTTGCGATGGCAATGGATTTACGATCCTTCACACCTTTAGAGCGAATGGTATTTACAACGATAATTCCAAATGCAAGTGCTGAAATGGTATCCATCGTTAAGTAACCTTCCATAAAGCCTTTGAAAATCGGAGAAGTTTGATACTCTTGCATTGCAGGTCCTGATTGTCCAAGTGGTGTAAATACACTTTTAACAAACAATAAGAAAATAGAGAGTAATAAAATAGGTGTTAATATATTTCCGATACGATCTACAAGTTTAGATGGATTCAAACTCAGCCAATATACGATAGCAAAGAAGATGATTGTATATGCAAAAAGTGCTAGGCTGCTAGAGCGAATCGTTTCTGGTAAGAAAGAACTAACGCCCATTTCATAAGCGACATTTGCAACGCGTGGAATACCCATAGAAGGACCAATGGCGATGTATACAACTACCGTAAAGAATATTCCGAATAAGGGGTGAACATGACTTGCAAGTTGCTGCATACCATTTCCTGATAAAGAAATTGCGATAACTGTTAGTAGTGGTAAACCCACTCCTGTTAGTAAAAATCCAATCATTGCCGGCCAAAAGTTTTCGCCTGCATTTTGTCCAAGCATGGGAGGGAAAATTAAATTACCTGCCCCAAAAAATAAAGAAAATAGCATAAGACCCGTGAAAAAAATATGTTTTTTTGATACAGTGTTCATTGTTTTTCCTCCTTTTTTAAAATTCATTTGTAAGAACACAAAAAACTCGTCCCTAAAGAAAGGGACGAGTTATATTTACCCGCGATACCACCCTAATTTATACATGTAGAAATAATTCTATATGTATACGGCTCTGCAACGTACAACATGATACGTGTTCCTTGTAACGGGGGACAGCCGGTAAGAACTTACTATAACATTCGGTTCTACTTCTCGGAGATGATTTTCGGCTACGCACTGAACGTTGGCTTTCAGCAAATCGCCAACTCTCTGGGGGACAGTCCTATAACGTACTCGTTCTCGTCAATGAATTTTTATTCAAGTATTCTGAAAGTATTGTTACATTTTTTTTTAGAAAGTCAATATATTTTTTAATAAAATATATATATGCGGAAATGTTATTTGTTTTGGAATGAATAGTTGATGTAAATTGAATTGTAAAACAGAAGTAAAAATTTGCGGAGAATTGTAAAATTTATAGAGAAAGTTGATATTTATAGGAGTAAAGAAGGGATTGTTTGAATTTAGAGAGAATAATACAACAATCCACTTGCTGGAAAGAACAAACCAAAAGAGGTGACTGAAATGCTTGCGATGGGAGTATTATTTGGCATTATTGCTATAATTGGTTTTATGTGGTTATATTATTCGCGTTCGTTTAAACAAGCAGAAGTTTTACTCTTTCAAAAAGGTAGTTTGTTGACAAATCAGTCTAGATATTTAGTATGTCCGAAGTGTGGAAGTGCACAGGCCAGAAGTGGAGGATATCAAGAGTGTTGCAAAATTAGATTATGAAAGAAGGAAGCCTCACATTATTTTGTGAGGCTTCCTTCCTTACAACTTCATGGCGCTCCAAATGGTCCAACGATCTCTTTCGATAATAGGAGAGACGTTTTGTAAGGCGGTCTTTACTTGTTGTAGAAGTTGAGAAAGTTCATAATCTGTTAGTTCATATAGAATGGATCGGCCTGTTCGAGGTGATAAATCTTGCAATAATGCCTGTACAGAACCATGTATTTTTCGTATCTCCCATTGTGTTTGAGTCGGGAAAACGTGAAGAAAATATTTTTGTAATTCTTGCTGTATCGTGGTGGTTTTTGGACGTCTTTTTGATTCTATTTCAATGAGTTTTGGGAAGATAGAGAAAAAATATCCACGGATGTGTTCGGGACTTCCAGGGATCGTACAATCTTCAATAGTTCGGTCTTGTACAATAAGTACACCGTTTTTCTTTAATATACGAGAAGCTTCACGTAGAAATGTAGGAACGTCTTGTAAATGATGAATAACTGCGCGCGAAATAACAATGTCGAATGTATCATTAGGATATGGGACGCTATGTGCATCACCTTGAATGAAAGAAATGTTTGAAAATCCGCTACAATTTTCTTTTGCAGCCTGTAATATTTCTTTTGAAAAATCAAGCCCAACAACACTTTCTGCTCCCATAAGAGCAAGTTCTTTCGTATAAATCCCGCCACCACAGCCGATATCAATTATTCGTTTCTTTTGTACGTCTGTAATATTTTTTATCATTTCTCTCCAAGAAATATGGGCGTTTCGCTGTGCGTATGTGTATTTATTATTTGCATCGTGAAAATTAATGGACATGAAAAAGACCTCCTTTCAATGCTTAGTATAGCGTATTTTATAGTGTGTCACGTTTTTGTTTTTTGTATGAAGATTATAAGAGTTTCTTATTGTAAAAGGAGGATTAAGTTGAAAATGAAATATGTATTGCTGTTATTTGTTATGTTACTAGCATCTTGTAGTCAAGTTGAGCAAAAAAAAGAAACAAAAAAAGTGGAAGAGACGGTGAATGAAGTGAAAGAAACAATAGAGGTAACCGTTATACAAAAAAAACATAAAGAGAAAAAGTTACAGGAATCAGAAGCTAAGGTAGTAATAGACATTATAGATAAAGCTGAGAAACAAGAAATAACAGGTAGCTTTGGTGAACCTGAATATGAAATACAAATTAGTAGAGATGGGAAGAAAGAAACGTATTATGCATGGCTAAGAGGAGAAGACAGACGAGGATGGGTACAACATAAGAAAGCTATGTATATGCTGAATAAAAAAGATACAGAAAAGCTTTTGGCTATATTTCCAAATGTATCAGAACAAAAAGAAGATGAAACACAGGCAGGTCCTTTAACGGAAGTAACAAAAAAAGATTTGCAGATTACCGCGTTCCATATTAAAGCGGGCGATCAAAAAGTGAATTATACAGTACGGTATACGATTTCACAATCACTATACAACAAGTTAGAGAAGGAACAAGAATACTATTTGCAGGTCATTTTTCCAGAAAAAGTTCAAAAATTAATTGGAGCAAAAGAGAGTGGAAAAATCTTAGGAGAAAAGGTAAAGGAAGGATATAAACAGTATGAATTGCATGCTACTGTTCCGGTACAAGGTGCTTCAGAATCACAATTAAAGTCATTAGAAACATATTATGAAAATTATGATTTGAAAATATTAAATAGTAAACAAGAAAAAATAGGTGTTTTTCAAAATATTATTCAAATTGTTAAAGATTATGGTGAAAAAATGAATTTACAAAGATAAGGTGAAACGTTATTCGAGATAAACTCCTCAATTCTATATGAACTTTCCTAGGAAATGATAATAGAGAGGGGAACCCCCCCCTCTCTATTACTTTGCTTTTGCAGATGGCTCATTCATTGATTTTCGTGTAATAAGAAAAGAAATCATAAGAGCGGAAAGGATGATAAGAGCAATAAATACGTGATTGGGCAACAAATCTAATAGTAATACGTAACTAACGGTATAAAAAATAAGAGTTGAGGCTAAAAAAGATAGAGCTCCTATTATGAGAGATTGTAAATTCAATTGTGCGCACCTCCTTTTATTTATATTTTTGGCTAAAAATGGATTATATAAACATTATTTCTAACAATAGAAAAAAATATGTCATAATAGAAAAAAGAACAAGCTTTAATGAATGTATATCATTCATTAATGAAAGATAAAGGAGAGGAATATGAAAAATAATAAAAAAGGATTATGGGGAATTATTGTTGCAATAGGGTTATTTTTACTTTCTAAGTTAAAGTGGGTATTTGCAATTTTTAAATTAGCAAAGTTTTCAACGGTATTTAGTATGTTTCTATCACTTGGTGCGTACGCAGTTATATATGGTTGGCAATTTGGGGTAGCGCTCATTTATTTGTTGTTTATTCATGAAATGGGCCATTTATGGGCTGCGAAAAGAAAAGGTATACCAACATCGCCAGCAATATTTATTCCATTTATGGGCGCTCTTATTGGGATGAAAGAGATGCCTAAAAATGCAAAAGATGAAGCATATATTGCCTATATGGGACCTCTTTTCGGATTACTTTCATTTTTACCGGCTATTCCACTTTATATGATAACGAAAGAGCCGTTTTGGGCGCTCATTATTTTACTCGGAAGTATGATTAATTTCTTTAATTTAATTCCGGTTTCTCCGTTAGACGGGGGACGGATTATTTCAGTTGTAAGTACGAGAATTTGGGGAGCGGGGCTTGTTTTACTACTTGGGTATTCAATTTATTTTAAAAGTATTTTGGGCGGATTTATTTTTATTATCGGCTGTATGGAATTGTATAGAGTAATAAAGAGAGATGAGCCAATTAAGGAATTAGGATATAAAATTGATGGAATGAAAGAATATGTTGCAAGGCTTGAAGAAGAGTTAAAAGAAACTGGTGCAGTGCATCGGAATATATATATGATGCAACATGAAATAAATGTATTAAGGCAAAAAGAAAGAGAGAAAGAATTAAAAACAGGAGAACTTCAAAAGATTGAAGTGTTAGAATATCTTTTACCAAAGTTTGAGCCACTTGATTACGTCCCATATGAAGATGAAAAAGAAACACATACAATTCATATACGAGAAGCATTTGAAATGTCAGAAAGAAAATTACAGGAATGGGATGCAGACAAGAGACAACAGGAAAACTATTACAAAGTGGATACGAAAACGAAATGGACAGCATTTGCTTGTTATATCGGATTAATGGCTATACTCGGTTACGCAGCTTATGAAGGGTATATGGTTTTACAAGAACATTTGCCAACGAGGAATGTATAGAAAAATATTGTCGAAATGATAAGCTAGCTAGCATTCTAGTTAGCTTATTTTCTTTTGTAAGTGCAATGTTCATATATTTTTCACAAAAACACCGTGTTAATAGTGATTAAAATCACAATCTGTATTATACAATTCGGTTAAACTAAAAACAGTTAAGGAAATAGAGGAGTGGGATACAATGTTAAGTGAAAAAACAATTGAAATCGTAAAGTCAACAGTACCATTATTACAGGAAAAAGGCGTTGAAATTACAACGAGATTTTATGAAATTTTATTTTCGGAACATCCGGAGCTATTGAATATCTTCAATCATACAAATCAGAAAAAGGGAAGACAACAACAAGCGTTAGCGAATGCTGTTTATGCAGCTGCAACGTACATTGATAATTTAGAAGTTATTATTCCAGTTGTAAAACAAATTGGTCATAAGCATAGAAGTTTAGGTATTAAAGCAGAGCATTACCCGATTGTAGGTACATGTTTACTACGCGCAATTAAAGAGGTCGCAGGTGCACCTGATGAAGTTTTAAACGCATGGGGAGAAGCTTATGGTGTCATTGCTGATGCATTCATTAGTATTGAAGCAGAGATGTATGAAGAAGCGGCACATAAAGAAGGTGGATGGAAAGATTTCCGTAACTTTGTAGTTGTAAAAAAAGTGAAGGAAAGCGATGTTATTACGTCATTTTATTTGAAACCTGAAGATGGAGGGAAAGTTTCTTCATTCATCCCAGGACAATATGTAACGGTTCAAATCAATATTGAAGGTGAAACATATACACATAATCGTCAATATAGCTTATCAGATGCTCCTGGAAAAGAATATTATCGTATTAGTGTCAAGAAAGAAAAAGGTGTAGATACACCGGACGGTAAAGTATCTAATTACTTACATGATCATGTAAAAGAAGGCGATATGTTACCAGTCAGTGCACCAGCGGGAGATTTCGTATTAAATATGGATTCAACATTACCAGTTGTCCTAATTAGTGGTGGAGTAGGTATTACACCAATGATGAGTATGCTAAATACGTTAATTGAACAAGATTCAAAACGTAATGTATGTTTTGTTCATGCAGCACTAAATAGTAATACACATGCAATGAAAGAACACGTTGAGGCATTAGATAATGAATACGAACAAGTGAAAGCATACACTTGCTATTCGGCGCCGACTGAAAAAGATCTGGAAATGAAAAACTTTGATAAAGAAGGTTTGATTGAGGCTGAATGGCTGCAAACGATTATTCCGACAACGGAAGCAGAATTTTATTTCTGTGGTCCAGTAGCATTTATGAAGCATATAAATGCTACATTAACTGATTTAGGTGTGAAACAAGAGCATATTCATTATGAATTTTTCGGTCCAGCAGCAAGCTTACAATAGATGGAGTTTGAAAAAGCAAAAAAACGAGGTATTATTTCACCTCGTTTTTTATTTGTTCTCGCAATAATCGATTTACCGTTTCGCGGCGTATACCGATGAGCTGACCAATTTCAGTTTGTGTTAATATTTCATATATAGGAATGTCACCTAAATATAGTGTGAACCATTCTTGTAAGCGATGAAGACGTTCTTTTGGAGAGACGGTCGTCAATTGGTCGATACGTTGCTGCATCATTCTTAATTTTGACTGTAATTGCATAGCGATATTTGCATATGATGCAGGATCCGCTTGAAGTTGATTGTACCACTCATTGCTAATTATAGGTTCAACTTCCGTTTTCATTAAAGCGATTGCTGTACCGTGATATTCCTTCGGTGAAATTAAGGAATGGTGAGGTATCGTTTCTCCTGGAACGATAATGTTGAATAGAAATGGTGTTCCATCTTCTTCTATCCTTACTACTTTTAATAAACCTGTTTTTATAAAATATAAAGGACCGTCCTCACCTTGACGGAATAGTACATCTCCTTTGTGTAGAATCAATGTTAGCCCCCCGTTTATTAAACATTTCTATTTCTTTTAGTGTATATGTATAAAGACAATATGCTATTTAAACAGCAATTTCATTGACGAAATATATGCTATTACAGTAGTATACTATTTAGTGTGTAATAGTACTAGCAATGAATACGCTGTAGGGGGTTTAGTATATTGTTAGATGCGATAAAAATGACGGATATGAGAATTCCGGCAAATGCCATCATTCATGTAGAAGAGATGAAAGGTGGAGTCGTGTTATCCGTTGAAGTGGATGGCCAAATTATTTATACGATGGCTTATGATGAAGAAACAGATAGTTATGCTGAATTGTATGATCGAAACGATAAGAGGGCGTGCCAAGTACATGAAGACTTTATGGGATGGTCACTTCTTCACTAAAAAGATGTCAATATGACATCTTTTTTTATTAAAACGATAGAATATACAAAGAAATGAAATATAAGGATAAAATTTGTAATAAATGATTTTGCATTGTTAGCACTTTGTAACTGCAAGTAAATTATTTTTTCGCTATCATAAAGGTAACAGTCGCAGTTATAGGAGTGGTCAACGTGAAGAAAGTACATATTTCCAATTACATGTTATTATGTGTTTGTTTAATTTTATTTGTTCTCTTAGGAGGATTTTTATATTCATGTGTATAAGAAAAAACGCATTCTAAAAAGAACACGTTATAAAAAAGAAGTAATGATTAATCTAGTCCCAAGAATAATTAATGTGATACGCAATAAATTAATTACGGCGTTACCGCTTAATTTTGTATTAATATATGCCCCGATTTTTCCACCAATCCATGCACCAGGAATAAGAATTAATGCGTAAATCCAGCTGACATTTCCAAGGGAGATGTGAGTTGCAGAACTTACAATTGCTGATAGAAATACGATAAACATCGAAGTTGCTACAGCAATATGTGCTGGGAATGCAAAAAGTAGCATCATTGCTGGAACAAGTAAAGCACCGCCACCAATTCCAAATAACCCAGATATAAAACCAACTATAAAGGCGATAAAGATAGCGAGAAGCGGTGGGAATTGATAGTGTACAGTGTTTCCTTCGTTATCTGTAAAAGAGCGCTTGATTACAGTCATATTTGATAAAGAAAGGGGTTTTAATTTGTCTCGTAACATAAGAAGAATGGAGACAAAAATAAGAAAAATCCCAAAATATAAAGAAAATGTATCTTGGTTTAAAAATTTATTCGCCCACGAGCCGATGATACCACCAGGGCCACTCCCGATAAATAAAATAAGTCCACTTTTGTAATCTACTCGTTTATGCTTCATATAAGTAAGGGTGGAAGATAGTCCTGTAAAAACGACTGTTACCATTGAGGTTCCTACTGCAAGTTGTGGTGATAGGCTGTGTAATCCGATTAATAACGGAACAATAATAATTCCGCCGCCAAGTCCGACTAGACTCCCGACTGTCCCGGCGATTAGCCCGATGAAAAGTAACATGATGTATTCCAAAATTGCCAACTCCTCTATATAACTTATCCACCAATTATTATACACGCTTTTTCATGGGAAAAAGCTTTGTTCACAAAAAAGTCGTCTTCCTAGAAAAATAAGGAAGACGACTTTTAATTAAAAGATTAAGTGTAATAAAGAATAAAATAAAGCAGCTAAAGAAGCTGAAATAGGAAGTGTAATAACCCAAGTAATTAACATGCGTTTTGCAGTTCCCCATTTTACACCTTTCACACGATGAGAAGCACCAACCCCTAAAATAGAAGAAGAGATAACGTGCGTCGTACTAACTGGTAAGTGAATGAATGTTGCCCCGAAAATAACAAGAGATGATGATAAATCAGCAGCTACACCATTTACAGGACGAATTTTCATAATTTGTCCACCGACAGTTTTAATGATTTTCCATCCGCCGACAGAAGTACCAAGACCCATTGCAATGGCACAAGATAATTGTACCCAGAACGGGATATCGCTAGAAGTATGATAACTATTCGCCATAAGAGCCATTGTAATGATTCCCATTGCTTTTTGCGCATCATTCGTACCATGTGTATAAGCTTGTAATGCAGCAGTGAAAATCTGGAATATACGGAAGTTTTTGTTCGTCTTCGTTAAATTAAAGTTTTTAAAGACGACTTTAAAAATACTGTATACGATATAACCAATAACAAATGCGATAATTGGTGAAATGATTAAAGCTTCAATAATTTTTATGAATCCTTTAAAGTTTAATGAACTAAAACCAGCAGCAGCGATAGCTGCACCTGCGATGGAGCCAATGATTGCATGCGAAGAACTACTTGGAATACCGTAGTACCAAGTAATCAAATTCCATGCTATTGCCGCAAGTAAAGCAGCTAAAATTACAAGAGAACCATTTTGTAAAGCGAACGGATCAACAATATCTTTCGTAATCGTTTTTGCTACACCTGTAAATGTCATCGCACCTAAAAAGTTCATAATAGCTGCCATAATAATTGCATGTCTAGGCTTTAGAGCTTTCGTTGAAACAGCCGTTGCAATAGCGTTTGCTGTATCGTGAAATCCATTAATAAAGTCAAAAGCTAAAGCGCAAATGACTACTAAAACGGTCAGTATCAAGAGTGTATCCATGATCAAACTCCTTACGCGTTCTTCATAATAATTGTTTCTAATACGTTTGCAACGCTTTGGCAGCTATCCGCTACTTCTTCAAGCTCTTCGTAAATCTCTTTGTATTGAATGATCTTAATTGGATCTTTTTCACGAGAGAATAAGTGCTTAATCGCATGACGGCGAATATCATCACATTGTGATTCATAATCTTTAATCTTAATCGCATTTGTACGAATGTCGACTAATTTTTTGTTAGACATTAATTCAACAGAGTTTGCAATTTCAATCGCACATTGATTAATTGCTTCTACGAATTTAATCATGTATTCATCAGCTTCTGTAATAGAATACATTTCGAATAGACCAGCACTATGATCTAATCCGTCTAATACATCATCCATACTCATTGCAAGCTGTAGGATGTCCTCACGTTCAATAGGAGTAATAAACGCTTTGTTTAGCTCCATAATGATTTCGTGAATAAATGAGTCACCTTTTGACTCATACTCTTTCATGCGCATAGAAAACTCTTTTAAATCGCTAGCATTTTTAATTTTATACTCCACGAAAAACTGCGCGCCTTCTTTTAAATTTTCGGAAACATTCATTAACATTTCAGAAAATTTATCTTTTTTTGATTTAAAGACCATTATTAGTTACCCCCACAAAAGTAATATATGTAAAATATATTGGCTAGTCAATTCTAACAAAAAACTGTCGTTTTTTAAAACATTTTATCGAAAAGTTTACAAAAACTTAACATAACTCTTATTGTTGTATTAATAATATTAATAATCGATATTGAATATCTTACTTGTAGAATGTCCTTTTCTTGCAAAAAGTATGAATGTGAAAGAAAAGCTTTACACTACAGGAAAGACTACGTTATTATAATAAATTTAAAAGGAGGTATATTCTTCCTTTTGAAAAGAAGAGTGTAAACAAACGAAGGAAGTGAACGAATGAAATTGAAGAACACTCACTTAAAAAAAATGCAGGAGTGGTTCAACAAGAGGAAGAAGCTTCGTAATTCATTAATTGTATTAGGAAGTTTGCTCGCTACTCTATTTATTGCTATAAATATAATAATTTCTATTCAAGACATATCTGAATTAAAGCAAGCTGTTCCGCAGCCGACCTTAATTTATGATGCAAATAATGAAGTTGCGACTAAATTAGCTTCTTCTAAAACAGAAGGCGTAAAAAAGAAAGATATTCCTGATATTATGGTTCAGGCCATTGTTGCAGTAGAAGATAAGGAATTTTTTAACCATCACGGGATTTACTATAGTGGAATTATAAGTGCAGTTTTTAAAAATATTACAGCAGGAGAAGTTGTAGCAGGGGGAAGTACAATTACACAACAACTTGCGAAAAATGTATTTCTGACACAGGATCGCACATACTCTCGAAAAATTAAGGAATATTTTTTAACAAAAAAAATAGAGCGTACGTATACGAAAGATGAAATTATTGAAATGTATATGAACCAAATTTATTTTGGTGAAGGTGCTTGGGGTATAAAAAGGGCAGCTAAATCTTATTTTGATAAAGATGTAAAAGATTTAACAATTTCAGAAGCAGCAACGATTGCGGGCTTGATTAAAGCACCATCTGCGTATTCACCTTATAAAAACTTTAACAAGTCAATTGAAAGACGTAATGTCGTATTAAGTTTAATGAAAGAGCAAGGGTATATTTCGGACGAACAGTATAATAAAGAAAAAGAGAGTGGACTTGTGTTAAAACGTGGCGTTGATGATAAATACAAGGGAAAATACTCTCAATATGTAGACTATATTGTTAGAGAGGCGATGGACAAGTACGAATTAACACAAAATGAAATTTTAGCAGGTGGTTATCGTATTTATACAGAGCTTGACCCGAAAAAACAACAGGCCGTAGAAGACGTTGTGAATAATGATAGTTATTTCAAAGATAGTGGCTCAGACCAACTCATGCAAACGGGTGTAGTTCTTATGAATCCCAAAACAGGTGGTGTACCAGCTTTAGTTGGAGGCAGAGGGCCGTATCAGTTTTTACAGTTTAACCATGCAACCCAATTAAAAAGACAACCTGGCTCAACGTTAAAGCCTTTGGCTGTATATGTACCAGCGTTAGAACAAGGATATGAAGTATACGATATATTAAAAGATGAACCATTTAACATTAAAGAATATAAACCACAAAATAGCGATCATACTTTTCACGGTGATGTGACAATGTATGAAGCCGTAGCAAAGTCGTATAATGTTTCAGCTGTGTGGCTATTAGAACAAATTGGATTAGATAAAGGATTGAAATCTTTAGAGCGATTTGGTATTCCATTAGTGCCAGAAGATCGTACGTATCCAATTGCTTTAGGCGGTATGCATGTGGGAACATCTCCATTTGTAATGGCTCAAGCATACAGTACATTTGCAAATGACGGAGTCCAAGTGGAAGCTCATGCAATTAGGGAGATACAAAATGCTGAAGGTGAAACGCTTGGAAAGTGGTATAAGAAAGAGACACGAGTGACGAGCGAGAAAGTTTCTCAAAAAATGACATATTTATTAAAAGGTGTTGTCGAAAAGGGAACGGGCGAAAAGGCGAAAGTTAATAATGTTGATACGGCAGGTAAGACAGGAACTACTCAAATTGTAAATGGCCCGAGCACCGGTGCAAAGGATTCATGGTTTGTTGGATACACACCAGATTTGGTAGGTGCGATTTGGGTAGGATATGATAAAACCGATAGCGATCATTATGTTCCGGGTGGTAGTCAAATTACGACGACAATGTTCCGGGATATTATGAAAAAAGCGAACGCAAATCCAGCTCAAAAAGCATTTCAGTTATCGCTCATATCTGAGGCTGATTATAAAAAACAATTGACTACAATAGAAGAGGAAAAACGAAGAAAAGAAGAAGAGAAGAGAAGGAAAGAAGAGGAACAACAACGAAAACAAGAGCAACAAGAGTGGCTTGATAAAGTGAAAGAATGGATTCCTTCATTTTGGTAAAAGAAAGAGGCGAATAACGAAATTCGCCTTTTTTTTTGTATAAAAACAACATAAAATTTTAATCGATAGAGAGTTTTGTCTATCTTCATTAGCTATTAATCCATATCTATTGAGATACATGATATTACTCGTTAAGTATAATATTCGTACTGCCAAAGGATTCGGAATCGTATGTGACGATTATTTGGCCTTTACTAATAGGTTCGTAAGGTAATTCTTCTTCGTAATTACCGCTATTTTCATTGTGGATAGAAAGTGTAATTTCATCGACTTTTTTATTTGTATACTGATCTTTAATCGTTTCAGCAATTTGGAGTAACGCCTCGGAACTAGAAGCTTTCGTAATAAGCATCCCTTTTATAACTTTTTTTTCATTCTTTGTGGCATTGGAATAAGGGATGTTGCTTTGTTTCGTATATAGAAGTTTGTATGGAGCAGTTTTTCTCTCTGCTTTTGATATAGTGGAATATTTTAGAGTTAAAAAAAATCCTACACATAAAATAATGCATACCATAAGTGCAAACCAAATGCGTATTAGTGACATAACTCTCATTTTCATCCCTCTTTCATATCTTTGACTTCACTATTTATCATACAAAATGAGGATTAAGATAGAGTAAATTTGAAGTAAAGAAACGTAAAGAAGGAGCACCTATCCTCCCAAATAAGTGCTCCTTTTTATTCAAAGAGAGATTTAATAGACAATCAAAAACTTAGTACTTATAAATGTGCTTGATAACTCCAAAATAGTATTGGAAATTGTGGTTAGTAAATTCGGAAGATGGAAAGTATAGCAGTTGTTTCGCCTGTATTAGGAATAGAAATAGTATTTGCTGTAGGCTGTACAGAAATTGTTGTGCCAGCTGTTAAAGTAACAATCGTTGAGAAAGAAACCGCACTACCGATAACGTTAGTTGAGAAATTACGAGTAGGTGGTTGCCCGTTAAATGAAAGACCGAAGCCAAATGGTGAAGAACCTGGGAAAGTTGTAGATGCAGAGAAACTAATATCATATACACCAGTTTCTAAAACAGTTAGAGTATCAGAACCATTAAAGGATATATTTGACAATTCAAATGTTTCATTAAATTGTATATTACTTCCCGGTGATACAGTTTGTGCATTTGTGTTTCCTAATACAGCCGTAGTTACAGGAATTGGAGTACCCGCCGGTCCTGTTGCACCCGTAGCGCCCGCCGGTCCTTGAATACCTTGAGGTCCTTGAGGCCCAGTAGCGCCAGTAGCGCCCGCCGGCCCTTGAATACCTTGAGGTCCTTGAGCCCCAGTAGCGCCCGCCGGTCCTTGAATACCTTGAGGTCCTTGAGGCCCGGTAGCACCTGTTGCACCTGTTGCCCCGGTAGCGCCGGTAGCACCTGCAGGTCCTTGAACGCCTTGAGGTCCTTGAGGCCCGGTAGCGCCGGTAGCGCCCGCCGGTCCTTGAACGCCTTGAGGTCCTTGAGGCCCAGTAGCACCTGCAGGTCCTTGAACGCCTTGAGGTCCTTGAGGCCCAGTAGCGCCAGTAGCACCTGCAGGTCCTTGAACACCTTGAGCCCCCGTAGCACCAGTAGCACCTGCTGGTCCTTGAATACCTTGAGGTCCTTGAGCCCCTGTAGCGCCGGTAGCCCCCGCTGGCCCTTGAACACCTTGAGGTCCTTGAGCCCCGGTAGCACCTGTTGCGCCTGCAGGTCCTTGAACACCTTGAGGTCCTTGAGGCCCAGTAGC